>Ga0180222_1000017_pt1 | contig 404483 bp, 401 predicted proteins | sample eDN5th37CKraftOP_FD_151336 | JGI IMG/M metagenome (GOLD analysis project Ga0180222, IMG submission 151336) | Enriched Organic Plus compost microbial communities from Emeryville, California, USA - eDNA 5th pass 37_C Kraft OP (version 2) (version 2) ... | reverse complement strand
GAGATCAGCGGGCCGAGGCTGTAGCGGAACGCCGCGCCGGTGCCGAGATCGCCGAGCGAGGTTGCGGTCGTGCCGATCGAACCGCCGATCGAGATGCTCGGGTAGAGGTCCGCGGTGGCTACGCCGATGCGCGCGGTCGCGGCCGCGAGCCGACGTTCGGCAGCGCGCACGTCCGGCCGGCGCGCAAGGAGCGCTGCGCCATCGCCTACAGGGATCGGCCGGTCGAGCTGCAGCGGGCTGGCGCACGCGGCGAGCTCGCGCGGGAATTCGGCGGGCGGGCGGCCGGTGAGCACCGCGAGGCGGTAGAGCGCGGTCTGCTGCAGCGTCTCGAGCGTCGGAATCTCGGCGCGGGTCTGCTCGAGCAGCGCGCCGGCCTGGTTGGTCTCCATCGCCGTCGCGCGGCCGCCTTCGAGCAGCCGGCGGGTCAGGTCGACGGTCTGTTCCTGCAGCTCGACGCTGCGCCGGGCGACCGTCAGGCGCCGTCCCGCGTTGCACGCATCGGCATAGGCGCGCACGGTCTCGGCGACCACGGTGATGCGGGTCAGGTCGTAAGCCGCCTGGACCGCCTCGAGATCGGCCTGGCTCGCCTCGACCGCGCGGCGCACGCGGCCGAACAGGTCGACCTGGTAGCCGACGTCGAGCCCGGCGTCGTAGAGCTCGCCGTCGGGCAGCGCACTCGCCTGGCCTTGCGCCGCGCCCGACTGGCGGCCGTAGCTGGCGGCGCCTGACAGCGTCGTCGTGGGCAGTTGCCCGGTGCGCGCCTCGCGCAGCACGGCGCGCGCGCGGGCGAGGTTGGCCGCGGCAATGCGCAAGTCGGTATTGGCCTCGAGCGCCTGCGCGACAAACGCGTCGAGCCGCGCATCGTCGTAGAGCCGCCACCAGTCGCCGGGCGGCGTCTCGGGGGTGAATGCGGCGTCGCTCGATGCGTGCAGCGCGGAGCCTTGCGCGGCGGCGTCGGGCAGCACCGGCGCGTAGTCGGGCCCGACCGTGGTGCAGGCCGACAGCGCAGCCGAGGAAGCGAGGATGGCGGCGAGGCGCTTCACGCGGGGGCTCCTTCGGGGGCGGATCGCGCAATCCCACGCGACCGGCGCCGGGCGCGCAGGCGGCGGTAGCGCAGGCTGCGGCCGAACGAGCGAGTGACGACGTAGAACACCGGGGTGAAGATCAGCCCGAAGATCGTCACCCCGAACATGCCGAACACCACTGCGGTGCCGAGCGACTGGCGCATCTCGGCGCCGGGCCCGCTGGCGATCGCCAGCGGCATCACGCCGAAGATGAACGCGAAGCTGGTCATCAGGATCGGCCTCAGGCGCGCGCGCGCCGCGGCCACCGCGGCCTGCATCCGCCGCAGGCCGGTCTCCTCGCCCTGGCGCGCGAACTCGACGATCAGGATCGCGTTCTTCGCCGCGAGCGCGATCAGCACGACGAGGCCGACCTGGGTCAGGATGTTGTTGTCCATCCCGCGCAGGTTCACGCCCAAAAGAGCGGCAAGGATGCACATCGGCACGATCAGGATCACCGCCAGCGGCAGCGTCAGCGATTCGTACTGCGCGGCGAGCACGAGGAACACGAACACCACCGCCATGCCGAAGACCAGCGCCGAGCTGCTGCCGGCGGCCTTCTCCTGGAACGCGAGCCCGGTCCACTCGAACCCGAACCCGTCGGGCAGCGCGTTGGCGGCAACGCCTTCCATCGCCTCGATCGCCTGGCCCGAGGACACGCCCGGCGGCGCCTGGCCTTGCAGCTCGTAGGCCGGGAACAGGTTGTAGCGGATCACGCGCGCCGGGCCGGAGTCGTCGCGCAGCGTCGCCACCGAGGAGAGTGGGACCATCGCCCCGCTCGACGAGCGGACCTGCAGCCGGCCGATGTCGCTCGCGTCGTCGCGCGCGTAGGGCTCGGCCTGCGCGGTGACCCGGTAAGTGCGGCCCATGAAGTTGAAGTCGTTGACGTACGTCGAGCCGATGTAGGTGCTGAGCGCGTCGTAGACCTGGCCCGGCTGCACGCCGAGCAGCTGCGCGCGGTCGCGGTCGATGTCGGCGCGGATCCGCGGGGTGCCGGTGTTGTAGGTTGTGTAGACTTGCGCCAGCCGGTCGGGCTGCTGCGCGGCGGCGGCCATCAGCGGGCCGGCGGTCTCCTCGAGCGCGCGGTAGCCGGCGCCCGAGCGGTCCTGCACCATCATCACGAAGCCGCTGCCGTTGCCGAGACCGCGAACGGTCGGCGGCGAGACCATGAAGATGTTGCCCTGGTCGGTCAGCGTGGCGAACTTGCCGGTCAGCACGCCGGCGAGCGCCGTTGCACTGAGGTCGCTGCCGCGCTCGTCCCAGTCCTTGAGCCGCATGAAGATCGTGCCGGCGTTCGACGATGTCGCCTGCGTGGTGCCGTCAAGACCGGCGAGATAGATCGCTGACTCAACGCCTTCCTGCTTGATCGCGGTCTCGAAGGCCTGGTCGAGCACCGCGTTGGTGCGGTCGAGCGAGGCGCCCGGCGGCATCTGCACGACGCCGATCAGGATACCCTGGTCCTGCTCGGGGATGAACCCGGTCGGGGTGTCGGCCAGCCGCCAGCCGGTCAGCGCGAGCAGCCCGGCGTAGATCACCAGCATGATCGTCGCCATGCGCACGGTGCGCGCGGTGAAGGCGCCGTAGCGGTCCGACAGCCACGCGAAGCCGCGGTTGAACCTGTCGGCCCCGGCGCGCAGCGGGTGCAGCCAGCGCGGGCCGTGATCGGCATCGTGGTCGTCCTGGTGCGGCTTGAGCAGCAATGCAGCGAGCGCGGGCGACAGCGTCAGCGAGACGAGCAGCGAGATCGCCGCCGCGGCGGCGATGGTCACCGCGAACTGGCGGTAGAAGATGCCCGGAATGCCCGAGGTGAGCGCGGTCGGGATGAACACCGAGATCAGCACGAGGCCGATCGCGACCAGCGCGCCCGAGACCTCGCGCATCGTGCGGTGCGCGGCCTCGCGCGGCGACATCCCCTCGCGCACGTGCTTCTCGACCGCCTCGACGACCACGATCGCGTCGTCGACGACGATGCCGACCGCGAGCACGAGCGCGAACAGCGACAGCGAGTTGATCGAGAAGCCGAGCGCGAGCTGCACCGCGAAGGTGCCGACGAGCGCGATCGGGATGGCGATGATCGGGATGATCGCCGCGCGCCAGGTCTGCAGGAACACCATGATGACGATCACGACGAGCACGACCGCCTCGAGCAGCGTTTCCTGGACCGCGTCGACCGAGGCCTCCACGAACTCGGTCGGGTTGTACGGGGTGGCGTATGTGAGGCCGGCGGGGAACTCCGCGGCCATCGCCTCGAGCTCGTCCTCGACCAGCGCCGCGGCGTCGAGGGAGTTGGCGCCCGGCTGTTCGATCACCGCCAGGGCCACGCTGCGGTCACCGTTGTAGAACGCGCGGATGCCGTAGTCCTGGTTGCCGAGCTCGACCCGCGCAACGTCGCGCAGCCGGGTGATCGAGCCGGTCGCGGGATCGGACTTGAGCACGACGTCGCCGAACTCCTCGGCGGTGCCGAGCCGGCCCTGCACGTCGACCGGGACTTCGAACGACGGGTTGGCCGAGTTCGGCGACTGGCCGAGCGCGCCGCCCGCGACCTGCACGTTCTGCGCGCGCAGCGCGCCAACGATCTCGCTGGCGGTCAGGTTGCGGCCGGCGGCGCGGTCGGGATCGATCCACACGCGCATCGCGTAGTTGCCGCCACCGAACACGTTGACCCCGCCGACGCCGGGCAGGCGCAGCAGGCGGTCGCGGATCACGGTCTGCGCGTAGTTGCCGACGTAATCGATATCGAGGCCCGAGCCTTCCTGCGCGGTCAGCGTGGCGATCAGCAGGAAGCCGGTCATCTGCTTGTTGACCGTGACGCCGACCTGGCGGACCTGCTCGGGCAGCCGCGGCTCGGCCAGGCGGACGCGGTTCTGTACCAGCACCTGCGCCGCATCGAGGTCGGTGCCGGGCTCGAAGGTGACCGTTATCTGCGCCTGGCCCTGGGTCGAGGAGCTCTGGATGTAGAGCATGTTCTCGACCCCGTTGATCTCCTGCTCGAGCGGCGCGGCGACCGTCTCGGCGATCGTCTCCGACGAGGCCCCGGGATAGGGCGCCTGGATCACGATCGTCGGCGGAGCGATCTCCGGGTACTGCGACAGCGGCAGCAGCGGGAACGCGAACGCGCCGATCAGCGTGATGAAGATCGCGATGACCGCGGCGAAGATCGGCCGGTCGATGAAGAAGCGCGAGATGTTCATCGCCTAGTTCGCCGGGGCCACGATCTCGGCGGCCGAAGCCTGCGGGGCGCGGACGGCCGCGGGAGCGGATGCGTTAGCCGGCGGGGCGATGACCTTGCCGGCCTTCACCTGGACCTTCTGCCCGGGCCGCGCACGCTGCACGCCGCCGATGATCACGCGGTCCTTGGCCTCGATCCCGCTGCGGATCACCCGCAGCTCGCCGACCAGCGGGCCGAGCTCGACCATCCTGGCGACCACCGTGCCTTCGCCGTCGACCGTATAGACCAACCTGCGCGAGGCGTCGGTGACGACCGCGAGATCGGGCACCAGCAGCGCCTGGTAGGGCTCCGAGCCGGCAAGCTGCAGCCGGCCGACCATGCCCGGCCGCAGGAAGCCGTCGGTGTTCCGGATCAACGCGCGACCCTTGGCGGTGCCCGAGCCGGGATTGATGACCGGGTCGATGAAATCGATCTTGCCGGTGTGGCGGTAGGCGTCCTCGTCCTGCAGCCGTACACGGACCTCGGCGCCGGGACCGGCGAGCCCCTGGCGCTGGTACTTGAGCAGCAGCGCCTCGGAGCCTTCGAAGGCGAAATGGATCGGGTCGACCGAGACGATCCGCGTCAGCACCGTCTGGTCAGCGATCACGCTGTTGCCGCTGTCGACCAGCCGCTCCGAGATGCGTCCCGAGATCGGGGCACGCACGGTGGTGAAGCCAACCTGGAGCTGCTGCGCCTCCACGTTGGCGCGTGCGGCATTGACCTCGGCGACGCCGGCGCGGACGGCCGCGCGGCGCTGCTCGACTTCCTCCTGGCTGGCCGCCTGAGAAGCGGCGAGCGTCTCCGAGCGAGCAAGCTCGGTCCGCGCATTGGCAAGCATCGCCTCGGCCCGGGCGAGCTGCGCGCGGGCCTGGGCAAGCGCCGCCTGCGCTGGACGCGCATCGATCGTGAACAGCGGTTGCCCGGCGCGCACGAACTGCCCGTCGGTGAAATGCGCCCGCTCGAGATAGCCAGTCACGCGCGGGCGCACCTCGACGCTCTGCACGGCCTCGAACCGACCGACGAAGTCATCCCAATCGCGCACCGTCTGCACCAGCGGCTTTGCCACCGTGACCGCGGGCGCGGCGGGCGGGGCGGCATCCCCACCCGAGCAGCCCGTCAGGAGCAGTGCGGCGAGCAGTGCGACAAATCGTGGTGCCATGCGAGTGATCGGGCCGTGCCCGCCTTTCATGCTGCAGTGCAGCGTCAACAGGTGATGACCGGGCGAGTAAGCGGGGGTCAATCGCAAGTCAACAGGTGTAGACTGGGGCGGTGGAATTCGTTTCGTTTTCCCGTTAGGAGCACGTCATGAAGCCCCCTTCCGCCCGCCCCAAGTCGGCCGCCGCGACTCGACAGGCGATGCTCGATGCGGCGAAGATGCGCTTCTTGCAGGAAAGCTACGAGAACGTCGGCTTGCGCGATATCGCGCGCGACGTCGGCGTCGATGTCGCGCTGGTGAGTCGCTACTTCGGCAGCAAGGAAGAACTGTTTCGTGAGGTGCTCGGTGAGGACCGCAAGGAGGAAATCTTCCCGAAGGCACTCGGCGAAGCGGAAATCCCGTCCTACCTCGCGCGGCTGTTCGTCCAGCAGGGCGAGAAGGGTAACCGTCACGTCGAGCGCCTCCTCATCATGCTGCGCTCGGCCTCGTCTCCGGCAGCCTCGACGATCGTGCGCGAGACTTTGCGCACGGGTGTGCTCCGGGCCTTCGCGGACCGACTCCAAGGGGAAGACGCGGAGCTTCGAGCGAGCAACGCGATGGCTGTGTGGATGGGCATGACCATCCTCAGGACGGTCATGGCGCTCGAGCCATTGTGCAGCAGAGACATCGAGCATCGGCTTCGCCGACTCTTCGAGGCTGCGCTCAGCGAAGGTACAAGCCGCTGAGTTTACGGCGGCCGCCGGCGCCACGTGCCCGAGTGCGAGGAACGGGACTCGCGCGTTAAGCATCGACAGGCACAGCGCCAGCGCCGTGATGGCGGCGCCTCTTGTCCGAGAATCCGCTGTTCGCTCGCGTCAAGTCCGACACCGTGCTCTATGGCGCATTGATCGCGACTCTCGGCATTGCCGTCGCCAAGTTCGTCGCAGCAGGCATCAGCGCATCCTCGGCGATGCTGGCCCAGCGCTTCACTCCCTCGACGACACTGACAATCAGCTCTAGACGGCCGGTCTCGCGAAGGCCTCGAAATCCGGCACGAGCTGGCACGGCTCGGCTGGCCTCCACCGGTTATCTTCCTGGCGGCCTATCCGACCGACAGGGCACGAACGCCGGCGCGGGCCGAGGGCGCTGCCGCCTACCTCGCCAAGCCGATCGATCCGGGCGCCCTGCTCGCGGCAATCGCGGCCGCTACGCACGAGGATGTTGCGCGCGGCGGGCGCGGACAATGCCGGGGGCACGGAGCCGGGGTCGCTGCCGCACCATGGCGCTGCCCGTCAGACCCGCTCGACGGTCCGGCAACTCTCGTAGAGGAACCAGGCTCGGCGCTCGGTCTGGTCGATCCATTCCTCGAGCAGGCTGGCCGTCGCCACGTCGTGATGAGCGTCGCACAGCTCGTGCACACGGCGCATTTCGGCGACGAGCTGCTTGTTGTCGCCGTGGAGCTCGGCGAGCATCTCATGCGGCGGGACGAACTCCGCGTTGTTGTCGAGCAGGCGCTGCCGCCGGGCGATGTCGGAAATCGACCGGACCGTCGTGCCGCCGATCTTGCGCGCGCGCTCGGCCATGGGATCGGTCATCGCGAAGATCTGTTCCGCCTGCTCGTCGAGGAGCAGGTGATAGTCGCGGAAGTTGGGTCCGCTCATGTGCCAGTGGAAATTCTTGGTCTTGACGTAGAGCGCGAACACGTCCGCGAGGAGCGCGGCGAGACCGGCCGAGATATCGCGGGTGGCGTCGGGACCCAGGTCGGTCGGCGTTTCGAGGAAGCGGCGGGCCACGGGAACGGGCTGGGGCTCGGTCACGGCTTTTCTCCTGGATGCGCCCGGACAGCGTCTTGCCGGGATTTGACAGTCTAGGTTCGCGAGCGATCCGGCCAATCACACTTAGGTTTGACTGCCGTTACCCCTTGGGTGGTCGCTCGGCTCCGAACCGGCCTCTCTCTGCGCCAGGGGGCGCCGGGCTCGGGGACCATCGCGACGAGCAAAACGAATGCGCCGTGGACGAGGACGATCACGGGCTTGGGTCAGTCCAGTGTTCGGGCCGCTGCCGGTCCCCAAGATGGCCACCCCGGTCGCAAGGGCGCGGGTCTCGATCGGTTGCTCATGACGGGTCTCCGGTCGGCTCCGTGCCCGCCGGCTGCGCCCTCGTTACGCTCGCCGTTCGATTTTACGGAAACAGGCGAGAGCGACCTACCCAGACCGAGGTGTTCTCCGGGGGCTCTGCGCAAGCCGACGGCTCAGGCGACGAGCGCACGCTCCGGCGATGCGCGCAGGCGAGCGATGTCGCGTGCGGGCGGCTCGCCGAAATGGCGGCGGTATTCGCGACTGAACTGGGACGGACTCTCGTAGCCCACACGGAACGCCGCTGTGGTCGCGTCGAGCCCGGCTACCAGCATCAGGCTGCGCGCGTCCTGCAAGCGCAGCTGCTTCTGGAACTGCAGCGGCGTCATCGCGGTTACGGCGCGGAAATGCTCGTGCAGGCTCGAAGGGCTCATGCCCACGGCCGCCGCCAGACGACTCATGCTGAAGGGCTCACGAAAATGTTGGCGGATCCACGCTATCGCGCGGCCGACCTGAGCCAGGCCGCCCCGGCTTGCAGTAATCTGTCGCATCCGCGCCCCGTGCGGTCCGGCGAGCAACCGGTAGAGGATCTCCTGCTCGGCCAAAGGCGCGAGCACCGGCAGGGCCTCAGGATCGTCGAGCAGGCGAAGCAGGCGCAGAGCGGCCTCGAGCAACCCGGCCTCGGCTTCGCCCACGGTCATGCCGAGCGACGGAGCCGATCCTGCCGGTGGCGCGACACGCTGCGCCAGCTCCCCGAGCACGACAGGGTCGAAGTTGAGCACGAAGCAGAGGTACGGCCGGTCCGGCGACGCTTCGACGACCCGGCCGGTGACGGGGAGGTCGTGGGTGACGATGCCGTATCGACCCGGCGAATACACGAACAGCTGATCGCCCAGCTCGACTTGTTTCCGCCCCTGCACCACGAGGCAGAGCAGCGGCTGGTACACGTTCGGCATTGCCATGGTCGTGGTGGAGGATCGGACAAGCAGCAGCCGATCGACCGGCGTGGCCTGGATCCCCTCGCCCCCGGCATGGCGAGCGATCAACGATGCGATTTCGGCAAGCGGTTCCATCGGCAACAGCGGTCGTACGCGCACGTGGCGCTGGCAAGTCGTCTCCGGCCGTTCCGGAAGATCAGGCAAGAATCCCGGCGCATCTGGCTAACGCTCCGCCACCCGGGCTCACACCTTGCGGTCGACGAAAGGAGACCAGCATGAGCGAACTTTCGAACAAGGTAGTTTTGATCACCGGCGCTTCAAGCGGCATCGGCGAGGCGGCTGCGCGCGAGCTCGCCGCTGCGGGTGCCCGGCTGATGCTCGGCGCCCGTCGCGCCGATCGGCTGGAGGCACTGGCGGGGACGCTGGGCGAAAACGTCGGCTGGGCGCGGCTCGACGTCACCGAGCGGGAAAGCTTCGCCGCATTCGTTGACGCGGCGATCGAGCGGTTCGGGCGCGTCGACGTCCTGGTCAACAACGCCGGCGTCATGCCGCTCTCGCCGCTTTCGGCGCTGCTTGTCGATCAGTGGGACTGGATGATCGACGTCAACATCCGCGGCGTGCTTCACGGCATCGCCGCGGTGCTGCCGCGTTTCCAGGCGCAGGGTGCCGGGCATGTGATCAATGTCGCCTCGATCGGGGCTTACAGGGTGGTACCGACCGCCGCCGTCTATTGCGCGACGAAATACGCGGTCCGGGCGATCACCGATGGCCTCAGGCAGGAACACAGCGATATCCGCGCCACCGCCGTCTCTCCCGGCGTGACCGAATCCGAGCTCGCCGACACGATCACCGATCAGGCCACCAGGGCCATGATCGCCGAGTTCCGCGCCGCGGGCATGCTCCGCGCGGACGCCATCGCCCGTGCGATCCGCTTCGCCATCGAGCAGCCGGCCGACGTCGACGTCAGCGAGATCGTCGTCCGGCCCACCGTCAGCAACGTGATGTGAAAGGAAATGCGCATGTCCATCGTCGACCAATCCGGAACGTACACGCTCGGCGGCCGCCAGGTGAAGCGGCTCGGCTACGGCGCCATGCAGCTCGCCGGCCCCGGCGTGTTCGGACCGCCCAGGGACCACGACGCCGCTCTCGCCGTCTTGCGCGAAGCGATTGCGCTCGGCATCGATCACATCGACACCAGCGACTTCTATGGCCCGCACGTCACCAACCGGCTGATCCGCGAGGCCCTCGCGCCCTATCCCGACGATCTGCTCATCGTGACGAAGGTCGGAGCACGGCGGGGGAGCGACGGATCGTGGATTCCCGCGGCGTCTCGCGAGGAGCTGCGGCAAGCGGTCCACGACAATCTGCGAAATCTCGGCGTCGAGGTGCTGGACGTCGTCAACATGCGCTTCTGGGGCGACGGCCATGGCCCGGCCGAAGGCAGCGTCGAGCCCGCGCTCACGGTCCTGGCCGAACTGCAGTCGGAGGGCCTGGTCCGCCACATTGGCCTCAGCAACGTGACGCCCGCCCAGGTCAGGGAGGCGCGCGGCCTCTGCGAGATCGCGTGCGTCCAGAACCAGTACAACCTGGCCCACCGCCACGACGATGCGCTGATCGACGACCTCGCGGAACAGGGGATCGCCTACGTCCCCTTCTTCCCGCTGGGCGGTTTTACTCCGCTGCAATCCTCGACCCTGTCCGAAGTGGCCGCCGGGCTCGGCGCCACGCCGCTGCAGGTGGCGCTGGTCTGGCTGCTCCGACGTGCACCGAACATCCTGCTGATCCCGGGCACCTCGTCGGTCGCACACTTGCGCGAGAATGTCGCCGCCGCAGCGATCGAGCTGCCCGCTTCAGCGATGGCCGAGCTGGACGGTATCGGCGCCCGCGCCTCCGCCTCTGGCGCCTGACGCGCCGAGAGAAGCTCGGAAGGATTGGATCATGAACCACTGCACGCCCGGAAGGACCGTGCCTGTATGGCGGGCACATTCTGCGCACACTGCTCCCGAATGTGCCCAGGGCAGGTCACGGCGTGTGGAAGGACGCCATGGAGGAAGACATGCAACATCGTTCAGCCATTCGCTTCTCGCTGCGCTGCTCGCGGCGTTCGCCGGAGCAGGGCTGATGGGCGAAGTGGCGAGGGCGGCTTCCCCTGATACCGAACGGATGGAGCGGAACCGGGCGCTGGTCGCCGAGAGTTTCGAGGCCTGGCGCAAGGGGACCGGAGGCCCGTTCGACCTGCTCGCGGACGACGCGAGCTGGACGATTACCGGCAACTCGATCACCGCGGGGACCTATCGCTCGAAGGCCGAGTTCATCGAGCAGGTCATCCGGCCGTTCAACGCAAGGATGAACGGGCCCCTCATGCCTTCCGTGCGCCGGCTCTACGCGGACGGCGACACGGTGGTCGCCTTCTTCGACGCCGCCGGCGGCGCGCGCGACGGGCAGCCGTACGCCAACACCTATGTGTGGATCCTCGAGATGGAGGACGGCCGGATCGTGCGGGTGCACGCCTTCCTCGACAGCATCGCGTTCGACGATCTCTGGCGCCGGGTGCCCGCGGAACCGTAGGCACGCGGCGCGCCCATGCGTTCAGCTGGTCGAACGGCAGCCGGCTGAACCTCCCGCCCTGGAAAGAACAGCGTCGAAGGGATCACCTTTCGGTCGAGGAAGGCGAACCCTTGATTCGAGCAGGCAGCCTTTCGTCTGATGGCGAGGGGGGTGCCGACTGGGCATGGTCCGCTCCACCGGCCGCTCGCGGCCGGGCGATTGCGCGAGGAGCGAAAAGACGGCCCATGTTCCAGGTCGCGGTCATCGGCGGAACCGGTCTCGTCGGCGCCAGGGTCGTCTACGAGCTGCGCACCCGCGGTCACGAGGCCATCGCCGCAGCGCCAGGCACAGGCGTAGACACGATCACCGGCGAGGGGCTCGACGACCTTCTCGCGAGCAGCGAGATCGTAGTCGACGTCTCCAACTCGCCATCGCTCGGCGCGCGGGAGGCGATGACCTTCTTCACGACAGCGGCGCGCAACATCGCTGAAGCGGAGAGGCGTGCGGACGTCAGGCATCACGTTGCGCTCTCGGTCGTCGGGACAGACAGGATGCAGGCCAGCGGCTATTTCCGGGCCAGGCTGGCGCAGGAGCGGCTGGTCGCCGAGTCCGGCATTCCATACACGATCGTGCGGGCAGCCCCCGCTTTCGAATCTCTGAATGCGATCGCGCGCTTCTCGACCGTGGACGGGGCCGTGAGGCTGCCGCCTGTGGCGTTCCAGCCGGTGGCTGCGGACGACATCGCGCTGGCGCTTGTTGAGGCGGCGCTGTCGAATCCGGTCAACGGTGTGATCGAGATCGCTGGTCCCGAAGTCTTCACGCTCGACGAAGCCGTGCGCCGGGTCCTCGCGCGCGACGGAGACAAGCGTGGGGTCGTCGGCGACCCGGCGGCCGCCTTCCTGGGTGTCGAGATCGACGATTCGACGCTCGTTTCCAGCCCCGACGCGCGGCATGGCTCGACCACGCTCGCCCGGTGGCTCGACCACGCGCTTCCGCCGACTTCCGCGAAGCAGGCACGAGGAAGGAGTGCACTCTCATGAAGCTCTACTATGCGCGCGGCGCGTGCAGCCTTTCTGACCGGATCGCGCTGCACGAAGCCGGAATTCCGTTCGTGCAGGAGCGCGTCGACCTTGCGTCCGGGCTGACCGAGACCGGCCGCAACTTCCGCGAACTCAATCCCAAGGGCTACGTTCCGCTCCTCGTGCTCGACGACGGGCGGACGCTCACCGAGAACGTTGCGGTCCTCTCGCTGATCGCCGATCGCGCTCCGCACTTGCAGCCCGAGGGGGACCTCGGGCGGATCCGGCTGCTCGAGGCGCTGTCGTTCATTTCGAGCGAGCTGCACGTGGCTTTCAAGCCGCTGTTCCGCGAGTCCGGCCAGACACGGCGCGAGGCTGCGCTCAACCGCATCGCCGGCCTCCTCCAGGTCCTGGCCGGCCAAGTGCGCGGCGACTTCCTTCTCGGCGGCCGCTTCACCGTGGCGGACGCTTACCTGTTCGTGGTCCTGCGCTGGGCGGGCCAGTTCGGGATCGTCGTCCCGGCCCGGCTCACGGACCACTTCCGGCGGGTCGAGGCAAGGCCGCTCGTCCGGCAGTCGCTGCGCGAAGAGGCCCTTCCCCCCGCCGCCGCCATCGGGCGGATCGGATCCGGGCTCGCCGCCGGCGCCCTCGGGGAGGCTCTTCGTTCCGCAAGCGCCGCCCGCGCGCGCTAGAGCTTTTCCCGATGCTGGTTGCAGGCGAGATACGCACCGTTTCGGCGGTTCTCTTCGGATGATCGCGTCGGTTCGAGCCGGTGCAAAGCCGCCCGCGCGGTCGGGACAAGGCTGGCTCCCCGGCCGTCTCTCCGAGCGCCGACGGCCACGGTTCGTCACTGCCATCCGCCGCCGAGCGAGAGAAACAGCGTGACGAGATCGGTCGAGAGCTGGCCTTCGGTCTGGGCGAGCGCCGCCTCGGCGGACGAGAGCTGGCGTTCGGCGTCGAGCACGATCTGGAAGCTCTCACGCCCCGCCTCGTAGCGTATACGGGCGATGCGGGCGGCTTCGCGCGCCTGTTCCACTCCGCGTTCGAGCGCGGCGACGCGGTCGAGGGCGCGCGCGTAGCTGGTAAGCGCGCTCTCGGTTTCCTGCAGCGCGGTGAGCCAGGTGCGGTCGAACTCGGCGAGTGCGGCCTGTTGCGATGCTTCCGCCTGGGCGATCCTGGCGCGCGCGACCTCCGTGTTGGGGAAGGTCCAGGAGATCAGCGGGCCGAGGCTGTAGCGGAACGCCGCGCCGGTGCCGAGATCGCCGAGCGAGGTTGCGGTCGTGCCGATCGAACCGCCGATCGAGATGCTCGGGTAGAGGTCCGCGGTGGCTACGCCGATGCGCGCGGTCGCGGCCGCGAGCCGACGTTCGGCAGCGCGCACGTCCGGCCGGCGCGCAAGGAGCGCTGCGCCATCGCCTACAGGGATCGGCCGGTCGAGCTGCAGCGGGCTGGCGCACGCGGCGAGCTCGCGCGGGAATTCGGCGGGCGGGCGGCCGGTGAGCACCGCGAGGCGGTAGAGCGCGGTCTGCTGCAGCGTCTCGAGCGTCGGAATCTCGGCGCGGGTCTGCTCGAGCAGCGCGCCGGCCTGGTTGGTCTCCATCGCCGTCGCGCGGCCGCCTTCGAGCAGCCGGCGGGTCAGGTCGACGGTCTGTTCCTGCAGCTCGACGCTGCGCCGGGCGACCGTCAGGCGCCGTCCCGCGTTGCACGCATCGGCATAGGCGCGCACGGTCTCGGCGACCACGGTGATGCGGGTCAGGTCGTAAGCCGCCTGGACCGCCTCGAGATCGGCCTGGCTCGCCTCGACCGCGCGGCGCACGCGGCCGAACAGGTCGACCTGGTAGCCGACGTCGAGCCCGGCGTCGTAGAGCTCGCCGTCGGGCAGCGCACTCGCCTGGCCTTGCGCCGCGCCCGACTGGCGGCCGTAGCTGGCGGCGGCCGAGACGCTCGTGCCGATCGATCGCCCTGCCCGGACCTCGCGCAGCGTCGCGCGGGCGCGGGCCAGGTTGGCTGCGGCGACGCGCAGATCGGCGTTGGCAGCGAGCGCCTCGGCCACGAGGCCGTCGAGCCGCTCGTCGCCGTAGAGCCGCCACCAGTCCGCGGGCGGCGTATCGGGCACGAACGCCGCCTGGTTCGAGGCATGAAGCGCGGCCTGCGCCGTCGCCCGCGGCAACTCGGGGGCATAGTCGGGTCCGACCACAGTGCAGCCGGCGAGCGCGGCGGGAGCCGCCAGAAGGGGAGCGAGGCGCTTCATGCCTTGGCCTCCTCGGTCCGCGACGCGTCGTTCGCGGTGCGCGGGGACAGCCTCGCCCTCAGCCTGCAGTAGCGCAGGGCGCGCCCGAACGAGCGCGTAGCGACGTAGAACACCGGGGCGAAGATCAGCCCGAAAATCGTCACGCCGAGCATGCCGAAGACCACTGCGGTCCCGAGCGACTGACGCATCTCGGCGCCCGGCCCGGTCGCGATGGCGAGCGGGAGCACGCCGAATATGAAGGCAAAGCTGGTCATCAGGATCGGCCGCAGCCGCACGCGCGCGGCGGCGACTGCGGCCTCGACGGGGCGCATACCGGCTTGCTCGCCCTGCTTGGCGAACTCGACGATGAGGATCGCGTTCTTGGCCGCGAGCGCGATCAGCACGACCAGGCCGACCTGGGTCAGGATGTTGTTGTCCATCCCCCGCAGGTTCACGCCGATCATCGCCGCGAGGATGCACATCGGCACGATCAGGATCACCGCCAGCGGCAGCGTCAGCGATTCGTACTGCGCGGCGAGGACCAGGAACACGAACACGACCGCGAGGACGAAGATGAGGGCGGAGCTGCTACCCGCCGCCTTCTCCTGGAAGGCGATGCCGGTCCATTCGTAGCCGAACCCTTCCGGAAGGACGCGGGCAGCGATCTCCTCCATGGCCTCGATCGCCTGCCCCGAAGAGATGCCGGCGGAGGCCTGGCCCTGCAGTTCGTAGGCCGGGAACAGGTTGTAGCGGATCACGCGCGCCGGCCCCGCATCGTCGCGCAGGGTGGCGACGGCCGACAGCGGAACCATCGCCCCGGTCGAGGAGCGAACCTGGAGCCGGCCGATGTCCGTGACGTCGTCGCGGGCATGGGCCTCGGCCTGAGCGGTCACACGGTAGGTGCGCCCCATGAAGTTGAAGTCGTTGACGTAGGTCGAACCAATGTAGGTGCCGAGCGCGCCGTAGACATCGTTCGGCTCGACGCCCATCATCTCGGCCCGATCGCGGTCGACGTCGGCGTGCACGCGCGGAGTGCCGGTGTTGTAGGTCGTATAGACCTGGCTGAGCGTGTCGGCCCGCTCCGCTGCCGCGGCCGTCAACGGACCCGCCGACTGCTCGAGTGCGCGGTAGCCGTTTCCGCTGCGGTCCTGCACCATCATCACGAAGCCGCTGCCGTTGCCGAGACCGCGAACGGTAGGCGGCGAGACCATGAACACGTTGCCCTGGTCGGTCAGCGCGGCGAACTTGCCGGTCAGCCGGGCAGCCAGCGCCTCGGCAGTCAGATCGTCCCCGCGTTCCGACCAGTCGGTCAGCCGCACGAAGATCGTACCCGCGTTGGACAAGGTCGCCCGCGTAGTGCCGTCGAGGCCGGCGATGTAGATCGCCGACTGGACGCCATCCTCCTCGATCGCGGCTGCGAACACCTCGTCGAGCACGGCGTTGGTGCGGTCGAGCGAGGCGCCGGGCGGCATCTGTATGACCCCGATGAGGATGCCCTGGTCCTGCTCGGGGATGAACCCGGCCGGTGTCGCGGCCAGGCGCCAGCCGGTGAGGCCGAGAAGGCCCGCGTAGATCAGCAGCATGATCGCGGCCATGCGCACGGTACGCGCGGTCAGACGGCCGTAGCGGTCCGACAGCCACTCGAAGCCTCTGTTGAACTTGTCCGCCCCGAGGCGCAGCGGACGCAGCCAGCGCGGACCGCGGTCGGCGTGGTGGTCGCCGTCCTGATGCGGCTTGAGCAACAACGCGGCGAGCGCGGGCGACAGCGTCAGCGAGACGAGCAGCGAGATCGCCGCCGCGGCGGCGATGGTCACCGCGAACTGGCGGTAGAAGATGCCGGGAATGCCGGGTGTCAGTGCGGTCGGCACGAACACCGAGACGAGCACGAGGCCGATCGCGACCAGCGCGCTCGAGACCTCGCGCATCGTACGCTGGGCCGCCTCGCGCGGAGAGAGCCCTTCGCGCACGTGCTTCTCGACCGCTTCGACCACCACGATCGCGTCGTCGACGACGATGCCGACCGCGAGGACGAGCGCGAACAGCGACAGCGAGTTGATCGAGAAGCCGAGCGCGAGCTGGACCGCGAAGGTGCCCACCAGTGCGACGGGGATGGCGATGATCGGGATGATCGCCGCCCGCCATGTGTGCAGGAAGACGACGATGACGATCACGACGAGCAAGACCGCCTCGACCAGCGTCTCCTGCACCGCTTCGACCGAAGCCTCGACGAACTCGGTCGGATTGTATGGCGTTGCGTAGGTCAGTCCGGCGGGAAACTCGGCGGCGAGCGCCTCCAGCTCGCGCTCGACCAGCTGGGCGGCGTCGAGTGCGTTCGCGCCCGGTTGCTCGATGACCGCGATCGCGACGCTGCGCTCGCCATTGTAGAACGCGCGCAGGCCGTAGTCCTGGTTGCCGAGCTCGACCCGCGCAACGTCGCGCAGACGGGTGATCGCGCCGGTCGCGGGATCGGACTTGAGCACGACGTCGCCGAATTCCTCGGGGGTGACAAGGCGGCCCTGCACGTCGATCGGCATCTCGAAAGCCGGGCTGGCCGAGTTCGGCGACTGGCCGAGCGCGCCGCCCGCGACCTGGACGTTCTGGTTGCGCAGCGCGGCGACGATCTCGGTTGAAGTCAGATTCCGACCCGCAGCGCGATCGGGGTCGATCCAGACGCGCATCGCGTAGTTGCCGCCGCCGAACACGGTGACGTCGCCAACGCCGGGCAAGCGCAGCAGCCGGTCCCGGACCACCGTCTGCGCGTAGTTGCCGACGTAGTCGATATCGAGGCCCGAGCTTTCCTGCGCGGTCAACGTGGCGATCAGCAGGAAGCCCGTCGCCTGCTTGTTCACCGTGACGCCGACCTGGCGCACCTGTTCGGGCAGGCGCGGTTCGGCCAGGCGGACCCGGTTCTGCACCAGGACCTGCGCCGCATCGAGGTCGGTGCCGGGCTCGAAGGTAACGGTGATCTGGGCCAGGCCCTGCGTCGAGGAGCTCTGGATGTAGAGCATGTCCTCGACGCCGTTGATTTCCTGCTCGAGCGGCGTTGCCACCGTTTCGGCGACCGTCTCCGACGAGGCGCCGGGATAGGAGGCCTGGATCACGATCGTCGGCGGCGCGATCTCGGGATACTGCGACAGCGGCAGCTGCGGGAACGCGAAGGCGCCGACCAGTGTGATGACGATCGAGATGACCGCGGCAAAGATCGGCCGATCAATGAAGAATCGCGACAGGTTCATCGCCTAGGTCTTCGCCGGCGCGACGATCTCGGCGGAGGAGGCGCGCGGCGCGATCGCCGCCGGCCTGGGCGCCTCGGCCGCCGTCGTTGCCTTGATAGTGCCCTTCTTCGGCCGGACCTTCCGGCCCGGGCGGGCGCGCTGCACGCCGGAGATGATCACCTGATCCTTCGCGGCAACGCCGCGTACTATCACGCGCAGGTCGCCGACCAGCGGCCCCAGCTCCACGACCCGGGAGACCACGGTGCCCTCGCCGTCCACGATGTAGACCAGTCGCCGCGAGGCATCGGTGACGATCGCCGCGTCGGGGACGAGCAGTGCGCGGTAGTTGCCCGAACCGGCAAGCTGGAGACGTCCCACCATGCCCGGCTTCAGGAACCCGTCTGCGTTCGGCAGCACCGCTCGGCCGCGAACCGTGCCCGCCCCGGGATCGACCATCGGGTCCATGTAGTCGACGCGGCCGGGGTGAACGTAAGCGGTCTCGTCCTGCAGGCGTACACGGACCTCGGCGCCGGGACCGGCGAGCCCCTGGCGCTGGTACTTGAGCAGTAGTGCCTCGGAGCCTTCGAACGCGAAGTGGATCGGATCGACCGAGACGATGCGCGCGAGCACGGTCTGGTCCGCGACCACGCTGTTGCCAACGTCGACCAGCCGCTCCGAGACGTGGCCGGAAAACGGGGCTCGCACCGTGGTGAAGCCGACCTGGATCTGCTGCGCCTCCACGTTGGCGCGTGCGGCGTTGACCTCGGCGATGCCTGCACGGACCGCGGCCCGGCGCTGCTCGACTTCCTCCTGGCTCGCGGCCTGCGCGGCGGCGAGCGTCTCCGAGCGGGCGAGCTCGGTCCGCGCATTGGCCAGCAGCGCCTCGGCGCGGGCGAGCTGCGCGCGCGCCTGTCCCAGCGCGGCGCGCGCGGGCCGCGGGTCGATCGTGAACAGCGGCTGGCCGGCGCGGACGTACTGGCCGTCGGTGAAATGGACGCTCTGCAGGTATCCGGTCATCCGCGGCCGTACCTCGACGCTCTGCACTGCCTCGAACCGGCCGACGAAATCGTCCCAGTCGCGCACCGTCCGGATCAGCGGCTCGGCGACCGTGACGGCAGGTGGGGCCGGAGAGGAGGCCTCGTTGTCCGCGCAGGCGGCGATCGCCAGCGCGGCGATCAGCGCGAGGGACCGGCTGTGCCACGCCCGCAGGCGGTCCGAGAGCGGCTGTCGATGCGGCTTGGCGACGGCCGGCAACGACCGACCCGGGCAGGCGCCGCCTGACCGCAACGGTGTCACGGAGCCGGCTTCCGGTAGGGCACGAAGTCGCCGAGGAACACCACGCCGGCGACCGTGCCGTTCTGCCGGTCGAGCGTGCGGATCACGTCATGCCGGCAAAGCTCGCGCCCGAAACGTTCGGTAACGAGAATGTTCCGCTGGTCGAGCGCGCGGGGATTGGCCGGCCTCGAGACCCAGATGATTGCCCCGGCGTCGTAGACCAGGGCGGTCCGGTCGATCACCCTGAGGTTCTGGTCGTTCAGGATCGTGATGCAGCTCCGCGGTTCCCCCGCGACCCGGCCCTCGAGCAGTTGCGCGAGGTTCGCTTCCGCGCGCTCCGCACTCGACTGTTCGCGCGTCTCGGCCGGATGCGCGCACGCCGCCAGCCCGGCGCCACAGGCAACAAGTATCGAGACGTCCAGTTTCATGACCCAGACTCCTCACCGAGGCGGGACCGGCCGGCGCCGCGTGCTTCGCTTGCGCCGCGGACGGGGCACCCAGTTGCTGAATGGGGAACACGCTCTGCCCCGGCCATTGAACGATCGTTTGGGCGGACCAACCTTCGCGGCTGCCACAGGCAACGAAAGGTGGAGAGACCCTGTCGGAACGATCAGACGGGTCAGAGGAGGAGAGGAGGAGAGGAGGAGAGGAGGAGAGCGAGAGCTACGCCGGTTGCGGGACAACCTCCGGTGGATGCCGGAAGGTCTTCACCGACAGCGGCCGCGCGCCGCGCCGTCTGGACACCCAAATCGTCTCGACAATGGGCTTACCGTGCCGGCAGGAGCTCCTGTGCGAGCGCTTCGACCAGATTGACCTCATCGACCTGGCCGTCGAACCGGACACCGTTGATGAAGAAGGTGGGCGTGCCGTTCACGCCACTGGCGACTCCACCCCTGAAGTCGTCGCGGATCCGCGAGACATGGGTCCTCGCCGCAAGTTCGCGCGCCATCTCCTCGAGAGGCAGCCCGAGATGCTCCGCGAGGTTGGCGAACAGCGCATCCCCCAGTCGCTCCTGGTTCTCCAGCAGCAGGTCGTGCATTTCCCAGAACCTGTTCCGGGTGCCGGCGAATTCGGCCACCTCGGCTGCCCGCAGCGCTTGCGGGTGCAGGGTCGTCAGAGGGAAATTGCGGAACACGAAACGCAGTTCCGGGCCAAAGCGCGCCCGGATTCGCGGTACGATCCTGTGGGCTGCACCGCAGCCGGGGCACTGGTAATCACCGTACTCGACGAGCGTTACCGGCGCATCGTCGGGCCCGAGGCGGTGGTCGGACGACGTCACATCGATCTTGAGCTGAGCCATGGCTACCTCCCGGCCATGCTTTCGAGGGCCTCGAGGATGCCGTCCGCACCTGGATTGACGTCGATCGGCGACACGTGCTTCCACGCGATGCGTCCGCCTGGGTCGATGACGAAAAGGGCCCGTTCCGAGGTTCCCTCGCCTGGCCGGTAGACCCCATAGTCTCGCGCGACCGCGCCCTTCGGCTCGAAATCCGCGAGCAGAGGAAAGCGGAGCTTGCGTGCTTCGGCGAAGGCCGCATGGCACCAGCGACTGTCGACCGAGATGCCAAGCAGGGTCGCACGGAACCGCTCGAACTCGTCCAGGATCTCGTTGTAGAGCGCCATCTGGTCGCCGCAGACCGGGCTCCAGTCGGCCGGATAGAACGCCAGTATGGCGGGCTGGCCGAGATAGTCTGACAACGCGATCCGTCCGTGCTGCCCGCTTTCGAGAAGGAAAAGAGGAGCGCGGCCGCCGATCGCGGGCGAGCGGGATGTCGGTAGGTCGTTCTGCAACGTCTGCACCCACGTCATCGTGCCGCCTCCATCTCGTGGGGATGCCTTCGCGAGGCGACATGCGTCGTGGAAGCGTTGGCTTCCATCGAACGAAGGTATGACGCGGGGCGAGCGGGCGACGCACCGGCGCTTCGAATTTCAGGATGGCGGGCTTCGCGCCCCCATTACCTGCTTCGCTGGCTGTCCCCGCAGCACGGGCCGGTACAGCCTTCCGAGCGCGTCGGGAGTGGCGGCCGCGGCCAACCGATCGCGCGCCGCCGTCATACCTCCGCGCGGGCGGCCCAAACGCTTGTATGATTCCGTGAGTGATATCCGGTCTCCAGAATGAGGCTCGACCGGAGACAGCACCATGACTGAAAAGATCGTCCTCATTACCGGTTCGTCCAGCGGGTTCGGACGGATGACCGCAGAAGCCCTCGGCGCAGCGGGCCATGTCGTGTACGCCTCGATGCGGGACCTGGCGGGGAGCAATGCGAAGGCGGCAGCGGAGCTCGCCGCGGTCCGGGGTGCCGACATTCGCCCTCTCGAGCTGGACGTCCAGTCGACAGCCTCGGTCGATGTCGCGATCGACGCTGTCATCCGCGACAGCGGGCGGATCGACGTGCTGGTCCACAATGCCGGACACATGGTCTTCGGACCTGCCGAAGCGTTCACTCCCGAACAGTATGCGGAACTCTATGACGTCAACGTCATCGGCACCCAGCGCGTGAACCGCGCCGCCTTGCCCCACATGCGCGCAGCGGGCTCGGGCCTGCTCGTCTGGGTGTCGAGTTCGAGCGTCGCCGGGGGCATTCCGCCGTACCTCGCCCCGTATTTCGTCGCGAAGGCGGCGATGGATTCGCTCGCCGCACAATATGCCCGCGAGCTGGCGCGCTGGGGCATCGAGACCACGATCATCGTTCCCGGCGCCTTTCCCACCGGAACCAACCACTTCGCGGACCGCGGAGTGCCAGCCGACGCCGCGCGCCAGGCCGAATACGACAACGGGCCTTATGCGGACCTGACCACGCAATTGCTGCCCGCGATCGCGTCGACCGTGCCCGAGGATGCCGATCCCGCGGAAATAGCCAGACGCATCGCCGAAGTCGTTGCCCTGCCTCCCGGAAAGCGCCCGTTTCGCGTCGCTTACGATCCCGCGCAGGACGGCGGCGAGGTCGCGCTCGCGGTCATCGACCGGCTTCGCGCCGAGATGCTTCGCCGGATCGGCCTCGCCGACCTGCTGCGGCCGCGGCTTTCCGAGACCACCGCCGCGGCGACCCCCAGCGCTCGACCTGCGCTGGCGACCGCGAGCTAGGAAGCGGCCCACCTAAAGGCCGCAACCCGCTCACACCCGACCACGAAAGGAGTGCCCACGATGAGCAGCGGATTCGTCAAGACCGGCGATGGCGCCGAGATCTTCTACAAGGACTGGGGCCCGAGGGACGCCCAGCCGATCATGTTCCACCACGGCTGGCCGCTCAGCTCGGACGACTGGGACGCCCAGATGCTGTTCTTCCTGTCCCACGGTTATCGTGTCGTCGCGCACGATCGCCGCGGCCACGGCCGGTCCTCCCAGATCGACGTCGGGCACGACATGGATCATTACGCTGCCGACGCCGCGGCTGTTGTCGAGCACCTTGGCCTGACCAACGCGGTCCACATCGGTCATTCGACCGGGGGCGGGGAGGTCGCCCGCTACGTGGCGCGGCACGGCCAGCCGCAGGGGCGGGTGTCGAAGGCAGTGCTCGTGGCCGCGGTCCCGCCGCTAATGGTGAAGACCGACGCCAACCCGGAGGGTACGCCGATATCGGTGTTCGACGGCTTCCGGTCCGCGCTCGCTGCGAACCGGTCGGAGTTCTACCGCGAGGTCGCCTCGGGCCCGTTCTACGGCTTCAACCGGCCGGGTGCGAAGAAGTCCGACGCGATCATCGAAAACTGGTGGCGCCAGGGGATGATGGGCAGCGCGCTGGCGCACTACGAGGGGATCCGCGCGTTTTCGGAGACGGACCAGACCGAAGATCTCAAGGCGATCACCGTTCCGACCCTGCTGATGCAGGGCGACGACGACCAGGTCGTTCCCTACGCCGATGCGGTGTTGAAGCAGATCGAACTCGTCGGCAGCGGAACGCTCAAGGTCTACGAAGGCCTGTCGCACGGCATGCTGACGACTCACGCCGACAGGCTCAACGCCGACCTGCTCGAGTTCGTGCGCGGATGAGAGGAGCGCACACTCCCGCTGCGCCCAGGACATGGCTCCGGCCGTCGAGAAAGGCCCGGTCCGACGGCCGGCCAGCGGGTTGCGGGGCCAGCCCATGGGAAACCCGGTCAGACGTGAGCGCTCTTGCACGACGGGCAGGTTCGTTGCTTGATGGCGATATGGAGGGCCGACGATCCCATGACTGACGGCTCTGCGGAGTCTCCGGCCGAACCGGTCGTCCTCGTCGTCGAGGACGATGCCTCGATCCGTGACGCGCTTTGCCGACTCTTCGCGACCGTTGGCAGGAAGGTCATCTCGTTCGGCTCGGCGGCAGACCTGATGGCCGCGGACATTCCGGACGTTCCGTGCTGCCTGGTCCTGGATATCCGGCTGCCGGGACGAAGCGGGCTCGATCTCCAGTCGGAGCTGGCCAAGGCCGGCGTCAGGATCCCGATCGTGTTCATGACGGGTCACGGCGATATCCCCATGTCGGTCCGGGCGATGAAGGCCGGTGCGTCGGACTTCCTCACCAAGCCTTTCCGCGACCAGGACATGCTCGACGCGGTGGCCGTAGCGATCGAGCAGGACAGCCGGCGCCGCGCCAGCGAGCGCGCGATCGAGCGTCTCCGGGGGCTCTACGATCTGCTCACGCCGCGCGAGCGCGAGGTCATGGCGCTCACCACGAAAGGGCTGTTGAACAAGCAGATCGCATGGGAGCTCGGATTGAGCGAGATAACCGTGAAGATACACCGCGGAAACGTGATGAAGAAGATGCAGGCGCGGTCGCTGGCGGAGCTTGTTCGCATGGCCGACAGCCTCGGCGTGCGTCCGGCCGGGGCCACGTGAGACAAACCTTTGTATGACTGGAATTGCGTCCGATCCTCGCGCAGCCTGATGGCAGCGACCTTGGCCCCCCGGACCGTATTCACATGGAAATGGATTAATCGGCTTGCCCCAGGTGTCGCAACGAAGGGCCGTCGCGGTCGTCGATGACGACCAGTCGGTCCGCAGGGCAACCGTCAAGTTGCTCCGGCTCAACGGTTACGAGGTTCACAGCTTCTCGTCCGCCGAGGAATTCCTGCAGTCGCAGGTGCTGGAGCGGGTGAGCTGTCTCGTCTCCGACGTCCGCATGCCCGGGATGGGAGGACTCGAATTGCAGGATCGCCTGCTCGAGCTCGGGCATCGAATCCCGATCATCTTCGTGACCGCCTACCCGCAGGACAGCGACCGTCGGCGGGCCCTCGCAGCCGGCGCCACCGGCTTTCTTGCCAAGCCGTTCGACGAAAAGGACCTGACGGGGCTCATCGAGCGAGCCGCAGCAGCCGGTTGAACGCTGCCGCGACCTCGTTCGGAGACCGGTCCCCTAGGTGGAGGCCAGTTCGGTCGATGCCGGCAGCGTGAAGAAGAACCGCGCCCCTCGTGGCTCGTTGGCAACCGCCCATATCCGGCCGCCGTGGGCCTCGACGATCGAGCGGCAGATCGACAGTCCCATCCCGAGCCCGCTTGCCTTGGTCGTGCAGAACGCATCGAACACCTCATCGCCGAGCGCAGGGTCGAGCCCGGGCCCCGTATCCTGGACCGAGACCACCACGCTTCCTTCGTCGGACTTTGACGTGGCGATGCACAGCTCGCGTTCCTCGCAGTCCTCGTCCATCGCCTCGATCGCGTTCATCACGAGGTTCAGCAGGACTTGCTGCAGTTGAACCCGGTCGCCCTCGACGGGAGGCAGATCGTCCTCCAGGTCGAGGCGGACCGCGACACCGTGTCGCTTCGCCTCGCCCCGTATCAGCTCGATGATCCCGGCGATCGGATCGTTGATGGCGAGGCTTTCGATGACGGCGGGCTTCTTCTTGATGAGGCCGCGGATGCGCGCGATGATCTCGCTCGCGCGGTTACCGTCCTTGACGATGCTCTCCAGCGCGTCCTCGACCTCCGCGAGGTCCGGCGGGCTCGACCGCAGCGCCCGCAGCGCGGCCTGGGCATTGATCACCGAAGCCGTGATGGGTTGGTTGACCTCGTGCGCGATCGAGCCGGTCAGCTGGCCCAGGGTCGATGTCCGGTTGGCGTGAGCTAGTTCGGACTGCACGGCGCGGTAGCGCCGTTCGTTCTCTCGGGCTTCGGCCTCGGCGCGCTTGAGCTCCGTGAGATCGAGGATGTACGCCACGCCTTCGTCGGGATTGCTTTCGAACGTGGCACCGCCGATGAGCACCGGTATCGGCGTCCCGTCCTTGCGAAAGACTTCCCGCTCCCGTGCGCGCAACATCCCCGTGGCCTTGAGCTCCTCGGCCTCTTCGCGAAGGTAGGCTTCCTTGCTCCCGGGCGGAATCATCTCGAACCAGTTCAGACCGGCTTCCAGGTCCGCGCGGTCGCACTGGATCATGCTCAGGAACGTGTCATTGGCATCGATCAGACGACCGTCGGTGGCCCAGATCACGATGCCGATCACGCCCGCTTCCACCAGGCGTCGAATCCTCGACTCGCGCTCCTCGATGTCGCTGTAGAGGCGCGCGTTCTCGAGCGAGATCGCTGCGCGGAGCGCGATGAGTTTCAACACCGCGACCCGCTCGTTCGTGAACACCCCGGGAGCGAGCCTGTTTTCCAGGTACAGCAGGCCGATCAGCCTGTTGCTGTTGAGGAGCGGTACGCAAAGGAGCGAGCGGACGTTGTTGGCGCCGAAGAAGGGATCGCCGGAGAACATGTTCGGCTCGAGCGCGTCGCGAAGGATCACGCTGTCGCGCGATCGTCCGGCGTAGTGCAACACCGATTCCGGCAAGTCGACGTCGAGCGTCATCCGGCGAGAGGACCGCACCACGACGCCGGCCGGCTCGATGATCGCTTCGGCTTCGATGCGCGCGGCCTCCCCGTCCATGATCAACAGGACCGCCTTGTCGGCACCGGCATTCTCCAGCGCCGTTCGCATCAGCGTGTCGACAAGGCGGTCGGTGGCGGTCTCGCCGGAAATCTTCTGGGACACCCTGATGATCGTTGCGAAATCGAGGCTGTCCACTGGCGACGTGACGGTGCCGGTGGCGTCGGGAGCCGATCGGTCGAGGCGGGACGGTGGCGCAAGCCTGTCGAGCTGGGAGACTTTGCCGGCCGCGCCCCAGCGGTGGTAGCAGTCGCGCGCTTCGCGCAGGTAGGCGCGTCCGATCGTCTCGAACCCACGGCCCGCGTGGAATCGCCCGGCAAGCTCGTTGGCGATTGCGCGCTGATGGAGAAATCCGTGCTCGGTAGCGGAACGAATGGCGCGCTCGTAGAGGTCCATCGCCTCGAGCGTGCGACCCTCGATCCGGGCAATCTCGGCTTCGACGAGAGTGGCGCGGTCCTCGAAGTTGGCCGGGGCGTTCTCGGCCCAGCGGCGCAACTGTCCGGCGTGCTCCGCCAGCAAGCGCCGAAGCGTCGAGCGCTCCGTCTCGCCGACGTGGTCGAAACAGGCCGCCCGGGCGAGCGCCGCGTAGAAATGATATTCGGCGAACTCGACCATGTAGACCGAGGTCCACAACAGGGTCTCGGCCTTCGAAGCCGCATCGGCCGCCGCCGCGTAATCACCCGCGAGGAACCGCGCTTGCAGCTTGCGAACCCAATACCAGCATTGCGCGATCGGATGGTGTTCGAGGCGCTTTGCGAACTCTTCCTCTGCGAAATCGTCGCCGTCGAGGCGACCGAAGATCGGGAGCTTCCCGCGCAGGCACCGGATCAGCTGGAGCGACGGCGTTATCAGGTCCGCAACGAAGCCGAATTGATGATCGCGCACGAACTGGAGCCGGAATTCGGCCTGGTCCTGCGCCGCCCCGAGTTCTTCTCCGGTGACGAGGAGCAGGGTGACGAGGTTCGAGCAGCAATAGCTCGCGAAGGTGATGTCGCCGAGCTCGTTGGCTTCGGAGAATGCTCTCTCGAGCATCGGGCGGCCGGCGCTGAAGGGTTGCGACCAGGGATTGACGTGGGCCGCGAAGAGCATGTTAGCCCGCAGCCGGAAACGCTCGAGCCCCCGCTCCTCGACGAGGTCGAGGCCGAGCCTGGCGAAGCGATATCCCGACTGGTAATCGCCAAGGTGCGCGCCGAGCACGACGCCAAGCCAGACGAAAGCGGACGGCGAGCCTTCGCTGCTGCCATGGGCGTATGTCAGGTTGGCCATCCGGCAGACACAGGCGCAGAGCAGGTTTCCGTCGGTCGCCAGCGCCGATGCCGGCGCCAGCTGGAGCAGGACTTCCATCGCCGCCAACGCCTCGGGATCGGTCATCGGCGGAAGATCGCGCCAGGTCTCGACAGGCTTCTCGCGCAGGTTGCGGCGCAGCTCGTCGTACTCGGCCCGGACTTCGTCTGCCGAAGGGTGAGCCGTCCAGCGGATCCCGATGCGCGCGAGAAATTCCAGGGCGATCTCGATGGCCTGGTCGTTGTTTCCAAGGGTAACGAGAATCTCGCTGCGCAGGCGTGTCACGGCGGCCCCCTGCGATGCCGTTTCGGCTCGCTGCTGGAGAGCCGAGAGTCGCCGTTCGGCCTCGGCCGCGCGCCCTGCCACGAACTCGCACTCGGCGAGGTGGAAGGTGAGCGAAAAGGCGAGTTCGCCGCGCGAACGCCAGCTGTCCTCGGTCAGCAGCGCCACCCCTGAGGCGAAGTAGTTCAGTGCCGAAGCGTAGGCAGCCGAGGCCTGGGCGCGCAGGCCGGCTGCGAGATTGTGTTCGGCGAGGCTCTCGCGCTCGGCAGGAGAGGTGATCAGCCCGGCCGCCCGGTTCAGCTGGTTGGGGACGTCGAAAACCGTCTCGTCGTGGCCGAGCTCCGGCACGCGCGCGGCCAGCAGGCGCCCGATCCGCAAATGCTCCGGCCCGCGCATGTCCGAAGGTATCGAGGCATAGGCCGCCTCCTGCACGCGGTCGTGGCTGAAGCGGTATCCTTCGCGAACCGTCTCCACGAGATCGAGCGCCCGTGCGACCTCGAGGGCGGCATCGACCTGCTCACTGTCGGTGCCGAGCACCAGCGAGAGCGTGGCGGTGTGCGCGAAGTTGCCGAGGCACGCGAGATTCTGGAGCGCCGTCAGCGTGTCGCGCGGGAGGCGGGCGAGCTTGCCGATCATCAGCTCGGCCACGTTGTCGGTAAAGCGCTGGGCCCGGATGTGGCCGACGTCCCACGACCACGCCCCTCGGTCGTGATCGAATACCAGGACGCTCTCGTCCACCAGCAGCGACAGGAACTGCCTGACGAAGAATGGATTGCCGTCCGTCTTTTCCCGCACGAGCGCGGCGAGGGGAGCGGCCTCGGCGGCCGGACAGCGCAGCGTATCGGAAATCATTTCCGTCAGGTGCTCGCGCGACAACGGAGGGAGTGCGATCTCCGTCAGCCTCGCGCCACTCGCCCGCATCTCCGCCAGCCTGCGGTGCAGCGGGTGCTCCGCGGCCGTCTCGTTGTCGCGGTAGGCGCCGACGAGCAGCAGGTGCTTCAGGTCCGCGTCCGTCAGCAGTTCGCCGATGAGTTCGAGTGTCGCCAGGTCGAGCCATTGCAGATCGTCGAGGAACAGCACGAGCGGGTGCTCGGGACGCGCAAAAACTCCGATGAACCGCTGAAGGGTGAGCCGAAAGCGGACCTGGGCCTGCTGTAGCGGCAGCTCGGGGACAGGCGGCTGCTCGCCGATGACGAGCTCCAGCTCGGGCACGAGCTCGGTCACCAGCCGTCCGTTGGTGCTCAGGGCATCGCCGAACGCCTTGCGCCATCCGGCAAGCTCCGCATCGCTCCGCGCGAGCACGTATCTCACGAGCGCCTCGAGCGCCTGTACGAGCGTGGCGTAGGGCACGTCACGCTGGTGCTGGTCGAACTTGCCCGAAGCAAACAGCCCGCCGGACGAACCCATCGCCTTCTGCAGGTCGTTCACCAGGGTCGACTTGCCCACGCCCGAATAGCCCGAGACGAGCACCAGCTCGGCCACGCCGCCGTTCGCGACGCGCTCGAGGCAATCGCGGATCGTGGCGCTCTCCCGTTCGCGGCCGTAGAGCCTGTCGGGGATCAGCAGGCGGTCGGGCACGTCGCGCGCGCCCAGCGCGAAAGTCGGTATCTGCTGCTCCGTAGTCCAGGCATCGAGACACCGGTGAAGGTCGTGCAGCAGGCCCGCAGCCGTCTGGTACCGGTCTTCGGGCGCCTTCTCGAGCAGCTTCATGATCATCGCCGAGATCACCGGATGGACGCTGCCTTCGCGATCCCGCGGCGCATCGGGTCGCCGCGCGATATGCAGATGGACCAGCTCCATCGGGTCGGAGGCCGCGAACGGCATCGTGCCGGTCGCCATGAGGTAGAGTGTGACGCCGAGCGCGTAGAGATCGCTGCGCGCGTCCACCGGACGATTGGTCCGCCCGGTCTGTTCGGGGGCCATGAAGGCGAGGGTTCCGGCGATCATCTCCGGGGGCTCGGCCGTCTGGCCTGCGATCTGCAGGCTCGAGGCCATTGCGAACCCGGTGAACCGAACCCGCCCGTCGGAGCAATCGACCAGGATGTTCGCCGGCTTCACGTCCTTGTGGATCAAGCCCGCGCGATGGATCCTGCCGAGCGCCTCGGCGATGCCGGCCGCGAGCGCAAGGAACCGCCCGGTTTCGAGCGGCGCGCCGAGAAGGTCGACGAGGCAGACTCCGCCTGGATCCTCGAGTTCCAGCGCGGGCGCGTCGCCCACGCGCGTCAGCGAGCGCGGCATCAGGGCCCAGGCGGGATCGAGCCGATCGCGGAGATCGAACTCGCGCGCGAGGTGGTCCCCCCGCCCGGCATCAGGATCGGATGTGACCGGGAGGAGGATCAGCGATGGAGCGCCGCCATCTGCGCCGCCCGGCCTGCGCAGGAGGGCGACGCCGCTATCCTCCCTGAGGTGCTGTAGTCCGGCTGTCCGAATGAGTTCCGTCAATTGCCCCCCTTGGCTGCTGTCGGGCGCTAACCCGCGTCTCGCGCGACCCGTTGGGCAACCGGCCTTAGTATCGGGCACACGGTGCTCGCGCGGGGCTGGCGGCTGCACTCTAATGCCTCGCGGCCCATCCGCCAACGCACGCCGGGCGCTTCGCGGGACCGGCACGCCGCCGCGCCGACACGCTCTCGTGGCTCTAGCGGAAATCGTGTGTCGCAAGCGCGTCGCTCGCCGGAAACGTCGCTGCCAGGGCTTCATCGAGCCAGGCATCCTCGGGCCTCGTCGCGGCGCGCCCGAACCCTGCGGCTGATCTGTCCGCAGGGCGAGGGCCCGTTACCTGGTCGTCGTTCGGCTGTCTGGCGGGTCGTGACGGGACCACGCCGATACCGGATTGACGCTCACGTCCTTCACCCTGTCTCGTATTTGCCACGACAAGCTCACCCGATTGCCGGCTCGACCAAGCCGTGCAGCGTGACGCGCGTGCCTTCGCGGCTGCGGTCACAGGCAAGAGTCGCGCCGAGCCTGCGGCTCATGGCCTGGATGAGATGGGATCCGAGCCCGGGCGGCTCGGAAGGAGACGGCCCCTTGCCACCTCCTTTGCCATAGTCGCGCACTTCGAGGACGAACCGGGACGGCCCGGCGAAGAACAGGCAGATGTCGACTTTGCCCGGCTCGTCCGGTGCGTAGGCATGCTTGCAGGCGTTCATGACCAGTTCGGACACCAGGATACCGAGCGTGGTGGCGAACGCGGGATGGACCTCGCCCGACTGAACGTGGATCCCGACGCGCTTGCGCCCCGGGCCGCTGCCCAGCCCTTCTTCGAGCCCTTTCCCAAGTCGCTGCAGGTAGGCCGCGATGTCGAGCGCCTGGTCGGCGTGGGAGCGATAGAGCTGGCGGTGGATCTCGCCGACGGCGGCGATCCGCCGGGCGGCGGTCGTGAGCGCCTCGTGGACCGTCTCGTCGGTTGCCTCGCGCGCCTGCATCGAAAGCAGAGCGATGACGAGTTGCAGGCTGTTGGCGACACGGTGGTCGGCTTCCTGGTGCCCGGCCAGCCTTGCGGGGCGTACGGCCGCGGTGTCCGTGTCCGCCGGCAGGATTTCTACGTCCATGAGAGCCTCCGTCGTCTGGCGGCATGCTCTCCGGAATAGCCACCGCCGTGAATCATACTCTGGTTTGCCGCGCACCGGACCAAAGTGCGGGCGACGGCGATGCCAGGTAAGGCGACAGATCACGACAGTCCGCTTCGGGGAGGCTCCGAATCAGACGTCCGCGTTCGGCCGCTTCGGGTGGTGCGCAGTCGCGGTGCCGTTCCTGAGACCATGGTATGATTCAAAACGACCGTCGGTGCGAAATACCTGTGCCTCGATCGACGGAGGCGCATGATGAAAGCTGTTGGGTACAAGCTCGCCGGTCCGATTAGCGATGAAGCGTCGCTCGTCGACATCGAGCTGGCGAAGCCGGTCGCCACCGGCCGCGACATCCTCGTCGAAGTGAAGGCGGTCTCGGTGAACCCGGTCGACTACAAGGTCCGCCGCAGCACGTCCGCCGAAGGCGAGGAATGGAAGGTGCTGGGCTGGGACGCCGCCGGCATCGTGCGCGAGACGGGACCGGAAGCCACCCGGTTCCGGCCCGGTGATGCGGTCTATTACGCAGGTTCGATCACCCGGCCCGGTACCAACGCCCAGCTGCACCTCGTCGACGAGCGCAGCGTCGGCCACAAGCCGGCAACGCTGGACTGGGCGCAGGCGGCAGCGCTGCCGCTTACCTCGCTGACCGCCTGGGAGACCCTGTTCGATCGCCTGGACGTCAGGCGGCCGGTGCCGGGCGCGGCTCCCGCGCTCCTGATCGTCGGCGGCGCCGGGGGCGTCGGATCGATCGCAATCCAGATCGCGCGGCAGCTGACCGACCTGACCGTGATCGCCACCGCCTCGCGCAAGGAGACGCGCGACTGGGTTTCCGCGCTCGGTGCACACCACGTGCTTGATCATTCGAGGCCGCTTGCGACGCAGATCGAGGACGCCGAACTCGGGGCCCCGGCGTTCGTCTTCTCGACGACCCGCACCGATCTCCATGCCGCCGACATCGCGGAGCTGATCGCTCCGCAGGGTCGCTTCGCGTTGATCGACGATCCCGAAACCTTCGACGCCATGCTGTTCAAGCGCAAGGCCGTCTCAATCCACCACGAGTTGATATTCACCCGATCGATGTTCGGGACTCCGGACATGGCCGAGCAGGGGAACATCCTCGACGCCATCGCCGACCTGGTCGACGAAGGGCGGATCGGCACGACGCTGACCGAGCGCCTGGCACCGATCGATGCCGCCAACCTCAAGCGAGCTCACGCGCTGATCGAGAGCGGGACCGCGAAAGGCAAGGTAGTGCTGGAAGGGTGGTGACCGCCTGGGCGCAGGGGGCCTAGAGGGAAAGATGCTGGAGGAGGGTCATCCTTCGGCGGTCGCGGGCGGGCTCGACGAGCGCGTTGGCGCGACGCCATCTGGACGTCGTCGCCGGATGGCGGCGAGGTGGGAAGCAGCTGCGTGCCTGGCTAGCCTTCGGAATGCGCGAAGACGTGCGGTGCTCTACGCTAACGGCCGAGTACACGACCCGATCGGCTAATCCCGCCGGTCCACCGAGAAGGGCTGGGCGCGCATCGAGAGGGTGCAGTGCTCAACTTTGGAAGGAAAATGGTGCCCAGAAGAGGACTCGAACCTCCACGGGGTTTCCCCCGCCGCCACCTGAAGACGGTGCGTCTACCAATTCCGCCATCTGGGCACGGGCCGGGCGGACCTGTTTCCGCCGGCAGGTAGGCGGGCGCCTCTAGCGAAGCGCGAGGGCGCGTGTCAACGGCGGTGATGGGGGCGGCGCGTCGCGCCGCGCGGATTTCGGGCAGCCGCTGGCGCCCGCGAGCGGCGCAAGCGCCTTGCGGGGGGCGCGGGGTTGTTGCATGGCCGCTCGCGACCGGCGCCGCACGGGTCGCGGCGCCGCCGGATTCTTGGAAGACCACGTCATGGCTCACCCCTCTCCGCTCGAAGACAAGCTGGTCGTGCTGGTCGGCGGCGGCGGCTTTCTCGGCACGCATGTCGCCGAAGAACTGCTGCGTCGCGGCGCACGCCTGAGGATCGCCTCGCGCCACCCGCAGCGCGCGATCCGCCTGCGCCCGCTGGCCAACCTCGGGCAGATCCAGTTCATGCGCTGCGACGTGCGCAGGCCCGAGAGCCTCGCCGCGGCGATGCAGGGGGCGGACGCGGCGGCCTACCTCGTCGGCACGTTCGGCGCCGGGCAGTGGACGCTGCAGGCCGAAGGCGCCGGGGCGGCCGCCAGGGCGGCGGCCGAGGCGGGCGCGAAGGCGTTCGTGCTGGTCTCGGCGATCGGCGCCGACGCGAACTCCGACAGCGGCTACGCGGCGACCAAGGGCGAAGGCGAAGCGCGCGTGCGCGCGGCATTCCCCAAGGCGACGGTGGTGCGCCCGTCGGTGCTGTTCGGCGAGGACGACCGGTTCGTGAACCTGTTCGCCGGGCTGATTGCGAGCTGGCCGGTCGTGCCGGTGTTCGGCCCGCAGGCAAAGCTGCAGCCGCTGTTCGTCGACGACGCCGCGCTGGCGATCACCGAAGCGCTCGAGAACCCCGGCAAACACGGCGGCAAGACCTACGAGCTCGCCGGCCCCGAAGTGCTGACGATGGAAGAGCTGTATCGCCGCATCGCGGCCGCGCAGGGGCGCGAGCGCTCGCTGCTGGCTGTGCCCGACGGCCTCGCCGCCCTCGTCGCCGCGCTGCCGGGGACGCCGATCAACTCCGACCAGTGGAAGCTGCTCCAGCGCGGCTCGGTGGCCGGCGGCGCGCTGCCGGGGATCGAGGCCTTCGGCCTGCGCCCGCGGCCGCTCGGGCTGTTCCTCGACCGCTGGATGGTTCGTTTCCGCAAGCACGGGCGGTTTACCGACGCGGGCGCGGCGGCCTGAGGCCTCGGCGGCCGGGTTGCGCCTGGCCGCTTCGCCCCCTCCCAGCCTCGACCAAGGGCTCGCTTGCGCGGGCCCAAGTCTTCGTATCTTTCCCCATCAAGGGGGAAGGACAGGGACGGATCTCCCAAACTCTTCCCCCTCGATGGGGGAAGGATTGCGGAGCTTGGATGGGGGTGAACCGCGCGGCAGTGGTGGCTGCCGCTACCCCTCCACCTCGGCCGGCGTCTCCTCGGGCGGCGGCAGGCGGAGCGGTTCGACCAGCAGGACCGCGCCTTCGCTGCCGCTGATGCGCACCCGCTCGCCGGCGGCGATGTCGGGGCCGCGGGCGATCCATTCGCTGTCGCCGAGGCGGACGCGGCCGCTGCCGTGCTCGATCGCCTGGACCACGGTCGCGGTCTCGCCGACGAGGCGCGCGCCGCGGCGGTTCAGCAGCGGGTCGGCGCTCTCGATCGGCCGCTCGCGCAGCATCCGCCGCGCCGAGAAGGCGAGGATCAGCGAGAGGAACACGAAGTCGATCACCTGCATCGGCAGCGACAGGTCGAACGCCGCGGTGAGCACGCCGGTGACGATCGCCGCGGCCGCGAGCCAGATCAGGTAGACGCCGGGCACCAGCATCTCGAGCCCGGCGAGAACCAGCCCGAGCGTCAGCCAGGCCCAGTGGGCGTTGGCCCCGAGCCAGTCGTTGAGCCCGTCCATCAGGACTGGCTCGAGCGCGGCACGCCCGAGCCGGGCGTGCGGCGCGCGGGCGGCTGCGGCTGCGGCGAGGGCAGCCGGACCCCGCCCTCGGCGCCGGCCTTCTCGCCGATGATCTCGCGGGCGAGCTCGCCGATGCCGCCGAGCGTGCCGATCAGCTGGGTCGCCTCGACCGGGAACAGGATCGTCTTGGCGTTCGGCGAGTCGGCGAACTTCGCCACCGCCTTGGTGTATTCCTGGGCGATGAAGTAGTTGATCGCGTGGCTGCCCGACTCGGCGATCGCCTCACTCACCGCGCGGGTCGCCTCGGCCTCGGCCTGCGCGGCGCGCTCGCGGGCTTCGGCCTCGCGGAAGGCGGCTTCGCGCTTGCCCTCGGCGGAGAGGATCGCGGCGGCCTTCTGGCCCTCGGCGCGCAGGATCGCCGACTGCTTCTCGCCCTCGGCCTCGAGAATCTCGGCGCGCTTGAGGCGCTCGGCCTTCATCTGCCGCGCCATCGCCTCGGAGATGTCGATCGGCGGGCGGATGTCCTTGATCTCGACGCGGGTGATCTTGACCCCCCACGGGCTGGTCGCGTGGTCGACCACCGAGAGCAGCCGGGCGTTGATCTCGTCGCGCTTGGAGAGGGTCTCGTCGAGGTCCATCGAGCCCATCACGGTCCTGAGGTTGGTCGTCGTCAGGGCCATGATCGCCATGTAGAGGTTGTGTACCTCGTAGGCTGCCTTGCCGGCGTCGAGCACCTGGAAGAACACCACCGCGTCGACCCCGACCATGGCGTTGTCGCGGGTGATGATCTCCTGCCCGGGGATGTCGAGCACCTGCTCCATCATGTTGACCTTCTGGCCGACGCGGTCGACCAGCGGGACGATGATGTGCAGGCCCGGCTCGGCGGCGAGCGTGAACTTGCCGAGCCGCTCGATCGTGTAGACGTAGCCCTGCCTGACGACGCGCACGCCCATCATCAGGAACACGAGCAGCACGAACACCAGGGCGCCGATGACTGCGTACATGAGAGGTCCTCCCCCGCAATAGCCTCGGGCCGCATCGTATCGCGCATGCGGTTGTCCGCAAAGCGAAAGCGGCGGTGCGTTGTCTTGCGCTCGAGCCCCGACTAGACGGACGGAATCAACGAACACGGGAGCGGGATCGAGATGAAGACCTGGACGGGATGGCTCGCGGGCGCAGCGCTGCTGGGGATGGGCAGCGCGCTGGCGGCGCAGACGACGGCACCGGCGCCTCCGGGTGCGCCCGCCGCGGCGGCGCCGCGCAACCCGTTCCAGAGCGAGCCGCTCGGCGACGGACCGTGGGACGTCGACACGGCCGACGCCAAGCTCCACGTCGAGGTCTTCGCCAGGGGGCTCGACCACCCCTGGGGGATGGCCTTCCTGCCCGACGGCGGGATCCTCGTGACCGAGCGCGTCGGGCGGCTGCGGGTGATCCGCGACGGCGTGCTCGACCCGCAGCCGATCGAGGGGCTGCCGCCGATGATCACCGCCGGCATCGCCGGGCTGACCGACGTGGTGCTCGATCCGGACTTCGCCAGCAACCGGACGATCTACCTGAGTTACAGCAAGTCGCACCCCGACGCGGGCGACAACCCGACGCCGCAGGCGAACTCGGCGATGGCCGTGCTGCGCGCCAAGTGGGACGGCGGGCACCGGCTGACCGAGGTCGAGGACATCTTCATCGCCGAGCCGTGGTACGGCGCGCCGCCGATCCCGCAGCGCTGCTGCGGCCAGGGTCCGGCGTTCGGCAGCTACGGCGGACGCATGGCGATCGACAAGGACGGGTACCTCTACGTCACCAGCGGCGACCGCAACTACGGCGAGCTGGTGCAGGACCCGGGCAACCACATCGGCAAGATCCTGCGCCTCAACCGCGACGGCAGCGTGCCGAAGGACAACCCGTTCACCTCGGTGCCCGGCTGGCGGCCGGAGATCTGGTCGACCGGCCACCGCAACCCGACCGGGCTGACGATCGACCCGGCCACCGGAACGATGTGGGAGACCGAGTTCGGCCCGCGCGGCGGCGACGAGGTCAACCGGATCGAGCGCGGCGCCAACTACGGCTGGCCCGACGTGACGCAGGGCTATCACTACAACGGCGAGCCGCCGAAGAAGGGCGTGCGCGAGGTCGAGGGAATGACCGACGCGGTCTGGGCGTTCGGCCCGCCGTCGCACAACCCGGGCAACATCGCGGTCTACCGCGGGTCGGCGTTCCCGGCGTGGGATGGCAACCTGCTGATCGCGATGATGAACCGCTCGCTGGTCCGGCTCGAGCTCGCGCCCGACGGACACGTGCTGGCGCAGGAAGCGATGCTCGCCGACCTCGGCCAGCGGCTGCGCGACGTGCGCGTGGCGCCCGACGGCTCGATCTTCGTGCTGACCGACGAGACCGACGGCGCGATCCTCAGGATAACGCCGGGCGAGTGAGCGCTACTCGCGCGGCTTCTCCGCCTCGGCTTCCGCGTTCCGCCGCAGCTGGCGGCTGACCGAGCCTGCCCGTCGCCGTCTGCCGGCCGGGTGCGGGCGAGGCCGCGGATCGTCGCGTAGTCGGCCAGCTGGATCAGCGTCCTGCTGCGCACTCCCTCGCGGCCGAACAGCACCAGCACGCCGGTGATGTCCTCGCGCATCGGCAGCGCAGCGCGGGCGCCGCGCCCCCGACGCGTGAACCGACCGGTACGATAGACGGCGAAGATTTGCCGCGGCAGACCGCTCCCGACGAAAGCTAACGGCCCGTCGCCCGCCGTTCCATCTCGCGCTCGAGCTCGTCGGCCACGTCGAGCAGCTTCATCGCCGCCGGCAGGTTGGCGATCTCCTTGTAGACGCTGCGCAGGTAGGCCTGGTCGAAGGCGGTCAGCTCGAGCGGCGGCTCGTGGTCCGGGTCGAACAGCGCGAGGATCGTGTCGAGCGCGGCCTCGCCCGAGGCCGGCCGCGTGCGGGCGAAGCTGCGCATGGTCACGTAGTCGGCGAGCTGGATGATCGTCTTGCCGCGCACGCCCTCACGGTCGAACAGCACCACCACCTGGGTGATGTCCTCGCGGATCGTCAGGTAGAGCTTGGAGTGCGCCATCCACATCTGCGTGACCGGGGGATCGGTCAGGTTCTCGCGCCGCTGGATCGGCATCCCGTCGCGGGTGCGGGTCAGCGCGGTGGTCCATACGCGGACCGGGCCCTGCTCGGCGAGCAGCGCGCGGCGCTCGTGGATCGGCAGCGTCTCGAACAGCCACGGCTGGTTCTCGTGCAGCTCGCCGAGCGCCTGCTTGCCGTCCTCGACGAAGGCGACGATCAGGTTGGGCGAGCAGTCGGTATCGTCGGCCAGCCACACGTTGAGCCGCTCGGCGTTCCAGCGGATGCGGTCGATCATCAACTCGGCGGCGTCGCGCTTGAGCCCGATCACGCCCGGGCACAGGCGGTCCTCGATCCGGGCGAGCGGACGGTCGCGGATGTCGCTGCCGATGGCGGTCACGTCACGGGCCTGGCGGCTGACCTCGCGGTGGCTGGGGCGCTCGCCGGTGACGACGATATCTTCGTCGGGGGCGGCGGGCGTGGCGGCCTCCTCCTGTGCGACGGCGGGCGTGGCAGCGGCCAGCGTGGCGGCGAGGGCGGCAATGAGGCCGCCGCGAAGGGTCGTCATGCGGGCGTCGGCTCCGGACTGGTACGGCTACTCGAGCGTGCGAACGCCGGTCGCATGCTCGAGATCGGCGAGCTTGGCCGGCGCGGGAAGGTTGGCGATGCCCGAGTAGAGCGTGGTGAGATAGGCGAGGTCGAACTCGGTCAGGCCCTCGGGCCGCTCGGCCCCTGCGTCGAACAACGAGAGGATCGAGGCCTGCCCGGCCGAGGCCGGATCGGGCAGCTTGTGAACCAGCCCGCGGAAGGTCGCGTAGTCGGCCAGCTGATCGAGGGTGTAGTCGCGGATCTCGTTGCGGTCGAACAGCACCAGCGCGGAAATGATGTCGTTGCGGGTGGCTACGTAGATCTTCGAGTGCGCCATCCACATCGAGGTCTGCGGCAGCTCGGCCAGGCTCTCGCGGCGGGGGATCGGCATGCCGTCGCGCGAGCGGGCACGCACGCGCAGCATGGCGCGCGCCGGCCCTGTCTCGTTGAGCAGGTCGAGCCGCTCGCCGCGGGTCAGCTCGGCGAAGATGTAGCCGCGGTCCTCGCGCAGCTGGCGCAGGAAGGCCTGCCCGTCGTCGACGAAGCCGACCACGAGGTTGGCTTCGCAGGTTCCCTCGGGAGCCATGCGCAGGCCGAGCCGCTCGGTTGTCGCGCGGATCCGCGCGACCATCATTTCGGCAGCCTCGCGCTTGAGGCCGACGACACCCGGGCACAGCGCGCTCCCGAACCGGGCCAGCGGCTCCTGGTTGGTTTCGGCCGAGGCGGGCAGCGGAGCGAGCAGGACGCCGGCCAGACCGGCGACGAAAAGGATCCGGAGACGGGTGAGCATCGACTGTCTCCCAAATTCGGGCGGTGGGATTATCCTCTTTTCTCCCCCGGTGGACAACGGCAGAGTTGTCACAAGATGTCCCCCGGGCGGCGGCGCGATCGAACGCTGACCGGGAACCGAACCAAGGCCGAACGGCTTCGACTCCGTCTAGCCATGCGAGAGAGGCATGACTGCCGAATTCAAGGAGTGACGCTCATGCGAACTTCATTTGCCCGCAGGACACTTTGCACCGCCCTCGCCTTCGCCGCCGCACTGGCCGGATGCGCCCACACCGAAGGCACCCGCCAGGAGCGCGAGGAGGCGCGGCTCGCCAAGCTGCTCGAGGGCCGTGTGCCCGGCAAACCCGAAAGCTGCATCACGGCTCTTAGCGACAACCGGCTGCAATTCTACGACCGGACCGCGGTGGTCTACGACGCCGGAGACACGATCTGGGTCTCGCGGCCGACCGATCCGAGGTCGCTCGACACCCGTGACGTCGTGGTGATCCGCCGAACCGGCAGCCAGCTGTGCAAGCAGGACATCATCCGCACGGTCGACCGCACGAGCGGGATCACCACCGGGGTGGTGTTCCTCGAGGACTTCGTCCCCTACCGCCGGCCCTGATCGTCAGCCGGGCTTCGCGTCGAGCCGCGGGGCGAACAGGATCGGGCCATAGGTGGCGGCGAACAGCCCGAACGCGCCCGCCCACAGCGCTCCGGCCCACGCGAGCCCGGCCGCGTAGCCGATCCACCCGAGCGAGGCCGCGAGGCGCAGCAGCGCGCCGAGCGTGACCAGCGCATAGGCGGCGACGGTCAGCGGACCCGCGCGCAGCTCGCGCCCGGTGTGGCCGAGCGTCGCGCGGGTGGTGACCGCGAGGATCATCGTCGCCATCGCCCCGGCGGTGAGCGCGTGGATCGCCGCGGTGCGCGGGAACGCCAGATCGAGCACGCTCCAGCCGAGCAGCGCGAGCCCGGCGGGAATCCACAGGTAGCCGAGGTGGAGCACCAGCAGCAGCGGATCCGGGACCGTGCGCCAGCCGCCCCAGCGGGCGAGACGAACGAGCTGCAGCGCCCCGACCGCGACCAGCATCCCGCCGGTCAGAAGGACGCCGGGCGCCAGTACCCAGCCCAGCAGCGCCAGCGCGGTAAAGACGATCACCGCGAGGTCGAACCGGCCGGGTTGATCGGGCAGTCCCTGCTGGTGTCCGCGCCTGGCCAGCCAGTTTCGGGTGAACGAGGGGATGATGCGGCCACCGATGACCGAGATCATCAGCGTCACCAGCGCGATTCCGGCGCGGAAGCCTACCTCGCCATCGACGAGCCGGCCCGAGACCGCCGCGTAGTCGGCGGCGTCGGCCGCGCCGAACAGCAGCACCATTGCCACCAAGGGCAGGTTGCGGTTCTTCGCTGCGAGGATTTCGCGCGCGCCGACGAAGGCCATGACCGCATAGAAGCCGACGTCGAGCAGCATCGCGACGCCGAGCCCCAACGTTCCCGAAAACAGCACCGCAAGCCGGCCCGCGAGCCACAGCGCGGCCAGCGAGGCCAGCGGCCAGCCGGCGATCGGCAGGCGGCCGGTCCAGTTGGGAATCGCGGTCAGCAGGAAGCCGGCGACCATCGCGCCGACAAAACCGTAGAGCATCTCGTGCCGGTGCCAGGCCAGCGGGTCGAGCGCGCTCGGCAGTTCCAACCCGCCGAGCAGCGCGGCGAGCCACAGCCCGAGCGCGATCACAGCCCACAGCGCGCCGACGAGGAAGAACGGCCGGAACCCGCCGCGCAGGATCGGCGGTGAGGCCGCCATGCGTGCCTGGCGCAGCGCGAGCATCCGCTCGCCGCGGGTCTGTGCGGAGCCTTCCGTCGCCATTCGACGCCGATTCCTGCGCCCCGCGAGGTACCGTTGCACCTCGTATATTCCCGGAGCGGAGAGCCGGACGAAGGCGCGCGAGCCAACTGCTGCGCATCCCGCGACTGTCAACGGTTTGGCCAGTGGTCTGCGGAAGAGGAAGCCGAACAGCGCTGCTTCGAACTTGCCCGGCAAATCGAACGGCTGAAGTGGCCGACTTGATACCAGTCGCTGCTGCCGCCCCACGCGTAAATGCCTCCGCGCTGGACGAAATCTACCTTCATGAATAGGTTTTCCGCGCTGAGACGATTCCCGGGGAGGGGGACGGGATCGCTGCCGCGTCCTCCCCTGATCGTATGAGATGAGGGGGAAGACGATGATTTGTTCTGGGAAACAAGTGTCGAAGGGGCGCACGTTGATGCTGCAGGCATCGACGGTGGTCATGGGCGTCATGCTGGCTGCCGCTTGGCAGCCGGCCGCAGCGCAGAGCGAGTGTCAACTCGACGATGGCACGACGGGCGGGGCTGACGCGGGAACCGGTACGGATTCGTTCGCCTGCGGGCCGGACGCGAAGGTGACTCCCACCGGGGGAAGCGGAACTCCGGCCGAGCAATCGACCGCGATCGGAGATGGCGCAGAAGCCAAGGGGCACAACAGCACTGCCGTTGGCCAATTCGCCTACGCGGGTCACGCCCTCTACGATGCCGAGGGAAGCTCGGCCTTCGGCGCGGGATCCGAAGCCATAGGAAGCCGCGCGGTGGCGATCGGCACCGGTGACGATGATTTCATAAACAACCTGAGCAATACTTATGGCGCCCGCGACGACGATGCGACGGCGGTGGGCTTCGGAGCGACGGCGCAGTGGGAGGCCACGGCCGTTGGCCGCGGTGCAATCGCCGAGGCTCACAGCACGGCGATCGGCATTGCCAGCCTGGCGGAAGATCCCGGCACTCTCGCGGTCGGCTCGGGCACCTATGCCAGAGGCACCGGATCCATCGCGATCAGCGGCTGGACCGACATGAACGGGGACGGCCTGGCCCAGACTGGTGAAGGGGCGTTCGCGGGCAACGATTTTGCAACAGCGGTTGGAACCAGAGCCTACGCGAGCGGCACCGAGTCGACTGCGCTGGGCGCGGGCAGCGGAGCTCGCGGCGCCAGAACAACGGCGATAGGCTACGGAACCTATGCTGGCGGAACATACTCCACCACAATCGGAGCCGAGAGTCAGGCCCCTGCCGAACGCACGTCAGCTTTCGGCCACTATTCCGTGGCTTCCGGGGCCTCCGCCACGGCCTTGGGAGCCGAAAGCGTCGCAGGGGCGTCATTCGCCGTCGCGCTCGGTGCGTCCTCGGTCGCGGACGAGGTCAATACGGTGTCGGTCGGCCATTCCACGCTCAACCGGCGAATCGTCCATGTCGGCGACGGCACGCTCGCCGCGGGATCGACGGACGCGGTGACCGGCGGGCAACTGTTCGATACCAACCAGGCCGTCGCGACAGCGCAAACGACGGCCGACGACGCCGCGGCGGCAGCGGCCGCGGCGCAGGGAACGGCGGGTACCGCGCTTACCGATGCTGCAGCGGCGCAGACGGCCGCCGACGGGGCTGCTGCGGCGGCCACCGCCGCTCAGGGAACCGCCGACACCGCGCTGACCAATGCCGCAGCGGCGCAGACGACCGCCGATACTGCGCTGGCGAATGCCGCGGCGGCGCAGACGGCGGCCGACGGCGCTGCTGCTGCGGCCGCCACCGCCCAAGGAACCGCCGACACCGCGCTGGCCAATGCCGCAGCGGCGCAGACGACCGCCGATACGGCCCTGGCCAACGCCGCCACGGCGCAGCAAACGGCAGACGCCGCTCAGCAAACTGCCGACACCGCGCTCGCCAACGCGGCGACGGCCCAGCAAACGGCGGATACCGCGCTCGCCAACGCAGCGGCCGCCCAGCAGACCGCCGATACCGCACTCGCCGGAGTGGGGGCGGCGCAGCAGACGGCAGATACGGCTCTCGCCAATGCCGCGACCGCTCAACAAACGGCCGATGCGGCGCGGACGGAGGCGGCAACGGCCCAGCAGACCGCAGACACCGCGCTCGCCAACGCCGCGACTGCGCAGCAAACGGCCGATACGGCGCTGACCGAGGCCGCAACGGCTCACCAGAGCGCAGACACCGCGCTCGCCAACGCAGCGGCCGCCCAGCAGGCGGCCGACACCGCGTCCGCCAATGCCGCGACGGCGCGGCAGGTGGCCGATGCCGCGCAGCTGCGCGCCGACAATGCGCATGCGCTGGCGCAGCAGGCGGTCTCGAGCGGTGCCGTGACGCGCGAGGTGGCCGAAGCCGCACTGGCCAACGCCGCGACTGCGCAGCAGATCGCCGACGAGGCACGCCTCGAAGCGGATCAGGCGGCGGCCAACGCGGCGCTGGCACAGGCGGTCGCCGACAGCGCGCGGGCGACTGCCGACGAGGCGCTCGCCCGCACCGAGTACCTGGCGGTCAACGGCAGCGGCGCTCGGCCGACGGCGACCGGCGCCAACGCGATCGCGATGGGCTCGGGCGCCAATGCGAGCGGCGACAACTCCGTGGCGCTGGGCACCGGTGCGATCGCGCGCAACGGGGCGGCGGTCTCGATCGGCGCGGGCAACGTGGCCGACGGCAACGGCGCGGTGGCGATCGGCGATCCGAACGTTGCGACCGGCCAGGGCGCAGTAGCGATGGGGTACAACAACACCGCGACCGGAACCGGCGCGGTGGCGATCGGCAGCGAGAACCGCGCCGAGGGAGCCTCTGCGATCGCGCTCGGGGCCAACGCCGTCGCGACGGGCGACGGGGCGGTGGCGATCGGCGCCGGCGCGGTTGCCAGCCGGGCGAACCAGGTTGCCCTCGGCTCTTCGGCCTCGACCTACTCGATGCCGGGAATCGGCTCGGCGGCGAGCCGGGCGGCGCAGTCCGGGGCCACGGCGTTCGTCACCTCGGACGCGGCCGGCAATCTCGCGCTGGCCGACTTCGGGCCCGGCGACATCGGCCGGCTCGACGCGGCAATCGGGCTCGACCGGCGCGACGCGCGGTCGGGCATCGCCGCAGCCGCGGCGCTCGGCTACGCACCGATGCCGTCCGAGCCGGGGCGGACCAGCTACGTCCTCAACGGGTCGCTGTTCCGCGGGCAGGAGGCGATCGGCGGCTCGGTCGCGCACCGCTTCGATACCGAGGTTCCGCTCGCCGTCACCGCGGGGTTTGCCTACGCCGGCAACAAGAACAACATCGTACGGGTCGGCGTGGCCGGCGAGTTCTGAGAGCGAAAGGCGGAACCGCTGCGGGGACCCGGTCGTAAGTTCACCGGATCCCCGCCAATGACCAAGCCCCTCCTCACGCTCGCCTCGCTTTACCTCGCCGCAACCGGGCTCGCGCTGGTGTTCGTGCCGCGGCAGTTCGGGGTCGGGGCGGTGCCGGCGGATGCACCCGCAGAGCTTGTCGCGCTGTTGCGGCTGCTCGGCGGGCCGCTGCTGGGGATAGCGGTGCTCGACTGGCTGTCGCGCGGGGCGCCGCCGTCGCCCTGGCTGCGAGCGGTGCTGGCGGGCAACCTCGTCGGGTTCGGGGTCGTCACGGCGAACGATGTCTGGGGTATCGCGACCGGGGAGGCGCGCGAGCTGGCGAAGGGGTTCCTGGCGGTGCACCTGCTGTTCGCCGCGGCGTTCGGATGGACGCTGTGGCGGAAGGGGCACGGGTAACGGGGCGTTTCGCTTGCGACATGCCGACCCCGCTTTCGCGGGGATAGCGGAACGTGGCAGGGTGCAGGTCGTTGAAATGAGGAGGATGGCGGCGGCGCTGCGGCACCGCCCGGTCGCGGGATCGGAGCGTCATCAGGAGAGCTGAGTTGATCGAGCGTTCGAGGAACGTTTCCCGGGCCTGTTGGGCCCTGTTGCTGGCCGGATCGGCCGCGCTGGCGCTCGGTGCCGGGACGGCGACGGCGGCGCAGGAGCGCGCGGGCGCCGAGAGCGTGCGCGGCGCCGACCGGGCCGTGGCGCGTGCGCTGCGCGACGAGGCGCGCGGCGACTTCAGGGACGTCTACGCGGCGCGCGAGTTCCGGCCGCTGTGGGTTTCGGACGGGGCGCTCAACGAGGCGACGTTCCGCTTCCTGGAGATCGTCGACAGCGCCGCGGCGGACGGGCTCGATCCCGGGGACTACGCGCTCGATCATGTCCGCCGGCTGATCGCGCGGACCGAGGGAGCCGATGCCGAGGCGCTGGCCGAGGCCGAGCTCGAACTCTCGCGGGCGTTCGTGCGGCTGGTCCAGGACATGCGCCGGCCGCGGATCGAGATGCACTACGCCGAAGAGGCAGTACGGCCCGGGCGGCTCGACGACGCCGAAGTGCTGCGGCGCGCGGGCGAGGCGGGGTCGTTCCCCGAGTACGTCGCGAACTTGGGCTGGATGCACCCGCTCTACACCGGACTGCGTCGGCAGCTCGCCGCGCTCGGCGAGCCGGCTGGGCGGCCACGGGTGGAGATTCCGACCGGGCCGACGCTGCGCGAGGGCGACGGCGGCGCGCGCGTGGCGCTGCTGCGCCGGCGGCTCGGCCTCGCCGACGGCGAGCAGTTCGACGCGGACCTCGCGCGGGCGGTGCGCGCGTTCCAGCAGGCGCACGGGATTGCCGCAGACGGGGTGGTCGGGCCGCAAACGCTGGCCGCGCTCAACGGCGGAGCCGGCGGCACCTCGCGCGAGGTGCTGCAGGTGAACCTCGAGCGCGCGCGGCTGCTGCCGGACGCGGCCACCAAGCACGTGGTCGTCAACGCCGCCTCGGCCGAGCTGACCTATTACGACGCGGGCGCGCAGCAGGGCGCGATGAAGGTCGTCGTCGGCACAGCGAAGACGCCGACGCCGATGATGGCCGGGATGATCCGCTACGCCACGCTCAATCCCTACTGGAACTTGCCGGTCGACCTCGCCGCGAGCCTGATCGCGCCGCGGATGCTGGCCGGAAATTCACTGAAGGCGATGGGCTACGAGGTGCTGTCGGACTGGACCGCCGAGGCGCAGGTCGTCGATCCGAAAACGATCGACTGGCGGCGCGTTGCCTCAGGCGACGAGACCGTGCGGGTGCGCCAGCTGCCTGGGCCGGGCAACTCGATGGGCGCGGTCAAGTTCATGTTCCCGAACGACCTCGGGATCTTCCTGCACGACACGCCGAACCGCGAGCTGTTCAAGCGGGCGGCGCGGCAGTTCAGCAACGGCTGCGTGCGGCTCGAGGATGCCCACAGGCTCGGGCGCTGGCTGTTCGGCGAGGACCTGACGCCCGAGAGCGACGCGCCCGAGCAGTACCGTCACCTGCCGCAGCCGGTGCCGGTCTACCTGACCTACCTGACCGCGGTGCCCGACGGCAGCAGGCTCGCCCACTTCCCCGACGTCTACGGCCGCGACTCCGAGCGCGCGGCGCAGCTCGCCAGACGCTAGCGCAGCCGGCCCGCGGCCGGCCCCGGCCCTCCTCCGGACAAAGAGAAAGGGCGGCGCGAGGATCGCGCCGCCCTTCCCGTTGGCGTGCCGAAGCCTTCGCCTAGCCGCGTTCGCCAACCGGCGAGGGCGGCGGAGGCGGCGGGGGTGGCGGCGGCGGAGGTGGCGGCGGCGGCGGAGGCGGCGGCGGAGGCGGAGGCGGCGGGGGTGGCGGCGGCGGAGGCGGCGGCGGCGGAGGTGCCGAGCGGCCGAAGTTGTAGGTCAGCGTCGCCAGCGCCGAGTGCGTGCGCAGGTCGGCGTCGTACTCGCTGCCCCCGGCGGTCGCCATGCCGAGGTTCTCGACGTTGAAGAAGCGATACTTCAGGCCGAGGTCGAGGCTCTCGGTGACCGGGACACGGACGCCGGCCAGCAGCTGCCACGAGAAGCCGCTGTCGTCGTCGTCGGCGAACAACCGCTCGCCGCCGGGGCCGTCACCCTCCAAGTCGAACTCGGAGTCGATGCTGACCCAGCTGTAACCGGCACCACCGCCGACGAAGAAGTTGACTCCGTCGCTCGGGCCGAAGTCGACCAGGGCGTTGGCCATCAGGCTGGTGACCGTAAGGTCGCCGTCGAGCCCGCGTTCGGTCTGGATGCCCGGGGTGACCGGGTCGAGGTCGATCACGTCGCTGGCGATGCGGTCGATGCCGATCCGCTTGTACGAGCCTTCGCCTTCGAGCCGGAAGCGGCCGAAGTCGTAGCCGGCCACGGCGCCGATTTCCCAGCCCATGTCGGAATCGAGCGTGATGACGTCTTCGTCGCCATCGTCGTCGAAGATGTCGATGCTGTCGTCGAGCTCGTCGGCCCAGACGACGCCGCCCTCGATCCCGACGTAGGGGCCGGTATCCTGGGCGTAGGCCGTCGTCGCCAGCGCCGTGGAGGCAAGCGCCAGTGCGGCGAATGATACACGCATAAAATGATCTCCGTGTTTATGCCGGTCCGGCAAGGCGCCGGACTTCATAAGAGACGGAGGACTGCGACCCTCGATCTCTCGCCCCTTAACCATGCGAGTCCGGGCGGGTTCCGTTCAGGCGCCGATCTCAGACGATTGTTGCAGGCGGGCAACAGCGGGGTTGGGGAAGCGGGTAGCGGGTGTGGAGCAAGGGTCCCATCACGAATTCGCGCAGAGACCGCAGGGAGCGCAGAGGGGCGGCGCCGCGCGGCGACTCGTCCTGGTGCACTGGATCACGCGGAGACGCGGAGACGCGGAGAGAACGTGCCCGCGGCGAAGCCGCTCTGCGGATGGGATGCACAAGATGCCGAGATGTCGCGCTCCGGCGCAACACGGCACTCCTTCTCCGCGCCTCCGCGTCTCCGCGTGAATCAATTCGATGAGCGGCTTCGCCGCGAGGAGCCGCCCCTCTGCGCTCCCTGCGATCTCTGCGCGATCCCCTACCTCCTCCTGGTCGGGAAGGAGGGAGGATGTCAGGCTTCCTTGCGCGCCATCTTCTTACGCTCGTGCGGATCGAGGTACCGCTTCCGCAGCCGGATGCTCTGCGGCGTCACCTCGACCAGTTCGTCGTCCTGGATGTAGGCGATCGCCTGTTCGAGGGTCATCCTGCGCGGCGGGGTCAGGCGGATGCCTTCGTCCTTGCCGCTGGCGCGGAAGTTGGTCAGCTGCTTGGACTTGAGCGGGTTGACCTCGAGGTCCTGCGGCTTGGAATTCTCGCCTATGACCATCCCTTCGTAGAGCTTCTCGCCGGGCGAGACGAACAGCGTGCCGCGCTCCTCGAGCGCGTTCAAGGCGTAGGCGACCGCCTCGCCCTGCTCCATCGAGATCAGCACGCCGTTCTGGCGGCCCTGGATCGGGCCCTTCCACGGGCCGTACTTCTCGAACAGGCGGTTCATGATGCCGGTGCCGCGGGTGTCGGAGAGGAACTCGCCGTGGTAGCCGATCAGGCCGCGGCTCGGGGCCGAGAAGGTGATGCGGGTCTTGCCGCCGCCCGAGGGGCGCATGTCGGTCATCTCGCCCTTCCGCTGGGCGATCTTCTCGACGACCGTGCCGGCGAACTCGTCGTCGACGTCGACGACGACGGTCTCGTAGGGTTCCTCGCGGCCGTTCGGGCCTTCGCGGTAGAGCACGCGCGGGCGACTGATGCTGAGCTCGAAGCCCTCGCGGCGCATGGTCTCGATCAGGACGCCGAGCTGCAGCTCGCCGCGACCGGCGACTTCGAACGCGTCCTTGCCGGCGCTCTCGGTCACGCGGATGGCGACGTTGCCCTCGGCCTCGCGTTCCAGCCTGTCGCGGATCACGCGGCTCTGCACCTTGTCGCCCTCGCGCCCGGCATAGGGGCTGTCGTTGACGCCGAAGGTCATCGCCAGCGTCGGCGGGTCGATCGGGCGCGCGGCAATCGGAGTGACGACCGCGGGGCTGGCGAGCGTGTTGGAGACGGTCGCCTTGGTCAGCCCGGCGATGGCGACGATGTCGCCCGCCTCGGCGCTCTCGACCGGCACGCGCTCGAGCCCGCGGTAGGCGAAAATCTTGGTCGCGCGGCCTTCCTCGACGGGATTGCCGTCGACGTCGATCGCCCTGATCGGCATGTTGACCTCGAGCCGGCCGCTTTCGATGCGACCGGTGAGGATGCGGCCGAGGAACGGGTCGCGGTCGAGCAACGTCGCGAGCATGGCGAACTCGCCGTCGACCGGCTTTCCCGGAGGGGGCACATGGCCGACGATGACCTCGAACAGCTCGACGAGATCGCCGCTGCGGGCGTCGGGATCGGCGCTGGCGTAGCCGGCGCGGCCCGAGGCGTAGAGACACGGGAAATCGAGCTGCTCGTCGTTGGCGTCGAGCGCGACGAACAGGTCGAACACCTCGTTGAGCACTTCGTCGGCGCGCGCGTCGGGGCGGTCGATCTTGTTGATCACCACGATCGGGCGCAGGCCGAGGCCGAGCGCCTTGCCGGTGACGAACTTGGTCTGCGGCATCGGGCCTTCGGCGGCGTCGACCAGCAGGATCACGCCGTCGACCATTGAGAGGATGCGCTCGACTTCGGCGCCGAAGTCGGCGTGGCCGGGAGTGTCGACGATGTTGATGCGGAAAGTCTCGTTCGAGCCCGGCGGGGCCCACTCGACCGAAGTCGGCTTGGCGAGGATGGTGATCCCGCGCTCCTTCTCGAGGTCGTTCGAATCCATCGCCCGCTCCTCGACCCGCTGGTTCTCGCGGAAGGTGCCGGACTGGCGGAACAACTGGTCAACCAGGGTGGTCTTGCCGTGATCGACGTGCGCGATGATCGCCACGTTGCGCAGGCTCATGGGAACGGTCTTTCGAATGGGGATGCGGGCGCGCGCACTTAGCTGCCCGCGCTCACGGCAACAAGGGCATCGTTCAGATTCGTGACACGAGCGGTGTGACAGGCTTTGCCGATGAAATCCTTCGCCCTTGCCGCCACAGCGCTCCTAGCGGCCGCGACGCCCGTCCTCGCAGAACTGCCCGCCGCCCGATCCTGGGAGATCGGCCCGGTGATCAGGGGGCGCAACTATTCGCTGAACATGGCACCGCGACCGTCGCAGGTGCCGGACGGCGTTCGGATCAATCTTCCTTACCCGGACAGGTCCGCCGGGCACGTGCATTATGTAACGTTTCCGTATGGGTCACTCGAGGGCAAGCGGCGGATCGTCATGCGCTATCGCATCGACGCTCCACCTGGGACGCGGTTCGTACCCCAGGAATATCCGGACCGGGAAGCGGTGCTCTCGCTCTATTTCCAACGGCGGGGTGACACGTGGACCGCCAGAGGGCCTTACGAAACCTATCGGTGGTATTCACCGGCAAGCACCGTCGTTCCACTTGCGCCCGGAGAGCACGTCATCGTGGCAGATTTGAACGATGAGTGGGTGTCGGTCCTTGGCAAGACCCGCTCGATGCGGCCGGCAGAGTTTGCCGAAGCGCTAGCTGGAACCGCCAGAATCGGCTTCACGCTCGGCACGCTGAAGGATGGGCGCGGCCACGGCGTCTTTGCCACGCGTCCGGCGACGTTGACCGTGACGTCGTTCGAGATTCTCTAGCGGCAAGATTTGGGGCGCCGCAGCGCTTTCACGGATGCGAATCGAGCTCACGCAGGCTATGGCGGCCAAAGAACGTGGCTCGCCGCCCAGACAACGCGGGGGGTTATCCTTCGCGCCAAGTTTGCTAGGGCGACTCGCGTGATTGCCGGCGCCCCGCGCCGCCCCACCGGAGAGACCCGATGAACGAACAAGTGCTGGCCACGCCGGTCGCCGATTCCACGCTCCACCCGCTCGAGCAGCTTGCCGCCACCAATCCCGATGCCGAGATCTGGTGGGATTCGAGCCCGCTGATCTACCCGAGCTGGAAGGAGGAGACCCTCGCCAAGGCTCCCGAGGGCGAACGCGCCGTGTGGGAAGCGCAGCTGACGCGGTTCTACGACGACGCGACGATCAGGACCGAAGGCACGATGGGCTTCCGCGGCGTCACCACCAATCCGCCGCTGAGCCTGCAGGCGATCAAGCTCACGCCCGAACTGTGGGCGGCCGAGATCAGGCAGATCGCCAAGCAGAACCCGGGCCTCGATTACGAGGGCGTGTACTGGGCGATGTATCTCGACCTCGTGAAGAAGGGTGCGGAGGCGATCCGCCCGGTGTTCGACAAGTCGGGCGGCAAGTACGGGTTCCTCTCGGGCCAGGTCGACCCGCGCTTCGTGCGCGACGGCGACAAGATGCTCGCGCAAGGCCTGCAGATCGCCGCGCAGGGACCGAACGTGATGGTCAAGCTGCCGGGCTCGAAGGAAGGCTACGAGGTGCTCGAGGAACTGACCGCGCGCGGGATCAGCACCAACAACACCACGAGCTTCACCGTGGCGCAGTACATGCGCTGCATGTCGGCGGTTTCGTCCGGGCTGTTCCGGGCCAAGGCGGCCGGCGTCGACCTCAGCAAGTGGCGCTCGGTGATCACGCACATGTCGGCGCGCCTCGGCGAGCTCAGCGACTGGAAGACCGAGGCCAAGGCTCGCGGGATCGAGCTGACCCTGCCCGAGATTCGCGACGGCGAGGAAGCCGTGCTCAAGCGTGCCTACCACTACGGCAAGAGCGTCGGGCATCCCTCGAAGATGCTGCAATGCTCGATGCGCGTCGAGAAGGACGAGCGAACCGGCAAGACCGTCAGCCGGCACATCGAGGACTTCGCCGGCAGCGACATGGTCTACACCTGCCCGCCGGGCTACATCGCCGGGTTGATGAGCGCCGACCTCGCGCCGTTCGACCCGAACGCGATCGACCGCGAGCCGAACAAGGCGAGCCTCGAGAAGCTGCTCAAGCTGCCGAGCTTCCGCCAGGCCTACGAGTTCGACGGCATGCGGCCCGAGCAGTTCGCACACTTCGGCAGCTTCAAGGCGACCGAAACCGAGTTCGCCGCGGCGACGCGGCAGACGGTCGACTTCGTGCGGATGACGCTCGAGGGCTGAGCGCTTACAGCCCGGTGCGGCGGGTCCAGAGGTAACTGCCGGCGTCGGCCTCGAGCGACAGGCTGAGGGTATCGCCCTCGATCGTGAAGGTACGGACGTGCGCAAGGTCGGCGGCCAGGCGCGTGTCCATCGCGTCTTCGCCGCAGAACGCGCGGGTCATGGCGCCGGGAGCGAATTCGATCGCGCCGCCGCGATCGCTGGCGGCGGTCTGGGTCCAGCGGGAGTTGAGGCGGTTGCAGTCGAGCTGGAACGCCGCGCTGCCGTCGGCGGCGAAGGTCACGGTGTAGCGCTCGACACGCGGCGGGACAACGCGGCCGATCGCGTCGTCGGAGGATTCGAACGCGACGAGCCGCCAGGCGGTGCCGGCGAGCGGTGACGCGGATCGGCGGTCGTCGGGCGGGCTCATCGTGCTCTCCTGCTCCTCGCACTCGCGGACGGTGCCGGCGGGATCGGTCCAGGTCGCCGAGGTACCCTTGCCGCGCAGCGAATGCCCCTCGCCCGCATAGCTGTAGCCCGAGCCGCTCGGTTGCAGGAGCAGCTCGGCGTCGACACCCTCGGCGAGGAGATGCGCGATCCCCTCGGTGAAGGTCACGGTGATCGCCGCTGACGGCTCGCAGGCGAAAGTGGCTGTGATCGGCCCCCGGTCCGGCCCGGCGAGCGGCTCCGAGGGTGCGCAGCCGACGAGAGCCAACGGGGCCAGAACCGGCACGAGAGCGAGCTTCGGGGACATCGGATACTCCTCGCAGGCACAACGGCTCCAGCCGCTGACGGGTCCCCGACCCCGCGTCGGGGCGCGACGCTGTCAGTCGGGTTGCGTGGCGGCGGGGCGCACGCGTAGCAGCGGGCGATGCGTGCGTTCCACCTGATCCTCGTCAACAACCTGGTCCAGAACGTGACCAACTTCACGGCCTGGTTCGCGCTGGTCTTCTGGGCCTTCCTCGAGACGCGCTCGGTGTTCGTGACGGGCATGATCGGCGGGGTCCACCTGGTGTTCACTGCCGGATTCGCGGTGTGGTTCGGCAGCCTCGTCGACCATCACCGCAAGCGGCGGGTGATGCTCGGCTCGAGCGCGGTGTCGTTCGCTTTCTATGCGGCCTCGCTGGCGATGCTGTCACTGACGCCGGAAGCTGCGCTGACGCGCGTCGCGGGCCTCGAGCTGTGGCTGCTGGTGCTGCTGGTCATGCTCGGGGTGATCGCCGGCAACCTGCGGATGATCGCGCTGACGACGCTGGTCACCGCGCTGATCCCCGAGGACCGGCGCGACAAGGCCAACGGCCTCGTCGGCATGGTTACCGGCGTCGGCTTCGTCGTCACGTCGGCGATCAGCGGGTTCCTCGTCGCACGAGGCGGGATGGAAGCGACGCTGGTCTTCGCGCTCGCGCTGACGGGGCTCGCGTTCGTGCACCTGCTGTTCGTGCGAGTGCGCGAGCCGGTGCCCGAGGCCGAGACCAGCGGCGCGCGGCGCGAGATCGACCTCGCCGGGACGATCCGCGTCATCGCGGGCGTGCCCGGACTGTTCGCGCTGATCGCCTTCGCCTGCTTCAACAACCTGCTCGGCGGCGTGTTCATGGCGCTGATGGACGCCTACGGCCTGTCGCTGATGGAGGTCGAGGAATGGGGGCTGCTGTGGGCCTTCGCCTCGTGCGCGTTCATCCTCAGCGGGCTGACGATCGCCAAGACCGGGCTCGGCCGGAACCCGTTGCGCACGATGCTGCTGGTCAACCTCGCCGTGTGGTCGATCGCGGCGGTATTCACGCTCAGATCCTCGGTCGCGATGCTGGCGATCGCCTGCTTCGTGTGGCTGTTCCTCAATCCGTTCGCCGAGGCGGCCGAGCAGACCACCTTGCAGAAGGTCGTCCCCTACGAGCGGCAGGGCCGCGTGTTCGGCTTCGCGCAGGCAGTCGAGCAATCGGCCTCGCCGCTGACCGCGTTCCTGATCGGACCGCTGACGCAGTTCCTGGTCATCCCGTTCATGACCACCGGAGCGGGCGCCGAGGCGATCGGCGGCTGGTACGGTACCGGTCCCGAGCGCGGCATGGCGCTGGTGTTCAGCGTGACCGGGGCGCTCGGCGTGATGGTGGCGCTGCTGGCGATGGGCTCTCGCGCCTATCGCGTCTTGTCGGAAGCCTACGCGGCCGGGCAAGCGGCCGTCCCGGCGAGTCAGTCGAGCGCCGGTCCGAACGTATAGGTCAGGCCGGCGCCGAACCAGAACTGGTCGCGCGACCCGTAAGTCAGCACGATCGGCGAATCCGCCGCGTCGCCGGTCAGGCGGTCGTACTTCGCGTACGCGACGAGGCCCCAGTGCCGCGAAAGCTGGGTCAGCACGGAAGCGGTCGCACCGTAGGCGTGGATGCCGCCGCCCGGATCGTAGGCCGGGAGGCCGCTCGGCACCGAGTCGGCCGGCGCGACGCCGAACCACGCGTCGTGATAGGTGTCGTCGCCCCAGGTCAGGCGCGGGCCGATCGAGGCCAGCCAGCGGTCGCCGTCGCGCACGATGAAGTCGGCGCCGGCCGTTCCGACCCAGCCTTCGTGCCCGCTGACGCCCTTGCGCAGCTCGGCGCTGAGGCGGAAGTTCTCGCTCGGCTGGAAGCGAACCGCGCCGCCGAGCTCGAGGCTGAAGCCGACCTTCGGCAAATCGGTGCCGACGTCCTTGGCGGTCCGCGAATCCTCGAAATTGGCGACCGGGGCGAGCGAGAGGCCGCCGCTGCGCACGAGATCGATACCGAAGCTGTCGTCGGGCGCCTCGAACCTGAACGGCGTGTCGCCGCGGGCGATATCGAGGTTGACCATCGCGCTCGGCTGCAGGTCGTCGGAGCCGGGATGCCGCGGCGTCATCTGGCCGCCGGCCGTGACGCGGTAGCGCCGCGGCTCCTTGCCGGTCGCATCATCCTGCGCGGAGGCGGGGAACGAGCAGGCGAGAGCGAAGGCGCCGGCAACCAGCGAGGCACGGCGCGAAAGGGCTGACGTAAGCAGAAGGATATCCCCCCGTTTGTGTGGCCCCTAGTCGGACCAATAGAGCAGTTCGGGGTTCGTAACCAGCAGCTTACGCTGGAGTTCCTCGGTCGGTGCGATTCGCGGGATCATGTCGACGAGGTGGCCGTCGTCGGGAACGTTGTCCTGCATGTTCGGGTGCGGCCAGTCGGTGCCCCAGATGCAGCGGTCGGGATAGTCCTCGACCAGCGGGCGGACAGCCTCGGCGAACTTGTCCCACGGGTCCCCTGTCGGGTCGAGCCGGTCGGGGCAGGTCGGCTTGAAGTGGATGTCGGGCCGGCTGTCGAGCAGGCGGCGGAAGGCTTTCATGTCGCGGCCGTCGGGGCCTTGCGTCACGTCGGGGCGGCCCATGTGGTCGATCACCAGCGGCACCGGGATCGCGTCCATGAACGGGCGCAGTTCCTCGAGGATGTCGGCCTCGAAGTAGATCACCACGTGCCAGCCTTTCGGCAGTCGCTTGCTGACTTCGAGGAACTTGTCCTTCGGCGCGTCGTCGACGAGGCGCTTGAGGAAGTTGAAGCGGATGCCGCGGATGCCCCCGGCGTGGAGCCGGGCCAGCTCTTCCTCGGAGATCGCCGGATCGACCACCGCGACGCCGCGGGCCTTGCCGTCCGACCTGGCGATCGCGTTGAGCGTCGCGGCATTGTCGGTGCCGTGGCAGCTCGCCTGGACGATCACGTTCTTCGCGAACCCGAGGTGGTCGCGCAATGCGAACAGCATCTCGGGCCCGGCGTCGTCGGGCAGGTACTTGGCCCTGGGGCTGAACGGGAACTGCGCCATCGGCCCGAACACGTGGCAATGCGCGTCGATCGCGCCGGGCGGCGGGACGAAGCGCGGCTTCGAGGGGTTCGGGTGCCAGGATACGATGCGGTCGGTCATTCTCACTCCCTGCTCTCTTCCCTTGAGGGGAGAGATACGAAGGCTTGGGCCCGCGCACGCGGGTCCCAGCCGAAGTTGAGAGGGGCCTGTTGCGTCGCGTGCGGGCCCCTCTCCCAAGCCATTCCCCCGAAGGGGAGAGGGCTTCAAGCGAACACCACCCCGTCCATCAGCTTGCGCGCCGTGCGCAGCAGCGCGGCGGATTCGACTTCGCCGGTCTCGTTCACGGTCATGACGCACGACATCTCGCCGCTCGGGTGCTCGATGCTGAGCGTCTTGACGCGGCCCTGGGGAATGGTCGCGACTTCGGCCGCGGGCGAGCCTTCGACGAGGCACGCCGTGGCGGCGGTGACCGCGCCGAGCACCCCGATGCTGGCGTGGGCGCGATGCGGGATGAACACGCGGGTGGTCACCGCACCGCCGTGGCGGGGCGGCGCCACAAGGGTCATCTTAGGCACCGACTTGTCCTTCACGTCGCCGAGATTCATCAGCGGGCCGGCGGCGAGCCGGATGGCCTCGATCTTTTCTCGGATCGGCGCGAAGGCCTCGCTTTCGAGCTCCTCGCGGGTCTCGTAGCCGGTTGCGCCGACGTCAGCAGCCTTGAACACGACGCACGGCATGCCGTTATCGATCAGCGTGCAGCGCACGCCCTCGACCACGTCGGCCGCATTCCCGGTGGGCAGCAGCGCGCCGCACGTGGAGCCGGCGGTGTCGCGGAACTCGAGCGGCACCGGGGCGTGGGTGCCGGGAACGCCGTCGATCCGCGCGTCGCCCGCGTAGCTGACCTTGCCGCCCGGGGTCTGCACGGTCGCGATCGCGACCTGGCCGGTGTTCTCCATGTAGATCGCGACCCGGGTCTCATCGCCCGTCGCGGGGACGAGCCCGCGCTCGATCGCGAACGGGCCGATGCCGGCGAGGATGTTGCCGCAGTTCTGCGCGTCGGTGACGATCGCCTGGTCGACGAAGACCTGCAGGAACAGGTAGTCGACGTCGATCCCCTCGCGCTCCGACTTCTTCACCACGGCAACCTTGCTGGTCAGCGGGTCGGCCCCGCCCATGCCGTCGATCTGCCGCGGGTCGGGCGAGCCCATCACGCGCAGCAGGAACGCATCGCGTTCGGCAGTGTCCTGCGGCAGGTCGGAGGCGAGGAAGTAGCCGCCCTTCGACGTGCCGCCTCGCATCCACATGCAGGGGGCTGATGATTGGGTCATTCGAGCCTTCCTTTTCCCCTCCCGTCCGCGGGAGGGGCCGGGGGTGGGCCACGACTGGCCCACACGCCCACCCCTAACCCCTCCCGCACGCGGGAGGGGGATTCAAGCTAGATCCACTTCAGCCCCATGTCGGTCAGCTTCTGGCGGAAGCCGTACATGTCGAGGCCGAGCTCGCCCGCAGCGAGGCGCTTGCGCTTGTCCTCCTCGTTGGCCATCCGCGCCTGCGCCTTCTCGAGCACCTTGGCCGCCTCGGCGCGCTTGACCACGCAGACGCCGTCGTCGTCGGCGACGATCACGTCGCCCGGTTCGATGTAGGCCGAGGCGCAGACCACCGGCACGTTGACGCTGCCGAGCGAGGCCTTGATCGTGCCCTGCGCGAAGATCCGCTTCGACCAGACCGGGAAATTCATTTCGTGCAGGTCGCGCACGTCGCGCACGCCGGCGTCGATGATCAGGCCGCGTACACCGCGGGCCTGGGCGCTGGTGGCGAGGAGGTCGCCGAAGTAGCCGTCCTCGCACGGAGACGTCGGGGCGATCACCAGCACGTCCCCTTCGCGGCACTGCTCGATCGCGGCGTGGACCATGTAGTTGTCGCCCGGGGGCACGCTGATCGTCACCGCGCTCGCGCCGATCCGCGCGCCGGGGTAGATCGGGCGCATGTAGCTTGCGAGGAGGCCCGTCCGGCCCTGCGCTTCGTGCACCGTGGCGACGCCGCAGGCGCCGAGGCCGTCGACCACCTCGAGGGGGGCTCGTTCGATGTTCTGGACGACGACACCGCTCATTCGCGCGACTCCTTCCCGTTCCTGTGCGCCTGCCCGGTGGACCGGGGCGGGGGCTTGCGTCAAGGGTGCCGGCACCCTCTGGCAAACTTGTAAGCACTACATACATTCTGTAACGGCGGCGCCGAAGGATGACTGAGATGGCTACCCCCCTTGCCCCGCCCCTCGTGGCGCTGGTCGGCTTCGGCGAAGCCGGTGAGACCTTCGTGAGTGCGAAGGGGTGGCGCGGCGATGCGCGCGCGTGGGACATCCTGCCCGAGCGCCGCGCGGCGATGGCGACGCACGGAGTCGCGACGGGTGACGACCCGGCAACGGCTCTCGGCGGCCGCGCGTTCATCCTCTCGCTGGTGACCGCCGATTCCGCGCTCGACGCGGCGCGGGACTATGCCCCGCTGCTGCCCGAAGGTGCGCTGTGGTGCGACATGAACTCGGTTGCGCCGCCGACCAAGCGCGAGGCGGCGGCGGCGATCGAGGCCGCCGGGGGGCGCTACGTCGACGTCGCGGTGATGGCGCCGGTCGACATGGGCATGGCGGTCCCGCTGCTCGTCTCCGGGCCGCATGCGCTCGCCGCGCAGCCGTTGCTCGAGGCCCTCGGCTTCTCCAACGTGCGCGTGGTCGGCGACGAGGTCGGACGCGCCTCGGCGACCAAGATGATCCGCTCGGTCATGATCAAGGGGCTCGAGGCGCTGAGCTGGGAATGCGCGGCGGCGGCCGAGGCGGCGGGCGTGTTCGACGAGGTCATGGCCTCGCTAGACGCCTCGGAAAAGCCGATCGGCTGGGCCGGGCGCGTCGCCTACAACCGCGAGCGGATGGAGACCCACGGGCTCCGGCGCGCGGCAGAGATGGAAGAATCGGCCCGCACGCTGGAGGAGCTCGGGATCGAACCGGTGATGACCCGCGGCACGGCCGAGCTCCAGCGCCGGGCGGCGAAGATCAAGGGCAACGGGAGGAACGACAAGGCATGACGCTGATCATCGACTGCCACGGCCACTACACGACGGCTCCGGCCGCGCACGACCAGTGGCGCGAGGCGCAGAAGGCCGCGTTCAAGGAAGGCAAGGCGCCCCCGCCCTACCCGGCGATCTCCGACGACGAGATCCGCGAGACGATCGAGACCAACCAGCTGCGCCTGATCAAGGAACGCGGCGGCGACCACACGATCTTCTCGCCGCGGGCGAGCGCGATGGCGCACCATGTCGGCGACCAGGCGGTCAGCGAGGCGTGGTCGATCGCCTGCAACGACCTGATCTACCGCGTGACCCAGCTCTATCCCGAGTGGTTCACCGGCGTGTGCATGCTGCCGCAGAGCCCCAAGGCGGATCTTGCCGCGAGCATCCGCGAGCTGCGCCGCTGCGTCGAGGAGCTCGGCTTCGTCGGCTGCAACCTCAACCCCGATCCGGGCGGCGGGCATTTCACCCATCCGCCGCTGACCGACGAGTACTGGTTCCCGATCTACGAGGTCATGTGCGAGCTCGACGTGCCGGCGATGATCCACGTCTCGGGCAGCTGCAACCCGGCGATGCACGCGACCGGCGGGTTCTACCTCGCCGCCGACACCGTCGCCTTCATGCAGCTGCTGCAGGGAGACCTGTTCGGTCGTTTCCCGAGTTTGCGTTTCATCATACCGCACGGCGGCGGCGCGGTGCCATTCCACTGGGGCCGGTACCGCGGACTCGCCGACATGCTCAAGCAGCCGGCGCTGGATGGGCATCTGATGAACAACGTCTATTTCGACACCTGCGTCTATCACCAGCCGGGCATCGACCTGCTGGCCGAGGTGATCGACACCAAGAACATCCTGTTCGGCAGCGAGATGGTCGGCGCTGTGCGCGGGATCGATCCCACGACCGGGCATTATTTCGATGACACTAAGCGATATATCGACGCGCTGCCGCTCGACGAGGATGCTAAGCATGCGATCTTCGAAGGCAACGCGCGGCGGGTGTTCCCGCGGCTCGACGCCAGGCTGAAATCGCAGGGACGATGACCAAGCAGGAAACCGCCTTTACCGCCCAGGGTTTCGCGCATTGCGCGAAGCCGGAGCGCTACATCCAGCAGCTCGTCAGCCACTGGAGCCACAAGATGGCGACCAGTTACGACGAGGGAGACGGGATGGGCGTGTTCCCGTTCAGCGACACCGAGAGCGCGGTCATGACCGCGCGCCCGACCGGCATCGCGATCACGCTGACGACCGGCGATCACGAACGCAACGTGCACCTGCGCGGCGTGATCGAACGCCACCTCGACCGCTTCGCGTTCCGCGAGGCGCCGCTTGCCTACGAATGGACCGAGCAATGACCGACAAGAAGAAAGAGCGGATCAACATCCACGAGTACCTCGCGGAGTTCGAGGACATCCCCGGCACGCGGGTGTTCACCGCGCAGCGCGCGCGCAAGGGCTACTGGCTCAACCAGTTCGCGATGAGCCTGATGAAGGAGGAGAACCGCCAGCGGTTCCTCGCCGACGAGCGCGCCTACCTCGACGAGTGGGACCTCTCCGAGGAGGCCAAGCAGGCCGTTCTCGACCGCGACTACAACCGGATGATCGATTGCGGCGGGAACATCTATTTCCTGTCCAAGCTTTTCTCGACGGACAAGAAGAGCTTCCAGTTCGCCGCCGGCTCGATGACCGGGATGACCCAGGAAGAATATGCCGAGATGATGCTCAAGGGCGGCCGTTCGCCCGAGGGCGTCCGCTCGATCAAGGAAGGACGCTGATCATGGCCCGCATTACCGCCGGCATCACTTCGAGCCACATCCCCGCGCTGGGTGCGGCGATCCAGACCGGCAAGACCGGCGACGACTACTGGGGCCCGGTGTTCCGCGGCTACGAGCCGATCAAGCAGTGGATCGCCAGGCCCGAGAACATGCCCGACGTGGTGATCCTGGTCTACAACGACCACGCCAGCGCGTTCGACATGAACATCATCCCGACCTTCGCGATAGGCTGCGCCGAGCGGTTCAAGCCGGCCGACGAAGGCTGGGGGCCGCGTCCGGTGCCCGACGTGATCGGCCACCCGGATCTCGCCTGGCACATCGCCCAGAGCCTGATCCTCGACGACTTCGACATGACCATCATGAACGCGATGGACGTCGACCACGGCTGCACCGTGCCGCTGTCGATGATCTTCGGCGAGCCGAGCGAATGGCCGTGCAAGGTGATCCCGATGCCGGTCAACGTGGTGACCTACCCGCCGCCCTCGGGCCGGCGCTGTTTCGCGCTCGGCGACAGCATCAAGGCCGCGGTCGAGAGCTTCCCCGAGGACCTCAAGGTCCACGTCTGGGGTACCGGCGGCATGAGCCACCAGCTTCAGGGGCCGCGCGCCGGGCTGATCAACAAGGAGTTCGACCTGAACTTCATCGACCGCCTGATCAACGACCCGGAAGAGCTGAGCAAGATGCCGCACATCGAGTACCTGCGCGAATCCGGCTCGGAAGGGATCGAGCTGGTGATGTGGCTGATCATGCGCGGCGCGCTGGGCGACAAGGTCCGCGACCTCTACACCTTCTATCACATCCCGGCCTCGAACACCGCGCTCGGCGCGCTGATCCTCCAGCCGGAAGAGATCGCCGGACCGCCGCTCGAGCCGCGCAAGGTGCTGAGCGGCGCCAGCTTCGCGGAGGCGTGAGCGGTTGAAATAGCCGCACATCCCCGCAAGAGCGGGGGACCACGACTGGCGACCCGCTTGCGGGACGCGCTCCCGGCCTTCGCCGGGATGACGATGACGGATTGACGAGACAGACGAGCTGAAAGGAGTTCCCCTCATGCGCATTGCCCTCGCTGGCGCCGGCGCCTTCGGTGAAAAGCACCTCGACGGCCTCAGGAACATCGACGGTGTCGAGATCGTCTCGATCATCTCGCGCCGCGCCGAGCAGGCGGCCGAGGTTGCCGCCAAGTACGGCGCGAAGCACTCGGGGACCGAGCTTTCCGAAGCGCTCGCGCGCGACGACGTCGACGCGGTGATCCTGTGCACGCCTACGCAGATGCACGCCGAGCAGGCGATCGCCTGCATGGAGGCGGGCAAGCACGTCCAGGTCGAAATCCCGCTGTCGGATTCGTGGGCCGATGCCGAGGCGGTGCTGAAGAAGCAGCAGGAAACCGGGCTCGTATGCATGGTCGGGCACACCCGCCGGTTCAACCCGAGCCACCAGTGGGTGCACAACCGGATCAAGGCCGGCGAGCTGACGATCCAGCAGATGGACGTGCAGACCTACTTCTTCCGCCGCAAGAACATGAACGCCAAGGGCGAGCCGCGCAGCTGGACCGACCACCTGCTGTGGCACCACGCCGCGCACACGATCGACCTGTTCGCCTACCAGACCGGCAAGATCGTCAAGGCCAACGCAATCCAGGGACCGAAGCACCCCGAGCTCGGCATCGCGATGGACATGTCGATCCAGCTCAAGAGCGAGACCGGGGCGATCTGCACGCTGAGCCTGTCGTTCAACAACGACGGCCCGCTCGGCACCTTCTTCCGCTACATCGGGGATACCGGCACCTACATCGCGCGCTACGATGATCTCGTGACGGGCAAGGAAGATCCGGTCGACCTCTCGGGCGTGGCGGTGTCGAACAACGGCATCGAGCTGCAGGACCGCGAGTTCATCGCCGCGATCCGCGAGGGCCGCCAGCCGAACAGCTCGGTCGCGCAGGTGCTCGACTGCTACCGCGTGATCGGCGAGCTGGCCGCAGACCTCGAGAAGCAGGACGGCTGGTCGTAGGCGCGGGGCGCAATTTGCCCCGCGTTAACCGATCTTGACTAGTTCGTGAGCTAAGCTGATTCTCGGCGAATAAGAATAACGCAGGGGCATGAGATGGCTGAACTGGACCGCGTCCTGAGCGAGGCTCAGGAAACGCACAGGCTGATGCAGGAGGCGGTCAGGACCTCGGGCGACCGGGCGGTGCGCGACATCGTCCGGTTGCGCACGCGCTTCGCCACCCTGGTCGCGGAGATGATGGGCTCGATCAAGGCGGACCCGCGGCTCCAGGCCAAGCCCGAAGTGGCGCGCCAGTTCGAAAGCAAGTTCTTCGAGATGCGCCAGGCGCTGGCTTCGCACCAGGCCAAGTGGCGCAGCGCCAACATCGACGAGGACCCGGCCGGCTACCGCCGCTCGACCGACGAGCTCGGACGCAAGCAGGACGAATTCTACAGCTGGGCCAAGAACACGCTCGCGACGCTGTAACAGGGGTTGCACCTGCGGGCCCGCCTCTGCACATGGGCGGCCATGACTACCAGGACCCGTACCATCGCCGGCACCGAGCTCCACCCGGTGGGGCTCGGCTGCATGAACCTGTCGTGGGCTTACGGCACGCCGCCGAGCCCCGAAGACGGCGCGCGGCTGCTCGAGCGTGCGCTGGACCTCGGCTACAACCACCTCGATACCGCGCGGATCTACGGCGGCGGCCAGAACGAGGCGCTGATCGGCGAGACGCTGAAGGGCCGGCGCAAGGAGTTCTTCCTCGCGTCGAAGTGCGGCATCGTCGTCGACGGGCCGCGGCGCGGGGTCGACTGCTCGCCGGCGGCGATCGAGCAGGCGATCGAGGAAAGCCTGCGGCTGCTGCAAACCGACCACATCGACCTCTACTACATGCACCGGTTCGACCCGAAGGTACCGGTTGCGGACTCGGTCGGCGCGCTCGCGCGGGCGATCGAGGCCGGCAAGATCGGCGCCTACGGCGTGTCCGAGTGGTCGGCGCGCCACGTCCGCGAGGCGCACGCGGTGCACCCGGTCGCCGCCGTGCAGACCGAGTATTCGCTGTGGACGCGCAACGTCGAGCTCGGTGTGCTCGAGACCTGCCGCGAGCTCGGCATTGCGCTGGTGGCATTCTCGCCGGTCGGGCGCGGCGCGCTCGCCGGGCTGCTGCGCGATCCCGCGACGCTCGAGGACAGCGACCTCAGGACCAAGATGCCGCGGTTCGCGCCCGAAAACTGGCCGCACAACCTCGCGCTGATCGACCGGCTGGGCGAGCTGGCGAAAGAGGCCGGGGTGACCGCGGCGCAGCTGGCGCTCGCCTGGGTGCTGTCGCGCGGCGAGCACGTCCACGCGATCCCGGGCACGACCAACCTCGGGCATCTCGCCGACAACCACGCGGCCTGGGAGATCAAGGTACCGCAGGCCATACTCGAGGCCGCGGGGGCGCTGATCAACGAGAGCACCGTCGCCGGGCACCGCTATCACGACGCGATCCGGCCGACGATCGACACCGAGGAATTCGAGCCGGCATGAAGGATGTGCGCGCCGAGATCGGCTATTCGGAACGGACCGAAAAGCGCCCCTACTTCTACGCGAACGCGCACGAGAAGGACTTCGTCCCGCTCAAGCCCGCCGAAGTGACGATCGCCGACGCGCGCGGGCTCGACTGCACGCTCGACCGCGAGGGCTTCACGCTCGTCGAGCACCGGAGCGCGGTGCCGGACCTGACCGACGCCGCCGCGGTGGCCGAAGTCCATCGCGGCGAGATCGCCGAGCTGCTCCAGCGGATCACCGGGTGCGACGAAGTGGTGATGACGCCGCGCGGCATCCTGCGCTTCTCGGAGAAGACCGGCGCCAACAAGGCACACGACAACTCGCACCCGGCCCGCTTTGTCCACGTCGACATGGCGAAGGACGCGGCCGCCGCGATGCGGGCGAAGACGGCGCCGGCCGGGCGCACGATCGCGCGCAGCGCCCAGTACAACGTCTGGCGTTCGCTCGCAGGAGGGACGCAGGACGTGCCGCTCGGACTCTGCGCGTATCCGAGCGTCGCGCCGGAGGACCTGATCGACTGCGAGGCGATCTTCGACCCGCTCGACGGCAGCCCCGAGTGGAGCTTCGCGAACTACCTGCTCGCCTACAACCCGGCGCACCGCTGGTACTACTATCCGGACATGACGCCCGACGAGGCGATCGTGTTCAAGACCAGCGACAGCGATCCCGAACGCGCGCAGCTGATGCCGCACGGCGCGTTCGACAACCCGCTTGCTGGCCCCGACGCCCCGCCGCGCGTCAGCCTCGAGATGCGCGGGACCTGCTATTGGTTCGCCTGAGAGCGCCCGGCGCCACCTTCGTCGCCGGGCGCCTGACACCTTAGGGTCAGCGCCTCGAGCATCCAGGTCGAGGCCGGCCCCGGGCGCACGTCGCGGCGCCACAGCGCGTGGAGCGCGTAGAACAGCGGCGGCGCCTCGGGCAACCGCAACTCGACCAGCCGGCCGGCGTCGAGGTCGGCGCGGACCGCGTGGCGCGGCATGTTGCCCCAGCCGATGCCCTCGAGCAGCAGCGCGTGCTTGGCGCCGAGGTCGGCGAGGCGCCAGGTACGCGGGCTGAGCACCGAGAACTCGCGCCCCTCTGTCAGCGGCGAGCGGTCGGTCAGCACCAGCTGGAGGTGCTGGCGAGTCTCTCCGGGGGCGATCTCGCGAGCCTCGGCCAGCGGGTGGCCGGGCGCGGCGACCGGGACCAGCTCGACGTGGCCGACGACCGCGCGCTCCAGTCCGGGGTGGTCGACGATGTCGGGGCCGCCGATCGCGAGGTCGGTCTTCCCGTCGAGCACCAGCGCGGCGACCGCGCCGAGCGCCTCGATGTGCAGCCTGAGATCGACGGTCGGGAACACCGCCTGGAAATCGCGCAGCACGCTGGCGACGACCGAGCTCGGGAACATCACGTCGACCGCCAGCGCGAGCTCGGTTTCGAGGCCCTGGCGGATGCCGCGGGCCCGGGCCATCAGTCCGTCGACCTCGCCGGCCACCGCGCGCGCGTCGGCGAGCAGCGCGCGGCCGGCGTCGGTCAGCTCGGGCCGGCGCGAACCCTCGCGCTCGAACAGCCGCACGCCGAGCTGCGCTTCGAGCGTGGCGATCCCGTAGCTGATCACCGAGAGCGCGCGGCCCAGCCTCTTCGCGGCCCGGTTGAAGCTGCCTTCCTCGGCCACCGCGAGGAAGATCCGAAGCTGGTCGAGCGTCGGCTGGCCGATGTCCACTATTCAACTCTCTGGAACATTTTGAACGAGTTTATCCGGGTTTTTCAGAGAGCCGGCAAGCGCCATCTTCGGCGTCAGACGAGGTATCCCGAGAGGACACGACGATGATCGAACTCAGGCCTTTTGCCAGCCTCGGCGGTGCCGACCACGGCTGGCTCGACACGAAGTTTCATTTCTCCTTCGCCGACTACCACGACCCGGCGCGGACCAACTGGGGCCAGCTCAGGGTGTGGAACGACGACGAGATCGCTCCGCGGACCGGCTTCCCGCCGCATCCGCACCGCGACATGGAGATCATAACGTACGTCAGGAAGGGCGCGATCTCGCACCAGGACAGCCTCGGCAATTCCGGGCGCACCGCGGCCGGCGACGTGCAGGTCATGTCGGCCGGGTCGGGCATCCAGCACGCCGAGTACAATCTCGAGGACGAAACCACCACGCTGTTCCAGATCTGGATCATCCCCGACCGACGCGGCGGCGAGCCGACGTGGGGCACCCGGCCGTTCCCCCGGGGCGACCGCGACGGACGCTTCGTGCCGCTCGCTTCCGGCTTCGAGGGCGATGATGCGCTGCCGATCCGCGCCGAGGCGCGCGTGCTCGGCGCGACGGTCAAGGCCGGCGAAACGGTGACCTACGACACCCGCGCCGACCGGCACCTCTACCTCGTGCCCGCGACCGGCAAGGTTCGCGTCGGCGAGGTCGAGGTCAGCGCCCGCGACGGCGCGGCGATCACCGGGCTCGAGCGGATCGAGGTGACCGCGCTCGAAGACGCCGAGCTGGTGCTCGTCGACGCCCATTGAAGCACCCCCTGCGCAGGCCGGGCTCCGGCCCGGCCTGCCAACCCCGACTTATGGAGAAGCTCGCATGTCCCAAACTTTCCATGTTGCCGTGATCGTCGGCAGCCTGCGCAAGGGCTCGCTCAGCCGGATAGCCGCCAAGGCGCTTGCCCGGCTGGCGCCGCCGAACCTCGCGTTCCGCTTCGTCGAGATCGGCGACCTGCCGCTCTACGACGAGGACCTCGACGGCGAGGCCGCGCCCCCGGCGTGGACCCGCTTCCGCGACGAGGTGCGCAGCGCCGACGCGGTGCTGTTCGTCACGCCCGAATACAACCGCTCGGTCCCGGGCGGGCTCAAGAACGCGATCGACGTGGGCTCGCGGCCTTACGGCCAGGCCGTCTGGACCGGCAAGCCGGCCGCCGTGATGAGCACCTCGATGGGCGGGCTCGGCGGGTTCGGCGCCAACCACCACCTGCGACAGGCGCTGAGCTTCTTCGACATGCCGCTTCTGCAGCAGCCCGAGGCCTATGTCGGCAACACCGGCACGCTGTTCGATGACGACGGGCACCCCGTCAGCGAGCAGACCGAGGCGTTCTTCAAGGGCTTCGTCGATGCGTTCGGCCGCCTGATCGAGCGGAACGTCCAGGCGAGGGCGCTGGCTGCCTGAGGCAGCCGCGCCTTCACAGGCGCTTCCGGAAGCAGACGATGCGCTCGGTTTCCTCGAAGCCGGCGGCGCCGTGGAACCGGAGGCTCGCCGTGTTGTCGAGCAGCGCGTCCGAGGCGAGCTCGCGGCAGCCCCGATCGCGGCCCCACTGCGCCGCAGCCTCGACGAGCGCGCGGCCGATGGCGCGGCGACGCCATTCAGGACGGACGTGAATCCCTTCGAGGAAGGCAACGGGACAAGTCTCGCAACCGTTGACGTAGTCGGTCCTGAGCGAGACTTCGGCGAAACCGACCGCCTTGCCGCCCTCGACCGCGACGAGCGTGGCGAGGCGGGCATCGCCGGACGCCAGGCTGGCCTCTGCCTCCGCGCGAAGCGCCTCGGCCGACTCGCCGGGCCACAGGGCCGAGCGTAGCCCGGCGATCGCGTCGAGGTCGGCCAGCGTCGCCGGGCGGATCATCGGCCGACGTAGGCCCCGCCGTAGATCGCGTCGCGGATGTCGTGGTGCAGGGTCATGTCGAACGGGACCTTCTGCGTCGCGAAGACTACCGCCATGTCGTTGAGCGGATCGACCCAGAACAGCATCGAGGGATAGCCGTCCCAGAAGAACTCGCCGACCGCGCCGCGGTTCTCTTGCGGCGTCCTCGGCGGGCCGGTGCGGACGAAGACATCGAACCCGAATCCGCCCGAGCCCTTGGTCGGCAGCCACAGGCGGTCGCTGTCGGCAATCCGCGGGTCGAGGTGGTCGGTCGCCATCAGCCGCACCGTGGCGGGCTGCAGGATGCGCACCCCGTCGAGCTCGCCCTCGCCGAGCAGCATGCGCGCGAAGCGCATGTATTCGTCGATCGTGGTGACGATGCCCGAGCCGCCCTCGGTCATCGGGTTGCCCGCAAAGCTCGAGCGCAGCCACGTCTCCTCGGGCATGCGCGTCAGCGAGGCGCCACCCTCGGATTCGTAGATCGCCGCGAGGCGCGGCAGCATCTCGGAGGGGCACTTCCAGCACGACTGCGTCATGCCGAGCGGGCGGAAGACATGGTCGCGCACGTACTCGTCGAACGGCTGGCCCGAGAGCACCTCGACCAGCCGTGCCTGCACGTCGACTCCGGCGCTGTAGTGCCAGTGGGTGCCCGGGTCGTAGAGCAGCGGGACCTGCGGCATCAGCTCGGCGAAGCGCTCGAGCGTGTGGTCCGGCGAGAGCGGCATGAGCGCGTTCCACACGGGATCGCTCGGGTGGCCGGCGTTGCCGTAAGTGAAGCCGGCGGTGTGGCGCAGCACGTCGCGGATGGTGATCTGGCGGCTCGGCGGGCGCAGCTTGTCGGGCTCGGCCTCGTCCCACACCTGCACCTCGGCGAACTGCGGCAGGTAGCGCTCGAGCGGATCGTCGAGGCCGAACCTGCCCTGCTCCCACAGCTGCATCAGCGCGACCCCGGTGACGGGCTTCGTCATCGAGTAGATCTGCACCAGCGTGTCGCGTGTGAACGGCCGTCCCTCCTCGCGGTCGGCGAGGCCGGCGCTGCCGTAGTGCACCTCGCGCCCGTCCTTCCATACGAGCACCTCGGCGCCCACCACGCGGCCCTGCTCGACCATCGAATGGAGCATCGCGTCGATCCGCGCGCCGTCGAGCGAGAAACCCGGGGCAGCGGAGGCCGAGGCCGGTGCCGCCGGTGCCAGCAGCAGCAGAACGGCCAGCAACCAACAGCGCCGCGCGCCCGAAATCCAGCTGTCTGCCATCCGCCTGCTCCCCCACCCGCTCGCCCCGCCGTTGTCGGGCGAGGATGCGCGGTGTTACAGGCGGAGTGGAAACGAGAACAAGGGGAGATGACGATGGGGATCGGCAGACTGGCGCTCGCGGCCGCGGTGCTGCTCCCGGCGACCGCCGCGCTTGCGCAGCCGACCGCTCCGGACAGCGACATGGCCGCGGTGTTCGCCGCGCAGAACCGCATCCCCGACACCCCCGGCAGCGGACCCTACCCAGCGTTGATGGAAGTCGATCCGGCGCTGCCCGATCACGTCGTCTATCGTCCGGCCGACCTCTCGGCCCTGGGTGCGGGAAAGCTCGGGCTGTTCGTGTGGGGCAACGGCGGATGTGCCGACGACGGGGCCAGCTCACGGCTCCACCTCTCCGAGATCGCCTCGCACGGCTACCTCGTCATCGCGCCGGGCAAGTGGCGCAACGGCCCCAATGCCAAGGAACCGCCGGCGCCGCCGCGCGCTCCGGCCACGGGAGGCGGCTTGCCGACGCCGCCGACCTCGGCGGCCGATCTCAAGGAGGCGCTCGACTGGGCGCTCGCCGACGAGCGCTACGCCGCGATGATCGACCCCGAGGCGGTGGCGATCGGCGGGTTCAGTTGCGGCGGGCTCCAGGCGCTCGAGCTGGCGGGCGACCCGCGGCTGAGGACGGTCGTGGTGCAGAACAGCGGCATCTTCAACACCTCGGGGCAGTCGATCGGCGGGATGCAGGTGACCAAGGACCTGCTGAAAGCGCTGCACACCCCTGTCCTGTACGTCCTCGGCGGACCGAGCGACATCGCCTACGTCAACGGAATGGACGACTTCGCGCGGATCGACCACGTGCCCGCGGCGGTGGCCAACCTGCCGGTCGGCCACGGCGGCACCTATTTCGAGCCGAACGGCGGCAAGGCCGCGCGGATCGTGGTCGACTGGCTCGAGTGGCAGCTGCGCGGCGACGCCGAGGCCGCCAAAGGGTTCGTCGGCCCGGACTGCCGCTGGTGCAGCGATCCCGAGGTCACGCTCGAGCGCAAGAACCTGCCGGACGGCTGAGCTGCCGGCTCAGAGCGCAGCTTCGTAGAGGTCGAGCAGCATCTCCCACGAGGCGTCGTCCTCGTCGTAGTTGTAGGCCGGCGAATCCGCCACGGTCCAGCCGTGGTCGGCGCGGAACACCCTGACCTGCGCCGGGCGCCCCGCCGCCTCGGCAGCGGCCTTGAGCGCGTCCTTGTCGCCCGGCGAATTGCGGTCGTCATCGCGGGCGATGGCAAATAGGAAGCTCGCCTGGGTCTGGCCGATCATCCTGACCGGCGAGGTGTCCTCCTCGCCGACCAGCCGGCCGCCGTGGAACGAGGCCGCCGCCTTGACGCGCTCAGGCGCCGCGGCGGCGGTCCATACGGCGAACGGGCCGCCCATGCAGTAGCCCTGCACGCCGATCCCACGCGCGGTATCGACCGCCTCGTCGCCATCGAGATAGGCGACCACGGCCCGGGCGACATCCATCACCACCATCGGCGTCAGCTTCTCGCGCCAGGGGGCGACCTTCTCCATTCCGCCCTGCTCGCGGAAGGCATCGAAGTCGTCGAACTGCGGCGCTTCCTGATCGGCGTAATAAGGGTTGAGGACGAGCACCGCGTAGCCCTGCGCCGCGAGCCGGCGGGCCATCGCCATGAACGAATCGCGAATGCCGGCGATGTCCGGCCAGACGATCACGGCCGGGCTCTTGCCCTGCGCCGGGTGGACGAAGAACCCGTCCATCCGCCCGCCGGGCACGTCGAAGCGGACAGTCGTCTCACGCCGCCCGCCCGTCTGCGCCTCGGCGCGGCCGAGCGGGGCCAGCGCGGCGGCCGTCGCCGCTGCCCCGAGCGCCGCGAACTCGCGGCGGTTGACGCCGCCGCTCCCGCGCCGGCGCCTGGCTATCTCTCCCATACGGGCAAGCTGGTCCTCGTCGCACACGACTCGCCTCCCTCGCTTCCTTCCCGGAAGCGAGGATAGACCTTTCGCGATGGGGGTCCAGCTTGGCCCGGCGGGCTAGAGGGCGCTCTCGTAGAGGGCGAGCAGCCGGGCCCAGGCGCGCTCGGCCTCGGCCTCGTTGTAGACCGGGCTGTCGGGCACGGTCCAGCCGTGGTCGCCCTGATAGACCTCGATCTCGGCCGGCCGCCCGGCAGCCTCGGCGGCTGCCTTGAGCTGGTCCTTCTCGTCCGGCGCGCGTTCGTCGTCGTTCTTGGCGATCGCGAACAGGTAGCTCGCCTGGGTCTGCGGCAGGAGCTTGATGGGGACGTTCGGGTCGTCGGGGTCCTGCTGGTTGGTGACCAGCCCGCCGCCGTGGAACGAGGCCGCCGCCTTGACCCGCTCGGGTGCCGCGAAGGCGGTGCGCACGGTGAACGGGCCGCCCATGCAGTAGCCCTGGTTGCCGATGCCGCGAGCGGTGTCGACCGCATCCTGCTGGTCAAGCCAGGCGACCACGGCCTTCGCCGTCTCGACCACGTTCTCGTGGGTGTTCTCGGCCATCCACGGGCCGACCTTCTGGAACCCGCCGTTGTCGCGGAAGTCGGCGAAGTCCTTGAACTGCGGCGCCGGGGCGCTGCGGTAGAACGGGTTGACCACCAGCACCGCGTAGCCCGACGAGGCGAGACGGCGGGCCATGACCTTCTTGGCGTCGCGCAGCCCGGCGATGTCGGGCCACAGGATGACGGCCGGATGCTTGCCCTCGCCCGGGTGGACGAAGAAGGCGTCCATCGTCCCGCCCGGGGCGGCGAAGGAGACGTCGTTCTCGACCAAGCCGCCGGCGCCCTGCGCGCAGGCCGTGGCCCACGGGGTCAATGCGGCGCCCAGGCTGGCCACGGCACCGAACTTGCCGAACTGCCGCCGGCTGACGCGGCTCATTTCGTTCAGCTGGTCGAGCTCACACATCGCTTGCCTCCTCAAGCTGCTGATTTGGTCGAGGATAGCCGAACGGGGCGCGAGGTCCACAAGCGGTTTGTATCAGTTTGCTGCGGGCGGCGGTTCACGCCCCCTCCGCCCCTCCCCGCTTGCGAGGAGGTGGGCGCGAAGCGGACGTGAGGCGCGTCAGGTCAGGTCGTCGAGCTTGATCACCAGCCCCGCCTCGGCGGCCTTCATCGCCTCGCGGCGGAGCTGCTCGATCTTCAGGCGGCCGGGAGGGGCTTCCTCCCTGGGCAGCGCGGCCATCAGCTTCTGGTGAATCTCCTCGAAGTCGGGGCCATGCTCGGGGTGGGTCAGGATCAGGCCCTTCTGCTCGGTCATCCCGGCGAGGATCTTGGCGCCGACTTCGTAGGGATCCATCCCTTCCTCGAACGCGGTGCCGAACTGCTCGAGCGATTCCCGCGGCACTTCGGGGAAACCGCTGTTGGCGAAGCTGTCGGGACGCTTGAGCGCGCTGGTCCAGGCGTTGGTGCGGGTCAGCGCCGGGCAGCACAGCGAGCACCCGATCCGGTGCGGGGCGAGGTTGTAGCGCAGCGATTCGGTGAGCCCGCGCACGGCGAACTTGCTGGCGGTGTAGATGCCCGCCTGCGGGCCGGGCAGGAAGGCGGCCATCGAGGCGACGTTGACCACGTGGCGGCGGCCGGTCGAGGCCTTGATCCTGGGCAGGAAGCTGACGAGGCCGTTGACCACGCCGCCGAAGTTGACCCCCATGATCCAGTCGTAGTCGTCGTAGCTCGCCTCGTCGGTCGGACCGAACACCGAGACGCCGGCGTTGTTGACCAGCACGTGAACCTCGCCGAAGTGCCGGACGACCTCGTCGGCGACCTCGGCGAAGCGCGCGCGATCGGTCACGTCGAGCTTGCAGAACAGCGGCTGCTCATAACCTTTCGCCGCGAACCACTCGGCGGTCCGGGCCCGGTCGTCCTCGTTGCGGTAGCTCAGCGCGAGGCGCATGCCGGCGTCGGCAAAGGCCTGCGCGACGCCGAGCCCGATGCCGGTCACCGCGCCGGTAATGAAGGCCACGCGCCCTTCCCAGGGCCGGTCCGCTGCGCTCATTGACTTTACCCTCTCGCCAAAACAGTCACGATCGTTAGTGTTGCATACAAACCTATCCGGGAGAGTCGATCAATGAGCGATTTGGAGCAGCGCCTCGCCGCGCTCGAGCACCGCGTCGGCGAGCTGGAGGACATCAACGCGATCCGCCGGCTGCACTGGGCCTACGGCTATTACATCGATTTCAACCGGCCCGAGGAAGTCGCCGACCTGTTTGCCGAGGATGGCGTGGTGGTGTTCCTCTCGGGCGAATACGTCGGCCGCGCGGGCGTGCTGCGGCTCTACGGCGACTGGATCCAGCACCGCTTTACCGGCGGGCGGCCGGGGCCGGTCGACGGGCTGCTGCTCGACCACTTCCAGATGCAGGACATCATCACCGTCGCGCCCGACCGCAAGACCGCCAAGGGCCGCTTCCGCGGGGTGCTGTTCGGCGGCTGGCACGACGATTTCCTCGAGCACAAGCCCGACTTCATGCCGCAGCAGTTCATGGAGGCCGGGATCTACGAGAACGACTACGTGGTCGAGAACGGCGTGTGGAAGATCAAGCGGCTCGACTACAAGATGCAGTGGCAGGGCAATTACGAGGACGGCTGGGCCCACACCACCAGCCACCTGCAGCCCGCGCAGAAGCTCTATCCCGAGGACCCGGTGGGACCCGACCGGTTGCTGCCGCCCGAGGAAATCCGCAAGACCTGGCCCTATCGCCACGACGTGCCGATGCACTTCGCGCACCCGAAGTTCGGCAAGTTGCTGGCGGGGCAAGAGCCGAAGTGAGCGATTATTCCGGGCTCCCCTCCCGCTTGCGGGAGGGGTCAGGGATGGGCGTGTGTGCGTTCGCGAGGCGGGGCGGACGGGCCGACGCTCTGGCCGGACTGACCCACCCCCAACCCCTCCCGCAAGCGGGAGGGGGGCTGTGAGGCCCGCCGACGGCGTCCTCCCGTGGAACGTGGACGCGCCGCCGTTCGATCCCCGCGACACCTCGAACCGCGCCGGGCTGACGACGCGGCAGGTGGCCGAGCGCTTCATCCAGCTGTTCTACGTCGAGGACAACCCGACCGACGCGTTCACCTGCTGGATGCACCCCGACTACATCCAGCATAACCCCAATGCGCCGACCGGGCGCGACGCGACGCTGGCGATGATGCAGGCGAGCATGGCCCGGCTGCCCGACCTGAGCCACGAGGTGAAGCGGGTCGTGTGGGGCGATGCCGACCTCGTCGCGGTGCACTTCCACTTCATCCGCGAGCGCGACACGCGCGGCTTCGCGATCATCGACATCCTGCGGATCGCGGATGGCTACATCGTCGAGCACTGGGACGTGATGCAGGAAGTGCCCGATCCGGCTACGTGCAGGAATTCGAACGGGATGTTCTGAACCGAAGCCCTCTTCCCTTGAGGGGAGGGGATGGCCGGGAGAGGGGAAGTGCCGGGACGGCAGCGCCCAGACAGCGTGCCCCCCTCTCCTTCCGCGCCTGCGGCGCTCCCTCCTCTCGCGTGAGGGGGACAGGGCCTGAAATGGAGAGGTTGTCAGATGGCATTGCTCGAGGACGGCAGCGAAAAGGGCCTGAAGGGCCACTTCAGGGAAGACTTCAGCCTGCGCACGAGGGTCGGCCTGGCGCCGCCGGCGGGAGAGATCGACCGCAACGCGCCGTACAAGCGCATCGCCACCGAGGAGGCGTGGACCTTCCCGGCGCTGGTCAAGGCGCAGGTCGAGTACGCCGAGAGCGGCGAGGCGCCGAACGACGATTCGCTGCGCATGGGGGCGATGTTCGCGCGGATGCCGAGCCTGCAGGAAATGCTGCAGGACCTGGGCGAGCTGCGCCTCGCGCACATGGACGAGTACGGCATCGACCGGCAACTGCTGCTGCTGACCGCGCCGGGCGTGCAGGTCGTGCGGCCGGGCGACGGCACCGCGCTGGCGCGCGAGGCCAACGACATGGCCGCCGAGGCGTGCCGCCGGCATCCCGACAGGTTCTCGGCCTGCGCGGCGTTCGACCCGCGCGACGTGCCCGGGTCGGTAAAGGAGATCGAGCGGGCGATGGGCGAGCTCGGGCTCGCCGGCGCGGTGCTCAACTCGCACTTTCAGGGACACTACATCGACGAGCTCGAGTACTTCCCGATCCTCGAGGCGCTCGAGGCGATGGACGCGGCGCTCTACATCCACCCGACCGCGCCGTTCAACGCGCCGCACTACGAGAGCCGCGGGTTCTTCGGCGCCCTGGGCGGCTTCCCGCACGACGTCTGGCTGCACACGATGGGGCTGATCTTCTCCGGCGCGTTCGACCGCTTCCCGAAGCTGCGCCTGGTGATCGGCCACATGGGCGAGTGCATGCCGCTGCAGCTCTACCGGTTCGACTGGATGCAGGGGAACGCCGACGGGCGGGCGCACCTGCGCGGCGGCAGGCAGGTCAAGCTGCAGCACCCGGTCAGCCATTACTTCAGGAACAACATCTGGATCACGACCAGCGGCGTCGCGTGGGAGCCGGCGATCAAGTTCTGCATGGACGTGCTCGGACCCGAGCGTGTGCTTTACGCGATGGATTACCCGTACCAGCAGTCGAGCGACGAAGTGGCGGCGTACGATCGAATGGACCTGCCGCCCGAGCACAAGGCTATGCTGATGCAGGGCAACGCCGAGCGTGTGTTTAGGCTAGGTTCATGATTGTATCATTCTGTTTTAAGGTGCTTTTGTAGCTCTTTTGCATCAGTTCCGCCGGATTGTTCGCCAAGCGCCCGTCGCTCGCTTGCGGCCGGCAATTAGTATGCACTACTGACGAACCGTCGGCATACCCCCGCCGTCAACGAGATAACGCAGGAGAGTGAGGAATGGCGCGTTTCCGCCAGCGTCCCCGTATTGCCCTTGTTCCCGCCGCCAGCATCGCGGCCGTTGCGGCGGCCCTCGCCGCCGCGCCCGCCGTCGCGCAGGACCAAGCCGCCGAAGCCGACGACAACGCGATCGTCGTCACCGCCCAGTTCCGCGAGCAGAACCTGCAGGACACGCCTCTGGCGATCACCGCGGTCAACGCCGAGATGCTCGAGGCACGCAGCCAGACGAACATCTCGCAGGTTGCCGCGCAGGCGCCGTCGGTAACCCTGAAGCCGCAGGGCACGGCCTTCGGCCCGTCGATGACCGCGAGCATTCGCGGCATCGGCCAGTACGACTTCAACCCCGCGCTCGAGCCGGGCGTCGGCCTCTACATCGACGACGTCTATTACGCGACGCTGACCGGCTCGATGTTCGACCTGCTCGACCTCGACCGCGTCGAGATCCTGCGCGGTCCGCAGGGCACGCTCGCCGGGCGCAACTCGATCGGCGGCGCGGTCAAGCTCTACTCGCAGCGTCCGCGCGGCGACAACAGCGCGACCGTCTCGGCCGCCTACGGCAGCCGCGACCGGGTCGACCTGCGGGCAAGCGCCGACATCGGTATCAGCGAGACGCTCTCGGCCCGCCTGTCGGGCGTTTCCAAGCTGCAGGACGGCTACATCAAGCGGATGGACTTCGGCTGCGTCAACCCGGCCGGGGAGAGCTCGCTCAACCCCGCCGGCGGCGTGCCGCGCATCCTGCCCGAGACCGCGGACGACTGCGTCCTCGCCGACGAGGGCGAGGTCAATTACCAGGCGGTGCGCGGACAGCTGCGCTGGCAGCCGACCGACCGCATCGACATCAACCTGGCCGCCGACTACACGCACGACCACCGCAACGTCGGCGGCTCGGTGCTGCTGCTGCGCGAGAACGAGGCGGGCGCGGTCGTCAGCCCGAACTATCCCTATCCGCCGAACCCGGCGGCGCGGGTGTTCGACATCAACCCGTTCGCGGCCGACATCCCGTACGATTCGCGCTTCGTCTGCGGCCCGTACTGCAACTACGCCACCTACATGTCGCTGCCCGACAACGGCTCGCCACTGCAGGTGGTCGACGGGCGCAGCCGGTACGACGGCTGGGGCGTCTCGGGCCAGGTCGACTGGGACCTGACCGACAACCTGCAGCTGGTCTCGATCACCGCCTATCGCGACTACCGCACGCGGTTCAGCAACGACGACGACCTGACCCCGCTCGCGCACAGCCTCGGCAGCGGCGACCTGACCTTCTGGTCGTTCAGCCAGGAAGTCCGGCTCAACGGCAGCCTGTTCGACGACAAGCTCGAGTACACGATCGGCGGGTTCTACATGGACCAGCGCTCGGTCTACGCGACGACGCAGAACCTGCGCTACGCTGGCCTCGATCCGTTCCTCGGCAACGACCCGGTCAACGCCGACACCAAGGCGGCCTTCGCGCACCTCTCGTGGCGTCCGGTCGACCCGCTGACGCTGACCGCCGGCATCCGCTACACCGACGAGCACAAGGACTATACCTACTCGCGGCGGACGTTCGAGGGCGGTGCCCATCCGCAGCTCGGCGCGCTCGACGGCGTGCGTGGCGACTACGACCACAACCGCTTCGACTATCGCCTCAACGCGATGTACGAGATCACGCCGGACATCTCGGTCTATGCCCAGTGGTCGACCGGCTTCAAGGGTGGCGGCATCAACCCGCGGCCGTTCTTCGCGCAGCAGGTGCTGTCGTTCGGTCCCGAGACGCTCGAATCGTGGGAAGTCGGTTTCAAGAGCGAGCTGTTCGACCGCCGGGTGCGCTTCAACGTCGCCGGGTTCTACAGCGACTACGAGGACATCCAGCTTGCGCTGAGCAACTGCCCGCAGGCCGGGCCGGGCTTCGCCGTGCCCTGCGCGCTGCCGGCCAACGCCGGTGACGCGAAGGTCAAGGGCGTCGAGGTCGAGACCACGATCCGGCCGATCGACGGCCTGCTGATCGACGGCTCGGCGAGTTACACGGACTTCGACTACGTCGCCGACTCGCTCGACCCGGCGAGCGGCATCCTCCCCGGCATGGTCTCGACCTACACGCCGGAGTGGAAGTGGTCGCTCGGGGTGCAGTACGAGATCCCGCTCGGCTCCTCGGGCTCGGTGATCCCGCGCGTCGACGCCGCCTACCAGAGCGAGGTCTACACCAACGCGGTCAACGGGGCGACGAACCTGATCGACGGCTACACGATCGCCAACGCGCGAATCTCGTGGCGCAACGCCAACGAGGATCTCGAGCTCGGACTCGAGGTGACCAACGTGTTCGACAAGTACTACTTCCACACGCTGTTCGACCTCACCCGTGCGGGTGCCGGGTTCGTCACCGGCCTGCCGGGACGGCCGCGCGAGTGGGCGATCACCGCGAAGAAGAAGATCTGAGCGGCGAGCTCCGATCCGGGACAGAAGGGGCGGCCGGCGACGGCCGCCCCTTTTTTTCATGAGCGCGCGAGGCGGAAAGGAACGTCGAGCGTCGTGCGCGTGGCCGCCCGCCAGAGCCATTCGAGCGGGCCGTAGCGGAAGAACCGGTACCACAACGCGGCGAGCGCGAGCTGCAGCGCAAAGGCGGCGAGCCCGCCGAGGACCATCGCCGCGCTCGACAGGTCGTCGTAGAGGCCGAGGCCGTAGCCGTAGAGCAGCAGTGCGGCGACCAGCGACTGGCCGACGTAGAGCGTCAGGGTCATCTTGCCGGCCGGGACCAGCGTCGCGAGCAGGCTACGGAGCGGCGAGTGCCAGGCGAGCACGAAGACCCCGACCTGGAACGCCATCGCGCTGAGCGCGCGCCACTGGCCGGTGAACCACTCGATCGACTGCCGTTGCATCGGCGCGCCGCCGTCTTCGGGCGCGGGCGGCAGCAGCAGCGGTTCGAGCTGCGAGACAGCCAGCCACAGCAGCCCCGCGGCGACGGCGATGCCGGCCCACAGCCGCAGGCGAGACGCAGCCTCGGCGAACAGCGCGCGGCGCTGGATCACCATGCCGACGAGGAACAGCCCGGCGATTTCCACCACGCGGCCGGTCTCGAGGTAGAACGACCACTTGGCGACCATGCCCGGCCCGGCGTTGCTGGCGATGGCATCGCCGAGCGTGCCGGTGGCCTGGGTAGCGAGCCCGCTGTCGCCGAAGAACACCGCCGGCGCCGTGGCCCAGGCCGCTCCGACGGCGGAGCCCCAGGCGCGCGCGAGCAGGGGCAGCTGGAGGAACAGCAGCAGGGCGATGACCAGCGCGGCCCTGTCGGAACGGAGCCGGTCGAACGGGATCATGATCAGGCCGACGGCCGCGAGCACCTGCAGGATGTCGCCGCGGTAGACCAGCGCGTGCAGCGTGCCGATCGCGAACAGCAGCGCCAGCCGCCAGGCGAAGCGCCAGGTGAAGTCGCCGCCGCGCTTGCGCTCGTTGGTCATGATGGTCGCGAAGCTGAAGCCGAACAGCAGCGCGAAGATGGCGAAAGCCTTGCCGGCGAAGACCGCCATCGTGCCATCGAACCACGGGTCGGGCTGCGGATCGAGCCAGTAGAGCTCGAAGCGCTCGACGCAATGGACCATGAACAGTCCGAACAGCGCGTAGCCGCGCAGGGCATCGACCATGTCGATGCGGTTGCTGGCCTGCATCCCTCTCCCCCTCCCGTTTTGGTGAGGAGAGATTAGCGAGACGGAATTGGTAGCGCTACCTCATGATTGAAGGGGAGGAGCCCTCATGGCGAAGCTTGCTGCCGAAGGCGGTCAGCACAGCCTGGATGAGGGCTCCTTGCCCTACTCCGCCATCGCCGGGACCGAGCCCCAGACTTCCTCGGCCACTTCGACCACGAGGCGGATCTTGGCCGCCTGCTGCTCGGTGGTGATGTCGTTGCCGTGGACGGTCGAGGCGAAGCCGCACTGCGGGCTCAGCGCGAGCTGGTCGATGTCGACGAACTTCGTCGCCTCGTCGATGCGGCGCTTGATGTCGTCCTTGCTCTCGAGGTCGCCGAGCTTGGTGGTGACGAGGCCGAGCACCACCGTCTTGCCCTTGGGCAGGAACCGCAGCGGGGCGAAGTCGCCCGAGCGCGGGTCGTCGTACTCGAGGAAGAACGCGTCGATGTCGAGCTCGTTAAACATGATCTCGGCTACCGGCTCGTAGCCGCCCTCGGCGGCCCAGCTCGAGCGGAAGTTGCCGCGGCACAGGTGGATCGCCCTGATCATGTCGGCCGGCGCGCTGGCGAAGCTCTCGTTGATCAGCTTCGCGTACTGGCGCGTGGTGGCGTCGGGATCGAGGCCGCGCCGGGCGGCGTCGGCGCGCTGCTCGTCGTCGCACAGGTAGGCGAGGTTGGTGTCGTCCATCTGGATGTAGCGGCAGCCGGCGGCGGCGAGGCTGTCGACCTCCTCGCGGTAGGCGGCGGCGACGTCGGCGTAGAACTCTTCCATCGTCGGGTAGACATCCTCGGGGATGCCCGCCCGGCCAGCGCGGAAGTGCAGCATCGTCGGGCTAGGGATCGCGACCTTGGGAGTCTCGCTGACGAGGCCCTTCAGGTACTCGAAGTCGGCGCGCTGGATCGGCTTCACGTGCCGGATCTTGCCGGTGACGACCATCACCGGCGGGGCGAAGTGCACCTCCTTGCCGGCGTCGTTCTTGAACGCCTTCTTCAACCCGCCGCGCTCCTCGACGCCGTCGAGCTGGAGCAGGAAGTCGGTGTGGAAGAAGTAGCGGCGGAACTCGCCATCGGTGATGGCCTTGAGCCCGAGGCTCTCCTGCCACTTGACGAGTTCGGCGATCGCGGCGTCCTCGATCGCGCGCAGTTCGGAGTAATCGATGTTGCCCGCAGCCCTGTGTTCGCGTGCCTCGATCACCGATCGCGGACGGAGGAAGGAGCCGACATGGTCGGCGCGGGACGGCAGCTTGGTCGACATGGGGATGTCCTGTCTGGCTAACAATGTTGAGAAGCCAGGGTCATAACGCGGGCTCGCGCTCGACTGACGGCGACTCATTACGCCGAAGCGATGTTGCACCGCAACCGGGAAATACCCTGACCGGCGCACGCCGAGGGCGCTTGACCGGCGGGAAACCGAGACCGTAAGTCCTGCTTACAAACCGAGGGCTCGCGGCACGGGATCGCCGCTCAGGGAGAGGCCGGATGGGACTTGCGAAATGGATCGTCGCCGCGGGCGCGGCGCTGGCGCTGGCGGGTTGCGGGGATCGCGGATCCGAGGGCGGGATCGACGCCGAGCGGCTGCTGAACGCGGCCGCGGATACCGCCAACTGGATCACTTACGGGCGCGACTACGCCGAGCAGCGCTACAGCCCGCTCGACCAGATCAACACCGACAACGTCGGCGAGCTCGGGCTCGCCTGGTACGCCGACCTCGACACCGCGCGCGGGCAGGAAGGCACGCCGCTGGTGATCGACGGCAAGATCTTCATCACCACCGCGTGGAGCAAGGTGAAGGCCTACGACGCGAGGACCGGCGAGCCGCTGTGGGCCTACGACCCGAAAGTGCCGGGCGAGACCGCGCCGAAGGCGTGCTGCGACGTGGTCAACCGCGGCCTGGCCGCGTGGGGCGACAAGCTCTATTTCGGCACGCTTGACGGACGGCTGGTCGCGCTCGACCGCGAGACCGGCGAGGAAGCCTGGTCGGTGGTCACCGTCGACCAGTCCAAGCCCTACACGATCACCGGCGCTCCGCGCGTGATCGACGGCAAGGTGATCATCGGCAACGGCGGCGCCGAGTACGGCGTGCGCGGCTACGTCACCGCCTACGACGCCGAGAGCGGCGACCAGCTGTGGCGGTTCTTCACGATCCCCGGTGCACCGGGCGAGGACGGGGACAACGAGCCCGAGTACCTGAAGAAGGCGCGCGCGACCTGGAACGGCGAGTTCTGGAAGCTCGGCGGCGGCGGCACCGTGTGGGACGCGATGGCCTACGACCCCGAGCTCGACCTGCTCTACATCGGCGTCGGAAACGGCAGCCCGTGGAACCAGGCGATTCGTTCGCCGGGCGGGGGCGACAACCTCTACCTGTCGTCGATCGTCGCCATCCGGCCCGATACCGGCGAGTACGTCTGGCACTTCCAGGAGACGCCGGGCGAGACCTGGGACTACACCGCGACGCAGCACATCATGCTCGCCGACCTCGAGATCGACGGCAAGGTGCGCAAGGTGCTGATGCAGGCGCCGAAGAACGGGTACTTCTACGTACTCGACCGCGCGACCGGCGAGCTGATCAGCGCCGACAATTACGTGCCGCAGAACTGGACCACCGGGATCGACATGGCCACCGGGCGTCCGATCGAGAACCCCGAGGCGCGGTTCGACAGGACCGGCCGGCCGTTCGTCGGCACGCCGGGGCCCGGCGGCGGGCACTCGTGGCAGCCGATGGCGTTCAGCCCGACCGAGCGGCTGGTCTACATCCCGGCGATCGAGTCGGCGTTTCCCTACATCCCCGAGGCCGGGTGGAAGCCCGATCCCAACCGGGGCATGAACACCGGGCTCGACCTCGGGGCGGGGGCGATGCCGGCCGACCCTGCGGCGCGCGAAGCCGCCCGGGAGGCGACCAAGGGCGCGCTGATCGCGTGGGACCCGGTGACCCAGACCGAACGCTGGCGGGTGCCGCACCCGAGCCCGTGGAACGGCGGCCTGCTTTCGACCGGCGGCGGCCTCGTGTTCCAGGGCAACGCGGGGGGCCGGTTCGTCGCCTACTCGGCGAAGGACGGCAAGGAGCTGTGGTCGTTCTTCGCCCAGACCGGGATCATCGCCCCGCCGATCACCTACACGATCGACGGCGAGCAGTACGTCGCGGTGCTGGCCGGCTGGGGCGGCGTGTTCCCGCTCTCGCCGACCGGCTTCCTGACCGAGCAGGCGGGGCCGCTGCCGAACATCTCGCGGCTGCTGGTGTTCAAGCTCGGCGGAACGGCCGAGCTGCCGCCGGCCCGCGCGCTCGAGCGCCGGCCGCTCGACCCGCCGCCGTTCACCGGCACCGAGGCGCAGGTCGCGCAGGGCGCCTACGACTTCGGCCGCTACTGCAGCCAGTGCCACAACGACGCGGCGATCGGATCGACCGTCCTGCCCGACCTGCGGCGCAGCGCGGCACTGGAGAACCGCGATACCTGGCAGGCGATCGTCCACGACGGCGCGCTCACCGACAACGGCATGGTCAGCTTCGCGCCCTCGCTGAGCCGCGAGCGGATCGAGGGCATTCGCCAGTACGTGATCAAGCGGGCCCACGAGGACAAGGCGCTCGAGGGCCGCGGCGCGTGAGACCGATCAGGCTGCGGGCTCTCGCCCCGCTGGCCCTGTTCGCGGCCGCGGGATGGCCGGCGAACGGGGCCGGGACAGTCGACTCGGCGCTGCTGGCGCAGGGCAGCGAGGCCGACTGGGCGGCGCACGGGCGCACCTATGCCGAGCAGCGGTGGAGCCCGCTGGCGCAGATCGACGCCGGCAACGTGAGCGCGCTCGGGCTCGCCTGGTATGCCGACCTCGACACCAACCTGACGCAGGAAGCGACGCCGCTGGCGATCGACGGCAGGATCTACGTCTCGACCGCGTGGTCGAAGGCGTTCGCGTTCGACGCAGTGACCGGCGAACGGCTGTGGCAGTATGACCCGCAAGTCCCGCGCGAGACGCTGGCCAAGACGTGGGACGCGTTCAACCGCGGCATGGCCGCGTGGGGCGACAAGCTCTATCTCGCGACGCTCGACGGGCGGCTGATCGCGCTCGACCGCGCGACCGGCAGGCCCGTGTGGAGCGTCACCACGGTCGACCAAACGAAGAACTACACGATCAGCGGAGCGCCGCGAATGGCGAACGGCCTGGTCGTTATCGGCAATGCCGGGGCGGACATGGGCGTGCGCGGCTACGTGACCGCCTACGATGCCGAGACCGGCGAGCAGCGCTGGCGGTTCCATACCGTGCCCGACCGGCCGGGGAGCAACGCCGAGGATTACCTCAGGCGCGCCGAGGCGACGTGGAACGGCGACACCTGGTGGCAGATCGGCGGCGGCGGGACGGTGTGGGACTCGATGGCCTACGACCCCGAACTCGACCTGCTCTACATCGGCGTCGGCAACGGCTCGCTGTGGAACCAGGCGCTGCGCTCGCCGGGCGGCGGCGACAACCTCTACACTTCGTCGATCGTGGCGATCCGCGCGAGCACCGGCGAGTACGTCTGGCACTTCCAGCAGGTGCCGGGCGAGACCTGGGACTACACCGCGACCCAGCACATCGTGCTCGCCGACCTCACGATCGACGGCCGCGTGCGCAAGGTGCTGATGCAGGCGCCGAAGAACGGCTTCTTCTACGTGATCGACCGCGAGACCGGGCAGTTCATCTCGGGCCGCAACTACGTGCCGGTGAACTGGGCAACCGGGCTCGATCCCACAACGGGGCGGCCGATCGAGAACCCCGAGGCGCGGTTCGACAGGACCGGCAAGCCAGTGTTCGTGATGCCGAGCGCGCAGGGGGCGCACAACTGGCAGCCGATGGCGTGGGATGCGCGCCAGCAGGTGATGTTCATCCCGGCGCAGATCTCGGCCTTTCCCTACGTGCCCGACCCGGCGTGGAAGCCGGCCGCGCTCGGCTTCAATACCGGGCTCGACCTCGGCGTGCTCGGCGCGCCCGGCGGCCCGGTGCCGGGGCCGGAGGTGATCGAGGCGCTGAACAGCGGCCCGCCCGGAGCGCTGGTCGCGTGGGACCCGGTGACGCAGAGCGAACGCTGGCGCGTGCGCCACGCAGGCGGGACCAATGGCGGCCTCTTGGCGACCGCGGGCGGACTGCTGTTCCAGGGCAGCCGCGCGGGGACCTTCTCGGCCTACTCGACGGCCGACGGCCGCGAGCTGTGGTCGTTCGCCGCGCAGACCGGGATACTCGCGGCGCCGATCACCTTCACCGCCGCAGGCGAGCAGTACGTCGCGGTGCTCGCCGGGGTCGGCGCGAGCAAGCCGGTCGCGCCGGGAATGCCGGCGCTGCCCAACGTGAGCCGGCTGCTGGTGTTCAAGCTCGGCGGCACCGCGCGGCTGCCCGAGGCGCCACCGGTCCGGCGCTTCGCGGTCGACCCGCCCGCCGAAGTGCCCGATGCGGCGCGCGTCGCGCAGGGGCGGCGGCACTATTCGAACCATTGCCTGTTCTGCCACCTGCCCGCCGGCGGCCCCGGCCCCGACCTGCGCTTCTCGGCGGCGCTGCGCGATGCGCAGGCCTGGAAGGCGATCGTCCACGACGGCGCGCTGGCGAAGAGCGGCATGGTCGGCTGGTCGGCAGTGCTCGACCCCGACGAGGTGGAGGCGATCCGCGCCTACTTCATCGCCGAGGCGCAGGCCTTTGCCGCGCAGCCGGGCGCGCTGCAGCCGCCGCCCGCGCAGGTCCACTAGGGCTGGAACATGGCCGGTGCGCGCGCTATCGTAACGGACGTTAGAATGGCAGCCGCATAGGCAGCCGCCCCCCGCTTTGCTAGACGGCGGCAAACAGATTCGCCCCGGGAAAGGAGCCCCCAGATGAACGAGATGACCACCATCAACCGCACGCAGCGCGAATATTCCGACGCGGTCAAGAAGGCGCTCGCGCGCAAGCCGCAGCTCTACATCAACGGCGAGTGGGTCGACAGCTCGGGCGACAAGACGATCGACGTCGAGGATCCGTCGTCGGGCAAGGTGATCTCGAAGTTCGTCGAGGCGACCGACAAGGACGTCGACCGCGCGGTCGCCGCGGCGCGTACCGCGTTCGACGACGGCCGCTGGCGCAACCTGCCGCCGATCCAGCGCGAGAAGACGATGCACGCGATCGCCGACCTGATCGACGCGCACGCCGACGAGCTGGCCGAGCTCGAGGCGATCGACGTGGGCAAGCCCAAGGGCATGGCGCACGTGGTCGATGTGCCCGGCGCCGCGGCGCACTTCCGCTACATGGCCGGCTGGGCCGGCAAGATCGGCGGCGAGACCCAGGCGCCCTACTCGATGCCGGGCGGGACGATGTTCGCCTACACGCTCAAGGAACCGGTCGGCGTCTGCGCGCAGATCGTGCCGTGGAACTTCCCGCTGCTGATGGCGTGCCTCAAGATCGCCCCGGCGCTCGCCGCGGGCTGCACCACCGTGCTCAAGCCCGCCGAGCAGACCAGCCTGACCGCGCTGCGCCTCGCCGACCTGATCCACGAGGCCGGCGTGCCCGCGGGCGTGGTCAACATCATCACCGGCTACGGCCACACCGTCGGCGACCGGATGGTCAAGCACCCCGACGTCGACAAGGTCGCGTTCACCGGCTCGACCGAGATCGGCAAGCTGATCAACCGCAACGCCACCGACACGCTCAAGCACGTCACGCTCGAGCTCGGCGGCAAGAGCCCGGTCGTGGTCATGCCCGACGTCGACCCGGCCGAGACCGCCCCGGGAGTGGCCGGCGCGATCTTCTTCAACTCAGGCCAGGTCTGCGTCGCCGGCAGCCGGCTCTACGCGCACAAGAGCGTGTTCGACAAAGTGGTCGAGGGCATGGCGGCAACCGCCGACTTCTGGGCCCCGCGCCCCTCGCTCGACCCCGACGCGCACATGGGCCCGCTGGTCAGCAAGGAGCAGCACGAGCGCGTGCTCGGCTACATCGAGGCCGGCAGGCGTGACGGCGCCTCGGTGCTGATGGGCGGCGACGTGCCGAGCAACGACGGCGGCTACTACGTCAACCCGACGATCCTCACCGACGTGAACCCGCAGATGAGCGTGGTGCGCGAGGAAATCTTCGGCCCCGTGGTGGTGGCGCAGCGGTTCGAGGACCTCGACGAAGTGGTCAAGGAAGCCAACGAGACCCGCTACGGCCTCGCCGCCGGCGTGTGGACCAAGGACGCTTCCGCAGCGCACCGGATCGCCAGCAAGCTCCAGGCCGGCACCGTGTGGGTCAACTGCCACGCGATGATCGACCCGGCGCTGCCGTTCGGCGGCTACAAGGAAAGCGGCATCGGCCACGAGCAGGGCCGGCTCGGGCTCGAGGCGTACCTCGAGACCAAGTCGGTGCTGATGAAGCTGTAAGGACGAGGGGGCGGCATGGCCGCCCCCCTTTTTCGCTTGGCAGACCTCGCAGCTCTCAAGGAATCAGCACACCGATCACCACCGAGTTGAGTGGCCTGATCGGTGTCGAAAGCGTCCATCACGCAGAGATCGTAAAGACCCTGCAGGCGGCGATCCTTTCCGGCGATGCCGCAAACGTTGCGCGGCAATACTGCAGCCCCGACATGTGGGGCGGATCGGGATCGGTTGCGGATCTCATCCTTGATAGACCAGGCGCGCAGAAGCGCTGTCTCGTATTGCTCTCGAAGCTCAACTCGAAGTTTCGCGATGCAGGCATCGAATGCCCGCGAGCCACCCAGTGGACCAGCGTCTTCGATCAATGGTTGGAACAAGGCGTTTTCGATAGCAGCGAATGACGCTACCGCAGAGCGACCAGAGCCCCGACTATTCCTAAGTTAGGATATTTCCTTGCCTATCGACCTTTCGAAAATCCGCGCCATCGACGTCCACGTCCACGCCGAAGTCTCGTGCCACGATCCCGAAGACCCGGTGATGGGCGAGTTCTTCGATGCCGCGAGCGCCTACTTCAAGGCGCCGCGCGAGCGGCCCAAGATGCCCGAGGTGATCGAGCTGTACCGCGAGGCGCAGATCGCGCTGGTGCTGTTCACGGTCGACTGCGAGAGTGGCATGGGCGCCAAGCGCGTCAGCAACTACGAGGTCGCCGAGCAGGCGGCGAAGAACGACGACATCTGCATCGCCTTCGCCTCGATCGACCCGCACAAGGGCAAGTACGGCGCGCGCGAGGCGCGCGACCTGATCGAGAACCACGGGGTCAAGGGCTTCAAGTTCCACGGCATCGCGCAGAACGCGCACCCGGCGGACCGGATGGCCTACCCGATCTACGAGGTGATCAACGAGTACAAGCTGCCGGCGATCTTCCACACCGGCCACTCGGGCATGGGTACCGGGATGCGCGGCGGCGGGGGCATGCGGCTCAAGTACGGCGAGCCGATGCTGATCGACGACGTCGCGGTCGACTTCCCCGACATGAAGATCATCCTCGCGCATCCGAGCTGGCCGTGGGTCGACCAGAGCCTCAGCATGGCGCTGCACAAGACCAACGTGTTCATCGACCTCTCGGGCTGGAGTCCGAAGTACTTCCCCAAGCAGGTGATCCAGTACGCAAACACGCAGCTCAAGCATAAGATGCTGTTCGGCAGCGACTTCCCGCTGATCCACCCCGACAAGTGGATCTCGACCGCGCAGGAAGTCGGCTTCCGCGAGGAAGTGATGCCGCTGATCCTCAAGGACAACGCGGCGCGGGTGCTGGGGTTGGCGTGAGGCCCTCGTTTCCGCAGCAGCGGACCCTGATAGAATGATCGCGCAGAGGACGCAGAGAGGGCGATCTTTCGATCTCTGCGGTCTCTGCGTTCTCTGCGTGAAATCACTATTCGGATCCCCGCTTGCGCGGGAGTGACGAGGGAGGGCCGGGTGCGTGATCCTGAGGACATCCGGGCGTGGCAGCGGCTGTCGGAGCGGGTGACGACCTCCGGCCGGCTGCAGGCGCACGATCCGGCGCGGCTGGCGGCGATCGGGGTGCGGCGGGTGATCAACCTGGCGATGGCGGATCATCCCGAGGCGCTGCCCGGAGCCGAGCAGGCGTTTGCCGACGCGGGCGTGGCCTACACGCATATCCCGGTGCCGTTCGACGCGCCGCGCGAGGAGCACTATCGCGCGTTCGTCCGGGCGCTCGAGGCGGCCGAGGGGCCGGTCCACGTGCACTGCATCGCGAACTGGCGCGTCTCGGCGTTTTTCTATCGCTACAACCGCGCTTGCGGGATGCCCGAGCCTGAGGCACGGGCGCTGATGGAGCGGCAATGGTCGCCGGAACGAAGCGACCATCCGGACGCGCCCGCGTGGGTGCGGTTCATTGGGGAGCAGGAGAGCTGATGGATTTTCACGGGCAGCACATCGTCGTCACCGGCGGGTCGAGCGGGATCGGGCTCGTCACCGCGCAACTGCTGGCGAGCCGCGGGGCGCGGGTCTCGCTGATCGCGCGGCGCAAGGAGCTGCTCGACGAGGCGGTGGCGGGAATCGGCGAGCACGCAGCGGGGTTCGCGGCCGACGTCGGCGACAAGGCGCAGCTCGAGGCCGCGCTCGACGCGGCGGCGGCGCATTTCGGGCCGGTCCACGGCCTGTTTGCCAACGCCGGGCTGACCGGCGGCTTCACCCCGGCGGTGGCGTTCGACCCGGAGGTGTTCGAGCAGACCATCCGGGTCAACCTGACGAGCGTGTTCTGGGCGATCCAGAAAGTGCTGCCGCCTATGATCGAGGCGAAGAGCGGGGTGATCCTCGTCACCGGCTCGATGGGAAGCAAGCGCGGCATGGCGATGAACCCGGCCTATATCGCCTCGAAGCACGGCGTGCTCGGGCTGACCCGCGCGATCGCGGTCGAGATGGCGCCGCACGGCGTGCGCGCGAACTGCATCATCCCCGGCTTCATCGTCACCGAGGCGCTCGAGCGCATTCCCGACGAGCAGAAGGGCAAGATCGCCGCGCGCGTGCCGCAGCGGCGGATGGGCACGCCGATGGAACTGGCCGAAGTCGCCGCGTTCCTGCTCAGCGACGCGGCGAGCCACGTCACCGGGCAGGACTGGGCGGTCGACGGCGGGGTGCTCGAGAGCATCGAGGTGTGAAGCCCCCTCCCCTGCAGGGGAGAGGGCGGGGAGAGGGGCACAGGCGCAGCGCTGGAGCCCCCTCTCAACTGCGGCTAGGCAGCAAGCTGCCAAGCCTTCGTATTTCTCCCCTTGAGGGGAGAGAGCATGGCAAGCGAAGGAGAACCAAGAATGCGCGCATGGAGGCTTCCGGCCGGATCCGACGGGTTCGACAAGCTCACGCTCGAGGAGCTGCCCGATCCGACGCCCGGGCCGGGCGAGGTGCTGATCCGGATCCGCGCCTGCTCGATCAACTACCGCGACTTCGCGGTCGCCGCGGGAAAGTACTTCGGCGGTGCGCTCAAGGCGCCGGCGATCCCGCTCAGCGACGGGGCCGGGGAGGTCGTTGGGGTCGGATCCGAGGTCACGCGGTTCAAGGAAGGCGACCGGGTGCAGGGCTCGTTCTTCACCCAGTGGGAGGACGGGCCGCCGAAGGGTAGCCCCGCGCTCGGCGACGGGTTCTCGCCGGGCATGCTCGCCGAGCTGGTCGTGCTGCCGGAACAGGCAGTCGTACCGATGGCCGAGACGCTCGACTTCGCGCAGGCCGCCTGCCTGCCGTGCGCCGGGGTGACCGCGTGGAACGCGCTCTACGAGGGGCCGCGCGCGCTGCTGCCGGGGATGCGCGTGCTGGTGCTCGGCAGCGGCGGCGTGTCGATGCTGGCGCTGCAGCTCGCGCGCGCCGGCGGATGCGAGGTGATCGCCACCTCCTCGTCGAACGAGAAGCTCGAGCGGATCAAGGCCCTCGGCGCGGCACACGGGGTCAACTACAAGGAGGTGCCCGACTGGGGCCGTTACGTCGGGCAGGAGCTCGGCGGAGTCGACAAGGTGATCGAGGTCGGCGGGGCGGGCACGGCCGAGCAGTCCATGGCGGCGCTGCGTATGCAGGGCGAGATCGCCTTCATCGGCGTGCTGCAGCCCGAGGGCGGGCCCAACCCGCGCGGGCTGATGATGACCGCGGGCTCGATGCGCGGGATCTTCGTCGGCTCGGCGGCGATGGCCCGGCGCCTCAACGCGGCGGTCGACGTCAACCGGATCGAGCCGCTGATCGGCAGGCGCTTCCCGTTCGAGCAGGCGAAGGACGCCTATGCCCACGCCTGGGGACCGGAGAGCTTCGCCAAGACGGTGATCGAGCTTTAGGAAAGCGCCCTCATCCAGGCTGCGGAGACTTGGCCCCGAAGGGGCTCAGTCGGAGTTGGATGAGGGCCCCTTCCCTTTCCCCGTCGCGCGCGGCATCACGGCGGGCAGAGGAGCCTGATCATGTGGGAAGTGCGCGTCAGCCCCTGCGGCGATTTCGACAACCATCCGTTCGAATCGGAGCATTTCGAGGCGCGGCCGCTGAGCGCAGCGATGGGCGCCGAGATCGTCGGGCCGCGGCTGACCGAGCTCAGCGACGCGGCGTTCGAGGACTTCAAGCGCGCGCTCTACCACCACAAGATGCTGTTCATCCGCGACCAGCACCTGAGCCACGCCGAGCACGAGGAGTGGGCGGCGCGGCTCGGGCCGTTCGCGGTCGACGCCTACACGCAGGGCGTCGAGGGGCACCGCAACGTCCACCCGATCATCAAGGAGGCGGACACGCGGGTTCCGTCGCTGTTCGGCGGCGGGTGGCACACCGATTCGCCGTTCCTCGCCGAGCCGCCGGCGATCACCACGCTGCGTGCGGTCGAGGTGCCGCCCTACGGCGGCGACACGACCTGGTGCAACTCGGCGCTCGCCTTCCGGCACCTCAGCAAGACCTACCAGGACATGCTGCGCGGGCTGCGCGTGCACATGTCGGCACGGAACAACTACCTGACGCAGGAGACGCTGCTCGGGACCGCGATCCAGTTCTCCAGCGAGGAAACGCGCCGCGCGGGGTTCGAAGGGCGGTACCACCCGCTGGTCCGCACCCATCCCGAGACCGGCGAGGAATCGCTCTACATCTGCGACACCTACACGATCGGCTTCGAGGGGATGACGACCCGCGAGGCGAAGCCGATCGTCGACTTCCTCGTCGCCCACGTGACCCAGCACGCGTTCACCTGCCGGCTCAAGTGGGAGCCGGGAATGGTCGCGCTGTGGGATAACCGGCTGACGATGCACCTCGGGCCGAACGACTACGATGGCTTCCGGCGCGAGATGTACCGGACGACGACCGCGGGGACGGTGCCGGTCTAGGCGCGCGTCAGCGCCCGCCGGCGAGCGCGGGATTGCGCCAGAAGACGTCGCACGAGCGGACGGGTCCGGCCGGCGGCCTGGGCATCACAGGATTGCCGTGCGTGAGCATCGTTGCGAACGGCGGACGGGGCTACGCACAACCGTCTGCTCGGCCCTGTGGTGCGAGGCGGTGGCGGTGCGGGCTCGCGTCCGTCTCGCCTGCCGTCGGGGCATACCCCGAGCTTGTCCGGGCCGAGGCCCGGTCCTCGCATCCCGGGACGGACACGCGTTTGGACGACGATGTCCGTCAGCGTGCCGGCCGGATCGCGCGGGGGACAGAGAGCGAAGCGCTTACCGCCCCCGCACCCGTCGCTGGTGCCAGCTTGCGCCGGCGGACGGCCGTATAACCGATATGGTTTGTTTTGTCAAGAGGTATTTTCCGGAACCGCCTCTCCGCCAGTGCCGTTGCAGGCTGCCAGATCTTCTGGAATAACTCGGACATATTCGATGTCCGACGTCCGGGGAGACTTCCGATGCGATCCGTCCTTGCGCTGCTGGCCGCCGGTGCGGCCCTCGTCGCCATCCCTGCCGCGGCGCAGGACGCCGACCCGCCGCCGGTCGTCGAGGACTTCGCGCCCTCGTCGCTGAACCAGCCGGGCCAGCAGTACCCGCAGGTCAATTCACAGGGCTACGTGCGCTTCCGCGTCGAAGCCCCGCAGGCGCAGAGCGTGCGGGCCACGCTCGGCCTCGGCGGGCAAGGCGGCACGGTGCTCCACAAGGCCGAGGACGGGGCATGGGTCGGAACCACGGCCGGGCCGCTCGACGAGGGGGTCCACTATTATCACCTCGAGGTCGACGGCGGCACGTTCAACGATCCGGGCGCGCTCAACTTCTTCGGTTCGCGGCGCTGGGAAAGCGGCGTCGAGGTGCCCGCGCACGATGCCGATTTCTACGCGCTGAAGGATGTCCCGCACGGCCAGGTGCGGCAGGTGCTGTTCCCCTCGCCGAGCACCGGCACGCAGCGCCGCGCGTTCGTCTACACGCCGCCCGGCTACGACCAGAGCACCGAGCGTTACCCGGTGCTCTACCTGCAGCACGGATGGGGCGAGGACGAGACCGCCTGGACCAACCAGGGGCGCGCCAACCTGATCATGGACAACCTGATCGCCGAGGGGAAAGTGCGGCCGTTCATCATCGTGATGACCTACGGCATGACCAACGACATCACCCCTGGCGCACCCGGGGGCCTCGCCGCGTTCGACATCAGGCCGTTCCAGACGGTGCTGCTCGACGAGCTGATCCCCTACGTGGACCGCGAGTTCCGCACGCTGGCCGACGCCGATCACCGGGCGATGGCGGGTCTCTCGATGGGCGGGTTCGAGACCAAGCTGATCACCACCGCGAACGTCGGCATCTTCGGCTACGTCGGCCTGTTCAGCGGCGGCACGTTCTCGGTCGAGGACGTGGCCAATGCGCCGGGCTTCCGCGACGAGGTCAAGCTGGTGTTCGTCAGCTTCGGCAGCCGCGAGCTCGCCAACAGGCGAACCGCGCCGCCCGGCGTGCCCGAGAGCGACCCCGCCGCCAATGCGGCGGCGCTCAAGGCGTCGGGGTTCAACAGCGTGTTCTACGTGTCGCCCGACACGGCCCACGAGTTCCTGACGTGGCGGCGCAGCCTGCGCGAATTCGCCCCGCTGCTGTTCCGCGAGTGAGCGACGGATCGCTCAGTCGGCGAAGAAGTTCAGCTCGAGCAGCACGTTGTTCGGATCGGGCGTGAATATCTGCCGCAGGTTGATCGCCGAGACGAGGTTCTCCTGGTACTCGGCGCCCATCTCGTCGAGCCGGCCCTTCACTTCCTCGTAGCCGGTGCAGCGCAGCGCGACGTGGTGCAGCGCGCCGGTCAGGCTGCCCGGCTGCACCTCGCGGTCGTAGGCGCGGTAGCAGTCGAGCGAGTTGATGTGGATGATCGCGCGATCCTCGGCGTCGAACATCCAGGTGGCGGTCTCCGGAGTCAGCGGGGGCGGTGCGTCCTTGCGCACGAGGCCGAGCAGGCGGCCGTAGAACTCAGCCGTCTCGTCGAGCCTGTCGGTGATGATGTTGACGTGGTCGAGCGCCTCGACGTTCATGTTACGCCTTCCTCTCTCGGGCTGCCGCTTTCCCCTTGCACCCCTAGCCGAATATTGTATGTGCCGCATACAAATTTCGCATATGTGATTCTTTCATGAGTGAGAGGAACCTCTTGATGGCCGCGAACCTTGAGCAGATCCTGCAGAACACGCCCGACATCGTGGCGAAACTGCGCAATTCGCAGATCGGCGCCTACGTCTACCCGGTGGTCGCACCGGAGTTCTCGAACTGGCGCTCGGAGCAGTGGGCGTGGCAGCACAGCGCGGTCCTGTTCGACCAGTCTCACCACATGGTCGATCTCTACATCAAGGGTCCCGATGCGCTGAAGCTGCTCAGCGACACGATGATCAACTCGCCGGTCGGCTGGGAGCCGAACAAGGCGAAGCAGTACGTCCCGACCACCCCCTACGGCCACGTGATCGGCGACGGCATCATCTTCTACCTCGACAAGGAAGAGTTCGTGTACGTCGGCCGCGCGCCGGCCGCGAACTGGCTGCGTTTCCACGGTGAGACCGGCGGCTACAACGTCGAGATCATCCACGACGACCGCAGCCCGAGCCGCCCGATGGGCAAGCCGGTCAAGCGCATCAGCTGGCGCTTCCAGATCCAGGGCCCGCGCGCCTGGGACGTGATCGAGAAGCTCAACGGCGAGCCGCTCGACAAGCTCAAGTTCTTCAACATGTCGACGATGAAGATCGGCGACAAGACCGTCCGCACGCTGCGCCATGGCATGGCCGGCTCGCCGGGCCTCGAGATCTGGGGCCCCTACGAGGACCAGGATTACATCCGCGAGCAGATCCTCAAGGCGGGTGAAGAGTTCGGCCTGATCCCGGTCGGCAGCCGCGCCTATCCGTCGAACACGCTCGAGTCGGGCTGGATCCCGAGCCCGCTGCCGGCAATCTACACCGGCGACGAGCTGAAGAGCTACCGCGAGTGGCTGCCGGCCAACTCGTACGAGGCGACCGGCGCGATCGGCGGCTCGTTCGTCGGCAAGTCGATCGAGGACTACTACCTGAACCCGTGGGAGCTCGGCTACGGCCCGTTCGTCAAGTTCGACCACGACTTCATCGGCGCCGACGCGCTGAAGAAGATCGACCCGGCCGAGCAGCGCAAGAAGGTCACCCTCGAGTGGAACAAGGAGGACATCCAGAAGATCGTCTCCTCGCTGTTCGAGCCCGAGGGCGAGCAGTACAAGTTCTTCGACCTGCCGCTCGCGAACTACGCCAACTCGAACTACGACTCGGTCGTCGACACCGACGGCAACGTGGTCGGCCTGTCGATGTTCACCGGCTACTCGTTCAACGAGAAGAAGGCGCTGTCGCTCGCCACGGTCGATCACGAGATCCCGCTCGGCACCGAGCTCCACGTCGTGTGGGGCGAGGACCCGAACACGCAGAAGACCACGGTCGAGCCGCACAAGCAGATCAAGGTCCGCGCGATCGTCTCGCCGGTGCCGTACAGCCAGATGTCGCGCGAGACTTATGCGACCGGCTGGCGCACCTCGCGCAAGCTCGAGACCGCGTAACCCGCTAGACGGGGCCTCACCTCCCCCCAAACCCGGGGCCCCGGCTAAAGGATGGCCCATGGACCGGAGACGGTTCATGGGCCATTTCTTTTTGGGGAGGCAGCAGGGGAATTGGGGATTGGGCAACAGGCAATAGCGGTAAGGGTGACGCGCGCAGACGTCCGAGCATACAATCCTGCTGCCTGTTGCCTCCCGCCCCTACCGTACTGCCTCACAACAACGGGAGACACGCACATGGCCGACTACGTCCTCGTCCACGGCGCCTGGGGTGGCAACCAGAGCTATGCGCAGACGGTGCGCGATCTCGAGGCGGCGGGACACCGCGCGCTCGCCTGCACCTTGCGCGGGCTCGGTTCGCGGCAGGCGGAACTGCATCCGGGGATCACGCTCAGCGACCACATCGACGACGTCTGCGCGCAGGTCGAGGAAGCGGGGTTCGACCGCTTCATCCTCGCCGGGCACTCGTACGGCGGAATGGTCATCACCGGCGTCGCCGCCCGGCTTGGCGCGCGGATCGAAGCGATCGCCTACATCGACGCGTTTCTGCCCGGCGACGGCGAGAGCCTGTGGGACATCACCGGCGAGTACGAGCACAACTGGTACATCGACACCCAGAAGCACAAGCCGGGCTACGTCGACCCGATCGGCGCGAGCGACTTCGAGGTTGTGCCCGGCGTGGTCGGCTATCACCCGCTGCTGACGCTGCTCGAGGCGGTGAAGCTGACCGGTGCGGAGGCGTCGATCCCGCGCAAGGCCTATATCTTCGCCACCGGCTACCAGCCGACGCCGTTCCCGCGCTTCGCCGAAAAGGCGCGCGCCGAGGGGTGGGAGTACTACGAGACCGACTGCGACCACTTCGTGATGCAGAACCGTCCCGAACTGACCGCGCAGGTTCTTCTAGGCCTCGCCGAGTGAGGAGAAGGGCGCGATGAGCGAGTTCGCCTTCCTCGCCGCGCCGGCGCAACGGGCGCTGGCGAATGCCGGAATCACCGGCTTCGCCGAGCTCGCCCGCTGGCGCGAAGCCGACCTGCTGGCGCTGCACGGCATGGGGCCCAGCGCGCTGCGCCGCCTGGCGGCAGAGATGGCCGCGCGGGGGATCGGCTTCGCGGACGGCTAGCGTCAGGTGGCGCTGGGCCTCGTCTTCGGCTGCGCTTCGGCGGGCTTCGCCTGGCGGTCCCTGTAGCGCTTGAAGGCGTAGCCGCCAGCCAGCGCGGCGATCAGGCCCACCGGGCCGAGCCGCTTCGCCAGGGCCGCCGCGCCGACTCCGAGCAGGGCGCCGCCGGTCCCGCCGACGCCGCTGACGTGGTCCGCGGCCTTGGCCCCGACGATGCCACCGAGAATCTTGCCGAACATGTCGATCTCCTTGATTGCGTTGTCGAATAGAGCGGCGGACCGGGCATTCGGTTCCGCGCGCTTGCATCGGCGCGCGCCGGGCCCTAGGGGCGGCGCGTCATCTGGAGAGTAGCCGACCGCCGACCGGCGGGGCCTGACCGTCAACATGCTTGGCCGAGAGGCCATGGCGGCAGGAGGCGCGGACAAGTCCGCACCGAGCGAGACCAATGACGTCGGGCCACCGCCTGCCGGGCGGGTGGCGCGATGTCGTTGGATCCGCGTTCTGCCCGGCACCGGAAAGTCTCGATGGAAGCGCTGCTCACCTCCACCCTGCTCGTCGCCCTCGCCGAGATCGGCGACAAGACCATGCTGCTCGCGATCGTGCTGGCGACACGCTACCGCAAGCCGGTGCCGATCGTGCTCGGCATCCTCGTGGCGACGCTGGCCAACCACGCGCTCGCGGCGCTCGCCGGGCAGTTCGCAGCCGAGCTGATCGACGGCCAGTGGTTCCGCATCGCGATAGCCGCCTCTTTCGTCGCGATGGGCCTTTGGACTCTGGTCCCTGACAAGCTCGACGAGGACGAGCAGCCGCGCAGCCACGGCGGGGTGTTCCTCACCACGCTGATCGCGTTCTTCCTCGTCGAGATGGGCGACAAGACCCAGGTCGCCACGGTGGCGCTGGGGGCGCAGTTCGCGAACGTCGCGCTCGTCACCGCCGGGACCACGCTCGGGATGATGATCGCCAACGTGCCCGCGGTGTGGCTCGGCCATGCGCTGGTGCAGCGCGTGTCGATGAAGGCGGTGCGCCTGCTCGCAGCGGCGAGCTTCGTCGCGGTCGGGGTGTGGATGCTGGCCGAGGCTATCAGTTGACGCAATCCTCCCCGAGCCCACTCGGGGAGGTGTCGCCGGCCACAAGGCGGTGACGGAAGGGAACAACCCCTCCACCATCCCCGCATTCGCGGGGACAGTCCCCTCCCCGAGCAAGCTTGGGGAGGACCCTGCTATTCGGTCGTCTTCCCGTCGAAGTGCTCGTGCGCCGCCCGCGCCTCCTCGCAGGTCCGATGCACGGTGCCGTCGATGTGCTCGGGCGGGCCGTAGATCGTGTAGAGCTTGAGCGGCTCGTCGCCGGTTGCCCTGACGTTGTGGCGCGCGCCCTGCGGCACGATCACGCCGTCGTCGTCCTTCACCGCGTGATCGACGCCGTCGATCGTGATCACCCCTTCGCCCTGCTCGATGCGGAAGAACTGGTCGCGGTCGTCGTGGACTTCCTCGCCGATCTCCTCACCCGGATCGAGCGACATGGCCACCAGCTGGAGGTTGTGCCCGGTATAGAGCACGCGCCGGAAGTCGCTGTTGGCCAGCGTCACCTTCTCGATGTCGTCGACATATCCCTTCATGTGCCCGGTCTCCTTCACCCTGACGATAGCACGGCCGACGGGCCGTTTCCGCCAGTATCAATTGCACGTTGTGATCGCCTTCGCCGATGCTAGAGGCGGCGCCCATGCGTAATTATCCCAAGACCCGCCACCTGATGCAGCGGGGCTGCGAATTTCTCGGCACCGAGTTCGCGATCCTCTGCGGAGCGATGAGCTGGGTCTCCGAGCGCAACCTGGTCTCGGCGATCAGCAACGCCGGCGGGTTCGGCGTGATCGCCTGCGGGGCGATGACGCCCGAGCTGCTCGACGCCGAGATCGCCGGCACGAAGGCGCTCACGAGCAAGCCGTTCGGCGTCAACCTGATCACCATGCACCCGCAGCTGTTCGAGCTGATCGAAGTCTGCGGTCGGCACCAGGTGGGCCACGTCGCGCTCGCCGGCGGGATTCCGCCGAAGGGCAGCGTCGAGGCGATCAAGGCGTTCGGCGCGAAGGTCATCGTGTTCGCGCCGACGCTCGCGCTGGCGAAGAAGCTGCTCCGCTCGGGCGGCGACGCGCTGGTGATCGAGGGCATGGAGGCCGGCGGCCACATCGGCCCGGTCGCGACCTCGGTGCTGGCGCAGGAGTTCCTGCCCGCTCTGGCCGACGAATACCTCGTGTTCGTTGCCGGCGGGATCGGCCGCGGCGAGGCGATCGCCGGCTATCTCGAGATGGGCGCCGCCGGGGTTCAGCTCGGCACGCGCTTCGCCTGCGCGACCGAGTCGATCGCCCACCCCGAGTTCAAGAAGGCCTTCTTCCGCGCCGGCGCGCGCGACGCGGTCGCCTCGGTGCAGATCGACCCGCGCCTGCCGGTCATCCCGGTGCGCGCGCTCAAGAACAAGGGCACCGAGGAATTCGCCGCCAAGCAGCGCGAGGTCGCGCTGCTGCTCGACCAGGGCAGTGTCGACATGGCCGAGGCGCAGCTTCGCATCGAGCACTTCTGGGCCGGCGCGCTGCGCCGCGCGGTGATCGACGGCGATGTCGAGACCGGCAGCCTGATGGCCGGCCAGTCGGTCGGCATGGTCACCAAGGAAGAGCCCGTCGCCGAAATCGTCGCCACACTGATGACCGAAAGCGAGGCGGCCCTGAACCGCCGCTGATCCTCCCCGGGCCTGTCTCGGGAGGGTCAGGGCCGGTCGGAGCGTGCGGCGTCGGTGTCGACCGCCGCGAGCCGGGTGCCGTCGTGGCCGTAGGGATCGTCGCGGAAGGCGATCACGCCTTTCTCGGGGATCGCGGTCAGATAGGTGATGTAGATCGGCACGATCTCGGGCAGCGGGACGACCTTTTCCGCCTCGCGCACGCGCGAGGGCAGCGGCTCGCCCATCAGCCAGCGATGCATCTTCGCCGCATCCTCGAGCCTGACGCAGCCCGAGCTGAGCTGGCGCTGGTCGAGCCGCAGCAGCTGCTTGTCGGGCGTGTCGTGGAGGTAGATGCCGAGGGCGTTGGGGAACTCGAACTTGACCCGGCCCATGAAGTTGGACCCGCCGGGCAGCTGCCGCACGTGGACCTTCGCCCTGCCCTCGTGCACGGCTTTCCAGTCGACGGTCGCCGGATCGACGACCTCGGCGTCAGGGCGCCAGTCGGCCAGCACCTGGTACCGGCCGTTGCGCAGGTACGCGAGGCCGCGGTCGAGCACGTTGGCGGCGATGTTGGCCTGCACGAGGTCGTCGGGGACGTTCCAGTACGGGTTGAGCACCGCGTAGCGAATGAACCCGGCCATCAGCGGGGTCTGCAGCTCGGGCTTGCCGACGACGACGCGCATCGAATCGACGGGCTTGCCGTCCTCGTACATCCACAGCGTCGCGCTGGCGGCATCGACAAGCACGTGGCGCCCGGTCGGCATCGCCGGGATCGCCCGGACGCGCGCGAGGTTGGTCCAGATCTGCCGCCGCTGGTTGTCGGAGAACCGCGGGTCCTCCATCGCTTCGCGCAGCGGCGCGTAGAGCGGGTGCATCCAGCGCATCTCGGCGACGTAGTCCTCGAGCCCGGCGGCCGAGTTCGCCGCCGCCTCGAGCACCGCGTGCACGGTCGGCACGACCGGGGCCAGCGCCGGGCTCTCGTAGATCATCTCGGCGCGGTCGGCCGAGCGCATGGCGCGCACGTAGGCGGCGAACGCGGCCGACAGCTCGACCTCGGCGCGGGCGACGTCGTCGATGTCGCCGCGGCGCGCCTTCTCGACGCGCTTGGCCAGCCGTTCGAAGCGAACCGTCTTGCGGTCGACGCCGTCGTACTCCGCGCTGCGCAGCAGGTGCATCAGCATCGAGGCCGCGCCCGAGGGGCGGCCGAATTCGTTGAGCCACAGCGGCCGGTTGCCGCGCGCAGCGTAGAACGCGCGCAACTCCTTGCCGGCGCGCTTGCCGATCTCGCGGTGGAGGGCCGGGGACTGGACGACGTCCTGCCCCGCTCCCTGAGCCTGTGCGGCCTGCGGCAGCGGCGCGACGAGCGCCGCTGCCAGGATCGGCCCGATCAAGCGGAGCACATGCTCCCTTCGTGTGCTGCCCATGCGCCGCTCGACCGATCCGCGTCAGCCGCGCTCGCCCGTGTAGGCGACGTTGGTCGGCTGCACGACCGGGCTGCCCGCGTAGTACTGGCCTTCGCGAACGTAGCCGTCGACGCAGCCGTCGTTGTTGGCGTCGGCCCAGACCGCGCCGGCGAGACCGCCGACCGCAGCGCCGATCACCGCGCCCTCGAGTATGCCGAGGCCACCGCTCAGCGCACCTGCGCCCGCACCGACGGCGGCGCCGACGCCGGCACCGGTCGCGGCCGAGCCGCCGACCGACGGTCCGCACCGGTCCGCCGAAGCGTTCTGGTAGGTCGCCGGCGCGCCTTCGTAGTACTGGCCGTTGTAGACGTAACCGTCGGCCTGGCCGTCGTTGTTGCGGTCGGCCCAGACCGCGCCGGCGAGACCGCCGACGGCAGCACCGACCACCGCGCCGGTCAGCAGGTCGCCGCCCGCGACCGCGGCCACGCCCGCACCACCCGCGGCTCCGATCGCCGCACCGGTGCCGGCGCTGGCGAGCGTATCGTCCTGCGTGCTCGCGCACGCGCCGAGAGGCAGGGCCGCCGCGGCCATCAGCGAAATAACGGCTCTCTTCATGATCCTTCTCCACTTTGAACGCCGGAGCAGGCGGCAGCACCGCCTCCCGGGCGAACGGACTGATCTCCCGCGCTCCCAACGTGGATGGCGAGGGGCGGTTTCCGCGGCGGTCGGGAGGGGATCGAAACGGGCAGGGTTCTGCGGCGAACCGCTCCGCTGCTGCGACGGACGGCGGATCAGCGCGGGCGCCAAGTGTAATCGGTCCGCACTTCCCAGTCGATCGCCCGGCCCGCCGCATCGCGCGCCGGCTGGAAGCGGAAGCGGCTTTCGATCAGGCGGCAGGTCGCCTCGTCGAGAACCGCGTAGCCGCTCGACACCAGCACCGTGCAGCGGTCGACCCGGCCGTCGGTGCGGATGCGGTAGCTGACGACGACGGTGCCGACCGCGCCCTCGGGCGGCCGGGTGCGGCGATAGTCGGCATCGGTCAGTGCCCCCGCGATGCGAACCGGCGGGGTGACGGTACCCATGCCTGCGCCGGTGCCCGAGCCGCCCGGTCCCGATCCCGATCCCGCGGCGTCCCCGGACCCGCTGCCCGAACCCGAGCCCGGCAAGGCGGAAGTCGCGGCGGGCGTCGGTCGAGCGAGCGCGACAGGGGGTTCGGGCGGAGACGGGGCCTCGTCGGCTCCGCGGCTGGCGGGAGCGGGCGCCTCGTCATCGGCTGCCTCGGGCGCGGCCGCAGGCGGAGGAGGGTCGCGCAGCTCGACGGCCACGAGGCCGGGCTCGGGTACGGCGAGCGGTATCGCGGGCCCCCGGAGCAGGAGCAGCAAAGCGAAGGCCAGCGCGTGAACGGCTATCGCGCCAGCCATCGCCAGTGCCCGATTGCGGTCGTGAAGCAGCTCCGCGGCCATGGCCCACCTGCAACGCCTGCAGGGGGAACGGCCCGGGCGGCGCGGCGATCCTAGGCGGCGGCGTTCACTCGGCCGGTTCCTCGGCGTCGAGCCCGTAGGCGGTATGCAGCACGCGAACCGCGAGCTCGGTCTCGTCGGCGTCGATCAGCACGCTGATCTTGATCTCCGAGGTCGAGATCGCCTGGACGTTGATCGACCGGTCGGCGAGCGCCTTGAACATCGTCGCCGCGATGCCGGCGTGGCTCTTCATGCCGACACCGACGACCGAGATCTTGGACACCTTGCTGTCGGTGATGATGCGATTGAAGCCGATCGTGTCGCGCCGGTCCTCGAGCAGCGCCTGGGCGCGGGCGAGGTCGGCCTGCGGCACGGTGAAGGTCACGTCGGTCTCGCCCTTCTCGCGGCCGACGTTCTGGATGATCATGTCGACGTTGATCGCCGCCTCGGCCAGCGGGGTGAAGATGTTGGCCACCGCGCCCGGCCGGTCGGGCACCCGGGTGAGGATCACCTTGGCCTCGTTCTTGTCGTAGGCGACGCCGGTGACCAGCTGGCTTTCCATGTTCAGACCTTCCATTTCCTCGTCGGAGACGATCATCGTGCCGGGCAGCGCGTCGGCCGGGGGCGCGTCGTCGTCGATGAAGCTCGACAGCACCTGTACGCGGACGCCTTCCTTCATCGCCAGCCCGACCGAGCGCGTCTGCAGGACCTTGGCGCCGACCGAGGCCAGCTCGAGCATTTCCTCGTAAGTCACGTACTTGAGCTTGCGGGCGCGGGCGACGATCCGCGGGTCGGTCGTGTAGACCCCGTCGACGTCGGTGTAGATGTCGCAGCGGTCGGCCTTGATCGCCGCGGCGACCGCGACCGCCGAGGTATCCGAGCCGCCGCGGCCGAGCGTGGTCACGCGCCCCTCGGCGCTGAGGCCCTGGAAGCCCGGGATGACAGCGATCTCGCCGGCCTGCATCGAGGCGATCAGGGCAGCGGAATCGATCGCCGCGACGCGCGCCTTGGCGTGTGCCTCGACCGTGCGCACGGGCAGCTGCCAGCCGAGCCACGAGCGCGCCTTGCAGCCCATCGCCTGCAGCGTCAGCGCGAGCAGCCCGCTGGTGACCTGTTCGCCGCTGGCGACCACGACGTCGTACTCGGCCGGATCGTAGAGCGGGTTGGCCTCGCGGCAGAAATTGACCAGCCGGTCGGTCTCGCCGGCCATCGCCGAGACGACCACCGCGACCTCGTGCCCGGCGGCCTGCTGCTTGCGCACGATCTGGGCCACGCGACGGATGCGCTCGGTTCCGGCCATCGAGGTGCCACCGAATTTCATCACGATGCGGGCCAAGGAAAGCGCTCCTGCTGGTCTCGGGTTCGGCGCGCTGTTAGGGGGGAGGCATGCCCGATGCAACTGTCGCAAATGCAACCATCCGTCCCGACGAAGCGGCGCATTTCGCGGCGCTGGCGAAGGACTGGTGGGACCCGAGGGGCAGTGCGGCGATGCTGCACCGGCTGAACCCGGTGCGGCTCGAATTCGTCCGCGAGGCGATCGACCGGCACTGGGGCGGCGATCCGACGAGCGTTCGCCCGCTTGCCGGGAAGACGGCGCTCGACGTCGGCTGCGGCGCGGGCCTGCTTTGCGAGCCGCTGGCGCGGCTGGGGGCCGAGGTTGCCGGGGTCGATGCGGCACCCGAGAACATCGAGGCGGCCGCCGCCCACGCCGAGGGCATCGGGCTCGCCATCCGCTACCAGGCGGGAGAGCTGGCCTCGCTCGGGCTCGGCACGTTCGATCTCGTCACCTCGATGGAAGTGCTCGAGCACGTGGCCGACAAGAAGGCCTTTCTCGCCGCGCTCGCCGCCCACCTCGCGCCGGGCGGGCTGATGGTGCTGTCGACGCCCAATCGCACGCCGCAGTCGCGGCTGCTGCTGGTCGGGGCGATGGAAGCGATCGGTGCGGTGCCCAAGGGCACGCACCACTGGGACGACTTCGTCACCCCCGACGAACTGCGCGAGCTCCTGGCCGAGGCGGGCCTCGCGATGGGCGAGCCGCGCGGGGTCGCCTGGTCGCCGCTCAAGGGGATGCACCTGTCGGACGACCTCTCGCTCGACTACCTCGTGACCGCGAGACCGGCATGAGCGCGACCGCGCTCAAGGAGCGGCTGCGCGCGGACCTCAAGGTGGCGCTGCAGGCCCGCGCCACGGACGATGTCCGGCTGCTGCGCACGCTGATCGCCGCCCTCGACGACGCCGAGGCGGTGCCGGGCGAATACAGCGCGGTCCCGCGCGCATTCGGCGACCCGTCGGGCGAAGTGGCGCGGCGCGAGCTCGACGCGGACACGGTCGAGGCGCTGCTGGCCTCCGAGATCGAATCGCGCGAGGGGGCTGCGCTGGACTACGAACGGCACGGCCGAGGCGACGAGGCGGAGCGGCTGCGCGGCGAGATCGCGCTGATCGGCCGCTATCGCGCCTGAACCGTCTCGCGCGGGTGGTCGGCGAAGACGCCGTCGGCCAGCCGCTGCCAGAGCCCTGCGAATCGCCGGGCGGCGGGATCGTGTCCGCGCCGCAAGGCCGGGGAGAAAGGCGTCTTCCCTGCGCAAAGTTCAGACGTGGACTTCGAGCTCCGCCGCGTGCGCGGCTCGGGCCGCTCGCCGCTGGCCGCGATGGACGATGACGAGGGGCGTTCCGACGATCAGCGCGAACGGCGGCGGACCTCGATTGCGGCGACGGCCTGCCGCTCGCGCTCGTCCCAGTCTCCGGCGACGGTGCGGAACGGCACGCCCGCCCGCACCAGCATGGCCTCGGCGACGGCGGCGAAGCGGGCGCGCAGTTCGGGCGTGCCGAAGAACCGCGTTCCGTCGTCGACCCACGGCACATCGGGTTGGAACAGCAGGTACAGCTCGGCCTTCGGATAGCGGAGAAGCTCGTCCGGCACCTCGCCGAACAGCATCTCGGCCCAGGCGGCGGTCATCAGCGGGTCGGTATCGAGCAGCAGCAGGGGCGGACCGGCGCGCGCCGCCTCGTGCATGAGCCGGTCCTGCTCGCGGGCGATCCCGAGCAGGCCGCCAAGCGTGAACTCGGTCCCCCGCTCCTCGGCATGAATCCGGCCGTATTCAGGGACCAACGGGCAGCCAAAACGGTCTGCCAGCTTGCGCGCCAGGGTTGACTTGCCGGTGCTTTCCGCGCCGTGGAAGCAGACCCGGATCACAGGCCCATGGCCGGCACCGAGCGCTGGCGCCGCTCGGCGGCGATCCATTCCCTGAGGCCGATCAGCGACATGACGAGGAACCCGCCGTAGAGCCCGGCGGTCGGATAGAGCCCGCGGTCGATGTAGAGCGCGATCGCGCCCATATCGATGGCGATCCAGATCAGCCAGTTCTCGATCCGGCGGTAGGCGAGCAGGATCTGCGCGGCGACGCTCGCGCCGGCGATGCCGGCGTCGGCATAGGGCAGCGCGGCGTCGGTGAAGCGGTGCATGATCCAGCCGAGGTTCACGCTGACCGCCGCGGTGACCATCAGCCACACGGCGCGGCTCATCCAGTCGAGCCAGCGCACCGGCACGCGGCTGTCGCGGCCGCCGACCCTGAGCCACAGCCACCAGCCCCACAGCTGCGCGAGGATGAAGAACACCTGCAGCCCGGCCTCGGCGTAGAGCCGCTCTTCGAAGAACACGAGGATGTAGAGCGCGACCATGGCGATGCCGAACGGGAAGTTCCACACGCTGCGGAAGATCAGCAGCGCGATGTTGATCACCCCCAGCGTGGCGGCGATCCACTCGACGATCAGCAGCGTGTCGCTATCGAGCCCCATCCGTCAGCACCGCCCCCCAAACGCCGGCATCGAAGCCGACCAGCACGCCCCCGGCGTGCTCGACGACCGGCCGCTTGATCAACGATGGGTTGGCCTCCATCAGCCGCAGCGCCTTGGCGCGGTCGATATCCGCCTTGTCGGATTCGCTCAAGCCGCGGAACGTCGTGCCGCGGCGGTTGAGCAGCGCCTCCCAGCCGACCGCGTCGCTCCATTGGGCGAGCCTCGCGGGATCGGCGCCTTCCTTCTTGTAGTCGTGGAACGCGTAGCCGATGCCGTTCGCCTCGAGCCAGGCGCGGGCCTTCTTGACGGTGTCGCAATTGGGGATGCCGTAGAGCGCAATCTGGTCCATCGATGGTCCTGCGGTTCATGGGGAGTAAGCGCACGCGGGCATGCCACAGAGTTAGGCCCGGCAGCAAACGCGACTGATGGGCTGGCGGCTTCCGCCAGGGCGCTCGCCAGGGTGGCGACCTCGAGGCCCCGGAACCGACCAGGGGCGCGGCGTGCTATTGCGCTTCGTCGCCGCCGACTTCGTCGGGCCGGGTGCAGACGATCTTCGAGAGTTCCTCCCCCTCGCCCTCGTAGCGGATGCAGGTCGGCCGGTAGAGGTCCTTGATGAAGTAGGTGTGCGAGAACTCCTCCGCGCGAGGGTTCTCGGAGCAGTCGTAATCGAACTGGTGGCGCTTCTCGCTCGCCTTCCAGACGCGTTCGACGCTGAAGGGCTCGCTGTAGAACTCCGGATCCTCGAAGGTGATGGTGATATCGATGCGCTTGCCGTCGGCGGACGGGGTGAAGCGCTCGATCGTGTGCATGCGCGTGCTGGTCGGCAGGCCGAAAGTGTCGAGCTCGAACTGTCCGTTGTAGCCGATGGTGTCGACCACCAGCGTGTCGCCCTCCCAGTGGCCGATCGAGTGGCCGAGGTAGCTCGGCTCGAGATTCGCCGGGTGCTCGGCGTTCAGCCGGATCCGCCGGTTCATGCGCGGCTCTTCGTAGAGCAGCGTGATCTCGTCGGCGGTCTGCAGGATGGCGATGGTGTTCATCGTCATCACCATCGCGTTCGCCGCCCCCGGGCGGCACGAGGTCCAGCCGGTGTAGATGATCTGCCCGGCTCTCATCCGTTCGGCGTAGCCGTCAACCATCGCCTTGGCTTCCGGCAGCAGGGGCGGGTCGTCGACCCTGAAGAAGAAGCGCTCCGCCTCCCACATGCCGGACAGATCGTGCGGGTCGCGGGCCGCGTCCTGCGCGGCCGCGGGCGTCACCGGCAGGAGCAGGACGACGGCGAGGAGCGCGACGCGCTTCATGGCCGCACCTCGCCGGCCGGCGCGATCGCGGGCTCTCCCCGGGCGATGCGGTCGGGGCAGACGTCGTCCTCGACGCGCACGCCTTCGAGGCGATGGTACGTCATCTCGGTTTCCCACGGGGCGCTGTACATTTCCGGATCGGTGATGCGGAACCGGATGTGCAGCCTGCCGTCGGCCGCAACCCACAATCGCTCTTCCAGCAGCATGTCGTCGCTGTGCGGAAGGCCCGAGGCGTCGATGATCGTGTCGCTGGTCAGGCCGTTGGAAACGATGACCAGCGTATCGTCTTCCCAGTGCCCAACCGGGTAACCCATCGGCTGCGGCAGCACGGGATCGGCCGGTTCGCCGCTCATGTCCACCGCGCGATGCCAGCGGTACCAGCCGTGGACGAAGCCCACCAGGCGGTCGTTGACGATGATCTCGAACGGCGAAGGCATGAACATGATCCGCGGCATGCCCGGCCCGGCGCACCAGCGGGTGCGGTCGAACTGCGGTTGCGCGGTCTGGCTGTCGGCGAGGTTGGCCTGGTACAGCGCGGCGCCTTCGGCGGTCAGCGGCGGTTCCTGTCCGTCGACCGTGAGGACGTGATCAGGGAAGCTGTCGCCCATCCAGGTTCCGGCGATCGGATGGGCAGCAGGATCTGCGGCACTCGAAGGGGCCGCGGCGCAAAACAGCGCAACGGTGGCAGGAAGGGCGAATATCCGCACAGCGAGCCTCATCGCCCCGCCCTAGTTGCCGATGCCCGTTCGCGGGATGCGCGCGGCGACCCCGTCGAGCTTGCGCCCATCGGCAAAGGTGAGGTGCCGCAGCGTGCCGTACGGCCTGCCGTTCCGCGCGGGCGAGATCTCGAGCGTGACCTTGTCGCCGGGCTTCACGCTCGTCTTGCGCCAGCCCATCGCAACGTTGATCGCCGGAGCGCCGATCTCGATCCCCCACTGGACGACCGTGCCGTCGGGCTGCGGCACCATCGCCTGGACGTAGGAGTGCGGGTTGGTCCACTGGACCTCCTTGATCGTCCCTTCGAGCACGACGACCTGGGAGTAGTCGAACTCCGCCGTGGAATGATGCCCCTGCGCCGCGGTCGCCATCGACAGAGACGCAAGGCCGAGCAGCGTCATGGAAGTCCGCAACACGTTCGTTCTCCCTCCCCCACCTCTCGCACTCCGGCGGATTCAGGTATCAAGCTAACCGGTGGACCCGGAGACCACAATCCTCTTAGTGAGGAGGCAAGTCCGGGCTGGAGGGGAGGCAAGATGAACTTGATCGGTATTCGTGCCGCGGGAGCCGCGGTGGCGTTGCTCGGCCTGACGACGGCCCTTCCGGCGCTCGCCGGCGAGGCCGAGGACCGGACCGAGCTCGTCAACCTGATGATGCGCTACGGCGAGGTGCACGATTTCGGCACGCCGCAGGAGTATGCTGCGCTGTTCACCGACGAAGGCGAAATCGCGGTCGGCGACAGGGTCGTGGTCAAAGGCCGCGACGCGCTCGTCGCCCAGGCCGAGCGCGACCATGAGAGGTACACCGTCACCCTTCCGGACGGGCAGACGACGTTTCTCATGCGGCACCTGATCACCAACACCGTCGTCGAAAGCCTCGACGGGGACAGGGCGACCGGCACGAGCTTCGTCACCACCATGATCCGCGACGGCGAAGAGGGGCCCAAGGTGCTGAGCGTCGGCCGCTACATCGACACCTTCGAACGCGAGCGCGGGGAATGGAAGATCGCCCGCCGCACGATCGTCCTGGACTTCGGCAATCCCGAGCTGGGGCGCAAGTATGGCTTCCAGAGGTAGGGGAAGCCCGGCGCCGTCTCTGCGGACGGCCCTTCTCCATCGGTTGTCAGGGAATCCGCTGCCAGCGAACCGTCACGCCTCGTCCGCCGCGGTGAAGCGACGGATGTGCGGGTCGTTGCAGGCGTAGAGCGTGTACTCGGCGTAGTAGGCCGAGCGGCCGCGCTGCTGGGCGGCGCGGTGTTCGGCGACGCGACCCCAGGCGCGCGCCGCGGCTTCGTCCTGCCATTCGGACAGCGCGATCACTTCGCCGTCGTCGGCGGTGTAGCTCTTGAAGCCGAGGTAGCCGGGCTGCGCGGCGGCGAGCGCGCGCATCGCCTCGGCCTCGGCGTCGTAGGCGGCCCGGTCGATGTCGGGCCGCTTGCGGTTGCGGAACACGACGAGGAACATCAGCGGCCTCCCCCGAGGTGAGCATCGGCGATCGCCACCGCGAGCGCGTCGGCAGCATCGGCACCGGCAATGGCGACGCCGGGCAGCAGGACCCCGAGCATCGCCTGGACCTGCTGTTTCTCCGCCCCGCCGGTGCCGACCACGGCCTTCTTGACCAGCCGCGCCGCGTGCTCGGCGACCGGCAGCGAGGACCCGCCGCAGGCGGCGAGCACGGCGCCTCGCGCCTGCGCGAGCTTGAGCGTCGATTGCGGGTTCTTGTTGAGGAACACTTCCTCGACCGCGGCGCGGTCGGGCGAATGGGCGGCGATCACGGCGGCGATCGCGTCGTGCAGGTGGTGGAGGCGCTCGCTGATCGGCGCCCCGGGATCGGTCGCCACTTCGCCGTGCGCGATGTGGCTGAGCCTGGCTCCTTCGCTGCGCACGATCCCCCAGCCGGTGCAGGACAGCGAGGGATCGAGGCCGAGGATCAGCATGAGTGCCCCTCCGCTTTGAGGGAGGGGTCGGGGCGCGGGACGCTGGAGTCCGGGCCCCGCCCCCCGCCCCCCTCCCCTGAAGGGGAGGGGGAGAGGCTCACCCGAGCTTCTCCATCACCTCGTCGGAGACCTCGTAATTGCCCCACACGGTCTGCACGTCGTCGTCGTCCTCGAGCGCGTCGACCAGCTTCATCAGCGTGGCGGCGTCGGCCTCGGCGACCTCGACGGTGAGGTTGGGCTTCCACGCGAGCTTGACGCTCTCCGGCTCGCCAAGGCTCGCCTCGAGCGCCCTGGCGACTTCGTGCAGCGCTTCCATGTCGGTCCAGATCGCGTGGCCGTCGGCGTCGCTCTCGACGTCGTCGGCGCCGGCCTCGATCGCCGCCTCGAGCACTGTCTCCTCGTCGCCGGCCGAGGCCGGGTACTCGATCAGGCCCTTGCGCTCGAACCCGTGGCTGACGGCGCCGGTCGCGGCCATGTTGCCGCCGTTCTTGGAGAACGCCGTGCGCACGTTGGTCGCGGTGCGGTTGCGGTTGTCGGTCAGCGCCTCGACGATCAGCGCCACGCCGCCGGGGCCGTAGCCCTCGTAACGGACTTCCTCGTAGTCCTCCCCGCCGGCGGTCGAGGCCTTGTCGATCGCGCGCTGGATATTGTCCTTGGGCATCGAGGCTGCGCGGGCGTTGTTGACCGCAAGCCGCAGGCGCGGGTTCATGTCGGGATCGGGCGCGCCCATCCTGGCGGCGACGGTGATCTCGCGCGAAAGCTTGGAAAACATCGCCGAGCGCTTTTTGTCCTGCGCGCCCTTGCGGTGCATGATGTTCTTGAACTTGGAATGGCCTGCCATGCGGTTCGCTTGTCCCGGGTGAAAACGATGCGGCGCCTTACACCGGCGGGGCGAGCTAGAGCAACCGCTGCCACCAGCCGACGTCGCGCCAGCCGCCGAGCTTCCACCCGACCTCGCGGTAGATGCCGACAGGGGTGAACCCCATCGCCTCGTGCAGGCCGACGCTCGCCGCGTTGGGCAGGGCGATCCCGGCGAAGGCGGCGTGGAAGCCCTTGCCCGCGAGCAGCGGCAGCAGCGCATCGTAGAGCGCGCGGCCGAGGCCCTGCCGGGCATATGCCGGGTCGACGTAGACCGCGACGTCGCACGAGCTCGCGTAGGCCGCCCGCTCGCGGTGCGGCGAGCCGCAGGCGTAGCCCGCCACGGCGCCGTCGATTTCGGCGACGAGCCAGGCGTGGGTCGCCCCCCAGGCGCCGATCCGGCGGGCCATTTCACCGGCTCCCGGCGGCTCCAGCTCGAAGCTGACCCAGCTGTCAGACACGAACGGCGCGTAGATCCGTGCGCACGCCCGGCGTCTGCGACAGGATCGGCCGCGCGGATCGCCGGCGTCATGGTTCGATGTCGAAGTGCAGCACGGCCTCGCGCTTCCCGAGCTTGTCGTAGAGGGCGAGCGCAGGCTCGTCGCCGTGATCGCCCTGGACGAAGATCACCCAGGCGCCGCGTTCGCGGGCGATGCGGCGCAACGCGTCGATCAGCGCGGTCGCGACGCCACGGCGGCGCCAGGCCTCGGCCACCGCGAGGTCGTAGATGTAGATCTCGCTGCGTTCCTGCTCGAACTTCTCGAGCTCGTAGGCGACCAGCCCGCCGGCGATGTCCCCGCCGACGCGCGCGACAAGGACGCAGACGTGCGGCCTCGCCAGCAGCCGGCACAGGTAGGCATCGCCGGGAGGTGCGCGCTCGAAGGTCTCGCGTTCGTCGAAGGCTTCCCCGAACAGCCGGTTGAGCGCGCGGACGTCGGCCAGGTCGTCGGGACCGAGCTGGGAAACCTCTATCGTCAGATCGTCACCGCCGTGCCGCTGACGCTGACCATCAGCATCGAGCCATTCTGGCCGAGCACCTCGTAGTCGAGGTCGACCCCGATGACCGCATTGGCGCCGAGCTGTCGGGCCTGTTCGGTCATCTCCTCGATCGCCTCGTTGCGCGCGCGGGCGAGCACTTCCTCGTACTTGCCCGAGCGGCCGCCGACGATGTCGGTGATCGCCGCGAACAGGTCGCGGAACAGGTTGGCGCCGACGATCACCTCGCCGGTGACGATGCCGAGGTAGTCCCTGACCGGTCGCCCCTCGACGAGCGCGGTGGTGGTGACGATCATCCCGCCGGACTGGCGGCTCCACGGGCTAGCCATTGACGACGGTCCCTCCGTTCGGGTGCAGCACCTGGCCCGACATATACGAGGAATCCTTGCAGGCGAGGAAGAGGAAAGCCGGGGCCACTTCGTTGGGCTGGCCCGGGCGGCCCATCGGGGTGTTCTCGCCGAAGCTCTCGAGCTTCTCCGGGCTGGCGCCGCCGCAGGGATTGAGCGGGGTCCATATCGGCCCCGGCGCGACCGCGTTGACGCGGATGCCTTCGCCGACGAGCTGTTCCGACAGCGAGCGCGTGAACGCGGTGATCGCGCCCTTGCTGGCGCTGTAATCGAGCAGCTCCTTGCTGCCCTTGTACATGACGATGCTCGTGCAGTTGACGATCGCCGCCCCTTCCCTGAGGTGCGGCCGTGCGGCCTGGGTCAGGTAGAACATCGCGTAGACGTTGGTCTGGAACGTGCGCTGGAGCTGTTCCGGGGTGATGTCGCGGATGTCCTTGTCGGGATGCTGCTCGCCGGCGTTGTTGACCAGAACGTCGAGCCGGCCCCACTTGCCGACCGTCTCGTCGACCAGCCGCTGCGCGACCTCGGGATCGCCGAGGTCGCCGGCGAAAGTCAGTGCCTCGCTGCCTTCGGCCTCGACCGCCTCGGCGGTAATCCGCGCGTCGTCGTGCTCCTCGAGGTAGGCGATCGCGACCTTCGCGCCCTCGCGCGCGAACAGCACCGCGGTCGCCCGGCCGATGCCGCTGTCGCCGCCGGTGACGATCGCCACCTTGCCTTCGAGCCGGCCCGAGCCCGGGTAGCGCGGCCGCCATTCGGGCTGCGGATCGAGCCCGGTCTCGTGCCCGGGCAGCTTCGGCTCCTCGTTCGTCTCGCGAACGTGGGCCTTGTCGACGGTCTGGGTGTCATCGGTCATGGCGAAAATCCTTTCGCCGGACCAATGAGCGGGCAGCGGCCCGCGTTCCGTCAGGCGAGGCCGAGCGCCGCCTTGTAGGTATCGAGAATGGCTTCCATCTCGCGCCGGTCGTCGGGCTTCATCTTCCTCAGCCGGACGATCTGGCGCATGATCTTGACGTCGTAGCCTACCGCCTTGGCCTCGGCGTAGACGTCGCGGATGTCGTCGGCGATGCCCTTCTTTTCCTCCTCGAGGCGTTCGACCCGCTCGATCAGCAGGCGCAGGCGGTCGTCGGTGGCTTCGGCCATCGGTCGGTATCTCCAGTCGGTTTCGAGAATCGGTTGGCTGTCCGATAGCGATGGCGCGCTGCGTTCGACAAGCTCAGGACGAGCAGGTGTGGGTAACTCGCCGGGTGTGACCCGGCATCGATCCCCGCTCCGCTCATCCTGAGCCTGTCGAAGGGTCAGGTGCCCTGGTTGCGCGCGAGGCTCGCCTCCATCCGGGCGATCTGCTCGGGGGTCGCCTCGGTCTGGAAGCGGCGTTTCCACTCGGCCATCGGCATGCCGTGGATCACCTCGCGCGCGGCGGCCTTGTCGCCCGGGTAGCCGGCCTCGCGGATCCAGTCGGCGAGGCAGTTGCGACAGAAGCCGGCGAGGCCCATGAGGTCGATGTTCTGCGCGTCGTGGCGGTGGCGCAGGTGCCGCACCAGCCGGCGGAATGCAGCGGCGGCGACCGCGTCGGGCAGGTCGTCGAGCGGATCGGTCATGTCTGTCCTCGAAATCTAGGCGTTGTCTTGTCGCAAAGCTCTGCCATAGGGCGCGGGGGAATGACGACAAAGCTCGAACCGCGCGGCCGCAAGGTCAAGATTCTCGCCACCGTCGGCCCGGCGAGCCGAGATCCCGACATGCTGCGGCGGCTGTTCAGGGCCGGCGCGGATGCCTTCCGCGTCAACCTGAGCCACGGCGACCACGAGACTCACGCCGCGACGATCCGCGCGATCCGCGCGCTCGAGAAGGAGTTCAACCGACCGATCGCGGTGCTGTGCGACCTGCAGGGCCCCAAGCTGCGCGTCGGCACCTTCGTCGAGGGCCAGGCGGTGATCCCGCACGGGAACCCGTTCACGCTCGACCGCGATCCCGCGCCCGGCGACGCGACGCGCGTGCAGCTGCCGCACCCCGAGCTGTTCGAAGTGCTCAAGGTCGGCCAGCGACTCCTGGTCAACGACGGCAAGATCCGCCTGCGGGTGACCGAGGCCACGCCCGACCGGATTGCCTGCGTCGCCGAGGTCGGCGGGGTGATCTCCGACCGCAAGGGCGTCAACGTGCCCGATGCCGAAGTGCCGATCCCGGCGCTGACCGAGAAGGACCGGCACGACCTCGCCTTCGCGCTCGACAACGGCGCCGACTGGATCGGCCTCAGCTTCGTCCAGCGGCCCGAAGACCTCGCCGAGGCGCGCCGGCTGATGCGCGGCCGCGGTGCGCTCTGCGCCAAGATCGAGAAGCCGCAGGCGGTGCGCCGGCTCGACGAGATCCTCGAGCTCGCCGACGGGATCATGGTCGCGCGCGGCGACCTCGGCGTCGAGCTCAATCCCGAGGAAGTGCCGCCGCTGCAGAAGCGGATCGTCAACGCCACGCGCCTGACCGGCAAGCCGGTGATCGTTGCCACGCAGATGCTCGAATCGATGATCGAGAGCCCGGCGCCGACCCGCGCCGAGGTGTCCGACGTCGCCAACGCGGTCTACGACGGCGCCGACGCGGTAATGCTCTCGGCCGAGACCGCGGCGGGCCAGTGGCCCGAGGAAGCGGTGCTGATGATGGATTCGATCGGCCGCCAGGTCGAACGCGACGAGGCCTATCGCCAGCGCGTCCGCCTGCTCGACACGCGGCCCGACCCCACCATCGCCGACGCGCTCGCGCACGCCTGCCTGACGATCGCCGACACCGTCGACATCAGCGCGATCACGGTATTCACGAGCACCGGCCAGAGCGCCCGGCGCGTGTCGCGCGAGCGGCCCTCGGTGCCGGTGCTGGTGCTGACTCCCTCGGTCAACGTGGCGCGCAGGGTCGCGCTGCTGTGGGGGGCGCACCCGGTGGCGACGCGCGACATCGGCAGCTTCGAGGAGATGATCGGCAAGGGCAAGCGCATGGCCCTGCGCCACGGCCTCGGCGCGGCCGGCAACAAGCTGGTGGTGATGGCCGGCGTGCCGTTCGGCATTTCCGGAGCGACCAACCTCGTGCACGTCGTTACCCTCGCGGGCGACGAACTCGAGAACCACTCGAGCTGACCGCCGGTCGCGTCCCTGCGCCCGGCCGCCGCTTCGGCCTTGCCCCTTGCCGACGGACCTCGTTGCTGGCGGTTCGCCGCCAGGAGATGCCGATGCGCGTTCGCCCGCCAGCGCTTGCCCTGCTGCTGACCGCGTCGTCGTGCCTGGCGTCGGCTGCGGCCGCCCAGCAACTCTGGATCGACGCCGGACAGCAGGCGATGGTCCAGCACTACAACGACCTGATCGAGCAGCAGTCAGCCCCCGACCAGGAAGGCGCGGTCGAGGACGCGAGGCGGCGCCCGCCTGCCGAAACCGATGCGGACGAGCGTTGCGACCCCGAGGCCGTCAGGGCGAAGCTGCGCCCCGAGTACGATCGGCGGCTGCAATCCGAAGGCGCGGCTGCGGCCGAGTCATGGCTGAGACGGCAGGCCGAAGAGGCGGGACGCTACGCCGCGCGCAACTGCTGATCCCTGTCGACGGACTCAGGCAGCCGCGCGCTTCTCGGCGAGCTTCGCGTCGAGATCGTCGGGCAGTTCGAAATAGCCGCCCGACAGGGCGTCGTAGCGGCCCGAAGCGAGGTCGAGGCACCGCTGGGCGCAGCGGGCGAGATCGGGATCCTCGCCGTAGGCGTGGGGCACGCTCTCGATCCGCTCGATCAGCGGCTTGAAGTACTTGCGCGCGTCGGGATCGGCGGCGGTGTCGCGCGCGAGCTGCGTGGCGGCGAACCCCGGGTCGATCGCGAACACCGCGACACTGGTGCCGGCAAGCTCGGCGGCGGCCTCGGCGACCAGGCGGTTCTGCGCGATCTTGCCCGTGCAGTAGGCCGAGAGGTTGGGCGCGACGAGCCGGCTGGCGATCGCCGAGACGCAGATCACCCGGCCGAAGTTCCGTGCGACCATGCCCGGCAGGACGTAGTGCATGAACAGCATCGGCGCGCGGATGTGCACCGCCTGCGCGCGCCACCATTCCTCGGGGCTGACCTGCCAGATCGGACCGAACGGCCCGGGCACCCCGGCGTTGTTTACCAGCAGGTCGATCGGACCGAGCAGTTCCTCGGTCTTGCGTACCGCGCCCTCGACCGCGGCCGGGTCGGTCACGTCGCAGCGCACGCCGATCGCATGCCCGCCCCTGTCGCGGATCGCCTGCGCGACCTCGTCGAGCTGGGCCAGCGAGCGCGCGAGGAGCGCCACCGCGGCGCCCTCGGCGGCGAAGCGCTCGGCGATCGCCCGGCCGAACCCGCGGCCCGCGCCCGTCACCAGCGCTACCTGTCCTTCGAGTATGCCCATGAAGCTCTCCTGAGAACCAGCAGCTATCGCGCGCCGAGGCGCGTGTCGATAACCTCGATGCTTCGGAGAAAACTGGAGCGGGCGAAGGGATTCGAACCCTCGACCCCAACCTTGGCAAGGTTGTGCTCTACCCCTGAGCTACGCCCGCTCACCGGCGTCCGGTGCGCCGTGGCGCTCCGGTGGGAGGCGCGCGGTTAGCAAAGGGGCGCGGGGGCCGCAAGGGCAAACCTTGCGCCCTTCACAAATCCCCCCCAAGGGCCACATTAGGCGCTTCGCACGCGGTGCGGGCGACGACACGAGAGAGGGTAAGCGACGTGGCAAGCATGGGTCTCAACCTCGACGAGCAGAAGGCAGTCGAGCGCTTCCGCAAGGACGTTGTCGAGCCCTCGCGCGACAAGCTGGTGATCCTCGACTTCTGGGCCGAGTGGTGCGGGCCGTGCAAGGCGCTCGCCCCCGTGCTCGAGAAGGTCGCCACCGAGTACGCCGACAAGGGCGTGGTGCTGGTCAAGCTCAACGTCGACGAGGAGCAGTTCATCGCCGCGCAGTTCCAGGTGCGTTCGATCCCGACGGTCTACGCGATGTTCCAGGGCCAGCCGGTGGCCGACCTGACCGCCGCGCGCAGCGAATCGCAGCTGCGGCAGGTGCTCGACCAGCTGCTCGCGCAGTTGCCGGTCGGCGCGGCCGGCAAGCAGCAGGAGATCGCGCCGCTGGTGGCGATGGGCGAGCAGGTCCTCGCCGAGGGCGACGGCGAGAGGGCCGCGTCGATCTTCGCCCAGATCGCCGAGATGGCGCCCGAGGACGCGAACGTGCAGTCGGGCCTGATCCGCGCGCTGCTCGCCGCGGGGCGGCGGGACGAGGCTAAGGCCGCGTTCGACGCGCTGCCCGAATCGCTGCGCAGCGATCCGGTCGTCGCGCAGGCCGGTGCGGCGCTCGAGCTCGCCGGCAGCGGGGTCGACGACAGCGAGCTGCAGGCGCTGCGCGCCGCGGCGGCCGAGCGCCCGGCCGACATGCAGGCGCAGTTCGACTTCGCCCAGGCCGCGTTCGCCGCCGGGCAGCGCGACGAGGCGGCCGAGACGCTGCTAGGCATGATCCGCGCCGAGCCCGAGTGGAACGACGGCGCGGCCAAGGCCAAGCTGCTGCAGATCTTCGAGGCGGTCGGGCTCGAGGACCCGTGGGTCTCGGCGCAGCGCCGCAAGCTCTCGCTGCTGCTGTTCGGCTGAGCGGATGAGCACCGTGCGCCTGCCGATCTTTCCGCTCGCGGGCGCGATCCTGTTTCCCGGGCTGCAGCTGCCGCTGCACATCTTCGAGCCGCGCTACCGCTCGCTGGTCGGCTCGGCGCTGGCGCGCGACCGGCGGATCGCGATGATCCAGCCGCAGACCGAGGAAGAAGGCGCCCCGCTCTACGCGATCGGCTGCGTCGGGCTGATCGGCGAGGTCGAGGCGCTCCACGACGGGCGCTACAACATCGTGCTCGAGGGCGAGGCGCGTTTCCGGGTGCTGCGCGAGCTCGACGTGGCGACCCCGTTCCGGCAGGTCGAAGCCGAGCTGCTCACCGAGCCAGAGGACGAATCGCTGAGCCCGGCCGAGCGCGCGAGTTTCGAGCGCGAATCGCGCCGGTTCGCCGACCTGCAGGGCTATGCGATCGACTGGGACTCGGTCGAACGGCTCGACGACGTCGCGCTGATCAACGGAGTCAGCCAGATCGCCCCGTTCGACGCGGCCTCCAAGCAGGCGCTGCTCGAGGCGCGCGATCTGCGCACACGCTGCGAGCTGCTGGTCCAGCTGATGCAGTTCTTCGGCCGCAGCGACCCCGACGAGGGACGTGTGACGCTGCAGTGACTCCCCCTCCCTTCAGGGGAGGGGGCAGGGGGCGGGGGGCGCTCGCGGCGTGGCTCGACTCCCCCTCTCCCAACCCTCTCCCCTGAACGGGAGAAGGCTTCAGGGCGCGACGCTGCCCCTGATCCCGTCGATCACGTATTGCGCGGCGAGCGCGGCGAGGAGCACGCCGAGCAGGCGGGTGATCACTGCCTCGACCCCCGCGCCGACGAGTTTCATCAGCGGGCTGGCGGCCCACAGCGCGAGCAGCGTCAGCACCAGCACGGCGGCGAGCGCGGCGAGCACGACCAGCGTGCCGACGGTGCCCTGGGCGCTGCCGGCGAGGAGCATGATCGACGCGATCGCGCCCGGACCGGCGAGCATCGGCATCGCCATCGGGAACACCGAGACGTCCTCGACCTCGGGCGTCACGCGGACCTTCTCGGCGCGTTCCTCGCGCCGCTGGGTGCGCTTCTCGAACACCATGTCGAGCGCGATCAGGAACAGCATGATCCCGCCGGCGATGCGGAACGCGTCGAGTTCGATGTGCAGCGCGCCAAGCAGCTGCTCGCCGAACAGCGCGAAGACCAGCAGGATCGCCCCGGCGATGAGGCACGCCTTGAGCGCCATGGCTCGCCGCTGCGCCGCGCTCGCGCTGGCGGTCAGGCCGGCGTAGATCGGCGCACAGCCGGGCGGGTCGATCACCACGAACAGGGTGACGAAGGCCGAGAGGAACAGCTCGATCACGTCAGCCGCCGGCGGCAACCCGGTCGTCGAACGCCGTCTGCCATTCCTCGCCATCCCAGTAGCGCGCGACCACGCTGCGCGATCCGTCGGGGCGCACCACGACGTGCCATCGCAGCGTGCCGTCGCGTGCGGCGCCGCTGCGGATCGCGTTCTCGGGGCCGGCCAGCATCTCGGCCGGCGGTGTCGGCTGAGAATCGCAGGCCGCGGTCACGGCGCCGATCATCTCGGGCGCTTCGAGCGGCTCGGGGAGAACGTCGCCCTGGTCCATCACCCAGCGGTACTCGCCGTCGCGCTGCCGCTGCCAGACGGTGGTGAAGTAGCCAACCGATCCGTCGGGCCGCTGCCACGGCCCGCGGGTCGCCGCGAGCGAACCGTCGCAGCTCGACCAGACCTCGTGCGGCTGCCAGCGTACCGCCTCCGGCGGGTTGGCGCGGCCCTTGAGCCAGGCTTGCGCGTTGACCGCTTCCGGAACGAACATCACCGCGTCAGCGGTCGCGTATTCGGCGAAGGCCGTCCACTGCCCTTTCTCCTGCGCCGTGCGGGCGAAGGCGAGCTCGGTGGCGATGACCTTCGACGGGTTGGCGCGCAGCAGCGCCGGGTCGACGCCCCGGCGCGAGCCGCCGAGCTCGAAGCGGTTGCCCTGCATCGGCGGCGGACCCGGGCCGCAACTCGCCGCCAGCGAGGCCGCGAGGGCCGCCACCAGCGCTGAGCGGAGCGCGCTCATACGGTGGCGATGGCCAGGTTGGTGAAGATGATGTTGACGATGTTCAACAGCACGATCAGGACCAGCGGCGAGAAGTCGATTGCCCCGGTATCGGGCATGATCCGCCGGATCGGCCGCAGCAGCGGCTCGAGCAGCGCGTTGATCGAGCGCCAGATCGCCGCGACCCACTGGTTGTGCATGTTGACCACGTTGAAGGCGACCAGCAGGCTGAGCACGAACTGCACGATCACCAGCACGATGATGATCGAGATCAGGTAGCCCACGATCTGGGAAAGCATGGCGAAGAGCACGGGTCGGCTGGCCTCCTGTTGTCCCGACGGTGCCTAGCCGAGCCGGGGGCGATGCATCAAGGCTCGCCGCCCTGGCCGCGCTCGAGCCGCTCCACGAAGGTGCTCGACTGGAGAGTCCAGCGCAGCTGGTCGGGCGTCGCGCCCGGAACGTCATTGACCCGGCGCAGCAGCAGGGTGCCCTCGGCGGGCGGCTTCGCGGGATCCCTGGCATCGGTCAACTTGCCCGCGACCGAGCAGTAGAGCGAGCCGGCGGCGCCCTCGACGAATGGGTCGGTCCATTCGACCTGCGGCTCGAGATAGCCGCCGAACACCGCTTCGAGCCGGGCCGCGTCGACCGCCGGGTCGTTCCACACCAGCGCCGCCTGCGCCCATTCGTGGCCGCCGATCGCCTCGAGGTAGAACTGGACCACGTCGACGCATTCCCTGCTCGCGAGGGCAGGAAAATCCTCGACGTTCAGAGGCTCCGAGGCGGCCGGCGCCGGAGTTTCGCTCGCCGTCGGGGTGGGGACCGGCTCCTGCTCCGCCTCGCAGCCGGCCAGCAGCGCGAGGGCCGCGAGCGGGAGAGCCGCACGCTTCATGCGGCGCGCACCAGCGTGCCGGCGCCGCGGCTGGTGAAGAATTCGAGCAGCATCGCGTGCGGCACGCGCCCGTCGAGCACGACCGCCGCCTCGCAGCCGGCCTCGACCGCGTGGACGCAGGTCTCGAGCTTGGGGATCATCCCGCCGCTGATCGTGCCGTCGGCGGTGAGCCTGGCGATGTCGGCGGGCGTGAGGTCGGTCAGCAGCTCGCCCTGCTTGTCGAGCACGCCGGGGACGTCGGTCAGCAGGAACAGCCGTGCGGCGCCGAGCGCGGCGGCGATCGCGCCGGCCATCGTGTCGGCGTTGATGTTGTAGGTCTCGCCGTTCTCGCCCGCGCCGATCGGGGCGACGACCGGGATCATTCCCGCCTTGCTTACGGTGTCGAGGATCGTCGTGTCGATCGCCTTGGGCTCGCCGACGAAGCCGAGATCGACAGCCTGCTCGATCTGGCTGTCGGGGTCCTTGGTCGTGCGCGAGACCTTGCTGGCCACGCACAGCCCGCCGTCCTTGCCCGAGAGGCCGATCGCCTTGCCGCCGGCCTGGGCGATCCAGCCGACCAGTTCCTTGTTGATCGCGCCCGAGAGGACCATTTCGGCGACGTCGGCGGTGGCCTTGTCGGTCACGCGCAGGCCGTCGACGAACTTCGATTCCACGCCGAGCTTCTTGAGCATCGCGCCGATCTGCGGGCCGCCGCCGTGGACCACGACCGGGTTGATGCCGACCGCCTTGAGCAGCACGATGTCCTGCGCGAAATCCTGCGCCGCCTCGGGGTCGCCCATCGCGTGGCCGCCGTACTTCACCACGAAGCTGCGCCCGGCGTAGCGCTGGAAATAGGGCAGCGCCTCGATCAGCGTTTCCGCCTTGGCGAGCATCTGCCCGGTTTCGCTGCTGTCCTGCGACGCGGTCATGGAGCGGCGCCTTAGCGGCTTGTCGGGGCCGTGCATAGGGTCGCGCAAGCATGCTCGCGCGGGTGCGGATTCCGTGTTACTCAGGCGCACGGGGCATCCTCGAGCAACAGAAAGCGGGCCGCATGGAAGAGTTCGAGCCGCGACTCGTCGCGGCCTACGAGGCGTGGCACCAGACGCGCGGTCGCTCGCCCGATCGCTTCTTCGCCCTCTATTCCGACGACATCGAGCTGCACTCGATCCTCGAGGCCTCGTTCGAGGACGACATGCGCGGGCCGTTCATCGGCAAGCCCGCCGCGATCGCCTATTTCGCCGCGATCGCCGAGCAGTGGGAGATGCTGGAGGCGAGCACCGAGGCGTTCATCGCGCGCGGCGACCGGATCGCGTGGATCGGCCGTGCCGCGTGGCGCAACCGCAAGACCCTGCGCGTGGTCGACGGGCCGAAGGTGGACGTGTGGACCGTGCGCGGCGGGCTCGCGGTGCACTTCCTCGAGATGTTCGACAGCTACGGCTGCGCCCGCGCGCTGGGGATCGTCGATCCCCCGGAAGAGCCCTAGTCGAAGATTTCCTCGAGCCACGACTTGCGCTTCCTGCCGGGCTTGCCGCCGTGGCCGTGGCCGTAGCCGCCGTGGGTCAGCCCGCCGGGCGACCAGGGACCGGGGCCGCCCGCCGGATGGAGCGGCTCGGAGGGGCGCGGCCCGCCGCCGCCGTCGGCAAGGGCCTGCGGCACGCTGCGCTCGACGATCTTGTCGAGCTCGCCGCGGTCGAGCCAGACGCCGCGGCATTGCGGGCAATAGTCGATCTCGATCCCCTGGCGGTCGCTCATCGCCAGCGGCACGCGGCAGACCGGGCAGGCCATGGCGGCGACTTCGTCCTGGGTTCGCATGCGAGCCTCCTCTCGGGTCAGTAGGCGAGCGCCCAGTCGGGATCGTCGAACGTCAGCTCCTCGCACAGGAAGGCGTCGCGGACGTGGGCGTTGAAGAAGCGGCCCTTGGAGAAGGGACCGCGAAACCTTGCGGCTACTTCCGGGGGCACGCCGCGATAGCGGTAGCGGCGCCCGCTGACGAACTCGACCTCGAGCGAGCGGGTCTCGGGCGCGTAGGCGAAACGGCGGATGACGGTCGAGGGCATGCCCTGACAACGCGCGAGGGCGCGGGCCGGGTTCCCGGCGCGGTCAGTTGCCGGCCTCGATGGCGGCCTGCCGCAGCCGGCGAATCTCGGCGGCGATCGCGGCCTCGGCGGCCGCGGGATCGGCATCGTCGAGCACCACGTGGACGTCGCGCGCCGGGGTTTCGCCGAGCTGGCGGCCGATGTCGGCGGCCATCAGCTGGGCGACCGGATCGTCCGCCCGCCCGCGCAGCGCCTCGCGGCGCGCCTCGAGCCAGGCGGCCCGCTCGCCTTCGGGGCGGTCGAGCGCGGCGAGGTAGAGCCGGACCAGCTCGACCCACGGCGCGTCGGGACCGGTCACGTCCTCGGCCCAGCGGACGAACACGCCGTCGGCCGGGACCCACTCACCGTCGCGCCGCTCGAGGAAGAACAGTGCGGTGGTGCCGAGCGGGAACACGTAGCGGATGCAGCCGCCGAGGTAGCTGACCGGGTGGGCGCGGGCGAACTCGGTCGGGTTGCTGAGCATGGCAAACTCCGGCCCGGCGTCGCGGCTCAGCATCATGCCCTTGAGCACGACGTCACCTGCGGGCAGCGAGCCCTTGAGCGCTTCGAGCGGGCGGATCGTGACCGTGCTTTCGAACGGGTCGCCGCCCGGGTCGAGCGCGCCGGCGACGACCTTGCCGAGCAGGATCGCGTCGGCCGCGGCGGCGAGCTCGAGGTTCGACGGCATGCGGTAGCCCGGCGGCGGGCTGCAGGCCGCCGCAGGCAAGGCGGCGCAGCCCAGCGCGAGCGCGAGGGCCGCGGCCGCCGCGCGCATCACTCGGCGGGAGTGGCCGTCGGGCTCGGAGTTTCGGACGGCGTCTCGGACCCTTCGGGCGGGACCGGGGTCATCGGCGTCTCGGGCAGGTCGACGGGGATGCCGGTTTCCGAGGGATCGGTCACGATCAGCTCGCCGCCGCCGACGTCGGTCGCGCCGGCCTCGTAAGTCTTCTCGGCTTCGTCGTTGCCGCCGCAGGCGGCGAGGGCAAGGGCCGCCGAGAGCGGGAGAGCGAGGGAAAGGGTCTTCGATCGCATGGTCTGGTCTCCTTCACCCGGGAATTGCGACCGAACGACGCGCCGCGGCCATACGTAGTTCCCGCAGGGAGATCAGCGGTCCTCGCGATCGGCGCGCATCGCGTCGAGCGCGCGCTGGACCGCCGAGACGTCGCCGGGATCGCGGAAGCCGTAGTCGGGTTGAACCGGCGCCGGGGGTGGCGGCGCCAGCGGCACCGACAGCGAGCGCTCGAGGTCGGCGGCGAAGGCCATCGCCAGCGGCTCGCCCTCGCGCGCCTGGAACGCGTCGCGCTCGGCTTCGATCAGCGCGACGCGCCGGTCGGGCTCGAGCCCGGCGACGCGGACGTAGAACGCGGTCAGCTGGACCCACGGCGATTCGAGCCCCTCGACATCCTCGGCCCAGCGGCTGAACGGCCCGCCCGCCGGGACCCACTGCCCGTCGGCGCGGTCGAGGAAGAACAGCACGGTCGCCCCGGGCGCGAAGCGGCGGCGGATGCAGGCGCCGGCAAGCGCGTCGGGATGCGGCGCCTCGAGCTCCTGCGGGTCGCTCGGCGGAACGTCGGCGGCGACGCTCATGCCCGCGAGCTTGAAGTCCTGCCCGGGCAGCAGGCCCTTGATCGCGGCGAGCGGGCGCACGGAGATCGTGCTCTCGGGCAGGACGACGCCCGAGCCGCCGGTGACCTGGCCGAGCACGATCGCGTCGGCATGGGCGGCGAGCTCGAGGTTGGTCGGCGCGCGGTAGCCGGCTTCGACGGTACAGGCCTGCGCGGGCGCCGCCAGCGCGAGCGGGGCGGCGAAAGCCGCGGCGAGGATCGCGAGCGGGCGGGGCCGAGTCATGCGGGCAACCTCGCACGGCCGCCCGCATTCGCCAAGCCGCAAGGCGTTTCGGGGCCGTGCGAACCTGAACCTCACATAAACACCGCGCCGCAACTCACGCCTTGTCTTGCAAGAGGCGCAACCAGCCGCGTTTCCGGGCACAGCGCGGCCTGCGATGCATAGATCGTCGGGGCATCGACGAATCCCAAGAGGAGGGTTGCAAATGCACAAGTATCTGATTTCCGCCGCAGCCGTGGCGCTGCTGATCCCCGCCGCCGCGCAGGCGCAGGTGTCCGGGGACGTCACCGGCACGACCACCGGCGCCCCGGGTTCGGTTACCGGCTCTGCCGGGGCCGGCGTGGGCGGTGTCGGCGACACCACCGGTACGCCGACCACCACCGACAGCGCTGGCGACACCGTGACCGACGTCACCGACGCGGCTCGCGACACGACCGACGAGACGACCGACGAGACCGAGGACACGGCCGATACCGAGGCGGCTGGCGGAGCCGAGGCCGGCGTGACCACGCAGACCCCGTCCGGCGACGCGGCGATTGGAGCCGAGGCGGAAGCCGAAGCCGACACCGACCCGAACGGCGGGCTCTGAGTCCACCAGCTGCGGACCGCGCAGATAACAGCGCACAGTCCCCAGGTCCGCGCAAACGAGGGCGGCGGCAGCGATGCCGCCGCCCTTTCGCATGCGCGGCCCCGCATCGCCGAAGTGGAAATGTCGCGCCGCCTGCTGGCGCGGCGAACGGCAGCGCGCGAAAAGCGCGCGCATGCCGACGCTCGTGCTGCTGACCCTGTCGAACGTGTTCATGACGGTGGCGTGGTACTGGCACCTCAAGGGCGGTCCCGAGGTCGCCAACGCGCGCCCGCTCGGCTGGGTGATCCTGATCTCGTGGCTGCTCGCCGGGATCGAGTACATGCTGGCGGTGCCGGCCAACCGCATCGGCTATGCCAGCGGCTGGACCCCCGGGCAGCTCAAGATCGCCCAGGAAGCGATCGCGCTGACCGTGTTCGGGCTGTTCATGGTGTTCGTGCTCGGTGAAGCGCTGAGCTGGCGCCACGTCGCGGCGTTCGCGTGCATCCTCGCGGCGGCGGGGTTCCTGTTCGTGGGGCGGTGAGCGGGGAGCGAGGCGCGCGGGATAGGTCGCGGGACCGCCCCTCTCCCAGCCCTTTCCCCTGAAGGGGAGAGGGCTTCTGGGTGCTTAACGCGGTCTTGAGGCTGTCCCGGGCAGATCGGGCGGATGGCGGATCTCGTTCCCTTCGAACCCAAGCGCAGACGGCGGCCGCGGAGCCGGTGGACGCGGGCGGAAGCCTATGCGCCCGGGATCAAACCCGCGAAGCGCGGGTGGGGCGCGAGCGTCGTCGCGGCGCTGGTGGTGCTGCCCGCGCTCGCCTTCACCACCGTGCTGCTGTGGGACATGCCGGTGGCGTTGCGGCCGGGTGCTGCGGCGCCGGACCGCGAATCCGCCAGCTTCGCGATCTGCGGCAGCGGGGCGCGGGTCGATTGCGTCGTCGACGGGGACACCTTCTGGTACCGCGGCGAGAAGTACCGCGTGGCCGACATCAATACGCCCGAGGTGAGCGAGCCCGGCTGCGAGGCGGAGGCCGCGTTCGGCGCGCGGGCGACGGCGCGGCTGCACGCGCTGCTCAACGCCGGGCCGTTCACGCTCGAGCCCGTCGACCGCGACCGTGATGCCTACGACCGCCTGCTGCGGGTGGTCACGCGCGACGGCGAGAGCCTCGGCAAGGTGCTGGTGCGCGAAGGGCTGGCGGAGGAGTGGCGTGGGTCTCGCCGGAACTGGTGCGAGGGCTAGGCCACGTCCTTCGACAGGCGCTGGACGAGCGGGCCTTCGGCGGAACTGAACAGCGCCTCTCCCTCTCCCCTTCAGGGGAGGGGGTCGGGGGGCGGGGCACGCCTGATGGGTTGCGCGACACCCCCTGTCCCCACCCTCTCCCCTGAAGGGGAGAGGGCTCGGTGCTTGCCAGCGCGGGCCGGGGGCGCGCACGATGGAGGCTCTTCGAGGGGGAGGAGCGGATGCGGATTGTCCGGGCGGCCGTGACCGCGCTTGCCGCGGTGGGGCTTTGCGCGGCGGACGACCCGCCGCCGCCTGCCGAGCTCGCAGGCTATGTCGTCGACGGTCGGTTCGAGCCGGGCGATTACGGCTGGGCGCGCGGGCTGTTTGCCGGTCTTCGGCCGAGGAAAGCGCGACGGTCCGGGCGGCGAGCGAGTGGGCGGCCGGGTGCCGCCGCGCGGCGCGCGATGCGGCGGTGGCGGAGCTGGCGGCGATGGGCATCGACGCGCCCGACCTCGAAGAATACGCCGCGATGATGGACCGGATGAGCGGGGCCTGCGGGGAAACGTGAGCTAGCGCTGCTTCACGCAGAACGTGCGGTAGGGATCGACGATCGGGGTGCCGTCGGCGCGGCGGTTGTCGTCCCGCTCGAAGTAGACCGCGGGCTCGCCCGCGTTGTCGGGCTCGAGCCGGCCGAGCGCGCCGGCCCAGGGACCGTCGGCCAGGCGCACCGCGTTGCCCTCGCGGGTGAAGCGGCCGCCGCCCTGCTGCGTGCGGTAGGTGCCGCCGGGCGACAGCTCGAGGAAGCCCATCAGGCTCGGCCGGTTCTCGTAGGTGGCGATGTCGCCGGCGGCGATCCCGCCAATCCGCTCGCGGTAGCCGCACAGCAGCCGCGCGGTCGGCAGCGTACCCGCGGCGGGCGCCGGCGCCGCCGCGGCGCCCCAGCGCAGCGTGCCGGCGAAGCGGCCCGAGACGCTCGGCCCGCCGTCGAAGTAGCCGCTCATGTAGCCGGGGCCGAAGCGCTCGCTGTCGCACTCGCCGCTGAGTTCGAAGCGGTTGCGGCCTTCCTCGCCCTTGAGGATGCAGCGGCCGTTTTCCATGAACGCCGGGCCGGGGCGCATCGTCACCGCCATCGCCTTGCCGCCGAACTCGACCGTGAGCGTGCCCGAGATCTCGCCGTCGGCGAGCGTGCCGCTCGCCTGCCAGGTGCCCTGCGCCTCGCCGTCGTCGAGCGTGCCCTCGCCGGCGAAATCCCCGGCATCGGGCGAGAGCGACGCGGCGGCGAGCGGCGCGGCCAGCGCGAGCGAGACGAGCGCGAGCGGCCCCGCGGCGAAACGGCGAGCGATGTTCATGAGTGCGACCCCCTGTAATCGCGGAGCTTTTAGCGCGGCGCGGAGGGGGCGGCTAGCCGGGTGTTGTCGCGGGAGCGAGTTTTTCCGCGCGAAGGCGCCAAGGTGCGAAGAGAGCTTGCGGGTTCCCCTGGTTCCTCATTGCGCCTAGGTTCGCCGCGAGGGAGAACGGGGGATGAGCGAACAGCCGGAGGCATCGACGGGCGCGTTGCAGGTCAACGGGCCGACACTGGTCAGCCTGCTGTACCTGGCGACGTACTTCACCGCGGTCTCGGCCCCGGTCGGGGTGGTGCTGGCCTATGTCTGGCGGCGGCAGCCGGTGCCCGAGTGGCAGCGAAGCCAGTTCACCTACCTGATCCGCACGTTCTGGATGGGCCTCGGCGGCTACGCGCTGTTCGCCGCGGCGACGCTGGCCGCGATCGCGGCCTTCGAAACGCCCTATGGGACCATGCCCGACGCGGTGCAGGCGGTCGGGTTCGTCGTCTGCGGCGGCGGGCTGCTCGCGCTGACGGTGCTGCTGCTGGTCCGCTGCGCGTTGGTGATCGTCAACGCGCAGCAGCGCGTGCCGATGCGGAATGCGCGGAGCTGGTGGGTGTGAGGTGGGGTCGAGGTGCAATGCCCCTGTTCTATACCTGCCGATGAAGCGGCCTGAGGGTCGGCGAGAGTTGGGGGGAGAAGCGGTATGAGCGCGAGAAAGCCGAGGGGGCACGCAGGCTCGTGGTTTGCGGAATGGGAAGGTGAGAGACTTCCCTGTGTTCACGCCAGGTGGGCTGAAGGCCGCTGGCCGAACTATCTCGATCCCAAGTGCGACGGACGGCCGAAGTGGGACCGGTTCATCGCCGCACTGAAGAATGGCCGGAAGGCCATACTGACCACCAGCCATCCGCCCGATCGCAATGGCGTCATGCGACGCAAATCCTATGTCGGCGTCTGGGAGGTTCACGGCGTGGAAGTGTCGAACGGGGAACTGCGCTTCACCTTCGGGAAACAGCTGAAGCGCTTCTGAGGAAGAGGATCGCCCATGATCATAGCGCAACGGGTCAATGACTACCTCACCCGGCGCAGACCAGACGAAGTCTGCGACGGCTGTGTCGCCAGCCACCTCGGCCTCAGGCACCAGCAAGCGAATCGAGTGACCATGGCGCTCGGTACAACGAGCGACTTCACGCGCGAGACAAGTCGCTGCACCGACTGCGACCGTGAACTGGTCACAACGCGTCGGAATTAGGTTGGCGCCCCCCTAGATAGTCATGCCGTTCCCGAAGCTTCTGCTGACGCTCAACCTGCGCCACGGCGGCGGCGCGCGGGTCGAAGCGATCGGCGATTGGCTGGTGCGGCGGGCGCCTGACATTGCCGTGCTGACGGAATACCGAGACAACGCCGCGGGCGGCAGGCTGGGCGAGCGGCTCGCGGCCGCCGGCTACGCGCTGGCGTCGGCCTCGGCAGGACCGGGCGCCAACGGGGTGCTGATCGCCTCGCGTTTCAGGATCGACGAGTCCGCGAGCGTGACGCCGGAGAGGACTTCGAGCGGCGAACTGCTGATGGCGCGGATCGGCGGGCTGGCTGTGCTCGGCTGCTACTTCCCCGGAGGGAAGGCGAAGGCCCCGTTCTTCGAGCGGTGCCTGGCGCTGGCGCGCGCGGAGACCGGCGCGATGGCGATGATCGGCGACCTCAATACGGGCTGCAACCGGCGCGACCTGGCACCGGGGGCGGCACGGTTCGACTGCGCGGACCAGTTCCTCGACCTCGAACGCTCGGCAGGCCTGACCGACCTGTGGCGCGCCACGCACGGGCCGGACGCCCGCGAGTGGACCTGGTTCTCACGGGTGGCAAACGGCTATCGTCTCGACCATGCCTTCGGGAATGCCGCGTTTCTGGCCGGAGCAAGGAGCGAGGCTCACTATCTCCACGAGAGCCGGGAGGCCGGGCTCAGCGATCACAGCGCGATGATGGTTGTGAGGCGTTAGCGAGCGGATTCCGAATTAGGCATCGTGTCCCTGGAACTGGCGCCTCGCTCAGCGATACGGCTCGCAGGCGATGCCGTCTCCGTCGCCGTCCATCGTCGCGCGATAGCCGGGCTCGCCGGCGTGGATCGGGTCCTTGCCGAGCGCGCGCACCTCGTTGCACCCCGAATAGGTGACGCTGCCCTCGATCGCCGCCCGCTCCTCGGGGCTCATCATCGCCAGCTCGATCTTGGGCAGGATCCACAAGGTGCCGGCGAAGGCCAACGCCGCGTAAAACGCGATGTCGCGCAAAGTGAGCGCTTCCCGCGAACGACGGCGACGATGGCGAGCCATGGGCCGAGAATGCGCGAAGATTCGTGCTGTGGGGTAAAGGGATGGTGGCGGTGATCGCCGGTGAAGCCGAGGCGGTTGCTTGATCGGCTTACTGTCGCCGGAATTTGAGCAACTCGGTGAAGTGAGATTAGTGCACTGTCACCGTAATCTCCGGGTTAGCACTGATCGGGCATGGTGGCGCCAATTAGTGCACTGTCATCGTAATCCACCGAAATCCCGACTACGATGCAAGATCCGTCTGGAGAACCTTCTTAAGCTCTTGGCCTTTGGCGACCTGGTCTGTTCCGCCTAGCTCGCTGTAACGCCAATTTACCTTCGCCATCGCATCGTCAAACGCGCTCTGATCAAGGGAATTCACATCCAATGCTGCTAGCTGCGGCGCAGTCGGTGTTGTGCTTCCGACCGCACGCCAAGCCGCTACCGCCGCGACATAGAATCGCATGTTATTCCTATCGCGGGACGTCAGGTCTGCAGACCGCAAAGTCGCATCCACCCGCTTAATCAGCCGAGCGCATGATAAGTAGAGGCCAATCGGCAAGTCCTCGGAAAACAGCTGCTTATAGATGCCATCGTCTTTTATTAGCGATGAGGGGCGCGCCCTCGCGTCGTCGGGTCTGCCTAGCACAACACTCATTAGAACCTGCGCCATTAGAGGAATGCTAATTATTCTGTCCGCAGGTTTGCCTTCGTTCTTATAGTAATTCTTCCGCCTGTCATAATACAAGCCGGACGCCTTCAACGATTCCTCGATATCCCGCTGAATTTTATCCGTAGCCCTAAGAGTCGCTGGCTGAATTGGATTCTGACTGTTTGTCGCTTTGATGATTTTGTCGCGTGTGACCTCATCTTCAGATGAAACCACTTTTACCATCACACTACGCTGAGCGGCGTCCTCGCCCCCGTGATCAAAATAGTTCGCGATTTGAGTTGACGTTTGCAGGCCGTTGACGACTTGAGGGTCAGCGATAGTAATTACATCGCCATTTATCGAAGACTTGCTCGCCAGCACAGTAACTCCGTTGTTGAGCCACCAGAAATCCGGCGTGTTCTCGCTCTCTAACGTCTTCTTTATTTCAGCGTTTACCTCAGTGGATCCCTGAAAATCGCGGACATTCGATTCAAAGATGTCGACTCTCACTTGCTCATGCTCATCTCTCAGGAACTTGTTGAGTTCCGCAAGACGCACTAGCGCGATTGCACCATTCTCAGCGACTAAGCTCTTAGTACACTTGAGCTCGAAGGTTGTGCGCGGCCTCTGTCGCGCGAGTTCAAGCAACTCGGAGGCTCCTAGTATGTCGACCGTGACGACCGGCTGCTGACCTTGAAAGTGGCCTTCAGCCACCTCCTTCAGTTCCGCCGCCTTGATAAGAAAGTTGGCCGGAATGGGAACGTCAGGCCTCTTCCCGGCCAAATAGTATTTTATCTCTATTTCAGGAAACCGGGACGCCAAGGCTCTATATGTGGCTCTGAATTCTGAGAATTTACGACGAACCTCGCCGTTAAACTGAGTAAGGCTGTCTATATCCTTGGACAGATCGAGCAAATTTCGAGTTACAGATATGAGCTTATTAATTGCCTCTTCGCTATGACTCTTAGACGTTTTCGACTGGATAACATGAAGCGAAATCTTCACGTCTTTTTTGAACGGACTAGGGTCAAAATCTTCGGTTATGAGTTCGCCGTTAACGAAGGCGAATACCGAGTCCACTCCGCCATCGTGTTCACCATCAACGATGCCGGCCTCTATCTCGTCATAGGACAGACTGTAATTCTTAAGGAGCTGCTCCGCGGTGAATATCTCGAAGTATTCCGCATCGGACATCTCCGGCGCGCGCTCTTCTTTGAATTGACGGATAACGTCCTCTAGAATGACCTGCGAGTTATCGGGGGCTTGCGCCATGGAAACTCACTCCGCCGCCTGCGTCCCCGCGCCCGCATCCCCGAACAACCCCGGCCCATCGCCCTCGTCGGCCTCGTTCGCCGCCGCCCCCTTGGCCTTCTGCCGCGCGTCGAAGCTGGCCCAGACGTCGTTCCAGTTCCCCTTGGTCGCGGCCTTCGAGTATTCGGTCGCGCGCGTCTCGAAGAAGTTGGCGTGCTCGACGCCGTTGATCAGCGGGGCGAGCCAGGGGAGCGGGTGGTCGTCGACCATGTAGATCGACGGCAGGCCGAGCTGGCCGAGGCGCCAGTCGGCGATGTAGCGGATGTAGCGCTTGATCTCCTTGGCGGTCATGCCGGGGACCGGGCCCTGCTCGAACGCGAGGTCGATGAACGCGTCCTCCAGCCGGACGGTCTTCTGGCACATGTCCATGATGTCTTCCTTGACCGCCTTGGTCAGGCAGCCGCGCTCCTGGCAGAAGGCGTGGAACAGGCGGGTGATGCCCTCGCAGTGCAGGCTCTCGTCGCGGATCGACCACGAGATGACCTGGCCCATGCCCTTCATCTTGTTGAAGCGCGGGAAGTTCATCAGCATGGCGAAGCTGGCGAACAGCTGCAGCCCCTCGGTGAAGCCGCCGAACATCGCCAGCGTGCGGGCGATGTCCTCGTCGCTGTCGACGCCGAATTCCTGCAGGTAGTCGTGCTTGGCCTTCATCTCCTCGTACTCGAGGAACATGCCGTACTCGCTCTCGGGCATGCCGATCGTGTCGAGCAGGTGGCTGTAGGCGGCGATGTGCACCGTCTCCATGTTGGAGAACGCCGCCAGCATCATCTTGACCTCGGTCGGCTTGAACACCCGGCCGTATTTCTCGTGGTAGCAGTCCTGCACCTCGACGTCGGCCTGGGTGAAGAAGCGGAAGATCTGGGTGAGCAGGTTGCGCTCGTGATCGGAGAGCTTCTGCGCCCAGTCGCGGCAGTCTTCGCCGAGCGGCACTTCCTCGGGCATCCAGTGAATCTGCTGCTGCCGCTTCCAGAACTCGTAGGCCCACGGGTATTCGAAGGGCTTGTAGGTCTTGCGGGCTTCGAGCAGCGACATGTTGTGGTCTCCGTGGGTTCGCGCGGTGCCGGGGCGAACCTCCTAGATAGGGAATCACGGAGCGGATTCGAAGGCAAGGGGGGATGATTCGGCGGGGATAATTTGCGGTTCTTGCGGCGGGGGTGCGGGGAAGTTTTTTTCACACGAAGACACGAAGACACCAAGGGGGCGTGCAGGCCTTCCGCGTTGCGCGGGACGGGATCTTTTCGCGCGAAGACGCCAAGACACGAAGGGAGCCCGCCCCGGCCGATCGGTCGGGCCGTCGGGAATCGACGGCGGATGAATTCGTTGCCGCTTTGCGGCTTTGCGGCTTTGCGCGAAATTCAAAGGGCGTGGCGTGCGCCGGTAGTTTGTGGCTGTCCGCGGTGGGCGCGGGAAGGTTTCTTTTCTCGCGCGGAGACGCGGAGGAGACCCTCGCGGCGAAGCCGCCCTCCAACCCCGGCTTCCCGCCACGGCGGACGTAAAGAGCGGCTTCGCCACAATCGGCACCTCTCCGCGTCTCCGCGTCTCCGCGTGAATATTCCGCTGGCTTGCGCAGGCTCTGGCGGCGGGAACGGGATCTTTTCGCGCGAAGACGCGAAGACACGAAGGCCCTGCCGATCAGTCGGCCTGTCGGGAATCGACGGCGCGTAGATTCGTTGCCGCTTCGCGGCTTTGCGGCTTTGCGCGAAATTCGAACGTCACGGGTGGGCAGGTCTCACAAGAAGATCGCCATGACCAGGCCGAGGGCCGCGAAGCCGAGGCCGGCGAGCGCCTTTTGGAGAAGGACCGAGGGAGCCGCGCCGGGGTCGTCGGGCGGCGGTTCGCCCACGGCGGGTCCGTCGCGCTGGACCCGGAGCACCTGCCACAGCGCGGCGGGAAGGCCGAGGCAGGCCATTGTGAGACCGATGACGTGCTGGGCGGACGATCCGCCGTACCAGCCCCAGGCCCCCATCGCGCCGAGCAAGGCGCCGAGGGTCGCCGTCCCCAGGCCCGGAGCGCTCCACGGGGCGGGCGCGGCTTCGTTGGCACCGGGCGCGCCGGGGATATGCGGGGCGGGCTCGATGGCCGCCCCGCGCGAGCCGTGCGCCGCCAGCCACTTCGGGAGGAGCGCGCCGAAGCCCAGCGCCGCCCCGGCGGCCGCCCAGGCCTTCATCGCCTCGATCGTCGCGGCGTCGGGCGGCGGAAAACCGAACACGCGCCTGCCCTCCCCCTCAGAACACCACCGCCACCATGAACAGGACCAGTGCCACGACGATCACCGCCAGGCCGAAGCCGAGCAGCAGCTCGCCGATCTGCAGCCAGCCCTCGAGGCCCCGTTCCATCAACCACGCGAAAATCGCCCCGAGTCCGCCGGCGGCCAGCGATCCGGAGACGAGCCGGGCCGGATCGAGCGGCGGCCGGTCTTCGTCTATCTCGAGCAGATGCTCGTTCAGTTGCTCGCGCAAGATCCCGGGATTTCGCGCGAGCCTGCGTTCGAGCCGCCAGCGGTACCATGCCCGCTGGAGGTGGCCGGCCGTACCCAAGAACGCTGCCACGACGCATCCGCCGGCGAAGACGCCCCAGGCGGTCGCGCTGGGCCAATCGAGACTTGCGATAACCTCCCCCACGCCCGCAACCTAGCCCGCGGCACGGCGGCTTCAAGCGGAACGAATCCGCCCGGCCGCGCATTGCGAGGGAGAGGGCGGCGGTCCGGCATTCGCCGGAGCCTTGTCCCGCCCGAGGAGCACCGGTCATGTGGAGCTTACATTCGCAGCAGCAGCAGCGCGGCGCGCAGCTGCACGCGCGCGCGGGCCGGCCGCGCCAGCCGGGCGAGGCGCCGGCCGATGCGGTCGCCGGGCGCGAGGCGCAGAATCACGAGCGTGCGGCGGAGGATGTCGCCGGAGGGCAGCCGCAGCCGGGCGAGAGCCCGGCGAGCCGGATCGAGGATCGCGACGGGGACATTACCCCGACGGCACCGGACCCGCGCGCCTCGTGGGACGACGCCGTCCAGCCCGAGCGGCGCGAGAGTGGGCCGCCGTGGGATGAACAGCCGTTGCCCGAGGGGAAGTAGGGTCAGGCAGCAGGCAGCAGGCAGTAGGGGCGTGGCCCCTGGCTCAGCGGCGTTCGGGCTTGAAGCGGCGGAGGATTTCGAGCGCGACGAGCAGCGGGGTCGACCACAGCCAGGTCGCCAGCGCCGCTTCGACCCAGCCGCGGCTCTCGGGCAGGTGCACGCTGCACTGGTAGACGCTCACGAAGCCGTCCGGACGGCAGGTCGAGGGCCAGTAGGCCTGCGAGAACAGGAACAGGCCGAGGACCAGCCAGCCAAGCTGGGTGAAATAGAGTGCGAAGTAGCGGCTGGTGGCTACCTCCGCCTGTCCGTGCAGGAAGGTGTTGCGCGTGTTTACCCGCATCGGCCCGTCGTATCATGCGAGGGTGAAGAATTCCTTACGGCACTCCGTAACCGCTGAAATCCGGGGCGAATTCCTAATCGCCCGACTTCTTCGAGCGGAAATGCGAGCCGCCGCCGAGCACGCAGACGCCGAGGAAGAAGCCGAAATCGTACCAGCCGCCGTTGTTCGGCACCGCGTAGACCGCGATGTCGGGATCGAGCAGCGAGCCGATCCAGGCGAACGGGAACACGAAGCCGTGCCACAGGCCGGCCCAGAAGCCTGGCGTGTCGGCGGCATGCGCGACCCCCTCGGGAACCTGCCGCGCGCAGGCGGCGAGGAGCAGCAGCAGGCCGACTGTGGCAGCGGTGCGAAGCGATCGAGCCATGCGGCGCCCTCCCCTCTCGTAGCGAGGAAGATGGACCATGGCTCGCCCCGGCGCAATCCTCACGCGCAGGCAGGTCATCGGCACCAACGCCGCGAGGGTGCGCGGCCCTTTCAGGACGCGAAAGGGAGGATGGCGCCTGGCGCTCCTGCGCGGCCGCGAAGCGTTGCCGGGCGTCGGCCTCGGTCGCGTCGCGGCGAAGGCGACGGGCGATCGGCCGCGCCGGCGAGGCGCGGGCGCAGGCTTTCATGTCCGGGGCGCCCTCACCCCTCCCACTCCGGGGGAGAGGGGCTGGGGGCTCTTGTCCCGCTCCCACCGGCGACGATGAGCGCCGCGCGTGAGAAAGGGTCGGCGCCACGGTCCTGTGTAGCATCGACGGAGCCGAGATGTGCTCGAACCGTGTCCGATCCTGAGCAGCTTTCGCGTCCGCGCATCGGAGTTCGGGGCATCCATTTGCCGCGCGGTGCGTTGGAGGTGCAACGGCCCTGATGAACAGAGGAGCCCCCGTGGACACTATCGCACCTTATCAGCCGTTGTTGTGGATCTCGGCGCTGGTGTTCCTGCTGACGGCAGGCTGGCTGATCGCCAACCTCGGGGCGGCGGTGGCGCTGTTCGCGCGGCGCGGGCCGCAGCATGGGCACCTCCAGGCCGACGGCCGCGGACGGGGCCGGCGGGCGCCGAGGTGGGCGGTCGTGCTGGCGCTGGCGCTGCACGTCGCGAGCATCGCCGGGATCGTCTATGCGGTGGCCGCGGCGACCTGGCAGACGACCGACACCGCGCCGGGGCGCGAGGGCCTGCCCGGCGAGATGGAGCCGCTGCCCGACAACTAGCCCGCGCCGCGCGTTACTGGCAGGCGAGGCATTCCTCGTAGTCGGTCTTCTCGCCGCCGAGGTCGTACTTCGGCAGTTCGGCGGTGTTGTCGGCCTCGACGCCCCCGGCGAAACCCGCGCGCTGCACCGACTTCGAGCGCAGGTAGTAGAGCGACTTGATGCCCTTCTCCCACGCCTGGTAGTGCAGCATCATCAGGTCCCACTTGTCGACGTCGGCGGGGATGAACAGGTTCAGGCTCTGCGCCTGGTCGATGTAGGGTGCGCGGTCGGCGGCGAATTCGAGCAGCCAGCGCTGGTCGATCTCGAAGCTGGTCTTGAACACCGCCTTTTCCTCGGGCGTGAGGAAGTCGAGGTGCTGGACCGAGCCGCCCTTCTCGAGGATCGAGTTCCACACCGCGGTCGAATCCTTCGACTTCGCCTTGAGCAGCTTCTCGAGGTACGGGTTCTTGACCACGAAGCTGCCGGACAGCGTCTTGTGGGTGTAGATGTTGGCCGGGATCGGCTCGATGCAGGCGCTGGTGCCGCCGCAGATGATGCTGATCGAGGCGGTCGGGGCGATCGCCATCTTGCAGCTGAACCGCTCCATCACGCCCATTTCCTCGGCGTCGGGGCAGGCGCCGCGCTCTTCGGCGAGGACCATCGAGGCCTCGTTGGCCTTGGCGCTGATATGCTGGAACATCTTGAGGTTCCACACCTTGGCCATCGGGCTCTCGAAGCCGATGCCCTTCGACTGCAGGAACGAGTGGAAGCCCATCACGCCCATGCCGACCGAGCGCTCGCGGCTGGCCGAGTACTTGGCGCGGGCCATCTCGTCGGGCGCGCGGTCGATGTAGTCCTGCAGCACGTTGTCGAGGAAGCGCATGACGTCCTCGATGAAGCGCTTGTCGGTGTTCCACTCGTCCCACTTCTCGAGGTTGAGCGAGCTGAGGCAGCAGACCGCGGTGCGATCGTTGCCGAGGTGGTCGCGACCGGTCGGCAGGGTGATTTCCGAGCACAGGTTGGAGGTCGAGACCTTGAGGCCGAGCTCGCGCTGGTGCTTCGGCATCATCCGGTTCACCGTGTCGGAGAACACGATGTAGGGCTCGCCGGTGGCGAGACGGGTCTCGACCAGCTTCTGGAACAGCGAGCGCGCGTCGACCTTGCCGCGGACCGAGCCGTCCTTCGGGCTCTTGAGCTCCCACTCGGTGCCGTCGCGCACGGCTTCCATGAACGCGTCGCTGACGAGCACACCGTGGTGCAGGTTGAGCGCCTTGCGGTTGAAGTCGCCCGAGGGTTTGCGGATCTCGAGGAACTCCTCGATCTCGGGGTGCGAGATGTCGAGATAGCAGGCGGCCGAGCCCCGCCGCAGCGAGCCCTGGCTGATCGCCAGAGTCAGGCTGTCCATCACGCGCACGAACGGAATGATGCCGCTGGTCTTGCCGTTGAGGCCGACCGGCTCGCCGATCCCGCGCACGTTGCCCCAGTAAGTGCCGATGCCGCCGCCGCGGCTGGCCAGCCAGACGTTCTCGTTCCAGGTGCCGACGATGCCCTCGAGGCTGTCGTCGACCGAGTTGAGGTAGCACGAAATCGGCAACCCGCGGTTGGTGCCGCCGTTCGACAGCACCGGGGTCGCCGGCATGAACCACAGCTTGGAGATGTAGTCGTAGAGCCGCTGCGCGTGCTCGGCGTCGTCGGCGTAGCAGTCCGCGACGCGGGCGAAGAGGTCCTGGAAGCTCTCGCCGGGGAGCAGGTAGCGGTCGGTCAGCGTCTCCTTGCCGAACTCGGTCAGCAGGTCGTCGCGCGACGGATCGGTCTTGATCGCGAAACGCCGCGGCCTGATCGACTTCGAATCGGCCTCGGCGGCGGACGCGGCCCTGGCCGCCTCGGCCATCGCGCCGGCGGCCGCCTCGGCCACCAGCGCTTCGCTGCCCTGGTCCTTCCTGTCCATCGTCAGTGCCTTGCCGTTCTTCTTCGCCGGGGCTTCCGCGTCGAGCGTGGCTGCATGACCGTTGTCGAGTTCCATCGCCGCTTCGTCCCCGTTGCGAAATTCCATTGCCTGCCGCCCCCGATCGCTCTCGTCCGAATGCCGGACTGGTGTTCGATGTTCCGCATGTGTTCGAATCGGCGGGCGCATTCCAGCCTACCAATCCGCATGCGGCAACGGGGAAAAACTTATCCCCCGCCATGCTCCGGCCGGGCCTTGCGCGGGGTGCCTGCGGCCTTGCGAATCCGGGTGACGGCGCGTGTTGGGCGCGGTCATGCGGAATCTAGGTCTTGTGGGTACCCTCAGCAACCCGACCACAAGATTTATGAATCGGAGGCGAATCGCGATCAAGAGGGTTAAGCGCGGATTAAGCCGCGCGAGAGCCCCTGAAAGCCGGTGTGTCGCCCCGCCAATACACCGCGACGCGCGGGCAAAGCATCACTCGCGCGCTGCGCAAGAGTCAAAATGACTCTGTCGAAAAAAATCTGTGCGTTGCGCGGCCGTGAATCATCGGAATCGGGCCGCGCAATTTTGTGCTAGCAACGCGCATGGCCCGCATTCGATTGCTCGCCGCCCTGCTGCTCGCACCGCTGCTCGTCGGCGCCGGCGAGGTGCTCCCCGAGCCCGATTACGCGAGCGACGCACGCGCGATCGAACGGGTCGTCGAGGACAACTACGCCTACCTCGAGCGGTTCGAGGACGGGCGCATGCCGCTGAGCGACAAGCTGCGCGCCGAGGCCGAGGCGGTCGACAGCCGAGAGGCGCTGATCCGCTATGCCGAACGCGCGCTGGCGACGCTCGCCGACCACCACGCGATCACCGCCAGCTCGCTGGCCGACAGCTGGGCGCTGGTGCCGAGCTACGCGGACCTGTGGGTTGAGCCCGATTTCACGATCGGCGCAGTACGCGAGAACTCGCCGGCCGAACGCGCGGGGATCCGGCAGGGCGACCGCCTGGTGGCCGTCGCCGGCGAACCGGTAACCGAAGCGGTCGCGGCTTTCTGGAGCGACCTCGGCCTGGCGGTGACCCCGGAACGCGCCGGCTACGCCGCGAGAGTCCTCGCCGCCGGGCGGCGCAACGCGGCGCGGCGCCTGACGGTGGCCGGCCCCGGCGGACCGCGCGAGCTGACGCTCGACAGCCTCTATGCAGCGCGGCCCGAAGGCCGCGATCCGCTGACGGTCGGCGAGGCGGCGGACGTGCTGACGATCCGGTTCAACGATTCGCTCGGCGACGGCGCGACGATCGCGGCGTTCGATGCGGCGATGCGGCAGGCCCGGCCGGGACAACCGGTGGTGCTCGACCTTCGCGACACCCCGAGCGGCGGCAACACCACCGTCGCAAGGGCGATCATGGGCTGGTTCGTCGACCGGCCGACCGGCTACCAGATGCATTCGCTGCCGGCCGAGGAGCGCGAGTTCGGAATTCCGCGCCAGTGGATCGAGCAGGTCCTGCCCCGCCCGGGCATGCACCACGACGGGCCGGCGATCGTGAAGGTCGGGCGCTGGACCGGCTCGATGGGCGAAGGGCTCGCGCTCGGCCTCGACGCGATGGGCGCGCGGGTCGAGGGCGGACCGATGGCCGGGCTGCTCGGCGCGGTCTACGACTTCCCGCTGGAGAATTCCGGGCTGGTGCTGAAGCTGCCTGCCGAAAAGCTGTTCCACATCGACGGTACGCCGCGCGAGGCCTTCAACCCGCGCTGACCCGGAACCATGTTGCGCGAGGCAGCTTGGAGAATCGATGAAACCCCTGACCGAAGAGCACCTGGCGATCTTCCGCCGGCACATGGTCGAGATCATCGAGATGCATTTCGACCTCGCCAGCGACGAACTCGGCGGGCGCACGCTCGACCCGGCGCTGAAGCGGGCGCTGCTCGAAGTGCCGCGGCACCTATTCGTGCCGCTGCAACTGGCGACCGCCGCGTATCAGGACACCCCGCTGCCGATCGGGTTCGACAAGACGCTGTCGCAGCCGTTCATCGGCGCGCTGATGCTCGACCTGCTCGAGCTGACACCGGGAACGCGCGTGCTCGAGGTGGGCACCGGGCTCGGCTACCAGGCCGCGGTGATGGCCGAGATGGGCGCCGAAGTATTCAGCGTCGAAGTGGTCGAGGAATTCGCCGAAGCGGCAAGACAGCGCTTCCAGGCGCTCGGCTACGCGGTCGAGGTGCGCATCGGCGACGGCACGCGCGGGTGGGAGGAGCACGCACCGTTCGACGCGATGCTGGTCACCGCGGCCGCCCCCGAGCCGCCGGAGAAGCTGCTCGACCAGCTCGCCCCGGGCGGGCGCATGGTGATCCCGCTCGGCGGCGGCGACGTGCAGCAGCTGAGCGTGGTCGAGAAGACCATCGACGGGCTCGTCGCGACCCGTGCGCTGATGCCGGTGCGGTTCACGCGGCTCGAGCTCGCCGGGTAGGGTAATTCGGCGGGCGTTCGGCTAGCGTGGCGGCATGACCCGGCGACGCGGCCGCCCGCCGCACGACGACCTGCTGACCCCGGCCGAATGGGCGACGCTCGAAGCCGTGCGCCACGGGCTCGGCAACCGGCAGATCGCCGAGCGGCGCGGGGTCAGCGTCGACGCAGTGAAGTTCCACGTCGGCAACGTGCTGGCCAAGCTCGGGCTCGACAACCGGCGGCAGTTGCGGCGCTGGGACGGGGTGCGGCGCAACAGCGCGATGCGGACAAGGAGCGAGGCGATGAGCGAGGGTATCGGGCTGGAGGCCGTCGGGCAGGTGTCGCGCAGCGTCGCCGATATCGCCGATTCGGAACTGTGGTATCGCGACGTGCTTGGGCTGCGGCACGAGTTCACGTTCGGCGAGCTCGCGTTCTTCGACTGCGGCGGGGTGCGACTCTACCTGCAGCAGGGCGAGGTGAAGCCCGAATCGATCCTCTACTTCCGGGTCGGCGACATCCATGCCGCGGCGAAGACGCTCGAGGACAAGGGCGTCGAGTTCGTTTCCGCCCCGCACATGATCCACCGCCACGAGGACGGCAGCGAGGAATGGATGGCGTTCTTCAACGACCTTGAAGGCCGCCCGCTGGCGCTGATGGCGCGGGTCGGCTGAGCCGATTGGCCGCGCCTGCGGCCTGGTGTAGATCCGCCAGCATGGACGACTGGAAACTGCCGTGGGCCGGCGGGTGCCGGTGCGATGCCCTGAGGTTCGAGATCACCGAACCGCCGATGCTGGCCTCGGTATGCCACTGCCGCGGCTGCCAGCGGATGAGCGCGAGCGCCTTCTCGACCACGCTGACGGTCCCCGAAAGCGGGTTCGCGGTGACTGCCGGCGAGACGGCGATCGGCGGCTTGCACGGTGAGGACATCCGCCACCACCATTGCAGTCGCTGCCTGGGCTGGGTGTTCACCCGCACGCCGATGGGGTTCGTCAACGTGCGGGCGACGATGCTCGACGATGCAGGCTGGTTCGTGCCGTTCGTCGAGGTGCAGACGGCCGAGAAGCTGCCGTGGGCCGAAGTGCCGGCCGAGTTCAGTTACGAGCGCTTCCCGTCGTACGAGGAATGGGGCGAACTCGCGGCGGCTTTCGCCGAGCGAGGGGCACGGCCCTGACATCGAGGATGGGCGCCGCCGCCCGGAGGTGCGCCATCTTCACGGCACGAGCACGGTGTCGCGTGCGACGAGGTCGGTCTCGGGGTAGTCGAGCGTGTAGTGCAGCCCGCGGCTCTCGTGGCGTTTGAGCGCGCTCTGCACGATCAGGTCGGCACACTGCAGCAGGTTGCGCAATTCGATCAGGTCGGTGGTGACGCGGAAGTGGCCGTAATAGTCGGCGACTTCGTCGTGCAGCAGCTTGATCCGGTGCGCGGCGCGCTCGAGCCGCTTGGTCGTGCGGACGATGCCGACGTAGTTCCACATGAACCGGCGGATCTCGGTCCAGTTCTGCTTGATGACCACTTCCTCGTCGGAATCGGTCACCCGGCTCTCGTCCCATTCGCGGATCGGCGGCACCGGGTCGAGGTCGTCCCAGCACTTGAGAATGTCCTGCGCCGCCGCCTCCCCAAACACGAAGCATTCGAGCAGCGAGTTCGAGGCGAGGCGGTTGGCGCCGTGAAGGCCGCTTTCGGTGCACTCGCCGGCGGCCCACAACCCGGGCAGGTCGGTGCGCGCATCGAGCCCGATCAGGATGCCGCCGCAGGTGTAGTGCTGGGCGGGCACCACCGGAATCGGCTCGCGGGTCATGTCGATGCCCAGACCGAGCAGCTTCTCGTGGATCGTCGGGAAGTGGCCGGCGACGAAATCGGCCGGCATGTGGCTGATGTCGAGGTGGACGTAGTCGAGGCCGAAGCGCTTGATCTGGTCGTCGATCGCGCGGGCGACGATGTCGCGCGGGGCGAGCTCGGCGCGCGGATCGTAGTCGGGCATGAATCGATGGCCCGTCTCGGGATGCTTGAGCTGGCCGCCCTCGCCGCGCACCGCCTCGGTGATCAGGAAGTTCTTGACCTCGAGATTGTAGAGGCAGGTCGGATGGAACTGCATCATCTCCATGTTGGAGACGCGGCAGCCCGCCCGCCAGGCCATGGCGATGCCGTCGCCGGTCGCGCCGCGCGGCGCGGTCGAGAACTGGTACACGCGCCCCGCCCCGCCCGCGGCCATGACCGTCGCGCGGGCGACGTGGGCCTCGACCCTGCCGGTCGCCGCGTCGAGCGCGTAGACGCCCCACACCCGGCCCGAGCCCGAGTAGCGCTCCTCGTGCCGGCCGGTGATCAGGTCGATGCAGCTGCGGCCGGGCAGCAGGGTGATGTTGGGATTGGCTTCAGCCGCCTTGAGCAGCGCGGCCTGGACTGCCCAGCCCGTGGCGTCGGCGACGTGGACGATACGGCGGTGCGAATGGCCGCCCTCGCGGGTCAGGTGCAAGTCCGCGCCTTCGCGGTTGAACGGCACCCCGAGCTGGCACAGCCGGTCGATCGCCGCAGGGGCACGCTCGATCACGAACTCGACCGTCTCGCGGCGGTTCAGGCCGGCGCCGGCGACCATCGTGTCGCGCACGTGATCCTCGAAACTGTCGCCGGGCTCGAGCACCGCGGCGATCCCGCCCTGCGCCGAGGCTGTCGAGCCGCTCGTCAGCGGCCCCTTGGCGAGCACCAGCACCTTGTGCGTGCGCGCGAGGGTGAGCGCCGCGGTGAGGCCGGCGGCGCCGGACCCGACGATGAGGACGTCATGTTCGTGCCGCGCGGTGGCCATGGCGGTGCTTCATGACGGCAAGCCGCACCGCGGGCAAGGACGAGTTCCGGCCGCCCGGCGAGCACCGGTATGGGAAATCCCCTAGTCTGCGATTGCGCGATTGTTCTTCAGTCGGCGCCATTTCGTGGACATGCGGCCGCCTGTTTCCTCGTTCCGTCCGATCGGCATGCCGCGAGCGCTCGACCGGATCGTGCGGCTTCCGCCGGCGACGGCGTGGATCGTGGTGCTGCTGTGTGTCGATCTTGCCGCGCTCGGCGATCTCGGGTCCGGCCGCGACCTTTGGTTCGGCCCGGTCTACCTCGCCGTGATCTGTCTCGCGGCCTGGACGCTGGGCTGGGCGGCGGGGATGGCGACCGGCGTCGGCTGCATGGCCCTGACCTTCGCGCTCAACGGCATGGGCCTCTACCCCTATGGCCCGGCGGAACTGGCCTGGAACCTGGCGTCGCGCTTCGCGGCGGTCTCGCTCGTCATCACGCTCGTAGCCGGGGCGCGACGCGCCTACCTCCACGAATGGTGGCTCGCGCGGACCGATGCCCTCACCGGGGCGCTCAACCGGCAGGCCTTCTTCGACCTCGGCGCGGCGCTCGCGGGCCAGGGCTGGTGGCGGGTCCTGCTCTATGCCGACCTCGACGATCTCAAGACGATCAACGACGAACGGGGCCACGCGGCGGGCGACGCCTGCCTGAAGGCCTACGCGCGCGCCGTGCGGCGCATCGTCCGCCGGTCGGACCTGTTCGCCCGTGTCGGCGGCGACGAGTTCCTGCTGTTCATGGCCGTCAGGGACGAAGCTGCGGCGCGATCGGTCGCGGTTCGCCTGCACCGCGAAATGAACGGCGTCAGTTTCGGCGACGGGCCGGTGAAGTGCAGCGTGGGCGCGCTGGTCGTACCTCCGGGCGCCTTCGCCATCGACGACCTCGTGCGCCAGGCCGACGCTCTGATGTACCGCGCGAAGCTTCGCGGCGGCTCCCTCGAGGTCGCTGCGGCCTCGCCGTCGAAGCCTGAGGCGCGCGGCGCGAGACGCGCCTCCCCGCTGAGCGTTCCCGGGGCGGGAGATGCACTCGACATCAAGCCGTACGGGGAAAGGCGCGCCGCGCCTTCCCCGCATGCGCAACGCTAGGCCGCGCCGGTCAGCTGGACGAACACGTCCTCGAGGTCGGGCTCGCGGGTGGTGACGTCCTCGATCGCGTAACCGTGCTGCTGGACCAGCGCGAGCACCTGCCCCGCGCTCGAAGCGTCGCGGTCATAGGTGACCTCGAGCGTGCGCGGGTCGATCAGCTCGGCCTTGATGAAGCTCGCTTCCATCGGCGGGCCGGCGAGATCCTTGTCGACCGTTACCCGGACGATCTTCTCGCGCGCCATGCCGACCAGCTCGCGGGTCGGCTTGTCCGCGATCAACTGGCCGTGGTTGATGATCGCGATCCGGTCGCACAGCTGCTCGGCTTCCTCGAGGTAGTGCGTGGTCAGCACCACGGTCACACCCTCGGCATTGAGCTCGCCAACGAGCTCCCACAGCTGGCGGCGCAGCTCTACGTCGACGCCGGCGGTGGGCTCGTCGAGCACCAGTACCGGCGGTGAATGGACCATCGCCTTGGCGATCAGCAGCCGCCGCTTCATCCCGCCCGACAACGTGCGCGCATAGGCGTCGCGCTTGTCGGCGAGGCGGACAGCGGCGAGCAGCGCCTCCGAGCGGCGCAGGTGGCGGGCGATGCCGTACATCCCCGCCTGGTTCTCGAGCACCTCGAACGGGGTGAAGAACGGGTCGAACACGATTTCCTGCGGGACAATGCCGATCGCCCGCTTGGCGTTGCGGTGGTCGCGGTCGATATCGTGGCCCCAGATGGTGACCGTCCCCGAGGTCTTGGTCACGAGCCCGGCCATGATGTTGATCAGCGTCGATTTTCCCGCGCCGTTGGGCCCGAGCAGGCCAAAGATGCGGCCCTCGGGTACGTCGAGGCTCACGCCCTTCAGCGCCTGCTTGGGGGGCGCATCGCCATGGGCCGCGTAAGTCTTGACGAGGTCGCGGATCTCGATCGCTGCCTGTGCCATCCACCCGCCCTTAGAGCGAGCGCGCGCCCGGCGCAAAGGGCGGATGGTTGCCGCGCATCCCGGTTACATCGGCGCGCCCGACGCTCGTTCGAACTTCTGGCGCGCAACGCTGCACGTCGCGGGGAGCCAGGTCCCGGGACATTACGTCGGCGCGTTCGATGTTCGCCTGTTCTGCAGCTGGGCCAGGCGCTTCGCGGCAACCGCGCCATTGCCTCGCGCGCGGACAGAAAGTAAGCGCTGCCGCCGATGGCACACGTCCCCGAGATCACCCTTGTCGACACCCCGCGCGTGCATTGCGACGGCGCGGGCCAGATTCGCCCGGGCGCGGGCTACAAGCCGGCGGCGCTCGGCCATCCGCGCGTCTACCTGCAGATCGACGAGCACGGCTACGTCGACTGTGGCTATTGCGACCGGCGCTTCGTGCTCAAGGGCGGGCCAGCTGACGGGGCCGACCACTCGCAGCTGCCCGACATCGCCTCTGGCGCGAGCCGGCCGCCGCTCGCCTGACCGCGGGCGGCCTTGACGGTCAGCCTCGGTTCACCACTTGGGGTCCATCATCCCATCGCTGTGGGAGAAGGACCATGAAGACTCTTGCCGCGATTCTTGCAGGTGCCGCCCTCGTCCTCACCGGCGCGACCGCCGCCACGGCGCGCAGCGCGGAGGAGAACGAAGCCAGGCTGGCGCGGATGCTCGAAGGCCGCACTGCGGGCGAGCCGGTCAGCTGCATCGCCGCGCTCAACAGCAACCGTATCGAAGTGATCGAGAACGTCGCGATCGTCTACGATGCCGGTGAAACGATCTACGTCGCCCGCCCGAGCAATCCGAAGTCGCTCGGTCGCAACGACGTGGTGGTGATCGAGCGCTTCGGCGGCCAGCTGTGCGCCAACGACGTGATCCGCACGGTCGACCGGTACCAGGGCTACACCACCGGCGCGGTGTTCCTCGACGAGTTCGTGCCCTATCGGCGCAGCTGATCGGGCGCGCGCTCAGGCCGCCGCGCCGAGCTCCAGCCACTCGCGGGCGCTGGTCTCCGGCCCGCTCTCGTTGATCGTCGTGCGACGCATGTCGCGGCGGTAGGCGTTCGAGCGCAGCGGCGTCGCCGCGTGCATCGTGCAGCGATTGTCCCAGATCACGAGGTCGTGCTGCCGCCAGCGATGGCGGTAGACGTACCTGGCCTGGGTCGCGTGGGCATAGAGTTTCTCGACCAGGGCGGTGCCTTCTTCGGGCGCCATCCCGGCAACGCCGACGCAGTGTCCGCCGATGAACAGGGCCTGCCGTCCCGACGGCAGCGTGCGGACCAGCGGGTGTTCGACCGGGCCGAACGGGATGATCCGGCGCATTTCGGGCGTGATTTCGCCCTGGAGCCCGGCGCGGCGGCGGCCCTCCCAGAAATCGTGGATCCCCTTGAGCCCCTCGATCTGCGCCTTCATTTCGGCAGGCAGGTCGTCGCAGGCCGCGCGGGCATCGGCGAACAGGGTGTCGCCGCCGGCCTCGGGCGGCGGGGTCTCGTGGCCGAGCAGCAGCGACCACTTGGTCGGCATCGCGTGGAACGAGCTGTCGGTGTGGAACCGCTCCGCGCCCTGGGCGAGCCTGTACCCTTCCGAGCCGTAGGGAATGATCTCGCCATCGCGGTCGAGGTTGCCGGCGTAGAACAGCTCGGGATCGAGCCTGCGTCGCCCCGGCGGTCCGTCGGCACCGGGCGCGCGGCTGGGTATCTCGAGCGGCCCGAACGCCCGGCTGAAACGCTTGTGCTGCTCGTCTGTCAGGCACGCGTCGCGCACCACGAGAACGCCGTAGCGGTCCATCGTGGCCTCGACGCTCTCGACCAGGTCGGGCGACGGATCGCGCGTCAGATCGGCGCCAATGAGCTCGGCGGCGAACAGCGGATGCAGCGGGCGGACTTCCATGCCCGGGGGCTACCGCACCGGATCGCCGGTTGCAAAACCGCTCGCCGGGTGCGAGCCGTGGCGGATGGCCGAAGCGCTCGACTGGGGAATACTCGCGGAATCGGTGGGGCCGCGCGTGCGGCTGCTGCGCAACGCGCTCACCGCGCGCTCGATCGCCGTCTCGGCGCCCTATGGGCTGCCGACAGGGTCGCTGACCGTGCTGGCGTTGATCGCGGCCAACCCGGGCTGCTCGCAAAGCGCGCTCGCCGGGAGGGCGGGGGTCAACAAGTCGGCACTGGTCGGAATCGTCGACCAGCTCGAGGCGCGGGGCCTCGCCGCCCGCGAGCGCGTCTCGGGTGACAGGCGGCGCAACCGGCTGACAGTCACCGCTGAGGGCGAGGCGGCGATGCAGACGCTGTTCGCCGCGGTCTCGGCCGAGGAAGGGCCGATCCGCGAAGCGCTGGGACCGGGAGGCCTGGAGACGCTGCTCGACCTGCTCGACCGGGCGATCGCCGCGGTCGAGCGAAAGTAGCGCGGGATCTTGTCACGCGGAGACGCGGAGGCTCCTTGCGGCCAGGCCGCTCTGGCCCCCTCTGCGTCTTCGCGCGCATCTCCCTCGAGACATCCTCCCGGGAGGGACTGTCCCTGCGTGAGCGCTGCGCGAGAGGTCAGCGGGGCAGTTCGGAAACGCCCATCAGCGCCTCGTCGACGGCACGGGCGCACTGGCGGCCTTCGCGGATCGCCCAGACGATCAGCGACTGGCCGCGGCGCATGTCACCGCAGGCGAACACCCTGTCCTCGCTGGTGGCATAGGTCACCGTGTCGGCGTCGACATTGCCGCGTTCGTTGAGGCGCACGCCCGACTGGGCGATCATCCCGGCCTTGCGCGGGCCGACGAAGCCCATCGCCAGCAGGATCAGATCGGCCGGGAGCACGAACTCGCTGCCCGGGATCTCCTTCATCTGCCCGCCTTCCCACTCGAGGCGGGCGCACTTGAGCCCGGTGACAACGCCGTTCTCGCCGACGACTTCCTTGGTCAGGATCGACCAGTCGCGCTCGACGCCTTCCTCGTGGCTCGAGGAGGTCCGCAGCTTCATCGGCCAGTGCGGCCAGGTCAGCGCCTTGTTTTCCTTCTCGGGCGGCTTGGGCATGATCTCGATCTGGGTGACGCTCTTGGCGCCCTGGCGGTTCGAGGTGCCGACGCAGTCCGAGCCGGTGTCGCCGCCGCCGATCACGATCACGTGCTTGCCGGTCGCGACCAGCGTGCCGCGCGGTGCGGCGCGCTCCTCGCTGTCGCCGGCGTTGCGCTTGTTCTGCTGGGTCAGGAATTCCATCGCCAGCCGCACGCCGGGCATCTCGGCGCCCGGGATGTTGAGCTGGCGCGGCTCCTCGGCCCCGCCGGCGAGCACGACCGCGTCGAAGTTCTCGCGCAGCGACTTCATCGACACGTCGACGCCGACCTCGGTCGAGGTTTTGAAGGTCACCCCCTCGGCCTCCATCTGCACCGCACGGCGGTTGATGAGGTGCTTCTCCATCTTGAAGTCGGGGATGCCGTAGCGGAGCAGCCCGCCGATGCGGTCGGCCTTCTCGAACACCGTGACCGCATGGCCGGCGCGGGCCAGCTGCTGGGCGCAGGCGAGGCCGGCGGGCCCCGAGCCGACGACGGCGACGGTCTTGCCGGTCTTGCGAGCGGCCGGCTGCGGCTCGATCCAGCCTTCCTTCCACCCGCGGTCGGCGATCGCGCATTCGATCGACTTGATGGTCACCGGCTGGTCGATGATGTTGAGCGTGCAGCTCGCCTCGCACGGCGCCGGGCACACCCGGCCGGTGAACTCGGGGAAGTTGTTGGTCGAGTGCAGGTTGTCGAGCGCCTCGCGCCAGTCGGCCTCGTAGACGAGGTGGTTCCAGTCCGGGATCATGTTGTTCACCGGACAGCCGTTGTGACAGTAGGGGATGCCGCAGTTCATGCACCGCGCGGCCTGGTTGCGCAGGGCTTCCTCGCTGTGCGGGATGATGAACTCGCGGTAGTGGCGGATGCGTTCCTTCGGATCGGCGTAGCCGCGATCCTGGCGGTCGATCTCGAGGAAGCCGGTTTCCTTGCCCATGTCGCTCAGTTCCAGAAAGATTCAGCCGTCATCCCGGCGAAAGCCGGGAGCGAATGCCTCGAGCGCGGCGCCGGACCGCACGAGGTCCCGGCTTTCGCCGGGATGACGGGGTAGGGGGAAGTCATCGTCACTCGGCGGCAACGAAAGCCGCTTCCTCGCGCTCGGCCTCGAGCTGGCGCAGCGCGGCGGCGTAGTCGCGAGGCATGACCTTGACGAACTTCGTCACCGCGTTATCCCAGTCGTCGAGCAGCTCGGCCGCCCGCTTCGAGCCGGTGTGCAGCTTGTGCCGTTCGACGAGGATGCGCAGCCGCTCGGCGTCGTGGCGCAGCATGTCGCCCATGCCGTAGTCCTCGACCGAGACCGGTCGTTGCTGCGGCCGGCCGGTGCCGTCCTCCTCGTCGCGCTCGGGCGAGACCGGCAGGAGGTCGACCATCGCGGTGTTGCACAGCTCGGCGAAGCGCCCTTCCGGATCGTAGACGTAGGCGACGCCGCCCGACATCCCGGCCGCGAAGTTGCGCCCGGTCTTGCCGAGGACGACGACGACGCCGCCGGTCATGTATTCGCAGCCGTGGTCGCCGGTGCCCTCGACCACCGCGATCGCGCCCGAGTTGCGCACCGCGAAGCGCTCGCCCGCGACGCCGTTGAAGTAGGCCTCGCCGGCGATCGCGCCGTAGAGCACGGTGTTGCCGACGACGATGTTGTCGGTCGCCTCGCGGTCGACGTGAGTGGGCTGGCGGACGATCACGCGGCCGCCCGAGAGGCCCTTGCCGACGTAGTCGTTGGCGTCGCCGACGAGGTCGAGCGTGACGCCGTGGACCAGCCAGGCACCGAAGCTCTGCCCGGCGACGCCCTTGAAGCTGATCCGCAGCTGGTCGGGCTTGAGGCCCGCGTGGCCGTGACGGCGGGCGATCTCGCCCGAGAGCATCGCCCCGACCGTGCGGTTGACGTTGCGGATCGTGCGCTCGAGCACGATCGTCTCGCCGTTCTCGATCGCCGGGCGCGCGGCCTCGATCAGCTCGTTGTCGAGCGCCGCGGCGAGGCCGTGGTCCTGCTCGATCGTCTGGTGCAGCCGCGCGCCCTCGGGCAGCGGGACCCGGTGCAGCAGGCGCGACAGGTCGACGCCGCCGGCTTTCCAGTGGTCGATCGCCTTCTTCATGTCGATCCGGTCGACCCGGCCGATCATCTCCTCGACGGTACGGAAGCCCATCTCGGCCATGATCCGGCGCAGTTCCTCGGCGACGAAGAAGAAGTAGTTGATCACGTGCTCGGGCTGGCCGGTGAAGCGCGCACGCAGCACAGGGTTTTGCGTCGCGACGCCGACCGGGCAGGTGTTGAGGTGGCACTTCCTCATCATGATGCAGCCGGCGGCGATCAGCGGCGCGGTGGCGAAGCCGAACTCGTCGGCGCCGAGCAGCGCGCCGATCGCGACGTCGCGGCCGGTGCGGATGCCGCCGTCGACCTGCACCGCGATGCGGCTCCTGAGGTCGTTGAGCAGCAGCGTCTGCTGGGTTTCGGCGAGGCCGATCTCCCACGGGCTGCCAGCATGGGTCAGCGAGGTCAGCGGCGAGGCGCCGGTGCCGCCCTCGTAGCCCGAGATCGTCACGTGGTCGGCGCGCGCCTTGGAGACGCCCGCGGCGACCGTGCCGACGCCAACCTCGGAGACCAGCTTGACCGAGATGCGCGCCGCCGGATTGACGTTCTTGAGGTCGTGGATCAGCTGCGCGAGATCCTCGATCGAGTAGATGTCGTGGTGCGGCGGCGGCGAGATCAGGCCGACGCCCGGGGTCGAGTGACGGACCTTGCCGATCACCTTGTCGACCTTGTGGCCGGGCAACTGGCCGCCCTCGCCGGGCTTCGCGCCCTGCGCCATCTTGATCTGGATGTCGTCCGAATTGACCAGGTACTCGGTGGTCACGCCGAAGCGGCCCGAGGCGACCTGCTTGATCCGGCTGCGCAGCGAATCGCCGTTCGGCAGCGGCTTGAAGCGGTCGGGCTCTTCGCCGCCCTCGCCGGTGTTGGAGCGCCCGCCGATGCGGTTCATCGCGATTGCCAGCGTGGTGTGCGCCTCGCGGCTGATCGAGCCGAAGCTCATCGCGCCGGTGGCGAAGCGCTTGACGATCTCCTCGGCCGGCTCGACTTCCTCGAGCGGCAGCGGCTGATCGGCCTTCTTGAGTTCCATCAGCCCGCGGATCGTCAGCAGCCGCTCCGACTGCTCGTTGATCGCCTTGGCGAACTCCTCGTAGGTGGACCACGAGTTGCCGCGCACCGCGTGCTGCAGGTTGGCGACCGTCTCCGGCGTCCAGGCGTGGTCCTCACCGCGCAGGCGGTACTGGTAGATGCCGCCGACATCGAGCATGTTGCGATAGATCGGGTTGTCGCCGTAAGCCGCCGCGTGGCGGCGCACCGCCTCTTCCGCCACTTCCTTGAGGCCGACACCCTCGATCGTGGTCGCGGTGCCGGTGAAGTACTTGTCGACGAAAGCGCTCGACAGCCCGACCGCGTCGAAGATCTGCGCACCGCAATAGGACTGGTAGGTCGAGATGCCCATCTTGGACATGACCTTGAGGATGCCCTTGCCGACCGCCTTGATGTAGTTCTTCTTGAGCTGCCAGACGTCGAGGTCGGGGAACTTCTCCGCCTGGATCTGCTCGATCGTCTCGAAAGCGACGTAGGGGTTGATCGCCTCGGCGCCGTAGCCCGCCAACGCGCAGAAGTGGTGCACCTCGCGCGCCTCGCCGGTCTCGACCACGAGCCCGGTCTGCATGCGCAGGCCCTGGCGGACGAGGTGGTGGTGCACGGCGGCAGTCGCCAGCAGCGCGGGCATAGGGATGCGGTCCGGGCCCTGCGCGCGGTCGCTCAGGATCAGGATGTTCTTGTCGGCCAGCACCGCCTCGGTCGCAGCCCAGCACATTTCCTTGATCGCCATCTCGAGGCCTTCGGCCCCGGATTCGGCGGCCCAGGTGATGTCGATCGTCTCGGTGCGGAACGCGCCGTCGAGCGAGGCCTCGACCGAACGGATCTTCTCGAGATCCTTGTTGGTCAGGATCGGCTGGTCGACCTCGAGCCGCTTGTGCGTGCCGGCGTCGTGCCCGAGCAGGTTCGGACGCGGGCCGATCATCGAGGTCAGGCTCATCACCAGCTCCTCGCGGATCGGGTCGATCGGCGGGTTGGTGACCTGGGCGAAGTTCTGCTTGAAGTAGTCGTAGAGCAGCCGCGGCCGGCGGCTGAGCACGGCGATCGGTGTATCCGTGCCCATCGAGCCGATCGGATCGTCGGCGTTGAGGGCCATCGGCTCGAGGAACTTGCTGATGTCCTCCTGCGTGTAGCCGAACGCCTGCTGGCGATCGAGCAGCGTGGTCGTCTCCTCTCGCACCGCCTCGCGGTCGGTCTCGATCGCCTCGAGGTCCTTGAGCTTGTACTGGGCCTTGTCGAGCCACTTCTCGTAGGGCGCGGCCTGGGCGAGCTCGGCCTTGAGTTCCTCGTCCTCGACGATGCGGCCCTGCTCGAGGTCGATCAGCAGCATCTTGCCCGGCTGCAGGCGCCACTTGCGGACGATGTCCTCTTCGCGGAACGGCAGCACGCCGCTCTCCGAGGCCATGCAGACGACGTCGTCGCGGGTGATCGTGAAGCGCGCCGGCCTCAGGCCGTTGCGGTCGAGCGTTGCGCCGATCTGGCGGCCGTCGGTGAAGGCGACCGCGGCTGGCCCGTCCCACGGTTCCATCAGCGCGGCGTGATACTCGTAGAACGCCTTGCGCGCGGGATCCATCAGCGGGTTGCCCGACCACGCTTCCGGAATCAGCATCATCATCGCGTGCGCGAGGCTGTAGCCGCCGAGCAGCAGCAGCTCGAGCGCGTTGTCGAGGCAGGCGGTGTCCGACTGCCCGTGCGGGATGATCGGCCAGAGCTTGTCCAGGTCGGCGCCGAGCAGCGGCGATTCCATCGTCCGCCGGCGGGCGTTCATCCAGTTCACGTTGCCGCGGACGGTGTTGATCTCGCCGTTGTGCGCGATCAGCCGGTACGGATGGGCGAGCTTCCAGCTCGGGAACGTGTTGGTCGAGAAACGCTGGTGGACGAGCCCGAGCGCCGAGACGCAATCGGGATCGCGCAGGTCCTCGTAGAAGCTGCCGACCTGGTTCGCCAGCAGCAGGCCCTTGTAGACCACCGTGCGGCTCGAGAAGCTCGGCAGGTACAGATGGGTGATCTCGGGCAGGCCGTGCTTCTCGGCGAGCGCCGCGAGCGGGTTCTGGGTCTGCTTGCGGATAACGATCAGCTTGCGCTCGAACGCGTCCTGGTCGGCACAGTTCTCGCCGCGGCCGACGAAGCACTGGCGGATCATCGGCATCGATTCGAGCACGGCCTTGCCGAGCCCGGCCTCGTTGACCGGCACGTCGCGCCAGCCGATCAGCCGCTGCCCTTCCTTGGCGATGAACTTCTCGAACTGGCCGCAGATGAACTCGCGCGCCTCGTCGTTCTGCGGCAGGAAGCACATCGCCACCGCGTATTCGCCCGGCGGCGGCAGGGTCAGGCCCTGCGATTCGGCCCACTTGCGGTAGAGCGGATCGGGGATCTGCAGCAGGATGCCGGCGCCGTCGCCGAGCAGCGGATCGGCCCCGACCGCGCCGCGGTGATCGAGGTTGGCGAGAATCTCCAGCGCCTGGCTCACGATAGCGTGCGACTTCGCGCCCCTGATGTGGGCGACGAAGCCTACGCCGCACGAGTCATGCTCGTTGCGCGGATCGTAGAGGCCTTGCGGCGCAGGGTACTCGGTCAAACTCATCAATCTTCCTGTTTCGGTCGGGGAGATACCCGCCCCGCCGCCGGCACACCGGCGACGCAGCGAATCACCCGGAGACCGGGTGCCTCGAAAATGTCGCGAGGGTTTCCCATGGCGACAGGAAACAGTTTTGGCAAGTTTCGGCCGTTAGCGCCACAAAGTTGCGCGTCTATGCGGGGAAGAGCAATTTTGCGTCAGGCGCTGCCGCTCATCCTCTGAAGGTTGGCGAGTGCGGCGCGCAGCGCGGCATCGGTCTGGGCCGGATCCGGCTCGGGCGAGGCCGCAGGCCGTGCCGGCGGCGCGCCGAAATCATGCGGGGCCGCCGCATCGCTGTGCACCTCACGGCGAGCAGGCGACGCAGCCCCGCCGATCGCGGTCGGCCGGCCGAAATAGGCTGCCATCGCCTGCGCCGCTTCCTCCGCCGGGGCCGCTTCGAGCTCGGCCGGCAGGGCCGTGGCATTGCGAGCGGCCCATTCGCGGCGCCGTTCGATCGACGCGCGCAGACGCTCGGCAAGATCGACAAGGCCCATCTCTTCGAAAGTTTCGGGCGTCCGGCTTTCGTGCGCGGCGGGCGGTTCGGCGCACTCCGGCTGTTCCACGCGCGGCGCGTACGAAGGCGCCGAGAAATCCACTGACTCACGCTGTTCGGCGGGGGCCGGTCCGCGATCGACGGCCCTTGGCGGGGGTTCAGCGAACGCTTCCGGAGTCGTCGCCACGATCGGCGGCACGGGATCGAAGCCTGACATTCCCGAATCCTCCGTTTCGAAAGCGTGATCCTCGCGCCGCGAATTTTCGTCGGCCGAGGTTGCCCGATCGTGGACCGGCAGGCCGTGAGGGTCGAACACTTCCTCGTCACCGAATTCGTCGCGCACGTTGATCGGACGGCGAACGCCGGAGGGGAAACGGAGTCGCTGCGGCTCCTCGTCCTCCACCTCGTGTGGCGCGGCCACGCGCCGGGCGATCGCCCGGCCTATCGCCGCTCCCGCGATGGCGGCGACGACCGCGACCAGCAAGCGAGCGGTGCCGCCGAGCGGCGGAGCGGCGCCGGGGAGCACTGAGGCGAGCCCCGTGATCTCGACCAATCGGTCGAGCAGCACCGGGGGCAGGATCAGCGAGCCGAGCCCGAGCAGCGTGGCGAACCACGCGGCGACGATCGCCGGGAACGCCGGATGCGTGACGATCGCCGGCCGCTGCATGGCCTCGTCTTCGTCGAAACTGTCGAACATGCTCGTCGCCACCGGTTGTCCCCATTCCTCCAATGACTGTCCGCGCCGCGCGACCAGCCGCGGATCAGGCCGCGTCCGCGAGCCGATCATGTGCCGTGGAGCCTAGGAGGGTTTGGTAAACGTCCCGATAACGCCTGACGTTGCGCGACCAGTCGTGGTTCGCGGCGACGTGGGCGCGACCGGCCTCGCGCAGGGCCGGCCAGTCGGCACGGCGGTCGAGCAGCTCGGCGAGCGCGGCGGCGCAGCGCGCGGGATCGTCAGGGGCGAACAGGACGCCGGTCTTGCCGTCGGCGATCAGCTCGCGGTGGCCGCCGACGCTCGAGGCGGCGACCAGCTTGCCCTGCGCCATCGCCTCGAGCGGCTTGAGCGGCGTGACCAGCTCGGTCAGCCGGCTCGCCTTGCGCGGGTAGGCCATCACGTCGCACAGCGAGTAATAGCGATCGACCTCGGCATGCGGGACGCGGCCGACGAAACGGATCGCCGCGGAGGCCGGTGAGGCCTGGGCGCGCTTCTCGAGGCTGTCCACCATCGGCCCGCCGCCGACCAGCAGCAGGCGTGCATCCGGGTGCCGGGCGATCAAGGCGGGCATCGCCTCGATCAGGTCGTCGAGCCCCTCGTAGTCGTAGAAGCTGCCGATGAACCCGATCACCGGCCCACCGCCGATCCCGAGCTCGGCGGCGAGCGCTGCGTCGCGCGGGAGCGGCGTGCCGAACAGCTCGAGATCGACGCCGTTGGGCATGGTCCCGATCCGCTCGGGGGCGAAGCCGCGGGCAATGAGGTCGTCGCGCAGGCCGCGGCAGATGGTCATGACCGCATCGGCTCCGGCGACGACATGGTTCTCGAGCCCGCGCGTCAGGCGGTAGCGGAGCGATCCTTCACGGCCAGTGCCGTTGCCGACCGCGGCGTCCTCCCAGAACGCGCGAATCTCGTAGACCAGCGGCAGTCTGTGACGCCGCGCGGCGCGGAGCGCAGCGAGGCCGCATAGTGCAGGCGAGTGCGCGTGAAGGACGTCCGGGCGCCATTCGCCGACCAGTGTGCCGATCGCCTCGGCGAGCGCGCCGATCTCGCGCCATTCGCGCAGCAGGGGGAGCCCGGTGACCTTGCCGGGGGTGCGGTGAAAGCGGAGGCCGTCGATGGTCTCGAGCGCCGGGCCGGTGGCCGTGTGCCTGAGGCCCGTTATCCCGCGAACCTCGATTCCGTCAGCCAGCTGGGCCTTCATGATCGCGCGCGTGCGGAACGCGTAGCCGCTGTGCATCGGCAGCGAGTGATCGAGGACGTGGAGGACGCGCAGCATCGCCGCCTGCCTGCCACGACAAGCTTAACGGCGCGTCAACCGCGAGCGCGTAAGGCCGGGCGGAGACTGCCGGGAGCCTGGGCTTGATCGACATCTTCACCCTCGCGCTGACGCACAGCCTGATCGCGCTCGCGCTGTGGCGCATGCTGTTCCGCGCCGATCTCGACGTCGACGAGACAGCAAAGCCCCCGCCGCCACCGCCATGGCGTCGCCGGCGCCAACCGGAAGGGACCGGGCGTGCTTGACCTCGCGCTGGTCGGCTTCATCGCCCTGTTCCTCGCGCTCGGCCTCAAGCGGCCGTTCTTCTGGGTGCTGGCCTACATCTACATCGACGTCGTCGCGCCGCAGAAGATCGGCTGGGGCTTCATCCAGTCGCTTCCCGTCTCGCTGATCGCGTTTGCCGCGGCCTTCCTCGGATGGCTGTCTCTTGACCGCAAGGAAGGCACGCGATTCACCTTGCGCCAGGGCCTGATCCTCGTGCTCCTCGTGTGGTGTTTCATCACCACGCTCGGCGCCGTCTTCCCCGAGGCCGCGTGGAAAAAGTGGGATTGGGTGTGGAAGGCGCTGATCTTCGCCGCGTTCCTGCCGCTGACGCTGCGCACCAAGCTGAGGATCGAGGCCGCGACGCTGATCATCGTGCTGTCGATCGGCACGATCATCATCAACGGCGGCATCAAGACCGCGCTCGGTGGTGGCGGCTACGGCACGCTCGCGCTGCTGGTGCAGGAGAACGCGGGGCTCTACGAGGGGTCTATCCTGTCGACCGCGACGATCGCGACGATCCCGCTGGTGCTGTGGCTCGCGCGGCACGGCACGATCTACCGGCCGGACTGGATGGTGCGGCTGTTTGCGGCGGCGCTGATCTTCGCCTGCCTGCTGATCCCGATCGGTACCTCGGCGCGCACGGGCCTCGTCTGCATCGGGGTGCTCGGCGTGCTGATGCTGCGCTCGGTGCGCTACAAGTTCGTCTACGCCGGGCTCGCGGGGCTCGCGCTCGTCGCGGCGATCCCGTTCCTGCCGCAGAGCTATCTCGAGCGGATGGGCACGATCACCGCGCATGAAGGCGACCAGAGCGCCTCGACGCGCGTGCAAGTCTGGCTGTGGACGCTCGACTATGTGTCGGAACACCCGCTCGGCGGCGGTTTCGACGTCTATCTCGGCAACAGCTTCACCTACGAGACGCGCCGGGTGACGGGCGAGGAGAACAACCGCACGATCGAGTACGACGTGGTGACCGACGAGGCCCGGGCGTTCCACTCGTCGTACTTCGAGATGCTCGGCGAGCAGGGCTGGCCGGGATTGTTCCTGTGGCTGTGGCTGCAGGGACTCGGCGTCTGGCAGATGGAGCGCCTGCGGTGGTTCTTCGGCCGCAGGAAGGTGGGCGACGAGGGGACGGACGGCCGGGCGACCTGGCAATGGGGCCTCGCCACGGCGCTGCAGCAGGCCCAGATCATCTACATGGTCGGCTCGCTGTTCGTCGGCATCGCGTTCCAGCCGTTCATGTTCCTGCTGGTCGGGCTGCAGTGCGCGCTGTGGAGCTACGTCAAGCGGACCGAGGGACTTGGCGGGCCGCGCAAGGCCCGGCTGGCGCTGGTGGCGCGGCCTAGCGCCTCGTGATTGCCGGCGAGGCGGCGCGCGCCTTGCCGGAAACGGCCCAGCGTTCAGAACCCCAGCGTGCGACGACCCGCTCGGCTGCGGCCTTGCGTTCGCCGCCGAGCGCGTTCCACGACAGGCAATGCCGGGAGGGCCGGGCAAAGCAGGTCTCGCCGCGATCGAGCCGCAGCGAGACAATGCCGAAGCGGTCGTCGACCAGGGCTATTGCCGAGGGTGCCTCGAGTTCGCCGATGTGCATGAACGGGCGCTGCGCGGGGGGCACGGGCGGCCGCCCCGCGATGAGGTCGAGCAGGATGCCGCGGTAGTCGCTGAGCGCGATCGGGCCGGCCAGGCCGCCAAGCGGGCGGCTGGCGACGAGGAAAGTCGCGTACTGCGCATCGTCGATCACGTGGCCGTGCCCGAGGAAGCCGTCCTCGAACAGCGCCTCACCGTGATCGCCAGTGACGAGCAGGATCGTCTCGTCCCAGACGCCGAGCCGCCGGAGCCGATCGATCAGGAGGCCGAGGTGCGTGTCGGCATGGGCGACCGCGTTCCAGTAGGTCTCGGCGACGCGCTCCTTGTTGGCGGCCGTGATCTCGGACCGCGGCAGCGGTTTGCCGACCCGCTCGGACACGCCCGGGTGGTGGTACGGAAAATGCGCCGACTGGAAGTTGAGATAGACGAACCGCGGCTCGCTCCACGCCTCGGATGCGCCGAGCGCACGGTCGAATTCGCGCAGGAGGATCGCCTCGTCGACGAGCAGCGAACCCTGCGCGGCGAAGCTGAACGCCCGCTCGTCGCGCAGCGTCTCGGCGTCCACGAAGACCTCGGCGTTCTCGCGCATCGCCACCGTGTCGGAGATGTCGCCGAAGTCCTCCGGCTGGCCCGAGAACACGCCGATCCGGTAGCCCGCGCGCCTGAGCTCGGCGAACAGCGAGGGATCGCCGCGCCGCGGGGCGAGACGGCCGGCGAAGATCGACTTCAGCGAGGCGGTAGTGAAGCCGACGTGGCTGTAGGCCGGGGCGACCGCCCCGCCCGCGGCGGCCAGCGCCTCGAGGTTGGGCGCGACCGGCCGGCCGCCGATCCGCTTGCCGAGCACGTCGGTGCGCACGCTCTCGAGCACGACGATCACGACGTGGGGCCGGGTGTCGAGCCCGGCGAGCGCCGGCCGCGCTTCGGGAACGGTGACGAGCTGCAAGTCACCGCCGTAGCCGTCCTCGTCGATGCCGTTGCCGGGCACGTCGAGCGCCAGCGGGTGGCGGGCCGGGTCGAACGGATGCGCGTCGGTCGCCAGGCCAACCAGGCCGTAGCCATCGCGGTCGAAGTCGGTGGCGAGCGCGGCGAGGTTCGCGGCCGCCTGCCAGGCCAGCGTGCGCTGGAGGCCCCTGGCGCTGTCCTCGGCGATGCGGGGGACCGCGACCAGCGCCAGTGCGAGCAGCGCGGTGCAGGCGGCCAGCCAGCGGCCGCGCGGCGGCCTTGCCGGTTCGGCCGGCAGGGCCCCGGCAAAGCGCCGGGCGAGGCGCGAGGCCAGCCACCAGGCAAGCGCCAGCGCGGCGAGGCCCCAGGCGATCTCGTTCTTGCCGAACAGCAGCGCGTCGGCGAGGCTGCCGCCGCCGAGCTGCTTGAGCCGTGCGAAACTCACCGCGTCGCTGAAATAGGAATGCAGCTGGTACTGCGCGGTCAGTGCCAACAGCCCGAGCCCGAGATAGAGGAACGCGAAGCCGAGCAGCGCCTGCCAGCCGGGCCGGTTGCGGGCGAGCTTCGCGCAGAGCCACCAGGCGAGGAGCGCCGCAAAGGCCTGCGAGACGAGGTAGCCGGCCGCGAACAGCGCGAGCTCGCCTGGCCGGTCGACCGCACTCGAGGTGCCGAACCCGCTGGTGAACACGCCGTACTTGCGGTCGGCGATGGCGAGCTCGACCGCGCCGAGGCCGAGCGCGGCCAGCGGCACGAGCGGCACGGGCCGCAAGAGGCGCGCGAGACGTCGGCCCAACATGGTTGCCGTCACTCCATCGACCGGGCGTTAACGAGCAGCCCGATTTAGCGCCGCCTGGTTAACCAAGTGCTGGTCCTGGGGGGCGTTTCGCGGCGCGTTCCCGGCCGCCCGGCGGCGGATCAGCCGCGCGCGTTGGCGCGGATCCAGTCCTCGACCACAGGCGCGATTCGCCGGCGCCATTTGCTGCCGTTGAAGATGCCGTAGTGGCCGACGTCCTCGGCGAGGTAGTACTTCTTCCTCGATGCCGGCAGGTGCGGCGCGAGGTCGAGCGCGGCGCGGGTCTGGCCGATGCCCGAGATGTCGTCGCGCTCGCCTTCGATCGCGAGCATCGCGGTATCACGGATCGCATCGGGATCGATCGGCTTGCCGCGGTGGACGAACTCGCCCCTCGGCAGCGAGTGCTTCTGGAACACGTGCTCGATCGTCTGCAGGTAGAACTCGGCGGTCATGTCGCAGACCGACAGGTACTCGTCGTAGAACCGCTTGGTCGCCGCGGCGCTGTCGTGATCGCCGAGCGTCAGGTGCTTGAACATCTCGTAGTGGCTCATCAGGTGGCTCTCGAGGTTCATCGAGAGGAACCCGGCGAGCTGCAGGAAGCCCGGGTAGACCGGCCGCCCGGCGCCCGGATAGTTGAGCGGCACGGTGGCGATCACGTTGTTGACGAACCAGCTCAGCGGGCGGCGCACGGCAACGTCGTTGACCGAGGTCGGGCTCGCCCGCGTGTCGATGGGCCCCCCCATCATCGTCAGCGTGACCGGGCGGCACGGATCGTTCTCGGCGCCCATGATGGCGGTCGCCGCGAACGCGGGGACAGATGGCTGGCACACCGCGAGCACGTGCGTCCCCTCGCCGACGAAGCGAAGGAACTCGATCAGGTAGTCGATGTAGTCGTCGAGGTCGAAATGGCCCTCGGACAGCGGGACCATCTTGGCGTCCGCCCAGTCGGTGATCCACACGTCCTGGTGGTGGACCATGCGGGCGACCGTGCCGCGCAGCAGGGTCGCGTAGTGGCCGCTCATAGGCGCGACGATGAGCAGCCTGGGCGCGTCCGCGGGCAGTCCTTCGCGGCGGAAATGACGCAGCGCGCCGAACGGCTTCTCGAGCACGACGGTTTCCTCGACCGCGTACTCCCTGCCATCGACCGTCACCTGGCGAATCCCGAACTCGGGCTTGCCGCGCTCCTCGTAGAGATGGGCGAAGACCTGCAGCGCGCTGGCGATGATCGGGCCGGTGCCGAAGTAGCCCATCGGCAACGCCGGGTTGCTGAACAGCTTCGCGCCGATCGCAGCCCAGTTGCTCGCGCTGTTGAGCAGCGACCGGTGCAGCTCGTAGGCGTCGTAGAGCAAGTCGGCAGAATCCTTTCGCCCCCTATCTGGCGTCTCCGGGGCGATGTTGCAATGCGGCAGGATTCCGGGACGGGCTTTCCCCCGCCGGCTGCCATTGCAGGCACCCCGCGCTTCAATCCCCGGCCCATATCGGCTAACGCCCGCGCGCAATGGCCCGCACCCCCGCAAAGCCCGACGTCAAGCCCGCTTCAACGCTGGGCCCGCTACGGATGATCTTCAGCGCGGCGGCGCGCTATCCGGGCAAGGCCGCACTGGCGCTGCTGGCACTGCTGATCACCGCGGCGGCGACCCTGGCGATCCCCTCTGCCTTCCGCCTGATCATCGACCGCGGCTTTGCCGAGGGAGTGGATCCCGCCGAGATCGGGCGCTGGTTCCGCTACCTGCTGATGATCGTCGCGGTGCTGGCGATCGGGACCGCGTGCCGGTTCTACTTCGTCTCGTGGCTCGGCGAGCGCGTGGTTGCCGACATCCGCCTCGCCGTGCAGCGCAACCTGCTGAGGCTCTCGCCGGGCTTCTTCGAGCACAATTCCCCGAGCGAGATATCCTCGCGCATGACCGCCGACACCGCGCAGATCGAGCACGTCGTCGGGACGACGCTGTCGGTCGCGCTGCGCAACGGGCTGATGGCCGTCGGCGGCGTCGGCTACCTGCTCTATCTCGCACCCAGACTGACGGCGATGCTGTTGATCGGCGTGCCGGTTGTGCTGCTGCCGATCCTCTGGTTCGGGCGCCGGCTGCGGCGGATCTCGCGGGAAAGCCAGGACCGCGTCGCCGATGTCGGCTCGATGGTGTCCGAAGTGCTGGGGGCGATGAAGATCGTCCAGGGATTCAACCAGGAGCAGCGCGAGGAAGCCCGGTTCGCCGTCGCCGTCGAGCGTACGTTCGATACCGCGCGCAAGCGCATCCTCATGCGCTCGACGCTGACCGGCGTGTTCATCGCGCTGATCTTCGGTTCGATCAGCATGCTGCTGTGGCAGGGCGCCGTGCAGGTCGCCGAGGGCACGCTGAGCGGCGGTACGATCGCCGCGTTCGTGCTGACCGGGATGCTCGTTGCCGGATCGTTCGGCTCGCTGGCGGAGGTCTACGGCGACCTGCTGCGCGGCGCCGGCGCGGCGAGCCGGCTCGAGGAGCTGCTGCGAGAGAAGCCCGAAATCGCCCCACCGGCGCGGCCGGTGGCGCTGCCCGAACCGCCGCGTGGGGCGCTCGCGTTCCAGAATGTCACATTCCGCTACCCGACGCGGCCCGACGCGCCGGCGATCCACGACTTCAACCTGACGGTGGAGCCCGGCGAGACGGTCGCCATCGTCGGGCCGTCGGGAGCCGGCAAGTCGACGATCTTCCAGCTCGCCGAGCGGTTCTACGATCCGCAGGTGGGCACGATCAGGCTCGACGGCGTGCCGCTGACCCAGGCGGACCCGGCCGACGTGCGGCGGCGGATCGCGCTGGTGCCGCAGGAAGGCACGCTGTTCGCCGCGAGCGCCCGCGACAACCTGCGTTACGGCAACTGGGACGCGAGCGAGGAAGCGATCTGGGAAGCCGCGCGCGCGGCCAATGCCGAGGATTTCCTGCGCGCGCTGCCCGAAGGACTCGACACGTTCCTCGGCGAAGGCGGTGCGCGGCTTTCGGGCGGGCAGCGGCAGCGCGTCGCGATCGCCCGCGCGCTGCTGCGCGATGCACCGATCCTGCTGCTCGACGAGGCGACGAGCGCGCTCGACGCCGAGAGCGAGCGGCTCGTGCAACAGGCGCTCGAACGGCTGATGGAGGGGCGCACGACTCTGGTCATCGCGCACCGTCTGGCGACCGTTCGCGCGGCCGACCGGATCGTGGTCATGGACGAGGGGCGGATCGTCGAGGAAGGCACCCACGCGACGCTCAGCGGCGCCGGCGGCCTCTACGCGCGCCTAGCCGCACTGCAGTTCGACAGCGCGGCAGCCGCATGAGCGATTCGCTCGCCGTTAATCGACAAAGTATCAAGTGCAACCGACGAAAGGCGCCGCGCCGCGGCGCCGGAACGCCACACCGCGAACACGAGATTGACCGGCAACCACAAGGGCGTGGCCGGCAGACGAAAGGCCTCTTCGCATGATTCGACACATCCTCGCCGCCGGAGCTTCGGCCCTTGCGCTGTCGCTGGCGACGCCGGCATTCGCCCAGGACCAGGCCGACGCCATCGCGCCGCCGACGATGAGCTTCGGCACCTGGGGCATCGATCCGTCGACCATCGACACCACGGTCGACCCGGGCGACGACTTTTTCGCCTACGTCAACGGCAAGTGGGTGCGCGAGAACCCGATGCCGCCGGAGTACAGCCGGTTCGGCGCATTCGACATCCTCGCAGAGAAGTCGACCTCCGACGTCAAGCGGCTGGTCGACGATCTCGTCGCGTCCAACCCCGCGCCGGGCACGCCCGAGCGGCGCATCGTCGATGCCTACCTTGCCTACGAGGACACCGCCGCGATCGAGGCCGCGGGCCTGGCGCCCGCGCAGCCCTACCTCGCGCAGATCCGTGAGGCCGCAACGCTCGAGCAGCTGGCCGAACTGTTCCCCAAGGCGGGCTTCTCGCCGCTGGTTTCGGCCGGCGTCACCGTCGATTCCAAGGATCCCGACAATTACATCGTCTCGGTCGGGTTCGACGGAATGGGGCTGCCGGACCGCGACTATTACCTGGTCGATTCGGAGCGCAACCGCGAGATCCAGGCGCGCTACAAGGAATTCCTCGCCTTCATGCTCGGCCAGGCCGGCATGGCCGACCCCGCGGCCACCGCCGAGCGGGTCTATGCCTTCGAGCACAAGGTGGCCGAGCTCGAATGGGCGCGGCAGGCGCTGCGCAACCGCGACCTGACCTACAACAAGCTGACCCGCGCCGAGCTCGAGGCGCTCGCCCCGGGCTTCCCGCTCGAAAGCGTGCTGCGCGCGGCGAAGTTCGAGAACGTCGAGCACTTCCTCGTCGCGCAGCTGCCGCCGGACCAGGCCGAGATCGACCAGCTCGGGCTGACGCCGGAGTACCTGTCCGGGATCGGCGGTGGCCTGCCCGCGATGATGGAGCTGCTGCGCGAGACGCCGCTGGAGACGATCAAGGCCTACATGACGGTGCGCTTCCTCGCCGACCACGCGCCGGTGCTGCCGAAGGCGATCGACGACGCGCAGTTCGCGTTCTACGGCACCTTCCTCTCGGGCCAGCCCGAGCAGCGCCCGCGCTGGAAGCGGGCGATCGCGGCGACCGAGAACCAGCTCGGCGAGCAGCTCGGCGCGCTCTACGCGGCGCGCTACTTCCCGCCCGAGAGCAAGGCGGCGATGGAGGAGCTGGTCGAGAACCTGCGCAAGGCGCTTGCCGAGAGCATCGCCGAGAACGACTGGATGACCGAGGCGACCAAGCGCGAAGCCTTCGCCAAGCTCGAGGCGTTCACCCCGCGGATCGGCTATCCCGACAATCCCGAGACCTACGACGGCCTCGTCATCCGGCGCGACGCCCCGCTGGCCAACCGCATCGCGGCGATCGAATGGCAGAAGGAGGACGATCGTGCCCACCTCGGCAAGCCGGTCGACCGGACCGAGTGGGGCATGCTCGCGCAGACGGTCAACGCCTCGTACACCCCGGTGTTCAATGCAATCACCTTCCCCGGCGGCATCCTGCAGCAGCCGTTCTTCGGGCTGAGCGCCGACCCGGCGGTGAACTACGGCGCCATCGGCGGCGTGATCGGGCACGAGATCGGCCACGGGTTCGACGACCAGGGGGCCAAGTCCGACGGCACGGGCGCATTGCGCAACTGGTGGGCCGAGGAGGACCTGCGCCGGTTCAACGAGCTCGGCGACAAGCTCGTCGCCCAGTACGACGCGATCTGCCCGTGGGACGAGGGGAAGACCTGCATCAAGGGGCGCCAGACGCTCGGCGAGAACATCGGCGACGTCGGCGGCCTCAGCATGGCCTACCGCGCCTACCGCATGTCGCTCAACGGCAAGGACCCCCCGGTGATCGACGGCTTCACCGGTGACCAGCGGTTCTTCATGGCCTGGGCGCAGGTCTGGCGCACCGCGACCCGCGAGGAAGCCGCGCGGCAGCGGCTGTTGACCGACGTGCACAGCCCGCCCGAGGCGCGCGTCAACGGCGTCGTGCGCAACATCGACGCCTGGTACGAGGCATTCGACGTCACGCCCGACGACGCGCTTTACCTGCCGCCCGAGGAACGCGTGCACATCTGGTGAAAGTGCGGGCGGGCTGTTGACTTGGCCGCCCGCTCCGCCAAGAGCGCGCACGCATGGGACTGACCCTCACCGCCATCCTGCTCGGCATCGTCGAGGGCCTGACCGAGTTCATCCCGGTCTCCTCCACTGGCCACCTGATTCTCGCCTCGGAGCTGTTCGGCTACGACGCCGCGCAGTGGGCGATGTTCAACGTCGTGATCCAGCTCGGCGCGATCCTCGCGGTCGTGGTGCAGTACTGGAAGACGTTCTGGCAGGCCGGGATCGGCGTGCTCAAACTCGAATCGCACGGGCTGCGTTTCGCCCGCAACATCCTCCTCGCGTTCCTCCCCTCGGCGGTGCTCGGCCTGCTGCTCAAGGACTACATCGACGTCATGCTCGGCACGCCCGAGATCGTCGGCTGGGCGCTTGTCCTCGGCGGCATCGCGATCCTCGGCATCGAGAAGGTCGCCAAACCCGGCAATGACGGCGGCGTTGCCGAGCTGCCGCTCCGGCAGGTGATCGGTGTCGGCATCGCGCAATGCCTGTCGATGATCCCCGGCGTCAGCCGTTCGGGCGCGACGATCATGGGCGCCCTGGCGATGGGCGTGAGCCGCAAGACCGCGGCCGAATTCTCGTTCTTCCTCGCCGTGCCGACGATGATGGGGGCCTCGACTCTCGAACTGGCCGACAACTGGGAGAATTTTCCCGCCGGCAACACCGGCGTCGGCTGGGACGAGATCGCGATCGGGTTTGCCGTGTCGTTCGTGGTCGCGCTCGTCGTGATCCGCGCCTTCGTCGCCTACGTCAGCCGCCACGGCTTCGCCCCGTTCGCGTGGTACCGGATCGTCGCCGGTGCCGCCGCGATCGCCTGGCTCGCCCTGCGCTGAGCCCGCGGAGCGACTCGGTTCGTCGCAACCTTCGGAACAAACAGCGGGCAGCCGAATTCATGCCCTGAGTTTCGCAAGGGGTTGCCCGTGGGCCTGGTGTTCCTGATCGTCACTGGAGGCATGCTCGGCTGGCTCGCCGCCATCATCGCCGAGGCCGAAACCGGCCCGGCGCACATGCACAACATCCTCGTCGGCATCGGCGGTGCACTGACCGGCGGACTGGTAGTCAACGCCCTGCTCGGCAAGGGGAACCTCCTCGCCGGGCAGTACAGCGTCGATGCGCTGGTCGTGGCACTTGTCGGGTCGATCGCCGTGCTGGTTGCGCTCAACCTCGTTCGCCCGGGCAAGCCGCGCCCGGAACCGTGGAGCGAAACGGATTTCAACAGGGGTCGCGATCGTCTCGACGCTCCGCCTCACAACGCAAAGAGGAAACAGACATGAAGAAGCTCATCGCGATCGCCTCGGCCGCCGCACTCGGACTCGGGCTCGCTGCCTGCGACAGCCCGGCGGAAGACGCCGCCGAGGAACAGGCCGAGGCCATCGAGGACCAGGCCGACGCCCTCGAAGACGCGGGCGCGATCACCGACGCCGAGGCCGACGTCATGGAAGAACAGGCCGACCGTGTCGAGGACGCCGCCGAAGGTGACACCGACGCTGGCACCAACGACGACCCGATCGGCAGCACGATCGACGAATCGACGATGTAAGCGCCAGGCCACGCGCTTTCGCGAGGGCCGGTCCGGGAAGCCGGGCCGGCCCTTTTCGCAGGCTCAGACCGGCTCCGCGTTCGATCCGCGGCCACCACGCAGGTGGTATTCCTGCGTACCGCGGTGGAGTACGTCGTCGACGTCGATCACCGCTGAATTGGCATAGGTGAACCCCGGGTTGAGGCTGCGGTAGAGCCGGTCGAAGTCGCGGTCGACCGTCTGGTGATAGAGATCGTCGAAGCTCTCGATCACGAAATAGGTCGGCTGCAGGTCGTCTATGACGTAGTCGGTCCGCATGACGCGGTCGACATTGAGCATGATGCGGTTCGGCGACTGCCCCTCGAGCGCGAAGATCGCCTCGCGCGGGCCCGAGAGGATCCCGGCGCCGTATATCCGCAGCCCGTCGCCTTCCTGGATCAGCCCGAACTCGACCGTGTACCAGTAGAGCGCGCCGAGGGCCTTGAGGCGATTGTAGCGCATCGCCTTCCACCCGGCCTTGCCGTATTCGTGCATGTAATCGGCGAACACGGGATCGGCCAGCAGCGGGACGTGGCCGAACACGTCGTGGAACACGTCGGGTTCCTGGATGTAGTCGAAATTCTCTCGGGAACGGATGAAGTTTCCCGCCGGGAAGCGGCGGTTGGCGAGATGCCAGAAGAACACGTGGTCGGGGATCAGCATCGGCACCGGGACCACGCTCCAGCCGGTCAGGGCGCCGAGCTGCTCCGAGAGCCGGGTGAAGTCGGGCACGCCCGCCCGGTCGAGGTGCAGCTTCTGCAGGCCAGCGAAGAATGGCTCGCAGGCGCGGCCGGGGAGGATCTCCATCTGCCGCTCGAACAGGTCATTCCAGATCGCGTCGTCGTCCGACGAATAGTCGCGCTGTCTGGGTTCGAGCCAATCCTCGCCGACGTGGTCCGGACGCTTCAACGGGGCCGTGAAGACCCCTTCCGGCACTTCGGGAATCGCGGCGAAGTCGGTCTTCGGATGGGCGATCGCGGCCATGACAGCACTGCAACGTCTAGCATGCCCGCGCAGTGCCGACAAACGGGCCGGCTTACTCCTCGCCGGCGTCCGCCGGTTCGCCGTCCGTCTCTTCCTCGGCCTCTCCGGATACGGTCAGGGCCTGTTCGGGGAGCTGCTGCCGGTCGAGCATCTCGGCCGCCTCGTCGAGCGCGCGCGCCTCGCCAACGGTCACGCCGCCGGGGCCGGGATCGTTGTCGCCCGGCCCGCATGCTGCCAGCGCGGCCGCGCCGGCAACGGCGAGCAGGGCCCCGGCCCTGCCCGCCCCGGTTTCGGTTGTCCCCGCCAAGCTAGTTCGCGGGCTCGTCGGTATCCTGCGCAGCCGCCTCGATGTCGGCGACGGTCGCCTCGGCAGCGTCGGCGGCGGATTCGACCGACTGGTCCATCCCCGCCTCGGCATTCTGGGTCGCCTCCTCGACGGCATCGGCGACGGCGTCGGCGTTCGGGTCCGGCACGTCGGACAGCGCCTCGTCGGCGGGCATCTCGACGTTGTCGGCCATGGCGTCCTCGGACGCGTCGGTCGAATCGCCGCAGGCGGCGAGTGCGAACGCGATCGAGGAAACGGCGAACAGGGCGATTTTCTTCATCGGTATAGCCTCTCGTATGATTGGCGGCAGCGGGGAGCCCCCCTGCGCGGCGCGCGAAGCTAGCCGAGACAGGCGCCCAAGAAAACGGCAAAGCGGAGGCAATTGGCCGTTCCCGGCGCTCCGGCGATCTGCCACAGCGGCGCCCATGGCGACAGCGGCGGAGAGGATTGGCGAAGCGGAGCAGGCGCTGCGCCGCGTCTTCGGGTTCGACGCCTTCCGCGGCGTGCAGCGCGAGGTCGTCGAGCGGATTCTTGCGGGGCGCTCGACGCTTGCGGTGATGCCGACCGGCGCGGGCAAGTCGCTGACCTACCAGCTTCCGGCGACGATGCTCGAAGGCACCTGCGTGGTCATCTCGCCGCTGATCGCCCTGATGCACGACCAGCTGCGGGCTGCGCGCGCCAACGGCATTCGCGCGGCGACGCTGACCAGCGTCGACGAGGATCGCATGGCGACGATCGACGCCTTCCGTGGCGGCGAGCTCGACCTGCTCTACGTCGCGCCCGAGCGGGCCAGCCAGCCCCACTTTCGCGAGCTTCTGGGCTCGGCCCGGCTCGCGCTGTTCGCGATCGACGAGGCGCATTGCGTGTCCGAGTGGGGCCACGACTTTCGCCCCGACTACCGCCAGCTGCGCCCGCTGATGGACGCGTTCCCGCGCGTGCCGCGCCTCGCGCTGACTGCGACCGCCGACGCTCACACCCGCGCCGACATCCTCACGCAGCTGGGCATCCCGTCGGACGGCCTGGTGGTCGCCGGGTTCGACCGCCCCAACATCCGTTACAGGATCCGCCATCGCGAGAACGCCACGCGGCAGCTCGCCGTGCTGCTCGCCGAACAGCCCGGCCCAGGGATCGTCTATGCCCCCACGCGCAAGAAGGTCGAGCAGCTGGCCGAAGCGCTCGGGAAGATGACCGGGCGGCCGGTGCTCCCGTATCATGCCGGGCTCGACCCCGGGGTGCGCGCCGCCAACCAGGCTGCGTTCGTCGCCAGCGAGGACATGGTGATGGTGGCGACGGTCGCGTTCGGCATGGGCATCGACAAGCCCGACGTGCGCTTCGTCGCGCATGCCGGAATCCCGAAGTCGATCGAGGCCTATTACCAGGAAACCGGGCGCGCCGGACGTGATGGGGATCCGGCGGTGGCGGTGATGCTGTGGGCGGCAGGCGACTTCGCGCAGGCGCGCCAGCGGCTCGGCGAGATCGACGAAGCGCGCCGCGGCGGCGAGCGCGCACGGCTCGACGCGCTGGCCATGCTGGTCGAGACTGTCGGCTGCCGCCGTGCCGTGCTGCTGCGCCATTTCGGCGAGGACCCGCCCGAGCGGTGCGGCAACTGCGACAACTGCCTCGAAGCCCCCGGCGTGATCGACGCGACCGAGCTGGCGCGAAAGCTGCTCTCAGCCGTGTACCGCACCGGGCAGAGCTTCGGCTTCGGGCACCTGCAGAAGGTGCTGACCGGCGTTGCCGACGAACGCGTGCTGCAGCGCGGGCACGACCGGCTGAGCGTGTTCGGCATCGTCGGCAGCGAGGAAGCGCCGCTGCTGCAGCCGCTGAGCCGGGCACTGCAGGCGCGCGGCTGTCTGCTGCCGACCGAGCACGGCGGGCTCAAGCTCGGCGGCGATGCGCGCGCGATCCTCAAGGGCGAGCAGACGGTCGAGATCGTCCGGCCGGCGCCGACGCGCAAGGAACGCAGGCGGCGCGACGGCGCGCCCAACCCGGTCGGCGATCCGCTGTTCGAAGCGCTGCGTGCGCTGCGGCGCGAACTCGCGGCCGAGGCGCAAGTGCCGCCCTACGTGATCTTCCACGACGCGACGCTGCGCGAGATGGCCGCAACCCGGCCCATGACGCTGCGCGAGCTGGGCGAGATCCCGGGGATCGGCGCGCGCAAGCTCGAGGCGTATGGCGATGCGTTCCTGGCGGTCATCCGCCAGCACTGAGGAGGCCAGGTCAATGTTGCGGATCATCTTGCCGGCCGTGCTGATGCTGCTGAGCGCGTGCACGGCGAACCAGAGGATCGCCGGCGCAACGCCGGCCTATCGCACGGTCGCATTCGAGATCTCGAGCTGGGGCCGCCCGCTCGGCAACTGGGAGGTTAGCCGCGACGGCGCCGCGCGGCACATGAGGACCGACGGCTCGGTGTTCTCCGACCACCGTCGCGAGCACCGCGAGTTCCGCATCGACGACGCGCAGCTCGCCGAGCTGGCCGCCGCCGTCAAAGCGCTGCCGGCGCGGCGGCCGCGTGAAGGGGCGTGCCGGAACTACGCGACCGACATGCCCTACGGCCGCCTGCAGCTCACCGACGACGCCGGCGAGGAGACGATACGGTTCGACAGCGGCTGCTTCGACGCGCGCTACCAGGCGTTCGTCGCGCAGCTGCGGGCCATGGACGAGCTCGTCGGCGGCTGGGCCGAACGGCATCCGGCAACCCGCATCGAGGACATACGCTACTGAGCGATACCGCTTGACCCACCGCCGCCCTTCGATAAATATGATATCGTAATTATATCAGGGGAGACTCGTCATGTCGGAGGAAAGCAAGGGGATGGCGCGCAGCCTGGAGCGGCCTGCCAAGACCTCCAACGGATATCTGATGCTGCTGGTCTGGCTCGGGCTGCTGGTATGGTCGGTCGGCTCGTTCCTCACGCTCGGCGGGGCGATCAGCAGCTACGGGGCCGACGCCACAGTCGCCCTGGCGGCGATCAGCCTGGCCGTCGGTGTGATCCTGTTCCTGCTGCTGCCGATCGGCTTCTTCATGATCCAGCCGAACATGTCGGCGGTCATCACGCTGTTCGGCGAGTACCGCGGAACCGAGCGGACGGAGGGCCTGCGCTGGGTCTGGCCGTGGATGGGCAAGAAGAAGATCTCGGTCCGTCAGAACAACATCCATTCGGAGCGGGTCAAGGTCAACGACCTGCGCGGCAACCCGATCGAGGTCGCGTGCAACGTGGTCTGGCGCGTGGCCGACACCGCGCAGGCCGCGTTCGACGTCGACGACTACCGCTCGTTCGTGAACATCCAGATCGAGGCGGGTCTGCGCACGGTGGCCGCGCGGCATCCCTACGACGACCTCGAGCACGGCGAGACCACGCTCCGCTCCGACGCCGCGATCGTCAACGCCGAACTGCGCACCGAGCTCAACGAGCGGCTGTCGCACGCCGGGATCCTCGTCGACGAAGCCGGGCTGACGCACCTCGCCTACGCGCCGGAGATCGCCGGGGCGATGCTTCGCCGGCAGCAGGCCGAAGCGGTTATCGCCGCGCGCGCCAAGCTGGTGCTGGGCGCGGTAAGCATGGTGCAGATGGCGCTGGAAAAGCTCAGCGAGGGCGGCATCGTCCATCTCGACGACGAACGCCGGGCGGCGATGGTGTCGAACCTGATGGTCGTGCTGTGCGGCGAACGGGAAGTGAATCCGGTGGTCAACGCGGGCTCGCTCTACCAGTAAGGCCGGCGCCGTGCCGCAAACTCCGAAGAAGGCTTTCGCCCTCCGCCTCGACCCCGCGCTCCACGCGGCAGTCGAGCGCGTGGCGGCGCAGGAGCTCCGCTCGGTCAACGCCGAAATCGAGATGCTGCTGCGCGAGGCGCTCGCACGGCGCGGAATCAGGGTCCCGCCGGCCGAACCGGCAAGACGCGGCCGCCCGCCGCGGAAAGGAGACTGACCTTGTTGCACCTGTTCCTCGATTCGCGCCCATGGTTCCGGCCGAAGCGCTACGGCTACGGCGCCGGCCTGCCGATCGCCTGGCAGGGCTGGGTGCTGCTCCTGTCGTACGTCGCCGTCGTGATCGGGCTCGGCCTGCTCTCGACCCAGACGGGCCGCGCTGTCTCCGCCGCGCTCGCCGGGGCTCTTACCCTCGGGTTCGTGCTGATCGTCAGGGCTCGGACCGCGGGCGGCTGGCGCTGGCGCTGGGGCGAGGACACTTGAGCGCTGCGCAGCCGGGCCGGCTCCGCACGGGTGCGGATTTCGGCCTTCGTCGTGTTCCTGCTGGCGTGAACCGCACGGCGCGCTAGGCTGGCCCGAAGACAACGGAGAGGGGTCGGCTTGATGAAGTTCGGGGTGTTCGATCACGTGGACGACAGCGGGCGGTCGCTCGCGGAGCACCTCGAAGGCCGCCTGAAGCTCGCCGAGGCCTACGACGCGCTCGGCTTTCATTGCTACCACGTCGCCGAGCATCACGGCACGCCGCTCGGCCTTTCGCCCTCGCCGGGCGTGTTCTTCGCCGCAGTCAGCCAGCGGACCACGCGGCTCAGGTTCGGGCCGCTGGTCTACCTGCTGCCGATCTACAACCCGCTGCGGCTGGTCGAGGAAGTGGCAATGCTCGACGCGCTGTCGAACGGCCGCTTCCAGCTCGGCGTCGGCCGCGGGGTCTCGCCGATCGAGCTCGGCTTCCACGGGCTCGACATGGCCGAGCAGCGCGCCCGCTTCGACGAGGCCCTCGAGGTGCTGCGCCGCGGCCTCGCTTCCGAGGTGCTCGACTTCGCGGGCGAGTTCTACCGCTACGCTCGCGTGCCGATGTCCGTGCGCCCGGTGCAGCGGCCGCATCCGCCGCTGTGGTACGGCGCCGGCAGCCCGGACTCGATCCGCTGGTGTGCGCACAACGGGATCAACATGGTCACGCTGGCGCTCGGCGAGCGCGTGCGCCAGGCGACCGACATCTACCGGAGCGAATGGCAGGGCGCGCCCGAGGACATCCCCCTGATGGGAGTCAGCCGGCACATCGTCGTCGCGCCGACCGACGAGGAGGCGCTGGCGCTCGCCCGGCCAGCCTATGCCCGCTGGCGGCGCTCGATGGCGAAGCTGTGGGAGGATCGCGGCTTCGAGTTCCCGCTCGGCGAGCACTTGCCGATGGAATGGGACGCGGCCGCCGCGATGGGCCACGGCTGCGCAGGCTCCCCCGAAACCGTCCGGGCTTTCGTCGAGCGCGAGGTGGCCGAGGGCGGAGTGACCTACTTCGTCTCGGCGCTGGCTTTCGGCGATCTTCCGCTCGAGGCAGCGCTGCGCTCGGCCGAGTTGTTCTCGCAGCATGTAATCGACGCGTTCGCCGGCAAATCTTAGCGCGGCGTTAACCCCTTTCGCGATAGCCTCGCGCGCATGGTCCAACCCGTCCACTCCATGCTGCGCAGACCTTCGCTCGCCATCGTCGGCGTGGTGGCGGCGCTGGCGGTGCTGGCGATCCCGCTCGGCGCGCTGTTCGCGCAGGCCCCGGCGGCGCGTTTCACGGTGGTCGAGACCGGACAGACCTTCGACCGGCTGCAGCAGGCGGTCGACGCGATCGGCGATGGTCGCGGCACGATCGCCATCGCCCCCGGCCGCTATGCCGAATGCGCGGTGCAGCGCGCGGGCTTCGTGTCCTTTCTCGCGGCCGAGCCCGGCACCGCGATCTTCGACGGCCGTACCTGCGAGGGCAAGGCGGCACTCGTGCTGCGCGGGAGCGGCGCGGAAGTCTCGGGGCTCGTGTTCGAGGACATGCGCGTTCCCGACTTCAACGGCGCCGGCATCCGTCTCGAGCGCGGCGACCTGACGGTCGCGCTGTCGTGGTTCCGCGACAGCCAGCAGGGCATCCTGACCGCCGACGACGCCAACGGCCGGATCGTGATCGACCGCTCGACCTTCACCCGTCTCGGCACCTGCGAAGGAGCAGGCGGCTGCGCCCACTCGATCTACGTCGGCGACTACGCCCACCTGCGCGTGACGCGCAGCCGGTTCGAGGAAGGGCGCGGCGGGCATTACGTCAAGAGCCGCGCAGTGCGCACCGACATCGCCAGCTCGAGCTTCGACGATTCGCGCGGCCAGCAGACCAACTACATGATCGACCTGCCCAACGGCTCGATCGGCCAGATCAGCAACAACTGGTTCGTTCAGGGCCAGGACAAGGAAAACTACTCGGCATTCATCGCCATTGCCGCGGAAGGGCGGGAAAACCCGAGCGCGGGCCTGGTGATCGTCGGCAACGACGCGCGGCTCGCGACCGGCGTGGATCGCAACACGACCTTCGTCGCCGACTGGTCGGGCGAGACGATCGCGCTCGGCGACAACGTGCTCGGCCCGGGCCTCAGGGCCTACGAGCGACGCTGACCTTCATCCCGTCCTGACCAGCCAGCCGCGCTCCCGCAATACTCCCTGCCGGCTTCGGCTGACGGGCAACCAGGCCGATGGTCCGGCGCGAAGGTACCAGCGGCGGTCGCGATAGACGGCCGGTCCGCGATGCGCATCCGCCACCCACCGGCCCCGGCCGATCTGCTCGCCGGCGATCGCCGACATCGCACGAACGGCATCCGCAAAACGGCAGAGAACCAGCCGCTCGGTACCGTCGGCGAGATGGAGCCGGACGTAGTGATCCTCCGCCACCAGTGCGGCGACGTCGGCCAGTCTCACGGTCGTGCCCGGAAACCGGGCGACAGCCCGCCGCTCGATCATGGCAGTCGGTCGGAAAGGGAACAGGGCCGTGGCCAACAGCCACAGGCCGACGACGGCAGCCCCGCCCAACGCGATGCCGAGATGATCGGCCGCACCGGTACCCGCGAACGCTCTCAGCGCGAGATCGACCTCGAACGGCAGGACCAGCAACAGGGCAAGCGAGCCGAACAGCAGGATCCGGCGCCAGTGAACGCCCCGCTTCAGAAGCCATGCGAACCACACTTCCCACAGCGCAAAGTTGAACAGGCACAACGACAGCCAGAAGCCCACCCGCGCCAGCGTGGAGATTGCCAGGGTGCCGAAGGGGCCGGCGACCGCCGCGACGAGAGCCACGGCGAGCACGAGCAGGAGCCGCTTGAGCCGGGCTGGCGTGCGGTTCGCGAATTGCAGCGCACCGTTCGCGAAATCGGGCTTGGCGGCAATGCGCAGCGGCATACCGCTGGCTATCGCAAACCCGGAGGAACGAAAACCGCCATGAGTCTCAAACCGAGATGGGCCGCTCTTGCGGCCGTGCTGGTGTCGGCCGCCACCCCAGCCCAGGAGCACCGGGCACCCGCCGAGACCGATGCGACGCTTGCGCCGTTCGCCTGGATGGACGGCCGCTGGCGAGGTGAGGCGACCGTCCTGACGCGCGACGGTCCGACGACGCTGGTGCAGACGGAGCGCAGCGGCGAGATGCTGGGAGGGAAGATAAGGATCATCGAGGGCAAGGGCTATGACGTCGACGGCGCTGTCGCCTTCAACGCCTTTGCGGTCATCGCCGCCAGGCCGGGCGGTGGCTACGAGATGCGCTCGTGGACGCTTGACCAGGCGGGATCGTTCGAGATCGTGCCCGATGGCGAAGGATTTGCCTGGAGTATCCCCGCGGGTCCCGCCACGATCCGGTACGAGGCCCGGCTCGAAGACGGCAAATGGGTCGAGGTCGGCCGCCGGCTGGTCGAGGGTCAGCCACCGATGGAGATCTTTCGCATGGAGCTGACACGCGTCGATGACGGGACAGGGTGGCCCGCCGACGGCGCGCTCGGGCCTCGCTAGCGCCCCTCGCCGGCACCGCCGTCGAAGGCCGGCGCGAAGCTCGCCGAAGCGTCGGGAATGTCCTCGCCGAAGGCCTGCACCAGAAACCACGGCGCCAGCGGGCCCTCAACACGGAGCGGAGTCCGCGACACGAATCCGAATCGCGCGTAGAACGCCGGATCACCCACCACCACCAGTCCGCGGGCTCCGGCGGCGCGCCAATGGCCGAGCCCCGCCTCGATCAGCGCGCGGCCGACACCTTTTCCCTGCGCCTCAGGCAGGACCGATATCGGCCCGAGCGCGTACCAGCCTGGCTCGCCGTTCGAGAGCTCCGCGGGAGAGAAGGCGATGTGACCGACAATCTGCGCCTTGCTCTCCGCCACGAGCGACAGGGCGAGATCTCCGTTGGCGCGCAGCGCATCGACGATCGCCGGCTCGCTGCCGTCGCTGTGCGGGTTGCCGGCGAAAGCGGCGGCAGTGACCCGGCGGATCGCCGCCTCATCGCCGCTCCGCTCGCTGCGGACGATCCAGCCGCTCACTCGATCAGGTGCCCGGCCCGGTCGCGCTTCGTCGCGAGGTAGCGCGCGTTGTGCGGGTTGGCCGGCAGGCTGTGCGCGACCCGCTCGGCGACGGTCGTGCCCGCCGCTTCGAGCGCGGCGACCTTGGCCGGGTTGTTGGTCATCAGCCGGACCGACGCCACGCCGAGCAGCGCGAGCATCCGCGCGGCGACGGGGAAATCGCGCGCTTCTTCGGGGAGGCCGAGACGGGCGTTGGCCTCGAGCGTGTCGAAGCCTTCGTCCTGCAGGCGATAGGCGCGCAGCTTGTTGACGAGGCCGATGCCGCGGCCTTCCTGACGCAGATAGAGCAGCACGCCCCAGCCTCCAGCGCGGGCTTCCTCGGCCATCGCCGCGAGCGCGCCCGACAGCTGCGGCCCGCAGTCGCAGCGCAGCGAGCCGAGCAGGTCACCGGTCAGGCATTCGGAGTGGAGCCGGACGAGCGGGATGCGGTCGGCAGTCTGCTCGCCGACGATCAGGGCGACATGCTCGCGCAGGTCATCGGGACTGCGGAACACGACGATCTCGGCGCACTCGCAGGCCGCGACGGGGAGCCGAGCGCGGGTGGCGATCGCGAGCGTCGAGGGATCGACGAAGGCAGCCAGGTCCGCCGCTGCGACCTCCACCGGATCGCCGGCCGGTTCCGGCTCGACGAGAAACGCGGGCAGGATGCCGGCGAGCCGCGCGAGCTCCATCGCCGCGGCCGCCTCGTCGGGCCAGCCAAGAGGCTCGGCCACGAACGGCCCCTTGAGCGGCGCGGCAAGGTCGAGCGCCGGATCGGCGATCGGCCGGGCGGTGACGAGGTCGAGCGCCTCGGCGGCGCGGATCAGCACCGGCGCGTGCCCGTCGGCCGCCTCGCGCTGGTTGGCGAGCTTGAGCGTTGCCGCGCGCGCGGCCGAGATCAGCGCCCGTTGCGAACGCGCGTTCCCCGGCGCCGTCTCGACCGGCAGCAGCACCGGCGCCGCGCCAATCCTGAGCGGCCAGCCGTGGCGCAGCGCGTCGATTGCCTGGGCCGCGCGGCGGCTCGGCGCGCCGGGGGGCCCCTCGCCGCTCAGAGGTCGAACTCCGTGACCAGCGGCACGTGGTCCGAGGGCTGCTCCCAGTGCCGCGTCTCCTCGACGAACCGGTGCGCCGTGGCCTGGCGGGCGAGCTCGGGCGAGGCCCACATGTGGTCGAGCCGGCGACCCTGGTCCTTCTGCCGCCAGAAGCTGCGGTACGACCACCACGAGTAGTTTCGTTCCGGCGCGGGAATGAACTCGCGGCCGAGATCGACCCAGCCGTGCGAATCCTTGAACCGGCCGAGCGTCTCGCACTCCAGCGGCGTGTGGCTGACGACCTTGAGGAGCGCCTTGTGGTCGTAGACGTCGCATTCGAGCGGGGCGATGTTGAAGTCGCCGACGATCAGCGTCGGCCGGTCGAGCGCCTCGGCCCAGCGGGTCATCCGCCCGATAAAGTCGAGCTTCTGACCGAACTTCGGGTTGAGTTCGCGATCGGGGATGTCGCCGCCCGCGGGGACGTAGACGTTCTCGAGCACGAGGCCCTGCCCCTCGCCGAGCAGCTCGACCCCGATGTGGCGGGCCTCGCCGTTGTCCTGCCAGTCGTACTTCGAGACCTCGCGGAACGGGATGCGGCTGACGGTCGCGACGCCGTGATAGCCTTTCTGCCCGTGCACCACCCGGTGGCGGTAGCCGAGCGCCTCGAACGCCGCGTGCGGGAACTGTTCCTCGCGGCACTTGATCTCCTGCAGGCACAGCACGTCGGGGCAGTGCTCGGAGAGGAAGCGTTCGACTTGCGCGATCCTGAGGCGGACCGAATTGATGTTCCAGGTGGCGATCGAGACCATGCCGGGGGGATAGGGATGGAGGGACCCGGCGGCAAGGTGGCCGGGGCTCCCCGCGACCTTGGGGCTCGACCCGCGCGGAAAGGAAAAACCCCCGTCCCGGGGGCATTGGGACGGGGGTTCCTATTTAGCGTTCGTCACGCTGCGCCGACGGCCCGCACGAGGTCAGGGCAACAGGGGGGAAACCCGCCTCAAGCCGTCAAGCCCCTGAAACTTAGGCTTCCCGGGCTTTCGCGTAAATGAATAGTCGGATTCGGCTGGTCGCAGCGCGCGGGCAATTCGCCGTCGATCCGTGCGTCAGCGGCGACGGGACGTGCTGCGCGGATCGCGGTAGCTGAACTTGCTGTCGGGCACCGAGAGGCCGTAGCGGTGGTTCGACAGGCGAACCGTCGTCCGCTTGTTCTGCGCGTCGAGCGCGACCCAGGAGCTGAGCTCGAGCCCGCCCGGGGCAGAGGGATTGCGTACGAAGACCATCGCGATCGTGCCGTACTCCGGCTTGCTGGCGTCCTTGACCTCGACGCTGATCACGTTGGGGTTCGAAGTCGGCAGCAGCTTGCCGTAGCGCTTCACGTCCCGGTTGGGATCGAGCAGCGCGCCCAGTGGCGAATTGCCGATCGGCCAGCGTTCGAGCTGCCGGACCTCGTAGTCGGCGAAGACCAGCGAGCGGCCGTTGGAGACAATGCGGATCTGGCCGCCCTCGTAGTCGAAGCTGATCTTGCCGGGGTTCTTCAGCGTCAGCACGCCGCGCTGGACCTGCCCGCTGCGGTCGGTCTGGACGAAGTCGGCGCGCATCGTGGTGATCGAGCGCAGCGCGTTGACCACCTGGTCGAGCTGGTCACCCTGCGCCGCGACAGGCGCGGCAGGCAGGGCGAGCGCCGCCGGAAGGGCTGCCGCGAGCGCGCCCGCGAGGGCGGCGCGCAGGGGAATGCGGGTGGGGAGTGGCAAGGGTTTCATGCTCCGTGCGTTAGGTACGGGGCATTGAACCGGCTGTGAACCCGGGAGGTTCCCGGCGTTCATCCTTACTTGATCTTGCCTTCCTTGAACTCGACGTGCTTCTTCGCAATCGGGTCGTACTTGCGGAAGGACAGCTTCTCGGTCTGGTTCCGCGGGTTCTTCTTGGTCACGTAGAAGAAGCCGGTGTCGGCGGTCGAGTTGAGCCGGATCTTGATCGTTGCGGGCTTCGCCATCGTCTGATTCCCAAAAATCGGTGAGGGCGCGTAAGGCCCGAAACAACAGGGGCGACGCGCACGGCGCCGCCCATCCGCGCGCGCCTTTGCGTCGGAAGGGCGCAAAAGTCAAGAAGGCTGGGGGCCCTCATCCAAGCTGCGCTAACTCGCTTCGCGAGTAAGCTTCGCTATCCTTCTCCCACCAGTGGGAGAAGAAGGCTGGCCGCTAGCGCAGTCTCTTTCTTCTCCCGCTGGCGGGAGAAGGATACGGAGACTTGGCCCCGAAGGGGCCCTAGTCGGAGTTGGATGAGGGCCCGCTGTCTCCCCCTCACCACTCGACCCTCCCGCGCCCGGCCTTCACCGCGCCGCGCGCCTTCTTGGCCTTGATCCGCTGTTCCTTGCCGACGCGGTTGACACGGGTCTTGGCGCGCTTCTTCGGTTCGACCTGTGCCTGCTCGATCAGCGCGGCGAGGCGGGCGCGGGCGTCCTCGCGGTTGGCTTCCTGCGTGCGGAAACGACGCGCGGTGATGACGATCTCGCCCTTCGCGGTCATCCGGCTGCCGGCGAGCGCCTTGAGGCGGCGAAATACCGCGGGCTCGAGCCGCAGCGCGAACACGTCGAGCCGCAGCTGGACCGCCGTCGCGACCTTGTTGACGTTCTGACCGCCGGGGCCGGAGGCGGCGATGAAACTCTCCTCGGCCAGCGCCAGCGCCCGCGCGGCGAGCTCATCCATCGGTGAAGCCCAGCGCCGCGAAGTCGGCGGGGAGCGGAGCCGCAGCAACGACCGGCGGTTTGCCCTCGCGCGGCACCTCGAGCCCGGCAGCATGCAGCATCGTGCGCGCCGCGCCGGCCGCTTCGCCGTAAACCGGGTCTCCGAGCAGCGGCACGCCGAGGCCGCTCGCGGCGTGGATGCGGATCTGGTGCGTGCGGCCGGTCTCGGGCCGGAACTCGACCAGCGCGCGGCCGTCGCGCTCGGCCAGCAACCGCCAGTGGGTGACCGCGGGTTTGCCCTTGCGCGCGGGGATCATCCGCCAGCCCTTCTCCGCGCTGCTGATCTTGCTCAGCGCCAGCTCGATCGTGCCCTCGGCCTCCTGCGGGACGCCCGCCAGTATGCCGAGGTAGCGCTTGCCGACCTGCCGCGTCTCAAACGCGAGGGCGAAGCGCCTGAGCGCCTTCGGGTTGCGGGCGAGAAGCAGGCAGCCCGAGGTGTCGGCATCGAGCCGGTGGACCGGCACGGGCGGCCGCTGGAAGCCGAGCCTGAGCGCGTCGAGATGGTCCTCGAGCGACGGCCCGCCGCGGCGCGGCCGCTCGATCGGCAATCCACCGGGCTTGTCGATCACCAGCGCTTCGCCGTCTTCGTAGAGGATCGGGATATCCATCCCTCCTCCTAGCCGCATCGGCCCCGGCTTGTCAGGTGCGAGCTATTCGCGCAGCGCCGCAGCGATCCGCGTCATCGCCTCTTCGAGCACCGCCTCGTCGGCGGCGAAGCTGACGCGGAAGCCGTTCCTTCCGCCGAACGCGCTCGCCGCGACCACGGCCACACCGTGCTCGAGCAGGTGCAGGGCGAGCTTGGTATCGTCGCCGCCGAAGCGCTTCATCAGCGGGGTCGCGTCGACGAAGCAGTAGAACGCGCCGTCGGGCATCGGCGTCGTCAGCCCGGGCACCGCGCGAATCGCCTGCACGACCTTGTCGCGACGCTGGCGGAAGCGTTCGCGCCATTCGTCGAGGAAGTCCTGCGGCCCCTCGAACGCGGCGACCGCGGCGGCCTGGCTGACCGAGCTCGGGTTGCCGGTCGTGTTCGACTGCAGCCGGCCCATCGCCTCGATCAGCCATGCCGGGCCGGTGGCGACGCCGATGCGGAAGCCGGTCATCGCGTGGCTCTTGGAGACGCCCGACACCGTCAAGATGCGGTCGGCGAGATCGGGGCACAGCGCCGCAAGCGTGGCGTGCTTCACGCCAGTGTAGTTGAGCGGCGCGTAGATGTCGTCGGAGAGCACCAGGACCTGCGGGTGCCGGCGCAGCACCGCCGCGATCCCGCGCAGCATCGCGGCCGGGTAGACCGCGCCGGTCGGGTTGCCCGGGCTGTTGAGCAGCAGCCAGTTGGTCCGCGGGGTGATCAGCGCCTCGAAGTCGCCGGGATCGAAGCGGTAGCCGTGGTGCGGGTGAGTCACCAGCGGCACGACCTTGCCCCCGGCGAAGCGGACCATCTGCGGGTAGCTGACCCACCACGGGCACGGCACGATCACCTCGTCGCCTTCGCTGACCGTGCAGGCGATGGCTTCGAAGATCGCCTGCTTTCCGCCGGCGGTGACGATCACGTTCGCGGGATCGCAGTCGATGCCGAGGTCGCGGCGGAAATGCAGCGCGGCCGCTCGCTTGAGCGCCATCGTGCCGGTGACCGGGGTGTACTTGGTGTGCCCGGTGTTGAGCGCGACCTGCGCCGCGTCGATCACGTGCGACGGGGTGTCGAAGTCGGGCTCGCCGACCGACAGCGAGATGATGTCGCGCCCCGCCTCGCGCAGAGCGGTCGCGCGGTCGGTCATCGCGGTGGTGCCGGACGCGGCAATCCGCCGGAGGGCAAGGCTCAGGTGCTCGTGGCTCATGGCAGCAACCTCGCTGGGATCAGCCCGCGTAGCGCGTTGCCGATGAAGAAACCGTTGGCAAGGTCGGCGAGCGTGAGCTCGGCTTCCTCGGCGCGGCCTTCGCCGAGCAGCTCGCCGCGCAGCACGCCGGGCAGCAGCCCGAGCCCGGCCGGCGGGGTCAGCAGCTTGCCATCCCGCTCGACGAACAGGTTGGTGTAGCTGCCCTCGGTCACGAGCCCGTCGTCGCGGACGAACAGCGCCTCGCGCGCGCCTCGCCCGCGGGCGATCGCCAGGGCCTGCTGGTGGAAGCCGCGGTCGGTGGTCTTGTGGCGCAGGCGCCAGTCGCCGGGAACCACCGGCAGCGGCAGCGCGATGCAGTCGGCGACCCCTTCCTGGGGCTCCGGCAGCGGCGCAGTCTCGAGCGAGATCGCGCCGTTGCGAGACAGCAGCAGCCTGAGCCGCGCGGGCGCCTCGAGCTCGAAGCACAGCGCCTGGATGCGGTTGCGCGCCTCGTGGCGGTCGAACGCGAAGCCGAGTTCGGCCGCGCTGACCTTGATCCGCTCGAGGTGCAGCTCGAGCCGCGGCACGCCGGTGTCGGGATCGAAGCGCATCGTTTCGATCAGGTCGTGGCCGCCGGCAGCACCGCGCGCGAAGCCGCCCTTGACCAGGCATTCGCGCCACTCGGCCATGCCGTCGCTGTCGGCGACGATCGCCCCGCCGACCCCGAGCACCACGCTGTGCCGCTCGTTCTCGCCCGGCGTCAGACGAATCGTGCGGATCGCGACGTTGAACGCCGCGTCGCCGCCCCCGTCGATCCTGCCGATCGCACCGCAATAGGGACCGCGCGCGTCGCACTCGACTTCGTCGATCAGCTCCATCGCGCGGATCTTCGGCGTGCCGGTGATCGAGCCGCACGGGAACAGCGCGCGGATCACGTCCATCGCCCCCTGCCCCTCGCGCAGCGTCGCGCAGACGGTCGAGACCATCGTGTGCACGGTCGGGTAGCTTTCGACCGCGAACGGCTTCTCGACCCTGACGCTGCCGGCCTCGGCCACGCGGCTGAGGTCGTTGCGGATCAGGTCGACGATCATCAGGTTCTCGGCCTTGTCCTTGACCGAGGCGGCGAGCTCTTCGGCCAGCGCACGGTCCTCGGCGTCGGTACGCCCGCGCGGGCGGGTGCCCTTCATCGGCTTGGCGCGCGCCGCGCGGCCCTTGAGGCTGAAGAAGAGCTCGGGGCTGAACGAGAGCAGCCAGTGCGAGCCGTCGAAGATCACCCCGCCATATCCCGCCGCGGCCTCGGGCCGGATTGCCGCGTAGAGCGCCAGCGGGTCGCCGCGCGCCGGGCCCGCGAGTGGCATCGTCAGGTTCGCCTGGTAGATGTCGCCGGCGCGAATCGCTTCCTGCAGCCGCGCGAAGCGCTCGAGGTAGCCGCCGGTCGAGACCTGCGGCTCGAGCGGGCCGATCGAGGCCGGCCCGGCCCCGGCACGCTCGGCGAGCCATCGCGGCACCTCGGCCGCCGGGATGATCGTCGCCGCGTCGAACAGGCCGAACCACACCAGCGGACCGCTCGCCCCGCTGCGCCCGGCCGCAAGCGGGGCCAGCTTCGGTTCGAGTGCGAGGCCGGCTTCGTAGGCGAGGTAGCCGGCGAGCGTTCCCCCGGTTCTGGCCCGCGCCGCCTCGGCCGCCTCGAGCACCGGCAGGACTTCCTCGGGCCGTCGGGCCACGAACAGCTCGCGCGGGTTCTCGAACAGGTGCGCGTCGCTAGCCCCTTCCGTGCGCGCGTCATCGAGCAGGACGAAGGGCTGGGTCTCGGCCATCGGCCCGCTCTAGCTTCTATTCGGCCCTTGTCTATCGCCTGACCGCGCGCCAGACCCCGAGGAACGGAGCGAAGGAGCGCAACGATGGCATCAATCTTTCTCGGCCTCGGTGCCAACGGCGAGCGGCAGACGCTCGAACTCTCGCGGGCCAACCGCCACGGACTCATCGCCGGGGCGACGGGCACCGGCAAGACGGTGACTCTCCAGGGTCTGGCGGAGGATTTTTCGGCTACCGGCGTGCCCGTGTTCCTGGCCGACGTGAAGGGCGACCTCGCCGGCATCGCCATGGCCGGCTCGCCGACCTTCAAGAACGCCGACAAGCTCGAGGCGCGCGCCGCCGAGCTCGGCATGACCGACTACGCCTATGCGGACAATCCGGTCGTGTTCTGGGACCTCTACGGCGAGAAGGGCCACCCGATCCGGACCACGGTGTCGGAGATGGGCCCGCTGCTGCTCTCGCGCCTGCTCGGGCTCAACGAGACCCAGGAAGGCGTGCTCAACATCGCGTTCCGCTACGCCGACGACGAGGGGCTGCTGCTGCTCGACCTCGACGACCTGCAGTCGATGCTGGTCTATACCGCCGAGAATGCCGGCGAGCTGACGACCCGTTACGGCAACGTCTCGAAGGCCACCATCGGCACGATCCAGCGCCAGTTGCTCGCTCTCGAAAGCCAGGGAGGCGAGCTGTTCTTCGGCGAGCCGGCACTCGAGATTGAGGATTTCATCCGTACCGACGAGCAGGGCCGGGGGATCGTCAACGTGCTCGCCGCCGACAAGCTGATGCGCACGCCAAAGCTCTACGCGACGTTCCTGCTGTGGCTGCTCGCCGAGCTGTTCGAGGTGCTGCCCGAGGTCGGCGACCCCGAGAAGCCGAAGCTGGTGTTCTTCTTCGACGAGGCGCACCTGCTGTTCGACGACGCGCCGCAGGCGCTGCTCGAGACGATCGAGCAGGTGGTGCGGCTGATCCGCTCGAAGGGCGTGGGCGTGTTCTTCGTCACGCAGAACCCGATCGACATTCCCGAGAAGGTCGCCGGGCAGCTCGGCAACCGGGTGCAGCATGCGCTGCGCGCCTTCACCCCGCGCGACCAGAAGGCGATCAAGGCGGCAGCCGAGACCTTCCGCATCAACCCCGAGCTCGACGTTGCCACCGCGATCACCGAGCTCAAGGTCGGCGAAGCGCTGGTCTCGACGCTGATGGAGGACGGCGCGCCGTCGATCGTCCAGCGCACGCTGATCAAGCCGCCGAGGAGCCGGCTCGGCCCGGTCGACGACAAGGAGCGCGCAATCGTCCAGTCGGTCAGCCCGTTCGCCGGCAAGTACGACACTCGTATCGACCGGGAGAGCGCCGAGGAAGTGCTCGCGCAGAAGGCCGCCGACGCCGCGGCGACCGCACGCGAGGTGGAGGAGAAGGGCCGGGAGGAAGTCGCAAAGCGCGAGCAGCTCAGTCCGAGCATCTGGAGCAAGGCTGCGAAGCGCGCCGGCAGCGCGGCGATGGGTTCGGCGGCGGTCATCGCCGCGGCGGCCGTGACCGGGCGCAAGTCGCGCTCGAATCCGATGCGCAACGCCGCGACCTCCGCCGCCGGCTCGATCGCGACCGATCTCGCCGGCCCGTTCGTCGGCCGCTTCGTGCGCAACCTGATCGGCGGGCTGATGCGCTAGCCGGCGCGCGCCGCCAGCCACTCGTCGACCTCGCGCGCTAGGCGCGGCTCGGTGTCGAGGCGTTCGCGGATCGCGGCGATGCTGCGTTCGACGCTGCGGCGCTGGTCGGTTGGCACACTTTCGGCGAACTGCTCGAGCTTGCCGATCATCTCAGGATCGCGCGAGGCGGTAGCGAGGCTCGCGATGTAGCCGGTGCGCCCCGAGGCATCGACGAGCGCCTCGACCGCCGCTCGGTTGGCGAGGGCGAAGTCGAACGCGAGCTCGGGATGCTCGCGCGAGACGGCGGTGATGATCGCGGCGCTGCTCGTCCCGGCCTCGCCGGTCAGCGCGAAGGCCAGTGCCCGTTCGGCCAGCGCGGCATCCTTCGGCGCGCCGAGCAGCGCGAAGTAAGCCTGGCGCTCGACCGCGGTGGGCGCGGTTGCGGCGAGCTGGGCGAGGCGGTCCCACTCGGCGGCAGTCGCGTTGCGCGCGATGATCCCGAGCCAGGTGGTCTTGAGCGGGCCGTCGAGCGCCTTCGGGTCGGTCGCCAGGGACTCGAACCGGCGCCGCGCCTCGGCCGCGACCGTTTCGTCGCCCATGTTGCCGAGAACGCGGATCAGGTCGCCGCGCAGCTCGGTGTCGACCAGCGATTCGTTGGGCCTGGGGTCGAAGCCGAGCTGCCGGAGCCGCGGCAGCCAGGCGTCGCGCGCGAGTGCGGCAACCGCCGGTCTCTGCTCCTCGGAGGCCACTCCATGGACCTGCCCCCAGCGCGCGATCGCGCCGAGCGCGACGACCGGGTTGGCGTCCCCGGGCACCTCGACCAGCATGTCGAGCGCACGGCCGACCGCCAGGTAGCCCGCCTGCGCCAGCGCGAACTGATCGCGCACGAGCCCGAGCTGGTCGATCGGCTCGAGCTGCGGCAGGGCCTCGACCAGCGCCTGCCCCATGTCGGGCGAATAGAGCGTGCGAAAGTAGCCGAGCTGGCCGCCGTTGACGACGACCGCGCCGCACCCAGGAAGCTCCAGCGATGCGCTGCCCTCGAGCACGTGGCGCACCGGCGCCGCCGAGCCGACCGTGATCAGCATCGGCACGCGCCAGCGCTGCGGGTTGGCGGCGACCTCGTCCTTGCGGTCGCGGCTGAACTCGCTCTGCGCCAGCTCGAGCAGCGTCCTTCCCTCGCGGCACTCCGCTTCCGCGCGCACGAGTGGCACGCCCGGCTGCAACGTGAAATCGTGAGCGATCTCGACCAGGCCCTCGGCGCCGGACTCCTCGACCGCGCGCCACAGGTCGTCGCTGGTCGTGTTGCCGTAGCGGTGGCGCTGGATGTAGCGGCGGATCCCCTCGCGCCAGGTTTCCTCGCCGGCATAGGCCTCGAGCATCGCGATGACCGCCTCCCCCTTCGAATAGGAGATCGCGTCGAACGCGTCGTTGGTCTCAGCCACCGTGCGGATCGGCTGGATCACCGGATGGGTGGTGGCGAAGGCGTCGTAGCCCATCGCGGTTTCGCGGCCGTTGACCCGTCCGACCAGCGGGTACCAGTCGGGGCGGAACTTCGCGCTCGCCTTGGTCTCCATCCAGCTGGCGAAGCCCTCGTTGAGCCACAGGTCGTCCCACCAGGCCATGGTGACGATGTCGCCGAACCACTGGTGCGCGATCTCGTGGGCGAGCGCGGTGTACATGTAATTCTGCGTTGCCGGATCGGTGATGGTCGGGTCGATCAGCAGAAAGCGCTCGAAGGTCAGGATCGCGCCCCAGTTCTCCATCGCGCCGAAGAACTGCGACTGGCCGGGCGCAGCGATGTTGTCGAGCTTGGGCAGCGGATAGGGCACGCCGAAGTAGTCGGTGTAATATTCGAGGATCGGCGGGGTCGATTCGAGCGCGAGCCGCGCCTGCTCGCCGCTGCCCGCCGGACTGACGATGCCGACGTCGACTCCCCCGGGCCCCTTGGTCGAAAGCCGCTCGAAGTCGCCGACCGCGAAGAACAGCAGGTAGCTCGACATGAGCGGCGTGGTCGCGAAGGTCACCCGCTTGCGCCCGTCCGCCAGCGATTCCTCGCGCACGATCGGCATGTTGCCGACTGCCATCTGCCCGGAGGGCACCACGGCGGAGAGGTCGAAGGTGGCCTTGTAGCTCGGCTCGTCGAACATCGGCGCGAAGCGGCGCGCGTCGGGCGCCTCGAACTGGGTGAACAGCCCGCGCACGGTCTCGCCCGTGCGCTTGTCGGGATAGTCGAGGGCGAACAGCCCGGTGGCCTGCGTGTTGATCTTGCCGCTGTACGCGAACGCGAGCCGGTAGCGGCCGGGCCCGATCGCCTCGGGCGCGACGAGCCGGACAGTCTGCGCTTCCGCGTCGACCTCGGGAATCAGCGCCACGCCTTCGCCCCCGCCGCCCGCCGGCAACAGCTGTGCCGAGGCAAACTCGAGTTCGTTGGCGTGAAGCGTCAGCGCGTCGGTCCGTTCGTACACCTCGATGTCGATGGCCGTGGTGCCGGTGAAGGCGAGGTTGGCCGCGTCGGGCACGACCTCGATCGCGTAGTGCAACGGGTGCGCGATGCGCGGCAGGTCGCTCGGCACCGTTTCCGCCAGCGGACCGGAAGCCGGTGCGGGCGCTGAGGACTGGGCGAACGAGGCGGCGGCGCACCCGGCCAGGAGCAGGCCGGCAAGCGCGGTGGTGACAAGACGCTTCAAGGAAAGGCGACTCCGGAAAGTTGGTTTCTCGGGCAACCGCCTAGCAGCGCAAACGCCGAAAGGCGAAGTCCTCAGTCGATCGGCAAGCGCAGCTCGGCGAGCAGACCTTCGATCCTGCCGTCGGCGCCCGTGCGGTTTCGCAGCGCCAGCGTGCCGCCGTGCTGCTCGGCGATCGCCCGGGCGAGTGTGAGGCCAAGGCCGGCGCCGCCGGTCTCGCGGTTGCGCGACGCCTCACCGCGCGCGAACGGCTCCATCATCGCCGCGATCTCGCCCTCGGGAATGCCCGGGCCGTCGTCCTCGATCCGCACTATCGCCTCGTCGCCTTCGCGCGCGAGCGACGCGCGCGCCCGCTCGCCGTAGCGCAAGGCGTTGCCGATCAGGTTGCGCAGCGCGCGGCGGAGCCAGGTCGCCCGGAGCGGCATCGCGATCCGTTGGGTATCGCCGAGCTCGACCGGCTCGCCCATGTCCTCGTACTCCTCGACCACCGAGGAAAGCAGCGCGCCGAGGTCGGTACGCTCCAGAGGATCGCTGGGCCGCCCCACGCGGGCGAGCGAGAGAATGTCGTCGAGCGAGCGGGTCACGTCCTCGATGCTCGCCACCATCTTGGCGCGCTCGGCGGGATCCTCGACCGATTCGATGCGCACCCTCAGCGCCGCGAGCGGGGTCTTGAGGTCGTGCCCGATCGCCCCGAGCATGACGTCCTTCTCGTTCAGCAGAGCGGAAATGCGCGCTTCCATCGCGTTGTGCGCGGCGATCAGCCGGCGGGTGTCGTCGGGGCCCGTGGGTTCGAGCTGGCCGTCGAGCTCGCGAGTCGCCGCGAATCGCTCGAGCCGGCGGGTCAGCGCGGCGATCGGCCGTGTGATCCGGCGCAGCAGCCAGGCGAGGCCGCCGACGAGCACGACATAGAGCAGCAGCGTCTGGCCGATCAGCATTCCGAGCTGGCTCGGTTCGGTCTCGGCCAGCGGCCAGCGCGCGACGGTCCATTCCGTCTCGCCCTGGCGCAGCATGCCCGCAATGAGCATCCGGCCGCGGCCCCACTCGACCCGCTCGCGCGCGTCGAGCTGGTCCATCACGTAGCTGTCGTCGACCACGTCGCGCACGACGACGACCAGCTCGGCCGGCTCGACACCCTGGCCCTCGAGGATCGAGTGCAGCAGCTCTTCGCGCGTGGTATCGCGCACTTCCCCGGGCAGCACCGGCCGCTCGTCGGTCCGCTGGATCCGCAGCCGCTGCCAGCGCCCGCGGTTGGCCTTGCCGGGCCGCTGCGGGTCGGACGTGCGGAAATCGAACCGCGGTTCGGTCACCAGCTGGAAGGCGAGACTGTTGGCCGCGATCATCTCGCGCCGCTGCTCGGCCGAACGATAGAGCAACACGGCCGAGACCGTCTGCGCCACCAGCAGCGCGAGCGCGACGGCCAGCAGCATCTGGCCGAGCAGGCTTCGCGGAAGGACGTGGCGCATCAACCCGTCAGCCGCGGTCCGCGGGCACACGGCGGACGTCGGCGGCGAGGCGATAGCCGCCGCCCCACACGGTCTGGATCAGCTTGGGATCGCGGCTGTCCTCTTCCATCTTGCGCCGCAGCCGGCTGACCTGGTTGTCGACCGCGCGGTCGAACAGGTGCGCCTCGCGGCCCTGGACCATGTCGAGCAGCCGGTCGCGGTCGAGCACCTGCCGCGGATGCGTCAGGAACGCGACGAGCAGGCGGAACTCGGCCGACGACAGCGGCACCACGGTGCCCTCTGGATCTGTCAGGCGCCGCTTGAGGGGGTCGAGCAGCCAGCCTTCGAACTCGTAGAGAGCGTCTTCCTCGGGAGTTGCCGAGGCGGCCTTGCTCGCCCGCCGCAGGACCGAGCGGATCCGCGCGACGAGTTCGCGCGGCTCGAACGGCTTCACCACGTAGTCGTCGGCGCCGATCTCGAGGCCGACAATGCGATCGGTCGCTTCGCCTCTCGCGGTCAGCAGGATGACCGGAATGTTCTTCGCCTCGCTCAGGTGGCGGCACAGCGATAGCCCGTCCTCACCCGGCATCATGATGTCGAGCAGCACGAGATCCGGCGTCTGCTCGAGCAGCGCCGCGCGGGCCTTGGCGGCGTCTTCCGCCTGGCGCACGACGAAGCCTTGGCGGACGAGATAGTCGGCCAGCGGCTGTCTCAGGCTGGGCTCGTCGTCGACGAGCAGAATGTGAGTCGCGGTCGGTTCGTTCGCCAGTGCCGCCGTCTCCGGTTGGTTGTCAGCCTGCATCGCGGCCCTGTCGACCGCGGCGCATGTGGTGCCGCATCTGTTGGCGCGCTTCGCGGCTTTCCTCAAGGCTGATTGTACCATCGCCGTCGGCATCGAGGCGATCGAACCGCGCCAGCGCCGCGCTGGCGAACTCTTCCTGGCTCACGACGCCGTCGCCGTCGGCATCCGCCGAGTGCGCCAGGCCGGGGCCGATTCCGTGTCGTCCACGCCGGGCGAAGCCAGGCCGGCGGGCAGCTTCGCCTTCGGCGCGGGCCTCGCGGTACCGAGTGCGCCGCGCCTCGAACTCGGCGAAGCTGAGCTCACCGTTGCCGTCGGTATCGATTCGCTCGAAAGCCTGGCGGCGCGCGGCCCCGCGATCGGCCGCATCGATGCGACCGTCGCCGTTGACGTCCATCCGCCCGAACATTTCGCCGACGCGCTGCTCGACATTGGCGCGGGTCACGATTCGCGGCTCCGCGCCACGCGCATCGGCGGCGGTGCCGGCCAGCGCGATGCCCGCGGCTAGGGTCAGGGTAAGCGTCCTGCGCATGAGACTCCTCCTGCCCGGGCGGGGTTTGACTTGGCGAGGCCATCAGGGGCCTTCCGCCGTTCCCGAATCCCCACGACCCGCATTCAGGGTAACGGGGCGCCAGCCTGAAGGGGAGCAAGGGAGCGGCGCCCCGCGACCCGATTGCCGTTCTACCCTGCCAATGTCGCACCTCTTTGCCGACGGCGGGCAAAAGTGTCGCAAATTGTCTCGCGCGAGCGGGCTTGTTCGCCCTATGCCCGTCGACGCATGCGGGCCGATCAGCGCGGCCGGCCCTGCGTGCCGGCTCCGGCGGTGATGAAGAAACCGGTCGCGTGGTCCGGGACGTCCGCCGTGTGCCAGACGCCGGGCGGGTTGATCGCGTATTCGCCCGGCGACAGCGTCGTGCGGACTTCCTCGCCGTCGATTTCCTGGATCAGCGTCATCGAACCCTCGACGCAGACGACGACCTCGTCGCCGGCCGGGTGCATCTCCCAGCCCTTCCAGTCCTCGGTGAAGCGGAAGCACGATACCAGCCGGCCCTCGCTGCCGTCGTCGGCGTGGCGCGCGCCGTAGTCCATGTACCACTGCATGGCGCGCTCATCGCGCGGGAACTCGGGCTGCGGCACGGCCGTGGCGCCCTTGCCGAGATGTATCGGAAAGCGTCCGAGCGAGCGGACGGTCATGCGGCATTCTCCCGGAAGACAACCTCGCCCCTACAGGGGCGCGCACGCCTGTTCGAGCCAGGCCAGCGCCGCGCCCTCGATCCGCGGCGCGAGCACCTCGCGCACCCGCGCGTGGTAGGCGTTCCACCACGCGACTTCCGCCTCGTTCAGCAGTGTGCGGTCGACCAGCCTCCGGTCGATCGGCGCCAGCGTCAGCGTCTCGAACCCGAGCCACTCGCCTTCGCCCCCGTCAATCTCGCGCGGCTCGACCAGCACCAGGTTCTCGATGCGGATGCCGTACTCACCGGTCTTGTAGTAGCCGGGCTCGTTCGAGAGGATCATCCCGGCCATCAGCTCCTGCTCGGTACCGGCCTGCCCCCCGCGGGGCTTGGCGATGCGCTGCGGGCCCTCGTGCACCGCGAGGAACGCGCCGACGCCGTGCCCCGTGCCGTGGGCGTAGTCGAGGCCCGCCTGCCACAGGAACTGGCGCGCGAGCGTGTCGAGCTGCGAGCCGGTAGTCCCCTGCGGGAAGGTCTGCACTGCGAGAGCGATGTGCCCCTTGAGCACGCGGGTGAAGCGGTCCTTGACCTCGGCCGGCGGCTCGCCCGGCCCGATCCACACGGTACGGGTGATGTCGGTCGTGCCGTCGGCGTATTGGCCACCCGAATCGACGAGATAGACGCTGTCCGGATCGAGCCGGCGGTTGGTCTCCTCGCTGACCCGGTAGTGAACGATCGCCCCGTTAGGGCCGGCGCCGCTGATCGTGTCGAACGACAGGTCGCGCAGGTCGCCGGTGTCCTTGCGAAATTCGTGCAACCGCGCGGCGGCAGACAGCTCGTCGACCGTGCCCTTCGGCCCCTCGACCGACAGCCAGTGGAGGAACCGCGCCACGGCCGCGCCGTCGCGCGCCTGCGCCGCGCGGTGGCCGGCGCGCTCGGCCTCGTTCTTGATCGCCTTGGGCAGCACGACCGGGTCGGTGGCGCGCACGACTTCGGCCCCGGCCGCCTCGAGCGCGGTGAAGATCGCCGCGACCGAGCGATCGGGATCGGCCGCAACCCGCTTGCCTGAAAGCGCGGCCAGCGCCGCGGTGAAGGTGTCGCGCGGGCGCACGCGCACCGCGTTGCCGAGATGCGCGGCGACTTCGGGCGGCACCTTGCCCGGGGCGATGAACCAGTCCGCCGTGCCGTCGGCATGCGCGATCACATAGGACAGCGCCACCGGGGTGCGGTCGACGTCCGAGCCGCGCACGTTGAGCAGCCAGGCGACCGAATCGAGCGCCGAGATCACCGCCGCGTCGAGCTTCTCGGCCTTGAGCCACTCGCCGACCTCGGCGCGCTTGTCGGCGCTCGAGCGGCCTGCAAGCGCGTCATCCTGCACGAAGGCCGGGGCAGAGGATGGCTCCGGACGGTCCTGCCAGACCGCGTCGACCGGGTTGGCCTCGACCGGGACCAGCTCTGCACCCACCTTTTCGAGCGCCTTGGCGGTCGCCTTCACCCAGCCGCTCGTGTGCAGCCACGGATCGAAGCCGATCTTCGCCCCCTCGGCCGCGTTCTGGGCCAGCCAGTCGGCCAGCTTGTCCTGCGGCACCGACTTGTATTCGTAGAGCCGCCCGTCGACCTGGTCGCGGACCTGCAGCGTGTAGCGCCCGTCGACGAAGATCGCCGCCTTGTCCCTCAGCACCGCCGCCGTTCCGGCCGAACCGCCGAACCCCGTCAACCAGGCGAGCCGCTGGGCATAGGCGCCGACGTATTCCGAAAGGTGCTCGTCCGAGATCGGGATCACGAACCCGTCGAGGCCCTGCCGCTCGAGCTCCTTGCGCAGCGCGGCGAGCCGGGCTTCGTGGGTCTGCATCAGCATTGTTGCGGTCCTTTCCCCACCTACATAGAGGCGGCCCATGAACGATGCCACTCCCCCGCGGCCGCCGGTCGCCGCGAAGAAGCCCTCCAGCGTCACTCACCACGGGATCACCATCACCGACGACTACGCCTGGCTGCGCGATCCCGGCTACCCCGAGGTCACCGACAAGGAAGTCCTCGACCATCTCGCCGCCGAGAACGCCTGGTTCGAGGCGCGGATGGCTCCGCACAAGGATACGGTCGAGGCGCTGTTCCGCGAGATGCGCGCGCGGATCAAGGAGGCCGACAAGTCGGTTCCGCAGAAGGATGGCGACTGGCTCTACTGGATCGAGTTCGAGGAGGGCGCCGAGTACAAGAAGTGGTGGCGCAGGCCGGTCGCGGGCGGCCCCGACGAGCTGATCCTCGACGAGCCCGCGCTCGCCGAGGGCAAGGACTACTTCCGCCTCGGCGCGATCTCGGTCAGCAAGGACGGCCGGCTGCTCGCCTACTCGGTCGACGACAACGGCTCCGAGCGCTTCACCGTGCGGATCAAGGATCTCGCGACCGGCGAGCACCTGCCCGATGAAATTCCCGGAACGCTCTCTGCGCTGGTCTGGGTCGCCGGCGACAAGGGGCTGATCTACTCGCTTGCCAACGAGCAGTGGCGCACCGACAACGCGCGCCTGCACTGGCTCGGCCGGCCGATCGGTGAGGACGTCGAACTCTACCACGAGGATGACGACGGCTTCCGCGTCTCGGCCTCGCTCTCGGCGGCCGAGGACTGGGTGATCGTTTCGACCGGCGACCACGAGACCAGCGAAGTGCGGCTGATCCCCGCCGCCGACCCGCTCGCCGCGCCGATCCTCGTCCGTCCGCGCGAGAAGGGCGTCGAATACGACGTCGACGTACGCCCCGAGGGCGCCGGCCACGCGCTCTACATTCACGCCAACGACACGCACGAGAATTTCCGTCTCGCTGCGGCGCCGCTCGCCAACCCCGGCGAATGGACCACGCTGATCGAGGGCACCGACGCGTTCTACCTGACCGGGTTCGAGCTGTTCCGCGACTTCTACGTGGTCGAGGGCCGGCTCGGGGGGCTCGATCGCCTCGAGATCCGCTACTACGACGACCCCTCCCGCATCGAGCCGATCGAATTCCCCGAGGCGAGCTACTCGGCGGGCACGGGCAACAATCCCGAGTACGAGCAGACCGCGATCCGGCTGTCGTACGAATCGATGGTCAGCCCTGCGAGCACCTACGACTATCACGTCGCCGAGCGCCGGCTCGAGCTGCTCAAGGTCCAGGAAATTCCCTCAGGCTACGATGCCTCGCTCTATGCGACCGAGCGGCTGGAGATTCCCGCGCGCGACGGCACGCCGATCCCGGTCTCGATCATGTACCGCAGGGACCGCCGCTCACCGGGCCCGCTGCACCTCTACGGCTATGGTGCCTACGGCATCGCCATCGACCCGGGTTTCTCGATCACGCGGCTGAGCCTGGTCGACCGCGGCTTCGCCTATGCGATCGCGCACATCCGCGGTGGCGACGACCTCGGCCGCGCCTGGTACAAGGCCGGCAAGCTCGACCAGCGAACCAACACCTTCAACGACTTCGTCGACGTCGCGCGCGGCCTGATCGCGCGCGGCTACACCGAGGCCGGGCGGATCAGCATTTCCGGCGGCTCGGCCGGCGGCGAGCTGATGGGCGCGGTCATCAACTCCGACCCCGAGCTGTGGGGCGCGGTCGTTGCCCACGTGCCGTTCGTCGACGTGCTCGCGACGATGCTCGACGCCTCGCTGCCGCTGACCCCCGGCGAATGGCCCGAATGGGGCAACCCGATCGAGGACAAGGCCGCGTTCGAGCTGATCCGCAGCTATTCGCCCTACGACAACGTGAAGGCCCAAGCCTACCCGCCGCTGCTGGTCACCGCGGGCCTCAACGACCCGCGCGTGACCTACTGGGAGCCGGCCAAGTGGGTCGCCCGCCTGCGCGAGCTCAAGACCGACGACAACGAGCTGCTCCTGAAGATCAACATGGGCGCCGGCCACGGCGGCAAGTCCGGCCGGTTCGAGAGCCTGCGCGAGACAGCCGAGGAGTACGCGTTCATCCTGTGGCAGATGGGGGTGGAGCCGTAGGGAGGGGGCGCCGAGGCACGATGAACTCCCACCTCATTGGTCATCCTGAACTTGTTGCAGGATGACGGCCGAAGCCAGGGACTGTCCCTCTTTTCGCCGTTCCCTCCGCTCCGGGGAGTGGGAGCGAGCGAGGCTCTGGATTCCCCATCCGCAACCGGTAGGCTGACCGCGATGAGCAACCGCTTCGCCATGACCTTCACCGCTCTTCCCGAGCACATCGACGAGAACGGGCACGTCAACAACACCGTGTGGGTCCGCTGGATGGAGGACATCGCCACCGCGCACTGGCTGCGCGACGCCGAGCCCGCGCACGTCGCCGCCTATGCCTGGGTCGTGACCCGGCACGAGATCGACTATCGCGGCAACATCGACCTCGGCGACAGCGTCGAAGCGGTGACCGAGATTCGCGAAGCTCCCGCCGGCGCCCGTTTCGACCGGCACTTCACCTTCACCGACGCGAACGACCGAGCGGTGGTCAGGGCGAAGACGACCTGGGCGATGATCGACCGGTCGAGCGGAAAGCTGGTGCGCGTGCCGGCCGAAGTCTCGGCCCCGTTCCTCGGCTGAGCGCGGCGGCCTACTCGGTGATCGCTTCCTCGACCCGCAGCAGCTTGTAGCCAAGTTCGGCCGCGACAGCCGGATAGGTCACCTGCCCGGCGTGGACGTTGAGGCCGGCGGCGAGGTGCGGGTCGCGGCGCATCGCGCGCTTCCACCCGAGGTCGGCGATCTTCAGTGCGCGCGGCAAGGTCACGTTGTTGAGCGCATACGTGCTCGTGCGGGCGACCGCTCCCGGCATGTTGGCGACACAGTAGTGGACGATGCCGTCGACCACGAAAGTCGGATTGTCGTGAGTGGTCGGCCGGCTGGTCTCGAAACAGCCGCCCTGGTCGATCGCCACGTCGACCAGCACCGAGCCGGTCTTCATCTCCTTGAGCATCTCGCGCGTGACCAGCTTCGGCGCCGCGGCGCCCGGCACCAGCACCGCGCCGATCACGAGGTCCGCCCGGGCGACCATTTCGGCGACGTTGGCCTCGTTGGCGAAGCGGGTCTTCGCGCGGCTTTCGAAGTGAACCCCGAGCCGTTCGAGCACTTCGGGATCGTGGTCGAGGATCGTCACGTCGGCGCCGAGCCCGACCGCCATCTGCGCGGCGTTGAACCCGACCACGCCGCCGCCGATCACCGCTACCGTTCCCGGCATGACCCCGGGCACGCCGCCGAGCAGCACGCCGCGCCCGCCGTGCGCCTTCTCGAGCGCGGTCGCCCCGGCCTGGATGCTCATTCGCCCGGCGACCTGGCTCATCGGCTTGAGCAGCGGCAGCGTCCCCCCGGGGCCGGTGACGGTCTCGTAGGCGATCGCGGTCACGCCCGAGGCGACGAGGTCGGCGGTCTGCTCGGGGTCCGGCGCGAGGTGCAGATAGGCGTAGAGCACCTGTCCCTCGTGCAGCAGCGCGCGCTCGTCGGGCTGCGGCTCCTTGACCTTCACCACCATCTCGCAGCGGAGGAAGATCGGTTCGGGGCCGTCGACGATCTCGGCGCCGGCGGCACGGTACTGGTCGTCGTCGGCGCCGATGCCGAGCCCGGCACCGGTCTCGACCCAGACCGCGTGGCCGCGCTTGACCAGCTCCTTGACGCTCTCGGGCGTCAGCCCGACGCGGTATTCCTGGTTCTTGATCTCGCGCGGGCAGCCGATCAGCATGGGCTCTCTCCTCCCGTTCGGGTCGTTACGCCTGCTACCATCGCCGCGCAATCCGAGCGCGCGGAAAGGGTTGCCGCCGAAGGGCGGCCGGGGGCAGGATCGGCCGGTGAACCGGAAGGACCTGCCGAAGTTCCTCGTTGCCGGGCTCGTCGGCGCGGCGCTGGCCTTTCCGGCCGGCCTGCTGGTCGCGAGTCTCGGCGGCGGCAGTCCGTCGGCTGCGCCCGACCGGCCGCGCGAGGCCGCGCCCGTGCGCGACGTCTATTCGCCGGCACTCCGCAGCGACCCGTGGTTCCTCGACCGCCAGCGGGAGGGCGTCGAATCGCTCGAGGCGCATTGCCGCCGCAGCGGCGATCTCTGCGCCGAGGCACGCGAGGCGCGCCGCTGGCTCGATGAGCACGGCGGTTGAACGGGGATCGGCAGGGCTCACCGGGCGCACCCGGCCCGTCGACCGGATCATGAACACGCCGCAGCCGACCGGATGGCAGGAGGAGCGTTGCTCACGCCACCGCCACTGCTGCCGCCGCAGCCTGCGAACAGGCCGGCGGCAGCGGCGCACAGGGGCGCGGCGCAATGCGCGGAGAGCCCCCTCATCGGCGCCCGAAATGCGCGACGGTTGCCATGGTTCCGGCGACCTCCTTCCGGCACCGCGGGCTGTCTGCCGCGTTCCCGAAGCGGACCCCTCGATGGAGACCTGCGGTGGTCGATACCCCCGAAACCCCGGAACGCGCCGCGGCCAGGCTCGGCCTGCTCGGCAAGTACAGCTACGCGTGGATCACGCTGGCGTTCTTCCTCATCTCGATGCTCCTGCACTGGTACTTCGGCTGGCAGGCGTTCGGGGACGAGGCCCGCCAGCACGGCCAGAGCCCCGAGTTCGCCGAATTTGCCAACCAGATCGCGCGCGACACGTTCGAGAATTGGCAGTCGGAGTTCCTCCAGCTGATCTGGCAGGTCGTCGGCCTCGCCTACTTCCTCTACCTGGGCTCGCCCGCCTCGAAAGAGAACGACGACCGGCTCGAGGCCAAGATCGACGAAATCCTGCGTCTCAATGCGGGCAAGGCCGAAGGGCAGGAGCTGATCGACCGGATCGATCGCGATTTCCTGCGCCACGGCGGCCACGCCCGCCCGGTCGGCAAGGCAGGCTGAAGCTCAGTCCGCCTTGAACAGCGCGAGGTCGATCGACTCCCCGACTGCCCTGAGTCCCTCGGGGCTGCCGTGGAGGAAGTCGCCCATGTGGTAGCCGTCACGCATCTTCGCCGGATCGTCGGGATCGGCGAAGGCGGTGTCGAGCCGTACGATCGCATCGAACGTGCCGCTGTTGAGGATCCAGTCGTTGATCGCCTGCCGGGCGGCCTCGCCTTCCTCGGACCAGTAGGCGGCACCCTTGTAGGGCCCGATCGGCGAGCCGATCACCTTGATCCCCTTGGCGTGCGCGCGGGCGACGATCTGCTTGTAGCCGGCGATCATCTCCTCGACCGTGATCTCGGGCTGGTCGAGCCCGGGAAAGCCGGGCTGGTTCGGATCACGCCGGGCGAAGCGTTGCCCGATATCGTTCACTCCTTCGAACAGGATGATGTACTTGACCCCCGGCAGGCTCAGCACGTCCTCGTCGAAGCGTGCAAGCGCCGCCTCCCCCATCCCCGGGCTGAGCACGCGGTTGCCACTGATCGCCTGATTGGCGACCGCCCATTCGAGTCCCGCCGCCTGCAGCCGGTCGGCGAGCACGTCGGGCCAGCGGTTGTTGGCACCGGGAGTCGCGCCGACACCGTCGGTGATCGAATCGCCGTAGGCGACGATCGTGCCGAGCGCGTCGGGCGAATCGACCTCGACTCCGGCGAGGAACGCGCGGAACTGCGCTGTCGAAACCGGTTCGAACGGCTTGCCGACGAAGTTGCCGGGCGGTGAGACGGCAAGCTCGTCGACCCCGGTCAGGTGACAGGTGCACGGGCCGGTCTCGGTCGGCAGGTAGAGCTCGACCTTGAGCCGCGCGAGGTCGGGCAGGTCGACCTCGACCGCGTCGCTCAGGAACGGCGCGCCGCGCGGGATCACCGCGGTCGGATCGCCGCCGAAGGTCAGCGTGCGCGCGGTGCCCGGAACCTCGTTGTTGGCCTCGTCGATCTGCACCACTCGCGCGGCGCCGATCCTGAGCGGCGCCGGGCCGTAGCGGTTCGACAGCCGCACGCGCAGCCGGGTCCCGCCTTCGGTCAGGCGAATGATCTGGGTGATCGTCACGTTGTCGTAGCTCGCCGCGGCGAACGGTCCCTGCGTGCCGAGCGGCGCGTGCGGCGCGGCGGTCCAGCTGGCCACCCACTCGGCGTGCGCCGGCGCAGCGGCGGCAAGAGCGGCGGCGCCGAACAGGGCGGCGGAAAAGCGAAGCGTATCGACTAGATGCATACCGGTGTCCCCTCCATCCCGCTTCCGGCGAGCCGAATCCTGTCCGATTCCGACCGGCGATGCTGGCAGCAACCGGCCCCTGTAGGAAAGCCTTTTCGTCAGCCTCGATAGACCCAGTATTCGGGACCCCAGCGCTCCTCGAGCTCGGCGAGGCATTCGCGGTGGATCTCGCGCACCCGTGCCGGCGTCATGTAGTCGGCCGGGTCGATCTCCTCGATCCTCAGCGTCGACTTGTCCTCGTAGAGGTGCTCGCCCTTGAGGCGTGCCTTCTCGTCGTAGGGCCAGATGAACGCCTGCAGCGAATGGACCAGGTAGAGGCCGTCGTCCTTGTCGACCCCGTGCCCGAGCTTCTTCAGCTCGGCGCCGGTCGACATCTGATGGAACCACATCTCGTCGGCAATGCCCCAGTCGGCGACCGCGACGAGGTCGCCCGAGTTCCACAGCACGATCTCGCCGATGCTCGAGTAGAAGTCGAATACGCCCTGGCGCCCGGAGACCTGGAACGGCTTCTCGCCCCAGGTGATGTGATAGACCGGGTCATCGGCCATCATGTCGGACGCGGTGATCTCCTCGAACATCCCGGCACCCTCGAGATGGACGTGGCGGCAGAAGTTCTTGAGGATCGCGCGGTGCAACGGGTTCTCGGTGCGGTCGTGCAGCGCGATCGACGGATCCATGCAGCGGTAGACTTCGGCTTCGTACTTGCTGGCCATGAGCTCCTCTCCCTTGCCCCCAGACTTGCACAGCCGCGCCGCGAGGGGAAGCCGTGGGCCGGCGGCATCAGTCACGTTCGCCGGGCCGGTCCGATCGCCGGCGGCGCCAGCCGAGCAGGCTCCAGCAACTGCCGAAGACCACGCAGCCGACCAGCACCAGAACCCCGCCGACCACCAGGGCCGACAGCGCCACCGCTCCGGCGATGGCCAGGACGATCTCGACGAAGATCTCGAGCACCTCTCTCATGGCGCGCGTGCGCCGTGGCTCGGATCCGTCGGTTTGCGGGTCATTGCAGGGGAATGCGCGAAGCTGCCGCGCGGTCCCGCGGGACCGCCCTGCCGAAGCCGGACCCTAGCGCGAGGGCGCGGCCGGCATCAGTCCGCGAACGGTGCGGCGGGCGAACTTCCAGCGCCCGTCCTCGCGCACCAGCTCGTCGTCGTACCCGGCCATCATCGCCGCCCTCGGCGCGCCGTCCTCGCCGGGGACCATGTACAGCGACTGCGAGGTGGCTGTGGCGCTGTCGGGACCGGTGAAGGTCACCGTCTCGTTGAAGAACAGGTGGTAGTTCGGCTCGGCGAAGCCGAGCGCGTTCTCAGCAAACACCCGCCGCATCGCCTCGGCCGCTTCGGGCCCCGACAGCGGCTCGCCGCCGCCTCCGCCCGCGACGTAGACCCCGTTCTCGGCGAACAGCCCGGCGAACCCGTCGAAATCGCGCGCGTCGAGCGTACGACCGTAGTCAACCAGCAGCGCGTGGATCTCGGCGCGGTCCGCGCTGCGGTCGGATGCAGCCGGCTGGCAGGCGGCCACCAGCACCGCCGCGACGAGACATCCGGCGCGGGCGATCAAATCGGGTTCCCGTCCCGGTCCCGGTAGATCTCGCGCCGCCCGACGTGGTTGGCCGGGCCGACGAGGCCCTCGGCCTCCATCCGCTCGATCCACTTGGCCGCGGTGTTGTAGCCGACGCCCATCTGCCGCTGCAGCCAGCTGCCGCTCGCCTTCTGGTTCTCGAACACGATCTGGCAGGCTTGGCGGTACCTGCGCTCCTCGGGATTGTCGCTGGCGGTGAGCTCGTCGTCGAAGCCGAAGAAGCTGTCCTCGGGTTCCTCGGTCACCGAATCGACGTAGGCCGGCGTCCCCTGCGCCCGCCAGTGGTTGGCGACGCGCTCGACTTCGTCGTCGCTGACGAACGGGCCGTGCACGCGGCGCAGCGGGCCCGAGCTCGGCTTGAACAGCATGTCACCCTTGCCCAGCAGCTGCTCGGCGCCCTGTTCGCCGAGGATCGTGCGGCTGTCGATCCGGCTGGTGACGTTGAAGCTGATCCGGGTCGGCAGATTGGCCTTGATCACGCCGGTGATAACGTCGACCGAGGGACGCTGCGTCGCCATGATCAGGTGGATGCCGGCGGCTCGGCTCTTCTGGCTGAGCCGCTGGATCAGCACCTCGATCTCCTTGCCGACGGTAATCATCAGGTCGGCCAGCTCGTCGACGATCAGCACGATCTGCGGCAGCACTTCGTAGTCGAGCTGCTCCTCCTCGATCAGCTCCTCGCCGGTGTCGGGATCGAACCCGGTCTGGATGCGGCGGCCGAGCGGCTTGCCCTTGGCGATTGCCGCGGCGACGCGCTCGTTGAAACCCGCGAGGTTGCGCACGCCGATGTCGCTCATCATCCGATAGCGGCGCTCCATCTCCTCGACCGCCCACTTGAGCGCGCGGACCGACTTGTGCGGATCGGTCACCACCGGCGAGAGCAGGTGCGGGATGTCGTCGTAGACCTTGAGCTCGAGGATCTTCGGGTCGATCAGGATCAGCCGGCACTCGTTGGGCGTGAAGCGGTAGAGCAGCGACAGCAGGATCGCGTTGAGGCCGACCGACTTGCCCGAGCCGGTGGTGCCGGCGACGAGCAGGTGCGGCATCGCCGCGAGGTCGGCGACCACCGGCTCGCCGGCAATGTCCTTGCCGAGGATGATCGGCAGCATGCCCTTGTGCCCGGCGAAAGCCTCGCTCGCGGCGAGTTCCTTGAAGCTGACCGTCTGGCGGTCGGCGTTGGGCAGCTCGATGCCCATCACGGTCTTTCCCGGAATCGGGCTGACGCGCGCCGAGATCGCGCTCATGTTGCGGGCGATGTCCTCGGCGAGGCCGATCACGCGGCTGGCCTTGATGCCCGGCGCCGGCTCGAGCTCGTACATCGTCACCACCGGGCCGGTGCGCACCGCGGTGATCTCGCCCTTGACGTTGAAGTCGTCGAGCACGTTTTCGAGCAGCCGCGCGTTGCGCTCGAGTGCGAGCTTGTCGAGCTTGGGCGCGGTGTCGGCCGGAGGATCGGCGAGCAGGTCGAGGCTCGGCAGCTGGTAGGTGTCGAACAGGTCCTGCTGGCGCGCCTTGCCGGCCGGCCTGGCCGGACGCGGCGGCAGGCTCGGGTCGCTGATCTCGGGCGGCCGGCGCTGAGGTTCCTCGTCGGCCGCGGCCAGCGGCTCGGGCCGCGCGGCGCGCCGCTCCTTGCGCGGCTTGAACGGGTTGGGATCCTCGCGCACGGGCAGCCGCCGCAACAGCGCGGGGAGCGTCATCAGCCGCGCCCAGTCGAAGGCGAAGACCCGGGCGACGAGCACCGCGCCGACCGCGAAGCTCGCCAGCCCGAGGCCGAGCACGGTCCAGAACCGCGCCGATTCCGGCAGGAGCCCAGCCAGCGCCTCGATCGCGCCCGCGCCGAGCAGGCCGAACAGGCCGCCGTAGGACGCGGGCAGGCTGTCGGGCAGCGCACTCCAGTCGCGGGTCAGCAGCGAAAGCGCCGTGCCGAGCAGCACCATCGCCAGCACCAGCAGCGCCAGCGTGCGCCACCAGCGGCGCCCGTGCGGCGTCTCCTCGGCCTCGGCGTCGCGCCACAGCTTGCTGGCGAAGGCGTAGAGCATCGGCACCAGCAGCACGGCGACCAGGCCGAACAGGAACAGGGCACCGTCGGCCGCATAGGCGCCGGGCGCACCCATCCAGTTGGCGACCTCGCCGCCGGCAGCCGTCGAGAACGAGGGATCGGTCTGGGTATACGAGACCAGCGCGAGGGCGAGGAACAGCGTCGCCACGCCGAGCACCGCGGCGCCGGTAAGCTGGCCGGCGCGCGCGAGCGAACGGCGGAACGCGGCACGCCAGTCGGCGGGCTGCGCCCGGGGGCCGGAGCGCGTCAGCGCGCGTGTTGCCATCTCGTTCCCCTCGCGTTCGAGCGGCGCGCATCATCCTCTTCGGCGGACTCGCCGTCAAGAATCGCTTTTTGTTCCGCCAGCGTGGGTTCTCTTCCTGGTTTCGCGCAAAGACGCAAAGGCACGAAGATCATGGCGCCCCATTGCCAATGCTGGTCCCGTCCGAAGGACAGGATGGGCCACTTCGCGGCCAGCGGCGGCCGGGATGTCGGACGTGACCTCCTCGCGTCTTCGCGCCTTCGTGCGAAAACTCAGGACAACCCGTCGATCGCCGCCCACCGCGACCAGCGCAGCCGACGCGCAGTGCGTGCGGTCATGCCGCCAAGCGCGATGACCGGAACGCGCGCCTGGCGCGCGAGCAGGCGGAAGCGCACGGCGCCCAGTGCTTTCGCCCCGGGATGCGAGCGCGTCGGGAAGGCCGGAGACAGCATTACCGCGGTCGCGCGGACGCGGTTGGCCTCGCCGATCTCGCGCAGCGAATGAGCGGTGGCAAGCGTGACGAGACGGCTGGCGGGGTAAAGCGCGCGGGGTGCGCCGTAGAGGCCGTCGGCGCCCCATTCCCGCGCGGTCAGCGCGCTGTCGGCGAGGATCGCGAGATGGCCTCGGGCGCGGGCGATGCGCAGCAGCGCGTGCCACCGGGCCATGCGCTCGGCCTCGGGCAGGTGGTAGTGGCGGTAGACGAAGCCCGAACCGCGCGGCAGCCGCCGCAGCGCCCCTTCGAGCCCGGCGTCGTTGCGCGCGTCGGATACGAGCCACAGCTCGGGCAGGGGACGAGTTGGGCTCTGGCGCGTACGCATCCCCCCGCTATAGCGCGGCGCATGGAAAGCGCAGCCACCCTGCTTGCCGCGGTCGAGGAACGGATCGCGCGTGCCTGCCGCGTCGCCCGGCGGGAACGCGACGAGGTCACGCTGGTCGCGGTCAGCAAGACCCATCCTGTCGAGGCGATCGTCCCGCTGATCGAGGCCGGCCAGCGTACTTTCGGCGAGAACCGCGTGCAGGAGGCCCAGGCCAAGTGGCCGGCGCTGCGCGAACGGTTCCCGGGCGTCGAACTGCACCTCGTCGGCCGGCTGCAGTCGAACAAGGCGGACGAGGCGGTCGCGCTGTTCGATGCAATCCACTCGCTCGACCGTTCCAGCCTCGTCGCCGCGCTGGCCAGGGCGATGGACAAGAGCGGGCGGCGCGTGCCGTGCTTCGTCCAGGTCAACATCGGCGAGGAACCTCAGAAGGGTGGCGTGGCGATTGCGGAGCTGCCCGCGCTCCTGGCCGAGGCCCGGGATGCGGACATCCCGCTCGCCGGGCTGATGTGCGTCCCGCCGCTCGGGATCGAACCGGCGCCGTTCTTCGCGTTCCTCGACAAGCTCGCGCGCGATCACGGGCTGGCAGGCCGCTCGATGGGCATGAGCGGCGACTTCGAGACCGCGATAATGCTCGGCGCGACTCACGTCCGCATCGGCACCGCCCTGTTCGGGGAGCGGTCCTAGCCATTGCGCGCGCCGGTTCGGCGGAGGATAAGGCGCGCAAGACGCGGTTGGGGGACTGCATCGTGACAGGGGACTCTTGCGGACAATGAGCCGGCGCCGTTCGCGCCCGTGGCTGCCGCGCCGGCTGCCCGCGGTCCCGCAGACGCGCCTTTCGTGGGTTCGCTCGCTGTGGTTCTTCGCGCTGGCGCTCGCCGTGGCACTGGACATCGCGGGGACGGTGTTCGCAGTGCGCGAGATCACGCGCTTCGGACCGGAGTTCTGGCGCTTGGGGCTCAACTCCGAAGTGCAGAACGATGGCTCGGTCACCGTCGCGTCGATCGTGGGAGTCTCGGGGCTCCCGGAGATTCCGCCGCAGTCGCGCATCACGGCGATCGACGGCACTCCGGTCCCGCGGGGCACCGAAGTGTGGGACCTCGCCAAGCGCCTCAAGGCGGAGGACGGGCGTGTGCTCTCGCTCACGATCCGGCAACCGGGCGGGCGCATCGCCGCGCACCGCATAGAGGCCTCGCCGCGCTATGTCGCCGAAGCGGGTGATCCCGGGCCGTTCGACCGTCACGAGCGGGTCGCGATCAGGCTGGCGTTCTCGCTGCTCACGTGCATGACGCTGATCGCCTGCGCGGTGCTGCTGTTCCTCAGGCGACCGCGCGATACGGTGGCGCTGCTGTTCTCTTTCGCTTTCCTGATCTTCGCGGCGATCATCGACCCACCGCTCGGCCTGTGGATCGCGACCGGATTCGGCCACGTGTTCGACGTCTATTCCACCCTCGGCTGGGTGCTGCTGGTAATCGCCATCGCAGCGTTTCCCGACAGCAAGTTTACGCCCCCGGCGATGCGCTGGGTCCTCGTCGCCGCACCGCTGCTCGCCGTGCCGCTGGCTTTCGAGGATCTGCCGATGCTGGTCGGCACGCTGCTCGGCTTCGTGCTCCCCCTGTTCCTTCTCGTCTGCCACGTGATCAAGTACCGCCGCCTGGGGCCCGGCATCGAGCGGCAGCAGCTGAAATGGGCCGCCTTCGCGTTCGGCGCCGGGTTCACCCTGCTGACGCTTGCCTATGTCGTGTTCATGGCCACCGACACGCTGGCCGGGCCCGAGGTCATTGCCAGCCTGGCCGTCCTCGCGCTGTTCGACTTCGGCTTCATCGCCATGGCGCTCGGCCTGCTGGTCGCGCTGCTGCGCTTCCGGCTGTGGGAAGCCGACACGGTGATCGGCCGCTCGGCGGTCTCGGCCGCGGTCACCGTCTCGGTCGGCATCCTGTGGACGCTCAGCACCGACCTCGTGAAGATCGCCGTCGAGTGGGTTCTCGGCGAGGAGAACGACACGATCGCCACCATCGTCGGCGGGTTGCTGGCGGCGGGCGTGTTCGCGCCGACCCAGGCCCTGGCGATGCGCTGGGCAAGGCGCCGGCTGCACGGCGACGAGAGCCGGATCGAGCGACTGATCGAACGCCTCGCCGTGTGGCGGGCGACCGAAATGCCCGAGGAGATCGGGGTGCGCACGCTGTCGGCGCTGCAGGCGGCAATCCACTGCAACGCCGCCGCGGTGCTGGTCGACGGGCCGCGCGGACTCGAACTGCTCGCCTCGCGCGACGTCGAGCGGGCCGAAGACCTGAGCACGCCGAGCTACGACCCGGCGAAGGACGGCCGCTTCGTCATCCGCCAGCCGCTCGAGGACGAGGACGGCCCGATCGGGCTGCTGCTGGTCGGCCCGCGCTCGGACCTCAACCGCTACAACGCGGCGCAACTGGACGGGCTGGCAAAGCTGGCCGAACCGCTCGCCGAGGCGCTGCGCGCGGCGCTCAAGCGCGCGCAGCATGCCGAGAGCGTGCATTCGAAGCTCGGCTCGGTCGAAGAGCGGCTCGCGCGGCTCGAACAGTCGGGTCCACGGCTCAGCCCGACCTGATCCCGCCCTCGGAGCGGGACCCGTTCCGCCGGACATGACGTTCCTTCCGTATCCTCACGGAAGAGGAGCCTGCATGGCGAAGCGCGCAATTCTCTGGGCCCTGCTGCTCGCCCTGGCGTTCCCGACCGCTGCCCCGGCCGCGGCGCCGCTGCCGGCTTCGGAAGCGGCGGAGGAGAGCCAGCAACCCCTCGCGCCCATCGATCTGACCAGCGAAGACGATGATATCCGCACGCGGCTGACCCAGGTCTTCCGGGCGATCGACGGGCTCGAGTCGGTTCGCATCGCCGTCGAAGGCGGCGTCGTCACGCTCGCCGGGACGACGCTCAACGACGCCGCGCGCGCGGAAGCCGAAGCGCTCGCAGGGCGGGTTGCCGGCGTGGTGGCGGTCGAAAACCACATCGAAGTCGAGCATCGGCTCGGCCGCCGGCTCGCGCCCGTGGTCCAGCACACTGAGGCACTCGGGGCCGAGGTGCTCGCATACCTGCCGCTGATCGCCGTCGCCCTGGTCGTGTTCGCCGCGTTCTGGATCGCCGGGGTCGTCTTCACCCGTCGGACGAACATCTTCCGTAGCGTGATCGAGAACCCGTTCATCGAGACGCTGCTCGAGCAGATCGTCCGTGCGCTGTTCATCCTCGCCGGGCTGGTCGTCGCAATGAGCATCCTCGGCACGACCGCGTTGATCGGCTCGGTGCTCGGGGCCGCGGGCGTGCTCGGCCTGGCGATCGGCTTCGCGATGCGCGACACGATCGAGAACTACATCGCCTCGATCCTGCTCAGCGTGCGTCAGCCGTTCGCGCCCAACGACGTCGTGATCATCGAAGGCGTGGAAGGGCGCATCACCACGCTCAATTCGCGGTCGACGATCATCACCACCTGGGACGGCAACGAGGTGCGGATCCCAAACGCGATCGTCTACAAGACCAAGATTACCAACCTGACCCGTACGCCGGAGCGGCGGTTCGACTTCGAGTTGAGGGTGCGGCTCGATACCGACATCACCGCCGCGCTCGCGGCCGCGCTGGCCACGGTCAAGGCGGTCGACGGCGTGCTCGAGGAGCCGGCCCCTCCGTCGTAGTGAGCCGGATCGACGAATACGCGATCGTGATCACCGTGCTCGGCTGGGTCGACCAGCGCAGTTCGGACTTCGGCAAGGTCAAGAGCGAGACCATCCGCCTGGTCAAGGAAGCCTTCGACGCCCGCCACATCGAACTGGCCGAACCGGTGCAGAACTATCGCGAGCTTCGCGCGCCGCGCCCCGAACCAGCTTCCACCGCTGCCGCCTACCAGCCCACCGCCGAGGAGCTGCGCCAAATCACCGACACGAGCCGGGACAGGACGATCGAAAACAAGGTCGCCGAGCAACGTGCCGAGGCAGACGACGACCTGCTGGCCCCGGTGCAGCGCGGCTGATCAGGCGGCGACGGGTTCGGGTTCGGCCGCCGCCTCGAGCAACGCCTGCTCGATCTGCTTCAGGCGGTCCTTGCTGGTGACTTTCCCCCCGAGCAGGTCGGTGACGTAGAACGTGTCGACCGCACGCTCGCCGTACTGGGTGATGTGCGCCGAGTTGACCATCAGCCGGTTGGCGAACAGGGCATGGGCAAGGCGGTTGAGCAGCGCCGGGCGGTCGCGGGCGTTGACCTCGATCACCGTAAAGCGGCCCGAAGCCTGGTTGTCGAACAGCACCTGCGGGCGAACCTCGAAGCTCTCGGCGCGGGCGCGCGCGAGCGGCCGGCGCGCGAGGCTCGGCACGAGGTCGACCCGGCCGGCGAGCGCGTCCTCGATCGACTTCTGCAGCCGGGCAAGCTGGTCGGCCTCGCGAAAGGGTTTGCCGAGCGGGTCCTGCACCAGGAAGTTGTCGACCGCCTTGCCGACCCGCGTGGTGTGGATGCGCGCGTCGATGATGTTGGCGCCGGCGAGGTGGATCGCCCCGGCGATGCGGAAGAACAGGCCCGGGTGATCGTCGCCGATCACGGTCACCAGCGTCGCCCCGCGCGCCGGATAGTACTGCGCATGGATCGACAGCTTGTCCTCGCGCGCCTTGGCCCCGGCATACTGCCTGATGTTGAGCGCGACGATGTCCTCTGGCTCGGCGATCCAGTAGGCATCGTCGAAACGGTCCTCGACCTCGTCGAGCAGGTGCGCCTCGCTGCCGAGGAACTGCGCAACGCGGACCTTCTTGGCGTCGATCCGCTCCTTGCGCCCGTGGCGCTTGTGCCCGAGGCGGATGCGCTCCTCGGCGAGCTCGTAGAGGTCGGCGAGGAGCTGGCGCTTCCAGCTGTTCCAGATGCCCGGCCCCACCGCGCGGATGTCGACGACCGTCAGCACCATGAGCTGGCGCAGCCGCTCGATCGTCTGCACCTGCTCGACGAAGTCGGTGATCGTCTTCGGATCGGACAGGTCGCGCTTGAACGCGGTCGCGCTCATCAGCAGGTGGTAGCGGACGAGCCACGAGACGAGCTCGGTCTCCGACGGCTCCATGCCGAGCCGCGGGCACAGCTTGAGCGCGATCTCGGCCCCGAGCACCGAGTGGTCGCCGCCGCGCCCCTTGGCGATGTCGTGCAGCAGCGTCGCCACGTAGAGCACCCGGCGGCTGGCCAGCTGGGGCACGATCTCGGTCGCCAGGGGGTGATCCTCGGCGAGCTCGCCGCGCTCGATCTGCGCGAGCAGGCCGATCGCGCGGATCGTGTGCTCGTCCACCGTGTAGTGGTGGTACATGTCGAACTGCATCTGCGCGTTGACCTTGCCGAAGTCGGGGATGAAGCGGCCGAACACGCCGGCCTCGTTCATCCACCGCAACACGGTCTCCGGATCGTTGTGCCCGGTCAGCAGCTTCATGAACAGCTCGTTGGCGCGCGGCTCGCGGCGTACGGCGTCCTTGATCAGCACCGAATCGCGCCGCGCCATGCGCATGGTCTCGGGGTGGATCTCGAGCCCTTCCTGCTCGGCCAGCTGGAACACCTCGATCAGTCGCGCGGGTTCCTGCCGGAACCAGTCGTCACCCGGCGCGCAGATGCGCCCGCCGACCACGCGGTAGCCCTTGAACATCCGCGGTCGGCTGCGGAAGCCCGCGAGCAGGCCGCGCGGGCGGCGGCGGCCCGCCATCTGTTCGTCGATGTGGGCGAGGAACACGCCCGTGAGGTGGCCGACGTGCTGCGCCTGCAGGAAATAGAACTGCATGAACCTCTCGACCGCGCTCTTCCCGGGACGGTCGCGGTAGTTCATCCGCCGGGCGACCTCGCGCTGGAGGTCGAAGGTCAGCCGATCTTCGGCGCGCCGGGTGATCGTATGCAGGTGGCAGCGGACCGCCAGCATGAACCCCTCGGCGCGGCGGAAGCTCGCGTATTCCTCGGGCGTGAACAGGCCGACGTCGACCAGTTCGGCCGCACTCCGGACCCGGTGGATGTACTTGCCGATCCAGTACAGCGTCTGCAGGTCGCGCAGGCCGCCCTTGCCGTCCTTGACGTTGGGCTCGACCACGTAGCGGCTGTCGCCCATCCGCCGGTGGCGGGCGTTGCGCTCGGCGAGCTTCTCCGAAACGAACTGCGCTTCAGAGCCGGGAACGACGTCGCTCCAGAAGCGGCGGCTGGCTTCCTCGTAGAGGCCCTGGTCGCCCCACAGATAGCGGCCCTCGAGGATCGCCGTGCGGATCGTCAGGTCGGCCTTCGCCATCTTGACCATCTCGTCGAGCGAGCGGCTCGAGTGGCCGACCTTGATGCCGAGGTCCCACAGGTAATAGAGCATCGCCTCGATCGCCTGCTCGCATTGCGGCGGCGTCCGCCCGGGGGTGATGAAGGCGATGTCGACGTCCGAATGGGGCGCCATTTCACCGCGGCCATAGCCCCCGACGGCGATCAGCGTCAGCCGCTCCGCCTTGCCGCGCTTCTCTGCCGGCAGAAGGTCGGCGAAGACGTGATCGTGGATCACGCGGATCAGCTGGTCGATCAGGAAGGCGTGGCCGTGGGTGATCTCGTGCCCCGCGCTCGGGTGCGCCGCGAGCCGCGTGGTCAGCTCGGCACGGCCCGCTTCCAGCGCCTCGCGCAGCAGGGCGACGATCCGCGGCCGCGCCTTCTGCGGGCCCTGTTCAGCGACCGCCTCGGCGACCGCGGCGGCCAGCTGACGGCGGTCGATCACGGCTCGCTGGTTCGGGATCCTGAGGGCGCTCACCCGCCTTTCCATAAGGCCAAAGCGAGCCCATGCAATCGTTCGCGGGCTTGGCGCGGAACCGCGTTCCGTGCCAAAGCGCGCGGACCGAGAGGGGAACCTGACGCCGATGCTCGACTTGCTCGCCGCCGCCACTGCCGCCGGAGAGGCGATCCGCTGGGACATGGGCCCCGAACCGGGCATCCATCTCGGGTTCTTCACGATCCGCTATTATTCGCTCGCCTACCTCGCGGGGATCGTCCTCGCCTGGTGGCACCTGTCAAAGATGGTCAAGGCGCCCGGCGCGCCGATGGCGCAGCGCCATGTCGACGACCTGTTCTTCTACTGCACGCTCGGGGTGATCATCGGCGGCAGGCTCGGCTATGCCGCCTTCTACAAGCCGGAGCTGTTCACCCACTTCACGCCCGGGTTGACCGTGAGCTGGGACCTGCTGCGGCTGTGGGACGGCGGAATGAGCTTCCACGGCGGGGTGATCGGCACGACGCTGGCGATCGCGTGGGTCGCGTGGCGCGGCAAGCTGAGCTTCGTGCGCGTGTGCGACTACATCGCGGTCAACGTCGGGTTCGGGATGCTGTTCGGGCGCATCGCCAACTTCATCAACGGCGAGCTGTGGGGCATGCCGAGCAACGTGCCGTGGGCGATGATGTTCTGCGAACGGCGCGACATGCAGGGCATCTGCACCGCGTTCGGCGCGCCGCGGCACCCGAGCCAGCTCTACGAGGCCGCGCTCGAGGGCGCGCTGGTCATCGCGGTCATGCTGCCGCTGTTCTGGAAGACGCGTGCGCGCTACCGCCCCGGCCTGCTCGTCGGCGCGTTCACCGCGCTGATCGCCACGGCGCGGTTCGTCGTCGAGTTCTTCCGCGAGCCCGACGAGCACCTGCAGGAGTTCGCGATGCAGACCGGGCTGCACATGGGCCAGTGGCTGAGCCTGCCGCTGATCCTGGCCGGTCTGGGGCTCGTCGTGTGGGCGCTGCGGCGGCCCGAGCTCGCGAGCGGATACAAGCCGGCGCAGGCATGAGCGGTCCGGCGGCAGCCGGGAGCCTGGCGGAGACCTTCCGCCGGCTGATCGCCGCCACGGGGCCGATCAGCCTGATGCACTACATGGGCGAATCGAATGCCCACTACTACGCGTCGAAGGACCCGCTCGGCGCTGGCGGCGACTTCGTCACCGCGCCCGAAGTCAGCCAGATGTTCGGCGAGCTGGTCGGTGTCTGGCTGGCCGACATCTGGAACCGCGCCGGACGGCCGGCCAACGTCCGCTACGTCGAGCTCGGCCCCGGCCGCGGGACGCTGGCGCGCGACGCGCTGCGAGCGATGGCGCGCTTCGGCATGGAACCGAAGGTGCACCTGGTCGAGGGCTCCCCGGCCTTGCGCAAGATCCAGCTTGCCGCGGTCGCAGATGCCCAGTTCCACGACGACCTGTCGGGGGTCCCGGCAGACGGGCCGATCCTGCTGGTCGCCAACGAATTCCTCGACGCGCTGCCGGTCCGCCAGCTCGTACGCACGGCCGAGGGCTGGCGCGAAGTCGTCGTCACCACCGACGGCGAAGGGCGCTTCGTGCTTGGCCCGGGTCCGCGGCCGATGGACGCCGCGGTGCCCGAATCGCGTCGCGAGGCGCCCGAAGGCACGATCCTCGAAACCTGCCCGGGCGCCGCGGCGACGGTGTTCGAAGTGGCCGGCCGCCTCGCCCGGCAGGGCGGCGCGGCGCTGTTCATCGACTACGGCCACGCCGAGCCGCGCACCGGCTCGACCCTGCAGGCGGTCCGCGCGCACCGGAAAGTCGATCCGTTCGAGGCGCCGGGAGAGGCCGACCTGACCGCGCACGTCGACTTCGCAATTCTCGCCAACGTCGCCCGCTCGCGCGGCGCACGCTGGCTCGGCACCGCCGAGCAGGGTGCCTGGCTGCGCGCGCTCGGCCTCGAGGCCCGCGCGGCTGCTCTCGCGGCAAGCGCGCCCCACGAACGCGAGGCGCTGGAGCGGGCCGTCGAGCGGCTTGCGGGCGACGAGCAGATGGGCCGGCTGTTCAAGATCATGGGGCTCGCCGGGCCCGACTGGCCCGACGGCGCTGGATTCTAGCCGGTGGCCGGGGCCCACCGCGTTTCGAACCGGTCGCTCGCGGTGGCAGCCTTCTCGACGGTGGTCGAGTGGTACGACTTCACGCTCTACCTCTACTTCGCCACCGTGCTCGCCCGCGTGTTCTTCGGCGGCGGCGAGGGCTCGCTGTTGGCGACGCTCGGCGGTTTCGCGGTCGCGTACGTGATGCGGCCAGTCGGGGCCGTGGTGTTCGGACACGTCGGGGACCGGCGCGGCCGGCGGCCGATGCTGCTGCTGTCGATGATGGTCATGTCGGCGGCGATGCTGGCCACCGCGCTGTTGCCGACCCACGCGCAAGTCGGCCCGGCGGCCGCCTGGCTGCTGATCGGCCTGCGCTGCGTGATGGGGTTTTCGGTCGGCGGCGAGTACACCGGCGTCATCGCCTACCTGCTCGAAGGCGCGCGGCCCGGGCGGCGCGGACTGATCGCCAGCCTGGCGGCCGCCTCGAGCGAGGTCGGCGCGCTGCTCGCCGTGGCGGTCGCGGCTCTGACGGTCAGCATGACCTCCGAGGCCGAGTTGCAGAGCTGGGGCTGGCGGATCCCGTTCTTCGTCGGCGCGGCGCTCGCGGGCGCCGTTTGGCTGGCGCGCCGGGCGATGGACGAATCGCCCGACTTCGAGCGGCTGCGCGAGGCCGGTGCGCTGGCCGCAAGGCCGCTTGCGCACGCCGTGTCGCGGCAACGCGCGGCACTGGCGCGCGCCTTCGCCATCTCGGCGCTTGGCTCGATCACCTATTACGTCGGCATCACCTACGTCCCCGCGTTCCTCGCCGCGGCCGGGACGATGGACGAGGAAGGCGCGCTGTGGCTGTCGACCGCGGCCGCCGTGGCCGTCATCCTCGTCACACCGCTGGTCGGCCTCCTCGCCGACCGCATCGGGCGCAAGCCGACGCTGATCGCGCTCGCCGTGCTCAGCGCGGCGCTGCCGGCGACGCTGTTCGCCCTGATGGCCGGCGCCTCGGCGGCAGGCGCGCTGTTGGGTGCGGTCGTGCTGGCGCTTGTCGCCGGCGGCGTCAGCGCTGTCGGCGCGATCGCCACCGGCGAGCAGTTCACCGAGGAAAGCCGGGCGAGCGGGCTCGGGCTCGGCTATACGCTGGCGACCGTGCTGTTCGGCGGCCTTACGCCGTGGGCCGCGCAGTGGCTTGTCGACCGGACGGGCACGGCGGAAGTACCGGGTTTCATGATCGCCGCGGTCGCGCTCGCGGTGCTGCCGGTCTTCGCGACGATGCGCGAGACCGCTCCGCGCCGCGGCTAGCCCGAGACCGCGGCCTTGGAGACGGTCAGGTCGCAGACCAGCCCGTCCGGCTCGAAGCGCCGGTCCCACGTCCCGCCGAGCTGGCCGGTGACGCTCATCTCGACCAGCCGCGAGCCGAATCCCTCGGCCATCTTTCCCTTCGGCTTCGGCCCGCCCCGCTCGACCCAGCGCAACACCAGCGTGTCGCCGACGTCGTCGATCGTCAGGTCGATCAGGCCCTCGTCGACCGACAGCGCGCCGTACTTGGCCGAGTTGGTCGCCAGCTCGTGGAACACCAGCGCCAGCGGCGTGGCCGCACGCGCCGCGATGCGCACGTCGTCGCCGTGCACCGCGATCTGCGAGCGGCCGGCGATCCGGTAGGGGCTGAACAGGTCGGCGAGCATGCCGTGCAGGCTCCGCTGACGTTCGTCCCCGGCCGGGCGGACGTAATCGTGCGCGCGGCCGAGCGCGCGCAGCGTGTCGATCAGCTCCTCGCCGAAGGTCTTGTGCTCGGGCTGCTTGCGCACGGCGAGCGAAACCAGGCTCGCGACCACCGCGAAGATGTTCTTGATCCGGTGCGACAGCTCGCGCGCGAGCAGGTCGCGGCTCTCGGACAGGACGTGCGCGTCGTGCACGTCGACCGCGGTGCCGAACCACCGCGCCGGCCGTCCGTCGGGGCCGAGCACCGGCACCGCGCGGGCCATCATCCACCGGTACTCGCCGTCATGACGGCGGACCCGGTGCATGATCTCGTAGGTCTCGCCGGTCTTCAGGCACTCACGCCAGCGCGCGTTGGCCGCCGGGAAGTCGTCCGGATGGATCGCCCCGCCGTCCTCGTGCGAGTTGTCGCCGGTGAATTCGAGCAGCTGCCGGTTGAAATAGTCGAAGTTGCCCTCGCCGTCCGAGGACCAGGCGATCGCCGGGATCGAATCCGCGAGCGCCCTCAGGTGCGCCTCGCGCCGCTCGAGCTCGGCCGTCGATTCGAGCTCGACGCGCCGCGCCTCCAGCCGCCGCATCACCGCCTGGCCGAGCACTTCCAGCCCGTGGCGCTGTAGCGGCGACATCCCCTCGGGACGCGGCTCGGTGCCGACCACGCACAGCGCCCCGAGCGGCAGGCCCTCTTTCGTCAGCAGCGGCTGGCCCGCGTAGTAGCGGATGCCCGGCTCGCCGGTGACCAGCGGATTGTCGAGGAAACGCGGATCGAGAGTCGCGTCGCGCACTTCCATCACCCCGCCGTGCACCATCGCGTGCGAGCAGAACGAGGTACTGCGCGGGTTCTCGGTCTCGTCGGTGCCCTGCCGCGCGAGGAAGTGCTGCGTCTCGCCGATGAGCAGGCTGACGAGCGAGATCGGGGTGTCGAACAACTCCGCCGCGAATCGCGTGATTCCCGTGAGCTCGGGATCGTCCTGCAGCCCTTCGATCCCGTAGGTCTCGCGCACGGCCTCGCGAGCGGCCTCGGCCGCAGCGTCGAGCGCAGGCATCGGCCCAGCCGAGCCGGGGAACGAGTGGGCGACGTTCAAAGGTCTCTCTCCGGCAGGCCGACAGCAGAACCCTTCGGCCGCAGTTCGTCAATCAGTAAGATTCCCGTCGAGGTAATCACGGATCGGGTTTCGATTTCAAGGGCAACCGGTTTGCGGCCATCCGCGCGCTTGCTATGGCCGAGGCGAGAGGAATTTCCCATGCGCGCTACCCCCGATTTCGACTTCGGCCTCGGCGAAGAGGCGGCGATGATCCGCGAGACCGTCGCCCGGTTCGCCGACGAGGTGATCGCGCCGCGGGCCGAGCAGATCGATCGCGAGGATCGCTTCCCGCGCGACCTGTGGCCGGCGATGGGCGAACTCGGGCTGCACGGGATCACCGTGTCCGAGGCCGACGGCGGGCTCGGGCTCGGCTACCTCGAGCATGTGATCGCGATCGAGGAGGTCAGCCGCGCGAGCGCCTCGGTCGGCCTCAGCTACGGCGCGCACTCGAACCTGTGCATCAACCAGATCGCCCGCTGGGGCACCGCCGAGCAGAAGGCCCGGCTGCTGCCCGGCCTGATCTCGGGCGAGCACGTCGGCGCGCTGGCGATGAGCGAGCCCGGCGCGGGCTCCGACGTCGTCTCGATGAAGCTCAAGGCCGAGGCCGTCCAAGGCGGCTACGTGCTCAACGGCAGCAAGTTCTGGATCACCAACGGCCACGAGGCCGACGTGCTGGTGGTCTACGGCAAGACCGATCCGGCGGCGGGATCGAAGGGCATCACCGCGTTCCTGATCGAGAAGGACATGCCCGGGTTCAAGCCGGCGCAGAAGATCGGCAAGCTCGGCATGCGCGGCTCGCCGACCAGCGAGCTGGTGTTCGAGGACTGCGAGGTGCCCGAGGCCAACGTGCTCGGCGAGGTCGGCCAGGGCGTGAAGGTGCTGATGAGCGGCCTCGACTACGAGCGCGCGGTACTCGCCGGGGTCCAGCTCGGGATCATGCAGGCGTGCCTCGACACGGTGATCCCCTACGTCCGCGAGCGGCAGCAGTTCGGCAAGCCGATCGGCTCGTTTCAGCTGATCCAGGCCAAGGTCGCTGACATGTACGTCGCGCTGCAGTCGGCCCGCGCCTATACCTACGCGGTCGCCAGGGCTTGCGACCGCGGCCAGACCACGCGGTTCGACGCGGCCGGCGCGATCCTGCTGGCGAGCGAGAACGCGTTCCGCGTCGCCGGCGAGGCCGTGCAGGCGCTCGGCGGAGCCGGCTACACGACCGACTGGCCGGTCGAACGCTACCTGCGCGACGCCAAGCTGCTCGACATCGGCGCCGGCACCAACGAGATTCGCCGGATGCTGATCGGCCGCGAGCTGATCGGCGCGTGACCGGCGCGCAATTGCTTCAATCCTCTACCCTTTGTCGTCCCTTCTTCCCTTCGTCACCTCCTCTCGCCATCGTCACCCTGCACCTGTTTCAGGGCCCATCGCGACGCACTCGCGGAGCCTCGAGGGGAGCGCTGTCCGCGAAACCTCGCTCGCGCCACGGCGCGGCGGTGACGGTCCCTGGACGTTGGCCCATCGCTCGCCGGAAAATGGGCCCTTAAACAAGCCCAGGGTGACGAACGTGGCGGAAGCGGCGAGCGGCCGGGTAAAGCGCCTCGCTGCGATGAATTGCGACGTTTATCGACTCGACATCGCTGCGCGGGGGCGCGAAACTGGGGAGAACAGAAAGACTTGGGAGGGTCGATGTTCAAGGCACTGATCGCTACCGCGGCTGCTCTGGCCGCGATCGCCGCCGTCCCCGTGAGCGCGCAGGAGCGCGCCCGGCTGAACTGGGTCGAGGTCCACAGCCCCGCGATCGAGGGCAACCTCGAAGGCAACAGCGCGCAGCGCAAGGTGCTCGTGGTGACGCCCCCGGGCTACGACGAGAACACCGGCAAGCGTTACCCGGTCGTCTATTTCCTCCACGGCTACTGGGCGACGCCCGAGATGTACCAGGAGATGGCCAGGTTCGAGGAGGCCGTCGACGGCGCAGCCGCCCAGGGCAACGAGGTCATCCTCGTGATGCCCGACGGCCATTCCAAGCTGAAGGGCGGGTTCTACTCGAGCTCGCCCACGGTCGGCGACTACGAGACTTTCGTCGCCGAAGACCTGGTGAAGTGGGTCGACGCCAACTTCCGCACGATCGCCGATCCGGCATCGCGTGGCCTCGCCGGGCACTCGATGGGCGGCTACGGCACGATACGCGTGGCGATGAAGCACCCGGGGGTGTTCTCGAGCATCTACATGATGAGTGCCTGCTGCCTCGACCCGATGCAGCTGACCGCCGAGCAGGCGAAGGCCATCGAGGCGATGAGCGAAGCCGAAGTCGCCGCCGCGCAGTTCGGCCAGCTCGCCCCCGTCTCGACGCTGGCGACCTGGTCGCCCGACCCGTCCGACGACGGCTTCCTCAAGGTCTACACGGGCCTCAGGGAGGACGGCACGCTCGACCCGCTGGTCAATCAGCGGCTCGCCGCCAATTCGCCGCTCGTGATGCTGCCGCAGTACCTCCCGGCGCTCAACGGGCTCGAAGCCTTCTCGATCGACATCGGCGACAAGGACTTCCTGCTGGAGGGCAATCGCGCGTTCATGGCGGAACTCGACCGATTCAGGGTGAAATACGACTTCGAGCTCTACGACGGCGACCACGGCAACCGCATCGCCGAACGCATCCGTACCAAGGTGCTGCCGTTCTTCGGCGAGCACCTCGACAAGTAGGCAAGGGACGCACCATGAAGGCACTCATCGCAGGCGCGCTGCTGGCGTTGCTGGCTACTCCCGCCGCCGCGCAGAACATAACCGCGCCGCCGCCACCGATTCCCGAGGGGATCACGGTCGAGGAGATCAAGGTCCATGGCGCCTCGCTCGAAGGCAACCTCGAAGGCAACGAGGTCGAGCGCCAGGTGATGGTCGTGCTGCCGCCGAGCTACGCGACGAACCTGAACAAGCGGTATCCGGTGGTCTATTACCTCCACGGCTTCGCGATCGACGGAAAGAACTTCTACAACTTCATGCACGTGCCCGAGGCGGTCGCGAAGAACGCGGCCGAGGGCAACGAGTTCATCGTCGTCGTCCCGAGCACGCTGACGAAGATGGGCGGCTCGATGTATTCGAGCTCGGTCACGACCGGCGACTTCCGCAAGTTCATCGCCCACGACCTCGTCGAGTACATCGACAGCCACTACCGCACGATCGCCCGGCGCGACGGCCGCGGGCTCGCGGGCCATTCGATGGGCGGCTACGGCACCTGGGTCATCGGCATGACCTACCCCGAAGTGTTCGATTCGATCTGGGCGCAGAGCGCCTGTTGCGTCAGCCCGCGCACCGAGACGGTCGAATCCGCCACCGCGATGTCGCAGGTGCCCTACGAGAACGTCGACAACGCCGGCTTCGGCATGCGCGCCGGGCTCGCCTCGGCGGTCGCCTGGGCGCCCAACCCGAACAACCCGCCGTTCTACGTCGACTGGCCGATCAGGGACGGCGAGATCGACCCGCTGGTGATCGCCAAGTGGGCCAACAACTCGCCGCTGGCGATGGTCGCGAGCCACGTCGGCGCGCTGAAGAGCTTCGACGCGATCGGCGCCGATGTCGGAAACCAGGACGGCCTCGTCCGCGACGACACGCTGATCCACGAGGAACTCGAGAAGTTCGGCATCGCGCACGAGTGGGAAGTCTACGAGGGCACCCACACCGACAAGATCGGCCAGCGCTTCGCTGACGTGGTGCTGCCGTTCTTCGCCGAGCACCTCGACAAGCCGCGGTAAGCGCACGCGGCTTGGCCTTCCCGCGCGGGGCGTCTAGTCACCCCCGAAACCTCTTGGGAAGGATTGCCGCGTGAGCCAGCCGCTCGACGAAGAGGACATTGTACCGAAGAAGTCCAAGCCGTCGGTTCGCGCGCGCGCCGACGCGATTCGGCCGTTCGTCTGTAAGAACCTGATCGCCGTCATCGAAGATCCGTCCGACGTCAAAAATATCGGCACGGTCATCCGCAATGTGAACGCGCTGGGCGTCGAGAAGGTCTACGTGGTCGATCCGCGCAAGGCGTTGCCTGACGACTGGCAGGACATGCGCGAGAGACCATCACTGTCGAAAACGTCGGTCTCGGCCGTCAAGTGGAGCTTCGTGAAACGGTTCGACAGCACCGACGATTGCTTCGACCACCTCGAACGGAAGAACTTCCACTCCGTGGTCACTTCGCCGCACGTCAAGGGCAAGTGCAACATCTACCTGCACGAGGGCGACTTCACCGAGCACGCCAAACTGGCGGTTTGGTTCGGCAACGAAGCGCGCGGCATAAGCGATCGAGCTTTGGAGCGCAGCGATGCCTGCGTGGCGATTCCGATGTTCGGGATGATTGAGAGCCTTAACCTCGGGACGTCGTCCGACATTGTCCTGTACGAAGTCACCAAGCAGCGCCGGCTGTACCAGAGCCAGTATCGCTTGCGGAACAAGCGAGGGAAGCGGGCCAGCCCCCTTCCTACGGTCATGGCTCCCGAGCAATCCTCGCTGTGACGGCTCCCGTCCTCACGACAGCGCTCGACCTCGACAGCCCCGAAGCGCGCGCCCGCGCCGCGCACAACCGAGCGCTGGCGGATGAACTTCGCGCCAAGGTCGCCGAGGCCGCGCTCGGCGGCCCCGCGGCGAGCCGCGAACGGCACACGGCGCGCGGCAAGCTGCTGCCGCGCGAGCGGGTCGAGCGGCTCCTCGATCCGGGCTCACCGTTCCTCGAAATCGGGCAGCTCGCGGCCAACGGGCTCTACGACGACGAGGTGCCCGGCACGGGCATGATCGCCGGTATCGGGCGGGTGTCGGGGCGGCAGTGCATGATCGTCGCCAACGACGCGACCGTGAAGGGCGGCACCTACTACCCGCTGACGGTCAAGAAGCACCTGAGGGCGCAGGAGATCGCGCGCGAGAACCGGCTGCCGTGCCTCTATCTCGTCGACAGCGGCGGGGCCAACCTGCCGCACCAGGCCGAGGTGTTCCCCGACCGCGACCATTTCGGGCGGATCTTCTACAACCAGGCGCAGATGAGCGCGCTCGGCATTCCGCAGATCGCCTGCGTGATGGGCAGCTGCACCGCCGGCGGCGCCTATGTCCCGGCGATGAGCGACGAGAGCGTGATCGTGCGCAACCAAGGGACGATCTTCCTCGCCGGCCCACCGCTGGTGAAGGCCGCGACCGGCGAGGAGATCAGCGCCGAGGACCTCGGCGGCGGCGAGCTGCACGCGAGGAAGTCGGGCGTCGCCGACCACCTCGCAGAGAACGACGAGCATGCCCTCACGATCCTGCGTGACATCGTCAGCCACCTCGGCAGCGGCGGCGAGAAAAGAGGGACAGTCCCCCTTTTGCGCGAACCGCGCCCGCCGCGCTACGACGCGGAGGAGCTCTACGCGATCGTGCCCGAGGACGTGCGCGCGCCCTACGACGTCCACGAGGTCATCGCGCGGATCGTCGACGGCAGCGAGTTCCACGAGTTCAAGGCGCTCTACGGCTCGACGCTGGTCTGCGGCTTCGCCCACATCTGGGGCCAGCCGGTGGCGATCCTCGCCAACAACGGCGTGCTGTTCTCGGAAAGCGCGCTCAAGGGCGCGCACTTCATCGAGCTCGCCTGCCAGCGCGGCATCCCGCTGCTGTTCCTGCAGAACATCTCGGGCTTCATGGTCGGCGGCAAGTACGAGGCGGAGGGCATCGCCAAGCACGGCGCCAAGCTCGTCACCGCTGTGGCGACCGCGCAGGTGCCCAAGATCACCGTGCTCATCGGCGGCAGCTTCGGCGCCGGCAACTACGGCATGTGCGGCCGCGCCTATTCCCCGCGCTTCCTGTTCACCTGGCCCAACGCGCGGATCTCGGTAATGGGCGGCGAGCAGGCCGCCTCGGTGCTGGCCACCGTCCACCGCGACGCCGACAAGTGGTCCCGCGAGGAGGCCGAGGCCTTCAAGGCCCCGATCCGCGAGAAATACGAGACCGAGGGCAATCCCTACTACGCCACCGCCCGGCTGTGGGACGACGGGGTGATCGACCCGGTGCAGACGCGCGATGTGCTCGGGCTGGCGCTGGCGGCGTGTCTCGAGGCGCCGATCCCGGACGTGCCGCGGTTTGGCGTGTTTCGGATGTAACCCCCCTCTGCTGCCACATCCCCGAGACGAGCCCCGGGAGGATTCTGGAAGCGCGGATGCGTCCGGTCTGGATCAAGGTCTTCGGGCAAGGAGGAGCCATGATCGCACGTCGCTGGCACGGACGCGTGCCCAATGCGCGCGCCGAGGAATGCCTGGGCCTGATGCGCGATGTCGCGCTGCCCGACTACGGGGGTACGCCCGGCAACCGCGGGGCCTGGTGCCTGAGCCGGGTCGAAGGCGAGGTGACGCACGTCGAGATGCTCACCTTCTGGGACGATCACGATGCGATCCGGCAGTTCGCCGGCGAGGACGTTTCCGCTGCCAGATACTACGACTTCGACGACCGCTTCCTGCTCCAGAAGGAACCGTGCGCGGTGCACTTCGAGGTCATCGCCTGAGGGAGCGGAGCCGGCCGGCGATTGCGGCGAGGCGTTGGAACGGCGGGGATCGGGCGCCGTTCAAGCACCGTACGGTCGGGAGGGCTCGCGATCCGGGAGAGTTCCGATGCAGTCCGATACCGTCATCCTCATCGCCATCGTCGCCGGCATAGCGGCGCTGGCAGTCATCCTCTGGGCCGCGCTGCGCGGCCGCCGCACCACTGCGCTGCGCGAGCGGTTCGGCGACGAGTACGATCGCACGCTCGCCGAGCAGGGCGAGCGCGACCGCGCCGAGCAGGCGCTACGCGAACGCGAGGAGCGCGTCTCCCAGCTGCACATCCGTCCGCTCGAACCGGGCGAGCGCCAGGCGGCGATCGTCGAGTGGCGCGAGGTCAAGGCCGTGTTCGTCGACAGCCCGGTCGAGGCGGTCCACCATGCCGACCGCCTGCTGGCCTCGATCATGCGCACCCGGGGCTACCCCATGGCCGACTTCGACCGCCGTTACGAGGACCTGACCGTCGAGCACGGCGAAGTTGCGCGGCACTATCGCGACGGCCATACGATCACCGAGCGGCACCGTCTCGGCGAAGCCTCTACCGAGGACCTGCGCCAGGCGATGATCCACTTCGAGGCGCTGTTCGACGACCTCGTCAACGACCCGGGGCCGGACGCCACCGTGCGGCCGCTGAGGGCACGCGAACGGACCGACTGAACGCGTGAGGCGCGGCGACCCGCCGCCTGGACGCCGCGCTAGACGTCGAGGTTGGCGACGTTGAGCGCGTTCTCCTGGATGAAGTCGCGGCGCGGTTCGACCACGTCGCCCATCAGCCGGGTGAAGATCTCGTCGGTGACGTCGGCGTCCTCGACCTTGACCTGCAGCAGCACGCGGTTGTTCGGGTCGAGCGTGGTTTCCCACAGCTGCTCGGCGTTCATCTCGCCGAGACCCTTGTAGCGCGCGATCGCGAGCCCCTTGCGGCCGGCCGCGAGCACCGCCTCAAGCAACTGGCTCGGCCGGGTGATAGCCCCGTCGAAGGCCGGCGCCGGGCGGACCGCCGCCTCGCTCTCCTCAGCCTCGCTCTCCTCGATGGCGGGTTCCGGCTCGGGCTCGGGCTCGGCGCCGCCGCGGGTCAGGCGCGCGGGCCTAGCGTAAGCCTCGGCATGCTCCAGCGCGAGCTTGTGCAGCTTGCGAGCCTCGGCGCTGCCGACGAAGCCGGATTCGACGAGGTGAGCATCGGTCACGCCGCGCCATTCGCGGGCGAAGGCAATGGTGCCGTCAGCACGCAGCTCGGCGCGCCAGGTCGCCTCGGGATCCCCGAGCTGGAGCTGCGCCGCCGCGCGCTCGAGCGCTTCGCGCCGCTTGTCGGACGACAGCTCCGGGTCGAGCGCCCCGGCAAGCGCCATCGCCTCGATCACCGCGCCGTCGTACTTGCGCGGGACGAAACCCATCAGGGCCTTCATCCTCAGCGCGTGCTCGACCAGCGCCGCGAGGTCCGCCCCGCTGCGCGCGCCGCCATGCGTCTCGAGCACGCGGCCCTGCAGCCCGGCCTCGACGAGGTAGCGGTCGAGCGCGGCCTGGTCCTTCAGGTAGACCTCCGAGCGGCCCTTGCTGACCTTGAACAGCGGCGGCTGGGCGATGAACAGGTGTCCCGCCTTGATGATCTCGGGCATCTGCCGGTGGAAGAACGTCAGCAGCAGCGTACGGATGTGCGCGCCGTCGACGTCCGCGTCGGTCATGATGATGATCTTGTGGTAGCGCAGTTTCTCGAGGTTGAACTCGTCGCGCAGCCCGGTGCCCATCGCCTGGATCAGCGTGCCGACTTCCTTCGAGCTGATGATCCGGTCGAACCGCGCGCGCTCGACGTTGAGGATCTTGCCGCGTAGCGGCAGGATCGCCTGGTACTGGCTGTCGCGCCCGCTCTTGGCCGAGCCGCCCGCACTGTCGCCCTCGACCAGGAACAGCTCGCACTTGGCCGGGTCGCGCTCGCGGCAGTCGCTGAGCTTGCCCGGCAGGCTGGCGACGTTCATCGCCCCCTTGCGGCTCATCTCGCGCGCCTTGCGCGCTGCCTCGCGCGCAGCGGCGGCATCGACGATCTTCTGGATGATCGCCTTGGCCTCGGCCGGGTTCTCCTCGAGCCACTCGCTCATCTTCTCGCCCATCAGGCTTTCGAGCGGCTGGCGCACTTCCGAGCTGACCAGCTTGTCCTTGGTCTGCGAGCCGAACTTCGGGTCGGGCAGCTTGACGCTGACGATCGCGGTGAGACCCTCGCGCATGTCCTCGCCGGTGAGCTGGACCTTCTCCTTTTTCAGCAGCCCGGAGCGCTCGGCGTAGTTGTTGATCGTGCGCGTCAACGCCGCGCGGAAGGCGGCGAGGTGCGTCCCGCCGTCACGCTGCGGGATGTTGTTGGTGAAGCACAGGACGTTCTCGTAATAGCTGTCGTTCCACTCGAGCGCGACATCGATGCCGATGCCGTCCTTCTCGGCCGAAACCGAGATCGGCTCGGGCACCAGCGGCTGCTTGTTGCGGTCGAGGTACTTCACGAACGCCGCGATCCCACCCTCGTAATAGAGATCGTGTTCGAGCGGCTCGTCGTGGCGCAGGTCGCGCAGCAGGATGCGTACGCCCGAGTTCAGGAACGCGAGCTCGCGGTAGCGGTGCTCGAGCTTCTCGAAATCGTACTCGGTGACATTCTTGAACGTCTCGGTCGAGGCGAGGAATGTCACCCGAGTCCCGGTCTTGCCCTCGGGCGCCGGGCCGACGACCTTGAGCGGCGCCTCGGCCTCGCCATGGCGGAAGCGCATCCAGTGCTCCTCGCCATCGCGCCAGATGGTCAGCTCGAGCCATTCGCTGAGCGCGTTGACCACCGAGACGCCGACCCCGTGCAGCCCGCCCGAAACCTTGTAGGCGTTGTCATCGCTGGTGTTCTCGAACTTCCCGCCCGCATGGAGCTGGGTCATGATGACCTCGGCCGCCGAGACGCCCTCCTCGGGATGGATGCCCGTGGGAATGCCGCGACCATTGTCCTCGACCGAGACCGAGCCGTCGGGATGGAGCTCGATCAGCACCAGGTCGCAATGCCCGGCGAGCGCCTCGTCGATCGCGTTGTCCGATACCTCGAACACCATGTGGTGCAGGCCCGAACCGTCGTCGGTGTCGCCGATGTACATGCCGGGGCGCTTGCGCACCGCGTCGAGGCCCTTGAGGACCTTGATGCTGTCGGCACCGTATTCGCCCTTGCGGGGGGTGTTCTGGGGGTTCTCGCCGTGGGTCTCTTCCATGGCGATCATATAGGGTTTGCACCCCGCGAACCCAAGCGTTTCCGGGACGGTTTTGCACCAGTCCGAAGCGTGGCCGATGCAGGACGGCCGCCCCCTGCGGAGCGGCCGTCGCGTCTTTGTCGGTGGTGCGGCCTGCGCGGGCTCAGAACGCCCAGACGAGCGGCACAGGATAGCGGGCAGCAGACTCGGCCCAGGCCCGGCAGGCGCGCTTGAGGAACGAGATCATCCGTTACACTCCATCTCGTCGATCAGAAGCGGCTGGCGAGCTCGACGTCGGCGTAGGGAGCGACCAGCGCAAGCTGCTCCATCGCGCCGGCGAGCGCTTCCTCCCGGCACTCTTCCCAGGCCGCCATCGCCTTGAGATTGCGCATGTCGGGACGCGCGCAGACCTTGTCGATGGCAGCGCCGATGCGATGCGTCAGCACGTTGACGCCGGCCTGGTCGGCGACGTCGAGGTCGGCGAAGTCGACGGTCACCGCGACCGGTTCTTCGAGCGCGACGGCGGGCGTGGCGAAGCCGCTCGCGAGAGCGGCGGCGAGAACGGTAACGATCGGGTTGCGCATGGCGGTTTTCCTCATGGTTCGGTTCAGCCGCCTTTCGGGGGTCATCCAGCTTTTGCTTTCGACCGGATTGTGTGTCGCACCATTGGTTTGTGCAAATGCGAAGAGAGCAAGCGCCGTTGCAGGTTTTGCAACGAGGCTTGCTCCAGCCGCTTCGCATGAGAGGCGGCAGCGTCCCGTCGCGACACGGTCAGCGGGCAGGGGTTCCGAACTTCAGTACGAGCCCGAGTTCGAGACTGCCGAACCTGATGTCATCCGTCGCGATCCCGGCGCGTTCGCCAGCCAGCACCGCGTCGCCGTCGAGCGGGGTGAACGGCGCGACGGAATCGGTGTCGAGGCCGAGTCGGCCCCGCGCGAACAGGCTCACGCCGCCGCTCAGGTCGATGATGATCGTCGCGCTACCCCGGGCGAACGCGCCGAAACCGTCGTCGCTCTCGCTGAAGCTGTGCGTGAACCCCGGTGCATCGGGACCGAAGTTGATCGTATTGATCTCGACGAGGTCGAAGTCACGCCAGCTGTACGCGAGGCCGCCGGCGGCCGCGAACTCTATCGCGACGTTCGGCGCCACCTCGCCGCCGACGCGGCCGAGCAGGCCGACCGAGGCGCGCACTTCCTCGAGCGAGAACTGCCGAAGGTTGCTGAAATCGAAGTTGAAACCGCCGGCGGTCGTGCCCGAGATCCCGCCCTCCATCAGGTGATCGGTCTCGGTCCGCGAGACCTCGGTGAACACGTCGAGCCCGAGCCCGAGCTGGGATCGCTCGAACAGTTCGCCGGCGTTCGGGGCGCGAACGGCGCGGTTTGCGCGGCCGCGAAAGCGGATATCGCGGACCGAGGAAAGATCGCTGCCGACATTGTAGGTGGCCGTGACCCTTTGCACCTCGACGTCGGATTGGACGTACCCGTTGAGCCCTTCGAACGCGCTGAAACCGGTGCTCTGCCCCGGAGAGAGCGCCGCATACGGGGCGCCGGAACGGATCAGTGGCTCGATGTCGAACGCGTCATCGCTGTCGCCCTCGGCGTGCGACAGCTCGACGATCAGCGGTCTGCCGCCGACCAGGAAACCGACGAAGGCATTGAAGGTGACGAAGTCGTTCGTGCGCCGCGAGGCATTGGCCGGGGTCTCGTCGCCGTTGCGCTCGACGAATCCCTGAAATGCCCGCGGCAGCCGGGCCTGGCCGAGGCCGATCGAGCCGCCGATGACCCATTCGCCCCCCTCCGCCTGCGCCTCGTCGGCGGACCGGAGCGGGCAGCCCCCGGCCGCGAGGCGAGCGCGCCGCTCCCCGTGCTCGTTCTGAGTCGGCGCTGGGACGACCTGGTCGTACGTCATATTGCGGGGGTTTCGACCAAGAGAACGGCCACCCTCATCATAGAGAAGGTAGTCGGTCCATTCGGCGACTTCGGCCATCGCCTCCTCGAAGGCCGGACAATCGCCTTGCTGCTGGGCAGCCTCCGCGCGGCGCAGGAGAGCTTCGACCGTCTGGATCGCCTCGGCCTGCCGGGCGACGTCGCCGGCTTCCACCACAGGTCCGGCTTCGGCCCGCCGTTCCCTTTCGACCGCCCGTTCCGCCGCCGTCTGCTGCGCCAGGGCCGGCGGGGACCAGGCGATGAGGCTCGCGGCGATCAGAGGCAGGATCACACGAACGGCGGCCTTCTTCGGGCGCATCGGCAGACTCCTCGCTGGCTTGCGCCGAGCCTGGTTCGCGGCCTCTGCGAAGTCGTTCCCGAGTTGTGAGTTCTTCTGAATTGCGCCGATCGGGCACGGCATTTTTCGTCGAAGGCCGGACCCGCTGGGCACGGCCCGGTCCGTCGCCTAGACAGGAAAGCCGCCGCGACTTAAGCGCCAGCCATGGACGCGCACGCACACCCCGACTCCATCCTCATCGTCGATTTCGGCAGCCAGGTGACCCAGCTTATCGCACGCCGCGTGCGCGAGGCCGGGGTCTATTCCGAGATCGCCCCGTTCACGCAGGCCGCGGCCGCGTTCGAACGGATGCGCCCCAGGGGCATCATCTTCTCGGGCTCGCCCGCCGGGGTGCCCGAGGAAGGCAGCCCGCGCGCCCCGCAGGTTCTGTTCGACAGCGGACTGCCGATCCTCGGCATCTGCTACGGCCAGCAGGTCATGACCCACCAGCTGGGCGGGGAGGTCCGGCCGGGGCACGAGACCGGGGAAGGCGGCGAGTTCGGCCGCGCGTTCCTGACAGTGACCGAGGACTGCAAGCTGTTCGACGGGCTGTGGCAGGTCGGCGAGCGCCACCAGGTGTGGATGAGCCACGGCGACAAGGTGACGAAGTTCGCCCCCGGCTTCCGCATCGTCGCCACCAGCGACGGCGCACCGTTCGCGGTGATCGCCGACGACGAGCGCCGGTACTACGGAACCCAGTTCCACCCCGAGGTCGTGCACACCCCCGACGGCGCCAAGCTGATCGCCAACTTCGTGCGCCATGTCTGCGGCTGCGCCGGCGACTGGACGATGGCCGAGTTCCGCAAGACCAAGATCGAGGAGATCCGTGCCCAGGTCGGCAGCGGCCGGGTGATCTGCGGGCTTTCGGGCGGCGTCGATTCCGCAGTCGCGGCGGTGCTGATCCACGAGGCGATCGGCGACCAGCTGACCTGCGTGTTCGTCGACCACGGGCTGATGCGGATGGGCGAGGCCGAGCAGGTCGTCAGCCTGTTCCGCAACCACTACAACATCCCGCTGGTCCACGTGGACGCCGAGGAGCTGTTCCTCGGCGGGCTCGCCGGGGTCACCGACCCCGAGGCCAAGCGCAAGTTCATCGGCAAGACCTTCATCGACGTGTTCGAGGAAGAGGCGAACAAGATCGGCGGCGCCGACTTCCTTGCCCAGGGCACGCTCTATCCCGACGTGATCGAGAGCGTCAGCTTCACCGGCGGGCCGTCGGTGACGATCAAGAGTCACCACAACGTCGGCGGACTGCCCGAGCGGATGAACATGCAGCTGGTCGAGCCGCTGCGCGAGCTGTTCAAGGACGAGGTCCGCGCGCTCGGCCGCGAGCTCGGCCTGCCCGATGCGTTCGTCGGTCGCCACCCGTTCCCGGGGCCCGGCCTCGCGATCCGCATCCCCGGCGAGGTCACCAGGGAGCGCTGCGAGATCCTGCGCAAGGCCGACGCGATCTACCTCGAGGAAATCCGCAACGCCGGGCTCTACGACGCGATCTGGCAGGCCTTCGCGGTGCTGCTGCCGGTGCGCACGGTCGGCGTGATGGGCGACGGCCGGACCTACGACAGCGTCTGCGCGCTGCGCGCGGTGACCTCGACCGACGGGATGACCGCCGACGTCTATCCCTATGATGCCGCGTTCCTCGGCCGCGTGGCGACGCGGATCGTCAACGAGGTCAAGGGGATCAACCGGGTGGTTTACGATTATACTTCGAAGCCGCCGGGGACGATCGAGTGGGAATGAGCCAACTTGGCAGCTCTCAGAGGTCGTTAGCTGTCGAGTCGCTGCCGAAAATGCAGAAGATGAGCAGCCACGCCCGACACTGATCCGATGGTCCAGGCTCCCCCAAGCCACAGCAAGGCTTGTGAGAGGCTGTCGCTGTCGATGAAGTCCGTCACGATCGCCACCGAGATCAGACTTACGGCGGTTAGACCGCCGGCTGCGATGGCGCGAGCCTGAGACGGTGGGCCAGTTAATCCGACGCCTCAGAAAAGAACGAAGCCGACGGGTACGCCGACGATTGCGACCGGAATCCCAACGATCACTCGGACGACGAAGAGGAAGCCGATGCCGTCCGCCCCGTTGAGGGCATTGCCGACGGCGAATGCAGACGAGGTCAATACTGCGGCAAGGACCGAGCCGGTTCCCGTCGCCGACAGCATCTTGCTGGCTTGGACATGCTCCCTCATGAGGTGGGCCTCGACGCCAGAGCAACCTGCCCGGCCGACACGGCGTCGAGCGCCCGCTCGCTGACCGGCGTCAGCCCGCTGCGCGCCGGCAGGTTGTCGGGGGTGCGGATGTTCCACGCGAGTCCCAGCCACGCGAGCAGCCGGACGAAATCGTACCCCAGGTCGATCTGCCCCTTGTAGAGCCCATGGCGGCACGAGCCGGGAAAGGCGTGGTGGTTCGAGTGCCAGCTTTCGCCCATCGTCGGGATCGCCAGCCAGCCGATGTTGCAGCCCTGCACCGCGGCGTCGTCGACGATCCAGTCCTGCGGCCCGCGGCGGTGCGCGACATGGGCGATGTACCAGTGCACCGTGAAGCACGCGGCCACCCGGCAGACCACGCCCCACACGACCCACGGCGGTGAAAGCCGACCGAATGGCCGACGCACAAGGTGAAGCCGGAGAGCAGCAGGAACACTGCGAACGGGCCCCAGGGGAAGAACAGGGGACCGAGCACCAGTGCCCCGAGAATGAATGACGTGTTCCAGATCGAGCGCCCGGGATCCCCATACCAGGTGTCCGCTCCCGGCATCGGCGGCGTCCAGGTTGCCGAGCGAATTGACCTTGAACGCGCCGGCGTCCGCTTCGCCCCTGACCGTCATCCGTCGTCTCCCGGCTTGCGGCGCTTGGCCGCGATCTTGCGCGCTTCCGGACAGAACGGGGTCAGGAAGGCGTAGAGGTTGTTGGCAAGATTGTCGGCAGCGATCGAATAGATGACCTGCTGGCCGCGCTTCTGCTGATGGACCAGCCCCGCCTCGTGCAGCATCGCGAGGTGCTTGGAGATGGACGGCATCGCCATGTCGAAATGCTCGGCGATCTCGCCGACCGTCATCGGACCACCGGCGAGATGGTTGAGGATCCGCCGGCGCGGGTTGGACGCGAGGGCCTTGAACGCCTTTTCCATAGATATTTTCCTAATTAGGAAACTATGAAAGGTCAAGCCGCCCGGCGGATCACCCTGTTCCTGCCAGACGCTGACTTGTGAGCGCCCCCGCGCTGCCGAACCTCTCGGCGGCCAGGACCTGGTAGTTCATCGTCCCGAGCTCGAGCCCGTGTTCGCGCCAGGACGTTGCCCGGCGAAAGCGCCTCAGGCCTTCCGTGTCAGCGCCCTCAGCGCGCCGATCGCCAGCAGCACGGCCGGCACCGCCAGCGTGGCCAGCCCCGTCGGACCGTTGAGCCCGGGCACCACGCGCCAGTAGAACGCCAGCGCCGCCGCGAGCACCAGCGCGGCCCCGCCGTAGGCCGCGGCGGGCGCGCCGCTCAGCGGGTTGACGAACAGGCTCTCGTAGTTCTGTCCCGCTTCCGCGCCCTCGCCGTCGGCCAGCTGTCCGCCGTCGAGCACGCCGCGATAGGCGGGCAGGTAGGCGAGCATCAGCAGCGCGTTGAGCGCCACTGTCAGCACGGCGAGCACCCCGACCAGCGGGTCGCCCTCGATGAACGACGCAATGAACAGCCCGCAGACGTTGACCGGCATCAGCGCGGCGAGCGCAAACGGCACCGCGCGGTTGGCCAGCAGCAGCGCGCCGGCGGCGAGGCTGATGAACTTGGCCACCGCGAGCAGCCCGCTCCTGTCGAAAGCGGTCATCAGCCGCAGCGCCATCGGGTCGTCCCAGCTCGTCACCGGCACGAACGGCAGCAGGAACGGCATGAAATAGCGAATCGCGGTGACCACCATCACCGCGCCGAGCAGCACCCGCAGGGCGTCGAGCGGGCGGATCATCACTGCGCCTCCGCCGGCTGTGCGGCCGGAGTCGCCGCTCCGGGCAGCACCAGCTGCGGGCGCAGGTCGCTGGCGAACATCGCCCGATAGCTCGGCCAGTAGGCAAGGCACAGCAGCACGTTGCAACTCAGCACCGCCCAGCCGTAGATCGCCGAGGCGGTCCACCAGCCCTGCAGTTCGGTGTCCCAGTACCACACGGTGAACGACACCGGCAGAACCGCGAGCAGCATCAGCGGCAGCCGGAAGCCGGTCAGTACCGCCACGCCGGCGAGCAGCTCGACCGCCTTGACCAGGGTGAACAGTCCGCTGTCGAGCAGCGCGGTGAACACCTCGATGCTGAGCGGCTGGTTGCCGGTCGGCTGCGGGTAGAGCCGGACGAAATGGTTGAGTCCGGCCGGGATCATCCACGCGGCGTAGATCAGGCGCACGAACCAGACGGCGTACTTCATCGGCCCTCTCCCCGATGCTGCCGGCCACTGCGCGGCGGCCAGTCATGGCACGCAGACTAGGCGCGGCGAGCGGATTGTAAATGCCCGGCACGGCGGGGGGTTGTTTGCGCAGCGCGACCGGCGGAGGCGATCGCGCGGGGAAAGCGACGGCGGCCTGGGCGGCTTGGGCAGCTACCAGCGGTTGCCTGCCTCGACCGCGGCGATCTCCGCTGGCTTGCTCGGGCGCCCGAGCACCGGGTTGCGGTGCGGGAACCGGCCAAAGCGGGCGATCATCCGGTAATGGCTGCGCGCGAACGGCCAGCCGTACCGCGGACCGAGCCGGGCGAAGACCGCGAGCGAGAGACGCTGGTCGGCGATCGCCTCGCTGTGCATCAACGGCATCGCAAGGAACTGCCGCTGCGGCAGGGTCAGCGCCGCATCCCAGCCGCGCGCGAGCGCGCCCTTGGCAATCGCCCGGGCGAGCGGGTCGGTCGCGAAGGCCTGTGGCGTGCCGCGATGGAGGTTGCGCGGCAGCTGGTCGAACAGCAGCACTGCGGCGAGCGCGGTCAGCGGATCGGTGAGGAACTCGCTTGCCGGGCGCCGCCGCAGGCTGGAGAGCTCGCGGCCGAACCGGCGGCGCAGCATCGCGTCGACCGCAGGGTCCGGCCCGAACCAGTCGCGCGGGCGCAGCTTGTGGCACCAGACGTAAAGCAGCTCGGCCGCCCAGCGCCGCTGCGGGCCGGCTACGGGCACGTCAGGCATCGAGCCGGGCATGCCCCCCGGTCGAGCCGAACCCGCCCGCGCCGCGCGCGGTCTCGTCGAGCTCGGCCACTTCGTCCCAAGCCGCCCGGGTAACCGGTGCCAGCACCAGTTGCGCGATGCGGTCGCCGCGGGCGATCGCGAACGGCTCCGCGCCGTGGTTGATCAGGATCACCTTGAGCTCGCCGCGATAGTCCGAATCGATCGTGCCCGGCGTATTGGGAACGCTGATCCCGTGCTTGAGAGCGAGCCCCGAGCGCGGGCGGACCTGGATCTCGTAACCTTCGGGGATCGCCACCGAAAGTCCCGTGGCGACGGCGTGGCGCGCGCCGGGCGCCAGCGTCACGTCTTCGGCCGAAAGCACGTCCATCCCGGCCGCGCCGGGGGTGGCGTAGGTGGGCAAGTCGAGCCCTTCTCCGTGCGGCAGGCGCCTGACGCGCACCGCGACCGCGTCAGTCATCGCGCTCGGCCCCGGTCTCTTCGTTGAGCGCCCTGGCGATCTCGTCGACCAGCTTGCGCGCGACCGCCTGCTTCGACATCGGCTCCCAGTCCTCGGTTCCGCCCTCGCGCACGAGGTGGACGGTGTTCGCGTCGCCGCCCATTGTCCCCTTGGCGGTGGAGACGTCGTTGGCGACGATCCAGTCGACCCCTTTCGACTTGCGCTTGCGCTGGGCGTTCTCGACCACGTCCTCGGTCTCGGCCGCGAAGCCGATCAGCAGCTTGGGCCGGTTCCTGCTGCCGGCAGTGGTGGCGAGAATGTCGGGGTTCTCCTTGAGCAGCAGCGCCGGCGGCGCCGAACCGCGCTTCTTGATCTTCTCGGGGGCGAAGTCCTTGGCCCGCCAGTCGGCGACCGCGGCGACCATCACCGCGGCGTCGGCGGGCAGCGCCTTCTTGACCGCCGCAGCCATCTCCTCGGCGCTCTCGACGTCGATCCGGTCGACCCCTGGCGGCGTCGCCAGCGTGACCGGCCCGGCGACGAGCGTCACCCGCGCGCCCGCGGCCGCGGCCGCTGCGGCGATCGCGAAGCCCTGCTTTCCCGAGGAACGATTGGCGATGTAGCGCACCGGATCGATCGGTTCATAGGTCGGCCCGGCGGTGACGAGCACGTGCTTGCCGTAGAGCGGGCGGTGCTCGGGATCGGTCTCGAAATCGGGCTGCCCTTCGAGCGGGTCGAAAGCGTCGACCGCGGCAACGGCCATCGGCTCGGGAGCCGTCTGATTCGGGTTGATCTCGTGATTCAGCGCCTGGAGATCGGTCGGCGGCGCCGCCCTGGCCTTTCCCTTGGCGACGAGCACCGGCCCGTCGGTCAATTCAGACTCGGGCAGCGGCGGGCCGAGCGGCTCCTCGGGGAGCGGCAGGTCGGCAAAGGCGTCGTCCTCGTAGACGGCTTCCTCTTCGACGACTCGCCGCGGCGTGCTGCGCGGGATGATCGAGGCGAGCAGGCCGGCGAGGCCGCCCTGCTTGCCGTCGTCGGTTTCCAGCTCCTCCTCGGGCTCGAGCGCCTCGAGATATTCGGCGATCCCGCGCGCGCTGGCTTCGCCTGGATCGATCCCGAGCATGTCGGCGATCTCGAGCCAGACCCTCTCGGGCTCGGGCAATCGGCCCGGGCCGAATTCGCCGCAGGCCATCTCGCCCTCGTCGGGCTGCATGACGCGTACGCCCGCCTGCTTGAGCCACTCGATGTTGCGCTGGGTCGCCGGGTGCTCCCACATCTTCACGTTCATCGCCGGCACCACCAGCACCGGCTTGTCGGTGGCGAGGATCAGGGTCGTCCCGAGGTCGTCGGCGATGCCGGCAGCCATCTTGGCCATCAGATCCGCGGTCGCCGGGCAGACGACAACGAGGTCGGCCGACCGGCTGAGCTCGATGTGGCCGATCTCGACCTCGTTCTTGAGGTCCCACAGCGAGGTATGGACCTGGTTGCCCGAGAGCGCGGCGAGGCTCATCGCGGTGACGAACTGGGCCCCGCCGTCGGTCAGCACGCATGTCACGTCGCCGCCGCCCTTGCGGATCAGCCGCACGAGCTCGCAGGCCTTGTAGGCGGCGATTCCCCCGCCCACGACCAGCAGGATGCGCGGCGCAACCATGTGGCGGTATTCTACTCCCACGCAGGTTAACCCAGTTTTCGCGAAACTAGCTTCGCTGCCCCCGTTTAGCCAGCCTTGCGCCGGCGCGAGGGACTTTGCGCCGCAGATGGTTAAATTCTCGCTGCCAGTCCCGCAGAGCGGCACAGCGACGCGATGGCGCGCGGCGCGAACGCGAAGCCGAGAACCATCGTCGGCGCGATCACGAAGCCCCAATAGTAGTTCTCCGGCCGGCCCGCGATCGCGAAGGCGAGCGCATAGCCGAGGAACAGCAGTGTGCCGAAGGTGCCGGCCGCGCTGCGCCAGCCGGCCCAGCCCAGGGTCATCACGATCACCAGCGGCCCTGCCAGCCAATGCGGCAGGAAGCGCAGGTTGCTCGCCAGCACGATGTTCGAGAGCCAGCCCGAGAGGCCCCGCAGCTCGAGCCAGCCGGGCGAAGCGGGATCGGTCGGCAGCGTGTGTGCGGAGACGAGCTGGAGGTGGACCGCCAGAGCGACGAGGAACGCCGCGGCGAGCGCGGTCCAGGCGCCCCCTTCCTTCCAGTCGCGGCGCCAGAAGGCCATGGCCGCCATCAGCAGGATGAAGGGGAGCGCGTGTTCGCGGATCGCCAGCGCCAACGCAGCGACCGCGAGCGCGAGGCCCCAGCGACCGGGCCGGTGCAGCCCGAAAGCGAGCGCGAGCAGCGTCCCGGTCCACAGCTCGTGCAGCACGAAGAAGTGCGAGGTGAGACCGATCGACACGCCAAGGTAGAGCACGAACAGCTTCGCCCACCGCCAGGGCGCGCCGCCGGGCTCCTCGCCGAGCCGCCGCCACCAGGCGACGAGCGTGGCAAGCACCAGCGCAATCGCGGCGGCGACCTGCCCGTCGCGACCGAGCCAGGCGTCGAGATAGGCGAGCGTCGGCAGCCGCACGGCGAATCCAGGGCGCAGTGGAAAGTTGGACAGGCGGTGCTCGTCGACGACGGCCCGGTAGTAGCCCTCGCCGTTGGCGAGGCGCTCGATCACCCGGTCGTAGAGCGCGAGATCGCGGTCACGCTCGCTGCGGCCGGTGACCGAGGGTGCGGAAGCTGCATCGACGCCGGGACCTGCGGTGATGGGGACCAGCGCTGAGGCGACGAGCAGCAGCAGGAAGGCAAGCACCGCGAACCTGGCGGGGAAGCGCGGCCAGTGGGCGAAGCGGTCCCACGCGGGAGCCGCGTCGTCGGTCGCTACGCGGGCCACCCCCAATGCAACGCTGCCCATGCCGCCGCCCCTCCTGCGAGCGCGGCGAGAATGTAGCCCACCCAATGGTTATTTTGGCGTTTACGCTCCCAGACCAGCTCGATCTCGGGCAGCGGCGGCTGCTCGGGCGCGCCGCCGCGCGGCGGATAGCGGTCCTCGATGCGGCGGATCAGATCGGGCAGGCGCAGCAGCGTGGAGACGTCCTCGCGGATGCGGTCGGCGAGCGCCGCCTCGGGCCCGAGCTCGTCGCGGATCCAGCTGCGCACGTAGGGCGCCGAAACGTCCCACATGTTGATCTCGGGATGCAGCATGGTCGCGATGCCCTCGACCATGACCATGGTCTTCTGCAGCAGCAGCAGGTGCGGCTGGGTCTGCATGTCGAAGTCGCGGGTGATCGCGAACAGCCCGTCGAGCATCTGGCCGACCGAAAGCTCGCTGACCGGCTTGCCGCGCATCGGCTCGCCGACGGCGCGCAGCGCGGTCGCGAACTCCTCGACAGAATGGTAGCTCGGGACGTACTGCGCCTCGAAGTGGATCTCGGCGACGCGCCGGTAGCCCCCGGTCGTGAGCCCGTAGAGGATCTCGGCGAGCCACTGGCGCGCACGCCGGTCGATCCGGCCCATGATGCCGAAGTCGATCGCCACGATCGTGCCGTCGGGCCGCACGAACAGGTTCCCCTGGTGCATGTCGGCATGGAAGAAGCCAGCGCTGATCGCTTGCGTGAGGAAGGCGAGAACGAGCCGCCTCGCCAGCTCGGGCAGGTCGTGCCCGGCGGCCCTGAGCGCCTCGACGTCGCTGATCTTGATGCCGTCGATCCACTCGATCGTCAGCACGCGGCCATTGGTCCGGTCCCAGTCGATCGACGGGACGCAGTAGCCCTCGAAGCCCTTCATCGCTTCGGCAAGCTCGGAGGCCGAGGCGGCTTCGCGCCGGAGGTCGAGCTCGCGGTTGGTCCAGCGCTTGAAGTTGGCGATCGTCAGCCGCGGGCGCAGCCGCCGCGCCTCGCCGCCGAGCGCCTCGAGGTGGGCAGCGGCCCACTCGTAAGTGTCGATGTCGCGCGCGAAGCGTTCGCGGATACCCGGGCGCAGCACCTTGATCGCGACGGTCGTTCCGTCGGTGGTGACCCCGCGGTGAACCTGGGCGATCGAGGCCGAGCCGACCGCGACGGGGTCGATCTCGGCGAACAGCTCTTCGACCGGGCGGCCGAAACTGCGCTCCATCTCGGCGCGGACCGCCTCGAACGGCACGGGCGGCAGGCTGTCCTGCAGCGTCAGCAGGTTGCGCGCGGCCTCCTCGCCGACGAGGTCGGGACGCGTGGCGAGCGTCTGGCCGAGCTTGATTGCCGCCGGGCCGATTTCCTGGAACGCGGCGGCGTAGTCCGGCACGCGGGGCTGCACGGTGCCGAAGCGGGCAATGCGCACGAGCCGGCGCACTTGCGGCGGCGTGTTGGGATCGCGCTCGATCCCGCGCAGCGCGCCGTGCCGCGCGAGCGTGCGTCCCCATTTGAGCAGGCGGACTATATGGGTCGACGGACGGGTCAGATCTTCCACCCCGAATGGATCGCGACGAGCCCGCCGAGGATCGGCTCGACCCTGGTCCGCTCGAACCCGGCCGCGCGGATCATCCGCTCGAATTCGGGCATCGGCGGGAAGCGGCGGATCGATTCGATCAGGTAGCGGTAGCTGTCCTCATCGTGCGCGATCGCCTTGCCGATCTGCGGCACAAGCTTGTGCGAGTAGGCGTCGTAGACTTCCTTGAACCCCGGCCACTCGGTGGTCGAGAACTCGAGGCAGAAGAACCGTCCGCCGAACTTGAGCACGCGGAAGGCCTCGGAGAGCGCCTTGTCGATATGAGTGACGTTACGGATGCCGAAGGCGATCGTGTAGGCGTCGAACATGCGGTCCGGATAGGCGAGTGCCTCGGCGTTCTGGCGCGACCAGACGAGCCCGTCGATCCCGCGCTTCAGCGCCCGCTCGATGCCGACGTCGAGCATCTCCTGGTTGATGTCGGCGACCGTCACCTCGGCGCCGCGCGCCGCGAGGCGGAAGGCGATGTCCCCGGTACCGCCGGCCATGTCGAGGATCGCCTCGCCGGGCTGCGGCTTCACCCGGCGCACGAACTGGTCCTTCCACAGCCGGTGGAGCCCGCCCGACATCGCGTCGTTCATCACGTCGTACTTGGCCGCGACGTTCGAGAACACCGCGCCGACCCGGCGCGTCTTTTCGTCGGGATCGACCGTCTGGTAGCCGAAGGAGACCTGCTCGCTCATCCCGGGTCCTCTAGCGGCGGCTCCTTCGCGGCGCCAGCGACCTCTTTGCCGCGTCCTGCCAGCAAGCTGAGGACGATGCCGGCGAGGATCAGGGCCATCCCGGCGAAATGGAACGGGTGCAGCCGCTCGCCGAGCAGCGCCGCGGACAGGAACGCGCCGAACAGCGGCATCAGCGTGATCGCCTGCCCGGCCTGCGCCGGGCCGACGATCCGGGTCGCGTGGTTGTAGATGAAGTATGACAGCAGCGAGGGCAGCAGCGCGACGTAGAACACCGCCGCATAGACCCGCGGGCTCCAGGCGATCGTCTCGCCCGAGTGCCATTCCCACGCCGCGAGCGGCGCCATGACGGCCACTCCGATGAAGAAGGTGACCGCGATGAAGCTCGTCGGCGAGATCTCGGGCCTCAGGCGCAGCAACACCGTGTAGAGCGACCAGACGACCACCGAGATCAGGATCAGCGCATCGCCGAGCCCGAAGTGGAGCCGCAGCGCGGCGGCTGCATCGCCCTCGAACACGATTACCAGCACGCCGAGCATCGAGGCGCTGACACCGATGGCCTGCAGCCGCGCGTGGCGTACGCCGAACAGCCAGCGGTCGAGCGCCATCATCACCGCCGGCGTCGCCGCCTGGAGCAGCAGCGCGTTGGTCGCCGGGGTGTATTGCAGCCCCGAATAGAGCAGCGAGTTGAAAGCGCCGATCCCGAGCAGGCCGAGCGCCAGCAGCGGCTTCCAGCCCTTCACGATCGCCGGCCAGTCGCGAATCAGCGGCCGGATCGCGAACGGCGCGACGACGAGGCTCGCCCCGGTCCAGCGCAGGAAGGCCAGCGTGAACGGCGCGATCTCGAAGCGCACCGCGCGCGCGACGATCGAGTTGCCGGCCCACAGGACCATGACGATTCCGAGCAGGGCGAAGGCCTGCGCCTGGCGGCGGTCGAACGACATCCGCGCGGCTCTAATGAGGACCGTCGCGCTTGGCGATGACAGAGTGCCCGCGGCCCGCTAACGGATCGCGATGCCCGAGCTGCCCGAAGTCGAGACGACCGTGCGCGGGCTCGCGCACCACCTCGACGGCGCACGCATCGAGCGCGTCCGGCTCAACCGGCCCGACATGCGCTTTCCTTTCCCCGAAGGGCTGGTCCAGGCGCTGACCGGCGCACGCGTGACCGGGCTCGGCCGGCGCGCCAAATACGGCCTCGTCCACACCGACCGCGACACGACGCTGGTGTTCCACCTCGGCATGAGCGGACGCTGGCGGATCGACCCGTCGGACGAGGCGAAGCACGACCACCTCGTGCTCGAAACCTCCGGTCATCGCTTCGCACTCCATGATCCGCGCCGCTTCGGGTTCGTCGACCTCGTGCCGAGCGATGCGCTCGAAAGCTGGCCACCGTTCGCCGCGATGGGGCCCGAACCGCTCGGGCCGGGCCTCACTCCCGAACACCTGCGTGAGGCGTTCGCCGGGCGACGGCAGGCGGTGAAGCTGCTGCTGCTCGACCAGCGGATCGTCGCCGGTCTCGGCAACATCTACGTCTGCGAGGCGCTGTTCCGCGCGCGGATCAATCCGCGCAAGGCGGCAGGGCGGGTTTCGCGCGCGGCGCTGGAACGGCTCGTGCCGGCGATCCGCGAGGTGCTCGAGCAGGCGATAGGCGACGGCGGCTCGACCCTGCGCGACTATGCCCGGCCCGACGGCGAGCTCGGCTACTTCGCGACCCGCTTCGACGTCTACGACCGCGAGGGCGAGCCGTGCCGCGGCTGCGGCGGCACCGTCCGGCGGATAGTCCAGGGCGGGCGCAGCACCTGGTTCTGCCCCGCGTGCCAGAAGTAGCCACGGTAGTGTCGCGGTTTGCTTGACGATTTGCCCCCTCGCCGCTAAGGGCGCCGCTTTCCGGCGGGCAACCGCCGTTTCCGTGACCGATTCAGACGACGATTCCGGCCGCGCGACAAGCGGCCCGAGGTAAGGACAGACATGGCCAATACGCCGCAAGCGAAGAAGCGCATCCGCCGCAACGAGAAGCGCGCCAAGATCAACGGTGCGCGCCTGAGCCGCATCCGCTCCTTCGTGAAGAAGGTCGAGGCGGCGATCGCTGGCGGCGACAAGACCGCGGCGGCCGAGGCGCTCCGGGCCGCGCAGCCCGAGCTGGCCCGCGGCGTCGCGCGCGGTGTGCTCCACAAGAACACCGTGGCGCGCAAGATGAGCCGACTCAGCAAGCGAGTCGCGGCGCTCTGATTCGCACTGGCGGGGATCGTCAGGGAACGAAATTGGAACGAGGCCGGCGGAAATTCCGCCGGCCTTTTTTGCATCCGCGAAGCGTTGCGGAGAGCTCGCCGAAAACCGCAGGGATTCCCGCGATTCGCTGAACGGTCATAAAATTCGATTGCTTATTCAATGACTTGAACGGACGGCTGCGGCCTTGCGGGGAGTCAAGCCCGTATATTTCACTTTTTTTATGGTTGTGGCCTTGCCGACCGCGCCGAGGGGTTCATAACGGCTTTTCGACCGGGGCGAGGCGCTTCGGCCGGCACACAAGGAGACGACGATCGGGATCGCCCGCGGGTCAAGCGACGACCGCGGGACGGGGCTTTGCGTCCCGGCGAAAGTTCGTCGCGACATAGCGGGAAGGCCTTCGGGGAAGGGAACAGGCTCGATGATTCGCATGGGACCGCATGCAGGCCGGTCGGGACCGGCCAAGAGCGATGCAGTTGAGGGGGACATGGAAGATCAGGAAGCTCTGGATCTCGCGGCGGACTGGGCGGACATCAGTCAGGGATTGCGCAAGGATCTCGGACACCAGTTGTACAGCCAGTGGATTCGCCCGATCCAGCTGGGCAGCTTCTGCAAGGAGACCGGCACTCTCAACCTGTTCCTGCCGACCGAGTTCTCCGCCAATTGGGTTCAGGACCGGTTCCACGACCGGCTGTCGCTCGCGTGGAAGATCGCGCGCAGCGAGGTGAAGAACGTCCGGATTTCCGTACACCCCGGGCGGCGCAAGATCGCCGACCTCGAGTTCCGCGGCGAAGACGGTTTCGGCCACCGCGCGGCGAACGACGCCAGCCTCGGCGGCGGCGTCGGGGCGCTGGCGATGGAATCGATCGGCGACGACGGCTTCACCTCGTCGGTCGGTCTCGACCCCTCGCTGACCTTCGCGGCTTTCGTTACCGGCTCGACCAACATCCTCGCCAAGAATGCCGCCGAGCGCATGGCGAGCGTCGAGAAACCGCAGTTCTCGCCGCTCTACCTCAAGGCCGCGACCGGTCAGGGCAAGTCGCACCTGCTGCACGCTATCGGCCACGCCTACCTGCAGGCGCACCCGCGCGCGCGCATCTTCTACTGCAGCGCCGAGCGCTTCATGGTCGAGTTCGTCTCGGCGCTGAAGTCGAACGAGATGATCGAGTTCAAGGCGCGCCTGCGCGGCTTCGACCTGCTGCTGGTCGACGATATCCAGTTCATCATCGGCAAGGCCAGCGCCCAGGAAGAGCTGCTCTACACGATCGACGCGCTGCTCGCCGAGGGCAAGAGGCTGGTCTTCGCCGCCGACCGCGCACCACAGGCGCTCGACGGGGTCGAGCCGCGGCTGCTGAGCCGGCTGTCGATGGGCCTCGTCGCCGACATCCAGCCGGCCGACATCGAGCTCCGCCGGCAGATCCTCCAGTCGAAGCTCGCGCGCTTCGCGCCGCTCGACGTGCCGGCGGACGTGATCGAGTTCCTCGCCCGGACGATCAACCGCAACGTCCGCGAGCTGGTCGGCGGGCTCAACAAGCTGATCGCCTACGCCCAGCTGACCGGGCAGGAAGTATCGCTGCAACTGGCCGAGGAGCAGCTGACCGACATCCTCTCCGCCAACCGTCGGCGGATCACGATCGACGAAATCCAGCGCACGGTGTGCCAGTTCTACCGCATCGACCGCGCCGAGATGTCGAGCAAGCGCCGCGCGCGCGCGGTCGTGCGGCCGCGGCAGGTGGCGATGTATCTCGCCAAGGTTCTGACCCCGCGCAGCTACCCGGAGATCGGCCGCAAGTTCGGCGGCCGGGACCACTCGACGGTGATCCACGCGGTACGGTTGATCGAGGACCTGAGGAAGCGCGACGCCGACATGGATGGCGACGTGCGCAGCCTGCTGCGCCAGCTCGAGACCTGACCCTCGCACGAGGATCGGGCGGTGGAGCCCGCCCCTCGTGACGTGCAAAGTTCCGGCATGACCCCGGCGGTGGCCGTGGACGGGGTGTGGATGCCCTGTGGAAGGCTGTGGACGCTCTAGGTGAGCGTCTGCTGGCCGGACAGCCGGCTGCGCAGGTCGTGCATCTCGACCGTGGAGACGGCCGCCTCGCGATCGCCGGCGGCCAGCACCTTGCTCAGTTCCGCGATGATCATCGCGGCGATGTCGAACTTCTGCATCGCCCGTTCATGGCGCGCGAGGATCTCGGGTTCTTCGATCAGCTCGTCGCTGACCTCATCGAGAATCCGCTTGAGGCTGGCCAGCTCGGCCGCGACGCGACGTTCGAGCGGGATTGCCGTCACCGGGTCGGGCGCGGGCGCGGCCATCTCGGCGGGAAGCACCACTCCGCTGCGAATCGCCGACTGCAGCTGGTCCACGCGCGTCTGACCCGCCGCGAGGCTGCCCGCGACCGACTCCGCCCCGGCGATCCAGTCGTCGACGACGATCGGCCGGGCAAGACGAAGCCCGCACCGTCCGTCGTGGCTCCAGACCACGCTCGCCGGAACCGACAGCGCAAGCCGGTTGAGCACCAGCGAGGTGCCGGCCTCGGGCAGTGCCGCCCCGTCGACCATCGCGCCGACTTCAGACAGGTTGCGAATCCTGACCGGTGCGCAAGCACGGCCGGCCGAGATCGTCGCCGCGAGCATCACGTTCTTGCGCGGAGCACGTGCCGTCACCCCGGGCGGCGGGGGCACCTGACTGTCTGCCAACTCGAGCACGATCAACCCCCGCCCTCCATCCCCATGCGGCCAGGTCCCGCGCGGCGCGCACGTTGCGGTTTCCATGGAATTGACCAAGAGTCCCAATGCAGCATCAGCCTTGCGGTCGCGTGATGCGTCGACCACGGGATTCCCCTTATGTCGCGGCGGCGCGCGCCCAGGAATTCGCTTGCGCCGAATGCGCCGTGATGCCGTAAGCGCGGGCATGACCCTCTCGCCCGACCGCCTCGACCGCTTCGCCCGCCACATCGTGCTTCCCGAGATCGGCGGCGCAGGCCAGGCCGCGCTGGCGGGCTCGACTGTCGTCCTCGTTGGGCTCGGCGGGATCGGTTCGCCCGCGCTGCAATACCTCGCTGGCGCCGGAGTCGGGACGCTCGTGCTGGTCGACGACGATGCGGTCGACGCGAGCAACCTGCAGCGCCAGACGATCTACCGGATGGAGGACATCGGCCGCGACAAGACCGAGCTCGGCGAGGCGTGGGTGCGCGCGTTCGACGACGGACTCGAGATTCGTCGTGTGCGACAGCGGGTGAACCGCGACACTGCACCCGGTATCGTCGCGGGCGCCGATCTCGTGCTCGACGGGTGCGACAACTTCGCCACGCGGCTCGCGGTCAGCGACGCCTGCGTCGCCGCGCGCGTGCCGCTGCTCTCGGCGGCGGTCGGCCGCTTCCAGGGCCAGGTCGGCGCCTTCGCCGGGCACCTGCCCGGCCAGCCGTGCTACCGCTGTTACGTCGGCGACGCGTTCGACGCCGACGACTGCGACACCTGCGCCGAGGACGGCATGCTCGGCGCCATGTCCGGCTGGACCGGCACCTTCGCTGCGCTTCATGCAATCCGCGTGCTCCTCGCGCCGGTCGGCGGCATGGGAGATCCGCAATGGGGCAAGCTGCACGTGCTCGACGGACTCAGGCCCGGGATGCGGACGCTGACGGTGGCGAAGGATCCGGGGTGCCGGGCGTGTGGGGGGCGGTAGGCAGCAGGGATGGAACGCTGGAAAACCGCTGCCTGTTGCCTGCTGCCTCCCACCTCTAATAGCTCGCCCCGTCTACGAACCGCGTTGGCAACCCCTCCCACATCGACGGTTCGAACATCCTCAGGTTGATCCCCATCCTCGGATAGTCGGGATCGACCGGCGTCCAGTGCGTCGTGCAGCCGCAGGTCTGGCAGTGCCAGAGGTCGAGCGCGCAATCGCCCTGGCGGTAGGCGGTGCCCTCGCCCTCCACGGTGACCAGCTCCGGCGAACAATAGTGCCACAGCCCCGCAGTACGACGGCAGATCGAACAGTTGCATTCGGTGCGCTCCGCCGGCGTGTCGCGCAGGGCGAGGCGAATGCGTCCGCAGTGACAACTGCCGTGGTATTCAGTCATCGAAGCATCTCCTCGACCCAGGCCGGCACCAGCTCGCTCGCCGGCCCGAGCCGCGTCTCGTCGAACCATACCGAACCCTGGCTCCGCTCCAGATTGAGCTCGAGCGTACGTGCGCCGGCGCTCTTGGCCTGCTGCACGAAGCCGGCCGCCGGATAGACCGCGCCCGAGGTACCGATCGAGACGAACAGGTCCGCGCGGACGAGTGCGGCGAAGATATCGTCCATCCGGTAGGGCATCTCGCCGAACCAGACGATATCGGGCCTGAGCGCGGGCTCTCCGCAGGCCGGGCACGGCGGCCGGTCGCGCAGCGTGCCTGTCCAGCGGTGGCGCGCGTCGCAGGCGGTGCACCAGGCCGACAGGCCTTCGCCGTGCATGTGCAGCACCCGCCGCGCGCCGCCGCGCTCGTGCAGGTCGTCGATGTTCTGGGTGACGATCAGCAGCTCGCCGTCCCACGCCTCGTCGAGCCGCCCGAGCGCGCAGTGCGCGGCATTGGGCTCCGCGTCGAGGATGTTGCGCCGGCGCTCGTCGTAGAACCGCTGCACGAGGTCGGGATCGCGGCGGAACCCCTGCGGCGAGGCCACGTCCTCGACCCGGTGGTCTTCCCAAAGCCCGTCGTCGGCGCGGAAGGTCCTGAGGCCGCTTTCGGCGCTGATTCCGGCGCCGGTGAGGATGACGATGTTGCGGATGCCGTCCATTCGCCGCATGAAGCACGCGCACTAACGGAGGCGCAATGGCCCGCATCGGCATCATCGGCAGCGCAGGACGCATGGGCCAGGCACTGGTCAGGGCGATCGCGGAAGCCGGACACGAGTGCGCGGGCGGCGTCGACCGGGGCGGCGACGTGGCCGCGCTGGCCGACCGCAGCGATGCGCTGGTCGACTTCTCCGCTCCCGCGGCGCTCGACGCCAACCTCCACGCGGCGATCGGCGCCGGCATCCCGATCCTCGTCGGCACGACCGGGCTCGACGAGCGCAACCACGCGACAATCGATTCCGCTGCGCTCGCCGTGCCGGTGCTGCAGACCGGCAATACCTCGCTCGGCGTCACGCTACTCGCCTACCTCGTGCGCGAGACGACCTCGCGGCTCGGGCCCGAGTGGGACGTCGAGGTGCTCGAGATGCACCACCGGATGAAGGTCGACGCGCCGTCCGGCACCGCGCTGATACTCGGCGAGGCGGCGGCCGAGGGGCGGGGGATCGATTTCTACGCGCCCGAGAGCCCGGCGCGGCACGGCCACACCGGGCCGCGCGAGCCCGGCACGATCGGCTTCGCCTCGCTGCGCGGCGGCACGGTCGCCGGAGAGCACAGCGTGATCCTCGCCGGCCCGCAGGAGCGGCTCGTGCTGTCGCACACCGCCGAGGACCGCATGATCTTCGCCCACGGCGCGGTGCGCGGCGCCGCCTGGCTGATCGGCCGCGAGCCTGGCCGCTACACGATGGGGCAGGTGCTCGGGCTTTGACGCGAGACCAGGTTTTCGAGTTCTTCCGCCGGCTCGCCGAGGACAATCCGTCGCCCGAGACGGAGCTCGAGTTCGGCAATGTCTACCAGCTGCTCGTCGCGGTCGTGCTCAGCGCGCAGGCAACCGATGCGGGCGTCAACAAGGCGACGCGGCGTCTGTTCGAACAGGTGAAGACGCCGCAGCAGATGATTGCGCTCGGCAAGGAGGGTCTCAAGCAGCACATCAGGACGATCGGCCTGTTCAATTCCAAGGCCAAGAACGTCATCGCGCTCAGCGAGCGGCTCGTCGCCGAGCACGGCGGCGAGGTGCCGACCGACCGCGAGGCGCTGGTCAGGCTGCCGGGCGTCGGCCGCAAGACCGCGAACGTCGTGCTCAACTGCGCATTCGGGGAGGAGACGTTCGCGGTCGACACGCACGTGTTCCGCGTCGCCAACCGCACGGGTCTCGCCCCGGGCAAGACTCCCGAGCAGGTCGAGGCACGGCTGGAGAAGCGTGTTCCGCAGCCGTTCAGGCGCCACGCGCATCATTGGCTGATCCTGCACGGCCGCTACACGTGCAAGGCGCGGCTGCCCGAGTGCTGGCGATGCCCGGTCGTCGACCTGTGCGGCTACCGGAACAAGGTGCTCGAACCGCCCGTTGGCAGGAGGAGCAATTCGGCAGGCGGCTGACAGGGGAGAGACGCGATGAAGGCCGGTCTTCTGATTGTCGCCCTGGCCCTGCCGCTCGGCGCCTGCGCGGAAGACACCGAAACCACTGCGGAGGTGCGCGCGCCCGCCGTCGAGGCGCTGGGTGAACCGGTCGACTGCATCCTCACCTCGCGAATCCGCAACACCGTGGTGCACGACGATTACACGATCGATTTTCGCCTGACCGGTGGCGACGTCTACCGCAATACGCTGCCGGCGCGGTGCCCCTCGCTCGGTTTCGAGGAGCGATTCGCCTACGAGACGAGCGCGGGCAATCTCTGCGCGGTCGACACGATAACGGTGATCGACAGCGGCGCCGGCCGCGGCCTGCGTTGCGGGCTCGGCAAGTTCGTGCCCGTGCGCTACGTCGAGGACACGGAGGGCGGCTGATCCCTGGCGCTGAGCGCGCTGATCACCTGCGCGGCGACAAGGTCGCCGACGACATTGAGCGTCGTGCGGCACATGTCGAGGAACCGATCGACGCCGAGGATCAGCCCGATGCCCTCGGGCGGCACGCCGACGCCCGCGAGAATCAGCGCGATCACCGGCAGCGAGCCGCCGGGCACGCCGGCGGTGCCGATGCCCGCGAGGATGCACACGAACATCACGAACAGCTGGTCGCCGAGACCGAGCTCGACCCCGAAGAACTGCGCGAGGAACAGCACCGTCACGCCCTCGAACATCGCGGTGCCGTTCTGGTTGGCGGTAGCGCCGATCGTGAGCACGAAGCGGCTGATCTTCGGCGGCAGCCTCAGCTCGGTCTCGGCAACCCGAAGCGCCGTCGGCAGCGTGGCGTTCGAACTCGCAGTCGAGAACGCCATCACGCTCGCCTCGCGGGTCTCACGGAAGAACGCTATCGGGCTCTTGCCGGCGATTAACCGGAGCAGCGCCGGGAAAACCCCGAACATCTGCAGGCCGAGCGCGAGCAGCACCACACCGACGAAGGCGGCAAGCTTGAACAGCAGGTCCCAGCCGAACTGAGCCGAGAGATTGAACATGAAACAGAAGATCGCGATCGGCGCGAGCTGGATGACGAGGCCGATCAGCTTCATCGCCACTTCGAAGACGCCCTCGATCGCGTCCTTCAGCACTGCGGTCCGGCGCGTCTGAACGAGCAGCAGGCCGATCCCGAAGAACAGCGCGAAGAACATCACCGCGAGGATGTCGTTGTTGCTCATCGCCTGGACGACGTTGCTCGGCACGATCGCGAGCAGCGCGTTGACCCCGGCCTGGCTCTCGACCGAGGCCTGGACGATGCTCGCCGCGCCCTCGCCGCCCTGGGCGAGCAGTTCGCGCGCCGCCGCCGGGTCGACTCCGTCGCCCGGCCGCAGCAGGTTGACCGCGGCGAGCGAAATCGCGACCGCGATCGACGAGACCACCACGGTGTAGGCGAGCGTGCGCAGGCCGATCGCCTTGAGCTCGCGAATCTCGCCCATCTCGGCGATCCCGACCACCAGCGCCGCGAACAGCAGCGGCAGCACGAGCATGAACAGCAGCCGGAGGAAGACCTGCCCGATCGGCCCGGTGACGTAAGTCACGATCCACGCGACCCACGCGGCATCGCGCGCGAGCGTGTAGGCGGCGAGCCCGGCGATCAGGCCGAAAAGGAAGCCGAGCAGGATGCGCCACTGCAGCCGGCCGTGCCCGATCGGTGCGGCCCCGCGGGCGATGTCGGCGGCGTCGGTGGTCATGGCTGCTCTCCCGTCAGCGCAGACAGCGCGATGCGGCGATAGATCCGCACCAGCGCCTCGAGGTCTTCGAGTGCTACGGCCTCGTCGCGCTTGTGCATCGTCGCGTTGGGCGGGCCGAAGTCGATCACCGGGCACAGGTCCCTGAGGAAGCGCGCGTCGGAAGTGCCGCCGCGGGTCGACAGTTCCGCCCTGATGCCGGTCTCCGCTTCGATCGCGGCGAGCACGATGTCCGACAGCGGGCCCGGCGGCGTCAGGTAGGATTCGCCCGAGATCACCGGGCGCGCGGTACCGCCGTGGCACGCGGCGATTTCCTTGACCCGATCGCCGAGCGCGGCGCCGGTGTGCAGGTTGTTGAAGCGGATCGAGATACGCGCGCGGGCGCGTGCCGGGATGACGTTGTGCGCCGGGTTGCCGACCTCGATATCGGTGATCTCGAGGTTCGACGGCTGGAACCATTCGTTGCCCTCGTCGAGAACGAGAGCGTCGAGCTCGGCAAGCAGCGCGACGAGCCGCGGCAGCGGGTTGTCGGCGAGGTGCGGGTAGGCGACGTGACCTTCGCGGCCTTCGACCTCGAGGAAGATGTTCACCGAGCCGCGCCGCCCGGGCTTCACCGTGTCGCCGAGACGGGCAACCGAGGTCGGCTCGCCGACCAGGCACATGTCGGGGATCTCGCCGCGTTCGCGGATCAGCTCGATCAGCGCGCGGGTGCCGTGGACCGCCTCGCCTTCCTCGTCGCCGGTAATGATCAGGCTGACCGTCCCGGCTTCGGCCGGGACCTCATCGAGCGCCGCGACCATGGCCGCGACCGAACCCTTCATGTCGACCGCGCCGCGGCCGTAGAGCAGCCCGCCGCGCCGCTCGGGCGCGAACGGCGGGCTCGACCAGCCCTCGCCCGGCGGAACCACGTCGAGGTGCCCGGCGAAGGCGAAGTGGCGGCTGCCCGGCGGGCCGCGACGGATCGCCAGCATGTTCTCGACCGTCCCGCCCGCGATGAACCGGTGGATCTCGAACCCGAGCGGCACGATCATCGCCTCGAGCACGTCGAACACCGGCCCGCGCGCGGGCGTCACGCTTTCGCAGGCGATGAGCCGTTCGGCGAGGCTCACGACGTCGCTGGTCATTCCCATCGGCAGCGAGGTAGACGAGGCGCCGCACGCTGACCAGCCGGAGGAGATGCGCCATGCCCAAGATCGATCTCGAGGCAATCCCGCAAAGCAACGCTACCGGTTACCCGCCACCTTACAACGAGGCCGTCGCCGGGCGCTGGGTCCGGCGACTGCGGGGCGTCGCGGGTCTCACCGAAATGGGCGCGAGCCACGTGGTGCTGAAGCCCGGCGCGTGGAGCTCGCAGCGTCACTGGCACGCGCTCGAGGACGAACTGGTGGTCATTCTCTCGGGCGAGGCGGTGCTGGTCGAAGACGGCGGCGAAACGGTGCTCCGCGCCGGCGACGTCGCGGCCTGGCCCAAGGGGGTGCGCAACGGCCACTGCCTGCAGAACCGCAGCGACGCCGATTGCAGCATGATCGCGATCAGCGCCGGCGACAGCGCCAACGACTACGGGGAGTACCCCGACATCGATCTCAGGTTCGACGGCGACGCCTACCTCCACAAGGACGGCACGCCCTACTGAAAAGAGGGACAGTCCCCCTTTTCGAACGAGCCGGAAAACAGGGACTGTCCCTCTTTTCGGTTCGGCGTCAGGCGACCTCGAACTGCTCGATCACCCACTGCTCGTCCTCGGCGCCCTGGATCCATTCCTGCATCCAGGCATGCTCCCACACCGCTTCCATGTAGGCCTGGGCGAAACCGGGAACGCCGATCCCGTAAGTCACGAACCGCGTGACCACCGGCGCGTAGAAGATGTCGGCCGCGCTGAAGGTGCCGAACAGGAACGGCCCGCCCTTGCCGAAACGGGCGCGGGCCTCGGCCCACAGGCCGAGGATGCGGACGATGTCGGCGCGCACCTCGTCGGTCAGCGCCAGGCCCTCGACCCGCTTGCGCACGTTCATCGGGCACATGCGCCTGAGCGGCAGGTACCCGCTGTGCATTTCGGCGACCATCGCCCGCGCCATCCCGCGCGCGGCGTCGTCCTTGGGCCAGAAGCGATCGCGGCCGACCTTGTCGGCGAGGTATTCGAGGATCGCCAGCGAATCCCACACGACCACCTCGCCGTCCCACAGCACCGGAACCTTGCCGGCGGACGGCTGGAACTCGCCGTCCTGCCGCTTCATCGCCTGCCAGTCATCGCCGTCGATGTGGACCGTCAGAGCCTCGAACGCGAGGCCCGACTGCTTCGCGGAAAGCCAGCCCCGGAGGGACCAGCTCGAATAGTTCCTGTTGCCGATGATCAGCTTCACGCGTGGCACCCCGTCTTGCCTGTGGGGCGGCCTAGGCATTCAGCCCCGGCCTGTCGACCCTGAACCGAGCGCGCCTCGGGCTACGCCCGTCAGGCTTCCGCATCCGCAAGGATCGCGGCCCGCAGATCGGCAATGCCCATGCCCTTCTCGGCGCTGGTCACGTGCACCGTCGGATACGCGGCGACGTGCTTGCGCGCCTCGGCCTCGACCCGCGCGAGCGTCGCCGCGAGCTCGCTCGCCTTGACCTTGTCGGCCTTGGTCAGCACCAGCCGGTAGCCGACGGCGGCTTCGTCGAGCATCTTCATCATCTCCGCGTCGGGCGGCTTGATCCCGTGACGGCTGTCGATCAGCAGCAGCGTGCGGCGCAGCGGCTGCCGCCCTCGCAGGAAGTCGCGCACCAGCCGGCGCCAGCGCTCGACCACCTTGACCGGCGCCTTGGCGAAGCCGTAGCCGGGCATGTCGACGAGCCTGAGCCGCGTCGGCTGGCCGACCTCGAAGAAGTTGAGTTCCTGCGTACGCCCCGGGGTGACAGAAGCGCGGGCGATCGCCTTGCGCCCGGTCACCGCATTGATCAGCGAGCTCTTGCCGACGTTCGAGCGCCCGGCAAACGCCACCTCGGGAAACTCCGGCTCGGGCAGGAAGTCGAGCGACGGGGCCGAGAGCAGGAACTCGACCCGCCCGGCGAACAGCTTGCGGGCCTCTTCAGCGAGATCGGGATCGTCCATTGGCTCCCTAAACACCATCCGTCATCCCCGCGAAAGCGGGGACCTCGTGCCGCAAGCGCGGCGAAAGTGGCATGCGGCCCCGGCTCTCGCCGGGATGGCGGTTGTTGTTATCCCTTCCCGTCCCGCTCGGCCGCGCGCGCCTTGTCGGCCGCCTCCTTCTGCGCCTGCGCTTTCAGCTGCGGGTGCTTCGAGTACAGGTAAGTCTGCTGCGCCAGCGTCAGCAGGTTCGAAGTGATCCAGTACAGCAGCAGGCCCGCCGCGAACGGCGCCATGACGAACATCAGGATCCACGGCATCAGCATGAACACCTGCTGCTGCACGGGGTCCATCGCCGCCGGGTTGAGTTTGAACTGCAGCCACATCGTCAGGCCGAGCAGGACCGCGAGCACGCCGATCGCGAGGAAGCTCGGCGGCGTGAACGGCAACAGGCCGAACAGGTTGAGGATCGTCGCCGGGTCGGGTGCCGAGAGGTCCTTGATCCACAGAACGAACGGCTTGTGGCGCATCTCGATCGCAATCAGCAGCACCTTGTAGAGCGCGAAGAAGATCGGGATCTGCAGGAAGATCGGCAGGCAGCCGGCGAGCGGGTTGACCCCCTCCTCCTTGTAGAGTCGGGCCATCTCCTGCTGCAGCTTGACCTTGTCGTCCTTGTAGCGCTCCTGCAGCGCCTTCATCTTCGGCTGCACCGCGCGCATCTGCGCCATCGAGGCGAACTGCTTCTGCGCGATCGGGAAGATCGCCGCGCGCACGATCACCGTCAGCAGGATGATCGCCACGCCGAAGTTGCCGGTCAGCGCGAACAGCTCGCGCAGCAACCAGAAGATCGGGTACATGATCCAGCGGAACCAGCCCCAGTCGATCGCGAGGCCGAATTTGCTGATCCCGGCGTCCTCGTAGTGGTCGAGGACCTGGCTTTCCTTCGCCCCGGCGAACAGCCGCGTCGTCCGGGTGACCTGCCGTCCCGGGGGAATCGTGACCGTGTCGTAGAGCAGGTCGGCGCGGTAGAGCCCGTTGCCGAGCCCGCGGAACACGCCCTTGGCCGTGGCTCCGTCCTGCGGGACCAGCACCGACAGCCAGTACGTGTCGGTGAAGCCGACCCAGCCGGTCCGCCCCTCTGGCTCGACCGGACCCTCGTCGTCGACGTCGTCGTAATCCCAGTCGAATTCCACCGCGTCGCCGAACAGTCCGATCGGCCCCGCGTGGACGTTGAAGGTGTCGCGGTCGGCCCCACGGCTCGTGCGGTTGATGAATGCGTAGGGCCGAACCGCGACCGATCCTTCGCCGGTGTTGATCACGGTCTGCTCTACGGTGAGCATGTAGTATTCGTCGATCGACACGCGCTGGACGAAGCGCTGCCCCTGGCCGTTGTCCCAGCTCAGTGTCACCGGCCGGTCCGGCGCGAGCGGCCCGCCCTCGGCCTGCCACACGGTCTGTGCGTCCGGCAGGCGGACGCCTTCGCCGACCCAGCCGAACTGGGCGAACTGCTGCGCCGGCGTGCCCGCCGGCGCGAACAGCCGGACCGGGCCCGAATTCCGTTCGACCGTCTGGCGGTGGGCCTTGAGCACGATGTCGTCGATGCGTGCGCCAACCGGGTTGATTGACCCGGCGACTTCGGGGGCGTCGATCGGAATGCGCTCGCCACTCGCGAGCGCAGCCTGCACATCCTGAACCTGGGCAGGAATGTCGCCTTCGTCGAGCGCGGCCTGCTGCGTCGGCGTGTCGGCCTGCGTGGTGACTCGCTCGCTTGGCGGCGGTGCCGGGTAGAGCTGGCCGACGACGAAGTCGAAGCCGAGCAGCAGCGCGAGGCACAGCACGATGGCAACGATGAAATTGCGCTGGTTGTCCAAGATGCGATCCTAAGCGAGATGTCGGTCCGGGCGTGCGCCCCGTGCCTCAAGGCACCGGGTCGTAGCCATGTCCCCCCCAAGGGTGGCAGCGCATTAGCCGCCTCAGCGCCATCCATCCACCCTTGATCGCGCCGTGCCGCTCGAGCGCCTCGATCGCATACTCGCTGCACGATGGCTGGTAGCGGCAGGTCGGCGGCAGCACCCGTGATGGCCCGAGTTGCCAGCCGCGGGCGACGAGGACGAGCAGGCGCTTCATCGCTTCGGCCCCGGCCGGCGGCGCGGCGCATCGCCCTTGTCCGCAGCCGCGCGGGCCAGCGCCTCGGCGAGCTCAGCGCGCAGCTTGCCGAAGTCGCGCTCGATTCCGCCCTCGCGGCCGATCAGCACGTGGTCGTGGTCGGGCAGGCCGGCGGCGGGAAGCGCCTCGCGCAGCAACTCGCGCAGGCGGCGCTTCATGCGGTTACGCACGACCGCGTTGCCGATCTTCCTGGTGACGGTGATGCCGTAGCGCTTGCCGAGCCCGCCGTTGGGCCGGGCCAGCAATACGAAGCCGGGGCGCGCGACCCTGAGGCCGTGATTGGCGGCGAGGAAATCCGCGCGGCGCCTGAGCACCGCGATGTCGGATGAGCGGGGGCTCAGCTCAGGCGCTGAGCTTCTTGCGGCCACGCGCACGGCGAGCGCGCAGCACCTTGCGGCCGCCCGGGGTAGCCTTGCGGGCGAAGAAGCCGTGCCGGCGTGCGCGGACGAGGTTGCTCGGCTGGAAAGTGCGCTTCATCGTCTGGGTCCTGAATTCAACGAAAACGGCCGCCCGCTTTGGGGGCGGCCTTCGATACGGGCGGGCGGTTAGAAGACTGTCAGGCCCAAGTCAAGGTAGGCGAGCCGGGGAGCCGCGGAAACCACCGGCACCGGTATCGGCGTCAGGAACACCGTGGCCGGCGCGAACGCGACCGGCGCGGACGCGAAGGGCGTCACGGCGGCCGCGAACGCCGGCTCTGCCAGGGCGAAGACCGGGGCTGAGGCTGCGACTGCAGCCTCCGGCATCGTCAGGGCCGGCGCCGACGCCAGGACCACGGCGGGCTCGGGCGCTGCCACCCCGACGGGCACCGTCGAAACGGTTGTCGGCTCGACCGTCGCCAGGACGGGTGCCGGTGTCACGACTGCCGGCTCCGACAGCGCAAGGACGGGCGCAGGCGCCACCACCGCCAGTTCGGATTCCGCGAGCACCGGCCCGGAAGCCCCGCGGCCGACCCAGTTGCGCATCTCGGCGCCGCTGAGCCAGCGCGGCCGCTCGAACGGAGTCGAGTTGGTCATCGCGTAGAACGAGGCTGCCTGACCGGCGTTCATGCCCATCTCGCGGTAATAGGCGAAGTACTTGCGATGCTCGGGCGAATCGGCCGCGTAGTCCGAAGCGCCGCGGCCGTACTCGTCGAGCCAGGCGTGGACCGCGAATCGGGCGCGGTCGTCGATCGTCAGCGAGGTACCGGCCAGCGCCAGCTCGACAGCGCCCGAGCGCACCGAACCGCCCGCCGGCACGTCGATCGCCATCCCCGCGGCGCGGATCATCCGGCCGAGCGCGAGGTTGGCGCGGTCGTCGTAGGTGCCCGGGCACTCGACCAGGCGCAGCGTGGCAAGTCGCGGATAGTCGCGCAGCATCGCCTGAAACCATCCCGGCGAGCGCGAGTCGGTCGCGCCGACCAGCGCAGCGGTAGTGTCATCGAGTACCCGGAAAGGTCCGTACGCGGCCCGGGCTTCGCGCTGGACGGTCGCCAGCGGGGAGGCGAACCGCACTGCGGCGGGCTGCGCGGTCGCAGGCTGCATGCGCAGCGGCACGTAAGCGTACCGGTAATAGTACGTCTGGGCTTCGGCCCGGGCGGGCGTGGTCAGAGCCGCAAGGACGGCGGCGAGCAGGAGAGCGAGGCGATACATGCCCGCATCGCTGCGCTCTCCTGCCTGCCTGGTGCTGAAGGATCATGGTTAATGGGCTGGTAAACCGTACAATTGCTGATCCGCGGCGCGGCGACCCTTCCGGGCCGGATGCATCTCCGCTCGACAGGTCGCCCCGGCAGGCTATCACCGGGCCCTGCAGCGGGGGGAAAGGCGATGGTCGCTCTGGCGTCGACGGTGGCCTATCTCGGGCTCGACGCCCGTGCGGTCGAGGTGCAGTGTCAGGTCGCTCCGGGCCTGCCGAAGTTCCACGTCGTCGGGCTGCCCGACAAGGCGGTCGCCGAGAGCCGCCAGCGGGTCCACGCCGCGCTCGCCGCCATGGGGCTGTCGCTGCCGCCCAAGATCATCACGATCAACCTCTCGCCGGCCGACCTGCCCAAGGAGGGCAGCCACTACGACCTGCCGATCGCGCTCGCACTGCTGGCGGCGATGGGCGTGACCGATGCCGAGCAGCTGACCGACTGGGTCGCGGTCGGCGAGCTCGCGCTCGACGGGCGGATTGCGGCCTCGCCCGGCGTGCTGCTCGCCGCGCTCCACGCGAGCGAAATCGGCAAGGGGCTGATCTGTCCGGCGGGACAGGGCTCCGAGGCGCGCTGGGCGAGCGGCATCCCGGTCGTCGCCGCGCCGAACCTGATCAGCCTGCTCAACCATCTGAAGGGCGTGCAGCGACTGCCCGATCCGCCGCCGGGCGAGGTCGACGATCCCGACCACGGGCCGGACCTCCGGCTGGTCAAGGGACAGGAGACGGCCAGGCGTGCGCTCGAGATCGCTGCCGCCGGATCGCATAACCTGCTGATGATCGGGCCGCCGGGCGCGGGCAAGTCGCTGCTCGCCTCGTGCCTTCCGGGAATCCTCCCGCCGCTGACATCGGCCGAGGCCCTCGAGGTCAGCATGGTCGCGTCGGTCGCGGGCACGCTCGAAGGCGGAAGGATCAGCCGCACCCGCCCGTTCCGCGCGCCGCACCATTCGGCCAGCATGGCCGCGCTGACCGGTGGCGGATTGCGCGTACGGCCCGGGGAGGTCAGCCTCGCGCACCTGGGGGTACTGTTTCTCGACGAGCTGCCCGAGTTCCAGCGCGCCGTGCTCGACTCGCTCCGCCAGCCGCTCGAAGCGGGCAAGGTCGACGTCGCTCGCGCCAATGCACATGTGACCTATCCCGCGCGAGTGCAATTGGTCGCGGCAATGAACCCGTGTCGATGTGGGCACCTCGGCGACCCAGCTCTCGCCTGCAGCCGCGCGCCGCGCTGCGCGGCCGACTACCAGGCGCGGGTCTCGGGCCCGCTGCTCGACCGCATCGACCTCCATGTCGAGGTCGATCCCGTGCAGGCCGCCGACCTCGCCCTGCCGCCGCCGGCCGAGGGCTCGGCCGAGGTCGCCCGGCGTGTCGCCGAGGCGCGCGAGCGGCAGACGGCCCGGGGCATTCGCTCGAACGCCGAACTCGATGGCGAGGCGCTCGAAACGCACGCCACGCCCGACGAACCCGGCCGCAAGCTGCTGCTCCAGGCGGCCGAGGCCATGCGTCTGTCGGCGCGCGGCTACACCCGAATGCTGCGCGTGGCACGGACCATCGCCGACCTCGCAGGCGCCGAACAGGTGGGCCGGATCCACATCGCGGAAGCTCTCAGCTACCGACGCCAGGCACCGCGGGCCTGAGCGTCGTGACGGCGCTCAGCTATCGACGTGTTTCCATGCCAGCTCATGCCAGCCGATCTCGCGCCCATCGTGCGCGCGGATCGCGATGGGGGCGATCGGCAGACCGTCGCGCGCGTCGACCAGCATCGGGTTCGACGGCACGCGCAGCGTGTACTTCTCGCCCCATTGCCTGAGCGCGATCATCGCCGGCAGCAGGTCGCAGCCCTTTTCGGTCAGCCGGTACTCGACCTTGCGGCGGTCCTTTTCGCACGGGACCCGTTCGAGCACGCCGTGCTCGACCAGCCGCGCGAGCCGGTTCGAGAGGATGTTGCGGGCGATGCCGAGCTGGCCCGAGAACTCCTCGAAATGAACGAGACCGTTGAACGCGGCCCGCAGGATCAGGAACGACCAGCGTTCGCCCATCACTTCCAGTGCCTGCGGAAGGCCGCACGTGGCGGCCGCTTTCAGGTCCTCTCGCAGCTTGCTCATGCCCACCCTCTAACGGAAATTTCCGGCGAATCCACGGGCCGGGCGAATTTGCATTGCGACTCGCAACTGAATTGCTATACGTATCGATCTGCAACTGACAATGATGTTTGGAAGAGGCCGGACATGCGCCGATTTCCCTTGCAGCTCGCCCTCGCACTGGGAACCCTCGCCGCAGCTCCGGTGCTCGCCCAGGCGCCGACGATGCGTGCGGAAATTGCGGCCGCCACGGACAGCGAGCGCGAGGTGATCGTCGACGGCCGGCTGTGGAATTGCAGCGGCAGCGTCTGCACCACCCGCGGCGACGACCCGCGCCCGGCGGTCGCCTGCCGGAAGCTTGCGCGCAAGGCCGGCCCGGTCGTCCGGTTCGCGACCTCGCAGGGCGAGCTCGACGCCGCAGGTCTCGCGGCCTGCAACCAGGATCACGAATAGGCTCCGCGTCCCCTCCTGACTCCATCTCAGGGACGCATCCCTCGGCCCCCGCGATCACCCCCCCTGCGCGGGGGCCATTTTCATCTCAGGCCAGCAGACCGCACCCGGCGAGCTGGCGCTCGAGCTCGGCGGCATCGGTGAACAGGTGCGCCTGCCACCCCCGCGCGCGGGCGGCGGCGACGTTCGCCGGGTTGTCGTCGACGAAGAACAGCCGGTCCGCGGGAAGCCCGGCGCGTGCCTCGGCGATCGCATAGATTCGCGGATCGGGCTTGGCGACCCGCTCCTCGCCCGAGACGATGACGTCCCTGAACAGCGCGAAGATCGGCTGCTCGGCGCGGAAACGGACCCAGAACTCGGCACCGAAATTGGTCAGCGCGTAGAGCGGCACGCCGCGCTCGGCGAGCCGGCGAACGAGTTCGTGGGTGCCGGGGATCGGATGTGGCAGCGTTTCGAGGAAGCGCTCGACGTAGGCGTCGATCAGCGGCGCACGGTCCGGATGGCGCGCCTTCAGCTCGGGAACCATCTCGGCCAGCGGACGACCGCCGTCCGACTGGAAGTGCCATTCCTCGGTGACGACGTTGGCGAGGAACCAGTCGAGCTCGGCCGGATCGTCGATCAGCTTCTCGAACAGGTACCGCAGGTTCCAGTCGAACAGCACGCGGCCGATGTCGAACACCGCCGCTGCGGGGGCTTCAGGCACGCAAAAGGCCTCCGAATCGCCGGAGGCCTTCCGTGTCACCCCAGCCGCGAGCGAATCGCGGCGCGGCCGCCATCAGCCCTGGCGCGCCTTGAAACGGCGGTTGGTCTTGTTGATCACGTAGGTCCGGCCGCGACGGCGGATCACGCGGTTGTCGCGATGGCGGTCCTTGAGCGACTTCAGGCTGTTGACGATCTTCATCGGTCTCGATCCAAAAATAGAGCGGCACCGGAAGCGTTCCGGTGCCGGAATTCAGGTGTGCGCCCCTATGCGCGCACCAGTGGCGAGTCAAGCTGCGAGGCGAATCTCGCGCAGCTTGCGCTCCCACGCCAGCGCATGGGCCACGATCGTCTCGAGATCCGCAAATCGCGGCCGCCACGGCAAGGTGGCCCGGAGCAGCGACGGGTCCGAAACCAGTGCGTCGGGATCGCCAGCACGGCGCGGAGCGACGATCCGCTTCAGCCGCGTGCCAGCGACGCGGTCGACGGCGTCCAGCACCTCGAGCACCGAGAATCCGCGCCCATATCCGCAGTTCATCGTCAGCGAACGAGTGGGGTCGGTGCGAAGCGCTTCGAGCGCAAGGACATGGGCCTCGGCAAGGTCGCTGACGTGGATGTAATCGCGTACGCCGGTGCCGTCGGGCGTGGCGTAATCGGTGCCGTACACCGAGACGGCCGCGCGCTCACCGAGCGCGGCCTCGACCGCGACCTTGATCAAGTGCGTCGCGCCGACAGTCGACTGGCCGCTGCGGCCTCGCGGATCCGCCCCGGCGACGTTGAAGTAGCGCAACGCACAGTAGTTGATCGGATGGGCGCGCGCGACGTCGGCCAGCATCTGCTCTGTCATCAGCTTCGACCAGCCGTAGGGATTGATCGGCTGCCGCGGGCAATCCTCGCTGACGGGCGATACGGCCGGAATTCCGTAAGTCGCGGCAGTGCTCGAGAAGATGAAATGCGGTACACCGGCGGCGACGGCCGCCTCGAGCAGCGCGCGACTCTTGACCGTGTTGTTGTGGTAGTAGGCAAGCGGCTGCTCGACCGACTCCGGCACGACAATCGAGCCGGCGAAATGCATGATCGCTCCCGCGCCACCGCCGATCCCCTGCTCGGCGAAGATCCGTGCGAGGAGCTCCGCATCGGCGACGTCGCCTTGATAGAACGCGGCACCCGCCGGAACTGCAAAGCGAAAGCCGGTCGAGAGATCGTCGATCACCGCAACACGCCAGCCGCGGTCGAGCAGCGCCAGCACCGCGTGGCTGCCGATATAGCCGGCGCCCCCGGTGACGAGCACCGCCGCATCAGCCGCTACTGTGTTCCCGCTCATCGCCCCGGACTAGGCGGGATATGACGAAGAAAGGGTTAAGCCGGGGTTGCCGCGCGCTTGCAACCACTCGGCAGCTCGCGCGTAGTGCGTGCATGAAACGAATCGCGCTAGCTGCGCTCTGCGCAGCCTCGATCACGCTCGGCGCCTGCGCCACCTCTGCTTACGTATCCCCGGTCGAAGTCACGCGCTTCGTCGGCGAGCGGCCGCAGCAGCTCGGCTCGGGCCCGATCGCCGTGCGCGCGGGGCCGGGCGCCGACGGCGACTCGTTCGAGCTGGGCATGTTCCAGCAGGCCGTGGCCCGCGAGCTGCAGGAGCTCGGATATACCGTGGTCGAGGGGGATGCGCCGCAGGTCGCCGAGGTGTCGCTCGACTCTATGGTCGAGCAGCCGGGCCGTTCCCGCGGCCCGGTCAGCGTGGGCGGGGGCGTCGGCACCGGGTCGTACGGCTCCAGCGCCGGTGTCGGAGTCGGCATCGACCTGTCGCCGCGACCCAGCGAGCGCGTGCACCGCGAGCTTCGCGTGCGGATCAGGTCGGCGAGCGACGGTACCGCGCTGTGGGAAGGGCGTGCCCGGTTCACCGCCACCGCCAACAGCGATTTCGCCGCGAACGACGCGGCCGCGGCCAAGCTTGCCGACGCGCTGTTCGGCGGGTTCCCCGGCCAGTCGGGAGAGACTATCGAGGTTCGATGAACCCGATCCTCATCGACTCCGCCTTCGACAGCGGCAACATCGAAGTCCTTTCGATCGATGGCGCCACCGCCCGGCTGCGAATCCCGCGCGACAACCAGTCCGACTTCTACCAGTGGTTCCACTTCCGCGTGGCCGGCACTGCGGGGCGCGAGCTGACGCTGAAGATCGGCGACCTCAACGGTTCGGCCTACCCCGACGGCTGGCTCGGTTACCGTGCCTGCGTGTCCGAGGACCGCAGCTGGTGGGGCCGCGCCGATACGACATTCGACAAGGACGAGGACGGCGGCACGCTGACCATCCGCCACGCGCCCGCCGGCGACCTCGCCTGGTTCGCCTATTTCGCGCCCTACTCGCTCGAGCGGCATCACGACCTCGTGTCCGAGGCCGCGGCCAGCGAAGGCGTCGCCTACCGCTGCCTCGGCCACAGCCTCGACGGCCGGCCGATCGACTGCCTCGTCATGGGCGAGGGCGAAATCCCGGTGTGGCTCTATGCGCGCCAGCATCCTGGAGAATCGATGGCCGAATGGTGGATGGAAGGCGCGCTCGAGGCGCTGTGCGACCCGGCCGATCCCGTGGCCCGCGTGCTGCGCGCGAAGTGCCGGCTGCACGTCGTGCCGAACTGCAACCCCGACGGCTCGTTCCGCGGGCACCTGCGGACCAACGCCGCGGGGGTCAACCTCAACCGCGAATGGCACGAGCCGAGCGCCGAACGCTCACCCGAGGTGCTGGCGATCCGCAACGCGATGGACCAGACCGGCGTGCGCTTCGCGATGGACGTCCACGGCGACGAGGCAATCCCGGCCAACTTCCTCGCCGGCTTCGAGGGCATCCCCTCGTGGTCCGACGCGCTCGGGGAGGAGTTCCGGCGCTTTCGCGCGATCCTCGACCGGCGCAGTCCGGACTTCCAGACCGCCAGGGGCTATCCGGAGGCGGCGCCGGGCAAGGCCAACCTGTCGATGAGCACCAACCAGCTCGCCGAGCGTTACGGCGCCTGCTCGATGACGCTGGAAATGCCGTTCAAGGACCACGACGACCTGCCCGATCCCGAGCAGGGCTGGAGCCCCGAGCGCAGCAAGCTGCTCGCCCGGGACTGCCTCGCCTCGCTCGCCGAATGGCTCGATGGCTAGTTGCGCGTGCCCTTGACCGGGATCGACCCGAAGTCCGAGTTCGCCGTCGCCGTCAGCGTGTCGCCCTCGACGGTGCCGGAGTAGTTGAGCACGATCGCCTGGCCCTGGAAGTCGATCGTGCGCTTGAACGAGAACTTGTCTCCCTCGACGCTCACGTCGCTGATCGTGCTTGCCATCGCGGGCGCGGGCTGGCCATCGGGCCCGGTCTGCGGCACATCGACCATCTCGATCGTGTAGCCGTCGCCGCTCTGCGCGATCGTCAGCGTCGCCTTGAACGTGCCGAAGTCGGTCATCGCCTCGGTCGCCCAGCTGCCGACCGCCGGCGAGCCCTGCGCCAGGGCCGGCGCGGCCAACAGCGAAGCGGCGGCGAACGCTGCGGCATAACGGAAAATTCTCGACATCTGCTCCCTCCCTCGACGGACGATCCGCCACTCCGGCGATCCTAATCGACCGGCCGGGCCCCGACAACGCCGCGATTGGCGTGGCTCGTCACGGCATTTGACTGACGGTGGAAAGGCGTGCTTCGGGGCGGGCGACAAGGAGAGACGTGACATGGCGCTGCGCCCCGATATCGATCCCGACGGCCTGCTCGAATACTCGGTCGTGTTCACCGACCGCTCGCTCAACCACATGAGCCAGGCGTTCCAGCAGGTCATGCGCGAGATTCATGCCACGCTGTGCGAGGTTTACGGCGCGCACCGCGCGGTGATCGTGCCGGGCGGCGGGACCTACGCGATGGAATCCGTCGCGCGCCAGCTCGTCACAGGGCGCAAGGCGCTGGTGATCCGCAACGGCTTCTTTTCCTACCGCTGGAGCCAGATCTTCGAGGCCGGCTCGATCCCCACCAGCGAAGTCGTGCTCAAGGCGCAACGCCAGGGCGCCGGTGCACAGGCGCCGTTCGCGCCGCCGCCGATCGAGATGGTCATCGCCTCGATCCACGCCGACCGCCCCGACGTCGTCTTCGCGCCCCACGTCGAGACCGCCTCGGGCATCATCCTGCCCGACGCCTACGTTCGCGCGGTGGCCGACGCCGCGCATGAGATCGGCGCGCTGTTCGTGCTCGACTGCATCGCCTCGGGCGCGGTGTGGGTCGACATGCGCGAAGCCGGCGTCGACGTGCTGATCTCTGCGCCGCAGAAGGGCTGGTCGGCGCCGCCCTCGTCCGGCCTGGTCATGCTGACCGAGGAAGCACTCGAACGCTGCAGGGCGGCGCAGTCGACCAGCTTCGCGATGGACCTCATGAAGTGGAACGCGATCATGGAAGCCTACCTCGGCGGCGGCCATGCCTACCATGCGACGATGCCGACCGACGCGCTGCGCGCGTTCCACAAGTCGATGCAGGAAACCCGCGAGATCGGCTTCGACACGCTCAAGGCCGCGCAATGGGAGCAGGGCAATGCCGTGCGCCGGATGCTCGCCGAACGCGGCGTCACCTCGGTTGCGGCCGAGGGTTTTGGCGCGCCGGGGGTGGTGGTCAGCTACACCGACGACCCGGAGATCCAGAACGGCAGGAAGTTCGCCGCGCACGGGCTGCAGATCGCGGCCGGCGTGCCGTTGCAATGCGACGAAGGGCCCGAGTACCGCAGCTTCCGGCTCGGCCTGTTCGGGCTCGACAAGCTCAAGGACGTGCCCGCGAGCCTGGCCCGGCTCGAAGCGGCGTTCGACGCGGTGTTCCAAGCGGCCTCGGCCAGGTCTGCCGGGCAATAACGCGCAGCGAACTCGGCGTGCGGCGGCAGCGCCTGCGCAGCCGCCTCGACCTCGCCAGCGATCCTGCGGATCTTGCCCGCAGGTTCCCATGGCCGCAGCATGGCGCAATTGCCACCGCCGGCAAGCCTGCCTTGCGCCCCGCACCCCGGCATGCCACCAACACCGCGTGACGACGGGATCGGGGGACAACGTCGCGGCCGCCTCGGCCGACAGCTTCGCCAGAGACTGGCAGGCGCTTCGCGCGGATGCGCAGATCCAGTTCGCTCCGCTCGAGCTGCCCGAGAATCCTCCGCCTCCCGGCTGGCTCGACGATCTCCTGCGGTTCCTCGGGCGCATTCTCGGACCTGCCGCCGAACCGACGCTCTGGATTCTCGCAGCGATTGCCGTCGGGCTGATCGCGCTCGTCCTGTGGCAGGTGCTCGCTCCGATGGTCGAGGAGCGGCGCAAGGCCGGCGAAGGCCAGGCCGACGCCGCACCCGAATGGGCGCCCGATACCCACGAAGCGCTCGCGCTGCTCGAAGAGGCCGACCGGCTCGCCGCCGAAGGGCGCTACGACGAGGCGACGCACCTGCTGCTCCAGCGGAGCGTCGGCCAGATTGCTGCCGCCCGCCCCGACCTGCTCGATCCCTCGAGCACGGCGCGCGAGATAGCGGTCATGCCGGCGCTGCCCGAAGCGGCGCGTCGCGCCTTCGCGGTGATCGCCGAACGCGTCGAGCGCAGCCTGTTCGCGCTGCGCAACCTTTCGGCCGAAGACTGGCACGCGGCCCGAGCCGCCTACGCGGACTTCGCACTTGCGGCGCGCCGCGAAGCGCTGGCACCGGCATGAGCCGCGGCGCCTCGCCTTTCTCGCCGCGCGCGATCCTCGCCGTTCTGGTGGTCGGGGCCGCCGCCTTCCTGCTGTTTCTCTACGCGATCGGCGCCGGATGGACCGGCCGCGAGGACCAGAACGGCGGCGCGCATGCGGCAGCCAACGGCCTCAACGGCTTCGCCGGGCTCGTCCGCCTGCTCGAGGCGCAGGGCCACGAGGTCGAGCTGTCGCGCAGCAAAACGCGGCTGCAGGACGAGGGCCTGCTCGTGCTCACGCCGCCGATATACGCCGACGGCGAACGCATCGCCGAGGTCATCCGCGCACGCCGATATGACGGACCGACGCTGGTGATCCTACCCAAGTGGCCGGCGATGGAGGCATCGGGGATTCCCGGCGTCGATGCCCGGCGCGGCTGGGTCTTGCTCGGCAGTCCGGTGGTCCCCAGGTGGATCGACGAGCTCGAAGGGCTCGGCGACGCGGAAATCGCGATCGGCGAGCGACGCCGCTGGGAGGGCATGGGTCTCGCGGGGACCTTTCCCGAGCCGGACAAGGTGCTGTCGCTCGACGCGTCGTCGTACCTGCCGCTGGTGACCGACGAGCGCGGCGACCTGCTTGCGGGTTATCTCTCGGACCGCGGCTCGTACCCGGTGCTGGCCGGGGCGGCGGGCATGCCCGACCGCGATCCGGACGAACTCGATACCGACGACGACCTCTGGCCCGTGGTGGTGGTCGCCGAGCCCGACCTGATGAACAACTACGGCCTCGCCGACCGCGAGCGTGCCCGGCTGGCCCACGCGATCGTCGACGCGGCGCTCGAGGATTACGAATTGCCGATCGTGTTCGACCTCACTTTGCCGGGCCTCGGACGCGGCGAGAACCTGCTGACGCTGGCGTTCAGGCCGCCCTTCCTCGCGGCGACGCTGGCGCTGTTGCTGGCGGCGATCGTCGTCGCCTGGCGCGGGTTCCGCCGCTTCGGCCCGCCCGTCGCCGAGGCCCCGGCGCTGACGATGGGCAAGCGCCAGCTGGCCCGCAACAGCGCTGCGCTGATCGAGCGCGCGCGCCGGTTCCACCTGCTCGGCCCACCCTATGCGGCGATGGTCACGCTGCGCCTCGCCGAGGCGCTCGGCCTTCGCGAATCCGACCCCGAGGCCCGCGAGGCGGCGGTCGACCGCGCGCTCGCTGCGCGAGGAATCGCCGACGACTTTGCCGCGCAGGTCGAGGCCTTGCGCCGCGCCCGCCATTCAACCGAATTGCTGCGCGCCGCGGGCGCGCTCCGCGCCATCGAAAGGACGGTTTCCCCATGACCCTGTCGCTCGACGACACCCGCAAGCTGGCCGACTCGATTCGTGCCGAGATCGCGAAGGCGATCGTCGGCCAGGAGGACACGGTCGAGCACCTGCTGATCGCGCTCGTCGCCCAGGGCCACGTGCTGCTCGAAGGCCCGCCGGGCACGGCCAAGACCTTCCTCGCACAATGCTTCGCGGCTTCGTGCGGGCTCGACTTCGGGCGCATCCAGTTCACCCCCGACCTGCTCCCGGGCGACATCCTCGGCTCGAACCTGTTCAACTTCCAGACCAGCCAGTTCACGCTCACGCGCGGGCCGATCTTCCACGAGCTGCTCCTCGCCGACGAGATCAACCGCACCCCGCCCAAGACCCAGGCCGCGCTGCTCGAGGCGATGCAGGAACGACGGGTCACGCTCGACGGGGAGACTCATCCGCTGAGCGAGCGGTTCATGGTCGTCGCCACGCAGAACCCGATCGAGAGCCAGGGCGTCTATCCGCTGCCCGAAGCGCAGCTCGACCGCTTCCTGTTCAAGCTGCTGGTGCCCTACCCGAGCGCGGAGGAGGAAGCCGCGATCGTCCGCCGCTTCGGCGAGCGTAGCGGCCCGCCGCGCCCGGCCGACTTCGGCATCGCCACGGTGGCCGACGCCGAGGCGCTCGCGGCGGCGCAGGCGGCGGTCAAGACGGTCACCCTCGCCGACGAGGTGATCGGCTACACGGTGGCACTGGTTCGCGCGACGCGCGGCAACCGCGACATCGCCAGCGGCGCCAGCCCGCGCGCGGCGGTGCTCCTCGCCAACGCCGCGCGGGCCCGTGCGGCGCTCCAGGGCCGCGACTACGTGATCCCCGACGACGTCAAGGCGCTCGCCGTCGCAACGCTGCGCCACCGCCTGCTGCTCTCGCCGGCGGCCGAGATCGAGGGCAAGCAGGTCGAGGAGCTGGTGGCCGGGCTCGTCGAGCAAACCGAGGCGCCGAAGTGACCGGCCGACGCGCAATCCTTCCTGTCGCGAAGCGATGGGTAGGTGGCGCCGGCGGTAGGCCGGTGACGGTGGGCCTCGCCGTGCAGCGGCGGCTGCACCGCCGCGCCCCTCCACCGGCCCAGGGCGAGGCCCGCGGCCGCTCCCCATTTCCATTCGGCTGCGCCGAACAGGGAGGATCGCGAGCGTGAAATCGCCCGTCGTCCCCTCGGGCCTCTCTCTCGTGCTGCTGGCGCTGCTCGCGCCGGTCGCCGTGGTGATCGCCGCGACGGCGCCCGACGCCTGGGTCGCGGCGCCGCTCGCCGGTCTCGTGGTGCTGGCGATGATCGTGCTCGACGGCTTCCTCGCGGGGCGCCTGCGCGACTTGCGGGTCGACGTCCCGTCCGACGTCGAGGTCGGCCAGCCGCTGACCGTCACCGTGCTCGCCGAGTTCGCCCGGAGAGGCGCTTCACCCGAAGCTGCGCTCGGCTTCGATCCGCGGCTGGGCGAGCGGGGCGCCGCGCGATTCGCGCTCGCCGCCAGTACCGTTCCCGAGGTCTGCTCGGGAGCCGCCGAACTCGTGCCCAACCGCCGCGGGACCGGCGAGGTCCACGGTATCTGGCTGCGCTGGCGCGGCCCGCTCGGGCTTGCCCACCGGCAGGTCCGGCAGGCGCTCGAACGGCCCGTGCGCGTCTGGCCCGACCTCTCGCCGGTCCGCTCGCCGATGCTGCAGGCGTTCCTGCGAGACGCGCAGTTCGGCCTGATCGCTCGCCGGATCCGCGGCGAGGGCACCCAGTTCGAGGCGCTCAGCGAGTACGAGGCCGGGATGGACCGCCGGCGGATCGACTGGAAGGCGAGCGCCCGGCACACGCGGCTCTACGCACGCGAGAACGAGGCCGAGCGCGACAACCAGATCGTCTTCGCGTTCGACTGCGGGCAGGCGATGTGCGAGCCCGTCGACGGCCTGCCACGCATCGACCGGGCGGTCTCGGCCGCGCTCACGGCGGGCTACATCGCGCTCAAGGGCGGCGACCGGGTGGCCCTGTTCGCCTTCGCCGCACAGCCCGAGCTGCTGACCCCGTTCGCGACCGATTCGCGCGCATTCCACCGCCTGCAGACCGCCGCGGCCGGGATCGACTACGTCGCGCGCGAGCCCAACTTCACGCTCGCGCTGGCGACGCTGACCGCGCGGCTTCGCCGGCGCTCGTTGATCGTGTTGTTCTCCGACTTCGCCGACCCGACTTCGGCCGAGCTGATGGTCGAGAGCGTCGAGCGGCTGGTACGGCACCACCTGGTGATCTTCGTGACGATGCAGGATTCCGAGCTGTCCGAACTCACCGAGGCAGAACCGGGCACGCTGCGCGACCTCGCCACTGCGGTCGCCGCCGACGGCCTCGCCCGCCAGCGCGCGCTCGTGCTTCAGCGCCTGCGCCGGCTCGGCGTCGACGTGATCGAGGCGCCGTGGCAGGCGATCGGCTATCGCCTGATCGACCGCTACCTTGCCGCCAAGCAGGCGGAGGCGGTCGGATGAGACGGGTGCGGACGCCCGGGCGGCTCCGGAGGGCTGGCTGAGATGGCTCCCGCGCTGTTCCGCAAGGCCGAGATCGAGGCCCCGCCCGACGTCGAGGCGGCCTCGCTGCGGTCGGATCGCTTCCGGCTCGAACGGGAGACCGACTGGCGCCGGCTCGAGGCAATCGTCGAGGCGCTCGAGCGGAACCGGCTGCGGCGGATCTCCGACGACGACCTGCTGGCGCTTCCGGTGCTCTACCGGCAGGCGGTCTCGAGCCTTGCTGTCGCGCGCGAGACCTCGCTCGATGCGGCGACGCTGGCCTACCTCGAGGGGCTGGTCCGGCGGGCCTGGTTCCAGGTCTACGGTCCGCGCACCTCGTTCGGCGCCTGGTTGCGGCGCTTCCTCACCGGCGGGTGGAGCGCGGCGGTGCGCACGCTGTGGCTCGACCTGTGCATTGCCGCGGCCGTGATGGTCGCAGGCACCCTGGCCGGCTGGCTGCTCGTCGCGCGCAACCCCGAGTGGTACTACGCGCTGGTCGGAGAGGCGGCCCAGGGCCGCACGCCCGGCGCGGGGCGCGAGGCGCTCGCAGAGACGCTCAAGGGTACCGCGAGCGGCGAGGGGCTGACCGTGTTCGCCGCCTACCTGTTCTCGAACAATTCGGGCGTGACCATCATGGCCTTCGCGCTCGGCTTCGCCTTCGGCATCCCGACCCTGCTGCTGCTGATCCACAACACGGCGATGCTCGGCGCGATGCTGTGGGTCTTCGCCGAGGCCGGGCTCGGCTGGGAGTTCGCCGCCTGGCTGTCGATCCACGGCACCACCGAGTTCGGCGCGATCCTGCTCGGCGGCGCGGCGGGGATCCACATCGGGCGCAGCATGGCCTTCCCCGGAGAGCGCGCGGTCCTCGCCGCCGCCTCGGAGGCCGGGCGGCTGACAGCGCAGGTCATGGTCGGAGCGGTGCTCATGCTGGTCGTCGCCGGACTGCTCGAAGGCTACGGGCGCCAGCTGATCGAGGCTCCGATCGCCCGCGGCGCGGTCGGCGGAACCATGCTGGTGTTCTGGATCGCCTATTTCCTGCTCGGACGCGGCCGGCCCGCGCCGCACGAGACATGACCGCGATGATCGCCCCGAGGGCCGAAGCCGCCGGCCGGCGGCGCGAGTTCGTCACGCCCGAAGGGCTGGCGCTGCCGCTCACGGTAGCCAGCCGCGGCGCACGCGCGGGGGCGCTGATCCTCGACCTGACGTTGGTTTGCGTCGGCTTCACAATTCTGTTCATCCTGCTGCTGGCGATGGGTATTGGGCTGTTCGACCTGACCGACGCGGAAGGCAGCCCGGCGCTCGAATTCATCGCGCTGGTGATGATCCTGCTCGTGTTCCTGACGCGCTATGCCTACTTCCTGACGTTCGAGCTCGGGCCCCGAGGGGCGACACCCGGCAAGCGCGCGCTCGGCATCCGCGTCGCCGCCCGCGGCGGGGGCCGCCTGACCGCCGAGGCGATCATCGCCCGCAACCTGATGCGCGACGTCGAGGTGTTCATTCCGACGATATTCCTGCTCTCGGGCATGGGATCGAACCTCGGCGCGGCGGGCTACGCGGCGTTCGCCTGGCTCATGGTGTTCGTGCTGTTCCCATGCTTCAACCGCGACAACCTGCGGGCCGGCGACCTCGTCGCCGGGACCTGGGTGGTCGAGGCTCCGCGGCACAAGCTCGCGCAGGCGATGTCGCTCGCCCCCGACCGCACGGCCACCTACCGCTTCGGCGAGGCTGAGCTGTCGGTCTACGGCGAGCACGAACTGCAGGTGCTCGAAGGCGTGCTGCGGCAGGACAATCCCGAGGCGCAGCGCCACGTGGTCGAGGCGATCTGCCGCAAGATCGGCTGGGAACCCGGAACCGGCGACGACCGCGCGTTCCTCGAGGCCTTCTACGCCGCCCTGCGGGCGCGGCTCGAGCAGAACATGCGCTTCGGCAAGCGGAAGAAGGACAAGTACGACGCGCAGGCCTAACGCCGCGGGCGCTAGAACGTCATCCCGAAGCTCATCCCGCCACCGCTGGTGTCGCCCCACACCGCGATCGTCGTGCGCCGGTCGGGGTGGCGGTCGGTGAACAGCACCCCCGAGACTCCACCGATCGCCGCGCCTGCGAGCACGTCGCGCCAGTGGTGCTTGCGCGCCTCGACCCGGCTGAGCCCGGTGAACCCGGCCAGCGCCAGGGCCGGCACGCCTTCGCCGGGGCCGCGCCGGCGGTAAATGCTGCTCGCTGCCGCGAACGCGGTGGCCGAATGCGCCGAGGGAAAGCTGCGGCGATTGCTGCCGTCGGGTCGCTCGGCGTCGACCGCGCGCTTGAGCAGCTGCGACACGCCCTGCGCCACGGCGATCGAGATTCCCGCCTGCAGCGCGCCGTCTTCGTCGCCCTCGGCCAGCGGCACCGCGACCGACCAGGCGACCAGCGTGCCCACGGCGACGTCGCTTGCCAGTCCCCAGTCGCGCTCGTCGGCTTGTGCCGGAACGGCGGCAGCGAGCCCCGCGGGCGCCAGCGCCAGCACCCAGCGGGAGCGCAGTCTCATTCTCGCGGATCCGCCGCGAAGATCGCCACCTCGCGCAGCCCGTTGCTATCCGCCCTTCCGCGATACATCCCCGGCGTATTGAACGCGAACACCGTGGCCCCGTCCGGCGCGGCAACGATCACGCCGCCGTCGCCGCCGAGCGCGCCGATCTCGGCGATCACCGTGTCGGCCGCCTGCTGCGGGCTCTCGCCGAGCATTCGCATCCGCGCGCAGATCTCGTGCGCCGCCCCGGCGCGGATGAAGAACTCGCCGGTCCCGGTGGCCGAGACCGCGCAGGCCCGGTCGTCGGCGTAAGTGCCGGCGCCGATCACCGGCGAATCGCCGATCCGCCCCCAGCGCTTGCCCGTCAGGCCGCCGGTCGAGGTCGCCGCGGCGACGTGGCCTTGGCTGTCGACTGCCACGGCGCCGACGGTGCCGTACTTGAGGTCGACGTCGAACCAGCCGACGTCGCGCGTCTTGAGCTCCTGCAGCTGCCGCCAGCGTTCGGGCGTCGAGAACCAGTCGGGCGCGACCAGCTCGAGCCCCTTGTCGCGAGCGAAGTCCTCGGCTCCGGCGCCACTCAGGAACACGTGCGGGCTGTCCTCCATGACCTTGCGTGCGAGCCGCACCGGGTTGCGCACGCGGCTCACGCCGGTGACCGCGCCCGCGGCGCGGGTGCGGCCGTCCATGATCGAGGCGTCGAGCTCGTTGGTGCCGTGGTAGGTGAACACCGCGCCGCGTCCCGCGTTGAAGCGCGGATCGTCCTCGAGCACGACCACCGCCGCCTCGACCGCGTCGAGCGCACTGCCGCCTTCAGCCAGCACCTGGGCTCCGGCATCGAGCGCGGCGCCGAGCGCGGCCTCGTACTCGGCTTGCTGCTCGGCGCTCATCCGCGCCCGGTCCATCGTCCCGGCGCCGCCGTGAATGGCGAGGCTCCAGCCCATCGTCGTCTCCTGCGCGCGCCCCGTCGCCGCCCAGGCGCCGAGCGCGAGGGCGAGAACCGGCACGATCCATCTTGTCAGCATGCCCGCCGACGTAGCACAGCATGGCCGTGACCACCTATCGCCCACAGCGCTATCGCATCGTCGAGGACGACCTCTCCGGGCCCGCAGTGGCAGCGCTGCTCGAGCTGCACCTCGACGAAATGCACCAGTGGTCGCCGCCCTGCAAAGTCCACGCGATGCCCATCGAGCGGCTGCGCGCCCCCGACGTGACGTTCTATTCGGCCTGGGACGGCGACACCCTCGCGGCGGTGGGCGCACTCAAGGAGCTCGGCGACCGCCGCGGCGAGCTCAAGTCGATGCGCGCCGCACCCGCCTATCGCGGCAAGGGCGCAGGCAAGGCGATGCTCGAGCACCTGATCGGCGAAGCGCGGGTGCGCGGCTACGCCTGGCTCGGGCTCGAGACCGGCCGTCCGGAGCCGTTCCTGCCGGCGCGCAGGCTCTACGAGAGCTACGGTTTCGCCGAGTGTCCGCCGTTCGGCGACTACGTGTCCGACGCGTTCTCGGTCTGCATGGACCGGACGCTTTGATCCTGCGGCCCGCCACCGAGGCCGACGTGCCCGCGCTCGCCGCGCTCGCGCGCGACAGCTTCGTCGCGGCGTTCGGGCACCTCTACAAGACCGAGGACCTGTCCGCCTTCCTCGATGAGTGGCGCACCGAGGACGCCTATCGCAAGGCGCTCGCCAATCCCGCCAAGCGCGTGCAGCTCGCCGAGCTCGACGGTACCCTCGCGGCCTATGCGCTGATCGTGCTCGGCCAGTCGTTCGACGAACGCCCCGAACCCCGGCCCGAGCGGCCGGTGTTCCTGAGCCAGCTCTACTGCGCTCCCGGACTGTCGGGCCACGGCCTCGGCGCAAAGCTGATGGACTGGGTCATCGCCGAGGCGCGCGCCTGGGGCGCCGACGCGATCCAGCTGTCGGTGTTCAGCGAGAACTTCGGCGCGCAACGGTTCTACCAGCGCTACGGCTTCGCCCATGTCGCCGACATCGGCTTCTGGGTCGGCAACCAACGCGACGATGAATTCCTCTACGAGCTGTCGCTCGGCTGATCGGCCGGCGGGGCATCGCGCCAACGGCGGGCAAGCACGAACAGGACGGCCGGCCAGAAGATCGTATTGGCGATGTCCACCCAGGGTTCCATCGGCCTGATCGGCGGGCCGACGATCCGGTCGAGCACCTCGTTGGCGACGGCGAAGAACGCCACGACCGAGAGCGGTAGCGGCGAACGCATCTTGCGGCGCAGCACAAGCGAGGCGAGCACGAAGATCAGCAGGCCCGCGTGGACGTGCAGCAGGTCCTCCTGCGCGCCGGTCAGGGCACTCAGACTGCGTTTGAACGCCGAATAGCGCGAGGCGAGTTCGAACAGGAAAGCCGTCATGAGTCCCCCCGTTCGCGCAGTTGGACGCCGGCGTCCAGCAGCGAATTGCGGAACAGGCCCCGCGCGACGCTCGAAGGCCGCGGGCTAGGCGCCGGCGTCGTCGGTCTGCTCCCGATCGGGGGCCGCTCCCTCGTCCATGACCTTGCCCGGTTGGCGCGGACGCACCAGCGGCTCGGGCTGCGGGGTCTGCAGGTTGCCGCGCATCAGGTAGCGGCCGGCAGTGATGCCTCCGGCGATCTGCAGGTCGAGCCGCTCCGCATCGCGCCGGCGGACGTCGGCGATCGCCTCGTCGGCTTCCGATTCCTCGAAACCGAGGCCGACCAGCACCTCGCGCCCGAAGACCATCGCGGATTCGAACAGCTCGCGGATCTGGTAGTCGACGCCCGCCTTGACCAGCCGCAGCACGTGGCCGCGGTCGTAGGCCCGGACATAGAGCTTGGCGAGCGGGAACTCGGCCTTGCACAGCTCGACGATACGGTCGGCGACCTCGGGCTTGTCGACGCAGACCAGGATCGCCTCGGCCCGGTCGGCACCCGAGGCGCGCAGCACGTCGAGCCGGGTGCCGTCGCCGTAATAGACCTTGAAGCCGAACTCGCCGGCAGCACGGATCATGTCGACGTCGGTCTCGATCAGCGACAGCTCGACGTCGCGCGCGAGCAGCGACTGGCTGACGACCTGCGAGAAGCGCCCGAAGCCGATGAACAGCACCCGCGCGCGCAACCCGTCTGCGACCTCGATGCCTTCGAGCGAAGGCGGCTCGTCGCGTTGGAGCTTGCGGAGTGCAAGCAGCACAAGCGGCGTCAGCGCCATCGACAGGATGACGATTGCAGTCATCGTCGTGCCAATGCGCGGATCGAACAGGCCGACGGCGAGCGCCGCGGCGTAGAGGACGAAGGCGAACTCGCCGCCTTGCGCAAACAGGGCTGCGCGGCGGATGGCCTCGCGGTGCGGGCTGCCGAAGGCGCGCGCGACCGTGTAGATTCCAGCCGCCTTGATCGCCATGAAGGCGGCCACGCCGGAAAGCACCAGTGGCCACTCCGCGACCACCACCGCGAGATCGAGCGACATTCCGACGCTCAGGAAGAACAGTCCGAGCAGGATGCCGCGGAACGGCTCGATGTCGGCTTCGAGCTGATGGCGGAAAGTCGATTCGGACAGCAGCACTCCGGCAAGGAACGCGCCCATCGCCATCGACAGGCCTGCGCCCTGCATGAACAGCGCCGTGCCGAGCACGACCAGCAGCGCGGCCGCGGTCAGCACCTCACGCGCCCCGGTCTTGGCAAGCACCCGGAACATCGGGTCGAGCAGCCAGCGACCGGCGGCGATCACCGCGACGATCGCACCGAGGCCGAGAAGCACGCTTTGCCAGACCGGCGGCGCAGCCTCGCCACCGACGCCGTTCAGCGCGGCCCACAGCGCGACCAGCGCCAGCAACGGGACGATCGCCAGGTCCTCGAACAGCAGGATCGCGATCGCCCGCTGTCCGGCGGGCGTCCCGGTCTCGCCGTCCTCCTCGAGCAGCTGCACGATCACCGCGGTCGAGGACATCACGAAGCCCATCGCCCCCGCCGCGGCAGCCGCCCACGGCAATCCAGCGGCAACGCCGAGCAAGGTCAGCAGCGTGCCACAGGTCAGGACTTGTGCCGCGCCGAGCCCGAAGATCGCCTTGCGCAACGCCCACAGCTTGCGCGGGCGCATCTCGAGCCCGATGATGAACAGGAACATCACCACGCCGAGCTCGGCCACCTGGAGCAGCGCTTCCGGATCGTCGAACAGGCCCAGGGCCGAGGGCCCGACCAGCAGCCCCGCCGCGAGATAGCCGAGGATCGAGCCGAGCCCGAGCCGCCTGAACAAGGGCACCGCCACGACCGCCGCTGCAAGCAGCACGATGATGTGGCCGAGCCCGATTCCGGCGTGAAAATCCATCAGACCACGCCTGCTCGCGGGCCGGGGCCGGTCGGGAGAGGATTCATGCGGATGTCCTGCCGTTCGCCCGCCGCCGCGGCAAGGGGGAAAGGGTGCTGGCCTTGCCTGCCGCGGCGATCGGCCTAGGATGCATGGCGGGAGAGGAGACGGCCGTGGGGGACGTCCGGACCTGCGACGTGCTGATCGTCGGCGGAAGCCTCGTCGGGCTGTCGGCGGCGGCGTTCCTCGGCCATCACGGCGTGCGCGCGACCGTGATCGAGAAGCATGCCGGCACCTCGATCCACCCGCGCGCGGGCTATTTCCACGTCGGCACGATGGAGGCCTACCGCCGGATCGGCCTCGAGCCGGCGATCCTCGAGACGAGCCGCGCGCAGTTCGGCCCCGACGGCGGGATCAACCTCGTCGAATCGCTCGCCGGCCGCGAGCTCGCGTTCTTCGTGCCCGACATCAACGCCGGGCTCGAAACCCACAGCCCGTGCCGGCGCTTCTTCATCACCCAGCAGAGCCTCGAACCGCTGCTTCACCGGCGCACCAGGGAGCTCGGCGCGGACCTGCACTACCGCACCGAGCTCATCGGTTTCGAGCAGCACGCCGACCACGTGCTCGCCGAGGTCCGCGACCTCGACAGCGGCGAGACGCGCCCGGTCCGGGCCCGCTGGATGATCGCCGCCGACGGCAACCGCAGCCCCGTGCGCGAGGCGCTCGGCATCGGCATGGAAGGACCGGGCTGGCTGTCCGACAGCCTGACGATCTACTTCCGCGCCGATTGCCGCCCGTGGGTCGAAGGGCGCCAGGCTCGGCGTCGTCTACGTCAGCAATCCCGACCTGCGCGGGTTCTTCCGTTTCGAGGCCGGTGGTACGCGCGGCTTCCTCGCGGTCAACACGCTCGGCGACCTCTCGCTGCCCGGCGCCAAGACCGTCGCTGCCGATGCCTCGCCCGAACGCTGCGCGGCGCTCGTGCGCTCGGCGGTCGGCGTGCCTGACCTCGCTGTCGCGATCGACGACGTCGCCACCTGGAAAGCCGTCGCCGAGTGCGCGAACGCCTATCGCTGCGGGCGCGTGTTCCTCGCCGGAGATGCCGCCCATGTCGTGCCGCCGACCGGTGGGTTCGGAGGCAACACGGGCGTGCAGGACGCGGCCAACCTCGCCTGGAAGCTCGCTGCGGTGCTGCGGGGCGAGGCCGGCGAGACGCTGCTCGACAGCTACGAAGCCGAACGCCTCCCGGTCGGCCGGCTGACGGTCGAGCAGGCCTGGACGCGCTACGTCCGGCGGGTCGTTCCCGAAGAAGTCGACGCGGCGACGCCCGAGCAGCGTGACGAGCTGACGATGGAGCTCGGCCAGTTCTACGGCTCGTCCGCCGTGATCGGCGGCCGCGGCGAAGGCGAGCCGGCCTGCGTACACTCCGACGCGACGCGCGGCCGGCCGGGAAGTCGCGTCCCCCACGCCTGGCTCGCCGACGGTCGTTCGTCGATCGACTGCGCGAGGCGCGGCTTCGCGCTGCTTGCCGGGCCGGCGGGTTCGGGCTGGATCGAGGCGGCCACCGGCGAGGGCCTCGACAGCGCCGTGCTGCCGGCCGCGGCGCTCGACCGCTTCGGCTTCGGCGAGGCCGGTGCTCTGCTCGCGAGGCCCGACGGCTTCGTCGCCTGGCGCTCCGGCGACGGTGAAGTGCCGTCGGCAAGGGGGCTCCGGCAGGTTCTCGCGGGCCTGCGGGGGGCCTAGTTTCTCACAATATCGCGCCTCGCCGGGGCTTCATTTTCTGTAAAGCTTAGCTAATTCATGCCCCTGCTTGCTGCGGCCGGCGCCGAAAGGTCCGTCCGGAGCCGCAGGTCGCCGATCCGTCGGAGTGCTCTGCAGGGGCCTCGGCGGCCCCGGCCTTCGCAACCCCCGTAGCCCGAAGGAGGCATCGTGTGTCTGGTTTCGCAGTGGCAGATGCCATGCTCGCGCTCGACATCGTCTCGGATACGTTCGGAAAGCTCTTCTCACGCTTTCACTGGACCTCGCTGCTTGCGGCGACGGTGATCGCCTACGGCGCATGGCTCTGGCAGCGGCGCCGCGAACCCGAAGAGACGGACGCCAGCTTCCTGAGGTTCCTGTTCCCGCGCAAGGTCTGGCTGCACCGCTCGGCGCTGCTCGATTATCGCTTCGTGCTGTTCGACAAGGTCGCGCTCGGCGTGATTGTCGGCGGGATCGCGCTGCTGTTCGGCAAGGATATCGGCAAGGCCGTCAAGGGCGGCGCCACGGCGTTCGAGAACGCCACCGACTCGAACCTCTGGGTGGCGGTGGCCTACACCGTGGCGCTGCTGCTGACCGAGGACTTCTTCCGCTACTGGGCGCACCGGATCATGCACTGGAGCCCGTTCCTGTGGCAGTTCCACAAGGTCCACCATTCGGCCGAAGTGCTGGTGCCGGTATCGCAGCTGCGCACGCACCCGGTGAACGGGCTCATCAACCTCACGCGCAGCGTGATTGCGATCCCGCTCGTGACCGGCGTGTTCGTGCTGCTGTTCCCGGGTGAGCTCACGGTGCTGACGATCCTCGGCATCAACGCGGGCCGCTTCGTGTTCGACATCCTCGGCGCGCAGCTCAGGCATAGCCACGTCTGGCTGTCGTGGGGCCCGGTGCTGTCGCGGATCGTGATCAGCCCGGCGCAGCACCAGATCCACCACAGCCGCGCGCCGGAGCACTTCAACCGCAATTTCGGCTCGCAGTTTGCGCTGTGGGACTGGATGTTCGGCACGCTCTACGTGCCCGAGCGGCGCGAGAAGCTCGAACTCGGCATCAGCCCGGCCGAAACCGAACGCCTGCGGTCCGTTGCCGCGCTCTACCTGCAGCCGTTCAGGGACGCCTGGGCGGTCGTTCGCCGCAGCCGTGCCGGGCGGGCAAAGAAGCGGTACCGGACACCGGAGTTGTCCGCCTAGCGGATCGCGCCCCGCCGACCCCCTGCGGCTCGACCGCTTCACCCGGCAATGAACCCGCGTTTTCCTAATCCGGCCGAAGCTGCTACAGGCCCGGCCGTGACCGGGCGCATCCTTGCCCCGGGGACGGTGAACACGGTGTCCATTCCTTCAGCGAACGCGCTTTTCCGATGAACGCAATCCGCCCTTGGCGCACCATCCAGCGCCGGCCGAGCCGGCAGATCATGGTCGGCACCGTGGCAGTCGGCGGCGACGCGCCGATCACCGTGCAGACGATGACCAACACGCCGACCTCGGACGCGCGGGCGACGATCGACCAGATTCGCCGCTGCGAGGACGCCGGGGCGGACATCGTTCGCGTCTCCTGCCCAGATGTCGAGAGCACCGCAGCGCTCGGCCAGATCGTCCGCGCGGCGCGGGTGCCGATCGTCGCCGACATCCACTTCCACTACAAGCGCGCACTCGAGGCCGCCGATGCCGGCGCCGCGTGCCTCAGGATCAACCCGGGCAACATCGGCTCCAGCGAACGCGTCGCCGAAGTCGTCCGCGCGGCCAAGGCCAACGGCTGCGCGATCCGCATCGGGGTGAACGCCGGCAGCCTCGAGAAGGACCTGCTCGAAAAGTACGGCGAGCCGTGCCCCGAGGCGCTGGTCGAATCCGCGCTCGACCACATCAAGCTGCTGCAGGATCACGACTTCCACGAGTACAAGGTGGCGGTGAAGGCCAGCGACGTGTTTCTCGCGGTCGCCGCCTACATGGGCCTCGCCGAGGCGGTCGACTGCCCGCTGCATCTCGGGATTACCGAGGCCGGCGGACTGATCGGGGGCACGGTCAAGAGTTCGATCGGCATGGGCAACCTGCTGTGGGCCGGGATCGGCGACACGATCCGCGTCTCGCTCTCAGCCGAGCCGGAACAGGAAGTGCGCGTCGGCTTCGAGATCCTGAAGGCGCTCGGCCTCAGGACCCGCGGCGTGCGGGTGGTGTCGTGCCCGAGCTGCGCGCGGCAGGGCTTCGACGTGATCCGCACCGTGCAGGCGCTCGAGGAGCGGCTGCAGCACATCAAGACCCCGCTGTCGCTCTCGGTGCTCGGCTGCGTGGTCAACGGCCCCGGCGAAGCGCGCGAAACCGACATCGGCATCACCGGCGGCGGCGCGGGCAAGCACATGGTCTATCTCTCGGGCGTGACCGACCACCACGTGGCTGACGCTGAGATGCTCGACCACATCGTCGCGCTCGTCGAGCAGAAGGCGGCCGAGATCGAGGCGGCCCAGGCGCCGACGGCCGAGGCGGCCGAATAGGTGGCGCTTGCGATCCGCCCGGCGACGCCGGACGACCTTCCCCTGATCGCCGAGCTGATCCGCGCGCTGGCCGAGTACGAGAAGCTCGCGCACGAGGTCCGCTTCGACGAGGCCACGCTCGGCGAGAAGCTGTTCGGCCCGCGCCCTTACGCCGAAGTGCTGATCGGAGAGATCGATGGCGCGCCGATGGGCTTCGCGCTGTTCTTTCACAACTTCTCGACCTTCGAGGGTAGGCCAGGGATCTACCTCGAGGACCTCTTCGTTCGGCCCGAGGCGCGCGGGCTCGGACTCGGCAAGGCGCTTCTCGCCGAGCTTGCGCGGATCGCGGTCGAGCGCGGCTGCGCGCGGCTCGAGTGGTGGGTGCTTGACTGGAACGCGCCGTCGATCGGCTTCTACAGGTCGCTCGGGGCGCGGCCGATGGACGAATGGACCGTCATGCGCGTCGACGGCGCGGCGCTTGAGGCGCTCGCCGCGGGAGCGGGCGCTTAACCCGAGGTTAGGGCTGTCGCGTGAGACTGCGCGGATGAAGTACGCCGGCTTCGTCGCTACCGTTCTCGCCGCGAGCGCGTTCGTCGCCTGGCTGGCGCCCGCCGGCACCCGCCGCGCCGCGGAGCGGCCGCAGGCCAGCGCATCGCCGACGGTAGAAACGCTCGCCCTTGCGCGCGGCCGCGGATCGGCCGGAGGCGACGTCATGCTCGAACGGGCAGGCGACGGTCACTTCTACGCCGACGTCGAGATCGACGGCCGCTCGACCCGGATGCTGGTCGACACCGGCGCCAGCGTCGTCGCCCTGACCGGCGAGGATGCCGACGCCCTCGGCGTCGCCTGGAGCGCACAGCACGCCGAGACGGTCGCGCGCGGCGCGAGCGGCCCGGTCGAGGGCGTCCGGGTCGTGCTCGATCGCGTGAGGCTCGGCGATCTCGAAGCGCGCGGCGTGCGGGCGGTCGTCGTTCCCGAGGGACTGCCGGTCTCGCTGCTCGGGCAGTCGTTCCTCTCCCAAGTCCCGCGGGTCGAGATGGGGCCCGGGACGATGACGCTCGGCGGTCGGAGCTAGCGCCGTGGCGGCACCGGCTGGACAATCCGGCGGGCGGCGGGGCATTATGCCGGGCATGGACAGGCGGAGCTTCATCGCATCGGCGGCGAAGGCGGTCGGGGCCCTGACGGTTCCCGGACGGGTCTTCGCACAGCCGAGCGGACTCGACGCACGCTCGACGCAGATTCTCGAGATCGCGCGGCGCGAGGTTGCGCGCGCGGGCGACGTGCTGTGGCGCCGCGACATCGCCGGGATCGCGGATTTTGGCGTGCACTCCGCGCTGCCGCGGTTCCACCTCGCCAATCTCGAGAACGGCACGGTCCAGTCGTACCGCGTCGCCCACGGTTCGGGCTCGGACCCCGAGCACGACGGCTGGCTCAAGTGGTTCTCGAACGTGCCCGGATCGAACGCGACCAGCCGCGGCGCCTACGTCAGCTGGGAATGGTACACCGGCCGCTACGGCACCTCGGTGCGGCTCGGCGGGCTCGACCCGGACAACTCGAACGCGCTCGAACGGCTGATCGTGATGCACGCGGCCGACTATGCGCGGCCCGAGCACGTCGAGCGCTGGGGCCGGCTCGGCCGCTCGAACGGCTGCTTCGCCTTCGCGCCCGACGATTTCCTCTTCGTCCTCGCCAACCTCTCGGGCGGCCGCCTGCTGTTTGCCGACCGCCTGGGCCTCGGCTGAGGCACTCCACGCGCTCCAGCAACGGCGCTCAGGCAGCGCGAAGCGCGGTAGCGCAACTCAACCCGCGCTCAAGTAGCGCGAAGCGCGGTAGCGCAACTCAAGAGGTCTGCAGGTCGTCGACGATCTCGATCACTTCCTCGTCGGTCACCCGCGAGCGGTTGCCCACGCGCGGAGCCTCGAAGCTCGCCAGCACCGGCGCATCGCGGCCGTAGATGTCGTCGAACGTGCGCATCTCGCCGTCGATGTCGCGCCCCATCGTGAAGTAGGTGATATAGACCGGCATCGACTTCAGCACCGGCACGCGCGTGTACTGGCCCGAGTTGGCGATCGCCACGGCCTCGTCGCGCGTCGCGCCCTGGCCGAGGATGGCGATGGTCATCGCGAGCTCGAGCGCGCGCTCGGTGCGGATGCAGCCGTGGCTCAGCGCGCGGTTCTCGTTGGCGAACAGGTGGCGCGAAGGCGTGTCGTGCAGGAAGATCGCGTGCGGATTGGGCATGTCGAGCTTCATCAGCCCGAGCGAGTTGGTCGGCCCCGGCTGCTGCACCACGCTGATGTAGCCGTTCGCCCCACGCGTCGCGCGGTAGCCGTTGGCGCGCGCCCAGGCCGGGTTGTTGAGCACGCGCGCGCCGAGCCCTTCGCCCTTCACGATCGACTGCGGCACCGTCCAGGTCGGGTTGAAGATCACCCCTTCGACCGTCTCGGCGAGCTGCGGGGTCGCGGTGCGGCCGGGCTTGCCGACGATCGTGCGGTAGGTGCGCACGATCCGGTTGTTGACCATCAGCCGCAACTGGAACTCGGGCACGTTGGTCAGCAGGTACTGCCCGCCGAGGTCGCGCTGGAGCCAGCGCCAGCGGTCCATGTTGGCGCGGATCAGCGCGCGCCGGCGCGTGTCGCCGGCGGGCGTCGCGGCCAGCTCGGCCTTGAGCGCGGCGTAGTCGGGATGGGTCGGCAGCACCGAGGCCAGCGCGCCGGCGATGTCGCCGGTGGCGAGCGCCTCGGTCATGACCTTGCCGGTCGGGATCAGGTCGGGGTCGGGATCGACCACGAACCACTGCCGCCGCGCTTCCATCGGCGTGCGCCCGTCGCGCAGGTCCTCGACCAGCCAGCTGAACGCGCGGCTGGCCACCTCGTCGAGCCGCGGCCCCTCGCCGGCCTCGATCGCTGCGCGCAGCTCGTCGGGCCGGTAGTCCTCGGGCTTGAGCCCCTCGGCGTCGATGCTCTCGACCACCGCGAGCAGCGCGCGGGCCTGGTCGACCGGCCACTGCATGACCGCCGGATAGACCGGCGTCGGCGGCAGCGTCAGCCGCTGGACCACGGGGTTCGCGGTCACTTCGACCGCGTCATCCTCGAGCACCGGTTGCAGCGCGAGGCCCTGCGCCGCCGCGGGCAGCGCCAGGAGGGAGGCCATACCGGCCAGCAAGGTCGTTCGCAGCATGACTTCCATCGCAAGGTCTGCCCAGTTCGCCTTCAGATTGCCCCCACAGGCGGGCGGGCGCATCCGGGCCACGTGTGGCGGATTCTGCCCGTTTCAAGGCCCGCTATCAAGGAACGCGGCTGACTCGCGCCTGAATCCCGATGCACCGTGGATTGTCCGCAACGGCGGAAGCCCTAAAGCGGCAGACGATGACGCGCGACCATCCGCTGCTGCCCTACGCCGTAACTCTCGCAGCCGTCGGCCTGTTCTCGCTGATGGACGCGATGATGAAGGAAGCCGCGCTGGCGGTCGGCGCGTTCAGCGCGCTGCTGCTGAGGAACGCGCTCGGCCTCGCGCTAATCGGCCCGGTATGGCTGGCGAGGCGCCGCGGCTGGCCGGGCCGAGCGGCGATGCGCATCCACCTCGTGCGCGGCGTCGTGGCCTCGGCGATGGCCTTCACCTTCTTCTGGGGAATCGCCCGGATCCCGCTCGCCGAAGGCATCGCGCTGTCGTTCGTCGCGCCATTGATCGCGCTCCACCTCGCGGCACTCCTGCTCGGCGAGCGTATCCGCCCGGGCGCGATCGGCGCCTCGCTCGTCGGGCTCGCCGGGGTCGCGGTGATCACCTTCGGCCGGGCCCGGGGCGGTGGATGGTCGGAAGACGCGGGCTGGGGCACCGGCTCGGTGCTCGTTTCCTCGCTGCTCTATGCCTGGAATCTCGTGCTCCAGCGGCAGCAGGCGCTCGCCGCGGGGCCGCTCGAGGTGGCGGCGTTCCAGACCGGCGTGGTCTGCCTCGTGCTGCTCGTCTTCGCGCCGCTGGCCTTCGCCATGCCGGCGCGCGAGACCTGGCCCGCGATCGCCGCGGCGGCCGCGCTCGCGCTCGCCGCGGTGCTCCTCCTCGCCTGGTCCTACGCTCGCGCCGAGGCGCAGGCGCTGGTGCCGCTCGAGTACTCGGGGTTCCTGTGGGCGGCGCTGTTCGGCTGGCTGTTCTTCGCCGAGCGGGTCACGCTGCCGGTCCTGCTCGGCGCCGGGCTGATCGTCGGCGCCTGCTGGATCGCCGCGCCCAAACGGCCGACCGAGCAGACCGCGGCCTAGCGGGCCGGCCCCTCGGGCGCGGTCTCGGGCTCCTCCTCGTCGCCGAACCCGGCCGACTGCCAGACCAGCCCGAGCGCCCCGCCGAGAAACGCCGCCAGCACCAGCGCGAGCGCCATCGGCACGACGTGGAGCGGTTCGTTGTGCCTGCCGGGGTGTCCAAGGGCCATGGGTCGATTTCCTGCCTGCCCCCACCTTGACCTCGCGGCCTCGAACGCGCAAGCGCCAGCGCAAATCCGGCCCCGTCGCGGCCGGAACCAGCAGATCCGGAGGACCGCTCGCCCATGACCCAGGTCGGCAAGAACTCGCTCGATACCCGCAGCACCCTCACCGTCGGCGGCAAGAGCTACGCCTACTACTCGCTCGCCAAGGCCGCGGAGAAGATCGGCGACGTCTCCCGCCTGCCGTTCTCCATGAAGGTCCTGCTCGAGAACCTGCTGCGGTTCGAGGATGCCGGATTCACCGTCTCGGTAGGCGACATCCAGGCGCTGGCCGACTGGCAGCAGAACCCGGTCACCGGGAAGGAAATCCAGTACCGCCCGGCGCGCGTGCTGATGCAGGACTTCACCGGCGTCCCCTGCGTGGTCGACCTCGCGGCAATGCGCGACGCGATCGCTCGGCTCGGCGGCGACACCTCGAAGATCAACCCGCTGGTGCCGGTGCACCTCGTCATCGACCACTCGGTCATGGTCGACGAGTTCGGCCACCCGAAGGCGTTCGAGAAGAACGTCGAACTCGAGTACCAGCGCAACCTCGAGCGCTACGACTTCCTCAAGTGGGGTTCGAAGAGCCTCGCCAACTTCAAGGCCGTGCCCCCGGGCACAGGCATCTGCCACCAGGTCAACCTCGAACACATCGCCCAGTGCGTCTGGACCAGCATGGACCAGGACGGGGCGATGGTCGCCTATCCCGACACCTGCGTCGGCACCGACAGCCACACGACGATGGTCAACGGACTCGGCGTGCTCGGCTGGGGCGTCGGCGGGATCGAGGCCGAGGCGGCCATGCTCGGCCAGCCGGTCTCGATGCTGATTCCCGAGGTGGTCGGATTCCGCTTCACCGGGCAGCTCAAGGAAGGCGTCACCGCGACCGACCTCGTGCTGACCTGCACCCAGATGCTGCGCGCGCGCGGTGTCGTCGGGCGGTTCGTCGAATACTTCGGCCCGGGTCTCGCCTCGCTGAGCCTCGCCGACCGCGCGACGCTGGCCAACATGGCGCCGGAATACGGTGCCACCTGCGGCTTCTTCGGCATCGACGGCAAGACGCTCGACTACCTGCGCCTGACCGGCCGCGAGGAAGACCAGATCGCGCTCGTCGAGGCCTACGCCAAGGAACAGGGCCTGTGGCTCGATCCGAACGCGCCCGAGCCGGTGTTCACCGACACGCTCGAGCTCGATCTCGGCAGCGTCGTGCCTTCGCTCGCCGGACCCAAGCGCCCGCAGGACAAGGTCGCGCTGCCCGAGGTCGACGACCTGTTCAACGAGGAACTCAAGAGCGTTTACGGCAAGGCGAGCCCGACGCGCGTCGAGGTCGAGGGCGAGGCGCACGACATCGGCGACGGCGACGTGGTGATCGCCGCGATCACCAGCTGCACCAACACCTCGAACCCCGACGTGCTGATTGCCGCCGGGCTCGTTGCCAAGAAGGCCAACGAGAAGGGCCTCAGGCCCAAGCCGTGGGTCAAGACCAGCCTCGCCCCGGGATCGCAGGTGGTCACCGACTATCTGAAGAAGGCCGGGCTGCAGGATCACCTCGACGCGATCGGCTTCAACCTCGTCGGCTACGGCTGCACGACTTGCATCGGCAACTCGGGTCCGCTCGCCGAGCCGATCAGCAAGGCGATCAATGCCAACGACATCGTCGCCGCCTCGGTGCTCTCGGGCAACCGCAACTTCGAGGGCCGCGTCAGCCCCGATGTGCGTGCGAACTTCCTCGCCAGTCCGCCGCTGGTCGTCGCCTATGCACTCAAGGGCACGGTCACCGAGGACATCGTCACGACCCCGATCGGCACCGGCAACGACGGCCAGCCGGTGTTCCTCAAGGACATCTGGCCGAGCAACGACGAGATCGCCGCGATCCGCTCGGGCAACATCGACCGGGCGATGTTCGAGGCGCGCTACGCCGACGTCTACAAGGGCGACGAGCACTGGCAGAAGATCGACGTGACCGGCTCCGACACCTACCAGTGGCGCCCGGGCAGCACGTACGTGGCCAACCCGCCCTACTTCGAGGGCATGACGATGACCCCGGCGCCGATCACCGACATCGTCGGCGCGAAGCCGCTGGCGATCCTCGGGGATTCGGTGACCACCGACCACATCAGCCCGGCCGGCTCGATCAAGGCCGACAGCCCGGCGGGCCGCTACCTGCTCGAGCACCAGGTCGATAAGCGGGACTTCAACTCGTACGGCAGCCGCCGCGGCAACCACGAGGTGATGATGCGCGGCACGTTCGCCAACATCCGCATCCGCAACGAGATGGTCCCCGGCGTCGAGGGGGGCATGACCAGGTATGCCGGCGAAACGATGGCGATCTACGACGCAGCGATGAAGCACAAGGCCGACGGGACCCCGCTGGTGGTGATCGCCGGCAAGGAATACGGCACCGGCTCGAGCCGCGACTGGGCCGCCAAGGGCACCAGCCTGCTCGGCGTGCGCGCGGTAATCGTCGAGAGCTTCGAGCGCATCCACCGTTCGAACCTCGTCGGCATGGGCGTTCTGCCGCTGCAGTTCCGCGAGGGCGAGAGCCGCTCGACGCTCGGCCTGACCGGCGACGACAGCTTCACCATTCGCGGCCTCGCCTCGCTCACGCCGGGGCAGGATGTCGAGGTCGAGGTAACCCGGCCCGACGGTTCGCAGTTCACCTTTACCGCCAAGTGCCGCATCGATACTGCCAACGAGATGGAGTACTACCGCAACGGCGGCATCCTCCACTACGTGCTGCGGAAGCTCGCGTCCTGAGCTGGCTGGTCCGCCTTGGCTTGCGCAAGGCGGCGGATGAGAAGGCCGACCCGCGGCGCCTGGCCGCGGTCGGCGCAGCCGTGCGGGCGCGGCTGGCGCAGGACCCGCGCACGCAGCCCCGTGGCGGGCGCGCGGCGGATCTCTTCACCGTTCCCGCCTTCGCCTCGCCAGCGGAATGCGCGGCGCTGCTCGCCCTGATCGAGCGCGGAGCGCAACCCTCGCCGCTGTTCAACGACGGCGGCAGCGGGCGGACCGACGTCCGCACCAGCTCGACCCACTATTTCCGCAGCGAACCGCTCGCGCTCGAGCTGGGCCGAAGGATGGACGCGCTGCTCGGCCTCGACCGGGCCCATGCCGAGCCGCTGCAGGGCCAGCGCTACCGCCCCGGCGAGCAGTATCGCCACCACATCGATGTCTTCCGGCCGGAGCGCGCTCACTGGCAGCGCGAGCGGCTGCGCGGCGGGCAGCGAACCTGGACCGCGATGCTCTATCTCAACGAAGTCGAGGCCGGCGGCGAGACCGACTTCCCGCGGCTCGGCCTCGCCATCCGGCCCGAGGCGGGGCTGCTCGTCGCGTGGGACAATCTCGACCGCAAGGGCCGACCGAACCGGGCGGTGCTCCACGCGGGAACCCCGGTCGAGCGCGGCATCAAGTACGTCGTCACCCAGTGGTACCGGCTCGAGCCGTGGCGCGGGCTCGGCGATCCTTCAGGCGCGGCCATCCTGTCCTGAAGGCACGCCGGCTCAGGAGGTGAGCCAGGCTTCGAGCAGCGCCGCGAACCGTCCCGGGTCCACTTCGGGGAACATGTGATCGGCATTCTCGACCACGGTCAGCCGCGCCTCGGGTATCGCCCGCGCCACGGCGCGCGAGGCGATGGCGAACAGCGGGCGCGTCCGCGCGCCCATCGCGACGGTGACCGGCACGACGATGCGACCGAGGTCGTCGGCGGTGATCGATGCGGGCGGCCGGCCGCCGCCCATCAGCAGCGGCATGACCTGAGCGCCGGCGAGATAGCGCTCGCGCCGCCCGGGCGGCAACGCCGCGAAACAGCCGGGGCCGCCCGAGCTTTCGAACAGCGCCTCGACTGCCCGGAGCGGTCCGTCGCGCTGCAGCGCTTCGGCCACCGGGGCGAAGGCCACCTGCGCATCCCCGCGATAGGCCCGCAGGTCCTCGGGATCGTCGAGATAGGTGTGCAGGCCGGGCTCGTAGAGGAAGGCACGCGACACCAGTTCGGGCCGCCGCAGCAGGACGTCGAGCACCACGTGGGTCGAATAGGACCACGCCGCCACGGCTGCCGGCCGCTCGTCCGCGCTCTCCAGCCATTCGATCAGCTGGTGGCTGTGCACCGACGTGCCGAAGGCGTCGGGTGAGGCCTCCTCTCCGGGGCCGAAGCAGCGAAAGGTCGGCGTGGCCACGCGAATGCCGGCTGGCAGCCTCGACACGACCGGCTCCCACAGCGAGCCGTCGCCGGGAGCGCCATGGAGCAGGAACAGCATGCCCCGGACCGTAGGCGCTGCGCCCCGCTGCATCAACGTCGCGCCGGCTGCGCCTGGGAGAACGTACGGGAGCTGGCCGGGTGGTCCGGACGGCGCTGGAATCCCGAGGGAAAGAAGAAGGAAGGACGGCCGCAGTCCCGAGGCCGTCCTTCACGCCCGTCGTCGCCAGGGCACGGGCGACGATGGGAAACCTGTCGTCGCCGCGTCAGCGGCGGCTGCGTGCCTGCGCCTCGGCCTCGTCGAGATAGGCGAGCACCGTCTCCTTCAGTGCGTGGCTCGAGCGCAGGATCGCCTCGACGTAGCTTTCCTGCGTGCTGTCGAGCCCGCCGCCGAGGAGCAGCAGTTCGGCAAATCCGTTGATGTGGTTGAGCGGCGTCCGAAGATCGTGCGACAACGTGTGGAACTCGGACGAGAACGGGACTTCTTCGACCGGCTCCTTGAGGAGCGAGTAACGCAACTTACGTGTATTCCCTTACGACCCACGGCTCGATGCGATTCGGCCGTTTATTCGGCCTCTGTATTGGCCCTGGTCGTGAAGGGCGCTCTACAATTGGCGCCGAATCCATACAATTCATGCCGCCGGCCGCCGAAGGATCCGGCCGGCGGCATGAACTGACCCGTCAGGCCGCGTGGGCAGCCTTCCTGCGGCGCCGCGAGAACACCGCCGCGGCGCCGGCGCCGAACAGCAGGACCATCGACGGCTCGGGCACCTGGGTGCCCGAAGTCGAACCGGTCGATCCGCCCGAGGTGGACGAGCACTTGTGGCACCCCGAGGTGCCGCCGCTGGTCGAGCTCGAAGTCGACGAACTCGTCGAGCTCGAGGTCGAGGAACTGGTCGAGCTCGACGTGGACGAGCTGCTCGACGTGCTCGAGGTGATGTTGCCGGAGGACGAAGTGCTGGTCGAGACGTTGCCCGAGCTCGACGATGTCGTCGTGCTGGTGATCGTACCCGAGCTCGACGAGGTGGAAGTCGAGGTCGAGCTGGCGTTGACGTCGATGTCGATGTCGATCCCGCTGCTGGTCGAACCCGAGGTCGTTGTCGTCGTCGTCAGGCTCACGCTGCCGCTGCTGCTGCCGCCGACGAACCCGCCGAAGAAGCCGCCGAAGCCGCCGCCCCAGCCGCTCGACCCGCCGATGACGATCGGCGTGCTGCTGCCGCCGCCGCAGCAGGTCATCGCCGGCGCCGGCTGCTGCTGCGGCATCGGCATCGGGATCGGCACCATCGCGTATTCCTGTTCGGGCTCGGGCGGGATCACGCGGGCGATCCGGGGTTCCGGGCGCCGCGGTACGGGGCGCGACTGCGATTTGACCGATTTGACGGGCTGCGCCTTGACCGACTTGTAGCTGGTCGTGGCCGCCTGCGGCTCGGCCACGTGCGCGGCACCGCCGATCAACGCGCCACCGGCCGCGGCGGCGGACAATTTCGCGAGGGCACTGCGAATAGACATGTTTCGTCTCTCAGCAACTCGGGAGGCCGGATGGACGCCGGAGCGGGCGCCCTGGACCTCCTGTCGCTGGCAGAAGCGCAGGCGACGGGTCCCGCGACAATCGCGTTAACCACGATTCGGCGCCGGAAGAGGCCCTTTTTGCAAATGCGAAGCCGGCGGAATCGCGGTCTGTCCCGAACTGGAACCGAACCGCGGCGCTTTCCAAACGCCGCGTTAACCGTTCGTCTACTTTCCGGGGTCGAACAGCCCTCCCTGCGCCCCCCCGGGCGGAGCCAGCCCGAGGTGCTTCCAGCCCGATTCGTTGAGGCAGCGCCCGCGCGCCGTGCGGGCGACGAGGCCGAGCTGGATGAGGTACGGCTCGACCACGTCCTCGATCGTGTCGCGCGGCTCGGCGAGCCCCGCGGCGAGCGTTTCGACTCCGACCGGGCCGCCGCCATAGGTCTCGGCGATCATCGTCAGGTAGCGCCGGTCCATCGCATCGAGCCCGAGCGAATCCACCTCGAGCCTGAGCAGCGCCCGGTCGGCGATCTCGGCGGTGATCGTGCTCGCGCCGGCGACGTGAGCGAAGTCGCGCACCCGGCGCAGGAGGCGCCCGGCGACGCGCGGCGTACCGCGGCTGCGCCGGGCGATCTCGCGCGCGCCCGCCGGGTCGATCGCGATGCGGAGCAGCGAAGCACCGCGGGTGACCACACGCTCGAGCTCGGCCTCGGTGTAGAAATTGAGCCGCACCGGGATGCCGAAACGGTCGCGCAGCGGCGTGGTCAGCAGGCCCTGCCTGGTCGTCGCGCCGATCAGCGTGAACGGCGGCAGGTCGATCCGCACCGAGCGCGCCGAGGGCCCCTCGCCGATGATCAAATCGAGCGCGCGGTCCTCCATCGCCGGGTAGAGCACTTCCTCGACCACCGGATTGAGCCGGTGGATTTCGTCGATGAACAGCACGTCGTGCGGCTCGAGGTTGGTCAGCAGCGCCGCGAGGTCGCCCGCGCGGGCGATCACCGGGCCCGAGGTGGCGCGGAAGCCGACCCCCATCTCGCGGGCGACGATCTGCGCCAGCGTGGTCTTGCCGAGCCCCGGCGGGCCGAAGAACAGCACGTGGTCCATCGCCTCGCCGCGGCTCCGCGCGGCCTCGATGAACACGCGCAGGTTCTCGCGCGCCGCCTCCTGCCCGACGAACTCGCCGAGCGACTTCGGACGCAGCGCGGCGTCCTGGTCCTCCGGTTGGCGCTGGGGAGAGAGGGTGGGGTTATCGGTCATTGCACGCTGCTTGGCGCCCCATCTCTCCCGAAACAAGCTCGCGATGACGGGCGGGGACGGGCGGCGGAGCGAGAACGGACGAGGTCCGCTGCAGCGTCCGATCCTTCTCCGTCACCCTGAACCTGTTTCAGGGCCCATTGCCCCGCGCCATCCGGAGCATGATGATCGAGCGCAACCTCGAGTGGCGGGATCTGGACGCGATGCTGCCCCATGAGTCGACGGCTCAGCGCCGACCGAGAAATGGGTCCTGAAACAAGTTCGGGATGACGGAACGGGGAAAGGGCGTGCGTCACCGCCGCCCTCCGAACAGCGCATCGAGCCCGAACTTGCCCGAGCCCGCGGCGGCGAAATGCAGGCCGAGGAACACCAGCACGATCGCCGGCCACCAGCCGCGGAAGGACTCGTGGAAATGGACCATGAGCACCGCGACGGTGAAGTTCGCCGCCACCAGCAGCCCCGCGAGCCGCGTCAGCAGCCCGGCGACGAGCAGCGCGCCGCAGCCGAACTGCACCGCTACCGAGAGCGGCGCGAGCAGCCACGGCAGCGGGAAACCGTGCTGGCCGAGGAATTCGACGAACTCGCCCATCCGCGCGCGGCTTTCGATGTTGTCCCAGGTCTCGTGCATCAGGAACGCGCCGGTCAAAGCGCGCAGGGCGAAAAGCGTGACGTCGCTCCAGCGGGAGAGGGTGGGGAGGGTGAGGTTCATCGGCAGGCGCCTGCGCACATCGCGGCCGTGCCGAGCTGTGGCGCGGAAATACGCGCCCTCTGCTCCGGCGGCGAAATGGGTCCTGAAACGAGTTCAGGATGACGGTTTGGAAGGGTGGGAAGTGGATCCGAAACCGCTCCATCTTCGTCACCCTGAACTTGTTTCAGGGCCCATCGGGCAGCACGCTCGGGCGCATGCAGTTCGAGCGCAGCCCCAGCGTCTACATCCTCGCGAGCGCGCACTACGGCACGCTGTATATCGGGGTGACCTCGGACCTGCTGAGACGGCTGTGGCAGCACCGGAACAACGCCCTGCCGGGGTTCACCTCGCGCTACGGCGTCCATCGCCTCGTCCACTTCGAGATGTTCGACGAGATGACCTACGCGATCGCCCGCGAGAAGCAGCTCAAGAACTGGCGGCGCCAGTGGAAGATCAACCTGATCAACGCGCACAACCCCGAGTGGCGGGATCTCGCCGTGGGGCTGGGGTTCGAACCGATCGTTCCGCGCGGGCGGCGCAATGGGTCCTGAGACAAGCTCAGGATGACGGGGTGGAGAGGGCGTGTGCTCACGAGATGGGGGTGGAGATAGCTCCGAATCCGATCCATCTTCGTCACCCTGAACTTGTTTCAGGGCCCATTGGGCAACAGGCTGCGGAGCATGCAGTTCGGGCGCAACCCGGACGGGCGCGATCCGGCGGTAGGCTTGCGGTTCGGACCGACGGCTCCGCGCGCGCGGCGAAATGGGTCTTGAAACAAGTTCAGGATGACCGTTGGGGAATGCGAGACGAGGTTGAGAGAAGGGCATTACCCCGCCGCCCTCTTCAGCGCTACCCGCACCAACTCATTTAACCCAGCCCCCTCGCCGAGCTCGGCCTGCGCATGCGCGACGGCGCTGGCCGCAACCGCGGGCTTGAAACCGAGGTTCTGCAGCGCGGAGACGGCGTCGGCGCTGGCGGTGCCGGGCTGCGAGACGGCGGCGGGCGGGACGCTGGCGGGGGTGCCCGGCAGTGCGCCGGCCTTGTCCTTGAGCTCGTTGACGATGCGACCGGCGAGCTTGGGGCCGACGCCCTGCGCGCGGGCGACTTGCGCGGCGTCGCCCGTGGCGCAGGCGCGCTGCAGCTCCTCGGGGGACAGCGCGGAGAGGATCGCCAGCGCGACCTTGCTGCCGACGCCCTGAACTTGCGTGAGCAGGCGGAACCAGTCGCGCTCGCCGGCCTGGGCGAAGCCGAGCAGGCGCACGTCGTTCTCGCTGACCTGGAGGTCGGTGTAGACGGTGACCTCGTCGCCGGCGATCCCGAGCGCGGCGAGGGTCTTGCTCGAGCAGTGGACGAGATAGCCGACGCCCCGGACGTCGATCACCGCCCAGTCCGCTCCGCTCTCGTCGAGCCGCCCCGTCAGCTTGGCAATCATCGTGCTGTGGTGCCGAGTCGGGGCGCATTTGGCCAGAGGTCGGGCGACGGCATCCACCGTCGCGCTGCCTGGCCGAGGGTTACACAAGCGACAAATCCTACAGGCCCTGGCGCCCTGCTTTTCGGACTTGCGCTCAATGACTTGGGCGGGCCGGGGTGACACGTGGCCACGCGTGAAAAAATAAAATGTTCGTGCGCGCAGGAGAAAGGAACTTTCGCCGGCAATGAGGCGCACGGCATCGCGATCGTGCCTGACAGCCGCGCGTTGGTGGGGCCGGGCGCTCTCATGCGTCGAACCATGGCAGATTGGAACAAAGTAGGAAAACGGTTTTGCCCGGCACGCCGAGCCGCGGGGCGTGGCGTCGGGACGATTGACTGTCACGCGAAGGCGCGAAGACGAGCGCTTGCCGCGAACCGGCTCCGATCGGCTCACACGAAGACACGAAGGTGCCGCACTACGTTGCCGCGTTCCCCGGCATCCTCGTGTCTTCGTGTGAACCGGGAAATGCGGCTTCGCCGCGGGGCACGTCCGCTTGGCGTCTTTGCGTCTTCGCGTGAGCATATTCTACCAGCGGCGCGAATATGGACAGCGGCTGCGAGTTCCGCCACACGCTCGCAGCCATGAGCTGGAACACCTTCGGCCGCGTGCTGCGCTTTACCACCTGGGGCGAGAGCCACGGGCCCGCGCTCGGCGCGGTGGTCGACGGGTGCCCGCCGGGGCTCGCACTGTCGGAAACCGACATCCAGCCGTATCTCGACGCGCGCAAGCCGGGGACGAGCAAGTTCACCACGCAGCGGCGCGAGGCGGACCTGGTGAAGATCCTTTCGGGCACGTTCGAGGGCAAGACCACCGGCACGCCGATCTCGCTGCTGATCGAGAACACTGACCAGCGCTCGAAGGACTACTCCGAAGTCGCCAAGGCCTATCGGCCGGGGCACGCAGACTATGCCTACGACGCCAAGTACGGTTTCCGCGACTATCGCGGCGGCGGGCGCTCGTCGGCGCGCGAGACCGCGGCGCGGGTGGCGGCGGGCGCGGTGGCGCGGCTGGTGATCCCGGAGGTGACGATCACCGCCTATGTCTCCGAGATCGGCGGTGATGCGATCGACCGCGAGGCGTTCGACCCCGAGCAGATCGCGCAGAACCCGTTCTTCTGCCCAGACAGCTGGGCGGCCAGCCGGTGGGAAAAGCTGGTCGACCAAGCGCGCAAGGACGGCTCGTCATTGGGCGCGGTGGTCGAATGCGTCGCCACCGGGGTTCCGGCCGGCTGGGGCGCGCCGATCTACGGCAAGCTCGACGCCGATCTCGCCGCGGCGATGATGGGCATCAACGCGGTCAAGGGCGTCGAGATCGGCGACGGCTTCGCCGCCGCCGCGCTGCGCGGCGAACAGAACGCCGACCCGATGCGGCCGGGGGCCGACGGCAACCCCGAGTTCCTCGCCAACCACGCGGGCGGCATCGCCGGCGGGATTTCCACCGGGCAGCCGGTGGTGGTGCGGGTGGCGTTCAAGCCGACCAGCTCGATCCTGATCCCGCAGGAGACCATTACCCGTGAAGGCGAGGCGACCCAGCTCGCCACCAAGGGGCGGCACGACCCGTGCGTGGGCATCCGCGGGACGCCGGTGGTGGCGGCGATGATGGCGCTGGTGCTGGCGGATCACAAGCTGCTGCACCGGGCGCAGTGCGGGTGAGCTGGACGGCGCTTAACGCCTCATTGCAGACATTGGCGGATGGCCATAGCGCCATAGCCATTGGTTGTATGTTCGATTTCATCTGGCACCTGCGCGGCTCGGTGGCTCTGGATGGTGCAGGCCCTAGCGAGGTTGCGCTCGACGGCGTGGAACGCTTGCTAGAGAAGCAACGGAAGAACTCAATCGAGCGCGGCTCGGACCACATAGCTTTCGACGACCCGCTTTGGAGCGACCCTTTCGGGCCGAATTGGGTCGCATTGGTGATCTACGACCGTGGTCGGTTTTGGATTGGACAGGGCCTACATGGCCGGACGCTGCGTTACGACCTGCGCAGTCTCCACCTCATGGTTTTCTGCTTGTTCGCCGCGCTCATAGCGTTCTTGGCCGGGCTTACCCATGACGGTCTCTCTGGAGGGCTTAAGTTCGCCGCTGGGGCTTTCGCCTGGCTCTATGGTATGAACATCCTGCTTGCGCTCGTCCTGGTGCCGCGGGCCATCCGCAAAGCGGTCCGCAGCACTTAGCGTGATCTCCGCTTTCCACCCATTCTTGCCGTCACCCTGAACTTGTTTCAGGGCCCATCCGGCCCGAAGCCCGGTCGTGAAATCGGCCAGCCGAGGGCGCGGCTTGATTCGCCGCTTTCCGGCACCAACCGCGCGATGGATCCTGAAACAAGTTCAGGATGACGTCTGGATTGGCATGCGCGTCTGCCCTCCATCCGTAGCGGGCGCGCGATTAGCGGTAGTGGACCATGCCGAGGATACCCGCGGCCACCCGCTCGAACTCTACCGAGCCGACGACCGCTTCGTGGACCACGCCCTGCACGAGAATCCACCCCGCCCCGAACGCCGAGTAGCGGTCGATCCCTCCTGTCCGCCGCCACTGGTGCACGAGGATCGCCGCCGCCATCGACCACAGCGTCAGGTAGAGCCAGAAGGTCGGCACCGGGTCGTCGAGCCCCAGCGCATTGGCCCAGAACCGGTTCACGCCGGGCGGGATGACCGGCAGCATGGCGAAGAGGATCATCCGGCGGTGGATGTCCAGCCTCGTCCGATTGCGGATCGCCAGCGTGAACATCACGGCAAAACCGAGGAAGGCGAGGAGTCCGAGGTAGAGCCCGTCGGTCCCGGCCGGCCTCCCGGCGGCGTAGCCGCGGCCCGAGGCGACCAGCTGCATCATCAGGCCGATCAGGATGGTCGCGGTGCCTTGCGCGATGCCCCAGGTGCCGAGCGCGCGGTGCAGCCTGACGTTGCCGGAACACACCAGCGCCGACTGGAGCAGCAGCAGGAGCATCCAGGCGACGAACACCGCCCCATGCAGGTGCACGATCGGCGGCGCCGGCGGGAAATCGCCCCGGAGGGCCGGAAGGAACGAGTGAATCCCGAAGCCCGCGAACACGAACAGGCACATCGCCAGCGTCATCCAGAAGAAGAATGACGGCCTGAAGCTGCGAACGGGTGCCGAAGTCGCGGCGGCGACGGATGCGGTCATGGCCCTCCCCCAAGGCGTCGCACGATGACGCCGCGCTTCAGCGGCTGCAAGCCTGGTTCGACACGGAACAGGGAGGATCTCAACGCTCGAAATCCTCCCTGTCGGCGAAGCCGATGGCGAGAGGAACCGCGGCGCCGGAGGTGGGCCTGCGCGCACTCACGTGCGGAAAACGCAACACCTGTTGCACTTTGCGAAAGTGTCCTCAGGACGATCGATTGTTTCGATCATCTTCATCGCAACAAATCGCTTTTTTGCGCGACGTCAATGCCTATTTCCGGTCCGGATTTCACGGCTCCCGGGAGCCAACCAACATCGGAGGCAAGACCAGACATGGGTATCATCGGCAGCACCATCCAGCCGTTCAAGGCGACCGCGTTCCAGGCGGGCAAGGACTTCTTCGAGGTCACCGAGAAGGACATCGCCGGCAAATGGGCGGTGTTCTTCTTCTACCCGGCGGACTTCACCTTCGTCTGCCCGACCGAGCTCGAGGATCTCGGCGAGCACTACGAGATGCTGCAGAAGCTCGGCGTCGAGGTCTACGCGGTCTCGACCGATACGCACTTCAGCCACAAGGCCTGGCACGACACTTCGGAGAAGATCGGCAAGCTCAAGTACGCCTTCCTGGGCGACCAGCTGCACACGCTGTCGAAGAACTTCGGGGTGCTGCGCGAGGACTCGGGCCTGGCCGACCGAGCGACTTTCGTGATCGACCCCGACGGCGTGATCCAGATCATGGAGATCACCTGCGAGGGCGTTGGCCGCAACGCCAACGAGCTGGTGCGCAAGATCCGCGCCGCGCAGTACGTGCGCAACCACCCGGGCGAAGTCTGCCCGGCCGCGTGGGAGGAAGGCGCCGAGACACTCGCCCCCTCGCTCGACCTCGTCGGCAAGATCTGAGCCCGCCACGGCTCAACGGAATGCACCTGCAGTAATAGCGGGTCGCAAGGTGGCCCGGGGCAATCCTCCCCCCAAACCCCCGCCCCGGGTCACCGCTTTGTTTCGATCCTCCCCGAGATGAGCTCGGGGAGGATTACGCGGGATGCGGGCCCCCCTTGGGGACTGTCCCTCTCCCGAGAGACCCCGCCCACGCCGCAACGGTGAGGACCTGAGGAAACGGAAATGCTCGACGCGACGATGACCGAACAGCTGAAGCAGTACCTCGCGATGCTGCGCGAGCCGGTCGAGCTCGTCGCCTCGCTCGGCGACGATGCGCGCTCGGCGCAGACTCGCGAACTGCTCGAGGAAATCGCGGCGCTCGGCGACAAGGTGACCGCGCGCTTCGACGGCGACAACGAGCGCCGCCCGAGCTTCGTCATCCGCCGCGCCTCGGACACCGGCAAGTGGGTCCGCTTCGCCGGTCTGCCGATGGGCCACGAATTCACCAGCCTGGTGCTGGCGCTGCTGTGGGCCGGCGGCCATCCGCCGAAGGTCTCCGAGGACGTGCTGCGGCAGATCGAGAACCTCGAGGGCGACTACAACTTCGAGATGTACTTCTCGCTGTCGTGCCACAACTGCCCCGACGTGGTGCAGGCGCTGACGCTGATGGCGCTCAACAACCCGCGGATCACCGCGACCCTGATCGAGGGCGGCGCGTTCCAGGAGGAAGTCGACGCGCGCGGCGTGATGGCCGTGCCGGCGACCTTCCTCAACGGCGAGATGTTCGCCAGCGGCAAGATGACCGTCGAGGAGCTGCTCGCAAAGCTCGACGGCAACGCGGCGGCGCGTGCCGCCGCGCGGCTTGGAGAGAAGGAGCCGTTCGACGTGCTGGTGATCGGCGGCGGCCCGGCCGGCGCGGCGGCCGGCATCTACGCCGCGCGCAAGGGCTTCCGGACCGGCATCGCCGCGGAGCGCTTCGGCGGGCAGGTGCTCGACACGCTCGGGATCGAGAACTTCATCTCGGTGCCCTACACCGAGGGGCCGCGGCTCGCGCGCCAGCTCGAGGAGCACGTGCGCGAGAACGGCATCGACCTGATGACGCTGGCCGAGGCCGAACGGCTGGTCCCGGCGAAGAAGCCGGGCGGCTGGCACGAGGTCGTGCTCAGGAACGGCGCTTCGCTGTCCGCCCGCGCGGTCGTGCTGGCGACCGGCGCGCGCTGGCGCAATCTGGGCGTGCCGGGCGAGTTCGAGTACCGCAACCGCGGCGTCGCCTACTGCCCGCACTGCGACGGCCCGCTGTTCAAGGGCAAGCGCGTGGCGGTGATCGGCGGCGGCAACTCGGGCGTCGAGGCGGCGATCGACCTCGCCAACATCGTCGAGCACGTCACGCTGATCGAGTTCGACGCGCAGCTGCGCGCCGACCAGGTGCTGCAGGACAAGCTGCGCAGCCTGAAGAACGTCGACATCCACCTGTCGGCCCAGACCACCGAGATCACCGGCGATGGCGAGCGGGTCAATGGCCTCGTCTACAAGAACCGCGTCTCGGGCCAGGAGCATCGGGTCGAGCTCGAAGGCATCTTCGTCCAGATCGGCCTCGTTCCCAACACCGAGTGGCTCAAGGATTCGGGCATCGCGCTGTCCAAGCACGGCGAGATCGAGATCGACCACAAGGCGGCGACCAACCTGCCCGGCGTGTTCGCCGCGGGCGACTGCACGACCGTGCCCTACAAGCAGATCGTCATCGCCATGGGCGAGGGATCGAAGGCGGCGCTGAGCGCGTTCGACTATATCATCCGCAATGCCCCCGCCGAGGACGTGGCCGTGGCGGCGTGAGCGGCTGTGATCGATTGAGTCGCTTGAAATCGGCTGATTGATTTAGTCGTTCAACCTTATCGGACTATCTCGTTTAGGCGTCCCCCGGGCGCCTGATACTCTCTCCCGGCCAGAAACGCTGGCACGGAGTCGCGTGCGCAAAGCCCGGCCCAAGGAGAGGAGATATCCGATGGACGCGAAAACTGGCTCGATCGAAGGCTGCCCCGTGCCTCACGGCGGCGGAGTCCGTTCGCTGCTCGGCCGCACCAACAAGGACTGGTGGCCCGAGATGCTCGCCACGGAGATCCTCAACCCCAACGGGCCGACCAACCCGCACGGCGAGGACTTCGACTACCCCGCGGCCTTCCTCGAGCTCGACTATCACGCGCTCAAGGAAGATCTGCGCGCGCTGATGACCGACAGCCAGCCGTGGTGGCCGGCCGACTACGGGCACTATGGCCCGTTCTTCATCCGCATGGCCTGGCACGCGGCCGGCACCTACCGCACGGCCGATGGCCGCGGCGGCGCCAACAGCGGGCAGCAGCGCTTCGCCCCGCTCGATTCCTGGCCCGACAACGGCAACCTCGACAAGGCGCGCCGGCTGCTGTGGCCGATCAAGCAGAAGTACGGCAGGAACATCAGCTGGGCCGACCTGCTGATCCTCGCCGGCAACGTCGCTATCGAGGACATGGGCGGGCCGATCTTCGGCTTCGGCGGCGGCCGCGCCGACGTGTTCGAGCCCGAGCGCGACATCTACTGGGGCTCGGAGGACAAGTGGGTCAACGAGGGCGTGCAGACGCGCATCGCCCCGGAGCACGGCATGCACGAGCTCGAAGGCCCGCTGGCGGCGATCCAGATGGGCCTGATCTACGTCAACCCCGAGGGTCCGGGCGGCGTGCCCGACCCGATGCAGTCCGCCCGCGACATCAAGGCGACCTTCGAGCGGATGGCGATGAACCACGAGGAGACCGTCGCGCTGACTGCGGGCGGCCACACCTTCGGCAAGGCGCACGGCAACGGCGACCCGTCGAAGCTCGGCCCGGCTCCCGCCGGCGGCGACCTGACCGCGCAGGGGTTCGGCTGGGTCAGCCAGAACGAAAGCGGCTGCGGCGAGCACACGGTGACCAGCGGTCTCGAGGGCTCGTGGGTCAACACGCCGACGCAGTGGAGCGAGAACTACTTCCGCCTGCTGCTCGACTACGAGTACGAACTGGTCCGCAGTCCCGCCGGCGCCCAGCAGTGGCAGCCGATCGGCCAGAAGCCCGAGGACATGGCCCCGGCGGCGTGGGACCCGGACATCCGCGTGCCGACGATGATGACCACCGCCGACATGGCGCTCAAGGTCGACCCCGAGTTCCGCGCGATCAGCGAGAGGTTCCGCAACGACCACGAGGCGTTCAAGGAGGCCTTCGCGCGCGCGTGGTTCAAGCTGACTCACCGCGACATGGGGCCCAAGGTCCGCTACCTCGGCCCCGAGGTGCCGGCGGAAGACCTGATCTGGCAGGATCCGGTCCCGGCTGGCCGGATGCCGAGCGACGCCGAAGTCGCCGAGGTCAAGGCGCGGATCGCCGACAGCGGCCTCACCGTCAGCCAGCTGGTCAAGACCGCCTGGGCCTCGGCCTCGACCTACCGCAAGTCCGACCACCGCGGCGGCGCCAACGGCGCGCGCGTGCGGCTCGCGCCGCAGAAGGACTGGGAGGTCAACGAACCCGAGATGCTGGCGAAGGTGCTCGACACGCTCGAGGGCCTGCGCGGCAACCTCAGCATGGCTGACACGATCGTGCTCGGCGGCGTCGTGGCACTCGAGAAGGCGATCGCGGCCGCCGGCGGCGACGAGCCGGTGCCGTTCACCGGCGGGCGCGGCGACGCGACCCAGGAGCAGACCGACGCCGACAGCTTCGCGGTGATGGAGCCGGAGGCCGACGCGTTCCGCAACTACGTCGGCAAGAAGAAGCTCGCGGTGAAGGTCGAGGAGATGATGCTCGACCGTGCGAGCCTGCTCGGCCTCTCGGTGCCCGAGATGGTCGCGCTGGTCGGCGGCCTGCGCGTGCTCGGCGCCAACCACGGCGAGCGCGGCCACGGCCACTTCACCACGCGCTCCGGGCAGCTGACCAACGACTTCTTCGTCAACCTGCTCGAGATGACCAACGTCTGGCAGGCGGTCGAAGGACCGGACGGCGAGGAATACGTCGCCAGCGACCGCACCAGCGGCGGCGAGACCTGGCGGGCGACGCGCGCCGACCTGATCTTCGGCTCGAACTCCGAGCTGCGCGCGCAGTGCGAGGTCTATGCCGAGAAGGGCGGGCAGGAGAAGTTCGTCAAGGACTTCGTCAGGGCCTGGACCAAGGTGATGGACGCCGACCGGTTCGACCTGCGTTACGCGAAGTATCACCAGGCGGCCTGAACGCAGCCGCGAGACGAACGGGCCCCGGCAGCGATGCCGGGGCCCTGTTCTATGGCCTGCGTCGCCTGAGCACGAGGTAGAGCGCCCCGTCGCCGCCGTGCCGCCGGTGCGCGGCGCGTACCGCGGCGATGTCCGCTGCGTGCGGGCCGGCGGCGAGCCAGTCGATCACCTTGGCCCGTATCGCGCCGCGGCGGCTGCCGCGGTCGGCGGCATCGGCCGGTCGCGCCTTGCCGGTGATCAGCAGCACCAGCCGCGCGCCCATCGCCTTGGCCTGGGCGAGCCCCGCATCGAGCCGCGCATGCGCCTGCGCGAGCGTGTGACCGTGCAGGTCGAGCGTGAAGTCGGGCGCGAGCGCCGCCCGGTCAAGCTTGCGGTCCCAGGAGGAGTCGAGGCCCATCCGATCCTCTCCGCGCGAAGCGGGGGGAGGGGGACCGCCGGACCGCAGGACCGGTGGTGGAGGGGTTTTCGCTGCCGGCCGCCTGGCTTTCCCGGGTCCGGGTCCGGGTTCGGGCGGTCGCCCACCACCAGCCTTCGGCTGCTCCCGCTCCCCGGGCGGAGCTCGGGGAGGATCGAGCGGTGTCACCGTCGCCGTCACGCGCCGCCACAGCGCGGCTTCCTCGGCGGTCAGCCCGCGCGGCGCCTTCGCCGGCATGTCAGTTGCGGCCGTTGAGGCGCGCGACCGTTCCCCTGGGCAGCAGCACCAGCGCCTGGCCGCGGGCGCTCATGCCGCCGGCGATCTCGCGCGCCTCAGCCCCGGCGCCCCAGAACGAATCGAACCGGTTCGGCCCCTTGATCGCCCCGCCGGTGTCCTGCGCGATCCACAGCCCGTTGACCTCGGGCCGGTCGGTCTGCAGCCACACCGGCGCACCGAGCGGGGTGTAGGCCGGGTCCGCGGCGACCGAGTTGCCGGCGCGCACCGGCACCTCGAGCGCACCGAGCGGCCCGTCGCCGGTCAGCTCGCGGAAGAACACCCACGAGCGGTTGAGCCGCATCAGTTCGCGCCCTTCCTCGGGATGCTCGCGCAGGTAGCGCATGATCCCCTGCATCGACGAGGGGTACTGACCCGGCCCGTCGCCGAGCAGCCCGCGCTCGCGCATGACCGAGCCGATGCCGACGTACTCGCGGCCGTTCTGCCCGGCATAGCCGATGCGGATCACCTCGCCCTCGGGCGTGACCAGCCGGCCAGAGCCCTGGATCTGCAGGAAGAAGAACTCGATCGGGTCGGCCACCCAGGCGATTTCGAGCCCGCGCCCGGCGAGCGCGCCGTTCTCGATCTCGGTACGGTCGTAATAGGGCACGAACCTGCCTTGCGCGTCGTAGCGCCCGAGCGGCGGCCTGCCGGTGCGTTCCTGCGCGGGCATGTCCGCCGGCCAGTCGCGCACGAGGTCGCTCGGCAGCGCGTAGACCGGCACCTCGTAGCCCGGCCGGCGCGTGCGCGAACCGGCGATCTCGGGCTCGTAGTAGCCGGTCACGTGGGTCGTCCCCTCGCCGATGACCGCGGTCTCGAAATGGGCCGCGAAGAACCGCGCCGCCTCGCCGCGCGGCCAGTCCGCGGCGGCGGCGCAGGCCGGCTGCCAGTCCTCGGCGCGAGTCAGCCCGCTCGCATCGGTCCGCCGCAGCAGCCGCGGGCAGCTCTCGACGAACGAGGCGAGCGCCCCGGCAGCGTCCGCCGCGTCGAGGCGCAGCGATTCGACCGGCGGCCCGGCGCGCACGCCGGCGAGCACCGCCGTCGGCGGAGTCGGCACGGGACCGGGGGCCGGCTGCGGCGGCTCGCCGGGCGGGATCGCGCGGCAGCTGGCCAGCAGTGCCAGCGCCAGCACGCCGGCGCCGGCAATGCGAGACCTCCCCCGCACTGCGGGATCAGCCTTCGTCGGTCTCGTCGAGCACCCAGTCGGGCGCGGAGCTCGTCACGTCGCGCGAGAAGGTCCAGATGTCGCGGCTCTCGACGGCGTCGTCGAGCGAGCCGGCAATCACGTTGCCGTCCTTGTCGCGGGTGACCGTGGCGATGTCGGCCGTGAAGCGGACGGCGATCCGGGCAATGCGCCCCTCGAGCGTCGCCGAGTGGACCAGCGTGTCCTCGATCCGCACCAGCCGGTTGTCGAGCACTTCGCCTGCCGCCTCGCGCTCGTCGATCGCCGCGGCGAAGCTCTCGTAGACGTCGTCGTCGCACAGCTGGCGCAGCTCGTCCTTGTCGCCGCGCCAGAACGCCTCGAGGATCATCGCGTAGGCGGCCTTGGCGCCTTCGAGGAAGGTGAGCAGGTCGAAACGGCGGTCGGCCGCGCTGATTTCGCGCAGGCCCTGCTCGATCGCCGGGGCGACACCGGGAAGCTCGCGATTGGGGCGCGGCAGCTCGACGACCGGGGCGATCGCCGGTCGCGGCGCGGCGCCGGGTTCGCCCCGCTCGAAGCGCGTCGGCACCGGCTCTTCCTCATGCTCGGCTCGGCGGCCGAGGACCGAATAGAGCCTCAGCCCGAGGAAGGCGGCGATCAGGGCCAGAATGACGATTTCGACGATCACGTGCGCAGTGTTCCGGTTGTGTGCCGGGCTCCGGGCGATGGCGGCGGCCGGCTCTCGAATGCAATCGTGCCTCAAATAGGAACCGATTACAAATGAACAACGCCTGTGCGGCCATTTCCGGCCTCGCGGACGGCGCTTTTTGGCGCAGGCGTTGCGGCGGCGCCATGCGGGTGCTAGCGGGCGCGCAACCGCAACCCTGCATTTCATCCGAAAGATCCGACAATGGCCGAAGAAGGCGACGTCCTTACCAACCTCGATGCCGAGCCCGCGCCGGGCGGCAACGGGGCCGACAACCAGCCGATCGCCGGGCTGCTGCAGCAGTACGTCAAGGATCTCTCGGTCGAGAATCCCAGGGCGCCGGAAAGCTTCCAGTGGAACGAGCAGCCGCAGCTCGACGTGCAGTTCAACATCAGCGCGCGCAAGATCAACGAGGAAGTCAGCGAGATCGAGCTCAAGGTCAGCGTCAACGCCAAGGCTGCCCAGGGCACGGTCTACATCGTCGAGCTCGCCTATTGCGGACTCGTCGGCATGCGCAACATGAGCGAGGAGCACAAGCACGCCTTCACCTATGCCGAGGCGCCGCGGCTGCTGTTCCCGTTCGCGCGGCGGGTGATCAGCGACGCGGTGCGCGACGCCGGCTTCCCGCCGCTGATGCTCGACCCGATCGACTTCAACGGCATCTACCTGCAGCAGCTGCAGCAGCGCCAGGCCGGACAGGACGCTGCGCCGCCGGCCGGTGAGGCCTGATCCAGGGCCCAGCCTGAAGCGCGCGAGGTGAGCAGCCTCGTCAGGAACGTCGGCACGATCGGCGCGCTGACCGCCCTCAGCCGCGTGTTCGGCTTCGCGCGCGACATGCTGCTGGCGCGCGTGCTGGGGGCCGGGCTCGCGGCCGACGCCTGGCAGCTCGCGTTCACTCTGCCCAACACCTTCCGCCGGCTGTTCGCCGAGGGTGCGTTCTCGGTCGCGTTCGTGCCGATGTACTCGCGCGAGCTGCACGGCGAAGGCGGCGAGGCGGCCGCCGACCGCTTCGCCGGCGACGTGCTGTCGGTGTTCGTCTGGGTCCTGCTCGCCTTCAGCGCGGTATGCATCGTGGCGATGCCGGGGATCGTCTGGCTGCTGGCGAGCGAATACCGCGAGGTGCCGGGCAAGTTCGAGCTCTCGGTCGTGCTCAGCCAGGTGACCTTCCCGTACCTGATGCTGGTCAGCCTCGTGGCCATGCTCTCGGGGCTGCTCAACGCGCGCTCGCGGTTCGCACCGGGCGCGTTCGTGCCCGTGCTGCTCAACCTGGTGCTGATCGGCGGCATCCTCACCGGCTACTACCTGCGCGGGCCCGGGGGCGACGACGTGATCGTGGCCTGGGCCCTGGCGATCTCGCTGGTCGTCGCGGGGCTCGCCCAGCTCGGCTACATGTGGTGGGCCAAGCGCCGCGCCGGGGTGCGGCTCAGGATCACCGTGCCGCGCTTCACGCCCCAGGTGAAGAAGCTCGGCCTGCTGATGCTGCCGGCGACCTTCGGCGCCGGGGTCTACCAGATCAGCCAGCTGGTCGACACGTTCTTCGCCACCAGCCTGCCGCAGGGTTCGCTGACGCTGCTCAAGCTGGCCGACCGGCTCAACCAGATGCCGCTCGGAATCTTCGGCATCGCGCTCGGCACCGCGATCCTGCCGATGCTGGCGCGGCACATCCAGCAGGGCGACGAGCGCGAGGCGCAGCGTCTGCAGGCGAACGCGGTCGAGATCGGCACGCTGCTGACGCTCCCCGCGGCCGCGGCGCTGGCGATCTGCGCCCCGGCGTTCGTCACCGCGTTCTTCGTCGGCGGGCGGATGACCGACGCAGACGGCGCGATCATGGCCGACATCGTCGTCGCGCTGGTGGCCGGCCTCCCGGCCTACGTGCTGGTCAAGGTGTTCCAGCCGGCCTTCTTCAGCCGCGAGGACACGCGCACCCCGGTGTGGGTCGCGGCGGCGGTGCTGCTGATCAACATCGCGATCAACATCGTGGTGGTGCCGATCTTCGGGATCGTCGGGCTCGCGGGCGCTACCGCGTTCACCGCCACGCTCAACGTGGTGACGCTCTACGCGATCCTCCAGCTCCGCGGATGGTTCCGCTTCACCGGCAAGCTCGCCGGGCGAATCGCCCGGCAGCTCGTCGCCACCGCGGCGATGAGCGCCCTGCTGTGGTGGATGATGCCGCTGCTCGCCGACCGCTTCGGCGGCAGCGTGTTCGAGCGCGTCTGGTCGGTCGCCGCGCTGGTCGCCGCGGGCGGCAGCGCGTTCTTCGCCGTCGCCTGGCTCGTCGGGGCGCTCGACCGCGACCTCATCGGGGAACTGCGGCGCAAGCGCCCGGCGGCGCCGGTCAACCTCTCCGACTAGGGCTTTCGCGCGCGGCCGATTGTGCTATCGGCGCCGGCGATGAACCGCTCCGCCACCCTCGTGCGTAAGACGCCCCGCCTCATGGCGCGCGGCCGGGCGGCCTGGCGATGGCCGAGCTGCGCCATTTTCTGAGCGCCGCGCCCGGGCTTTCGGGCGACCTTCCCGTTTCCAGACTTGAATTGAGGCCATCACCATGCGCGTCGTTTCCGGCATCCAGCCCACCGGCTCACTCCACCTCGGCAACTACCTCGGCGCGATCCGCAACTGGGTCCGCATGCAGGATGCGATGGAGGACGGCAGCCAGTGCCTGTTCTTCCTCGCCGACCTGCACGCGATCTCGATGCCGCACGATCCGGCCGAGCTGCGCGCGGCGACGCTCGAGATGACCGCGGCGCTGGTCGCCTGCGGGATCGATCCCAAGCGCTCGATCCTGTTCAACCAGGCGCAGGTCCCCGCCCACGCCGAGCTGCAGTGGCTGCTCAACGGCACCGCCCGGATGGGCTGGCTGAACCGGATGACGCAGTTCAAGGACAAGTCGGGCAAGAACCGCGAGGGTGCGAGCGTCGCGCTGTTCACCTACCCGGTGCTGCAGGCGGCCGACGTGCTGCTCTACCAGGCGACCCACGTGCCGGTGGGCGAGGACCAGAAGCAGCACCTCGAGCTCGCGCGCGACATCGCGCAGAAGTTCAACAACGACTTCTGCCCCGAGGACGCGCCGCTGTTCACGCTGCCCGAGCCGATCATTCCGCCGGGGGCGGCGCGGATCATGAGCCTGCGCGACGGCACCGCCAAGATGAGCAAGTCGGACCCGTCCGAAATGAGCCGGGTCAACCTCGCCGACGATCCCGACGAGGTGATGAAGAAGATCAAGAAGGCCAAGACCGACCCCGAGCCGCTGCCGAGCGAGGAAGCCGGGCTCGAGGGCCGGCCCGAGGCGCTCAACCTGGTGACGATCTACGCCGCGCTGGCCGACCAGACCGTGGCCGAAGTGCTCGCGCAGTACGGCGGCCAGGGCTTCGGCGTGTTCAAGCCGGCGCTCGGCGAGCTGCTCGTCGAGACGCTGCGCCCGATCACCGCGCGTTTCACCGGCCTGCTCGCCGACCGCGAGGCGCTGGACGCGATCCTCGCCCGCGGCGCGGCCCGTGCCCGCGAGATGGCCGGGCCGACGCTCGAGGCGACCTACCGCGCGCTGGGGCTGCTGAGAGGCTGATCAATCCTCCCCGAGCTCGTCTCGGGGAGGGATTTGACTAATGCGGCCGTCCGGTGGCCCGGGCACGATCAAAGTGCCGAGCTGGTCGCCCGGCGGAACACGCCTCGCGTTCGTCAGTTATCACCTCAAACGATGACGCCGTGTCATTGAAAAATCACGATTTTTCCGACGCTTGCATTCAAGCGCTATTCAGTTCGACAGGGTTATGGCACGATTCATCGAATGGCGGCCTTACGCGCGGGTTTCGCGCGTTCGGGTTGCATACCTTCGGAGTCTGGTTCCATGATGAGCACAATCGGCCGCAGCCTCAGAATGGTGCTGGTGCCGCTGGCGCTGGCGGCCCTCGCGGCCTGCGCGTCGCCGTTCCGCGCGGAGGTCTCGCGCTTCCAGTCGCAGCTGCCGGCACCGGCCGGACAGACCTTCACGGTCGTCGCCGAGGACCCCGAGCTGCAGGGAGGCATCGAGTTCCGCCAGTACGCCCAGCTGGTCGCCGACCACCTCGCTTCGCTCGGCTACACCCCGGTCAACGACCCGTCCGCCGCCAACCTGATCGTCCGCTTCGACTACGGCGTCGACAACGGCCGCGAGCGGGTCCGCTCGACCGGGTTCTACGACCCGTGGTGGGGTCCGTGGTACGGCTATCGTCCGTACTGGCGCGGCTATTATCGCCGGCCGTTCGGGCCCTGGGCCTGGGGCTGGGACTACGGCGCCTTTGGCCGGGGTCCCGAGGTGCGCAGCTACACGGTCTATACCAGCGGCATTTCGCTGAAGATCGAACGGGCGTCCGATGGCGAGCGGTTGTTCGAAGGCCAGGCGCAGGCCGTCTCGACCTCGAACCGGCTGCCCTATCTGGTGCCCAACCTGATCGACGCGATGTTCGTCGGTTTCCCGGGCAACTCGGGCGAAACCGTGCGCATCACGATCGCCCCCGAGGAACAGCGAGTCCAGCGCGGCGGCGGTTGAGACGCGCCGCAGCAAAACCGTGAAGAGACAGCGAAGGCGGGCCCAATCGGGCCCGCCTTTTCTTGCAGGCGCGGTATCTGCAGGCAAGCACTACTACTTATGGCGGCACATGGGCGATGGTAAACGCCTGAAGGGCAAGCCCTGGCGACAAAGAAGAGCCGAGTGGTCGCCATGGCATCGAGTTTCCAGAAGAATTTCAACCGCCGCTTCCGTGTGCGCGTGCTGCTCCCCGGCGCGCTGATCCTGCTGATCACGGCCGTGCTGTGCGGCGGCGCGCTTGTCGCCGCCGGGCGCGGTACCGACACGATTTCGCTGATCGGCCAGCAGGGCGAGATCTGGCGCACGACCGCCAGCGGGCTCGACAACCTGTCGCTGGCGCAGGAATCGGTCGGCCTGTGCGACCAGTGCATCCGCGAAGCCGCGGCGGCCGAGCCCGACACCGAATGGCTCGACGAGAACGTCGGCGCGCGCATGTTCGACCTGTTCAACGTCCACGAGACCTACATCCTCGATAGCGAGGACAGGCCGGTCTACGCCTCGGTCGGGCGCGAGCGCGCCGACCCCGGGGCCTATGCCCGCATCGCCCCGGTGGTCGGGCGCTTCGTGTCTCTCGCGCGAGGCGAAACCAGGCGCCCGGGCGGCCGCAGCAACCTCAACGAACGCCTGCCCGGCTCGCCGCCTGCGCCGATGCAGTTCCCGCCGATATCCGGCTTCTCCGACGATCCGCTCACGGTCTATCCGACCGTGCGGACCACGCCGAGCGTGCTCCATGCGACCGACCTCGTGCGTATCGGCGACAGGATCGCCTTCGTCAGCGCGATGCCGATGGCCCGCGTCGCGGAGGGCCAGTCAGCCTCCGTCGGGCGCGCGCCGATGCTCGTCAGCCTGCGCTACGTCGACGCGCCGTTCCTGCAGCAGGTTTCGCGGCACAACTACCTGACCGACGCGCGCCTCGCGTTCGAGTCCGAAATCGAGCCCGGTGAAGTCTCCTCCCCGCTGATGAACAGCGACGGGGTGCCGATCGCCACGCTGTTCTGGAAGCCGATGCCCGCGGGCCAGGCGGTCGTCCAGTCGCTGCTGCTCCCCGCGGCCGGCGTGTTCGGGGTCATCGCGCTCCTCGTGCTGGTCATGGCACTGAGGATGCGCCGCCTGATGCTGCAGGACATGACTCACGTCGCCGAACTCGAGCAAGCCCACCTCGAGCTGCAGGCCAAGGAGGCGCAGGCGCACCACCTCGCCTACCACGATGCACTGACCGGGCTGCCCAACCGGGCGATGTTCAACGACTCGGCCGACAGCGCGCTGACTCGCGCCCGCCACGGCGCGCAGATGGCGATCCTGCTGCTCGATCTCGACCGGTTCAAGTACGTCAACGACCGCTTCGGCCATCTGGCCGGCGACGCGCTGATCCAGGAAGTCGGCCGCCGGCTGGTCCGCGTGATTGGCCGCGCCGACGCGGTTGCGCGGCTCGGCGGTGACGAGTTCGCGATCCTGCTGCAGGAGGACGACTTCGCCCGGGGCATCGAGCCGACCCTCGACCGCATCCTCGAGCAGATGCGCCTGCCGTTCGAGATTACCGGCAACCAGGCTCACGTCGGCGTCAGCATCGGCGTCGCCGTCGCGCCCGAATACGGAACCGACCGCACCGAACTCATGCGCAAGGCCGACATCGCGCTCTACCGCGCGAAGGACGAAGGCCGCGACTGCTATCGCTTCTTCTCCGAGTCGATGGACGAGAGCGTCCAGCTGCGCGCGGTGCTCGAGTCGGAGCTGCGCAGCGCGCTCGCCAGCGGCGAGGGTCTCGGCGTCCACTACCAGCCGGTGATCGATTCCGGCGAACGCAAGGTCATCGGCTTCGAGGCGCTGCTCCGCTGGCACCATCCGGGCCGCGGCTGGATCTCGCCCGAGATCTTCGTGCCCGTGGCCGAGGAAACCGGCCTGATCACCCCGCTCGGCGACTGGGTCCTGCACGAAACCTGCGCGGTCGCGCGCGAGTGGCCCGAGCTGACCATCGCGGTCAACATGTCGCCGACCCAGTTCTGCGACGAGGGCCTTGCCGACCGGCTCTGCGCGATCGTGCGCGAGGCCGGGGTCAGCCCATGCCAGTTCGAGCTCGAGGTGACCGAAGGTGTCGTACTCGATCAGAACGAGACCGTGCGCGGAGCGCTCCGGCGGCTGCGCGCGGAAGGCTTCCGCGTCGCGCTCGACGATTTCGGCACCGGCTATTCCTCGCTCAGGTACCTGCGCGACTTCGAAGTCGACAAGATCAAGATCGACAAGAGCTTCATCCAGAGCCTCGGGCATACGATGGACGCCGGGGCGATCGTCACCGCGGTGGTCACGCTAGGGCGGGCGATGGGGCTGCAGGTGACCGCCGAGGGCGTCGAGACGGCCGACCAGGAAAGCTTCCTGCGCAGCGCCGGTTGCAGCCAGCTGCAGGGGTTCCTGTTCTCGCGCGCGGTCCCCATGAGCGAGCTGCGCCGCTCGATGGCCCGGCAATGGCGCGGGCTGGAGCGCGCAGCCTGAGGGCTACCAGTCGATCGTCCCGCGCCCGTGAGCGGCGAGGAACGCGTTGGCCTTGCTGAACGGCCTGGAACCGAAGAATCCCGAGTGCGCCGACAGCGGGCTCGGATGCGGCGAGGTCAGCACGAGATGCGGCGTTCCCGGCCCGAGCTCGGGCACGCGCGCGGCCTTGTTGCGGGCATGGCTGCCCCACAGGATGAACACGCTCGGCTCGGCGCGCCGGGCGACCGCCGCCACGGCGGCGTCGGTGATCGCGTCCCACCCCTTGCCCGCATGGCTGCCCGCGCGACCGGCCTCGACGGTCAGCGAGTTGTTGAGCAGCAGCACGCCCTGCCGCGCCCAGCGCTCGAGGTTGCCGCTCGCCGGCGGCGTGATCCCGAGGTCGCTCGCGAGCTCCTTGTAGATGTTCACCAGCGACGGCGGCACCGCGACCCCGTCGGGGACCGAGAAGCACAGCCCGTGCGCCTGCCCCGGCCCGTGGTACGGGTCCTGCCCGAGGATCACCACGCGAACCTCGTCGAGCGGAGTCAGCTCGAACGCCCTCAGCCGCTGCCCGCGCGGCGGGTAGATGGTCTTGCCGTTGACCTCCTCCTCGCGCCGCAGCCAGCCGCCGAGGCGGCGGCTCTCGGGCGTCGCCAGCACCGGGGCGAGCACGGGTTGCCAGCTCGGGGGGACGGTCTCGCTCATCGGCGCAACGGTTAGGACGGCAGACCGGCGGCGGCCAACCGTCGGCCGCCCGCTATCCCCAATCGCCCGTGGGCCATTGCCCGGTGGGGGCGCAGCGCCTAAGTGCGGCCGATGGCCGTCCATTTCCACGAAGAAGACCTGCCCGCAGGCGTGCTCGCCCCGGGCCCCGTCGCCGTCGACACCGAGACCATGGGGCTCGTCACGACGCGCGATCGCCTGTGCGTCGTCCAGATCAGCGACGGCCGCGGAGACGAGCACCTCGTCCGCTTCGGCGTCGGCAGCGCCTACGATGCGCCGAACCTCAAGGCCGTGCTGGCCGATCCGGCGCGGACCAAGCTGTTCCACTTCGCCCGCTTCGACCTCGCGGCGATCCAGCACTACCTCGGGGTCATGGCGACCCCGGTGTTCTGCACCAAGATCGCCAGCAAGCTCGTGCGCACCTATACCGACCGCCACGGCCTCAAGGACATCGTCCGCGAGCTGCTCGGCGAGGAGATCTCCAAGCAGCAGCAGTCGAGCGACTGGGGCGCGCCCGAGCTCAGCGAGGCGCAGCGCGAGTACGCGGCGTCGGACGTGCGCTTCCTCCACCGGATGGCGGAAATCTTCGAGCAGCGCCTCGCCCGCGAGGGCCGGCTCGAGATCGCCCGCGCCTGCTTCGAGTTCCTGCCGACGCGCGTCCGCCTCGACCTCGACGGATGGGCCGACAAGGACATCTTCACGCACGACTGAGGGTCGTGAAGGCGCGATGAGCCAGCAGGCCGACCAGATCCGCGACCGCCGCCGGGCCTTCGCCGCTCCGGGCAGCCCGCTCGACCGCGCAATCCGCATACTCGCGGTGGCGCTGCCGGCACTGGTCGGCGCAGTCTTCGCGACGATGCTGATCGCCCCGCTGAGTCCGCGCGGCGAAGTCAGTTTCATCCTCGACCGCAACAAGGTCGACGTCGCGGAGAACCGCCTGCGGGTCGACAAGGCGATGTACCGCGGCGAGGACGTCCGCGGCCGCCCGTTCTCGGTCGTCGCCGGGAACGCGGTCCAGCCGAGCGCCACGGTGCCGGTCGTCCGCCTCAACGACCTGACCGCGCGCATGATGTTCGACGAGGGGCCGGCGGTGCTGAGCGCCCCGTCAGGCCGCTACAACATCACCGAGCAGATGCTGGCGATCGACGGCGAGGTCCGCTTCGTCACCGCCGACGGCTACCGGCTCTCGGCGCGGGGGGTGTCGATCGACCTGCCCGGTCGCCGCCTGCGCGGCGACGCGGGCGTCTCGGGAGCGATCCCCGCCGGCACCTTCTCCGCGCAGACGCTGGCGGCCGACCTCTCCGAACGCACGATCACGCTCGAGGGCAACGCCCGGCTGCGGATGGTGCCGGGCCAGCTGAGGATGCCATGAGCAAGGCTTCCCTCCGCTCCGAAGCGCGCCTAAGGAACGCCGCAATGCCGCGCCGCCCGCTCGCCCGTGTCGCCGTCCGCTCGTTCGCCGCCGCCTTCGCCGCGGCGGGCCTCGTCGCGCTCGTCTCGGGCTCGACCGCCTGGGGCCAGGCCTTCGCCGGGTTCAACTCGAACCAGCCGGTCGACTACGCGGCCGACCGGATCGAGCTGCAGGACCGGCAGAACCGGGTCGTACTGTCGGGCGACGTCGTCATCAGCCAGGGGGACCTGCGCCTGACCGCCGCCCGCACCACGGTGTCCTACACCGACGCCGGGACGCTGCGCATCCAGCGGATCGACGCGACCGGCGGCGTGACCGTCACCCGCGGCAACGAATCCGCGCGCGGCGCGGCGGCGACCTACGACCTCAACCGCCGGGTAATCGTCATGACCGGCGGCGTCTCCCTGCGCCGCGGCAGCGACACGCTCAACGGCGGCCGCCTGACGATCGACCTCGACACCGGCGTCTCGAGCGTCGACGGCGGCCGCGCCCCGGGCCAGCAGGGCGGCCGGGTGACCGGGACGTTCAGCGTTCCGGACAACTGAGGTCCCTTCTCGCTGCGGCAGCAGGCGCTGCGAGCGAGAATTTCTTGCGCACAAAGACGCAAAGACACGAAGAGGGCGTGCGGGCGGCGAAGCCGCCCTACATTCGCCAGTGTGGAGTTGACGGCCCCGTCGAAATCGAAAGCGGCTTCGCCGCGGGGCTCACCCACTCCTTCGCGGCTTTGCGTCTTTGTGCGAAAGTAATCCTCGCGTGCCGCCGGAGAGGCCGAACCTCGGCGGTTAGTGACTCCTCCACGCTTCCCCGCTAAAGCCCCGCCCGCAATGCCGAACCGCAGCATCACCGCGACGCGGACCACCACTACCCCCACCGGGGGGCGTTCGGCCGCGTCCTGACGCTGCCGCTGCCGCCCCGGATACGGGCGGCCCGGCGTCACCTCCCGTATCGCGAACCCCTCCACCGGCGCCGGACACTTCCAGCGCGCGCGGCTTTGTGCCAGTGCGCCGCAAACGCGAGAGATGGACCACGATGACCGAGTTGCTGAAGATCAGCCTGCCTGACGGATCGGTGCGCGAGGTGCCGGCCGGATCGACTCCGGCCGACGTCGCCGCGGCGATCGGGCCGGGGCTCGCCAAGGCCGCGCTCGCCGCGCGCGTCGACGGCGAGCTGCGCGACCTCAACCGCCCGTTCGACGGCGACGCGAGCCTCGCGCTGGTTACCGCACGCGACGAGGCCGACGCGCTCGAGCTGGTCCGCCACGACTACGCCCACGTACTCGCCGAGGCGGTCCAGGCGCTGTGGCCGGGCACGCAGATCACGTTCGGCCCGGCGACCGAGGACGGGTTCTACTACGACGTCATGGCGCCGCCGGGCCGCGAGCCGTTCTCGATGGACGACCTGCCGGCGATCGAGGAAAAGATGCGCGAGATCATTCGCGCCGACAAACCGCTGCGGCGCGAGGTCTGGACCCGCCAGCAGCTGATCGACAAGTGGGAGGCCGAAGGCGAGACGTTCAAGGCCGAATGGGCGCGCGAGCTGCCCGAAGGCGAAGAGCTGACGGTCTACTGGTCGGGCGACGACTGGCTCGACATGTGCCGCGGCCCGCACCTGCCCTCGACGGGCAGACTCGATCCGAACGCGTTCAAGCTGATGCGCGTCGCCGGCGCCTACTGGCGCGGCGACCAGAAGAACGCGCAGCTTACCCGCATCTACGGCACCGGCTGGCTCAACAAGAAGCAGCTCGACGAGCATCTCCACCGGCTCGAGGAAGCCGCCAAGCGCGACCACCGCCGGCTCGGGCAGGAGATGAACCTGTTCCACCTGCAGCAGGAAGCCCATGGTTCGGTGTTCTGGCACCCGAACGGCTTCGTCGTCTGGCGCGAGCTCGAGGCCTACATGCGCCGCGCGATCGACGCGGCCGGCTACCGCGAGGTCAAGACCCCGCAGGTGATGGACGCCCGCCAGTGGGAGCAGTCGGGCCACTGGGGCAAGTACCGCGAGAACATGTTCGTCATCCCCGACGAGGTGCCCAACACCGAGGACGAAGGCCCGCTGGTGTCCGACGCGGCCGAGTGGATGGCCCTGAAGCCGATGAACTGCCCGGCGCACGTGCTGATCTTCCGCCAGGGCATCAAGAGCTACCGCGACCTGCCCCTGCGCCTCTACGAGAACGGCTGCTGCCACCGCAACGAGCCGCACGGCGCGCTGCACGGGCTGATGCGCGTGCGCCAGTTCACCCAGGACGACGCGCACATCTTCTGCCGCGAGGACCAGATCGTCGACGAGGTGCAGGCGTTCTGCCAGCTCGCCGACCGGATCTACAAGGACTTCGGTTTCACTTACGCGATCAAGCTCGCGCTGCGGCCGGAGACCCGCTTCGGCAGCGACGCGATCTGGGACCAGGCCGAAGCCGAGCTGCGCGACGCGGTCGTCGCCGCCGGCCTCGCGACCGAGGAATACGGCTGGGAAGAGCTGCCCGGCGAAGGCGCGTTCTACGCGCCCAAGCTCGAGTGGCACCTGACCGACGCGATCGGCCGCACCTGGCAGGTCGGCACGATCCAGTCGGACCGCGTGCTGCCCGAGCGGCTCGACGCGAGCTACGTCGGCGAGGACGGCGAGCGGCACCGACCGGTCATGCTGCACCGCGCGATCTTCGGCTCCTACGAGCGGTTCATCGGCATCCTGATCGAGCACTACGCGGGCCGCCTGCCGACCTGGCTCGCGCCGGTGCAGGCGGTCGTGGCGACGATCGTGTCGGACGCCGACGGCTACGCCAATACGGTCGCCGACAAGCTGCGCGCGGCGGGTATCCGCGTCGACACCGACCTCAGGAACGAGAAGATCAACTACAAGGTGCGCGAGCACTCGGTCGCCAAGGTCCCGCACCTGCTCGTGGTCGGCAAGCGCGAGGCCGAGGAAGGCACCGTCGCGCTGCGCACCCTCGGCGCCGAGCACCAGAAGGTGCTCCCGCTCGACGAGGCGATCGCGCTGCTCAAGAGCGAGGCCACCCCGCCGGACCTCCGCTGAAGCCCGCCGAGAATAGAGACAGTCCCTCTTCTCCGAAAAATGAGGACTGTCCCGCTTTCCCGTGATCCCGGCGAAAACCGGGACCACGTCCCGCAAGCGCGACGCCAGTGGCCCGCCGCAGCTGGCATCCCCGCGCTCGGCGTGTATCCTGCCCTTTGCGAACGACGGATCCGAAGTGGGACGCATGCGGGACGCAGCCGGCAACCGGGACTTCAGCCTGTGGTCGCTCGCGCGGGGATGCCGCGAGGAGACGCCGCTCTGGCTGCCGGCCCTGCTCACCCGCGCGGCCGGCGAGCCGGCCTCCGCCGCGCCATGAAGGTCCGCCGCGGCACCCCGGCGGACGCGCCGCGCGCGCTCGAGATCTGGCGCGACGCGGTCGATGCGACGCATCGCTTCCTGACGCCGGAGGATCGGGCGGAGATCGACGAGTTCGTCGCCGCCTGGCTGCCATCCGCCGAGCTGTGGCTGGTCGACGACCCGGAGGGCCGCCCGGTCGGCTTCCTGGATGGCAACATGATCGACGCGTTGTTCGTCGATCCGGCCGTGCACGGGTGCGGCTACGGCACCGCCCTGCTGAACCACGCCCTGACCCTCGCGCCTGACGTGGTGGTCGATGCAAGCGAGCAGGCCGACAACGCGCTCGCCTTCTACGAGGCGCGCGGCTTCGTCCGCACCGGCCGCTCCGAGACCGATCCGGACGGACGGCCCTATCCGCTCATCCACCTGCGTTACGCCGGATGATCCGCTCCGCCTCGCGGCCACGGGGAGAGGGCTCGGCCGCACCGGTCAAGGCATATTGGGCGATTTCATCTTGACATTGATAACCGATTTGGTTATATGACGCGCGCCGGCTTCCGAGTCGGCGCCGCGACGGGTGCGGGGGCGGTAAGCGCTTCGCTCTCCATTCCCGCGTGATACGGCCGGCGCCAGCGCGGACGTACGTCCGTACGGCGTCCGCACCGAAAGGATGCGAGGGCCGGCCGCGAGGTCGGCGCTCTCGGGACAGGCCCGACGGAAGGCGAGACGGACGCGAGCCCGCACCGCCACCGCCTCGCACCGCAGGGCCGAGCAGGAGGTTCGAGCGTAGCCCCTCCCGCCGTTCGCACGATGCTCACGCGAGGCAATCCTGTGATGCCCAGGCGCGCCGGCCGGCCCCGTCCGCCCGCGAATCGTTCCAGGCGTCAGGCCCGCACTCGCCAGCGGGCGACGGCGTGCGCCCCGCTTCGGCGGCGCGTCGTCAGAAGGGAAAGGCCTGCCCGGCGAGGATCAGCGCGGCGGCGCAGGCGAGCACGATCGCCGCGCGCGCGCGGTCGGCTCCGTGCCGGACGGCGCTGCGGGTGAGGGCGATGGCCTTGCTCATGGGCCGAACTCTCCGCCCGAGCGGTAAAGAAAGTCTTAACCCGGCACCTTCGGCGCGTGCTGGCTCGCGCAGTGGAAGCTGCCGCCGCCAGTGAGCACCGCCTCGGCGCGGAGGCCCACGGCGACGCGCCCCGGGAACAGGTCGCCGATGGCGGCCACCGCCTCCTCGTCGCGGTACGAGCCATAGGTCGGCACGACCACGACTCCGTTGCACACCGCGAAGTTCATGTAGCTCGCCGGCTCGACGATGCCCGCCTCGTCCATCCGCCCGGGCGAGGGCACGTCGTGGACCTTGAGCCCGAAGGCGAGCGCCCGCGCCCGCGCATCGGCGTAGACCGCGGCGTTGGGATCGTCGGGCCCGCTCGGCACCGGGATCGCCAGCTCGCCGGGCGCGACGAACCGCGCGAGGTTGTCGACGTGCCCGTCGGTATGGTCGCCGAGCAGCCCGTCGCCGAGCCACAGCACGCGGTCGAACCCGAGGTGCTCGCGCAGCCGCGCCTCGATCTCCTCCTTCGACAGCTCGGGATTGCGGTTCGGGTTGAGCAGGCACTGCTCGGTGGTGACGGCGAGCCCGGTCCCGTCGCTGTCGATCGCCCCGCCCTCGAGAATCCAGTCCATCATGTCGCTCGGCAGCCCGGCCGCCTCGGCCAGCGTCCCGCCTACCTCCTGGTCCCCCTCCATCTCGTACTTGCCACCCCAGCCGTTGAAGCGGAACCTCCGGGCGATCCGCCGGCCGCTCGCGTCGAACACCACCAGCGGCCCCGAATCGCGCAGCCAGATGTCACCGTAGGCGTGCCGCTCGGTGACGACCGATCCGCTCACCAGCTCGCGCGCGCGCATCTCGTTGGTCGCGTCGCGAACCACCAGCCGGACCTGCTGCCCGGTCTCGGCGACCGCGTTGGCGAAAGCCGCGATCTGCTCCTGCGCCGGCACCAGGTCCTCGAGCCACAGCGAGGCATCGTGCGGGAAGCCGATCCAGATCCACTCCTGTTCGGCCCATTCGGCCGGCATGCGCACCGTCATGCTCAGCACCCGCCCGCCGGCGCGCAGCTCTCGTCGCGCACGCGGCGGAATTCGTCGTCGGGATACCAGTTCGGCCAGTCGTCGCTCTCGGCGAGCATGCGCCCGAGGCGATAGAACAGCTGCACGTCCTGCAGCGCGCCCGACCAGTCCCAGTTCGGGTCGTACTCGTCGTCGGGGCCGTGGTAGGCGTTGTCGCGATAGGCCGCGTCCCACGCCGCGCCAGCCTCGCGCCCGCCGTCGACCAGGTCCTGCCCGCTGTCGATGTAGAACATCGGCACCCCGCGCTTGGCCAGGCTGAAGTGGTCCGAGCGGTAGTAGTAGCCGGCCTGCGGCGAGGGGTCGGGCGACTGCGCGCGGTCGAGCGCCGCGAGCGCCCGCTCGAGGTAGGCATCGAGCTCGCTCTTGCCGCCGCCGACCACGGTCACGTCACGCGCCGGCCCGGCGAGCGACAGCGCGTCCATGTTGAGCCCGCCGACGGTCCGCTCGAGCGGGAACACCGGGTTCGCGCCGTAGTACTCGGAGCCGAGCAGGCCCGACTCCTCCGCCGTCACCGCGAGGAACACCAGCGTCCGCGCCGCCGGGCCCGCCCTGGCGTGCGCCTCGCCGAGCGCGACCAGCGCCGCGGTGCCGGTCGCGTTGTCGATCGCCCCGTTGCAGATGTCGTCGCCCTCGGCGTTGGCCGTGCAGCGCCCGAGGTGGTCCCAGTGCGCGGTATGCAGCACGTATTCGTCGGGGCGCTCGCGGCCGGGCAGGATGCCGATCACGTTCTTCGATGCGAACCGGCGGATCGCGTTGTCGAACCCGGTCGAGGCGGTCACGCCGAGCGGGACCGGGCGGAACCCGGGGCGTTTCGCTGCTGCCGACAGCTCCGCGAGGTCGTGTCCGGCGGCGCGGACGATCTCTTCCGCGACCGGCTTCTGCACCCAGCCGTTGACCAGCGTCTGGCTCGCCCCGCCGTCGGCTCGCTGCGCGTAGGCCTGCGGACCCGACCACGAACTCTGCACGACGTTCCAGCCGTACGAGGCCGGGAAGCTGTCGTGCACGATCAGCGCGCCCGCCGCGCCCTGCCGCGCGGCTTCCTCGAACTTGTAGGTCCAGCGCCCGTAATAGGTCATCGCCCGGCCGTTGAACGGGCCCTCGAGCGTCTCGGCCTCGTAGTCCGGGTCGTTGACCAGGATCAGCGCGGTCTTCCCGCGCATGTCGATCCCGGCATAGTCGTTCCAGTCCTTCTCGGGCGCGACGACGCCGTAGCCGACGAACACGATCTCGCTGTCGTCGAGGTCGATCCGCTCGACTTCGCGATAGCTGACGCCGACCCAGTCCCGGCCAACCGCGTAGCGCTTGCCGGCAATGGTCAGCGGCTCGTGGTTGCTGGCGGCAATCTCGACCAGCGGCACGTCCTGGAACCAGCTGCCGTTGTTGCCCGGCTGCAACCCGGCGCGCTCGAACTGCTCGACCAGGTAGGCGAGCGTCTTCTCCTCGCCCGGCGTCCCCGGCGCGCGCCCCTCGAACTCGTCGAGCGAGAGCGTGCGGGTGACCTCCTTCAGCGTCGCCTCGGACAGCTGCCCGGGAGCGATCTCGGGATCGCCGGCGACCGCGGCGCATCCGGCCGCGGCGAGGAGGGCAAGGAAGGCGCTGGGGAGTCGCAGCATCGGGGGCACCTTTCGGATGGCAATGCCCGCCTTTGGCATCGGCTCCGGCGCGCCGCAACCTTGCCCTCGCCCGCCGAGCCATGCACTGGGTGGCGGATGACTGGCGACTGGCAGCGAGCGATCGAGCGGGCGCGGGCGCATGCCCCGTTTCTCGCGGTCGCGCTCGACCGCCAGCCCGAGCTCGCCGAGCTGCTCGCGCAGGGAGACGGCGAGGCGGCGCTGGCCTTCGCCCGCACGGCCGGGGAGGGTGCTGACGAACTCGGCGTCGCGCTGCGGCGCGAGCGGCTCGCGCTGGCGACCGCGCTGGCGATCGGCGATCTCGCCGGCGCCTTCCCGCTCGCACGCGTCATGGCCGAGCTGTCCGACTTCGCCGACCGCGCGCTCGACGCGGCGATCGCCGAGGCGATCCGCCGCCGCGTGCCCGAGGCCGAGCCGGGCGGCTTCGCCGCGATCGCGCTCGGCAAGCACGGCGCGCGCGAGCTCAACTACAGCTCGGACATCGACCCCATGCTGCTGTTCGCGCCCGAGCGACTGCCGCGGCGCGAGCGCGACGAGCCCGGCGAGGCCGCTCAGCGCTATGCCCAGGCGGTGGTCGAGATGCTGACTCGGCAGACGGGTGAGGGCTACGTGTTCCGCGTCGACCTGCGGCTGCGCCCGGCCTCGGAGGTCAGCCCGCTCGCGCTGTCGTTCAACGCGGCGATGAGCCACTACGAGAGCTCGGCGCTGGCGTGGGAGCGCGCTGCGTTCATCCGCTCGCGCGCCGCGGCCGGCGACCGCGAGGCGGGCGAGGCGTTCCTCGGCGCGCTGCGCCCCTTCGTCTGGCGCCGCAGCCTCGATTTTACCGCGATCGAGGAGATCCGCCGGCTGACCTCGCGCATCCGCCGTGCCTATCGCGGCCGGCGCGATCCGGGGCCGGGCTTCGACATCAAGCGCGGCCGCGGCGGGATCCGCGAGGTCGAGTTCTTCGCCCAGACCCACCAGCTGATCTACGGCGGCCGCCTGCCCGCGCTGCGCCAGCGCGGCACGCGCGCGACGCTCGACGCGCTCGCCGCCGAAGGGATCGTCGATGCCGAAGACGCGCGGGTGCTCGGCGAATCCTACGACCGCCTGCGCACGATCGAGCACCGTCTGCAGATGGTCCACGACCGCCAGACGCACGCGCTGCCCGACGATCCCGCCGCGCTCGACAGCGTGGCCCGGCTCGACGGTCTGCCCGACGGCGCGGCGCTCGTCGCCGAGCTGCGCGAGCTGTGCAGCCGGGTTGCCGAACGCTACGACCGCCTGCTTGGCGAAGGCGAGCGCACGCCCGCCCCGGTGCAGGCCGAGGTCGACCCGGCGCTGCGCGAGCGGCTGACCGACCGCGCGGCGCAGTGGCGCGAGACGCTGCGCACGCTGCGCAGCGTCGAGGCGCGCGCCGCACTCGACACCGTGCTGCCCGACCTGATCGAGGCGCTCGCCGCCGCGCCCGACCCCGACCACGCGCTGGCCCGCTGGGAGACGCTGCTCTCGAGGCTGCCGAGCGCGGTCAACCTGTTCCGCCTGTTCGAACAGCGGCGCGGGCTGCTGGCCCAGGTCCTGCGGGTGCTGACGCTCGCGGGCCCGCTGGCCGACGAGCTCGCGCGGCGCCCCGAGCTGCTCGACCGGCTGATCGATTCAAGCGCGCTCGACCTGCCCGATTCCGTCGAATCGCTCGCGGCGCGCATGCGACGGGGCGAGGCCGGCGACGACTACGAGCAGCGGCTCGACCGCATCCGCCAGGTCGTCGGCGAGGAGCGCTTCGCGCTCGGCGTCCAGCTGGTCGAGGCGCAGCACGACCCGCTGGCGATCGCCGCCGGCCTGTCGCGCGTCGCCGAAGCGGCGCTCGAGGTCGCCGCCGAGGCCGCGTGCGAGGAGTTCGAGCGGGTCCACGGGCGCATCCCCGGGGGCAATCTCGTCGTGCTCGGGCTCGGCCGCCTCGGCGGTGGCGAGCTGACCCAGGCCTCCGACCTCGACCTCGTCTACCTGTTCACCGGCGAGATCGGCATCGAGTCCGACGGCCGCCGCCCGCTCAGCGCTTCGCTGTACTTCAACCGCCTTGCCCAGCGGGTCACTGCCGCGCTCAGCGTGCCGACCGCCGAAGGCGCGCTCTACGAGGTCGACACGCGCCTCAGGCCGCTCGGCGCGCAGGGCCCGCTCGCGGTCAGCTTCGACAGCTTCGAACGCTACCAGCGCGAGGAAGCCTGGACCTGGGAGCACATGGCGCTGACTCGCGCGCGCCCGCTGTTCGGGCCGCCCGAGGCGCGCGAGGCGGTCGCCGCGATCATCCGCGGCGTGCTCGAGACCCCGCGCCAGGTGGAAAGGCTGCGCGCCGACGTGCTCAGGATGCGAGCCGAGATCTTCGCTCACAAGACGCCCGCCGGTCCGCTCGATTCGAAGCTCGTGCGCGGCGGGCTCGTCGATTGCGAGTTCATCGTCCACTTCCTCCAGCTGCGCGAGCGGATCGCCTTCGACCCCTCGCTCGGTGCGGCGATCGCCGCGCTGACCTCTGCAGGGCTGCTTCCCGCCGCCTTCGGCGAGCACCATGCGCTGATGGCCCGCCTGCTGGTCGCCGCACGGCTGCTCGCGCCCGATCTCGACCATCCGCCGGAGGTCGCTCGCCAGGTCCTCGCCGAGGCCTGCGGCTGCGCCGACTACCCCGGGCTCTTGCAAGCGCTGGCCGAAGCGCGGCATGGCGTCGCCGCATGCTGGGCCGAGCTGTTCGGCGAAACGCTGGAGATTTCGTGATGACCGACCCCGTCGACACCGGCGACCCGATCCCCGACATGCCGCTCGAGACGCCCGGCGGCGGCACCGTCCGCCCGTCGGACTTCCGCGGCCGCAAGCTCGTGCTGTTCTTCTATCCGAAAGATGACACCCCCGGCTGCACGGTCGAGAACAAGGACTTCTCGGCACTGCTGCCCGAGTTCGAGGCTGCCGGCACGGCGGTGCTCGGCGTGAGCAAGGACCCGCCCGCGAAGCACGCGAGGTTCGCCGCGAAGCACGGCCTCGCGGTGCCGCTGGCGACCGATTCCGACCCGGGCCTGTCCGACGCGCTCGGCGTGTGGGGCGAGAAGAGGCTCTACGGCCGCGTGTTCATGGGCATGCACCGGACGACCTACCTCGTCGATCGCGACGGGCGGATCGCCCGCGTCTGGCGCAAGGTGAAGGTCAAGGGCCACGCGGCCGAAGTGCTCGAGGCCGCCCGGGCCCTCCAGTGACCGCGGTCGCCGAGGCGATCCGCGCGGTCCTCCTGACCGGCGAGCCGCGCGCCAAGGTCATGGCCACACGCGCGCTGGTCCGCGCCTGGCGGCGCGGCGCGCTCGACCGGGACTTCGGCACCGCGATGCCTGACCGGCCCGCCTGGCCCGCCGAGCTGCAGCTGCTGCCGCCGAACCGGATGCCCAAGCGCGGGCGCGGCGGCTCGGAGCGCGCCCGGATCGCGCTGTGGCATGCGCTCGCGCACATCGAGTTCGCCGCGATCGATCTCGCGCTCGACATGGCCGGGCGCTTCGGCGGCGAAATGGGGCGGGAGTTCGTCGACGATTTCCTCTCGGTCGCGGCCGACGAGGCGATGCACTTCGCGCTGATCGAGCGGCGCCTGCGCGAGCTCGGCTCGGGCTACGGCGCGCTGCCGGCGCACGATGGCCTGTGGGAAGCCGCGCTCGAGACGCGTCACGACGTCGCCGCGCGGCTGGCGGTCGTGCCGATGGTGCTCGAGGCACGCGGGCTCGACGTCACTCCGGCCACCCGCGACAGGCTGGCGGCGCTCGGCGACATGCGCGGCGCGCGCATCCTGCAACGAATCCTTGACGACGAAATTCGCCACGTCGCGACGGGCACAAGGCACTTCGTCACGCTCTGCACCGCGCGTGGCGAGCCACCCGAAACCTGCTGGAAAACCCTCGTGAAGCGGCATTTCCGGGGCACGCTGAAACCGCCGTTCAACGACTCGGCGCGCCTTACAGCCGGTCTGTCGCGCGAATTCTACGCGAGTGTTGCCTAGTTAACCTTTTGCCACTTACCACCCCAACCAACGAGACGGCGGGGGGTTCCGACCATCTCAGATAAACGCTTTGGACCAGCCAGGACACGGTCCGCCACGTAACAGACGGTCGCCCTGCGGCCGCGATGGACGGGAAAATAGGTCGCATGCTTCTTAAACTCGGTCTCGGCGCCTTCGCTGCCCTGGCTCTGACCACTCCGGCGATGGCCAACGAGACCGCCACGACGACGCAGATCTCGGCCGCCGCCGGTGCCCAGGACTCCACCGTCACCGGCGATCGCGAGTTCGCCGAGCTCTTCGCCAGCTGGAAGTCGATCGACACCCCCGGCGCTGTAGCCACCGAAACCCCGATCGCCACGGTCTCGGTCCCCTCGCGGATGCCGCTTGACGCGGCCTACCTCACCAGCGACTACGGCATGCGCACCCACCCGGTGCTCGGCGGCCGCCGCAATCACAAGGGCGTCGACCTCGCCCAGCCGTCCGGGACCCCGGTCTACGCCACGGCCGACGGCATCGTCTCCAAGGCCGAGCGCTTCAGCAGCTACGGCAACTACATCCAGATCGAGCACGGCGGGCAGATCCAGACCCGCTACGCGCACCTGTCGGGCTATGCCGTAGCGGCCGGCGATCAGGTCACCAAGGGCCAGCTGATCGGCTACGTCGGCTCGACCGGCCGCTCGACCGGTCCGCACCTGCACTATGAAGTGCGCATCGCCGGCGAAGCCGTCGATCCGCGCCCCTACATGGTCGACACCCAGCTCGCCGTGGCGGCGGCCAACACCGCGCTCGGCCGCGGCGGCCCCGAGTAGGCGCGCTTCTCGCGAAATTTTCCGAAGGGGCGCCGGGCGACCGGCGCCCTTTTCGTTTCGGCCTAGCGCGCGAGCAGCTGCTCGGCGATCCGCCGCACTTCCGGACCGATGTCCTCGCGCTCGAGCGCGAGTGCCAGCGTCGCTTCGACGAACCCGGTCTTGCTGCCGCAATCGAAGCGCCGCCCGGCGAAAGTCACCGCGTGGAACGGCTGCTCGCCGATCATCCGCGCCATCGCATCGGTCAGCTGGATCTCGCCGCCCGCGCCCTTCTCCTGGCTCTCGAGCGTGCGCATCACCTCGGGCTGGAGGATGTAGCGGCCGGAGATGATCTTGTTCGACGGGGCCTTGTCGACCGGCGGCTTCTCGACCAGCCCGCGCACTTCGGTCAGCGTTCCGCCGAGGATCGGCAAGTCCTCGCCCGGATCGATGACGCCGTAGCTCGACACATCCTCGCGCGGCACCTCGAGGACCGAGATCAGGTTCCCGCCGACGTGCTCGTAGGCCTCGACCATCTGCGCGAGGCAGCCGGGCCTGCCGACCATCAGCTCGTCGGGCAGCAGGATCGCGAACGGCTCGTCGCCGACGATCCCCCGCGCGCACCAGATCGCGTGACCGAGGCCGAGCGGGACCTGCTGCCGCACGGTGATCAGGTTGCCGGGCTTGAGCCGCGTCGCCTCCAGCGCCGCCAGGTCCTTGCCCCGGCCGCGCAGCGTGTCCTCGAGTTCGTAGGCAATGTCGAAATTCTCGACCAGCGCGGTCTTGCCGCGTCCGGTCACGAAGATCATCTGCTCGATCCCCGCCTCGCGCGCCTCGTCGACCGCGTACTGGATCAGCGGGCGGTCGACGATCGGCAGCAGTTCCTTGGGAATGGCCTTGGTCGCGGGAAGGAAGCGGGTGCCGAGCCCGGCTACGGGGAACACGGCCTTGCGGATCGGTTTTCTGCGGTTCATCGCCCGCGGGCATAGGGAGCCGGCGGCGCGGCGGTCAACTGCGAAGCGCCCGGCCGCACCGAGCGGGCGAGAACCTTCGCGGCCGAGACGCGTTGCGCGGGTGAACAGGAAAGAAGGAAGGTAGTTCGATGGCCATGCTCAAGCTCGCCGCGCTCGCCGCGCTCGGATACGCCGGCTGGAAGTACTACGAACATTCGCGCGACAAGTCGGAACCGGCGTTCGCGCCGGGGCAGGCCACGGGCGAGAATTTCGCCAAGGTGCGCGACGCCGGTCCCGAGGCGATGGCCGACCGGCCCGGGCGCGACTGGTCGAAAGCCGACGAGGCCAGCGACGAGAGCTTCCCCGCGAGCGACCCGCCGGCGACCTACTGACGCGGGCCGGCCGCGGCGGGGAAAGCCGGCCTACTCTCCGCCGCCCGACGGGATCTTTCCCGCCGCGACGTTGGGCACCGCGAACGGCGTGTCCACCGCCAGCGCGTGGCTGATCGCCACGCGCCGCAGCGCCATGCTCTTGTCGGTGAAGTAGAACGACTGGGGGTTGTGGCACAGGAAGCAGTTGAGCGTATCGCCCTTGCCCGGGACCTGCAGGAAGGTCTCGGCGGTGACATTGGCGAGTGCGACGCTGCCGATCGCCTTCTCGTTCCACTGCACGGCCGGGTTGGTGATGTCCGGATTGCTCGCGACGTAGCTGTTGGGCTCCAGCCAGACCGTGCCGACGAGGACGTAGTTGGCCTGGAACACGCCTTGCTGCCGCATCGTGTTGCGCGAGGCCTGGTTGACGGCGTCGATGTTCGACGGACCGTTCGGCTGGGTGTCGCCGCCCGTGCGGTTCATCTGCACCACCTGGGTTACCGGCGAGAAGGTCTGCGTCGCGTCGTCGAAGGTCAGCAGTGGGGGATCTCCGGGCCTGGCCGGCTGGTTGGGCACGAGGATGCGGTCACGCGTGAACGGCGTCCCGGCCGCGTAGAAGGTATAGCCTTTCGGAACGCTCGAGTTGCCGAACTCGAAGGTGCCGTCGGCGAACGCCGGTGAATTATCCTGGTGCTCGAAGGTCGCCCACAGGAACTCGGGGTGGTTCTCGACGTAGCCGACGACATGCAGCCCGACGAGCGCGACCCGCGCCTCGACGTACTGGTCGGTGGCAACCACCGTGCAGCTGACGTTGGTGCACAGGTTCCGCAGCACCGGGACTTCGGCGGTCGTTACGTAGGCGCCCGCCGGCGGGGCTTCGCCGTCCTTCAGGCGCAGCCAGGTCGCCTTGAACACCGCCGCGCCGCACTGGAAGTAATCCTGCTTCGCCGCGTCGGACGCCGAGGCGCCGCAATCGGTCTCGGGCGCTTCGCCGGTGTCCGCCCCCGCGCTGCCCTGGTACCCCCCGTTGACGATCAGGTTCTGCTGCGCCGTGGCGAAGTAGCTGTCGTTCATGTGTACCGAGGCATAGACCGGGTAGCCGTTCTGCGCGACGAGCACGCTGCCGTCGGCTTCGACGAAAGCCGCGTCGTAGTCCTCGGTCGGCAGGTTGTGCGCCTTGGTCGAACGCGGGGTCAGCCGCAGCACGCCCGGCGGTGGCGGGTTCCCGTAGGGATCGAGCTGATCGAGCGTCTTGAGCGACATGAAACGCGGCTGGCCGTCGATCAGCGCCGTCGCCCAGGTGAACGCCTCCCACGACCACTGGTGGAACAGGCAGTCGTCGGAATCGGCGCTGAACGAGGTCGGCAGCTGCGCGCCCGGTTCGAGGTAGCGAGGTAAACCCTCGGCCCATCCGAACCCCTGCGGACAGGCGCCGGCTTCGGCTTCGCCGCCGAACCGGTCGCATCCGCCGAGCGCGAAGGTCCCACCCAGCGCCACGCAAAGGAAGAGGCGCCGCAGCCGGGAAACGAACAAAGCCGCCATCGAAGTTCCTCCCACGAAGCACCGTCAGCAAGGCGACACAGGTGGGGGAATTGTTTCAACGGCTATCCGGACAATCCATCAGTGAAATCCCCCAGGTTCTAGCCAGAGAAGACCCGAGGCATCCGTATTTCTACTTGCCTTCCCGTCAGTGGAACTCGTCTGTTCTTTGCGATGTTTCGCGCAGGCGCAACGCGAGCCATACGCGGATCGCGCTGGCCAGCCCCGGCGGATTGGCCGCGCCGATCCGCTCCGCGTCGATGCGGGCGACGAGCGCGTTCAGCGGCACACGCTCGCGTTCGGCCTCCTGCCGCAACAGGTCCCAGAACAGCGGCTCGAGGCTGATCGAGGTCTTGTGCCCGGCAATCTCGACCGAGCGCTTGACGGGCGGATGATAGAGGTCCGCCACGCGCTCAGTACATGTGCTGGCCGCCGTTGATCGAGATCGTCGAGCCGGTGACGAACCCGGCGTCCTCCGAGGCGAGGAACGAGACCCCCCGGGCGATCTCCTCGGCGTGGCCGAGCCGGCCGACCGGAATCCGCGCAACGATCTTCTCGAGCACGTTCTCGGGCACCGCGGCGACCATGTCGGTGTCGATGTAGCCCGGCGCGATCGCGTTGACCGTCACCCCGAAGCGCGCGCCTTCCTGCGCCAGCGCCTTCGTGAAGCCGTGGATGCCGCTCTTGGCCGCGGCATAGTTGACCTGTCCGTACTGTCCGGCCTGGCCGTTGATCGAGCCGATGTTGACGATGCGCCCCCAGCCGCGCTCCCTCATGCCCGGGAAGCATGCCTTGGCCATGTTGAAGCAGCCGCCGAGGTTGATCCGGATCACGTCGTACCAGTCCTCGAAGCTCATCTTGAGCAGCGTGCCGTCACGGGTGATCCCGGCGTTGTTGACCAGCACGTCGATCGGCCCGACTTCCGCCTCGACTCTGGCGCATCCCTCGAGCGAGGCGTCGTGGTCGCCGACGTCCCAGCGGTAGGCGGGAATGCCGGTCTCCTCGGTGAAGGCGCGGGCCCTTTCCTCGTTGCCGGCGTAATTGGCGACGACCGTCAGGCCGTCGGCCTTGAGCGCCTCGCAGATCGCCCTGCCGATCCCCCGCGTCCCGCCGGTGACGATCGCGATACGTGCCATGAATGCTCCCCTCCGGATCACGGCGCTGCCTTGCCGTCTCTAGGATAGCGTGCGCCCGCCAGGCAAAGATAAACCCCGCGGGAGCGGGGCTCTTCGGTGCGGCGGCAACGGCCCGCTCAGAACTGGAACCGCGTGCCGATGTAGACCGCCTGGTTGTCCTGCTTGGCCGAATCGCCGAGCGGCACCAGCCGGTCCCGGTCCTGCGAGTAGCGAACCCCCGCGGTCACGTTGAGGTTGCGCGTCAGGCGATAGCTGCCCTCGAGGTCGACCGTCTGATCGGGAGTGATCCGCGGAGCCGCCGTGCCCGCGCGCGGTGCTTCGGAATCGATCCGCGCGGCAAAGCGGCTCGGCGTCTCCTCCTTCGCGCCCGGAGCCGTGCGAATCTGCGCGAGATCGGGAACCTCGTCGGACAAGTCGCGCGATATGGTCGGCACGGTCGGTCGGGCAAAGCTCTGGTATCCGCGCGAAAGGCCGAGGTTGTAGCGCGTCGGCGCGATCCGCAACCGCGATTCGCCCGCGACCTGGTCGAGCACCGCCTCGATCGACGAGCGGACCGAGATCGCCTGGGCCGCCTGTTCGTCGATGCGCACGGCGACGGTGACCGAGCGGTCCGTCCGCTCCGCTGCGCCGGCCGGCGTGAACCGTATCAGCTGCGCCTTGGTGCCGCCCTTTCGGGCGAGAAACGCGGCAAGTTCGGGATCGGCCGATGCCGGGGTCAGCGCCGCAAAAGCCCCGCGGCCCTCTGCTTCCGGGAGGCCGCCCAGCGCGAGGCCGGCGGTCGGCAGCGAGGCGAGCGTGACCGCGCCGGCAGCGACGGCTGCCGCCAGACGGATGCGCTTGTGCCTTGCCATCGTCCTAATCACGCGAATGCCCCATGCGAATCGCCCGGTTTCTCCCCCTCGGAAAGACGCGAAACGGGCTGAACCGTTCCTGACGCCCGTAACGAATCGGTCGCGAGTCCTTCCGAGATTGAAATTATGACACCTCCGCGCTGTTTGGCCAGCGCGGGCTACCCCGCAGCGGGTGGCTTTTCGCCGAAGTGTTGCCCTCACTCCACAGCCCGCCGAGGTTAAGCCGTCGTTCACCGGTCCGTCACCCTAACTCGCGCGCTTGTGCCCGCGCTTGCCGCCCGCCCCACTGCGGCTATAGAGGCGGTTCCCGGGCGCCCGATATCACGCTTCGCCCGCGAACAGGAACAGGACCGACAGATGGCATTGCAGACCCTTCCCGCCGCCCGCCATGGCAAGCTGCTGCTGATCGGCGCGCTCGGGCTCGGCCTGGCCGCCTGCGCGAGCAACGAGCGGCCCAAGGCCGACATCGCCGCCGCGCAGGTCACCACGATCGGCGTCAATTCCTATCTCTGGCGGGCTGCGCTCGAGACGCTCTCCTTCATGCCGCTGACCCAGGCCGACAGCGCGGGCGGGGTGATCGTGACCGACTGGTACTCCAACCCCGAAAACCCGGGCGAGCGGGTCAAGGTCTCCGTGGCGATCCTCGACCTCGACCTGCGGGCCGATGCGCTGCGCGTCGCCGCCAACCGCGAGGTCCTGCAGAACGGCGTCTGGGTGGCGGCCCCGGTCCAGGCGGCGACGGTCCAGCGGCTCGAGGACATCATCCTCACCAAGGCACGCGACCTGCGCCGTTCGGCGATCGGCTGACCTTCCCTAGGACACAGGCCATGACCGAACAGCGTTTCGATCCGTCGCAGGCCGACGGACGCTGGCAGCGCGCCTGGGACGAGGCCCGCTGCTTCGAGGCTTCCGCCGACGGAAACCGCCCGAAGAGCTACGTGCTCGAGATGTTCCCCTACCCCTCGGGGCGCATCCACATCGGCCACGTGCGCAACTACACGATGGGCGACGTGCTCGCGCGCTACAAGCGCATGACCGGACACGCCGTACTGCACCCGATGGGCTGGGACGCGTTCGGCATGCCGGCCGAGAACGCGGCGATGGAGCAGGGCGTGCACCCGGCCGCCTGGACCTACGCCAACATCGCCACGATGAAGGCGCAGCTCAAGCGGCTCGGCTTTGCGCTCGACTGGAGCCGCGAGTTCGCCACCTGCGACCCGGCCTACTACGGCCACGAGCAGGCGCTGTTCATCGACCTCTACGAGGCCGGGCTCGTCTATCGCCGCAAGAGCGCCGTCAACTGGGACCCGGTCGACCAGACCGTGCTCGCCAACGAGCAGGTCATCGACGGGCGCGGCTGGCGGTCGGGGGCGGTGGTCGAGAAGCGGCAGCTCGACCAGTGGTTCCTCAAGATCACGCACTTCGCGCAGGACCTGCTCGACGGGCTCGAGACGCTCGACGGCTGGCCCGAGAAGGTCCGCACGATGCAGGAGAACTGGATCGGCAAGAGCACCGGCCTGCAGTTCCGCTTCGCGCTGACCAACGGGCAGGAGCTCGAAGTCTACACCACGCGGCCGGACACGATCTTCGGCGCGAGCTTCGTCGCCGTCGCGCCAGACCACCCGCTGGCGCAGGACGTCGCCAGCTACAACTGCGACGCGGCCAGGTTCATCGAGCAGTGCAAGCGCGGCGGCACCACCGCGGCCGAGCTCGAGACCGCCGAGAAGCTCGGCTTCGACACCGGCATCGGCGCGGTCCACCCGTTCGACCCCGACCGCCGCCTGCCGGTCTACATCGCCAACTTCGTGCTGATGGACTACGGCACCGGGGCGATCATGGCGGTGCCCGGGCACGACCAGCGCGACTTCGACTTCGCGACCAAGTACGGCCTGCCGATCCTGCGTGTCGTCGCCCCCTCGGCGGCGGAGGCCGACGCGCCGCTGACCGAGGCCGATGCCGGCGACGGCGTGCTGGTCAACTCGGGCTTCATCGACGGGATGAGCGTCACCGAAGCCAAGGCCGCGGTGATTGCCCGTGCCGAGAGCGAGAGCTGGGGCGAGGGCAAGATCGTCTGGCGCCTGCGCGACTGGGGCGTTTCCCGCCAGCGCTACTGGGGCACGCCCATCCCGTTCATCCACTGCCCGGCCTGTGGGGTGGTGCCGGTGCCGAAGGACCAGCTCCCGGTCACGCTGCCCGAGGACGTCGACTTCGCCGCCCCCGGCAACCCGCTGGTGCGCCACCCGACGTGGAAGCACGTCGCCTGCCCGAAGTGCGGCGGCGCGGCCGAGCGCGAGACCGACACGCTCGACACGTTCGTCAACTCGAGCTGGTATTTCCTGCGCTTCGCCAGCCAGCCGGCCGACAAGCCGTTCGACAAGGCCGAGATCGCAGAATGGCTGCCGGTCGAGCAGTACATCGGCGGCATCGAGCACGCGATCCTGCACCTGCTCTACGCCCGCTTCTGGACCCGCGCACTCGCGCATCTCGGCAAGCTCGAGGTGAAAGAGCCGTTCGCCAGCCTGTTCACCCAGGGCATGGTCACTCACGAGACCTACGAGCGGACGCATCCGGAAACCGGCCAGCCGGTCTATTTTTCGCCGGGCGAGGTCGAGCGCTCGGCCGACGGCGCGGTGCTCAAGGCCGACGGCGCGCCGGTGACGATCGGCCGCGTCGTGAAGATGTCCAAGTCGAAGAAGAACGTCGTCGACCCGGACGAGATCGTCGAGCGCTACGGCGCCGACGCGGTGCGCTGGTTCATGCTCTCCGACAGCCCGCCCGAGCGCGACCTGCCGTGGTCCGAAGCCGGCATCGAGGGCTGCGGCCGCTTCGTCCAGCGCCTGTGGCGCCTGTTCGCCCAGCACGGTGCGGGCGGGGCCGAGGCGGTCGAGGACAAGCCGCTCGACCGCAAGGTCCACCAGACCGTTGCCGCGGTTGCCGGGGACATCGAATCGCTCGCCTTCAACAAAGCTGTCGCGCGGATCTACGAGCTGACCGCGGCGATCGAGAAGGCGCGGCCTTCGGCCAGCCGTTCGAACGCGATCGCAGTGCTGCTCAAGCTGATCGCGCCGATGATGCCGCACCTTGCCGAGGAAGCGCGCCAGGCGTTTTCCATCGGCACCGGCCTCGTCGCCGAAGACGCCTGGCCCGAGGTCGACCCGGCGCTGCTGGTCGAGGACGAGGTCACCGTCGCGGTGCAGGTCCAGGGCAAGCTGCGCGACACGCTGACCGCGCCCAAGGGCCTGCCGAAGGAGGAGCTCGAGGCGCTTGCGCTCGCCAGCGAGAAGGTCCAGCGTTTCATAGACGGCGCGCAGGTGCGCAAGGTGATCGTGGTGCCGGACAGGCTGGTCAACATCGTCGTATGAGAATGCTCGCGCCCCTCGCGCTGCTCGCATCGCTGGCCGGTTGCGGCCTGCAGCCGATGTACGCGGGCGGCGGCAGCGGAGCGGTGGCGCAAGGGCTCGCGGCAATCGACGTCACACCGATCGAAGGTCGCGCCGGCTGGCTCGTGCGCAACGCGCTGCAGGAACGGCTCGGGCACGGCGGCAGCCAGGAGGCGCCGCGCTACCGGCTCGACGTGCTGCTCGACGACCGGCTCGAAGGGCTCGGGCTGCTGACCGGCGAGACCATCGGCCGCGAGCGCCGCACGCTGCGCGCGCGCTACCAGCTGGTCGACCTCGCGACCGGGCGCATCGTGCTCGACGCCACCGCCGGTTCCGACGCCGGCATCGACGTCGTCTCCTCCGAGTTCGCCACCATCGCTGCCGAGCAGACCGCGCTCGAGAACCTCTCGCGCGAGGTTGCCGACCGGATCGTCACCCGGGTCACGGTGGCGCTCCGGGAACAGGCGTGAAGGCGACCCAGCGCGATTTCGCTTCGGCCGCGCCGCGAATGGCGCGGCAGGTGCGGATCGCCTTCTTCTGCGGCCCCGACGAAGCCGGCGCCTCGGCCGCCGCCGACAAGCTCGCGGCGATGCTGCCCGAACCCGGCGAGCGGGTCGAGCTGTCGGGCAGCGAGCTGCGCGCGGACGCGGTACGGCTCGGCGACGAGGCTCGCTCGTCCTCGCTGTTCGGCGGCGCGCGACACATCTACGTCCGCGCCAGCGGCGACGAGGCGCACGACGCGGTCGCCAACCTGCTCGACCTGATCGATTCGGGCGAGGGCGAAGGCGCCTGCCCGGTGCTGATCGTCGCCACTTCGGCGACCGACAAGGCGCGCACGGCAAAGCTGCTCGAGAAGCGCGCCGACGCGCTGGTGGCGATGTTCCATCCGCCCGACCTCGGCACCGTCACCGCCGAGGTCCGCCGCATGGCCGATGCCGCCGGGCTGCGCAGCATTCCCGGCGACCTCGCCGAGCGCATCGCCCGCTCGGCCGGGCTCGACGTGCGCCTCGCCCAGTCCGAAGTGACCAAGCTCGCGCTCTATCTCGACGCCTCGCCGCTCGCGCCCAAGTCGGTCAGCGAGGAGGCGCTCGAGGCGATCGGCGCACGGACCGAGGAAGACGGCTTCATGCCGCTGGTCAACACGGTGCTCTCGGGCGAGACCGGCAAGCTCCCGGCCGAGCTGAGACGCCTGCGCGAGATCGCGCTCAACCCGGTGGCCGTGCTGCTCGCGCTCGAGCGGCGCGCCGCGCAGATCGCCCAGCTCGCGGCCAAGCTCGGCCGCAGTCGCAAGATCTCCGAGCTGCTCGAGGCCGAGCGCGTGTTCTGGCGCGAACGCAAGGACCTCGAAGTCCAGCTCAGGATATGGAAGGGCGAGCGTCTCGAGCGGCTCGTGCAGCGTCTCGCCGCACTCCACCGCGCGCTGTTCGCCAACGGCCAGGCTGCCGACCTGCTGCTGGCGCAGGAACTCACGCTGATCGCGCGGCAGGCGGCGGCGTCAGCCCGGCGCTGACCCTTGCAGGGCTTGCCGTCGCCGACCGGCGCGTCCATCTCCCGATCGATGCCCGAAGTCCGTTTCCACTCGATGCCCGACGGGCGGCAGATCGCCTTCCGCCACCACCTCGGCACAGGCCCGGCGGTCGTGTTCCTGCCCGGCTACATGTCCGACATGGCCGGCGGCAAGGCGACCGCGCTGATGGCCTGGGCCGAAGCGCGCGGACGCGAATGCCTGCTGCTCGACTATTCGGGCTGCGGCGAAAGCCCGGGTGCGTTCGCGGAGGGCACGCTGGGCCGGTGGTGCGAGGAGGTTCTCGCGCTGGCCGAGCGGCACCTGTCAGGCCCCGTCGTGCTGGTCGGCTCGTCGATGGGTGGCTGGCTGATGCTGCTGGCAGCGCGCGCGCTCTGGCCGCGGGTCGCAGGCCTGGTAGGCATCGCCGCGGCGCCTGACTTCACCGACTGGGGCTTCTCGGCCGACGAGCAGCGCCGGCTGGCGGCGGGCGAGACCGTGTACGAGGACAATCCCTACGGCCCCGAGCCGACCCCGATCCACCCGGGCTTCTGGGCCGACGCGCAGTCCCGGCGTCTGCTCGGCGGCGAGATCGCGCTCGACTGCCCGGTGCGCCTGCTCCACGGTCAGGACGACGAGGTCGTCCCGCCCGAGATCTCGCTCAGGCTGGCGCGCGCGCTGCGTTCACCCGACGTGCAGGTCACGCTGGTCAAGGGCGGCGATCACCGCCTGTCGCGCGAGGGCGACATCGCCCTGCTGTTGCGCACCGTCGCCGCCCTCACCGAACCGGGATTGCCATGATCGCCGCCTCCCTGCTGCTGCTTCTCGCCCAGGACGCCGCCACCGCGCCGCACCCGCCGCGTCCGCTTTCCGAGGACCGGCTGACCGTGTGCCTCGAGCAGGCGCGGACCGATCCGGCAACCGCGATCGCCGAGGCCGGCAACTGGGCCGGCGAGGCGACCGGCGCGGAGGCCAGCTATCCGCAGCAGTGCCTCGGGCTCGCCTACTCGATGCTGCTGCGCTGGCAGGCGGCCGAAAGCGCCTTTCTCGCCGCGCGCAACGCCGCCTCCGATTCGTTCCGCCGCGCCCGGCTGGCGACGATGGCCGGCAACGCGGCGATCGCCGACGGCCGCGCCGCCGATGCGCTGTCCGCGCTCGACCTCGCCGCCGCCGATGCCGCGGCGTCGGGCGACGCCGGCCTCAGGGCGATGATCGAGGTCGATCGCGCGCGGGCCTTGGTCATGGAAGGTCGCGAGGCCGAAGCCGAAGCGGTGCTCGCCGAAGCGCGCGCGCTCGACGCGCAAAGCCCGTTTGCCTGGCTGCTCTCGGCGACGCTCGCGCGGCGGCTCGGCAAGCTCGACGAGGCGCAGGGCTTCATCGAGACCGCCGCCGCGCTCTCGCCCGACTATCCCGAGATCGGGCTCGAGGCCGGGGTGATCGCGATGCTCGCCGGCCGCGTCGAGGCCGCCGAGGCCAGCTGGCGCTCGGTCATCGAGCTCGCGCCCGACAGCGACGAGGCCGCGAGCGCGCGCTCGTACCTCGCCCAGGCCGCGGAGCTGGCAGCTGAAGAGGCCCCCGTCCCGTGATCCCGCTCTCGGTCCTCGACCTCGTCCCGGTGCGCGAGGGCGGCGGCGTCGCCGAGGCCCTGCGCGAGGCCGGCGAGCTCGCCGCGACCGCCGAGAAGGCCGGCTACAAGCGCTTCTGGGTCGCCGAGCACCACGCCACCCCCGGTGTCGCCGGCGGCGCGGTCTCGGTCGTGCTCGCGCACGTCGGCCACGCGACCTCGACGATCCGCATCGGCGCGGGCGGGATCATGCTGCCGAACCACAACCCGTTCGTGATCGCCGAGCAGTTCGGCACGCTCGACGGCCTCTTCCCGGGGCGGATCGACCTCGGCCTCGGCCGCGCGCCCGGTGCCGCGCCGATCCTCGGGCAGGCGCTGCGCAAGAACCTGCACCAGGTCGCCGAGTACTTCCCGCAGGACGTCGTCGAGCTGCGCGCGCTGCTGACCGGCGACCCCGAGCTGCCGATCGTCGCCACGCCCGGCCTCGGCGCCCGTGTCGAGCTGTGGATGCTCGGCTCGAGCCTGTTCGGCGCCCAGCTCGCCGCGCGGCTCGGCCTGCCCTACGCCTTCGCCAGCCACTTCGCTCCCGACCACCTCGACGCCGCGCTCGCGACCTACCGCGAACAGTTCCGCCCCTCGGCCGCGCTCGACAAGCCGCACGCGATGGCGGCGATGACCGTGATCGCCGCCGAGACCGACGAGGAGGCCGAGCTGCTCGCTTCCTCGCAGGACCAGGCTTTCGTGCGACTGCGCACCGGCGACCCCGGCAAGCTGCCGCCGCCGGTGCCCGGCTATCGCGAGAGCCTGCCCGAAAGCGCGCGGGCGATGCTCGAGCATCTCGGCCAGGCGCGCGCGGTCGGCTCACCCGAGACCGTGCGCGAGCGAATCGCGCGCTTCGTCGAGCGGACGCAGGCGGACGAGATCATCATTTCCGGCGCGACCTACGATCCGGCGGCCCGGCGCCGCTCTCTGGACCTCATCATGAAGGCGGTTTCATGAGTTACCAGATTTCGGATGCCTGCGCCCGAGGTTCGGGCTAAGGGCCGCTGGAACGAGCGCCGCCGCCGGGCCGTTACCGGCGAGGACCGACGGGAGACTGGCATGGCCACCGCGCGAGTGCAGGACGAGGGATCGGCGAAACTCTCGGCGGGAGAGCGCAAGCTGATCCGGGTGCTGCGCGAGCGGATGGCCGAATCGCTGCTGCCCGGCGAGCCCACGCTGACCGCCGCAGCGCTCGACGAGGCGGCCGCGTTCCTGTTCGAAGCCGCGCGCGAGCGCCGCGGGGACGAGCCTTCGATACTCGTCCGTTCGGCCACCGGCGACCGCCGCTGCACGCGCGTCGCGGTGGTCAACACCGACATGCCGTTCCTCGTCGATTCGATCGCCGGCACGGTCGCCGCGCGCGGGCTGGCGATCGACCTGCTGGTCCACCCGGTGCTGGCGGCGAAGCGCGACGGCGACGGCCGGCTGACCGCGCTGCCCGAAGAGCCCGGCGCCGGGGCCCGGCGCGAATCTCTGGTGTACCTCGAAACTCCGCGAATCGACGCGCGCGAGCGCCGTGCGCTCGAGCGCGACCTCGCGACGACGCTGACCGACGTGCGCGCGGCAGTCACCGACTGGCCCGAGATGCGCGAGCTGATCGCCCAGGATGCCGACCGGGTCGACGATGCCGAAGGTGCGGAGCTGCTGCGCTGGTTCGGCGAGGGGGCGCTGACCCTGCTCGGGCACGTCACCGTCGCACGCGACGGCAGCCAGTCGCAACGTCGCGGCATCGCCCGCAAGGGCGCGACCGCGCTCGTCGCCGACGAGACGCTCGCCGCCGCTTTCGACTGGTTCGACAAGCGGCGCGGCGAAGCGCTGCTGATCGTCAAGGCCAACCGCCTCGCCCGGGTTCACCGCCGCGTGCCGCTCGACCTGTTCATCGTCCCGCACCGCGAGGGGAAGAAGGCCGCCGCGCTGTCGATTCACGCCGGCATGTGGACGAGTGCCGCGCTTGCAACCCGGCCGGACCGGGTCCCGCTGCTCCGCCGCCACCTCGAAGAGATCGGCAAGTCGCTCGACATCCAGGCCGGCGGGCATGACGCCAAGGCGCTGGTCCACGCGCTGACGGTGCTGCCGCACGACCTCGTGATCGGCTTCTCGCAGGGCGATCTCGAACGTGTGACCACCGCGATGATGGCGGTCGTCGATCGCCCGCGTCCGCGGCTCGCCTTCGTCACCGCGCCGCTCCGGCGCCACCTGTTCGCTTTCGTCTGGCTGCCGCGCGACATGATGTCGACCGCGGCCCGGCTGCAGATCCAGAACCTGCTCGAAAGCGCGACCGGCGCCGACACGCTCGACTGGAGCCTGCAGATCGAGGGCAGCAATCTCGCCATGCTGCGATACGTGCTCGACTCGCGCGGGCAGGACCGCGAACCCGACTTCGCGGCGATCGACGCGCGCTTCCAGGAGATGCTGCGCGGCTGGCCCGACGCGGTCGAGGCCGCGCTCGCGGAAGCCGGCGGAGCGAGCCGCGCGGCGGCGCTCGCGGCACGCTACGCCGAAGCGTTCCCGCAGACCTATCGCGCCGACTACGGCCCGGCCGAGGCGGCGCAGGACATCGAGCGCCTGCGCCGGCTCGCGAGCGGCGAACGCGACTGCCCGCTCGGCCGCGACGCGCGCCTCTACCGGCTCGACGGGGACCCGCTCGACCAGGTGCGGCTCAAGATCTACCAGCTCGGCGGGGCGATGCCGCTGTCCGACGCGGTCCCCGCGCTCGAGAACTTCGGCTTCCGCGTGCTCGCCGAGAACCCGACCCGGCTCGGCGGGACCGATCCGGGCACGATCCACGACTTCCGGCTGGCGCTCGCGCAGGCCGACCCGGACGCGGTCCTCGCGCGGGCCGAGGCGATCGAGCAGGCAATCGGCGCGGTGATCAACGCCCGCGCCGAGGACGACGTGTTCAACCGCCTGATCGTCGGCACCGGCCTCTCGGCGCAGGAAGCCGACTGGATGCGGGCGCTGTACCGCTACCTGAGGCAGACCAGCATCGCCTTCACGATCTACACGGTGGTCGATGCGCTCGCCGGCGCGCCCGCGGTGACCCGAGGACTGATCGAGCTGTTCCGAGTGCGCCACGACCCGGCGTTCAGTGGCGACCGGTCGGCCGCCGCCGCCGCGGCGGAGGAGGCTATCCGTGCCGGGCTGGCGAAAGTCGCCGCGATCAACCACGACCGGCTGCTGCGGCTCTACTGGGCGACGATCGGCGCAGTCCTGCGGACCAACGCCTTCGCCCCGGCCGGCGCCGAGGCGCTCGCTCTCAAGCTCGATTCGGCGCGCGTGCCGGGGCTGCCCAAGCCCGTGCCGTGGCGCGAGATCTTCGTCTATTCGCGCCGTGTCGAGGGGATTCACCTGCGCGCCGGCCCGGTCGCGCGCGGTGGCATCCGCTGGTCCGACCGCCGCGACGACTTCCGCACCGAAGTGCTCGGCCTGATGAAGGCGCAGCGGGTCAAGAACGCGGTCATCGTTCCGACCGGCGCCAAGGGCGGGTTCTATCCCAAGCACCTGCCCGACCCGGCGGTCGACCGCGACGCCTGGGCCAACGAGGGGCGCGAGAGCTACAAGCTGTTCGTCCGCACGATGCTCTCGATCACCGACAACATCGTCGGCGACAAGGTCGTCCATCCGGAGGGCGTGGTGATCCACGACGGCGCCGACCCGTACTTCGTGGTCGCCGCCGACAAGGGCACCGCGACCTTCTCCGACACCGCCAACGCGATCGCCGCCGAGTACGACTTCTGGCTCGGCGACGCCTTCGCCAGCGGCGGCTCGAAGGGCTACGACCACAAGGCGATGGGTATCACCGCGCGCGGCGCGTGGCTCTCGGTCCGGCGGCATTTCCTCGAACTGGGGATCGACGTGCAGAAGGAGCCGGTCCGCGTCGCCGGGTGCGGCGACATGTCGGGCGACGTGTTCGGCAACGGCATGCTGCTGTCGAAGGCGATCAAGCTCGTCGCCGCGTTCGACCACCGGCACATCTTCATCGATCCTGACCCCGACCCGGCGGCGAGCTGGAAGGAGCGCAGGCGGCTGTTTCGCCTGCCCCGCTCGAGCTGGGCCGACTATTCGCCGAAGCTCATAAGCAAGGGCGGCGGCGTGTTCCCGCGCACGCTCAAGGCGATCCCGCTGTCGCGCGAGGCACAGGCCGTGCTTGGCATCGAGGCGAAGGAACTCGATCCCGACAGCCTGATCAACGCGATCCTCAAGGCGCCGGTCGACCTGCTGTGGTTCGGCGGGATCGGTACCTACATCAAGGCCAGTCACGAGACCCACGCGCAGGTCGGCGATCCGGCCAACGATGCGCTGCGCGTGAGCGGCGACGAGGTCCGCGCGAGGGTGGTCGGCGAGGGTGCCAACCTCGGCGTGACCCAGGCGGGACGGATCGAGTTCGCGCTCAAGGGCGGGCGCATCAACGCCGACTTCATCGACAACTCGGCCGGGGTCGACTGCTCGGACAACGAGGTCAACATCAAGATCGCGCTCGAGGCGGCCAAGCGCGCGGGCCAGCTCAGCGAGGCGCGCCGCGTCGCGCTGCTCGAGGCGATGACCGACGAGGTTGCCGAGCTCGTGCTCGAGGACAACCGGCTGCAGGCGCTGGCGCTGTCGATCGCCGAGAAGGGCGGCGCGCGGGCAATGGCCTCGCAACTGCGGCTGATCGAGACTCTCGAAGCGAGCGGGGACCTCGACCGCAAGACCGAAGGGCTGGCCGACAGCGAGACGCTCGCCCGGCGCGCCGCCGACGGCCACGGCCTGACCCGGCCCGAGCTGGCGGTGCTGCTGTCGAGCAGCAAGCTGGTGCTGCAGGCCGCGATCGAGGCCAGCGACCTCGGCGACGACGACGACGCCGTGCCGCTGCTCCTCGGCGACTTCCCGGCGGCGATGCAGGGGCCGTTCCGCAAGCGGATCCTCGCCCACCGGCTGCGGCGCGAGATCGTCGCCACGGTCGTCGCCAACAAGATCGTCAACCGGATGGGCATGGTCCACCCGTTCGAGCTGGCCGAGGAGGAAGGTGCCGGGCTCGACCGGATCGCCGCGGCTTTCGTCGGCTGCTGCCGGCTGTTCGGACTCGATGCGATCTGGCACGCGATCGACGAGGCGCCGATGCCCGAGACCGCACGCATCCTGCTGTTCGAGCGTGCCGCCTCGGCGCTGCGCGCGCATATGGCCGACCTGCTCCGCGCCGGCGGCGTGGTCGAGAGTGCGAGCCGGCTGGTCGATGAAGTCTCGCCGGGCGTCGCCGAGCTCGTCGACCACGTCGACGACCTGCTCGCCGAGGAAGCCCGCGGTCACGCCGAGTCGATCGTCTCGGAGCTGCTCGAAGCCGGGGCGCCGCCGAAGATCGCGGCAATGGTCGCCAACCTGTTCGCAGTCGACGGGGCGATCGGCCTCGCCCGCCTCGCTCGCGACACGGGCATGGCGCCGATCGGCCTGACCCGCGCATTCAGCGATCTCGGAGAGCGGCTCGGCCTCGACTGGGCGCAGCAGCGCGCAACGGTGATGAACCCGTCCGACCCGTGGGAGCGGCTGCTCGTCGCCGGGCTCGCGCGCGACTTCCAGCAGATGCGCTTCGATTTCCTCCGCAGCCGCGCCGCCGGCAAAGGCGCGAGGCAGGACCCCGAGGCGCTGGTCGAGCGCTGGGCCGCGGCGCGCGAGGTCGAGATCCACCAGTTCCGCGCGATGATCGGCCGCGCCCAGGGCGCGAGCCCGCTGTCCCCCGCGATGCTGGCGCAGATCGCCAGCCAGGCGCGCAACCTGCTGCACCGCTGACCATGGCCAGCGAGCTTCCCATGAGCGCGGACGTGGTCATCGTCGGCACGGGGCACGGCGGGGCCCAGGCGGCAATCGCCCTGCGCCAGCTCGGTTTCGAGAGCTCGATCCTGATGGTCGGGCGCGATTCGGTGCCGCCCTACGAAAGACCGCCGCTGTCGAAGGAGTACCTCGCCGGCGAGAAGCCGTTCGAACGGCTGCTGATCCGTCCCCAGGCGTTCTGGGCCGAGCGCGGAATCGAACTGATGCTCGAGGCCAACGTCAAGGCGGTCGACCCGGCCGCGAAGACGCTGTCGATCTCGGGGGGCGAGACCGTGTCCTACGGCACGCTGATCTGGGCCGCGGGCGGCGACGCACGCCGGCTGTCGTGCCCCGGCGCGCTGCTCGCCGGCGTGCACGTCGTGCGCGACAAGGCCGACGCCGACGCGCTCGCGGCCGAGATCGCGGCCGGCGCCCGGCGCGCGGTGGTCGTCGGCGGCGGCTACATCGGGCTCGAGGCGGCGGCAGTGCTCAACAAGCTCAGCTGCGACGTCGTGCTGCTCGAGATGCTCGACCGCGTGCTCGCCCGGGTCGCCGGCGAGGACCTCTCGCGGTTCTACGAGGCCGAGCACCGCGCGCACGGCGTCGACGTGCGTCTCGGCGCCGAGGTCGAGGCGATCGAGGGCGAGGACCGCGTGATCGGCGTGCGGCTCGTCGGCGGCGAGACAATCCCCTGCGACCTCGTCGTCGTCGGCATCGGCATCGTCCCCGCGGCGGGCCCGCTGATCTCCGCCGGGGCCGCCGGCGCCAACGGGGTCGAGGTCGACGAGTACTGCCGCACGAGCCTGCCCGACATCTACGCGATCGGCGACTGCGCCGCGCACGCCAACCCCTGGGCCGGAGGCACGGTGATCCGGCTCGAGAGCGTGCAGAACGCCAACGACATGGCGACGACCGCCGCCCGCGCGATCTGTGGCGACCCGCAACCTTACGAGGCGGTGCCGTGGTTCTGGTCGAACCAGTACGACCTCAGGCTGCAGACCGTCGGTCTCAACCTCGGCCACGACACCACCGTCCTGCGCGGCGACCCGGCCGAGCGCAGCTTCTCGGTCATCTACCTCAAGGGCGGCCAGGTGATCGCACTCGACTGCGTCAACCGGACGAAGGACTACGCCCAGGGCCGCAAGCTGGTCGAAGCCCGCGCGACGATCGCGCCCGAGGTGCTGATGGACGTCGATACACCGCTCAAGGAGATGCTCTAGCCCCGGTACGGGGCGGGGGAGGGGCCGCTTCCCTTCCCTGGATAGGGGAAGGAATCTCCCGAAGTCGCTCCAGCGCCCACTCCGCCGCTTCCGCCACCACCGCATCGGGATCCGCGAGCAGCGCCCGCACCGGTGCTGCGAGCGCGGCATTGCCGCTGTTTCCCGCGGCGATCAGGCAATTCCGCACGAACCGGTCGCGACCGATGCGCTTGATCGGGGAGCCCGAGAACAACTGCCGGAAGCCCGCGTCGTCGAGCGCGAGCAGTTCGGCGAGGCGCGGGGCGACGAGCTCGGCGCGCGGGAGGAACGCGCGGTGGCGGGCGGCCGTCCGCGCGAACTTGTTCCATGGGCAGACCGCGAGGCAGTCGTCGCAGCCGTAGATGCGGTTGCCGATGGCGGCGCGGAACTCCTCCGGGATCGGCCCCTTGTGCTCGATCGTCAGGTACGAGATGCAGCGCCGTGCATCGAGCCGGTAGGGCGCGGGGAAGGCGTCGGTCGGGCAGGCGTCCTGGCACGCGCGGCACGAGCCGCAGCGGTCGGCATGCGACCGGTCGGGTGCGAACGGCAGCGTCGTGTAGATCGCGCCGAGGAACAGCCAGCTGCCATGCTCGCGGCTGACCAGGTTGGTGTGCTTGCCCTGCCAGCCGATCCCCGCGGCCTCGCCGAGCGGCTTTTCCATCACCGGCGCGGTGTCGACGAAGACCTTGAGCTCGGTTCCGGGCGCCTGCTCGACCAGCCAGCGGGCGAGCACCTTCAGCGCCTTCTTGACCGTGTCGTGGTAGTCCTGCCCCTGCGCGTAGACCGAGATCCGCGCGCGCTCGGGATCGCCGGCAAGCGCCAGCGGATCCCCGGCGGGCGCGTAGCTCATGCCGAGCGCGATCACGCTCTTCGCCTCGGGCCACAGCGCCTGCGGCGCCTGGCGCTGGTCGGCGCGCGCCTCCATCCACTCCATCTCGCCGTGGCAGCCCTCGGCGAGCCACTGCTGCAGCCGCCGGGCGCGCAGTGGGTCGTCGGCCGCGGGGGCGAACCCGACAGCGGCGAAGCCGAGCGCCCGGGCTCGCTCCGCGAGCCGCACCTTGAGGTCGTCGAGATGCGCCGCCCCGGCCACGATTGCGGTTGCTCCTGTTAACCTGCGCCGGTTAAGCCGGCGCCATGGGGCGAGGGCTAGGCGAAGCGGCGGTGGCCGACAATCTCGGAAGCGGGCCGACGCCGGGCCTCGCGATCGAGGCGCGCGGTCTGGTCAAGCGATTCGACGGCACGCTCGCGGTCGACGGGGTCGACCTCGCGGTGCCCGAGGGCGCGATCTACGGCGTGCTCGGCCCCAACGGCGCGGGCAAGACGACGACGCTGCGGATGCTGCTCGGGATCATCGATCCCGACGCGGGCCAGCGCTTCGTGCTCGGCCACGCCCGTCCGCAGGACATCGCCCGCCAGGTCGGCTACCTGCCCGAGGAGCGCGGGCTTTACCCGTCGATGAAGGCCTGCGACGCGATTGCCTTCATGGGCGCGCTGCGCGGGCTTCCGCTCGCCGTGGGAAGGCGGCGCGCACGCGAATTGCTCGAGGCCAATGGCCTGCCGCCCGACCGGCAGATCCGCCAGCTGTCCAAGGGCATGGCGCAGCAGGTCCAGTTGCTCGGCACGCTGGTCCACGAGCCGCGCCTGGTGATCCTCGACGAGCCGTTCTCGGGACTCGACGCGATCAACCAGGGCAAGCTCGAGCGGCTGATCCGCAGCCTCGCCGAGCAGGGCACGACGGTGATCTTCTCGACCCACGTGATCGCCCACGCCGAGCGGCTGTGCGACAGCGTGGCGATCATCGCCGGCGGCAAGGTGCCCTACGCCGGCTCGGTCGACGCCGCGCGCGACCGCATTCCGGCGCAGGTCCGGCTCGAAACGCGCAATCCCGACGGTCCCTGGCGCGCCGCGCTGCCGGCCACCGCTCGCCACGAGGGCGCGTTCTGGTACTTCCCGCTTCCCGAAAGCGGGATCGAGCCGCTGCTACGCGCGCTGATCGAAGGCGACGCGGGAATCCTCTCGCTGTCAATCGAACGCGCCGGCCTGCATGACGCCTTCGTCGCGATCGCCGGCGAGGCCGCGGCCAAGGCGCTCGAAACAGGGGAGGGGCAAGGATGAGCGCCGGGCGCCTGCCGCTGCTGAAGGCCGCATGGGTCGTCGCCCGGCGCGATTTCACGGCGATCCTGTTCAGCCGCGCGTTCATCTTCTTCCTGCTCGGCCCGTTGTTCCCGGTCGTGGTGGGAGTGATCGCCGGCGGGATCGGACAGCGGGTCGAGAGCGCGGCCGGCGCGCCGCAAGTCGCGGTAGCGATGGAGGGTCGCGACCTCGACCGGATGCTGATGGCGCAGGCCCGGCTCGCCGGGTACCTCGGCTTCGGAGTGCCAGAGCTGGTCGAGGTCGAGCGGCTCGCGCCCGGCGAGCGGTTCGACGCGCGGGCGCTGCTCGAGAGCCGCGAGGGCAACTACGGCGGCGTGCTGACAGGCACCCCGGCAGACCCCGTGCTGACCGCGACCGTCGAGCGGCAGTGGTGGGCCGGGCCGATCGCGGTGATCGCCGCGGCAGCCGACGATCCGGCCGCTGCCGCCTATCCGCGGGTGCGCACCGAGACGGTCGCTGCGAGCGGGGCCAGCGAGGCCCGCGCGCGCATGCGCACTGCGCAGGCCGGGCAGGTGATCCTGTTCCTGCTGACGATGCTGCTCGCCGGCATGGTGCTGTCGAACCTGGTGGAGGAGAAGGCCAACAAGATCATCGAGATCCTCGCCGCGGCGATCCCGATGGACGCGCTGTTCCTCGGCAAGCTGTTCGCCATGCTGGCAGTCTCGCTGGTCGGCATCGCGGTGTGGACCGCGGCGATCGGCGGGGTCATGGGCATGCCCGGAATCGAGTCACTGTTCGGCGGCGCGCTTTCGCTCGGCGACCTGCCCGCCCCGGGAGTGGGCTGGCCGCTGTTCCTCGCGCTAGGCGTGGCCTACTTCGCGATGGCCTACCTGCTGCTCGGATCGGTGTTCCTCGCCATAGGCTCGCTCGCCAACACCGTTCGCGAGGTGCAGACGCTGTCGATGCCGGTGACGATGCTGCAGGTATTCCTGTTTCTGTTCGCGACACTTGCGGTCGCCGACCGCGGCGGGTGGATGGAGTGGACCGCGATCGCCTTCCCGTTCAGTTCGCCATTCGCGATGCTCGCCCGCGCGGCACAGGACGAGTCGGCCTGGCCGCACGCGGTCGCGCTCGCCTGGCAGGCCGGGTGGGTACTGCTGTCGATCCGTCTCGGCGCCGCGCTGTTCCGCACGCGGGTGATGAAGTCCGGACCACAGGGGGCACGGCGCCGGCGGCCCTGGCAACGTGCCGCCGCCGCGGTTGCGCAGGGTCCCCGGCGAGCGTAGATTGTTCAGCCGAGGCTAACGGCTTTCGAGAGAGGATCGCAGCCATGCTCGATCGATCGCAATCCCGCCGTTCCGCGCTCGCCTGGCTCGGCGCGGGAGTCGCTCTGCCGGTGCTCGCCGCCTGTGGCGGCCGGGCCGAGGCCAAGACCTTCAAGGTCGCCTACAGCGATGCCGAATGGCGCCGCCGGCTGACTCCGGCACAATACTCGGTGCTGCGCGAGGAAGCGACCGAGCGCCCGTTCAGCTCGCCGCTCAACGACGAGCACCGCGCCGGCACTTTCCTCTGCGCCGGCTGCGGCAACGAGCTCTACTCGAGCGAGACCAAGTTCGAGAGCGGCACCGGCTGGCCGAGCTTCTACCGCCCGCTGCCCGGCGCGGTCGGCACTTCGACCGACTACAAGCTCGGCTACCCGCGAACCGAGGTCCACTGCGCCGACTGCGGCGGCCATCTCGGTCACGTGTTCCGCGACGGGCCGCGTCCGACGGGGCTGCGCTACTGCATGAACGGCCTGGCGCTGCGGTTCCGTCCGGCCTGAGCCGCGCTCAGCCGCGGACCCGCCAGACCTTGAGCGTCGGCGGCGCGCCGATGTCGACCGGCTCGAGCCAGTCGGGCGCCTCGCCGCGCAGGATCCGCGCCATCAGGCCGTGCGGCGCATCCGCCGCGTAGTTGTGCGGCTCGGCGAGATCGGTGCACACCACCAGCAGCGTTGCGCCGTGCCGGGCGACGATCGCGCGAGCCTCGGCTTCGTCGGCCATGAACGCGGTGATCACGTCGCGCATCGCCGCCCGCGCGCGGTGATGGCCGGTAGCGACGGTCGAATGGTGCGAACGCTCGATCAGCGAGGGCCCGATGTCGAGCGGGGCGAACAGCGTCGCGGGCGCGAAACGGTTGAGCGCGGGGGCGCTCTCGCGCAGATCGCAGCTCGACAGGCGCACGGCCGGCGGCGCTTCGCCCGAGGTTCGCTGGGCGCGGGCGGCGGGTGCGAGCACGGGGGCCGTCCCGGCAAGAGCGAGCGCGGCGGCGGCCGCGGCGAGCCCTGCACCGGGCGAGGACCTCGCCCGCAGCCACGCGAGCGCGCGCACGATCAGCCAGCCGAGGGGCACCGCTGCCAACGCCCCGGCGAAGGCCGTCGAACGCCAGACCAGCAGTCCGGTCGCGCAGGCCGCGGCGAACAGCAGCGCGTAACCGCCCCATTGCTCGCGGGCTTCCCCGGCCGATTGCCGCCAGAGCATGACGAGCGCCACGGCAGCCGCGACAAGCGGCGCGAGCGTCCCGGCCAGTTCGCCCGGCCGCTGACGCCAGGCCGGCAGCCCCTCGGCGACGTTCTCGTACCAGTAATGCCGGACCACCGGATCGAGCTGGCCGAACGGCGTGCTCAGGCATTGCGGCGCGATTGCCGCATAGGCGACGAGACCCATGAAGCCCGCTCCTGCAAGCGCCGCGACCAGCGCGACCCGCCGCGAAGGCGCGGCCCGCGCCGTCAGCACGCAGCCGAGCGCAACCACGGCAAAGAACGCGAGATGGGCCGGTGCGATCGCGTCGCACCAGGGACGGAGATCTGCGAGCCCGCGCGTCGCCGCGAAATTTGCCACGCCCCCCCCGGCGAGCGCGACCATGAACGGCGCAAGCTCGCGCCTTTGCGCGTCCGCCAGCCAGCGGAGCGCGAGCACGCCGGCGAAAGCGGCCGCGAACGGCAGCACCTCGAGCGAGATCGACAGCCCGGTCGCAAGCGCGAGTCCGGCAACCGCGGCGCCGCGCTTCGGGCGTGCAGCGAACAGCGTCGCCGCTGCCAGCGCGACCGTGACCACCTGCCAGCCGTGGTGGTCGATCCGGAGCGGCTGGAACTTCGCAATCGTCGCCGGCACCAGCGCGCAGGAGAGGCAGGCGATGCCGACGACCTCGCGGTCGAAATGGCGCGAGGCGATCCAGCCGACGACGGCCACCAGGCATCCGAGTGTCACCAGCGGCACGATGACCGCCGCCGCCATCTGCGCGGTGGCGGCGCCGAGCAGTGGCTGCAGCGCCAGTGTCACCAGCGCCAGCGGCACGTCGACCAGCCGCGACCAGTGCATCGGCACGCCAGCCGGCGGATCGATCCGGTACTGCGTGACGTCGAACCAGCTCTGGCCGCCGAGCCAGTCGCGCAGCTGGACCATGCGCAGGACATCGTCGGGGTCGGGAAACCGGCCGGCGACGATGGCCTTGGCGCCGATCGCGAGCGTCAGTGCGCAAAGGCCCGCCCAGACGATGGCGACCCGCCCGAGCGGCAGCCGGGCCGCCGTGTCACCGGCGTCCGGCCCGGTCATGCCGCGAAGCTGCGCCGGAACACGATCCGGCTGCGCAACAGCCAGGTGGCGGCAAAGCTGACCGCGATCGCCACGACCTTCGCCGCGCGCGGATCGAACCCGGCGAGGTCGCCGGTCCAGACGATTCCCGAGGTCAACGCCAGCCCGACCAGCGCCGAGACCACGAACAGCGCCTTCTGTCGCGTGCGGGCGAAACCGCGCTCGGCGACCGAGTCGGCGAAGACCGCGCGGCTCGACATCAGCCAGTGCGCGACGATCCCGAGCGCATAGCCGATCGCCGAGGCGCTGGCTGGCCACACCCCGGCCGCCAGCAGCGCGAGGAAGCAGCCGACGTCGACCGCGAGCGCGCCCACGCTGGCGAGCAGGTAACGCACCAGCCGCACGTCGCCGAGGCGGGCGAGCAGGGCGGCCATCGGATGCCTCACGCGGCCTTGCGCCCGCGCGCCGCGACGCGCTGCGGCACTTCGCGCACCGAGGCCAGCGCCGCCGCCTGGTCGGCGGTCACCGGGGCTTTGGCCGGGGCGCCCCGCTCGACCAGCGACTTGCGTTCGCCCTCGTCGCCGGTCTCGTGGTACTCGGCATCCTCGTTGACGCACCAGGTGTCGTAGATCCGCTCGCCGGCGAGGATGTTCTCGACCGTCAGCATGGCGGTCATCATCGCGTGGTCCTGGTTGTTGTAGCGGTGCATGCCGTTGCGGCCGACGAGGTGCAGCGTCGGATGCCGCGCCTCGAGCTCGCTGCGCATCGCCTGGACGTTCGCGGCGTAGGTCTCGTCGTAGACCGGGTAGGCCTTCTCCTGGCGGACCACGGCACCGCCGATGACCTTGTCGGGCGAGACCAGCCCGAGGATCGCCATTTCCTTCTTGGCCAGCTCGACGAGGTCTTCGTCGGCCATCGACCACAGGCCGTCGCCTTCGAAGCAGAAGTACTCGAGTCCGACGCAGGCGACTTCGGGATCGGGCACCATCTCGGGCGACCACGAGCGGAAGTTCTGCACCCGGCCGACCTTCACCTTGCTGTCGTGGATATAGATCCAGTTGTCGGGGAACAGGTCGTCCGAGCGGATCATCAGCGCGACGGTGAGGAAGTCACGGTACTTGAGCTGGCTCGCCTCGATCGTGCTCTCCGGCAGCGGATGCAGCCGCGCGGCGAGTTCGCGCATCGGCGCCGAACTGATCGCGTGGCCGGCTCGGATCACCAGGTCGCCGTCGGGGCCGCTCGCGGTGAGCCGCCAGCCGCCCGCGCCGTCGCTCGCCAGCTGCTTGAGCGCGTGGCCCATGACCACCTGGCCGCCGCGCTCGACGATCCGGTCACGCGCCGCTTCCCACATCATCCCTGGCCCGAGGCGCGGGTAGCGGAAGGTCTCGAGCAGGGTCTTGACCGCCTGGCCGTCGTTGGGCCGCTTGTTGAGCCCGAGCGAGCGCTTGAGCCCGTCGGTCACTGCGCCCCACAGGCTGAGGCCCTTGATCCGCTGCGCCGCCCAGTCCGCACTCATCTCGTTGCAGGGCATGCCCCACACCTTCTCGGTGTAGGTCTTGAAGAAGATCGAATAGAGCTTCTTGCCGAACTGGTTGCTGGTCCAGTCCTCGAAGCTCCTCACGTCGCGGATCGGGAACAGCTTTGCCCACAGGTAGCTCGCCATGCACGCAGTCGAGCGCAGCAGGCCGAGATTGCGCAGCGCCTCGAATGCGCGCAGCGGGTAGGAGTAGAACTTGCCCTCGTAGTAGATGCGGCTCATCCGCGGGCGCTGGATGAAGTCGTCGGGCAGAATCTCGTTCCACAGGTCGACGACCTGCTGGCTCTTCGAGAAGAACCGATGCCCACCGATGTCGAAGCGGTAGCCCCCATGCTCGACCGTACGGCTGATCCCGCCGACGTAGGTCGGGTCCTTCTCGATGATCGCGACGGTCTTGCCGGCCCTGGTCAGCAGGTACCCGGCTGTGAGCCCCGCCGGGCCGGCGCCGATGATCGCTACGTCGACGGTGAGTTCGCCGCGTCCAGAACTGTTCGTCACGCTCGAATTTCCCCCGCTCCTCGTCTTTGCCGGGAGTGAAGGAAATTGGTTATGGAACGCTTAACACCGGCGGTTCGCTACGATGCGGCCTCGCGCTGCAGGTCGAACGCGAGCGCGGCAAGCTGGCCGAACTGCAGCGTGTCCTCGAAGCTGAGGCCGTAGCGGTCGTCGCGCCGCCAGCGGACCCGGGCCGCGATCTCGGGCAGCCCGTCGGCTTCGATGCGCACGCGCTGGACCAGCGACAGGTGCTCGCTGGTGCGGACCAGCGCGCCGTGCTGCGAGAGGTTCCCGATCGTCGCGCGCACGCGGCCGTTGCCGAGCATCAGGGTGCAGGGAACCTCGAGCCGGACGCGCACCGGGCGCTTGGCGTAGGCGCTGCGATCCTCGACGATGCGTCCGAGGGGGACTCGCTGGCGGAAGCGGAAGCCGGCCTTGCCATCCTCCTCCCACACGCGTTCGAGCGGATGGCGGTCCCCGCTCGGCATCTCGAGCATCAGGTCGTCGCCGGGCGGCAGCGGGTGGAACAGGCGCACGCTGACGCCGGTCTCCGAGGCGTCGCGGATCACGCACAGGAACTCTCCGCTCGGGCCGACCAGCTTGGCCGCGCGGATCAACAGCGTGAAACGCGGCGCACTGCGCAGCTCCTCACCGCTTTCGCTCGCGCGCAGCTCGTTCGGCTGTTCGTCGTGGCGCAACGTTTGCATCGTGTTCCCAACGCCCTGCGAACCGGCACCCGGAGACTGATCGGCCGGTTCGCGGCACTGTGTCTGATGTGCGTTCATCTGGTTTCCATGGGCCTAATCGGCATGATGGCGAGGTCGGTAACCACGCCGAAGCAGACTCCGCCCTAGACCCGCAGCGGCAAACGATCTCCTTGAAGCGCCCTATGCATTTTCCCGCAGGGCGGCGGGAATGGTGCGGGTGGCCGGACTCGAACCGGCACGGGCAAGGCCCAGGGGATTTTAAGTCCCCGGCGTCTACCATTCCGCCACACCCGCAGCCGGGGGAGGACTAGCGGGCGGTGCGCGCTCTTACCAGTAGCGCCTGGAGGCGATCTCCGCCCCCTCGGCGAGCGCCGCAAGCTTGGCCCAGACGACCTCGGCATCGAGGTTGCCGCTGCCGGCGTGGACCGAGAAGCCGCAATCGACCCCGGCCATGACGCGCTCCCTGCCGAGCAGGTCGGCATAGCGGCCGATGCGCTGGGCGATCAGTTCGGGGTGCTCGACATAGGGATTCTGTGGCTCGATCATGCCCGGGCAGAGGATCTTGCCCTCGGGCAGCTGGTGCTGCTCGAAATAGGCGAACTCGTGCGCGTGACGCGGGTTGGCGCCTTCGAGCAGCACGGTCTGCGGCCTGGCGCTCCAGACGATGTCAGCGATGTCGGCCAGGTCGACGTCGCAGGTGTGCGGCCCCGGGTAGTTGCCCCAGCACAAATGCATTCTCAGCCGTTCGGGCGGGATGTTGCGGAGCGCGTGGTTGAGCGCGGCGACGTTCATGCCGATGCGCTTGCGAAACTCCTCGGTCGAGAGGTGCGTGAACTGCACGTGCCGACCCATCGCGAGGTCGGGGCAGTCGACCTGCAGGGTGATGCCGGCCTCGGCGATCGTCTCGTACTCGTGGCGCAGCCCCTCGGCGAGTGCGAAGACATACTCTTCGTCGCTGGCGTAGTACTGGTTGGGAAAGAACAGCGCGGTCACCCCGGGCGAAGCCGCGCTCATGAAGGTCTCGTGCCCGCCCGCCAGGCGCTTGAGGCGCTCGGCGTCCTCGCGCGGGGCGTCCATGTCGATGACCTCGATCGGCGCAGTGCACGCCGGCGCCTTGCGGCGTGCACGGCCGGCGTCGCCGAATACCCGCGCCTTGGCGCCGGGGAACTGCTCGAGGTCGGCAAACTCGTACTGCCCGGCCTCGCCGCCGAAGCCCGACAGCCGGTGCTTGATGTAGGTCGCGTAGCTGGGCTTCGACATCTCGCCATCGCCGATGACGCTGATCCCGGCCCGTTTCTGGCGCTCGATCACGTAAGCCGTCGCACGCTCGATCGTCTCGTCGAGTGCGCCCTCGTCGACCGCCTCGCCGCCCTCGCGGGCGAACATCAGCGCGAGCAGGTCGTCGGGGCGCGGCAGGCTCCCCGTGTGGGTGGTACGGAAGCCGCTCATGCGAGCTCAGCGCGCACGATCGCGGCACCGTCCGCCATCGCCTTCATCTTGCCGAACGCAACCTCGCGTGGGAGGTACTTGAGCCCGCAGTCGGGGGCGACGATGATCTTCTCGGCCGGGACGTGCGGCAGCGCGCGGCGGATGCGCGCGGCGACAGTCTCGGGCGTCTCCACCTCGTGCGTCGACAGGTCGAGCACGCCGAGGATGATCGTCTTGCCGGGTAGCGTCTCGAGCACCGAGGTGTCGAGGTTCGACTGCGCGGTCTCGATCGAGATCTGCTTGACCTCGCTGCTGCCGAGCTCGGGCAGGAACGAGTAGCCCTCGGGGCGCTCGTGGATCAGGTGCGCGTAGCCGAAGCAGATGTGCAGCGCGGTGGTTCCCTCGATCCCCTCAAGCGCGCGCTCAAGCGCCTTGAGTCCGTAGTCGCGCGCCTTGTCGGGCCGCGCCTGCATGTAGGGCTCGTCGAGCTGGACCACGTCGGCGCCGGCGGCGAACAGGTCCCGAATCTCCTCGTTGACCGCAGCGGCATAGGCGACCGCGAGCGCCTCGGGGTCGTTGTAGTAGTCGTCCTGCGCCTGCTGGCTCATCGTGAACGGGCCGGGCACGGTGATCTTGATCTGCTTGTCGGGCGAAGCGTGCTCGCGCAGGAACTGCACGTCGCGCACCTGCACCGGGTGGCGGCGGCTGATCGGGCCGACCACGCGCGGCACGGGTACCGGCTCGCCGCTGCGGTCGAGCGCGGTACCGTGATTGTCCATGTCGACCCCGTCGAGCGCGGTCGCGAAGCGATTCGAATAGGATTCGCGGCGCATCTCGCCGTCGGTGATGATGTCGAGTCCGGCGCGCTCCTGCTCGGCGATCGCCATGATCGTCGCGTCGTCCCACGCCTCCTCGATCATGTCCTCGGGAATCCGCCACAGCTCTTTAGCCCGCGTGCGCGGCGGGAACCGCCCGGCCAGCTTCGCGCGGTCGATCAGCCATTCGGGCTGGGCGTAGGAACCGACCAGCGAGGTGGGGAGCAGCATTCGGGTATCCTCTCGTATCGTCATTTCATCCCCGCGAAGCGGGCATGCGATCGCCGGTATCGATTTCGCGCAGAGGCCGCAGAAATCGCAGTGAAGACACGCTCTATCTCCGCGATCTCTGCGGCCTCTGCGCGGTCAACCTCCACGGGTTTCCCGCTGTTGCGGGGCAGACGAAACTCAGGCCGCTTCGGCGTGGCGGAACTGGTTGTTCGTGGTGTGGTCGCCCGCCAGCCAGCGCCTGAGCTCGGCGTGGGCGTTGCGGCGGCGTTCCTCTTCGCCGGCGGCGGCGCGCGGGTCGTCGCAGGTGAACTCGACGACCATCCCGTTCGGATCCTCGACGTAGACCGAGCGGCAATAGCCGTGCTCGAGCGTGTAGGTCTTCGGCGGCTGGATCCCGGCCTCCTGGATGCGCCGTTCGAGCTCGGCCTGGGTTTCCTGGTCGACGTTGAGCGCGATGTGCCGGAACGGCGAAGGCGGCAGCGGTGGATCGAACAGCGCCTGGTCCTCGGGATCGGCGAACTGGAAGAACGCGAGGCACGACTTGTCGCCAAGCTCGAAGAAGCAGTGGCAGTAGGTGCGGTCCTTGCCGAACAAGAAGTCTGTCTCGCACCAGGTCGCGGCGAGCGGAATGCCGAGGATGTCCTCGTAGAAGTGGCGCGTGGCCTCGAGGTCCTTGGTCACGTAGGCGGTATGGTGCAGACGGCTCGGCAGTTTCGACATCATGCTTCTCCCGACGCGGCCGACTCTCCCGTCCGGCCGCAAGATCGTTGACCAGTCTAACAAAGCTTTGCGGACGCGCAATTCATTCGCCCAAGCCCGTTGCGCGGTAGCGAACCATCCGCGTCTCGCCCTTAATCGTCATCCTGAACTCGTTTCAGGACCCATATCTCCCCCATGAGCGGAGCCCTCGGCTTATGCGCAGCATGGCCGCAAGGCTGCGCTCGACCTGCGTGCTACAGGCGTGCCGTGCGATGGGTCCTGAAACGAGTTCTTCAGGATGACGGAAGAGCGCAGGTAGCGCTACTTCCGGCCCAGCACCGCCTCGTTGGCGTCTCCCAGTTCCGGCGGCGGCACAACCGCATCCTCGACCTCGCCGTCGAAGCGCACCGGGAAGCGGATCGTGCGGAACCGGCCCCGGGCACCCTCGCCCTCGATCACCAGCCTGTGGTGCGCGGCGAGCTCGCCTTCGACCACTTCCTTCGAGGTATAGACCGGCGAGTGCGGCACCTCGAGCGCGGCGAGCCGCTCCTCCCAGTAGGCGCGCGGCTGCGTGGCGAAGATCGGGGCGAGGAACTCGACCACCTTCTCGTAATTGGCGATCCGCGCCGGACGGCTCTCGAACTCGGGCCGTTGCAGCATGTCGGGCTGGCCGACCGCCTCGGCGAGGTTCTCCCAGAACTTCGGGGGGCTCGACATGTGGAGGGCAATCCACCCGCCGTCGGCGCACTGGAACACGTAGCTCTGGCTGACGTGCGGGCGCGACCACGGGCCCATGATCTCGCCCTCGGACAGGTAGTGCGTGAAGTCGTCCATGTTGAAGTGGCTCATCGCCTCGAACATCGAGGTCTCGACCAGCCGGCCCTTGCCGGTCTTCTCGCGCTCGTAGAGCGCGGCGAGCACGCCGAACGCGGCGTAGAACCCGGTCACCGCGTCGCCGATCGCCGGGCCAACCACGCGCGGGTTGGCCGGGTTGACCAGCAGCCGCAGGAACCCGGTCACCGCCTGGCTGACGGTGTCGAACGCCGGCCGGTCCTTCCACGGGCCATCGTTGCCGAAGCCGGAAATGCCGCAATAGATCAGCCGCGGGTTGAGCGCGCGCAGCCGCTCGGGGCCGACGCCGAGCCGTTCGGCGACGCCGGGGCGGAAGTTCTGGATGAACACGTCGGCATCCTTCACCAGCGCGTCGAACGCGGCCAGGTCTTCGGGCTCCTTGGTGTTGAGCTCGATCGACTTCTTGTTGCGGTTGTAGGTCTGGTAATGCGGCGAATAGAGGTCGCCCTTGAAGGCGCGGAACGGGTCGCCGGTGCCCGGCATCTCGACCTTGATCACCTCGGCGCCGAGATCCGCCAGCAGCACCCCGGCGGCGGGGCCGGTGATGAAAGTGCCCATGTCGAGGACGCGAACGCCTTTGAGCGGTTTGGCCATTGGTCTCCCTCGATCCCGTCTTTCGCTCCCCTTGCCGTTCGACCGGCGCGAAGTCGAGATGCTGGAGAAGATTGAAGCGTCGCAGGGTTTCACGTGAAGACGCGAAGACACGAAGGATTCGTGCCGCGGCGAAGCCGCCCTGAACGTCAGGCGTGTCAGCGCGCGGTGAAGTTTCAGGTTGAGGGCGGCTTAGCCGCAGGGCCTCTTCGCGCCTTCGCGTCTTCGCGTGAAAAAATTTGGACAACCCTGCCTGACACGGTCCAAAGCACCACCGAGAAGGAGGCCCCACATGCGCATCGGCAAGCAGGACGCGCCCTATTCCGCCATCTGCACCTCGGACGCCGACAGCATCACCGTGCGCGGCAAGGATCTCGTCGGCGAGATCATCGGCAAGATGGATTTCACCAGCTACTTCTGGTTCCTCGTCACCGGCAAGGAGCCCAACGAGGACCAGGCGTTCTTCGCCAACGCGATCCTCTGCGCACTCGCCGAGCACGGCCTCGTGCCGAGCGTGGTCGCCGCGCGGATGACCTATGCCGCCGCCCCCGAGGCGCTGCAGGGCGCGGTCGCGGCCGGGCTGCTCGGCTGCGGCAGCGTGGTGCTCGGCAGCGCCGAGGTCGCAGGGAAGTTCTACGCCGAGTGCGTCGCCGACTGGCAGGGCGACGGCGGCACCGCCGAGGACGCCGCCAGGCGCGGCATCGCCCGCCTGCGCGCCGACAAGAAGCCGATCCCCGGCTTCGGCCACCCGCAGCACTCCGAAGGCGACCCGCGCGCCAACCTGCTGCTCCAGCTCGCCCGCGAGCGCGGTGTGGGCGGCCCGCACGTGGCGATGCTCTACGCGATCCGCGACGCGCTCCCCGGCGCGATCGGCCGCACGCTACCGATCAACGTCAACGGCCCGATCCCCGCGATCCTGCTCGACCTCGGCTGGCCCCTCGCCGCGCTCAAGGGCATCGGCCTGCTGTGCCGCACCGCCGGGCTGATCGGCCACCTGACCGAGGAAGTCGAGCGGCCGATTGGGTTCATCCTCTCCGGTAAGGCGGCGGAGGCGATCAAGTATGATGGGCCGACTTCGAACCAGTAATTGAGTTTTCGTCCCCTAGGCAGCAAGAAGCCAAGATGCGCCCGACCAGGTCTCTGTTGGTCTTCCCACTTCTGGGTCTGGTCGGAAGCTGCTCTTACGCGTACGACTTGAAAGCTGTCGCAATTGATGGCCGTCTCGCGTTCATTGTAGACCCAGTCCTCGGATAACGATGCCGATTGCATCGACGGCATCGTTGTTGATGCCGATAGAGGTGAACCCTACGCTGAGCCTGCAACGGGCGACGACAGAAGTCTCGCGCTGAACGGCGGCGCCTACTGGTGGCACTTCACAGACACCTGCGAAACTCCATTCCCCGTATTCTATGGCGACAAGCTGAAAGGCTCACCTCAACCAGGCATGGGGTATGTCGCGCCTAAACCCTTGAAGCGCGGAGTTGTTTATCACGTGATGACCACCGGATCAGGATCGGGTTCGGGCGGAACTTGGTTCAAGATCCTGCCCAACGGACGCGTCGAAAACTATCGAAACGATCCCACATCTCCGAAGGTCGACGAAGATGGGAATGTTGTGAGTGAAGGGGGCAAGGCAAACCGCTAGCCCGGCACCTTCGCCCCTTGCAAACCCCCTGGTCCCCTCGCACAAAGGCGCTCGGGAGAGACGAATGCCTGCAGCGGAATTCGATTACATCGTCGTCGGCGCGGGCTCGGCGGGGGCGGCGGTGGCGGCGCGGCTGGGCGAGGCGGCGGACCGGACGACCTGCGTGATCGAGGCCGGCGGACCGGATACCCACCCGTTCATCCATATCCCGAGCTTCGTCGCCGCGGCGATCGGGCGCGAGGCGACCAACTGGCGGTTCAAGACCGTGCCGCAGCCGGGCATGGCCGGGCGCGAGATCCCGGTGCCGCGCGGCAAGGTCATCGGCGGCTCGGGATCGATCAACGGCATGGTCTATTTCCGCGGGCACCCGACCGACTACGACGACTGGTCGGACATGGGTTGCAAGGGCTGGTCCTACGCCGAAGTGCTGCCCTACTTCACCCGCACCGAGAACAACGAGAACTACCCGGCGAGCGTGTTCCACGGCGTCGGCGGGCCGGTCAACGTCAAGCACGTCGAGAACCCCAACCCGCTCAACTACGCGTTCATGGACGCGCTCGCCTCGCTGCAATTCCCGGCCTGCCCGGACTTCAACGGCGCCAACCCGGAAGGCTACGGCCGGCGCCAGGGGCTGATCCGCGACGGGCGGCGCGAAAGCACGGCCAAGGCAATGCTGCGCCCCGCGCTCGCACGCGGCAATGTCCACGTGCAGACCGACGCGATGGTCGCGCGACTGCTGGTCGAAGGCAAGCGGGCTGTCGGGGTCGAGCTGGCCGACGGGCGGACGATCCGCGCCCGGCGCGAGGTCGTACTTTCGGCGGGGACGGTGCAGACGCCGCAGATCCTGATGCTCTCGGGCATCGGCCCGGCGGTGCACCTCAAGGAGATGGGCATCGAGGTGGTGCTCGACGCGCCGGGGGTCGGCGAGAACTACCACGACCATCCGGCCAGCCCGATGCACATGGAGACCGACAACTGGACCAGTTACGGCTGGAGCTGGAAGACTGTGCCGCGCAACCTGTTCTACGGGCTACAGTATGCGCTGACCCGCACCGGCCCGCTCGCCGGCAACGTGTTCGAGAGCGTCGCTTTCCTGCGCACCGACCCGTCGCTAGAACGGCCCGACGTGCAGTTCGTGTTCCAGCCGGCCAAGCGGCTGACCCACCCGAAAATCCCGTTCCCGGTCGGCCACGGCTACGCAATCAGCCCGGTCGCGCTCTACCCCAAGAGCCGCGGCACCGTGCGCCTCGCCAGCCCCGACCCGGCCGCCGCGCCGCTGATCGACCCGCACCTGCTCGAACACCCCGACGACATCAAGCCGCTGATCCGCGCGCTGAAGATCGCCCGTGCGGCATTCGCGGCGGACTCGTTCGCCGAATACGAGGGGGTCGAGGTTGCACCCGGGCCCGATTGCCAGAGCGACGAGCAGTTCGACCGCTACATCCGCGAGACCGGCTATACCGTCCACCACCCGGTCGGTACCTGCCGCATGGGCTCGGACAAGGACGCGGTCGTGGACCCCGAGCTGCGCTTCAACGGCATCGAGGGCCTGCGCGTAGCCGACGCTTCGGTGATGCCGTCGATCATCGGCGGCAATACCAACGCGCCGTGCGTGATGATCGGCGAGCGCGCGGCCGACTTCATCCTCGGCAAGGCCCCGCTCCCCGCCGCCGAATTGCCGCCCGAGAGCGTGGCGCGGTACAAGCCCAGGCCGAAGAGGAAGGCGGCGTGAGCCTCGATGGTCGCGTACCACGGCGAAGCCGCAAGAACGATTCGCACAAAGACACAAAGACACCAAGGTGTTGCGCGCCCGAGAGAGGTTCTGCGCGGCCTCTTCGCGGCTTTGTGTCTTTGTGCGAGAAAACCTGACGGCTGCGCCGTCGCTGGAGTGGTCGCCGACGCGACACCCGGCTTTCAAGGGAGAGTGGACCGATGGCCCGCGAGCACATGAAGTCCTGGCAGGTCGGCGACGTCACCGTGACGCGGATCGTCGAACTGTGGGACTTCCAGGACAACATCAACATGACGATGCCCGACGCGACCGCCGAGGAAGTCATCGCGCTCGAGTGGCTGCATCCGCACTACGCCACGCCCGACGGGCGGCAGCGGATGAACTTCCAGGGGTTCGTGGTGCAGGCGCCCGGGCGCGTGATCGTGGTCGATTCGTGTATCGGCGCCGGGCGCCAGCGCGACTTCGACGTGTTCTGCGACCTCCCCGAGGGGTTCCTCGAGGATCTCGAAAGCCTCGGGATCAGCCGCCATGACGTCGATACCGTGATGTGCACGCACCTGCACTTCGACCACGTCGGCTGGAACACCTACAGGGACCCTGCGACCGGCGAGTACCGGCCGACCTTCCCCAACGCCCGCTACCTGTTCGGGCGGACCGAGTACGAGGCCTGGCAGACCGTGATCCGCCACGACGGGCATCACAGCGACACGCACCTCGTCGAGTGCGTCGACCCGATCGTCGCCGCGGGGATGGCCGAGTTCATCGAGCCCGACCACGAAATCGCGGCCGGCGACGGCTGGCACATCCGCTGCGAACCGAGCCACGGCCACACGCCGGGCCACGTCCACGTGCGGATCAGCTCGCGGGGCGAGGAGGCGGTGATCACCGGCGACCTGATGCACCACCCGATGCAGGTGGCGATGCCCCATCGCGACGCGACTTTCGACATGGACAAGGAAGCCGGCCGGCAGACGCGCATGCGCTTCGTCGAGACCTATTCCGACAGCGGCGTGCTGGTGATCGGCGCCCACTTCGCCGAGCCCACCGCCGGCCACATCCGCACCCACGCCGAAGGCGACGTGCGGTTCGACGGGTTGGGGATCTCATGAGCAAGGTCATCCCACTCTACCCGATCGACATCTTCACGCCCGAGGCGGTGCGCAACGCGCGCGAGGTCGACGATGCGCTGCGCGAGTTCGCACCGGTCGTGCGCCTCGCCGACGGGACGCACATGCTCGGGCGGCACGAGCACGTCTCGGCGGGACTTCTCGACTGGAAGGCGTTCTCCTCGACCTCGCGCCCGTGGCACGATCCGAACTCGCCGCGTCCCGAGATCCTGCTGACCGACGACCCGCCGCGGCATACCCAGGTGCGCAAGGTGATCGCCGACGCGCTGAGCCCGCGCGCGCTCGAGCGCGTCAAGGCGATCTTCGAGGAACGCGCCGCGGCGCTGCTCGCCCGGCTCCGTGCGCGCGAAGGCGAGGCGGTCGACGCGGTGTCCGAGGTCACCCAGGCCTACGTGTTCCAGGTGCTGCCCGACATCCTCGGCCTGCCCGAGGAGGGCCGCGAGCACATGCACGGGTTCTCCGAGATGGTCTGGGCGACGATGGGCCCGCCGGGCGAGCTGTTCGACCAGGCGATGCAGTACGACTACTCGGCAGTGATCGAGTGGCTCGAGACCCAGTGCGAGCGCGACGCGCTCGACCCGGACGGCATCGGCGCCGAGATCTACCGCGCCGCCGACCGCGGGCAGGTGACGCTGCCCGAGGCCAAGCTGCTGTTGCAGACCGTGCTCAGCGCCGGGGCCGACACCACGTTCATCACCATGGCCAATGCGCTGCGCGCCTGGGCGCTGTTCCCAGCCGAGTACGCCAGGCTGCGCGCCGAGCCGAAGAAGGTCCGCGCCGCGTTCGACGAATCGCTGCGGTGGGATTCGCCCAGCCGGATGGCCGGACGCATCACCACGCGCGAGGTCGAGATCGACGATTACGTGATCCCGGCCGGCACGCGCTGCGGGCTGATGTTCGCCGCCGCCAACCGTGACCCGCGATTCTGGGAGGCGCCCGACGAATACCGGCTCGACCGCGACAACCGCCACTCGCTCGGCTGGGGCTACGGCGTCCACGGCTGCGTCGGCCGCACGCTGGCGCAGATGGAGGCGCAGGCGCTGCTCGGCGCGATCGTGGCGCAGGTCGAGAGCATCGAGCTCGCCGGGCCGTACGAGCCGTGGATGACCACCGTCGGTCACGGCCCGATCCGCCAGCCCGTGCGGCTCAAGTTCGCACCATGAAGCCCTCTCCCCTTGAGGGGAGAGGGTTGGGAGAGGGGGAGTACTGCGACGTCCCCCGACCCAGCGGCCCCCTCCCCCCGGCCCCCTCGCCTGGAGGGGAGGGGGAGTGACTGCCCTCGTCACCCGCATCGACGCGATCCGCTACGCGCGACACGAGCGGCCGGCGGGGGACAACTTCGTCCGCCCGGTCGACGACCACAACCTGCCGATGCCGCTCGACTATTTCGTCTGGGCGATCCACCGCGACGGGCATCCGCCGGTGATCGTCGATACCGGGTTCGGCGAGGACGCAGCCGCAGCGCGCGGGCGGGTGATCACGCGCTCGGTCAACGACGGCTTGCGCACCGCGGGGATCGATCACCTCTCGGTCGAGGACGTAATCCTGACCCACCTGCACTACGACCACGCCGGCTCGCTCAGCACCTTCCCCAACGCGCGGTTCCACGTGCAGGACGCCGAGATGGCCTTCGCCACCGGGCGCCACATCTGCGACCACGGCGTTCGCGCGCCGTTCGACGGCGAGCCGGTCGCCCAGCTCGTGCGCAAGCTCTACGCCGACCGCGTCGTGTTCCACGAAGGCGACGCCGCGTTCGCCCCCGGGATCGCGCTGCGGCTGTGCGACGGGCACACCGCCGGGCTGATGGCGGTATGCTGCGAGACCGCGCGCGGCACGGTCGTGCTGGCGAGCGATGCGGCGCACCTCTACGGCAACCTGACGCGGCGGATCCCCTTCCCGATCTTTATCGACGAGGCGGCCTACCTCAGGGCGCAGGCGCGCGTCCTCGAACTCGCCGGCGGCTCGCTCGACCACGTGATCCCGGGCCACGATCCGCTGGTGCTCGCCTGCTTCCCGTCCGAAAACGACATCGCCCGCGTTGACCTGCCGCCGATCGTGCCGATAGCGCGGGCGGCATGACCACGATCGGATTCCTCGGCCTGGGGCGAATGGGTGCGCCGATGGCCGCGCGGCTGGTGAGCCACGTCGACCGCCTGCTGGTTCACGACATCGCGCCGGCCGCCGTCGAGGCGCTGGCGGCGAAAGGTGCCGAACCCGCCGGCTCGGCCGCCGCGCTCGGCGCCACCTGCGACATCGTCCTTCTCAGTCTACCGACCCCGCCCGTCGTGCGCGCGGCGGTCGACGATGTGCTCGCGGGCGGGACGCCGCGAATCGTCTGCGACCTGTCGACCTCCGGCCCGCGGCTGGCGCAGGAGCTGCACGCGCTGCTCACGCCGCGCGGCGTCGCCAGCTTCGACGCGCCGGTCTCGGGCGGGATTCGCGGCGCCGAGCTCGGCTCGCTGGCGATCATGGTCGGCGGGCCGGAGGCGCTCTACGAAGAGGTTCGCCCGATCCTCGACCGGATCGGCAACCCGTTCTTCATGGGCGAGCAGCCCGGCGCGGGCCAGGTCGCCAAGCTCGCCAACAACCTGCTCAGCCTGTCGGCGATTGCCACCACCGCCGAGGCGATGACGCTGGCGATCAAGGCCGGGCTCGACACCGCGCGGATGATCGAGGTGCTCAACGCGGGCACTGGCGCCAACTCGGCGACGCGCGACAAGTGGCCGCGCGCGGTGCTGCCGCGCACGTTCGACTTCGGCTTCTCGGCGCAGCTCAGCCTCAAGGACACCCGCCTCGCGCTCGAGGAGGCGCAGGCGATGGGCGTGCCGCTGCCGACGGGCGAACGCCTCGCCGCGCTGCTCGAACGCGTGCTGGCGACGTACGGCGAGGCGGCCGACTTCACCGAGATGGCCAAGGTGGTCGAGGCCGATGCCGGGCTCGATCCAGACGGGAGTGCGTGAGCGTGAGGGCAGACCTTCCGGCGCGGCTTTTCTCGCTGAGCGGCAGGCTCAACGTGCCCGAGGCGTTCGTGCTGCATCTGATGCTGAGCGCACTCGGCGCGGTGCTGGTGTGGGCCGCGACGCGGGATGCTGGCTGGCAGCACGAAATCTGGGCCGAGCTGGTTGTCCAGGCGATTGTCGCTCTCGGCGGCCTCGTCCTGCTGACCAAACGGCTGCACGATCACGGGTGGTCCGGCTGGTGGGCGCTTCTCGGCCTGCCGCTGATCCCACTGGGCTTGTACCGTTCGTGGCGTGTTACGCTTCTCAATCCCGACGTGCTGACGGGCAGTCCCGATCCCTGGTGGTACCTGCCGGCGCAGCTGCTGTCGCTGCCGCTCATTGTCCTGATGCTCGGCGTGTTCTTCATACCCGGTAGCGCGCAGGAGAACCGCTACGGTCCCAGCCCACGAGGAAGTCGCGACGAGTCTTACCGCGCGGCCTAGCGCAACTGGCTGTCCTTGCTGCCGCGCCGGTTGATGCCGACGGTTCGGCGCGCGGCGTCGCGGGCGCCCTGGCAGGCGACGCAAGTGCGCACACCGGGAAGCGCGCGGCGCCGCGGCCCCGGAATGCGCTCGCCGCAATCGTCGCAATGCTCGGCGCTCTCCCCGAACGGCGTTTCGGCCCGGGCGCGCAGCACCGCGTCCTTGACCGTGTCATCGATCTGGTCCTGCACCGCGCCGTCGCGCGTCCAGCCGCCTGCCATCGCGTGAACCTCCTGCCGCCACGCGCCTGCTATGACGGCGACTTGAGGAAGTGCGTCAGGCTGCGAACCGCTTCCTCGAGGCCGCTTTCATCCTCGCCGTGCTCGACCAGCAGCCGGCGGGCCTGGTCGAGGGTCAGGCCGTGGTGCGCTGCGTAGGCGTCGATCTCGGCGTCGGTCAGGTCGCGGGACATGCCCGGATAACCGGCGAGACCCGCGCGGTGTTCCCTCGCACAATGCGGTGGAGCCAATGCGCGGCAGGATCGTTGTGGGGGGTGCAAGGACGTATTCACCCCCTCAGACACGGAGGAACGCGATGGCAGAAACCAACGCGGCGCTCAACACGCCGACCGATCTCAACCGGAACGACACGCGCACGGTCGCGGACGCGCTCAACCGGGTGCTCGCCGACAGCTACGCGCTCTACCTCAAGACCAAGAACTTCCACTGGCACGTCTCGGGGCCGCATTTCCGCGACTACCACCTGATGCTCGACGAGCAGGCGACGCAGATCCTCGCCACGACCGACCTGATCGCCGAACGCGTGCGCAAGACCGGCAACACCACGCTGCGCTCGATCGGCGACATCGCCCGGCGGCAGACGATCGCCGACAACGACAAGGACTTCGTCTCCGCAGCGGACATGCTGAAGGAGCTCCGCGACGACAACCTCAAGCTCGTCGAGGCGCTGCGCGAGGCCAAGGAGATCGCCGAGGAAGCGAAGGACAACGCCACCAGCGCGGTGATCGACGACTGGACCGACCAGGCCGAAGAACGCGCCTGGTTCCTGTTCGAGGCCGGCCGCAAGGGCTGAGAGGCGCGCCGGCGGCAGTTCTAGACGTCGTTGCGGATCGTTGCCAGCGCGCCGCCGTCGATCTCCCAGCGGGCGCCGTTGACGTAGCTCGCCTCGTCCGACAGCAGGAAGCTGACCACGTCGCCGACCTCGCGCGGCTGGCCGACGCGGTTGAGCGTGGCGACCTGGCCGAGCTTGTCCATCCCGGCCTGGACATCGCCGTCGAACATCTGTTCGAGCATGCCGACGAGCAGCGGGGTCTCGATCACGCCGGGCTCGACGCAGTTCACCCGCACGCCCTTCTGCGCGACCTCGCTCGCCGCGGTGCGGGTCAGGCCGACGACGCCGTGCTTGGCTGCGTTGTAGGCGCAGGCGCCGGCGAGGCCGCGCTCCGAGCCGATCGAGGCGGTGTTGACCACCGCGCCCCTGCCGGCCGCGACCATGTGCGGGATGACGAAGCGCAGGCCGAGGAACATCGAGCGCAGGTTTACGCGGATGATCTTGTCGAATTCGGCAATGTCGTATTCGTGCGTCGGCGCAAGGCTGCCTTCGATGCCGGCGTTGTTGAAGAACCCGTCGATGCGCCCGAACGAGCCCATCGCCGCGTGGACGTAGCCCTCGACCGCCGCTTCGTCGGCGCAGTCGGCGACGTAGCCGACCGCGTCGTGCCCCGCCGAGCGCAGGGCTTCGGTGCACTGCTCGAGCCGGTCGGCGGCGATGTCGACGAGCATCACGCGCGCGCCTTCGCGGGCGAGGATCTCGGCGGTGGCGAAGCCGATCGCGCCCGCGGCGCCGGTCACGATCATCGTCTTCCCTTGGTGGCGCATCATTTCCCTCCCCTGCGGAACGGCAGCGTGAGCAGGAACCAGGCAAGCTTCGGCGTCAGCAGCTTGCGGAAGTTGCGCGCTTCCTCGGGCGTCAGCGTGGCGGCCATCGGCATCGTGCCGAACACCTTGCCCTTGAGCACCAGGTTGTCGCCCTGGCGCTCGACCCTGGTGACCTGCATGAGTTCGGACTTGTCGGCGGCGTAGATCTTCATCGCTTACCTCGTCGTCCCGGCGGAGGGGCGGGGATCACGCATCGCTGAGCTCGTTGGCCGAAAATAGGGACAGTCCCCGAATGGGGACTGTCCCCGTCGAGGCGCGCGATCGCTGCTCATGCCACCCGGATCCCGTCGAACTCGATCCCGAGGTCCTCGGCCATGACCATCGCGGTCGCGCGGCCGGCACCGAACACGCCGCCTCCCGGGTGCTGGAACGGGCCGACGAGGTAGAGCCGCTCGACTCCGGGCACGCGGTACTGGCCGAGCTCGGGGGTCGGGCGGTGGCTGCCCGACTGGTAGGTCGTGGTGGCGATGCCGTGGAGGTCGCCGCGCAGGAAGCTCGGGCTGGTGCGCTCCATGTCCACCGGGCTGTCGCAGTGGTAGTCGAGGATCACCTCGGGCACGTTGTCGATGTAGTCGGCCATCCGCGCGATGATCCGCTCGGCGAACTCGCGCCTGGCCTCGTCCCAGCTGCGCCCGTCGGGGCGCTCGTAGGGCACGTAGTCCCAGGCATGAAAGATCGCCTTGCCCTCGGGCGCGCGGCTCGGGTCGTGCTGGGTGAGCTGGCCGACGCCGACCAGCGGAGTCGGCGACATCTGGCCGTAGCGCAGCTCGTCGAAGGCGCGGCGCAGGTCCTCGTAGTTCGCGGGCATCAGCTCGTACATCACCGCCGAGAGCTCGCCGGCCTTGAACTTCAAGGGTGCATCGAGCGCGGCGTGGACGGTGAAGCAGGCGGCCGGGGTGATGTGCGTGCGCTTCGCGTTCCTCGCGACGCTGGGCGAGACGGCAGGGACCATCTCGGGCAGCACGTGCGGGTGGATCGCGCCGATTACGCCGTCGCTGCAGGTGAACCGCTCGCCGCTGTCGAGCACCACGCCGGTGACGCGCGTGCCGTCAGTGACGACTTCGCGCACGTGGCAGTTCGCCCGCACCGCGCCGCCGTGGTCCTCGATGCAGGCGATCAGTGCGTTTGTCAGGCTGCCCGAACCGCCGACCGGCACGCCGAAGCCGAACTTCTCGAGGAATCCGAGAAACACGTAGGCGCCGATGCCGGTGGCCTTCTCGTCGGGGCTGACCAGGTTCTCGCCGGCGACGCGGCCGAAGTGCGCCTTGACCTTGTCGTGCTCGAACAGCTCTTCCATCAGGTCGAAGGTGCTGACCTGGGTGGTGCGCCAGATCTCGCGCCCCTCGGGGCTCTGGTCCATCATCGCGGTCTGCGCGCCGAGCGGCATCGGCGGCGAGTAGAGCCCGGCCTGGATCATCGGCAGCCATTGTGCGGCCTGGTTGCTCATCGCGAGGAAGGTCTCGGCGTCCTTGTGCGAGAACTTGCGGATCGCTTCGGCCGACTTGGCCGGGTCGCGGTGCAGCGGAAGCGTGCTGCCGTCCTCCCACACGCTCATCATCGGCACGTCGGGGAACACGTAGCGCAGGCCGTACTTGCGCTTGAGGCCGAGCTCGTCGTTGAGCAGCAGCGGGTTACCCTGGATGAAGATGTGGCTCATCGAGTGCTGATCGTGACGGAAGCCCGGCCGGGTCAGCTCGCGGGTGACTACGCCGCCGCCGAACCATTCATTCCGTTCCAGCACGAGCACGCTGCGGCCGGCGACCGCGAGGTAGGCCGCGGCGACGAGGCCGTTGTGGCCCGATCCGATGACGATGATGTCGGCGTCACTCACGACTCTCTCCCCTTATTCGTCCCCCTGGACTTGATCCGGGGCCCATCTCTCGGCCCGCACGGACTGCGCGGTGGCGCGCAATGGGCCCTGAAACGCGTTCAGGATGCCGGCGGACGAGCGGACAGGCACACTCACACCATCGCGCTCAGCGCGAGGTCGCTGAGCTTCTGGCAGCGCTCGATGTTGGCGGCCTGGGTCATCACCCCGGCGCTGCACAGAGCGAAACTCACGTCGCGCTCGGGGTCGACCCAGAACATCGTGCTGCCGGCGCCGTAGTTGCCGTGGGTTTCGGGGCTGGCGAGCGTGCCGAACAGATGGTGGAACACGCCCGTGCCGCGAACCTGGAAACCGATCCCCTGGTTGGCCGGCGGCACCTGCCAGCCGGCGTTCTCGGCGACGCGCTTGTAGAGCTGGTTGGGCATGTCGCCGGTGTGGTTGCGCCGCGCGAGCGCGAGCATCGCCGGCGACAGGATGCGCACGCCGTCGAGCTCGCCGCCGCGGCGGAGCATCTCGGCGAAGCGGTAGAGGTCGCCGCAGGTCGAGGCGCAGCCGACGTGCGGCGCCTCGACGTCGGGGTCCTCGAACAGCGCGTGGTCGCCGGGGAGGTTGCGGCTGAGATGCTGGATCGGCACCGTGCCGCGCATGTCGGGCTTGACGTGGCGCTCGCGGAGGTCCGGCCTGAGGCCCATCGAGGTGCTGTCCATGCCGAGCGGGGCGAACAGGTCTTCGTGCAGCAGCGTGCGGTAGTCGCGCCCCTTGGGGTCGGTGCGCACCAGCGCGGTGCCCATCAGCACGTGGTTGACGAGCGGCGAGTAGTCGCAGCGCGTGCCCGGCGGAACCTCGCCGTGGACGTGCTCGATCGAGGCTTCGAACAGGTCCTGCAGCCGGTCGAGGTACATCCCCGGCTTCGGCGTCCACACGCCGGGCATGCCGGCGGTGTGCGTGAGCAGGTGGTAGAACGTCGCCTCCTCGCGCGGCTGGCCGGTGAACTCGGGGAGGACGTCCCTGACCTTGGTGGTCAGCGCGAAGCGGCCTTCCTCGATCGCCTTGAGGACGAGGACGTTGGTGAAGGCCTTGGTGACCGAGAAGATCGAGAACACGTTGTCGTAGCGGAGCGGCTTCTCGCCCGCGGCATCCTCGGCCCCGAGCGCTTCGGCGAAGACCACCTCGCCACCGCGGCCGACGGTCAGCACTGCGCCGAAGTAGTCGCCGCGCGCGATGTCGGCGCGAATCACCTCGCGCAGCGTGTCGAGTCGTTCGGGCCAGATTGCGGTCATTGTGGTGTGCTCCGGGCGCGAATGGTCCGAGGTTCGAGGCGGCTACGGAGGCGGCGCCATATCTCCCTCCCCCTTGAGGGGGAGGGTAGGGTGGGGGTGTGCGGCGCTGGCGTTGACGCGCGACTTTGTCGCGCTCCCCCTCCCCCTACCCCCTCCCCGCCGGGGAGGGGGATTCTGATCTGGCGGGAGGGTTGGCAGGGCGGCGTCACGGTCTCACCCTGCCGCGATGATGCCGCCGTCGATGGCGAGCATGGCACCGTTGATGAACGCGGCCTCGTCCGACAGCAGGAATGCCGCGGCCTGAGCGACGTCCTCGGGGGTACCGTTGCGGCGGAGCGGTATGTGCTTCGCGCGCTCGGCGTACTGCTCCGCCGTCACGAAGCCCTCGGTCGCCGGGGTTGGCACCGAGCCGGGGGCGATCGCGTTGACGCGAATGCCGCGCGGGCCGAGTTCGCCGGCCAGCACCCTGGTCAGCCCGGCGATGCCCGCCTTGATCGTGGTGTAGGCGCCGGTGTTCGGCCGCCCGCGATAGGCAACCGGCGAGGAGTAGTTGAGGATGGTGCCGGTCGCGCTCTCGTCGCGGTGGGCGAGGAACGCCTGCACGCCCCAGAACACGCTCTTGAGCCCGGCCGAGAGCATCCGGTCGAGCGTTTCCTCGGTGACGTTCTCGATCGGCTCGTAGACCAGCACCGAGGCGTTGTTGATCACCGCGCGGAGCGGCCCGGCGTCACGCGCGAACGCAGCCGCGACGTCGAAGAACGCCTGCCGCCGCCCGAGATCGGCCTCGTAGGCGAAGGCCCGACCCCCGGCCGCCTCGATTGCCGCCGTGACGTCACGCGCGGTCTTGCCGTCGATGTCGGCGACGCCGACCACCGCGCCCTCGCCCGCGAGATGCTTCGCGATGCCCTCGCCGAGCCCCCGCCCGGCGCCCGAGATCAGGATCGGCTGGCCGTCGAACCGCGCCACTTAGTCCATCCCGAACAGTTTCGCGGTGTAGTGGCTGTCCATGTACTCGTGCAGCCGGTCGATCTTGCCGTTCGAGATGTGGAACACCCAGGCGTAGTCGTTCTCGTAGACCTTGCCGTCGAGCGTCTTGCCGACCGAGTAGGATTCGACGCCCACGGTGCCCCCGTCGGAGAACAGGTTGGTTACGTGGACCTTGGGATCGCCGGGTTCGAACATCCCGCGGACGGGCGCGAGGAACAGGTCGATGATCGCGCTGCCGACGTGCTCGCCGGCGCCGGCGATGCCCTTGACCTTGGGCTGCCAGACCGACTTCTCGTGGAAGAACTGGCGCAGCGCCTCGAGGTCGCCTGAGGACAGCACCTCGAAGAAGTCGAGCACCAGCTGCTCGTTGGCGTTCTTGGCCTTGACGGTCATTTGAGTCCTCTCGCTTCGGGGGTTGGAGGCGGGATGTTCGGCATCGCGCCACCCTGGTGGAGCACGACGCGGCCGTAGCGGCTCTTGAAGTGCCAGTGCTCGCCGACCTTGACGTAATGATCGTCGAACTGGCCGACGTAGATCCCGCCGGCTTCCTGCGGCGGCACCGTCGAGGCATGGCTCGACAGCATCAGCAGGTAGTTGCTGCCGCGCGCCTCGGTCGGGCTGGCCACGTCGACCAGGACGTTGGTCACGAGGTGGCGCACGAGGATCGGCGGGCGGTCGCGGAAGATCGCCTGCACCCGGTCGCGGCCGTAGAACGGATGCTCGGGCTGGAACGGGCGGGCGAACTCGCAGTCCTCGGTGAACAGGTTGGCGAGCGCGGCGTGGTCGCCGTTGTCGGCGTAGCGCGCGAACAGCAGCGGCAGCCGGCCGCACGCGCGCTCGATCGCGATCCGCTCGAGCAGCTCCATCAGGCTTCGGCCTCCTGCTCCGCGTCGATCTCGGCGAAAGCCTCGTTGGCGAGGCGGAAGCTGTCGACCGCCGCCGGGATGCCGCCGTAGATGCCGACCTGCAGCAGGACCTCGCGGATTTCCTCACGCGTGAGCCCGTTGTTGAGCGCGCCGCGGATGTGGATCTTGAGCTCGTTGTGGCGGTTGAGCACCGCGATCATCGCCAGGTTGATCAGGCTGCGATCGCGCCGCGGCAGCCCCTCACGGCCCCAGTTCCAGCCCCAGCAGTAGGTCGTGACGAGCTCCTGCAGCGGATCGTTGAACGGGCCGGACCTGGCGAGCGCGCGGTCGACGTAGGCGTCGCCGAGCACCTCGCGGCGGATTTTCATGCCCTTGTCGTAGAGGTCCTTGTCCATCGGGTAGTCCTTCACATCCTAGCTGCGCGCGCAGCTGCGTCCCCTCCCCGGCGGGGAGGGGGCAGGGGCGTCGGCGCCGGCGGGGGAGCACCCCCACCCAACCCTCCCCCTCAAGGGGGAGGGCTCTTGCGGCGGAGGGGGCCCGGGCGCTCACCCGAGCACCCCGTAAACCGCGTCGATCAGCCGCCGCGCCCTCGGCCCGTTGGTACCGACCGCGTGCATCTGGTTGCAGCAGTACGAGAACCCGAGCCGCGCGTCGGGATCGCCGAACCCGATCGAGCCGCCGAGGCCGTGGTGGCCGAAGCTGCGCATGTTCGGCCCCATGTAGACCGCCTCGGGCGTGTTGAGCAGCACGCCGAGCGCCTGGTGATAGGGGCGGTCCTGCAGCAGCTCGACCTGGTTGTGCTGCTCGGTGATCATCCGCTCGAGCTGGTCCTTCGACAGCAGCGAAATCCCGTCGACCGCGCCGACGGTGGCGCCGTAGATGCGGGCGACGCCGCGGGCGTTGCCGTGGCCCGAGCCACTGGCGATCTCGACCTCGCGCCAGCGCGGCGAGTTCATCGTGTCGTACCACGGCTCGCGCGGGTTCTGCAGGAAGGCGAAGCTGCGCAGCACGGCCCCGTCCTGCCAGCCTTCGGGGGTGGTCGGCTTGTCGGGCACGGCCTGGTCCTTGGCCGCGAACAGCCGCGCGCCGGTGTTGGGCAGCACTTCGGCGACGTGCGCCTGCTGCTGCTCGTCCATCCCGCCGATGTAGTATTCGGCGGCGAGCGGACGGGTGACGTTGTCCTTGAGGAACGGGCCGACGGTCATGCCGGTGACCCGGCGGAGGATCTCGCCGAGCAGGAAACCCTGGTTGTGCACGTGGTAGGCGGCGCGCGTGCCCGGCTGCCACAGCGGGTGCTGCACCTCGAGCGCCTTGATGTAGGCCTCGTAGTCGTAGAACCCGCCCGGATACATCGTGTCGTCGGTCAGTACCGGGATCGCCGCGGTGTGGTCGAGCACCATGCGCACGGTGATCGCGTCCTTGCCGTTCTGCGCGAACTCGGGCCAGTAGGTGGCGATGCGCTCGTCGGGATCGATCAGGCCGCGGTCTATCGCCATGTTGAAGCAGATGCCGGTGACGCCCTTGGCGACGCTCATCATGCACACGGTCGAGTGCTTGTCCCACTCCTGCGACCGGTCTGCGCGCGCCCAGCCGCCCCACAGGTCGACCACGGTTGCGCCGTCGAGGACTACCGAGCAGGCGGCGCCGAGCTCTTCCTCGACGCGGAAATTCTCGGCGAAGGCCTCGAACACCGGCGCGAAGCGCTCGTCGCAGGTGCCGCGCAGCGTATACTGGCCGCCACGCGCCTCGATCGTCTGGTGGAAGTCGATGTGCCCCAAGTCTCTCTCCCGATGAGCCTTTGCGACTCTAACGAGCGTTACTGCTAGGCGGAAGGTCGGCGCGGCGAAAGTGGCTTTGCACGCCAGCCGTCGATGCGGCATGCCTGCGCCGGGAGAGAACTAGAATGCACGACGTGATCGTGGTCGGCGGCGGGCCTACGGGCTTCGTGACCGCGCTCGGGCTGGCGAAGGCGGGGTCCGGGTATGTCTGGTCGAGGCCGAGGCGGGGATCAACGATTCCCCGCGTGCCTGCGTCTATCACTGGTCGATGCTCGGCGGGCTCGAACGGCTCGGCATCCGCGAGGAAGCCGAACAGGCAGGCTATACCAAGGACGACTACCTGTGGCTGGTCAAGCGGACCGGTGAGCGGCTGCCCTACGACCTCAAGGTGCTCGCGAGCGTGACGCCGTTTCCATACAACATCCAGCTCGGGCAGGACCGGCTGGCGGCGATCTGCCACGCGCGGCTCGAGGCGCTGTCCAACGCCGAGGTCCACTGGAATACGCCGCTCACCGGGCTGCGGCAGGACGACGAGGGCGTCACGGTCACGGCCGATTCCCCTGAAGGACCGATCCAGTTGCGCGCCCGCTGGGTGATCGGCGCCGACGGCGCGGGCAGCGCGGTGCGCAAGTCGCTCGCTCTGAGCTTCGACGGGATGACTTGGCCCGAGCGCTTCGTCGCCACCAACGTACGGCACGACTTCGAAAGCGGCGGCTACTGGCAGTCGACGATGGTGGTCGACGACCAATGGGGTGCGGTGATCGTCAAGATCACCAGAGATGGCCTGTGGCGCTGTACCTTCATGGAGGACGCCGCGCTGCCAGTGGAGAGCTACCTCGACCGAGTACCGGCGGCTTACGATCATCTGCTGCCGGGCGAGGGGGGTTACGAGCTGGTGCAGTCGTCGCCCTACAAGATGCACCAGCGCTGCGCCGCGAGCTTCCGCCAGGGGCGCGTGCTGCTCGCCGGCGACGCGGCGCATGTGACCAACCCGACCGGCGGGTTCGGGCTGACCACCGGGCTGTTCGACGCCTTCGCGCTGTGGCCGACGCTGGCAGCGGTGGTGCTCGAGGGGGCCGATCCGGCGCTGCTCGACGTGTGGGCCGAGGAGCGCCGGTCGATCTTCCTCGAGCGGACGAGCCCGATGGCCTGCACCTACAAGGACTTCGTGTTCCACGCCTGCGGCGGCGGCGAACGCCTCGAGGCCGCGCTCGACGGCATGCGCCGAATGGTGCGCGATCCGGACTATCGGCTCGAGCGGCTGATGTTCACCAAGGGGCTCGAGACGACCTCGCCGGCGGAGAGACAAGGGGAAAGGGGCCCTCATCCAAGCTACGCTAACCGCCTTAGGCGGTAAGCTTCGCTATCCTTCTCCCACCAGTGGGAGAAGAAGGCTGGCCGCTAGCGCAGTCTCTTTCTTCTCCCGCTGGCGGGAGAAGGATACGGAGACTTGGCCCCGAAGGGGCCCTAGTCGGAGTTGGATGAGGGTCCCGGCCCCCTTTACCCAAGATAAGCAATCGTCCGCACCTCGACGCTCTGCCGCGGCGCCGCGTCGGGCGGGGTGTTCGGATCCTCGAACGCGCTGTGGGCGGTGAACTGGACGGCTTCCGGATCGCTGTCGAACAGCTTGAAGGCGAGCGCTTCCCACGGCTGCATGTGGGGCACCCAGTACCAGCGGTGGCCAGGATCGTAGGCGAGATTGAAGCCCCACAGCGAGCGACGGTTGAAGTCGCCGAGGCCGCCGACGACTTCGCTGTCGAACAGGTCCTCGCGGCGCACCGTGCTCGCGTCGCACAGCGCGAGCGGGGCGCTTTCGACCATCGTGATCGGGCGCCAGACGTTGATCAGCATGTGCCGGCCGGCGAGGCGCCGTTCGGCCTCCTCGGCCGGCAGCAGGTCGCGGGTGAAGTCGGCCACGGTGCGCGCGCCATAGTCGACGTGGGCGCCGTGGGCGGGCTGGTTGTGGCCGTGCGCGCCGCTGGCGTTGGTGCGGATCATCGGGCCGAAGCTGACGACCTTGTCGGCGCCGGTCAGCCGCTGGACGAGGGCCTCGGTCGTCCGGCAGTAGCGCGCGAGATCGGCAGCATCGGTGAAGTCGGTCACGTCGGTCGGCTCGTCGACCAGCACGAAGCCGTTGCGGTCGAACGACAGCCGGTCGCGGATCGGCCGGACGTCGTGGATCGTCACCTCGTGCTCGTCGACCGGCCAGTAGCTCTTCTCGCGCTCGCCCGGGTGGAACGTCGCCTTCTCGCCCCGGACGACGTACTTCATCGTGGCGCGCACATCGCAGACGATGGCTTCGGCTTCGTTCATGGCATCCTCGCAAAGGGCCCACAAGGCACACCCTGTGCCCCTCCCCATGCCCTTTGAAGCCCAAGCTTTCCAAACACTTGCATCGCAAGGGCACAAGGGCACACTATTCCTGGCCAAACGGCCGGAATCGGCCCCGCGCGAGAGCGCCACCGACCGTTGCCCGCCCCCATCAAGCATGACCGAACGGATGTAGGAAAGCGGTTTTTCGTCAGGCCTCGAGGAAACGGCGCAGCGCCTCGACCGCCGCGGGAAACTCGTCGAACAGCAGGTGCGAGCCGTTCGGGATCAGCGCGACCTCGGCGTGCGGCAGCACCGCGTGCCAATCCTCGGCGTAGCCGGGCGGGACGATGCGGTCGTTGCTGCCCCAGATCAGCAGCGTCGGCCGGGCGAAGCCCTCGAGCCCGTCGCGCAGCGCGCGGTCGGTCGCGGCGAGGTCTTCGCGCGAGGCGAACGCGGCGCGCGATTCACGGTCGCGCAAGGCCTGCCATTCGGGCGATGGCTCGGCCGGCCAGAAGGGCTCGATCCACTCCGGGTCGGTGACGAACATCTTCGGCAGGTCGGCCGGGGCGATCTGGCCGAAGTCGGGCATCTGCGCATTCGTCGAGATCAGCCCGGCGGGGGCGTTGAGCACCAGCTTGTCGATGTCGCCCGGGTTGGCCGCCGCGTAGCGCGCGGCCATGTGCCCGCCCATCGAGGCGCCGGCGAGATGGAAGGTGTCGAGCCCGAGCGCCGGGAACAGCATCTCGTAGTGCTGGACGTAGTCGGCCATCTGGTTGAACGGCGCGTCGCCGCTCTCGCCGAAGTTCGGGTGATAGGGGCAGTAGACGCGGAACCGGTCGGCCAGCGGGCGGACCCACTCGAAGCCGTGGAACGTGCCGCCGCCGTGGAAGTAGACCAGCGGCTCTCCGTCGCCGATCGCGTAAGTGACGGTCTCGATTCCGTCGATACGGTGGACGAGGCGCTCGAAGCCCTCGGTGCTGTAGGCCCATTCTGGCATCGGTCTGGCGGCTCCGGATTGTGCGGCCGCGACGCCAGGGCGCGCGGCGAGGTAGGCGAGGACGAGCCCGGCGAGGACGCTTCGGCGGTTCATGCCGGCGCTCCGGGATCGAGGGGCTCCACGGGCATGGCGGCTCCCTTGATCAGCTGGGCGAGCGAGGAGGCGCGGACGTCGGCGTGGCCGCGGTTGGCCTGGGCCATCATCCCGGCCCTGTCCTCGGCCCGGCGCACCGGGTCGGGCTCCGACAGCAGGCGCTTGAAATTGGTCGACATCGGCGAAGTCACCTCGAGGAACACGCGGCGCCGCTCCTCGGCGTAGAAGTCGAGCACGCGCTCGTCAGCGCGCCCCGCGATGACCGCGCCGAGCGTGTCGGACAGCGCATCGGCATCGATCACGCCGCCTGTCAGGCCGAGCCCGCCGCACGGGTTGCAGGCGTGCGCGGCGTCGCCGGCGAGCAGCACGCGGCCGACGCGGAAGCGCGGGGCGCAGCGCTGGTGCACCCGGTAAGGCGAGAAGTTGTCGATCCGGTAGGGCACCGAGGGATCGGGCAGGATCGCGGCGAAACGCTCGGGCAGCCGCTCGAGGATAGTGCGCTCGTCGAGGCTCGCGTCCTCGCCGTAGGTCAGCCGCCACAGGTTTTCGCGCCCGAGCCGGCCGATCACACACCAGTTGACCGGATCGACCACCATGTTGGCGTTGGCGTAGCCGAAGTCGCGGAACGGGTACTCGATGTTGGTCGCGACGAAGCGGTCGGGCCAGGTGAAGCCTTCGAACTCGAGCCCGAGCAGCTTGCGCACGGTCGAGCGCGCGCCGTCGGCGCCGACCACCCAGTCGGCCTCGAACACGACCTCGCCTTCGTCGGTGTCGACCGCGACGCGGACCTCGCTGTCCGTCTGCGCGAGCGCCTTGACCGTGTGGTCCCACAGCACCTCGGTGCCGGGCAGCATCGCGAGGTGGCGCATGACCAGCTCGGCGAGGATGTGCTGGCCGAAGTGCAGGTTGTGATCGAATTCCTGCCCCGGCTCGAGCGCGTCGCGCATGTCCGAGGCGACCCGCTCGCCGGTCTCGAGCCAGTGCATCATGAACTCGGTCGAGCTGAGGCCGATCTCATGCGCCTCGTCCGACAGGCCGAGCTTCCTGAGGATCGAGATCGTGGTGTGGAAATAGACCGCCGCGCGGGGACTCTTGACCACCTCCGGCTCGGCGTCGAGCACCGTCACCTCGACGCCCTGGCGCGCGAGACCGAGGGCGGTGAGCAGGCCGACCGGACCCGCCCCGACGACCACGACCTGGCGGCCTTCGACCGTCATGCGGCAGCCGCCGCGAGCCGGCGGCGCTCCACCACGACCGGATTGGTCTCGACCACGAGCAGTGCGGCAAGGCCGGCGCCGAGCGCCAGCGCACCCTGGATGTAGAGCGCCACATCGAGCCCATGGCTGTCGGCGAGGCGCCCGGCAATCGGCGGGCCGAACACCCCGCCGGTGAGCTCGCCGATCATCACCACCAGCCCCATCGCCGTCGCCGCGCGGGCGCGGCCGACGGTCTCGGTCGGGATGACGCCCATGAACAGCGGGAAGGTGCCGAGACCCATCCAGCTGAGGAACATCAGCACCGTGAGAATCTCGACCGGCCCCGAGAACCACAGCAGCGAAGCGGGGGCCAGCGCCATCATCAAGGTCCACACCACCAGCGGCGGCTTGCGCCCGATCCGGTCCGACCATAGCGCGATCGCGATCGCCCCGACCGCCGGGCAGAAGCCGACGATCGTCATCACGTTGCTCCACACGAGGTCGTCGTAGCCGCGCGGGCCATCGAGGTAGAGCGGCATGAAGATCGAGCCGATCACGATCGAGCCGACCGCGCAGGCGCTGACGATGGAGCAGACCACGATGTTGCGATGGGCAAGCAGGCCGCGTTCGGCGGGCGCCGCTTCAGCGGCGTCCCCGGGTGCGGCCTGCGGCCGTTCCGGCTCGTCGACGAAGCGCCAGATGAGGAATGCGAGGACGAGGCCCGGAATCCCGGCGACGAAGAACGCCGCGTGCCAGTCGAACGCGGCCGCGATGCGCACGAGCGCGAACGAGGCGAGCGCGGTGCCGACGATCGGCCCGAACACGTTCTGCACGATGCCGGCGTTGAGTGCCTGGCGCGTCGGGCCCGAAGCCGCGGCCATGATCGCGAGGCAGATCGGCAGGAACGGCCCTTCGGCCGCGCCCATCACCACCCGCGTCGCGAGCAGGCTCTCGAAGCTCCAGGCAAGTCCCGACAGCACCGAGCAGGCCGAGAACAGCAGCAGCGCACCGATCAGGAACGGCTTGCGCCGCCCGATCCGGTCGGACCAGCGGCCGATCAGGAACGCGCCGAGCGCCCAGGTCAGCGACAGGCCCGAGTTGGCCCAGCCGATCTCTTCGTTGCTGAGCGAGAGGTCCTCCTGCACGAACGGCGCAAGGAAGGTCAGCGCCATGCGGTCGAAATAGGCGAAGCCGAAAGCGAGGCCGAGCAGCACCAGGACCCTGAGCTCATAGCTGCGCGAGCGGCCCGCGACCTCGGGCTGCGGCATCGATGCGGTGGCCATCCTGCTCCCCGGACTGTTCTCGCTTGCCGGGCCTGAGTAAGGGGACGAGGGCGCTGCGTCCAGCGCTGGCCGGATCTGCGCGCCACGCAAGATTCGGCATGGTTCGCCAGCAAAGTGTGTTGCTCGATTGTGACACCGCCGTCGTTTCGGCACGAGGATGTCGCGCGCCACCCTTTGTTGTCATCCCGACTTCCGCTATTGCATCATGCGGGAGAGGGAGTGGGTCGCAACGCCCCACAAGAATACCGGGACGCTTCCTTGACCATAAAGTCCGCACCGAAAGCGGACAGGATTGGGAGATAGCGGCGCCAATCATGGCGACCGCCACGGGAGGATGCCTGATGAAATTCAAGACGCTCGGCGTTGCTTCGTCGCTGGCCATCATGTGTTGCCTGGCCGCGCCTGCCTACGCCCAGAACGAGGCCGCGGCCTCAAACGACGAGACCAGCCGCAACGAGGTCATCACTGTCACGGCCCAGTTCCGCGAGCAGAACCTGCAGGACACGCCAATCGCGATCACCGCGATGAACGCCGAGATGCTCGAGGCCCGGGGCCACACCAACATCGCCCAGGTCGCCGCCAACGCGCCGAACGTCTCGCTCACGCCGCAGCCGCAGAACGGCGGTACCGGCCTGATCGCCTACATCCGCGGCGTCGGCCAGACCGACTTCAACTACGCTCTCGACCCCGGCGTCGGCATCTACATCGACGACGTCTATATCCCGACGCTGTCGAGCTCGCTGCTGGAACTCATCGACCTCGACCGCATCGAGATCCTCCGCGGCCCGCAGGGCACGCTCGCGGGCAAGAACTCGATCGGCGGCGCGATCAAGCTGTTCAGCGCCGAGCCGCGCGGCGACGGCTCGGGCTCGCTCGCGGTCACTTACGGCTCGTTCGACCGCGTCGAAGTGCGCGGCATGGCCGACTTCGCGGTCAACGACCAGCTGGCCGTGCGCATTTCGGGCATCGCCAAGGGCCGCGACGGCTATGTCGACCTGCTCGACTACGGCGTCTCTCACCCGAACGACAACGTCCGTGCCAACAACGCGCGCGGCGCCTATCCGGTCGTCGGCACGCAGGGCGGCCAGGGCATCATCGCCGGTCGCATCGCGCTGAAGTGGGAGCCGACCGACACGGTCGAGTTCAACATCTCGGGCGACTACACTCGCGAGCGCTCCGAGCCGCAGCCGACCGTGCTGCTCGCCGCGGGCCTGCCGCAGAGCGCGACCAACCCCGTGTTCACGCCCAATACCGTCGCCGGCGGCCCGTTCGCCGGGCTCGCCCGGGGCGTCGGACCGGGCCAGCCGCCGTGGCTGCTCGGCAAGGACGGTACCGCGGTGCCGATCGACTGCCGCTTCGTGCCCGCCGGCCCTTACAGCTGCGACACGCTGAGCTCGGCCGTCTACGGCGGCGACCGGCGCTACATCAGCTACGCCAACTTCCTCGACGAGACCGCGCCGACTTCGCAGGCGCCGTTCAAGCCCTACGCCGCGCTCCAGAACCAGGACTTCAACGGCTGGGGCATCATGTACGACCTGACGATCGAGCTGGCGGACAACCTCGAGCTGTTCAACGTCGGTTCGTGGCGTGAATACACGACCAAGTTCGGCCAGGACCAGGACGCCTCGCCCGTGCCGGTCGCGCAGCTCGACAACCGGCTCGACCACCGCGCGTGGAGCCAGGAAATCCGCCTGAACGGCGAATTCGGCGACGGGCTCGTCGAGTACACGGTCGGCGGCTTCTACATGGACCAGGAAGGCAGCTACACCGCGCGGGTCGACCTGAACTATGCCGGCATCGACTTCATCCACGGTCCGGACACCACCCCGTCGACTTCGTACGCGCTGTTCGCCAACGCGACGATCTACCCGGTCGAGAACTGGTCGATCTCGGGCGGCGTGCGCCGTTCGTGGGACGAAAAGACCTACACCTACTTCCGCCGCAATCCGGACGGGACGATTCCGCCGCCGTGCGAATTCCTGATCGGCACCGCTCCTCCGGGAACCGCCGGACCGACGGGCATCGGCAACTCGCCGAACTGCCTGCTCAACGGGATCTTCGATCTTGCCGGCGAATTCGAAGGCAAGCGGTGGGATTGGCGCATCGTCACCGACTACCGCTTCTCGGATGAGTTCCTGCTCTACGCGTCGATCGCCACCGGCTACAAGGGCGGCGGGGTGAACCCGCGGCCGTTCTTCGGTCCCTCGACCGGCGAATGTCCGCCGTTCTCGTTCAACCCCGACGGTACCGTGATCCCGGCGCCGCCGTGCAACCAGATCAAGCCGTTCAATCCGGAAACGCTGACCACCTACGAAGTCGGCTTCAAGAGCGACTTCTGGGATCGGCGCGTGCGGCTCAACGGTGCGGTGTTCTACAACGACTACGCCGACATCATCTTCCAGCTGTCGGCCTGTCCGTCGTCGCCGTGCCTCCGCCCGACCAACGTCGGCGAAGCCAAGGTCAAGGGCTTCGAGCTCGAGACGACGATCTACCCGATCGACAACCTGACGATCGACGGCTCGCTGAGCTACATCGACGTCAACTACGACGAAGCCTCGGTCGCACCGGCGGGTCTCACCGGCGACGAGACGTTCCCGTACACGCCCGACTGGACCTACAGCTTCGGCATCCAGTACGACCACGACGTCGGTCCGGGCACGGCGATCTTCCGCTTTGACGGGTCGTATCGCTCGGAGATCTTCACCGAGACGACGAACAGCAGCTGGAGCCGCATCCCGGGCCGCTTCCTCGGCAACGCGCGGATCGGATACCGGACCGCGGACGAGGACTGGGAGATCTCGCTCGAAGTGCAGAACGTGTTCGACAAGTACCACTTCCTGAGCGTCAGCGACGTCAGCCGCTCGCTCGGCGTGGTCACCGCCGTGCCCGGCCTGCCGCGCACCTGGGCGGTCACGATCAAGCGCAACTTCGGCAACTGATCGGAGCCAAGACGGAAAGGGCGCGGATCGCAGGATCCGCGCCCTTTTCTGTTGCCGGTCAGGCGCGGCTGGCGCGCCCGGACGGCAGGCCTGCGCTAGTTTGCGTTCAGCCTCTCACGCATTTCCTTGCCCGGCTTGAAGTAGGGCACGCGCTTCGATGGCACGTTGACCGGATCGCCCGTACGCGGATTGCGCCCCGTGCGTGCATTGCGGAGCCGGGTCGAGAAGGTGCCGAAACCGCGCAGTTCGACGCGGCCGCCTTCGGCGAGCCGTGCGCCGATCTCGTCGAAAAAGATGTCGACGATCTGCTCGATCTCTTCAGGCCGCAGTTCCGGATTGTCCGATGCCAGGGCCTGCAGGAGTTCGGATCTAATCATCAACGCCCTTTCCTCGCCGTTGCCGGCGAGATCCTGTTCTGTTGCCTTTGTTGGGCAACGGCTGTGACGACCCCGGCGATCTTTCTGGCAGAGTGGCCGCCCTCGTGCAATCGGGTGGACGGCGAATGTCGCAAATTGTCGCGGATTCGCGCCGTCCCGGGCGGGCTCAGGCGTCGTCGAGGACGTCCGCCGGCTCGATCCCGAGCCGCGCCATGCGCTGGCGAATCTGCGGCCACTCGTGCTCGAGGAAATTGGCGCGCTCGGCCGCGCGCAGCTTCTCCGCCGCGCCCTCGCCGACGAACATGCCGACTCCGCGCTGGACGCGGATCAGTCCGGCGGCCTGGAACTGCTGGTAGGCCTTGGCCACGGTCAGCGGATTGGCCCCCTGCTCGGCCGCGAAGGCCCGCACCGAAGGCAGCATCTCGCCCTCCGCATAGCGCCCCTCGATGATCGCCGCGGCGATCTCGTCGCGCAGGCGCAGGTATACCGGCCGATTGTCGCTCATTAGTGATGCAGTGCCATAATACAGCGTGGCAGGCAAGCCTGTCACGGGACGGGACAGTGGTTTCCACCGCAACGAAATCGCGCTTCACACCGGTGAAACATCCGCTAGGGTGCGCGGGTTCGCCCTCGCGGCGGGGATATCGGCACAGGCCTTGGGGAGACGCGCCGCATGAAGGACATCGCTCTGTGGAACGAGGGCGACTGGATCGCGGCCATCGCGTTCGTCGTGCTCATCGCGTTCCTGGCCGTCGGCGGCATGATCGCGGCTTCGCGCAAGCCCGAGTTCCTCGGTCACCCCAAGGGCCTCTACATGCTGTTCTTCGCCGAGATGTGGGAGCGGTTCTCCTACTACGGCATGCGCGCGCTGCTGATCTTCTACCTGACCCAGCACTGGCTGTTCAGCGACGGCTCCTCGACGCTGATCTACGGCGCCTATACCGCGCTGGTCTACATCACCCCGGTGCTCGGCGGCTATCTTGCCGACCGCTATCTCGGGCAGCGCAAGGCGGTGCTGTTCGGCGGCATCCTGCTGGTGCTCGGGCACAGCTTCATGGCGGTTGAGGGTACCGGCGGGCAGGACGACCCGACGATCAACGTGTTCTGGCTGGCGCTGGCGCTGATCATCGTCGGCTCGGGCTTCCTCAAGGCCAACATCTCGGTCATGGTCGGCCAGCTTTACCGCCTGACCGACATCCGCCGCGACGCGGCCTATACGATCTTCTACATGGGCATCAACGCGGGTGCCGCGTTCGGCGTGATCCTCGCCGGCTACCTGGGGCAGACGATCGGCTGGGCCTACGGCTTCGGGCTCGCCGGGATCGGCATGCTCGCCGGCCTGGTGGTGTTCGTGCTCGGCAAGAAGGCGCTCAACGGAGCCGGCGAACCGCCCGTACCGCTGGCGCGGCCGACCGAGTTCACCCTTTACGGGACGGGGCTTGTCGCAGTGGCTGTGATGTGGGCGCTGGTCCAGTACGTTGGCGTCGTCCAAACGCTGCTCATGGTATCGGGCGTCCTGCTGCTCGCATACGTCGCCGCGGTTGCCGCCCTGCAGATACCGTATGGTTCGTTCGCCGCCAGCCCCAGCGACAGCAAAGGCCTTATTGCCGGCGGAATGGTCCTGATGCTGTTGCAGCCGCTCTCCGATGCGCTGGGTCTACCCACCTCCGCCGCGACGGACTGGGGTCTCTCGATCGCTACGTTGATCTTTTTCGTCGGCCTGGCCGCGGTATTGGCGGCACTGGCGATCGAAAAGTTCCGCAGAGAGGATCACATCCGTGACCGGATTTATGCTATCCTGTTCCTCGTAAGCCTGAATCCGCTGTTCTGGGGCCTGTTCGAGCAGGCCGGCGGGTCGCTCAACCTCTACACCGACCGCTACGTCGATCGCGGCGACGTGCCCGCGAGCCTGTTCCAGTCGATCAACTCGATCTACATCATCCTGTTCGCGCCGGTTTTCGCGGCGCTGTGGGCCTTACTCGGGCGCAAGGGGCTCGAGCCTTCGGCCCCGGCCAAGTTCTCGCTCGCGCTGTTCCAGGTCGGCCTCGGCTTCCTGATCTTCGTGTGGGGCGCCAACACCGTCGGCGCCGCCGCGCTGACGCCGGTGATCTTCGTGTTCGTGATCTACCTGCTGCACACGACCGGCGAGCTGTGCCTGTCTCCGGTCGGCCTGTCGGCGATGAACCGTCTCGCCCCGAGCTTCATGGCCAGCCTGGTGATGGGCGCCTGGTTCTACATGTCGGCGGTCGGCAACTTCGTCGCCGGCAAGATCGGCGAGGCGACCGGCGGCGAGAGCGGTGACATGACCAAGGACGCGGTGCTGTCGATCTACAACCAGATCGGCTGGGTCGCGATCGGCGTCGGCGCCGTAGTTCTGGCGCTGAGCCCGATCGTCAAGCGCTGGATGCATCTCGACACGCTGCGCGATGCGCACCCGGGCGACGATCTCGAGGGCGCCGCGCAGGCTGGCCTCGAGGCGCAGGAAGGCGGCCTGCACCCGGCCGTGCAGCCTAGGGGCTGACCACCGGCGGAGGGGCAGAGGGGGCGAATGAGGGCAACTGCAGGCCTCGCGCTGGCGCTCGTCGCGACGCTCGCCGCCTGCGCCACACCCGGACGGGACGCCGCGCGCCCGTCCTCGGCTTCCGCCGATCCCTATCCCTCGACTTACCGCGCCTATCCCGGAGTGCCGACGGCGCTCGTCGGGGCGACGGTCTACGATGGTGCGGGCGGCCGGATAGACAACGGCACCGTGCTCATCGCCGACGGCGAGGTGGTCGCGGTCGGCGGGCCGGAGCTGCCGATCCCGGCCGGCTACACGCGGATCGACGCGGCCGGCAAGTTCGTCACTCCCGGGGTGATCGACATCCATTCACACCTCGGCGACTACCCGACCCCGTCGGTCCAGGCGCACGAGGACGGCAACGAGATGACCGCCCCGATCACCCCCGAGGTGTGGGTCGAGCATTCGGTCTGGCCGCAGGACCCGGGGTTCACCCGCGCGCTGGCCAATGGCGGCGTGACCACGCTGCAGATCCTGCCCGGCTCGGCCAACCTGATGGGCGGGCGCACGGTCACGCTCAAGAACGTGCCCGGGCGCACGGTCCAGCAGATGAAGTTCCCGGGCGCGCCCTACGGTTTCAAGATGGCCTGCGGCGAGAATCCCAAGCGGGTCTATGGCGGACAGGGGCGCGCCCCGTCGACCCGGATGGGCAATTTCGCGGTCAACCGGCAGGCCTGGCTCGACGCGCGCAAGTACGCCAAGGGCAACCGCGACGAGCGCGACCTCGGCAAGGAGACGCTCGCCGGCGTGCTCGACGGCGAGATCCTGGTCCACAACCACTGCTACCGCGCCGACGAGATGGCCCTCGTCCTCGATATGGCGAAGGAGATGGGCTACCGCGTCACCGCGTTCCACCACGCGGTCGAAGCCTACAAGATCGCCGACCTGCTGCGCGAGGCGGACGTCTGCTCCGCAGTCTGGGCCGACTGGTACGGCTTCAAGATGGAAGCCTACGACGGCATCCCCGAGAACGCCGCGCTGCTCCACAACGCCGGCGCCTGCGTGGTGATCCACTCGGACGACGAGAACGGCATCCAGCGCCTCAACCAGGACGCGGCCAAGGCGCAGGCGGCCGGCCGGCGCATGGGCATCGCCATTCCCGACGCCGAGGTAATCGGCTGGTTCACGCTCAACGCTGCCAGGGCGATGGGCATTGCCGACGTCACCGGCAGCCTCGAGCCGGGCAAGATGGCCGACGTGGTGCTGTGGAACGGAGACCCGCTGTCGGTCTACAGCCGCCCGGAGAAGGTGTGGATCGACGGCGCGCTGATGTTCGATGCGCTGGATCCCAAGCGGCGGCCGGTCAGCGACTTCGAGCTCGGCCAGCCGGGCGAGGGAGACGTCAAGTGAGGCGGGCCGCGCTCCTTGCCGCGGCGCTGTCGGCCTGGCTCGTCACGCCGGTGGCGGCGCAGGATTTCGCGATCGTCGGCGCCACGGTGGCGCTTGGTGACGGCAGCGAGCCGATCGAGAACGGGACCGTGCTCGTGCGCGACGGCCGGATCGCCGCTGCCGGTGCCGGCGTGCCGATTCCCGCCGGGATCGAGACGATCGACGGGCGCGGCCGCTGGGTCACGCCGGGCCTGTTCGCGTCGCTGACCGACCTCGGGCTGTGGGACGTCGAGGCGGTCGAGGAGAGCAACGACACGGCCGCCGACAAGTCGCCGTTCGGCGCTGCGCTCGACGTGACGCCGGCGATCAACCCGCAATCCGAGCACGTCAAGGTCAGCCGCGCCGGCGGCGTGACCCGGGCGAGCGTGGCCGGCTTTCCCGGCGGCTCGATCTTCGCCGGGCAGGGCGCGCTGATCGACCTCGGCGCCGACCGCGACGCGGTCATGCAGCCGCGCGCCTTCCAGTTCGTCACGCTCGCCGAGCAGGGCGGGGCGATCGCGGGCGGCAGCCGGGTCGCCGCACACGCGCTGTTCCGCAACGCGCTGCGCGAGGCAAAGAGCTTCGACGAGCGCGGCGCGCTGGCCGCGCGCCGAGCCGGCACTCGCGGCGACATGCCGCTCGACCTGCGGCCGATCGACCCGCGGATGACCGGCAGCACGGCCGACCGCGGCGACGACGTGCTGCTGACGCGGTTCGATGCGGCCGCGCTGATCCCGGTGGTGAACGGCGACCAGCCGCTGTACGTCGAGGCGCACCGCGCCTCGGACATCCTCGCGGTGCTGGCGCTGCGCGACGAATTTCCCCAGCTCAAGCTGGTGCTCGTCGGCGCGACCGAGGGCTGGCTCGTCGCGCAGGAGATCGCCGCGGCGCGGGTGCCGGTGATCACCGAACCGCTGGTCGACCTGCCGGCGCGGTTCGAGCAGCTCGGCTCGACCCAGTCGAACGTCGGCCGGATGGTCGACGCCGGGGTCAAGGTCGCGATCGGCGGGTTCGCCGGCGACAACCAGCCGCGCTACGCGCCGCAGCAGGCGGGCAACCTCGTCGCGCTCAACCGCCTGCCCGGCGCGACCGGGCTGACCTGGGGCGAGGCTTTCGCGGCGATCAGCTCGGTGCCGGCGGAGATCGCCGGGCTGGGCGGCACGCTCGGCGTGCTCAGGCCGGGCGCGCACGGCGACGTGGTGCTGTGGGACGGCGACCCGCTCGAGCTGAGTTCGGCCCCGGTTCGGGTGTTCATCGACGGCGTCGAGCAGCCGCTCGACAGCCACCAGAGCCGCCTGCGCGAACGCTACCGCACCCCGCAGGAAGGCGCACTGCCGAAGGCTTACGATTAGCGGGTCAGGCCCGCGCTTCCTCCACTCCCGCGCTGTTGTGGCGCAGCGCAGCGAGCACGGTCTCGACGATGTGCGGCGCGTTGAGACGAGCCTCGTCGTACTGCTTTTCGGGCGTGTCGTGGTCCTGGAATGCGTCGGGCAGCCGCATCGTCCGGATCTTCAGACCCGCGTCGGTCAGGCCCTCGTCGCTCGCCAGCGTCAGCACGTGCGCGCCGAGGCCGCCGATCGCGGCTTCCTCGATCGTCACGACGACCTCATGGGTGGTCATCAGCCGGCGGATCAGCTCGCTGTCGAGCGGCTTGGCGAAGCGCAGGTCGGCGACCGTCGTCGACAGGCCACGCGCCTCGAGCAGCTCGGCCGCCTTGAGCGATTCACCGAGCCGCGTGCCGAGCGAGAGGATCGCCACCTTGCTGCCCTGGCGCACGATCCGGCCCTTGCCGATCTCGAGCCGCTCGGGAACTTCGGGCAGCTCCACGCCGACGCCGTTGCCACGCGGGTAGCGGAACGCGATCGGGCCCGCGTCGTGCAGCGCGGCGGTGTGGACCATGTGCACCAGCTCGGCCTCGTCGGCCGCGGCCATGACCACGAAGTTGGGCAGCGTCGCGAGATAGGTGACGTCGAAGCTGCCGGCGTGCGTCGCGCCGTCGGCGCCGACGAGCCCGGCGCGGTCGATCGCGAAGCGCACCGGCAGGTTCTGAATCGCCACGTCGTGCACCACCTGGTCGTAGGCGCGCTGCAGGAAGGTCGAGTAGATCGCGCAGAACGGGCGCATGCCCTGCGCAGCAAGACCGGCGGCGAAAGTCACCGCGTGCTGCTCGGCGATGCCGACGTCGAACGCGCGGTCGGGGAACTCGGCGGCGAACTTGTCGAGACCGGTGCCGCTCGGCATCGCCGCGGTGATCGCGCAGATCCGCGCGTCGTTGCGCGCTTCCTCGATCAGCGCCCTCGCGAACACGCTGGTGTAGCTCGGCGGGCCGGCGGCGCCCTTGGCCTGCTCGCCGGTGACGACGTTGAACTTCTGTACCCCGTGGTACTTGTCGGCGCTGTTCTCGGCCGGGGCGTAGCCCTTGCCCTTCTGGGTGACGACGTGGACCAGGCACGGCCCCTCGGCCGCGTCGCGCACGTTCTCGAGCACCGGGATCAGCTGGTCGAGGTCGTGCCCGTCGATCGGGCCGACGTAGTAGAACCCGAGCTCCTCGAACAGCGTGCCCCCCATCGCCATGCCGCGCGCATATTCGTCGGTCTTGCGCGCGGCACGGTGGAGCGGCTCGGGCAGCTTTCGCGCGAGCCGCTTGGCCAGTTCGCGCAGGCCGAGGAACCGGCCGCTCGACACCAGCCGCGCGAGATAGCCCGACAGGCCGCCGACCGGCGGCGCGATCGACATGTCGTTGTCGTTGAGGATCACCACCAGCCGGTTGCCGGCCGCCTCGGCGTTGTTCATCGCCTCGTAGGCCATCCCCGCGCTCATCGCGCCGTCGCCGATCACCGCGATCGCCTTGCCCGGCTGGCCCGAGAGCTTGTTGGCGACCGCGAAGCCGAGCCCGGCCGAGATCGAGGTCGAGGAATGCGCCGCGCCGAACGGGTCGTACTCGCTTTCCGAGCGCTTGGTGAAACCCGAGAGCCCGCCGCCCTGACGCAGCGTGCGGATCCGGTCACGGCGGCCGGTGATGATCTTGTGCGGATAGGCCTGGTGGCCGACGTCCCAGATCAGCCGGTCTTCGGGCGTGTTGAACACGTAGTGCACGGCGACCGTCAGCTCGACCACGCCGAGCCCGGAGCCCAGGTGGCCGCCGGTCTGGCCGACCGCGTCGATCATCTCGGCGCGCAGTTCGTCGGCAAGCTGGCGCAGGTCCTTGCGCTCGAGCCGGCGCAGATCAGCGGGCGTGTCGACGGTGTCGAGCAGCGGAGTCCGGGGGCGTGACGTCATCTTCCTCAAGCGCTTACACCGCCGCACCCGCCCTGTCGATGAACGCTGGGTGACGATCCGATGAGCAATTGGTGAGCGCGGTCAGCCCGCGCAATCCTCGCACAGCCCGCGCAGCTCGATCACCGGGCGCACGTCGGTAAAACCCGCGCCGCGTCCCGCCTGGCGCAGCGCCCCGGTCAGCTGGTCGTCGTCGAGGTGTGTCGCCTGGCCGCAGTCGTCGCAGATCAGGAAGATGCAGTCGTGGCGGCAGCCCGGGTGGGTGTTGGCGAGATAGGCGTTGGCGCTCTCGACCCGGTTGGCGAGGTTGGTGCGCACGAACAGGTCGAGGATACGATAGACGCTGTTCGCCGCGACACGCTTGCCACGCCGTCGGCCGACATCCTCGGCGATGTCGTAGGCCGAGGCCGGGCGGTCATGCGCGGCGAGCGCTTCGAACACGTCGGCGCGCATCCCCGTCCACTGCTCGCCGGCAGCGGTCAGTACCGCTTCCGCCTCGGCGATCAGCCGGTCACCCGTGTGCTCGTGATGCGCGTGTCCCGCCATGTGCCGGATATAAGGGCTGCAGGGCCCTCCCGCAATCGGCCGCCCCGGCCTCAACCGGTCTGGAACGTCGCCCGGTAAAGCGAGGGGAACTTCTCGCGCAGCGCCGCGACCTTGGGCGCATCCCACCGCCGGATGTACGGGTGATTGGGGTTCTTGCGGGCGAAGTCCTGGTGGTATTCCTCGGCCGGGTAGAACCGCCGCGCGCGCTCGATCTGCACGACGATCGGCCTGTCCCACACACCGCTCGAGCGCATCTGCGCGAGATAGGAAGTCGCCACCGTGCGCTGCTCGTTCGTCAGCGGGACGATCGCCGCGCGGTACTGCGAGCCGACGTCGGGGCCCTGGCGGTCCTTCAGCGTAGGGTCGGCGACGACCGAGAACAGCACCTGCAGCAGCTGGTCGTAGCGCACGACCTTGGGGTCGTAGGTCACGCGTACTGCTTCGGCATGGCCGGTTCCGCCGGCAGAAACCTGGTCGTAGGTCGCAGTCGAGGCGCTGCCCCCGTGATAGCCGGACACCGCGCTCGTCACTCCGCGCACGTGGCTGAACACGGCCTCGACACCCCAGAAGCAGCCACCCGCGAAGATCGCGGTCTTGAGCCCTTCGCCTTCGTTGGCGGTGCGGCGCGCGGCCGGCGCGTCGAACACCGCGTCGGCGGCGAGAGCGGGAGAACAGGCGGCGAGCGCCAGGGCGCCGGCAGCGAGCGCGCGGCGCGCGAAGGTCAGACCACCTGAGCGAGGATGGGCGCTGCGAGAATCACCGCGGTGACGCCGAAACCGACGAAGAAGGCGCGAAACAGGTCCGGCTTGAACAGGCCCATGGGGGGGTCTTTCCATATCGAGTTCCGAGTGATGCATCAGGCCGTACTCCGATCGGACTTACCAAGCTCTGAATGCTCCGTCGGCATTCGTTCATATAGGCATCAGGTCCCGATGGCCAAGGGCGGCTCGTCGCACTCAGTGGCGAAAGTGGCGCATCCCGGTAAAGACCATCGCGATCCCCGCCTCGTTGGCACGGGCGATGACCTCGTCGTCGCGCAGCGCCCCGCCGGGCTGAATCACCGCCGTGGCGCCCGCCTCGATCGCTGCGTCGAGCGCGTCGGGGAACGGCAGGAACGCTTCGGAAGCCATTGCGCTCCCAATCGTGCGCGGATGCTGCCAACCCGCGGTCTCGGCCGCCTCGCGCGCGCGGATCGCGGCGATGCGCGCGGAATCGCGCCGGTTGACCTGACCCGCGCCGATGCCCGCGGTGACACCATCCTTGGCGAACACGATGGCGTTCGACCTGACATGGCGCACGACAGTCCACGCGAACAACATGTCGCGCAGCTGCCGCTCGCTCGGCGCGCGCTCGGTCACCACCTTGAGGTCCGTCTCGGCAACCGTGCCGTTGTCGCGCGACTGCACGAGCAGTCCGCCAACGATCGGCTTGACCAGCAGACCGCCGTGGCGCGGATCGGGCAGCTCGTCGACCAGCAACAGCCGCAGGTTCTTCTTCTGCGCGAACACCGCGCGCGCCGCCTCGTCGGCGCCCGGAGCGACGACCACTTCGGTCATGATCCGGGTGATCGCCTCGGCGGTCGCCCCGTCGAGCGGGCGGTTGGCGGCGATGATCCCGCCGAACGGCGAGATCGTGTCGCAGGCGAACGCTTCCTCGTAGGCCTCGAGCAGCGTCGGGCGCGTGGCGACGCCGCAGGGATTGGCGTGCTTGAGTATCGCCACCGTCGGCTCGGCGTCGCGGAACTCGGCAATCAGCTCGAGCGCAGCGTCGGCGTCGGTGTAGTTGTTGTAGCTGAGCGCCTTGCCCTGGACCTGTTCGGCCTGCGCCAGCCCCGGCGTGTGCGGCCCGAGCGGCGTGTAGAGCGCCGCCTTCTGGTGCGGGTTCTCGCCGTAGCGCAGCTCGCCGGCGAGGCGCCCGTTGATCGCCAGCATATCGGGGAACATCTGCCCCTGGTCGGCGAAGGCGAACCACTGGCTGATCATCGAATCGTAGGCTGCAGTCTGAGCGAAGGCCTTGGCCGCCATGCGCTTGCGGAATTCGAGCGTCGTCGCCCCGTCATTCTCGGCCAGCTCGTCGAGCAGGAGCGGGTAGTCGGCCGGGTCGGTGACGATCGTCACCCAGGCATGGTTCTTCGAGGCCGAGCGGATCATCGCCGGGCCGCCGATGTCGATGTTCTCGATGATCGTGTCGCGGTCGGCCCCGCGCAGCACGGTTTCCTCGAACGGATAGAGGTTCGAGACCAGCAGATCGATCGCGCCGATCTCGTGCGCGTCCATCGCCGCGGCGTGATCGGGGTCGTCGCGCACCGCGAGCAGGCCGCCGTGGATCAGGGGGTGGAGCGTCTTGACCCGCCCGTCCATCATCTCGGGGAAGCCGGTCACGTCGGCCACGTCGCGCACCTGCAGCCCCGCTTCGCGCAGCGCGCGCGCGGTGCCGCCGGTCGAAACCAGCTCGACGCCGCCCTTGGCGAGCCGCGAGGCAAGCTCGACCACCCCGGTCTTGTCGGACACCGAGAGAAGCGCCCGACGGATCGTCACCTGTGTCATGGCTGGCCCTCTAGAGCGAATCCGGCGGCAAGGAAAAGGCCCTCTCCCCATCGGGGGAGAGGTCTCTTGTCAGGACATCTTCTTGAGCAGCCAGGCGAAGCTGCCGCCGCCGCGCGAGACCATGCCCTGCATGACCAGTTGCTGCACCGGGTGCGGCCGACCGTCGCCATCGACCCACAGGCTCTCGTCGAGCTCGACCGTACCCTCACCGCCACCGACGAAGTGCCAGTAGCTGCCGTCGGGCAGGGCAAGCCCCGCGCTGCGACCGCTTTCGGCAACTGCCGCCTCGATACCGGGGCCGAGGTGGAAGCGTATCGCGTAGGGCACCTTGCCGCGCGTGCCCTTGCGCCCGGCAGGGACCAGCTGGTCCTCGCCGCGCAGCTCGGTGCCGTCGTCGCGCAGCAGCAGCACGCGGCGATGGACGAGGCCGAAGCGCGCGACATAGCCGTCATGGCTTGCCTCCAGCCGGGTCGCGCTGCCGCCGCCTTCGGCGGCGAGCGTGCGCCGGTCGATCTCGACTTCGCCGACGCCGGCGCCGAGCTTGCCGCCGACCAGCACCGCGGTCGAGTTGGCGTCACCAAGCACCAGCGTCGAATGCGCAGCCGTTGCCCTGAGGCCCTGCTCGATGCGCATCGGCACCTGCCCGCCGGCGAAGGCCGCGCCGCCGCAGTTGACGACGATCCGCTGGGGCCCGTGCGACAGCTCGAATGCCAGCGTAGAGGCGCAGCCGTGCCGTGCGTGCCGGGCGAGCGGCGGCGGTGCGGCGTCGAACTGCAGCAGGGTCTTGCCGGCCGACACGCGCTGGTAGCCCCATTGCCGCGCGTCGCGCAGCGGCCGCGTGCGGACACCGCTCGCCTTGACTACCGCCTCGATGCGCGCTGCCGAAATGGCGCCCGCGCCCTGCCAGTTGCCAAGCCCACCGTCGCCGTGGACCAGCGCGAGCAACGGCGGCACGAGCAGCTGCTGCATGGAATCGACCGCGTTCGGCGGGTCGCGGCGCGTCGCGCGATAGCAGGCCGTCAGCTCGGCGAGCAGCTCGATCGCTTCCATCTGCAGCAGCGGGCTCCGCGACAGCACGCCGCCATCGTTGCCGATCAGTTCGCCGAGCGTGCGGGCGAGGCCGGCCTCCCCGAACAGGCGCCGCGGCTTGCCCTCGGGGAGAAGCAGGCCGGCGGCGACGATCGCACACCAGCCGGCAAGCGCGTCGACCTTGTCGTCGGCGCGGCCGACGTTGCGGTCGAGCCAGCGGGCGGTCGCGGCGATCGCCCCGAGCGTGCGTCCGCGCAACTGCTTGTCGGGCCCCGAAAGCAGCAAGGGCGCGTGGACCAGCCAGCCCAGCAGCCGGTGTCCGGCATGGCCGACCTTCCACGCGGCGCCCCGGTTGCGGCCCGCGTTCGCATGCGGATTGGCGGCGAGCCAGGCGGCCAGCACGCGCTCGGCGGTCTGCGTGCATTGCGGACGCGGCGCGCTGGCAGCGAGGTCGCGAAGCCACGTGAAACCGTGGATCGTGCGCTCGAACGGCGGAGTCAGCTTGGCTGATGGCGAGAAATCGACCTGTGCGATCGGCGCCTTGACCCCGTGGACGAGGAAATGCCCGGCGCGCAGCGCCATCCCGGCGACCCGGTCACCGGCGAGCGGGCTCTCGGCGGTGGCCAGCAACCGCGGCTTGGCCGGCTTGCGGAAGGGGGCCGACAGCAGCGAGCCCGACATCCCGAGCCGATAGGCGAGCCGGACCAGGCGCTCGCCTGCGGTGATCTCGGGCGGGTCGAAGTCCGCCAGCGCCAGCGCGCGCCCGGGCTCGATCAGTTCACCCGCGGGTGCCGGCGCGTCTGCAGCGGCGGCTGTCTTGACCAGGGGTTCGGTGCCGGTTTCGTCGAGCGGGAGCGCCATCGCCTCCGTTCCTTCTGCCGCGCGCGCGCCGGTCAGGAAACGGTTGCGCGGGGCGATCTCGGTCATCGGTCGCCTCTCAACGCGGCGATGTTGGCCGCGTAGCGTTCAGGGCCGCCGGCGAAGACTGCCGAGCCCGCCACGAGCACGTCGGCCCCGGCATCGACGCACTGCCGGGCCGTGTCGGGGTTGACGCCGCCGTCGACTTCGAGGCGGATGTCGCGGCCCGCCTTGTCGATCATCTTGCGCACGGCCTCGATCTTGCGCAGCTGGCTGGCGATGAAGCTCTGCCCGCCGAACCCGGGGTTGACGCTCATCACCAGCACCAGGTCGACCTCGTCGATCAGATAGTCGAGCATCTTTGCCGGGGTGGCCGGATTGAGCGAGATCCCGGCCTTCTTGCCAGCCGCGCGGATTGCCTGGACCGAGCGATGGACGTGAGGGCCCGCTTCGGGATGAACGGTGATCACGTCGGCGCCCGCGCTGGCGAACGGCTCGATCCACCGGTCCACCGGCGCGACCATCAGGTGCACGTCGAACGGCTTGGCGCTGTGCGGCCGCAGCGCGGCAACCACGCCCGGTCCGATCGTCAGGTTGGGCACGAAGTGGCCGTCCATCACGTCGACGTGGATCCAGTCGGCCCCGGCCGCGTCGATCGCGCGCACTTCCTCACCGAGCCGCGAAAAGTCGGCCGACAGGATCGAGGGCGAGATCAGCAGCTCGGGCATGGCCAGCATTCCGGCCCTACGCGCGCGCGAATCGGCGAACAAGCGGCGCGTCCGCCCTTATCCACACGGGGGCCGGCGCAGGCACCCGCTTTGCCGCGTTGCCGGTCCTCTCCGTCGAATTCAGCGGAAATTCACCCGCTTCGCCTAAGGCCCGGAACGCAGGGCGACCTCGCGGCGTCACGGAGGCCCTGCAAGGCTTGCCGAACGCCGCACCGTGCCTAAGTTCGCAACGGGAAATTCATGACACCGTCGATCCACCTTCGCACCGCCTTCTGCGCGCTCGCTCTCGCCGGCCTCGGGCTCCTCGCGGCACCGGCCGCGGCGCAGTACCGCCAGGAGATCAGCAACGACCCGGCGCGATGCCGCGGTGATGGCCCGGCGGTCAACGTTACGGTCAGCGGGATCAAGTCGAGCTCAGGCAAAGTCCGCGTCCAGCTCTATCGAGCCACCCGCCAGGACTGGCTCGAGCGCGGCCGCTGGATCCACCGGATCGAAGTCCCCGCGCGGGCCGGCTCGATGACCTTCTGCATGCCGGCGCCTGCCGCAGGGACCTACGGCATCGCCGTGCGTCATGACGTCAACGGCAACGGCAAGACCGACCTCTCGCAGGACGGCGGCGGCGCGTCGAACAACCCGAGCTTCAACGTCTTCAACCTCGGCAAGCCAAGCTACAGCAAGGTCGGCTTCGCGATCGGCGACGGCGTGCGCTCGATCACCATCAACATGCGTTACCTCTAGCCGCCGCTGCTGAGCTCTCGCTCGCGCCGGCGCCGCGCGCGCCAGAAGCGCCATGCGGCGCCCGGCGCGGCAAGCAGCGGATGCCGATCGCTCCACGGCGGCAGCTCGACGGCGATGCCGGTGTGGCGTTCGACCTTCCACGCCGCGTACCGTGCCGCCCCGTCGAAAGTCGCCGTCGCCCGGGCCAGCCGCACGAGGTTGAGCGGTTTGCCGAGCCGTCGCCGACGGCGCCACCAGGCGAGGATTCGCCGGCGCTCTGCCGGCTCGAGCCGCGGGCCGATTTCGGAGCGGTCCTGGACAAACGGAATTCCCGCCTCGACCAGCGCCAGCGGCAGCAACCCGTCGAAATGCGCGCGATGAGCCGAGAGGATCGAATCCTCACGCCCGGGTTTCTCCACGCGCAGCTCGGCACGATAGGTCGCCCGGAACAGGGCGCGCCAGAAGTCCTCCTCACGGGCTCGCCCCGGCCCGAGCGCCACGGCGAGCCGCGCGGCCGTGCAGGCTGCGGCGGCGAGCGCCCCGGAAACCTCGTCGCGCGCTGCAGCGTCGGCGGCCCAGGCCAGCGCGCTGGGCTGGACGAACCGCGCCCAGATTGTCGTGTCGAGCGTTGTGCCACGTGCGGCTTCGGCGAACGTCGCCAGTGTCATCGTGGCGATCTTGGCGCGCAACACGATGCCCTCGTGCTCGCGCTCGCGGTACGAGACCCGCGGCCACAGTCCGGTCTCGCGTGCGCCGGGCAGCAGGACGTAGAAGTCGAGCACGCCCTCGAGCGAACCGGTCCTGAGGTTGGAGCCGTAGAACAGCACCGCGCGGGCCCCGGCGGCCTCGCCGAGCTCCTGCGCAAGTGTGGCCACCGCGGGATCGATCGGGCGGCCGAGCCCGGCGGCGACACGCGCCGCGAGCGTGCCGCTCACGGCACGACGAAGCGCAGTTTCGGCCCGAGCGAGATCTGGTAGCGGCCGGCCGGAAAAGCCTCGCCGTCGAGGATGAAGCGATCGCCGATGTCGAGCCGCAGCGTCTCGGCGCCGAGAACATGGTAGCCGCGCCGGCGCAGCCCCTTGCTGACGGCGCCGCGGAACACGAGCGGCGTGCGCACGGTAAGCCCGAAGCGCGAGTTGTCGAGCATCGCGAGCCGCAACGGGCCCTCGAGCCCGCCGAACGGGCGGATCCCGGCCGGGAAGCGATCGAGTGTCGAGACGAAAACCAGGTAGCGCTCGTCGACCCTGCCGATGCCGCTGTGCGGCAGCTCGCGGCCTTCGCCGTCGTAGAGCCGCATCGGCGTGCCTTTGCGCCAGGGATTGTCCTCGCGGCCGAACAGCGCCTGCAGCAGGCCCCAGACCGCGGTCACGAACACCCCGAGGGCGTTGTAGGCGCCGCGGCGGTGGGCTTGCTGGCCGAGGCTCACGGCGGCCGTGAACGCCCCTGCGCCGAACACGAAGCCCTGGACGCGCGCGTCGGCGTTGTCACGCTGCGCGACGATCATCGGCCGGCGCTGCTCGATCCCGCCGCTCTGGGTTGCCTCGAGCGCGTCGGACAACGACCAGCCGACCGGCAGGCCGAGATCGACCGCCAGCGCGTTGGTCTTGCCGTTGGGCAGCACGATCAGCGGCGGCCAGGCTTCGCCGAAGATGCCCGCGCCGGCAGTCAGCACGTCGCGTACCGTCCCGTCGCCGCCGTCGACCACGATGTAGTCGACTCGCCGCTCGGCGAACCGGGTGAGGATCGCCTGGAGTTCGCTGCGCTTGGCCGGCGTTTCGAGCAGCAGCGTCGCCCGACCGGTCCATTCGGGCGGGGTGCCGGTGTTGCGGTGGCTGCGCGGGTTGCGAATCACGCCGACGAGCGGAACCGCGCGCACGGGCGGTGCGGCCGCGCCGGCCGAAGACGACGGCCTTGCCACCTCCGGCAAGCGGTCGAACAGATGAACGGTCCCGTGCATTGGCGCCGCCTTAAACCCCCGCCCCCAACGATTACTACGGTTTTCGCACAAAATCCAAACTGTGTCGCCGCGATGCCACAATTCCCTTCGCGAACGACCCCAAACGCGTCACCCGATAGGCGCGACGCATGGCCGCTTGCTTAACCGGCCGCGTCGAAAGCTGGGAATTCGGCGATACGGTTGCAAGGTTCGGCGAAACGCCGGCGCTGGAACGCGCGCGCATTGCCGGGTAGGGATAGGGCATGCTTTCGGCCGATCTCCTCGAGCAGGCGCGGGGCCTAGCGCCGCGCATCGTCGCGCTGCGCCGCGCGATCCACGCTGAGCCCGAGCTCGGGCTCGAGACTCCGCTGACACTGGCCAAGGTCCGCGCCGAGCTCGCCGGGCTGCCGCTCGAGTGGCGCGAGGGTACCACCTGCACCGGGGCGGTGGCCACGCTCAAGGGGGCGAAGCCGGGCCCGGCGGTGCTGCTGCGGGGCGACATGGACGCGCTGCCGATGGCCGAGGAGACCGGGCTCGAGTTCGCCTCGACGGTGCCCGGGCGGATGCACGCCTGCGGCCACGACACGCACACCGCGATGCTCGCCGGGGCTGCGCGCCTGCTGTGCGAACGCCGCGACGAGCTCGCCGGCGAGGTCCGTTTCATGTTCCAGCCCGGCGAGGAAGGGTTCCACGGGGCCCGCTTCATGCTCGAGGAAGGCCTGCTGGGCGGCGGCGACCGTCCGTTGCCCGACGCCGCATTCGCGCTGCACATCATGCCCAACGCGCCGCACGGGGTGCTGGCCAGCCGGACGGGGACGCTGCTGGCCTCGGCCGACAAGCTCGAGATCCTCGTCGAGGGGCGCGGCGGCCATGCCTCGATGCCGCACCAGACACGCGACCCGATACCGGTCGCGTGCGAGATCGTCTCGGCGATCCAGGCGCTGGTCACACGCCGGTTCGACGCGGCGGAGGCGACGGTGGTCACCGTGACCCAGGTCCACGCCGGCACCGCGCACAACATCATCCCCGACCGCGCCGAGCTGACCGGCACGATCCGCACGCTCTCGGCCGAGCGGCGCGAGGCGGTGCGCCCGGCGCTTCGCGAGCTCGCCGAAGGCATCGCCGCGGCGCACGGCTGCCGCGCGACGGTGACCATCACCGACGGATTCCCGCCGACGGTCAACGACCCGCGCGCGGTCGACCTGTTCGAGGCCGTCGCCCGGGATCTGCCGGGCGGGCACTTCGAGCGCCTCGCCAGCCCGATCATGGGTGCCGAGGACTTCTCCTACGTCCTCGAGAAAGTGCCCGGGGCGATGGCCTTCCTCGGCGTTGCCCGCGAGGGCGACGACTGGGCGAGCTGCTGCGGCATCCACTCGAGCCGGATGATGGTCGACGAGACCGTGCTGCCGCGCGGCGCTGCGGTGCTCGCCGGCTGCGCGCTGCAGTTTCTCGCCCAGGGCTGGGATTAGCTACCTCTCCCTGTCGGCGCCCGGCGGCGTTGCGGCCGGGGCGATGACCGAGACTTCGACCTGCCGCGGGCTGGCCGTCTCGAACTCGAGTGTTAGCGGGAAGGTCTCGCCCGCACGCAGCGGCGCGTTGAGGCCGTCTAGCCAGACGTGGAGCCCGGTCGGCACGAGACGGACGGGCTCGCCCGCGGGGAGGTCGATCGCCTCGAGATAGATCATCGCCATCGTCCCGCCGTCGTCGGTCATGGTCATCAGGTCGGTGCGTGCGGCGACGGGGGAGGACGCGCGGACGAGCCGGTCGTCGACAGGCGAGGTGATCGTCATGAACACCGCGGCGTTGGCCGTGCGCCCGGCGGTGTCACGGGTCCACGGGTCCGCCACCTCGAGTTCGGCGGACGGCCCGCAGGCGGCGAGCGCGACGGCGAGGAGCAGGGTGATGATCGGCTTCATTCGGGACCCCCGTTTCGGGACCGGTCGATACGTCCTCGGCGCGCGAAAGCCAAATTCACCGCGCTTGTCTGGCCGACCGCCGCTTGATAGCGCTACCTGCCATGGATAGCGGGGGTCCCGAGAAGCCTTCCGGTCCCGCCCGCGGAGATCGGCGGTGGCTGTTGCGCGGGGCGCTGGGCGCGGGCGCACTCGGCGCGGTAGCGCTGCCGCTGCGGCGGCTGTTGGCTCCGTCCGAAGCCGCCGAGCCTGTCACGGTCGGCGGGCTCGCGGTGACCTGCAACCTGACCCTGCCGATCGCCTGCGCCGCCAACGAGGCGGCCAACCCCTTCGGCACGCGCGACGCTGCCCAGCTCGCGTTCGGGTTCAGCCGCTACACCGGCTGGCCCGAACTCAAGGAGTCGCTGATGTCCGGCGACCTCAAGGCGGGTTACATGCTCGCGCCGATGGTCATGGACCTCGCCGACAAGGGCATCCCGGTGAAGATCGTCTCGATCGGCCACCGCTCGGGCGCGGTGATCATGGTGCGGACGGACTCGCCCTATCACCAGTTCCGCGATCTCGCCGGCAAGCGCATCGCGATCCCGAGTCGGTTCGCGGTCGACTATCTGTTCCTGCGCAAGATGCTCGCACTCGAGGGCATGACGGTCGACGACGTCGAGGTGGTCGAAATGGCCCCGGCCGACATGCCGGCGGCGCTCTACGTCAACGGGGTCGATGCCTACTGCACCGGCGAGCCGTTCGGAGCGGCCGCGCAGAAGGCCGGCTATGCGCGCGTGCTGAGCATGACTCGCGACGAATGGCCGCGCTACATGTGCTGCGTGCTCACGGTCCGCGAGGAGCTGATCGAGCGCAACCGGCCGCTGGTGCAGAACATGGTCAACTACGTGCTCTCGGCCGGGCGCTGGCTGGACGCGCGGCCCGAGAACCGCGACCGCGCGGTGGAGATTGCCGCCCGGCCGCGGTTCTTCAACCAGGATCCCGAGATCCTGCGCTTCGTGATGGACAACCCCGAGGACCGGGTGACCTACGGCGACCTGCGCATGGTCCGCAGCGAATTCGACGAGCTGATGCAGCTCGCGGTCGAGGCCGGCGCGCTGTCGCGCCCGGTCGAGTTCTCGCGCTACGTCGACGAGAGCTTCTCGCTGGCTGCGCGGCCGGCGTCGATCGCGCTGTGAACCTGCGCGCCCGCCTTGCCGCCACACTGGCGCTGGCGCTGCTCCTCGCAGGCGCCGCGACGCTGTGGCTGATAAGGGCGCAGGAGCCACAGCCGGCGCTGATCGCCGGCGCCTACGATCCGCCGCGGCCCGCGCCCGGATTCACGCTCGACGGGACCGACGGCGCGCCGGTGACGCTCGAAAGCTTCCGCGGCAAGGTCGTGCTGCTGACCTTCGGATTCACCCACTGCGCCGCGGTCTGCCCGACCACGCTGGCGACGCTGGCGCAGGCGCGCAGTGCGCTCGGCGAGCGGGCCAAGGAGGTGCAGGTGGTGTTCGTGACCGTCGACCCCGAGCGAGACACGATCGAGCAGATGCGGCCCTACCTCGCCGCGTTCGACCCGACTTTCGTCGGCGCGACCGGAGATCCGACAGCTCTTGCGGCAGCGCGCGGGGGCTACGGCGTGACCGCGGTGCGCGAGGGTGACGGGCCCGACTACGCAATGGCGCACACGTCCTCGATCTTCCTGATCGACCGGGCCGGCCGGCTGCGGGCGATGATGCCGTTCGGCCATGACGCGGCCGACTTCGTGCACGACGTCGGCCTGTTGCTCGAGGGATAGGCAAGTGCGCCGCCGCCGCCCCGTCCTTTTCGTCCTGGCGCTGCTCGTCGTCGGCGGGCTCGGCTGGTCCGCGCTCGCGCCGATCCCGAGCGGCGCCCGCGAGCGGCTGTTCGAAATTCCTCCCGGCACATCGGAGCGCCGCATCGCCGGGGAGCACGACCTCGAGATCCTGCCGCAGACGATCCGCCTGCAAGTCCACGAGGTGCTGGCGCTTCGGAACGCCGACTCCGCTCCGCACGTGTTCGGTCCGACGCTGATCCTGCCCGGGCAGACCTTCCGCCTGCCGTTCCGCCAGGCCGCGACCTACAGCTTCCTGTGCACCGCGCACGCCGACGGCCAGCTCAACGTGATCGTCGAACCGGGGCCCGCGCCGGGATGGGAGCGCCTGCGCTGGCGCTGGGAAAGGCTCGCTGGAGCCGAGTGAGCGCAAAGAAGGGGCGCGCGCCCCGTACTCGCACGAAAGGACAAATCCGAAAGCCCGGAGTGGGCGGCAACGCCCTCCTCGATCACCAATTCAATGTAACTATGTTGCTACCTTGTTGCCCGAGCGCAACATTCGGCCCCCACCATCCGGAAAAGTACCGCCCCGGCCGGTTTTCGAGGTTGTGAAACGCGCGCGCGATGCCGCAAGACCGCGAGGGATTGGGGGAAGTGTTGCGGACAATCGAGGGAAAGCTCGCGCGGATAGTGCCGCCGGTGCTGCTGATCGGCTCGCTGATCGCGGTCTGGTGGATCGTCGTCGCCAACAGCGAGAGTCCGATCTTCCCGACTCCGGCACAGGTCGCCACCGGGGCCTGGGCGCTGGCCGAGGACGGCACGCTGTGGCAGCACATCGAGGCCTCGCTGTTCCGGGTCGAGATCGGCTTCGGACTGGCGTTCCTCGTGGCGGTGCCGCTCGGACTGTGGATGGGCTGGGTGTCGGCCGCGTTCAACACGCTCAACCCGCTGTTCCAGATGCTGCGGCCGATCTCGCCGATCGCGTGGATCCCGGTGGCGATCCTGTGGTTCGGCGTCGGCGACTTCTCGCCGATCTTCCTGATCTTCATCTCCTCGGTGTTCCCGATGATGGTGCAGACCACGGTCGGTGTGCGCACGATCGACCGGCGTTACCTGCGCGCGGCGGCGAATTTCGGGGTTTCCAGGTGGGTGCTGTTCACCCGGGTGGTGATCCCGGCAGTGCTGCCCGAGATCATCGTCGGCATGCGCATCGGCCTCGGCGTCGCCTGGCTCGTCGTAGTCGCCGCGGAGATGATCGCGCTCAATACAGGCCTCGGCTACCTGATCATGGATTCGCGCAACGCCGGCAACCGCTACGACCTTGTCATCGCCAGCATGATCCTCATCGGCGTGATCGGGCTGCTGCTCGACGGCGCCACACGCCTGCTCGAGCAGCTCGACATGGTGAAGTGGCGCTATGTCCGATAGTCAGATCGTCGTCGACCGGGTCAGCAAGGGCTTCGGCGCACTCGCGGTCGTCGACCACGTCAGCTTCGAGGTCGCCGACGGCGAGTTCGTGGCAATCGTCGGCCCCTCGGGTTGCGGCAAGTCGACGCTGCTCAACATCATCGCCGGCTTCGAGAAGCCCGACCGGGGGGAGGTGCGGATCGACGGCGCCCGGGTGACGGGCCCGGGCCGCAACGCGATCATGATTTCGCAGCACGGCTCGGTATTTCCGTGGCTGACCGTGCAGGACAACGTGATGTTCGGCCTCGTCGGCGAGAGCGAGAGCGAGCGCCGGGCGCGCGCGCACCGCTATATCGACATGGTCGGGCTCGCCGGGTTCGAGAAGGCCTATCCGCACGAGCTCTCCGGCGGCATGCTCAAGCGGGTGGAGATCGCCCGCGCACTGGTGGTCAGGCCGGAGATCCTGTTCATGGACGAGCCGTTCTCGGCTCTCGACGCGCTGATGAGCCTCAAGATGCAGACCGAACTGCGCCGCATCCTGGAGGAGGAGCGGCACACGGTGCTGCTGATCACCCACGACGTCGAGGAAGCGATCTTCCTCGCCGACCGCATCCTCGTCCTGTCGGCGCGGCCGACCCGGGTCCAGACCACCTTCCAGGTCGACCTGCCACACCCGCGCAAGCTGTCGAATCCGAAGGCTCAGGCCCTGCGCGAGGCAATCCTGAGGGAACTGGGGCTGTGATGGCGCCTGCTGCTGCGGCCAGCGTCAGAGATCGATGCGGATCTGGATCGCCTCAGGACTAACGCCGAGGCTGTCTGCCAACCACGTCTTGAATTCGAGAATCTCGATCCGGCTCTCGGAAAGCGGCGGAGCCTTTTCCAGCGACAACTCTTCGGGAGGGACCCCCAACGCCCGGACCAGCCGCTGCAGGCTTGCGGGCGAGGGCGTGCTTCGCCCGCCTTCCCAGTACCACACGGCCTGGCGGCTGACGTTGGCGCGTTGCGCGAGCTGCTCGATCGAAAGACCGCTGCGCTCGCGCAGAGCCTTGAGGCGCTTGGGGAAGTCTGCGCCCGGCATTCCGCGCCCGTGACGGCCCTTCGCGGCAGACATCTTGTTCTTGTGCCGGGGAGGGTCAGGCGGCGCCTGCGTCAGGATCGCTGTGAGCGTCGCGTCGCCCAGCAACTCCGCGAAGCTGCAGCCGTAGAATGCCCCGTTCGCCCATTCGACTCGCGCCCGAACCGGAGCGACGCCGGGAAAATGCAACGTCAAGGGCTCGCCTACCGACAGCGGTTTCGATGTCTCGATCAGGGCACCTGTCTGAGACAGGTTGTGCACCAGGAACGCTTCCGAATCGGCCGGGCCGCCCTTGAGCCGAAATTTTAGCAGGTAGCGAGGGAGGCGCTTGGCCGCCCCCTGCGTTGCGCCGGATTCAGGCTCCAACTCCAATTGAATCGGGGAGCGATGCGCCATGCCGGTCCTGTAAACAGAAACTAATAAGAATTGCTTAACAGCGGATACAGGCGGAGCACCACCAGTCGGCCTGAGCCGTCCGTAACCGCAGGATGTTTACGAAGCTTAACGATTGTCGAAACGCCGCTGCGCCCGTTTTGTTCCCGGACGTTGCTTCGCGCATGCTGCACTCATCTCGTCCGACAGCGGTTCTCGGGAATCCCTTCGGAAACAGTCGCTTGTTAAGCTCCGCTGGCGTTCTGACCCAAATCGGGAAGCCTTCCAAAATCCGTATCCTCCCGACAACAAATCGGTTAACGCTCTGTTTACCGGAGAGGAGATTCGGGAGCCTGCGTCCCTGTCGGCCTCGATGGTGTGCGCCTGCGTCTCGGTGAGGTGGTCCCGCCTTCTTGGACAGGTTGGCGGCGAAGTTAAGCTAATCCCGGATGTGATTATGCCGCCAGTCTGGTCATCAGATCATGGGGGGCATGCCCCCCATGATCTGAAGCATCGATCCGT